>ERZ772993.12-NODE-12-length-118963-cov-16.833687_pt1 | contig 118963 bp, 90 predicted proteins | sample MGYA00580670_ERZ772993 | MGnify/ENA primary metagenome ERZ772993 (study PRJEB29015, sample SAMEA2737936) | human oral metagenome | biome: human oral; feature: human-associated habitat; material: dental | place: China | collected 2136 ... | reverse complement strand
GTCGATGCGTTCGTGGTGCTGGCTGATGCCCTGCAGCACCTGCGGCGGCAGGGCGGGGCCGCTGTTGAGGATGTGCAGCGACAGGTTGACGTGTTCCTTGACCAGCCCGAATTCGGCCGCCGACAGCAGGCCGGGTTTTTCCAGCAGGGCACGCGGGATCTTGGTTTTGCCCACGTCGGCCAGCATGCCGATCTGACCCAGGTAGCTGAGTTCCTGACGCGGAAAGCCCAGGTGCCGGCCGAGCGCCACCAGGTACAGGGCCACACGCACGCCGTGGTGGTAGACCTGGATGTCCTCTTCGCGCAGCCGGGCGATCCACATCATGGCGTCGGGGTTGTCCAGCACGCTGTCGACCATGCTGTCGACGGCGCCAGCCACGGCGTCCATGTCCAGGGTGTTGCCGTGACGGATGTCCTCGATCAGTGCGTTGAGGGCCGTCTCGCCGGACTTGAAGGCGTGCCGGGCGCGCGGCAGCTCCGCCTCCATGGGCCGACGCACTTCATAGCGGGTCAGCTTGATGCCGGAGCCCTTCAGCTCGGGAATCTGCTGGATGGTGCGCTTGTGCTGCTCCAGCTCGCGGCTCTGGGCCAGGTGGTCGGTGATCCAGAACAGCATCCGCTCCAGCATCCCCTGGTCGTTGTCCTTGGGGGAGTTGGCGGTCTGCTTGACCATCTGCCGGAAGCGCTGGCGCGTCTCGCGCGAGACGCTGGCGTCGGTGCGCGGCTTGTAGCGCCGGGGCGGCCGGGGCGCAGCAGCGCCCAGGATGCGGGTTCTGGGTTCCTCGTATTCCAGCGGCTTTTTCGCGGCCGAGGCCGATCTGGAGCGCCGCATCGGAGATTCGAGGGGAGCCGGGGCGGCCGGTGCCGGCACGCTACTGGGCGCACTGTGTGCGTGGATGATGGTGGTGGGCGATGTCGGGGGCTCATGCACGATGGCATTGGGCATGGGCCGGGTCTCGGACAGGCGCCCGAAATTGGCGTCGGCCACGCGGATGTCCATGGCCACGCTGGGCGAGGACAGTTCGAGGTCGACGTAGACGTAGTTGCAGTACCGCGCCAGGGTGTCCAGCTCCACCTGGTCGTCGATCAGGAACCCCTGCAGCAGGAAGGGCGTGTCGAGCCACGGCCGATCCAGCTCCACGACGAACATGTTCAGTCGCAGATCCTGGACGGCGATCCGGTAACGGCGATTGGCCGTCATCGGCGGGGTGGCCGGTATCGTCTGGTCGACTACGGTGGACAAGGGAATGCTCCAGGTTGACGGTCCTTCACGGGGAAGAGGCCTGCAACACGGATCCGAAAGAGGGGATCCGGGAGGAGCATCTTAGCGAGCTGGGGCAGGATGGCGTGCGCTCAGGTCCGCGTCGGCCGGCAGGGGCTGACGGGCGGCATGCCGGGTGCGGGGTGTGTGACGGATGTCCTGATCCGCACGGTATGCACGGGCATGAGGGGGAGTGCGTGTGCAGCCGGGGCGTCAGGACGCCAGGGGCTGGTGCGATGGACGAGGGCGGTGGCCAGGGAAAGTGGCCACGGAATATTGCCGGGGAAGTGGTTTGGGGAGACGGTCGGGGAAGGCCGCAGGAAGAGGTAGGGGGCGGGGAGAGGTGCGGCTCAGCGGGGCACCGGCGTGGAGCCGGTGCCGGGGGGGGGGGGGGGGGGGGGGGCGGGGGGGGGCGGGGGGGGGGGGGCGGGGGCGGGGGGGAGGGTCAGCGCTTGAGCGCCTGCCAGATGGCGGCGCAGGGGCCGGCCTGGTTCATGGTGTAGAAGTGGATGCCGGGGGCGCCGCCGGCCAGCAACCGGTCGCACAGGTCCACGACCACGTCGTGGCCGAAGGCCCGCAGCGAGTCCATGTCGTCGTGGAAGGCGGCCAGGCGCAGGCGGATCCAGCGCGGGATCTCGGCACCGCAGTTGTCCGAGAAGCGCGATAGCTGGGTGTAGTTGAGGATGGGCATGATGCCGGGCACGATGGGCACGGTGACACCGGCAGCACGCGCCCGCTCGACGAAGTCGAAGTAGGCGTCGGCGTTGTAGAAGTACTGGGTGATGGCCGAATCTGCACCGGCCGCCACTTTCTCGGCGAAGTGCGCCAGGTCGGCGTCGGGCGAGGTGGCCTGGGGGTGCATCTCGGGGTAGGCCGCCACTTCGATGGTGAACCAGTCGCCGCTGTGCTCGCGCACGAAACGCACCAGGTCGGTGGCGTGCTGGAAGTCGCCCAGGGACATGGTGCCGGAGGGCAGGTCGCCGCGCAGGGCCACCAGGCGCCTGACACCCTGGGCGCGGTAGCCGTCCAGCAGTTCACGGATGCTGTCGCGGGTGGCACCCACGCAGGTCAGGTGGGGGGCCACTTCCGAGCCGGCGGCGGTCAGGTTGGTGACGGCCTCGACGGTGCGGGCCTGGGTGCTGCCGCCGGCACCGAAGGTGACGCTGAAGTATTCGGGCTGCAGGGCCTGCAGGGCGCGGTGGGTTTCGAGCAGCTTCTGGGCGCCGGCGTCGGTGGCGGGCGGGAAGAACTCGAAGCTGAGCGAGGGGGCTTGTCGGGTCATGGTGTGAGGGGAAGGCGGGGTTCAGGGCCTGCGGGTGGAGATCAGAAAGTACTCCTGGTTGCCGTCGCCGCCAACGAGGGCGCAACGTTGCCAGTCGTCCACCTGCCAGCCGGCGTCTTCTGCACGCTGGATGACGTCACGGCGCAGGCCGTCGAGGTCGGCGTCGGCGCGGACGATGCCCTGGCGGTTGCGGGCCTGGGGGCCCAGTTCGAACTGGGGCTTGATGAGGCAGGTCAGTCGGCCGCCCGGTGCGGCCAGCGTGGCCAGCTTGTCCAGCAGGTGGCTGGCGGCAATGAAGGAGAGGTCGACGACGATGAGTGCGAAGCCCTGGGCGGGCGCGCTGCCGTCGGGCAGCCGCAGGTCGGCCAGGTACACGTCGCGGATGTGGGTGTGCTCCAGGCAGAGCACCCGGGGATCGGCCGCCAGGACAGGATCGAGCTGGCCATGGCCGACTTCGATGCCCAGCACCTGCCGTGCGCCACGCGCCAGCAGGCAGTGGGTGAAGCCGCCGGTGGACATGCCGACATCCAGGGCATCGAGGCCGGTGCAGTCGATGCCGGCAGCCTGCAGGGCGGCATCCAGCTTGTTGCCACCCCGCGAGACGAAACGGGTCGTTTCGGATTCCAGAACGCGCAGGGGCTGGTCGGGGAAGATGGGCTGGGCGGCGCGTGTCACGGGGACTTCGCCGCCCGGGCCGTCGGTGAGGACGGCGCCCGCCTCGATCAGCCGTCGTGCCAGCGTGCGGGACCTGACCAGGCCCCGCGCGACCAGCGCGACATCCGCGCGCGTGGACATCAGTAGCGGTAGGTGTCGGGCTTGTAGGGGCCTTCGACCGGCACGCCGATGTAGGCGGCCTGTTCCGGCGTGAGCTTGCTCAGCTGGGCGTTGAGGCGGTCGAGCTGCAGGCGGGCGACCTTCTCGTCCAGGTGCTTGGGCAGCACGTAGACCTTGCCGGGCTGGTAGTGGTCGGGCCGGGTGAAGAGTTCGATCTGCGCCAGCGTCTGGTTGGCGAAGGAGGAGCTCATCACGTAGGACGGGTGGCCGGTGGCGCAACCCAGGTTGACCAGGCGACCCTGGGCCAGCAGGATGATGCGCTTGCCGTCCGGGAAGATGATGTGGTCGACCTGGGGCTTGATGTTTTCCCAGGTGTACTTGGACAGCGAGGCGACATCGATCTCGTTGTCGAAGTGGCCGATGTTGCAGACGATGGCCTCGTCCTTCATGGCCACCATGTGCTCGTGACGGATGACATCCTTGTTGCCGGTGGTGGTGACGAAGATGTCGGCCTTGTCGGCGGCGTATTCCATGGTGACGACGCGATAGCCTTCCATGGCGGCCTGCAGGGCGCAGATCGGGTCGATCTCGGTGACCCAGACCTGGGCGGACAGGGCACGCAGGGCCTGGGCCGAGCCCTTGCCCACGTCACCGTAGCCGGCCACCACGGCGATCTTGCCGGCCACCATCACGTCGGTGGCGCGCTTGATGCCGTCGACCAGCGATTCACGGCAGCCGTACAGGTTGTCGAACTTGGACTTGGTGACCGAGTCGTTGACGTTGATGGCGCGCAGTTTCAGCTCGCCACGCTCGGACATCTGCTGCAGGCGATGCACGCCGGTGGTGGTCTCTTCGGTCACGCCGATGATGGCGTCCAGGTTGCGCTGATAGAACGTGGGATCGGTCTTCAGGCGCTCCTTGATGGTGGCGAAGAGGATCTTCTCTTCTTCGCTGCCCGGGTTGGCCAGCACCGACGGATCCTTGGCGGCGCGGGCACCCAGGTGCAGCAGCAGCGTGGCGTCGCCGCCGTCGTCCAGGATCATGTTGGAGGGCTTGCCGTCGGCCCACTCGAAGATGGCATGGGTGTAGCGCCAGTAGTCTTCCAGCGACTCACCCTTCACGGCGAAGGTGGGGATGCCGGCGGCCACCATGGCGGCAGCGGCGTGGTCCTGCGTGGAGAAGATGTTGCACGAGGCCCAGCGCAGCTCGGCGCCCAGGGCCACCAGGGTTTCCATCAGAACGGCGGTCTGGATGGTCATGTGCAGCGAACCGGTGATACGTGCGCCCTTGAGCGGCTGGGCGGCAGCGTATTCGCGGCGGATGGCCATCAGGCCGGGCATCTCGGTCTCGGCGATCTTGATTTCCTTGCGGCCCCAGTCGGCCAGGGAGAGATCGGCGATGCTGTAGTCTTTGGCAGCAGGTGCGTTCATGTGGGCTCCGGTATAGGGTTGGCACCCGTGGCGGAATGGCCGGGGTGTCGCTGCAGGCAAAAAAAAGACGCCTGCAGCCGTTGGATGGGATGCAAGCGTCGTTTCGTTCTGATCAGGCCGAGCCTGGCCAGGAGAGGATTCCTGGTCGCAACGCTTCTCGACATGACGGGGTGGCGGGCATTATAGGCTGCCCTCCGCAATTTGGGGACGGCCGCCCCGATCTGTTGCACGGTGATGCCATGTGGCGACTGCGCAACGGCAGGTCGGGGCGGCCGGAAGGCCGATCAGAGACCGGCGTCGGCACGCAGGGCGGCCGCCTTGTCGGTGGCTTCCCAGGTGAACTCGGGCTCCTCGCGGCCGAAGTGGCCGTAGGCGGCCGTCTTGCCGTAGATGGGGCGCAGCAGGTCCAGCATCTGGACGATGCCCTTCGGACGCAGGTCGAAGTGCTCGCGCACCAAGGCGGTGAGCTTCTCGTCGGAGACCTTGCCGGTACCGTGGGTATCGACCAGGATGGACGTGGGCTTGGCCACACCGATGGCGTAGCTGATCTGCACCGTGCAGCGCTTGGCCAGGCCGGCAGCCACGATGTTCTTGGCCACGTAGCGGGCGGCGTAGGCGGCCGAGCGGTCGACCTTGGACGGATCCTTGCCGGAGAAGGCGCCACCACCGTGCGGTGCGGCACCGCCGTAGGTGTCGACGATGATCTTGCGACCGGTCAGGCCGCAGTCACCCTGCGGGCCACCGATGACGAAGCGGCCGGTGGGGTTGATCAGGTACTTGATGTCGCCCTTGACCAGGTCGGTCGGCAGCACCGGCTTGACGATTTCCTCGATGACCGCCTCTTTCAGGTCCTTCTGGGCGATGTCGGGGTGGTGCTGGGTGGACAGCACGATGGTGTCGATGGAGTGCGGGCGGCCGTCGACGTAGCGCAGCGTGACCTGCGACTTGGCATCGGGACGCAGCCAGGGCAGGCGGCCGTCGCGGCGCAGGCTGGCCTGGCGCTCGACGATGCGGTGCGCGTAGTAGATGGCAGCCGGCATCAGCACCGGGGTCTCGTCGCAGGCGTAGCCGAACATCAGGCCCTGGTCGCCGGCGCCCTGGTCGAGGTTGTCGTCCTCGGCACGGTCGACGCCCTGGGCGATGTCGGGGCTCTGCTTGTCATAGGCAACCTGGACCGAGCAGCCCTTGTAGTCGATGCCGTATTCGGTGTTGTCGTAGCCGATGCGCGCGATGGTGTCACGGGCCACGCCGATGTAGTCGATGTTGGCCTTGGAGGTGATCTCGCCGGCCAGCAGCACCAGACCGGTGGTGCACAGGGTTTCGGCGGCCACGCGCGACTTGGGGTCCTGGGCCAGCAGGGCGTCCAGGATGGCGTCGGAGATCTGGTCAGCGACCTTGTCGGGGTGACCTTCGGAGACGGACTCGGAAGTGAAGAGGTATTCGCTCATGGTGGGGGCTTTCCCGCAAGAATTTGGATTGGGCGTTGGGTCCGGAACGGCCGGCAGGTGTGCAACCTGTCGTTTTTCCGGCGTTGCCAGCTTCCTGGGAAGCCGCGACGCTTTAGCGGAACGCAGTAATTTGCTTCAATACAGTCTTGGGCATTCGCCCGGACCGTCGGCCACCCCGCAAGTTGTCCCAATTAACTCGGTGGCCGCGGTGCAAATTATAGCGACGGTGCCTTGCCACGCCATGGAAATCGATCACACCTGCCGCATTTCTGCCGTTCTGGTCCGGACGGTGAAGGGCTTGGGGCGTCTCCCCCTGCCGCTGCTGCATGCCGTGGGAGGTTGCCTGGGGCGGCTGGCCTATGTTTGTAGCGCAGGCCTGCGTCGCAAGACCCGGAATAACCTGAAGACGGCAGGGTTATATAGCCGCCGGCTGGCCTGGAGCAGTGCTGCTGCAGCCGGCAAGGCTGCCATCGAAAGCGCTTATGTGTGGTTTCGACCCGACGCCGATCTGCTGGCACGTCGCGGTCACGAGGCCATGACCCGTCTGGCCCAGGAGACCCTGGCGCGCCAGGCGGCGGGTGACAATCGCGGACTGATCATCCTCACGCCGCATATCGGCTGTTTCGAGATGGGGGCGCGTGCCTATGGCCTGACGGCGCCCATTACCGTGCTGTACAAGGCGCCGCGCCATCCGGTCATGCATCGGTTGCTGCGGGCGGGGCGATCGCAGACCGGGGTGACGCCGGTGCCGGCCGACACGTCGGGGGTGCGGGCGCTGCTGCGGGCCCTGAAGCGCGGGGAGGCGGTGGGCATCCTGCCTGATCAGGTGCCCTCGGCCGGCGACGGTCTCTGGGCCGATTTCTTTGGCCGGCCGGCCTTCACCATGACCCTGCCGCTTCGGCTGGCACAAAAGACCGGGGCCCGTGTATGCTTGATGGCAGTGTGGCGTCAGGCCGACGGTCGGGGCTGGGAAGTGGAGGTCGAGGACCTGGAAGGCTCTCCGGATCCGGCCACGCTCAATGCCCGCATCGAGACGCTGGTGCGGCGGCGTCCCGAGCAGTACGTCTGGAACTACAACCGTTACAAGGTGCCGGCCGGCATGACGCCGCCGGCCCGAAACCCCGAGGTGAACATGGCCATGGGCTGCATCCCGCCCGTTCATCCCGAATCTGGAGGATAGCAACCGGTGAACGTGTCGCGCATTCTGCTGGCAGTATTCCGCATGCTGGCAGCGCTGCCGTATTCCTGGCTGCGTCGTCTGGGCAATCTGGCGGGGGTCGTGCTGTACCACGGGGTACGGCGGCGCACCCACATTGCCCGGGTGAACCTGCGACTGTGTTTCCCGCAGATGCCCGAGCACGAGCGTGAGGCGCTCATCCTGGCGCACTGCAAGTTCTTCGCGCGCAGTTTCCTGGATCGCTTCATGCTGTGGTACCGGCCGGCCGAGTACCTGCGCAAGCTGGTTCAGCTGGAGAATGTCCATCTGCTCGACGAGCTGGAGGGCAAGCCGCTGATCCTGCTGGCCCCCCATTTCCTGGGGATGGATGCGGGCGGCACGCGCCTGTCCATGGACCGCACCATGTTCACCATGTTCGCCAACCAGAAGAACAAGGTGTTCAACGAGGAAATGCGCAAGGGCCGGGCCCGCTTCAGCGGTGCGATGGTGCTGTCCCGCCAGGACGGGCTGCGCGGCGCGATCCGCAAGATCCGCGAAGGGGTGCCTTTCTATTTCCTGCCCGACATGGACCTGGGGGCGCGCGATTCGGTCTTCGTGCCGTTCTTCGGCGTGCCGGCAGCGACGGTGACCTCGGTGGCGCGACTGGCGCAGATGACCGGTGCCCGCGTGCTGCCCTGCGTGACACTGATGACCGACACCGGCTACCGCACGACCTTCTATCCCGCCTGGGAGAACTTCCCCGGAGACGATCTGGAAGCAGCCACGCGGCGGATGAACGAGTTCATCGAGGCACGGGTGCTGGAGGCGCCGGCACAGTACCTGTGGACGCACAAGCGCTTCAAGACCCGGCCGCCGGGCGAACCGGACCCGTACCGGGTGAATGGTCTGCCCATGCCCGATACCGAGACCGAGGAGGTGCCGCTGGAGGACAATGGCCCGGCCACCGAGGGGAGGACGGCATGAAGCTGCGACTCACGAAGATGCACGGCGCCGGCAACGATTTCGTGGTGATCGATGCCACCCGCGGCATGCCGCCGGTGTCGCTGGCGCAGTGGCGCTGGCTGGCCGATCGCCATGTGGGCGTGGGGGCCGACCAGATCCTGATCGTCGAGCGTCCCACGGCAGAACAGGTGGCCGCGGCCGGCCCCGAGGGGCTGGATTTCGTCTACCGGATCATCAATGCCGACGGCATCGAGGTGGAACAGTGCGGCAACGGCGCGCGCTGTTTCGTGCGCTTCGTGCACGAGCAGGGGCTGACTGACCGCGACCGGATCCGCGTGCTGACGCGTGGCGGCATCATCTCGCCCCGGCTGATGCCCGATGGCGGGGTGGAAGTGAACATGGGCGAGCCCTCGTTCGATCCGGGCAGGTTGCCGTTTTCCACACGGGGGCTGGTGCCCCGGCAGCAGGGGCAGGCCATGCTGTGGCCGCTGGCGCTGGAGACGTCGCCCGGCGAGGTCTTCACGCGTGAGGTGGCGCTGGTGTCCATGGGCAACCCGCACGCGGTGCAGGTGGTCGAGGACGTGAAGCAGGCACCCGTGCAGACCGAGGGACGCCTGATCGAGCTGCATCCGCGCTTTCCGGTGCGGGTCAACGCCGGTTTCATGCAGGTGCTGTCGCGCGGCGAGATTGCGTTGCGGGTGTTCGAGCGCGGTGCGGGCGAGACGCTGGCCTGCGGGACCGGAGCCTGTGCGGCCGCCGTGGCGGGCATGCAACAGGGGCTGCTGGATCATGAGGTCCGGGTCCGGGCGCTGGGTGGAACGCTTACCATCCGTTGGGAAGGACCGGGTTCCCCGGTCTTTCTGGCAGGTCCGGCCGTGACGGTGTTCTCCACCGAGGTCGAGCTGCCCGATGACCCGCCCGGGGCGGACGGGGCGGCCTTGCGCTGACGCGGGGCGCCCCATGCTGGCGCGGCCCCGTTCGGATGGGCCGTGTGGCGCCGATGTCTTTGCAGGATTCACGATGAGTTTCACGTCATTGCCGGGGGGCGCTCCCCGAGAGACCGACGAGGGCCGGCGCGTCGATGCGCTGAGCGCCGACGAGGTGGCTGCCTGGTTGCAGCGCAATCCCGAGTTCTTCGAGTCGCACCGCGACATGCTGAGCCAGCTCAAGCTGCGCCATCCGCATGGTGGGCGCGCCATCTCGCTGATCGAGCGCCAGGTGACGGTGCTGCGCGACGCCAACCGCATGCTGGAGAAGCGCCTGGCCGACTTCCTGCGCATCGGCCGCGACAACGATGCGCTGTCGATGAAGATGCAGGGGCTGGCGCATGCGCTGCTGGGCGAGCGCGACCCGGCGCGGCTGCCGGGGCTGCTGTGCGCGGGCCTGCGGCGCGGTTTCGACGTGCCCTTCGTGGTGGTGCGGCTGTGGGCGGAGGTGAATCTGCCGGAAGCGTCGCAGGGGCCGGTGTCGGCCAGCCTGCGGCAGTGGGCCGACCGGCTGGAGCAGCCCTATTGCGGTCCGGCCACGCAGGACGAGATCCTGGGCTGGTTCCCCGAGTGCGGCCAGGAAGTGGCCTCGATGGCGGCGATGGCGCTGCGCGCGGGCAACGAGATCCGCAGCTTCGGACTGCTGGTCATTGGCAGTCATGACCCCAACCGCTTCCAGGCGGGCATGGGCACCGTGGTGCTGGAGCAGCTGGCCGACATGGCGGGCGCCTCGCTGTCGCGGGCGCTGCCGCCGAAGGAATCGGCCTGAACATCCGCGCCGACATCGACGCCTGGCTGCGGCGGCTGGAGACCGAGCGCGGTTATTCGGCGCATACGCTGGATGCCTATCGGCGCGATCTGGCGACCCTCGTGGTGGGCATGGGGGAGCGCACCGACTGGGCGGCCGTGAAGGAGGCCGACATCCGGCGCTGGGTGGCTGCGGCGGCCCGGGACGGGCTCTCGCCGGCCTCGTTGGCCCGGCGGCTGTCGGCATGGCGCGGCTTTTTCGATGCACTGGCCGAGGATGGGCGAATCCTGGCCAACCCCGTGCAGGGGGTGCGGCCGCCCAAGCGGCCCCGCCGCCTGCCCAAGGCGCTGCCGGTGGACCAGGCCGTGCAGCTGGTCGATGGTCCGGCGGAGGCCGAGCAGGCTTTCACCACCAGCCGCGATCGGGCCATGGCCGAACTCTTCTATTCCAGCGGCTTGCGCCTGTCGGAACTGACGGCACTGGACCACCGTTGGTTGCAGGCATCAGGGGACGGAGCCCGTTCGTCGGCCTGGCTGGACCGTCCGGCGGCCGAGGTGCAGGTGCTGGGCAAGGGCGGAAAGCGTCGCACGGTGCCTGTCGGCCGTGCTGCGCTGGCGGCACTGGATGCCTGGCTGGAGATCCGTGGCGAGTGGCTGGCGGCGCATCCGGCAGCCGATACCGCGCCGCTTTTCCTGTCGCTGCAGGGGCGGCGGCTGAGCAACCGTTCGGTACAGCTGCGGATGGATGCGCTGGCCCAGCGGCGCGGCCTGCCTCAGCACGTGCATCCGCACGTGCTGCGACATTCGTTTGCCAGCCACATGCTGCAGTCCTCGGGCGATCTGCGGGCCGTGCAGGAGCTGCTGGGCCATGCCAGCATCGGCACCACGCAGGTGTACACGGCCCTGGATTTCCAGCACCTGGCGGCCGTCTATGACGCCGCGCACCCGCGCGCGCGACGGCAGGGTGCGGTGCCTGGTGGGACCCAAGCTGGTTCTGGCGGGCTGGCGGCCGATGAGACCGGCGCGGATGGCAGCGCGGAAGCTGGTGACGGCGTGGGAGGCGGCACCGGGGGCGATGGCCTGGCCGGAAGGCCGGATGTGCGGCACAGGGTGCCTTGAAAAAGCCCTGAGCCACCCCCACAAGAGGCGGCATGCCCGGCACGCAGGGTTCGGGCTGAAACACACGCAGGCGCTGCCGGTTTTGCACGGCAGCATGGTCCGTCCGTGAGCAGTTTGCCAAAGCTGTTGCCGATCGCCCCTGTCGTGTCGAATATGAAAAATAAAGTTACTTATCAGGCGTGAAACTGCGCGTACAATCCGCGCTCCTTGGGGGCCTCGCAAACAGTCCTTGTAGTCGTTTTGGTCCCCGACACTGCCAAGGAAGGTGTGAAATGGCAAACGATCTCATTCCAACCACGATCCTGACCGGCTTCCTGGGAAGCGGCAAGACCACGTTGCTCAACAAGATCCTCAAGGACGATCACGGTCTGAAGATCGCCGTCATCGAGAACGAGTTCGGCGAGGAGGGCATCGACAACGATCTGCTGCTGCAGGGCGACGAGCAGATCGTTGAGATGAACAACGGCTGCATCTGCTGCACGGTGCGGGGCGACCTGGTGCGCATCCTGCTGGACCTGAAGGCCCGGCGCGACGCGGGCGAGATCCATTTCGACCGGGTGGTGATCGAGACCACCGGTCTGGCCGACCCGGGCCCGGTGGCGCAGACCTTCTTCATGGATGACGAGGTGGCGCAGAGCTACATGCTGGACGCCATCATCACCGTGGTGGATGCACTGCACGGCAACCAGCAGCTGGACGAGACCAAGGAAGCCCAGGCGCAGGTGGGCTTTGCCGATCGCATCCTGATCTCCAAGACCGACCTGGCCAACGAGGAAACGGTGGAGGCGCTGCGCCGGCGTCTGGTCCAGATGAATCCGCGCGCGCAGATCCGCACCATCCAGTTCGGCAACGTGGACGTGGCCGAAGTGCTGGACATCAAGGGGTTCAACCTGAATGCCGTGCTGGAGGTGGACCCGGACTTTCTGGAAAGCGACGAGCACACGCACAGCGATGCGGTGTCGTCCTTCGTCTTCAAGTCGAAGAAGCCTTTCGACGGTACCAAACTGGAGGAATTCCTGGGTGGCATGATCCAGGTCTTCGGCCCCGACCTGCTACGCTACAAGGGCGTGCTCTACATCAAGGGAACGCCGCGTCGCATGGTGTTCCAGGGCGTCCACATGATGATGGGCGCCGACGTGGGAAGAAAGTGGGAACCCCACGAAACGCCGTCCAGCAAGATGGTGTTTATCGGCCGCAATCTGCCGAAGGACACCTTCATCGCCGGACTGAAACAGTGCCTTGCCTGAAAGTACAAGGAGCTCCTATGACAACCGCGAACCAGGCCGTTCTGACCGAAGACGCCATCCTCAAGATGTCCGAGGATGACTACATGAACGACGTGCAGCTGGAATTCTTCCGTGACAGGCTGCGCCAGATGGAAAGGGACATCCGCAACAATGCCGGTGAAACCACCGAGCATCTGCGCGAGACCGTCATCGTTCCTGATCCGGCTGACCGTGCCACGATCGAGGAAGAGCATGCGCTGGAGCTGCGTACCCGCGACCGCGAGCGCAAGCTGCTCAAGAAGATCGAGCAGGCACTGGCCCAGATCGACAGTGGCGACTACGGCTACTGCGAGGAAACCGGTGATCCCATCGGCATTCCGCGCCTGCTGGCACGTCCCACGGCCACGCTGTCGCTGGAAGCACAGCAGCGCCGCGAACTTCGCCAGAAACTGTACGGTGACTGAGCACCATCCTGTGGCGCAAAGGCCGACGGCATGATGCCGTTGGCACACTTTCGCAGAGAAAGGGGGCAATCGCCCCCTTTTTTCTTGTGGGGTTTGGCTGGACGGACGGTCGGGTGCAGCTGACTGGCGGTGCTTGAAAGGCTCTGTAACAGGTGTTCCGGCTGGCTGGATACTCTGGCCCGACTGGCGGGGCGCCGGTGGGGTGGTCGGCACGGCAGCCGGTGCTACACTGAAAAACGAGCCAGTCAGGGGGCATACGTCCGTGGGATTCTTTTCTTTTTTCAGCAGGAAAAAAAACCGGAACAAGAGCGAAGCCGCTCCGTCGCCGGAATCGACCAGCGGGTTGAGCGCTCGTGAAATCGCCCGTCGCACCGCCGAGAAGATCGACGAGATCGAATCGCAGATGGTGCAGGAGGGGGTTTCGGTTGCCAATCCGGCGTTGATGCAGCAGGAGGCCAAGGCCGGCCAGGCCCAGGCTCCGGCTGCTGCGGCGGAATCGGCCGAGCAGGCTGCCAACGATGTGTCGGGCCGGCCTTCCGTGCTGGCGCGTCCGCGCGAAGGCGCCATCGAGATCCAGAGTTCCGGCCTGCTGCCGGTGCTGGAAGAAGTGTCGGTGCTGTTTGCCAATGGCCAGGTGAGCGAAGCGACGCAGAACCTGCGTCAGGCCATTGATCAGAAGCAGCTGGGCGAACATACCCGCCTGGGCTGGAAGATGCTGCTGGAGCTTTATCAGGCCAGCGGGCACCGGGCCGAATTCGAGAACCTGGCGGTGGAATACGCCTCGTCCTTCGAATTGTCGCCGCCGGCCTGGGTGGATGAACTGGTGCTGCCCAATCAGCAGGAAGAGCCGGCTGCAGTCCTGTCTTCCACGGTGCTGTTCCCGCCGGTGATCGACGCCCAGGTGGTGAAGCAGACCGAGCAGATGACGCGCGCCATCCAGCGCAAGCGCCAGCTGCGTGTCGACTTCAGCCGCGTGACCAGCATCGACATGATCGGTGCGGATCTGCTGCTGCGCACGTTCCGCGATTTCCGCAAGGCACGCCACGAGCTGACGATCTGCGGCGTGGAAGCCCTGGAGAAGGCACTGTCGGTGATGACTGAAAGCGGTCGCCGTGATCCGGACGAGCACTGCTGGCAGCTTCGGCTGATGGCCCTGCGCATGCTGGGCCGCCAGCAGGAATTCGAGGATCTGGCCATCGAATATTGCGTGACCTATGAGGTCTCGCCGCCGTCGTGGGAGCCGCTGCCGGATTCCGTGCATGTGGTGCTGGCCGACAGCGAGCCCGAAGAGGAAACCAGCGAGACGCTGCAGCCCTACGTGGGCGAGATGTTCGCGCTGTCGGGCGTGCTGACCGGTCGTGCCGAGACCATGTTCCGCCGGCTGCGGGCCTGGGCCGAAGACCGCCGCGAAGTGACGCTGGACTGCCGTCAGCTGGTGCGCATCGACTTTGCCTGTGCCAGCGAGCTGCTCAACGAAGTGGTGTCGCTGCAGGCCGGTGGCAAGCCCGTCACCATCCGTCAGCCCAGCTATCTGGTGGCCTATCTGATGATCGTGATGGGCCTGGGCGACCTGGCCGAGCTGCAGCTGCGCCACGCCTGATGCAGACTCCGGCCGCACGCGGCCAGGCAGAAAAGGGGGCCCGGAAGGGCCCCTTGCCATTGAAATCGACCGATGGGCCCCCCATATGTCCTGAAACCCCTCCGGCACCCTCCTGGCGCCGGAACTCTTTCAGGACCATCATGACAACCATCGTATCTGTCAGAAGAGGCGACAGCGTCGCCCTGGGAGGGGACGGTCAGGTCACCCTCGGCAACATCGTGGTCAAGGGCACCGCGCGCAAGGTGCGCCGCCTGGGGGGCAACAAGGTGCTGGCCGGCTTTGCCGGCGGAACGGCAGACGCCTTCACGCTCTTCGACCGTTTCGAGGCGCAACTGGAGCGCTATCCGGCCAACCTGATGAAGGCCGCCGTGGAGCTGGCCAAGGAATGGCGCACCGATCGCGTGCTGCGCCGCCTGGAGGCCATGCTGGCGGTGGCCGACAAGCAGCATTCGCTCATCATCACCGGCAACGGTGACGTGCTGGAGCCCGAGCACGGGCTGGTGGCCATCGGTTCGGGCGGCGCGTACGCGCAGTCGGCCGCACTGGCGCTTCTGGAGAACACTGAGCTTTCTCCGACCGAGATCGTGCAGAAATCGCTGAAGATTGCGGGTGATCTGTGCATCTACACCAACCAGAACCACACGATCGAGACACTATGACGCAGATGACACCGCAGGAGATCGTCTCCGAACTGGACAAGCACATCATCGGTCAGGACAAGGCCAAGCGCGCGGTGGCCATTGCGCTGCGCAACCGCTGGCGTCGCCAGCAGGTGGCCGAGCCGCTGCGCCACGAGATCGTGCCCAAGAACATCCTGATGATCGGTCCCACCGGCGTGGGTAAGACCGAGATTGCCCGTCGCCTGGCCCGGCTGGCCAACGCGCCGTTCATCAAGATCGAGGCCACCAAGTTCACCGAGGTGGGCTACGTGGGCAAGGATGTGGATTCGATCATCCGCGACCTGATGGAAGCCGCCATCAAGGAAGAGCGCGACCGCGCCAAGCAGCGCGTGGATGCACGTGCCCGCGACCTAGCCGAAGAGCGTGTGCTGGATGCGCTTCTGCCGTCGTCGGCCCATCAGCGTGCCCCCACGGACTACCGTGACCTGGAAAAACCCATCTCCACCGCCGACGATTCGGTGGCCCGCCAGAAGTTCCGCAAGCGCCTGCGCGAGGGCGAACTCAACGACAAGGAAATCGAGATCGACGTGGCGCAGCCGATGCCGAACATCGGCATCATGGGGCCGGCCGGCATGGAGGAACTGACCAACCAGCTGCAGGGCATGATGCAGGGGATGCCCGGCAAGACGCGCCAGCGCAAGATGCGCATTGCCGAAGCCATGAAGCTGCTGGTGGACGAAGAGGCCGGCAAGCTGGTCAACGACGAGGAGATCAAGCTTGCCGCGCTCTCCAATGTCGAACAGAACGGCATCGTCTTCCTGGACGAGATCGACAAGATTGCCGTGCGCGGTAGCGTGCAGGGCGGTGATGTTTCCCGTCAGGGCGTGCAGCGCGACCTGCTGCCGCTGGTGGAAGGCACGGCTGTCAACACGCGCTACGGTGTGGTCAAGACCGACCACATCCTGTTCATCGCGTCGGGTGCGTTCCATCTGTCCAAGCCGTCCGACCTGGTGCCGGAACTGCAGGGGCGCTTCCCCATCCGCGTGGAACTCAGCTCGCTGTCGGTGGAGGACTTCCGCCGCATCCTGACCGAGACCGATGCCAGCCTCACCAAGCAGTACCAGGCGCTGCTGGCCACCGAGGGTGTCACGCTGGACTTCCGCGACGACGGCATCAACAAGCTGGCCGAGACGGCGTTCCGCGTGAACGAGGGTACTGAGAACATCGGTGCACGCCGGCTGCAGACAGTCATGGAGCGGCTGCTGGAAGAAGTGTCCTTCCAGGGCGACCGCCGCTCGGGCGAGACGGTGGTGATTGACGCCGCCTTCGTCGAGGAGCGTCTGGGCGACATCGCCCGCAACGAGGACCTGTCTCGCTACGTGCTGTAACGCAGCACCTGCCACCCGCCGTTGATGACGGTTTGGCTGTCCGTCTGGCTGGTGGCGGTTCGCCGTGACATTTCTCCTTGTTTAGATTGCCGATCGGGACCCGTGTTCATGACACGTCCCGGTCGGGGTCGGGCGTGCATGGCTGTCCAGGGGATGAGCCGTGTTGCCGGCCGATCGTCGCGGACAGCGTTCCGCGGCCCATCAAGCGAGGTCGGACGGGCAGATGAGTTCTGCGGCGCAGCGTTTCGGGTCGGGCAGGGCAGGCGGCAACGTCATGCGTGCGCTCGCCGTGCTGGGCATCGTGGCCTTGCTGGCTGCGCCCACGGCCTACTTCCATTACGCCTGGACATCGGTTGAGCGCGAGATGCTGGAGACGGCCCGTGCGGATGCAGAATTCCTGCGCGAGCGCCTGCTGCAGCAGGATATCAGGGCGCGAACCAGTCCGGCCGACGCCGCCGACGCGGATGAAGGCGGATCGGCAACCGCCCGGAGCATCAACGCCTTGCTGCAGCAATTGCCGCCCATGGAGTTCGAGGGGCGGCAGATGGTGCGCGACGCCAACGGCGTCATTCTGGCGCAGCGTGGTGGCGTGCCCCACGGGCCAGTGTTTTCCGTGACGACGCCGCTGCGTGGCGTGCCGGCGCTGCGGGCCGATGTCGAGATCATCCGCAGCAGCAAGCCGCTGCTGTGGCACATGCTGGGTGTGGGATCGCTGGTGCTGGTGCTGGGCGCCTGCATCGCGCTGGTGGCTGTGCAGGGATATCGGCGCACGCGCGGCCAGGGCCGTGACGTGGCTCGCGTCTCGGGGCTGGCAGAGCAGGGCGTGCTGGATCGCAATGCCTTCATCGAGGGCGTGCGGGATGCGCTGGTGCGTTCGGAGCGTGATGGCACCGAATGCACGCTGTTTCATCTGGATCTTGATCATTTCAAGATGGTCAATGGCGCCGTGGGCCAGAGCTGTGCCGACCTGCTGCTGGAGCAGGTGGCCAAGGTGATTCGCGTGCGAATCGATGCGCTGGCGCGCGATGCCGACCTGCCGCCGGTGCTGATGGGTTCGCCGGGTGGCGATGTCTTTCTGCTGCTGGTGGAGGCCATGCCCCGTTCGGCGCCCGTGACGGAGGCCTTTGCCCGTGGCGTGCTGGATGCGCTGGGCAATGCCTTCGAGGTGGGGCCCTATCAGCTGTATCTGTCGGCCAGCGTCGGTGCCAGCCATCGGGCGGGGCGGGCCATCACGGCCGAGAAGCTGATCCGCGAGGCGGAGCTGGCCAAGATCTTTGCCAAGAATCAGGGCTCGGGCAGCTATGCCATTCATGACCAGAACATGGATGTGCAGGCCGAGGCGCGTGACGAGCTGGGGCAGGCGTTGCGACGGGCGCTGGCCAACGAGGAATTCCTGCTGTACTACCAGCCCAAGGTGCACACCGTGACGGGCGTGGTGACGGGTGTGGAGGCGCTGCTGCGCTGGCAGCCCGAAGGCAAGCCGATGGTGATGCCGGATCAGTTCATTCCGGTGCTGGAAGAGACCGGCCTGATCGTGCCGGCCGGCGCCTGGGTGCTGCGTGAGGCCTGCAACCAGGTGATGACCTGGCGGGCACGTGGGCTGCCGCCGGTGAGCGTGGCCGTGAACGTCTCGGCGCGACAGTTGCAGCAGCGTGGTTTCGTGGACATGGTGGCCAGTGTTCTGAAGGAAACGGGTCTGGAGGCGCGCTACCTGGAGCTGGAGCTGACCGAGACCATCTTCGTGGACAACGCTGGCGACAACGTGCGAATGCTGCGCCGTCTGGCCGATATGGGCGTGAGCCTGGCCATCGACGATTTCGGGACCGGCCATTCGTCGCTGAGCTATCTGAGCAACTTCAGCCCGCGCACACTGAAGATCGACCGCTCGTTCCTGTCGGAGGCTGACGACGGGTCCGACAACATCGCCATTGCCCGCGCCATCATCGCGCTGGGCCATGGCATGGGCATGTATGTGGTGGCCGAGGGGGTCGAGACCGAGGCGCAGGTCGATTTTCTGCGTGGCTATGGCTGTGATCAGATGCAGGGCTACCTGTTGAGCAAGCCGCTGCCGGCGGACAATCTGGAGCAGTGGCTGCGGGCCCGCATCCAGAGCCAGCTGAGCCTGAACGCGGCGCGGCGCGCGGCGATGGTCTGAGGGGGGCGCATTTCCGGGCCGCCTGATCGATACTGGCCTTCTGTGGTCCAGCGGTCTGGCGCAGGTAGCGCGGGCATCGCTGGCAGGGTGCGACCCTGTGGTGGCTCCGGCATGTCCGGGGTGCCGGTGGCGGTGATGGCCGCTATCATCCCGGGTGGACGTGCCGCGGCGGCATCCGGCCGCCGGGTGGCAGGCGTCCCTTCACAGGAGCCCCCCGGTCATGACCGACGACAGCCTTTCTCCCGGCGTCAAGGCGCAGATTCTGTCCGAAGCGCTGCCCTACCTTCGTCGCTTCCACGGCAAGACCGTGGTGATCAAGTATGGCGGCAACGCCATGACCGACGAGCGTCTCAAGCGCAGCTTTGCGCACGATGTGGTGATGCTGAAGCTGGTGGGCATCAACCCGGTGGTGGTGCATGGCGGCGGTCCGCAGATCGAGCAGGCGCTGACCCGCATGGGCAAGGAAGGCCGCTTCATCCAGGGCATGCGCGTCACCGACGAGGAAACCATGTCCATCGTGGAGATGGTGCTGGCCGGCCAGGTGAACAAGGAGATCGTCGAGCTGATCAACACGGCCGGCGGCCAGGCCGTGGGGCTGACCGGGCAGGATGGCAACCTGATCCGTGCGAAGAAGCTGCTGCTGCCCAGTCAGGAAACGCCTGGCCAGATGGTCGACATCGGCCTGGTGGGCGACATCGAGCAGTGCGATCCCGCCATCATCCGCACGCTGGCCAACCACAGCTTCATTCCCGTGGTGGCGCCCATCGGTTCGGGTGAGACAGGCGAGACCTACAACATCAATGCCGACGTGGTGGCCGGAAAGATCGCCGAAGTGCTGCAGGCCGAGAAGCTGGTGCTGCTGACCAACACCGCCGGCGTGCTGGACAAGTCCGGCCGGCTGCTGACCGGGCTGACGGCTGCCCAGGTGGACGCGTTGTTTGCAGACGGCACGATCTCGGGCGGCATGCTGCCCAAGATCTCGTCGGCGCTGGATGCCGCCAGGTCGGGCGTGAAGGCCGTCCACATCATCGATGGTCGCGTGGACCACTGCCTGCTGCTGGAGCTGCTCACCGACCAGGGTGTGGGCACGATGATCAGCAGCAACTGAGTCGGCTGCGCCTGATCGGGCCGGCAGGCTGCCGGTGTTGCTTTCAGGCTGCACCCGTGTGGATGTCGGGCGGCCTGCCGGACATGAAAGCCGGCGTTGCAGCCTTTCACGGTCGATCCGGGTGCCGGCTGCGGGCAGGCCCGGCTACAATGGAAGACGCCCGCGGGCACCCTCAGCCTGCCGACCCCCAGATCCGCGTCCGCCGTCGTTCTGACTGGCGGACCTTTCGAATGCCCCAGGGCCGTGGCCCTCTGCACCGTCCGTTCGCGCATGACCGATCCCGTCGACTCCCACTTCCCTGAATCCTCCGGTTCCGCCGTGGGCGGGGCTGCCGCGCTTGCCTCGACACCGGACATGGCTGCTGCCGCGCTGGAAGGGCAGGGGGCGGGTGTGACGGCAAGTGCGGACGCGGGCGCTGCCGCGTCGCAGGACGCCGCGCCCGCGCAGGCGTCGGCGGATTCGTCGGGTGAGGAGATCGATGTCCGCCGCCGCGTGCGCAAGCGTCCCAAGCCCGGCGAGCGCCGTCTGCAGATCCTGCAGGCGCTGGCCGAGATGCTGGAGCAGCCCAAGGGCGAGCGCGTCACCACGGCGGCGCTGGCCGCGAAGCTCTCGGTCTCGGAAGCGGCGCTTTACCGGCACTTCGCCAGCAAGGCGCAGATGTTCGAGGGGCTGATCGAGTTCATCGAATCGACGCTGTTCGGGCTGATCAATCAGATCACCCGCGAGGAAGAGCACGGGCTGGCCCAGGTGCAGCAGATCACCAACCTGCTGCTGACCTTCTCCGAGCGCAACCCCGGCATGACCCGCGTGCTGGTGGGCGACGCACTGATCAACGAGGACGACCGCCTGCAGGTGCGCATCAATCAGCTGACCGACCGGCTGGAGCTGTCGCTGAAGCAGTGCTTCCGCACCGCCATGGTGCAGGAACAGCTGCCGGCTGATACCGATGCCGGTGCCCGGGCAGATCTGGTGCTGTCCTATGTGCTGGGTCGCTGGGCGCGTTACGCCAAGGGCGGCTTCAAACGCATGCCTACTGAAAATGTCAGTATACAGATCGGGTATTTTGTGAGCTGACGGAAGATGATCCGTCTTTCCCTCCGTGCGGGCATCTGATGCCATGATGGGTCGCACGCATTGCCTTGCATGATGGGACATGCCCGGAAAATGGCTTGCCATCAGGGTCTTCGGGAAGGATGGCAATATTTTCGGTACGTCATGACACATCCTTCTGCATTGTCGTGTGCTGTCGTAATGAGCGCATGAATTCGATGCGTCATGTATGCAGGCTGTAAATCGCCGCCAGCCACTGTTAATGTGGTGGCAGGATATTTGTAGTGTCTTCCGACATGTCGGGCTAGACTGGCCGTTCCTTTCGTGTGAATTATCTACGGGACGTTTCCATGTTTCTGAACCGAGATGACTGCCACCTGCGCGCGGTATCCGTATCTTCCAGTCAGAGCCGGCGACCGCTGGCCGCCGTCATTGCAGCCCTGATGCTGCCGTGCGTCGTGGGCAGCGCCCATGCCACCAATATCCCTGCGTCGCAGGAGACTTCCTCTGTACAGGCCAAGGCAGGCGAAACCGGGACTGCCCAGGCCTCTGGCAGCAGTCAGGGCTCCACCACCCAGGCTCAGGCCGATTCCAGCACGTCGAGCGCCGGCCAGGCGCAAGCTGGCGAACAGGACAGCGGCACCCAGGATACCCCCTCGACCCGGCCGGCCACGTCGGCGGGCGGCCAGACCTCCGATTCCAGTGCAGCGGCCGCAGGTTCGTCGGGTTCGGGTCAGGCGGCCACGACCGGGCAGGCCGGCAGCGAAACCTCGACGCAGGCCCCCTCGAGTTCGGAGCAGGCCTCTTCAGCGACCCAGGCGGCCGGCAGCAGCCAGACCGCGGGCTCCAGCGGTGGCAGCGCTGCCACCACGGGCGGTGCGTCGACCTCGACGGGAGCTGCAGGCTCGACCAGCAGCAATACCGCATCCACCAGCGCCGCGACCTCGGGCAGCGACGCCGCGACGACCGGTGGTGCCACCTCCGGCAGCGATGCCTCGTCCAGCACCGCCACCACGGGCCAGTCGGCCGCAAATGGCAGCACCCAGGCTTCGACCACCGACAGCGCCACGCAGTCCGGCGGGCAGTCCAATGTCCAGGGCCAGACCTCGGGCGCCACCAGCGACCAGACCCAGGACCAGGACGCCACCTCGCCCAGCAACAGCAAGACCGAAGGCCAGGGGCAGCAGGAAGCGCAGAACCAGAGCCAGACGCAGGGCCAGACCGCCGGCACCACCCAGGATGACGCCGAAGCCCAGGCTGGCCAGAGCCAGGCCCAGGCTGCCGGTTTCGTTGACCACGGCATTCCCACCCCGGTGGCACAGACTCGGGGCGTGGTGTCCACCGTGGACCAGAGTGGCCAGGACGTGGTCCTGACCTGGCTGCAGGACTGGCGCGGTGGCTATGCCATTCTGATGGTGAATGCCGAGACGGGCGCCTCACAGCAGTTCGATGTGCCGTTCAAGCCGGACGGCGACGAGCCCTCGGCCATCTACCTGTCCTCGAAGAACCGCCTGTACACGCTGTTCAACAGCCAGTTCGTCGAGTTCGACGTGGCCAGCAAGCGCTTCACCTTCCACGGCAAGGTCGACGGCAAGACTGCCATGAGCCTGACCGAGGACAAGGATGGGCGGATCTGGGCGGGCACCTACCCGAACAACCAGCTGGTGAGTTTCAATCCGCAGAATTCATCATTGCAGAATCACGGCCAGCTGGCCAAGGAATCGTGGGCGCAGTATCCGCGCTCCATCGCTGCGGATGCGCATGGCTGGGTCTATGTGGGCTCGGGTCTGGCCGCTTCGCAGATCTACGCCTACAACATCCAGAGTCACGCCACCCAGGCGCTGCTGCCGTCCACGCAACGCGTTTCGGGTGCAGCCGTGGTGGGCCAGTCCGAAAGCAACGTCGTCTATGCCCGCAACGGCCAGCAGCAGTTCATGCTGGCCAACGGCAAGGCCAGTGGCCTGAGCGCGCGTGATCAGGTCGCCGCAAGCAACCTGAAGACCGGTGCGCAGAACATGGTGGACCGCGACTTCCCGTCGGGCCGCCGTCTGGTGTCGGTGGACATGCACGACCGTACCCTGGTCACGCGCGATGCGTCGGGCCAGCAGAAGTCGGTGAAGTTCAACTACACCACCCAGGGCGCTGCGCTGACCTTTGTCTGCGCCACCGGCGACAACAAGGTGTGCGGCGGCACGCGCTTCCCGATGCACACGTTCTACTACAGCGCGGGTGACAACAAGTTCGACAGCAAGCAGCTTCCGCGTCAGCCGAACGTGATGGCGGCACTGGGCTCGCGTCTGTACGTGGCTGCCTATCCGGACGGCAAGCTGTTCCAGGAAAGCGAGAACGGCAAGAACGAGTTTGACGAAGTGCTGAACTCCTATCCGACCATCAACCGGCCCCATGCCATGGTGATCATGGGCGGCGGTTCGCAGATTGCGCTGGCTGGTACGCCGGAATACGGCATGACCGGCGGCGGCATGATGTTCTGGAACCGCTCCAGCGGCCAGAAGACCACGGTCGACCATTGGCACTTGGTGCCTAACCACTCGGTGCAGGCGATGATCGAGCTGTCCAACGGCATGTTGCTGGGCGGTACGACCGTGGCGCCGGGCACCGGCGGTGTCACCAAGGCCGGCAACTCGGGTGAGCTCTTCCTGATGGATGCCAACAGCCACGAAGTGCGTTGGCACGGTGCGCCGGTGCCGGGCGCCAAGACCATCACCGACCTGACGGTGGGAGCGGACGGTCTGGTCTATGGCCTGGCCGACAGCGTGGACCTGTTCGTCTTCAATCCGAACAACCGCCAGGTGGTCTCGGTCAACCGCTTCTCGCGCGAGCTGGGCCCCTCGGTGTTTGCCCAGGGAACCCGTGCGTTCGTGAAGGGTGCCGATGGCAGCATCTACGTCCTGCTCTACAACGGCATCGGCAAGGTCGACACCAAGGCCCATACCGTCACCCGCGTGGTCTCCTCGCCGGTGCGCATCACCGTGGGGGGTGCCGCCGCCAACGGCCGGATCTACTTCGGCTCCAACAACCACCTGTACAGCTGGAAGGCCCAGTGAGGGTGAGGGGCTGGCCCAGGCATGACCGGCAATCGCTGGCGCTGACCTGAGCCGGTCCCGAGACCGCTGTGCCCCGGGCCGGATCGTCTCTTCTCTGCGAGAAGGCGATCCGGCCTTTTTTCATATCTGAATTACATAATGAGAAATCATGAATCACTCAAGGGGTTCTGCAAAACGTTGTTGAGAAGCAACACTTGGCAAGTCCATGTTTTTGCGCGCGAAACCAGGGCATAGTTGGCACATCGAGGGGCTTTCGTGTTGACTCATAAAACAGGGCAGCTATATTCATAGCGGTTCCGTCAGTTTTAGAGATTCGTTACAAACATGTCCAAGACACGCATCTTCTCGGTTGTCGGCGCACGACCCCAGTTCGTGAAGGCCGCCATTGTCAGTCAGGCCCTGGAAAAGTATCCGAACGTCGAGCACGCCATCGTGCACACTGGCCAGCACTACGACCAGAACATGTCCGATGTGTTCTTCGAGGAACTGGGCATGCCGGCGCCGGCATTCAACCTGCACATCTCGGCCAGCGGGCACGGCGCCATGACCGGCCGCATGCTGGAAGCGCTGGAAAAGCTCTACATCGAAGAGAAGCCCGATGTCGTCGTTGTCTACGGTGACACCAACAGCACGCTGGCCGGTGCGCTGGCTGCGGCCAAGATCCACCTGCCGCTGGCCCACGTCGAGGCCGGACTGCGCTCGTTCAACCGCATGCCGGAAGAAATCAACCGGGTGCTGACCGACCACATCTCCGACGTGCACTTCTCGGTGACGGACGTCTCCACCGCCAACCTGCTGCGCGAAGGCATCAGCGGCCCGCGCGTCGAGCAGGTGGGTGACGTGATGTATGACTGTGCCCTGCAGATGGCCGAAGTGGCCGAGCGCCGCTCGCACGCGCTGGAAACCTTCGGCGTCGAGCCCGGCAAGTTCGTGCTGTGCACCGTGCACCGCGCCAACAACACCGACGATCCCAAGCGCCTGCAGTGCCTGATGGAAGGTCTGGACCTGCTGGCCCAGCACCTGCCCGTGGTGCTGCCGCTGCACCCGCGCACCCGTTCGCGTGTCGAGGCCCTGGGCTTCAAGCCCAAGTCGCCCAACTTCAAGATCGTCGATCCCATCGGCTACATCGACATCGTGCGCCTGGAGCGTGCCGCAGCCGTCATCGTCACCGACTCGGGCGGCGTGCAGCGCGAGGCCTTCTTCCACAAGGTGCCCTGCGTCACCTTCCGCGACGAGACCGAGTGGACCGAACTGGTCGATTCCGGCTGGAACGTGCTGGCCCCGCTGGATGATCCCGAGAAGTTCAAGGACATCTGCCTGTCGCGGGTGGGCACGCGCGGCACTCCGAAAGAGCACTATGGCAACGGCGATGCCGGCGAGAAGATCGCCGCCACGCTGGTGAAGATGCCGCAGATGACGTTCAAGCGCTGAACTGCTCCCCTTGATCATGGAAACCCGTCGTTTGAACATCCTCTTCCTGACGGACAACTTTCCGCCAGAGCGCAACGTGCCTGCCATGCGTACCTGGGAGCACGTTTCGCGCTGGGTGAAGGATGGCCACCAGGTCACCGTCATCACCACCGCCCCCAACTTCCCCCAGGGTAAGCCGCTGGCCGGCTACAAGAACCACTGGTACTTCAAGGAAGACATGGGGGGCGTGAAGGTCATCCGCGTCAAGAGCTACATCGCGGCCAACGAGGGCTTCCTCAAGCGCATCCTGGACTATGTCTCCTTCATGGTGACGGGCGGCATTGCCGCCATGTTCCAGCGCCGCCCCGACATCCTCATCTCCACCTCGCCGCAGTTCTTCTGTGCGGTGGCAGGCTGGATCGTGTCGCGGCTGCGCCGCCTGCCCTGGATCTTCGAGCTGCGTGACCTGTGGCCGGCCTCCATCGTGGCCGTGGGCGCCATGAAGGAAGGGTTGCTCATCCGCATGCTGTACTGGATCGAGATGAGCATGTACCGGGCTTCCGACCGGGTGATTGCCGTGACCAAGGGGCTGCGTCAGGACCTGGTGGACCGGGGCATTCCGGGTGACAAGGTGGTGGTGGTGCGCAACGGCGCCGACACCACCCGCTTCACCCCGCGGCCCAAGGATCCGGCCCTGGTGGAGAAACTGGGCCTGCAGGGCAAGTTCGTGGTGGGCTACTACGGCACCATCGGCATGGGCGCGGGCGTGCAGACCGCCGTCGATGCCGGGGCTATCCTGCGTGACCGCGACGACATCGTGATCATGCTGGCTGGCGCGGGCGCCGAGTATGCCGACGTGGAGAAATCCATCAAGGAGCAGGGGCTGACCAACGTGAAGCTGCTGCCGCCCTTTGACCAGTCCGAGATGCCGGCGGTCTGGAGCCTGCTCGACGCCGCCATCGTGATGATGAAGGATCGGCCCCTCTTCAAGGCCACCATCTCGTCCAAGACGTTCGAGGCGCTGGCCATGGGCATGCCCGTCATCATGAGTCTGCCGGCCGGTGAGGCCACCGGGCTGGTGGACGAATACGGTTTCGGCATCAACGTGCGCCCCGAGAACCCGCAGGACATGGCGGCTGCCATCCAGCGGCTGGCGGACAATCCGGAACTGAAGGCCGAACTGGGTCGCAAGGCGCTGGAAGCCTCGAAGGACTTCTCGCGTGAGCGTTCTGCCGGCCTGGTGATGGACGTGGTGCAGGACGTGATGGCCAGCCGTGGCAAGTGAGATCGCAGCCCTTCAGGGCGCGTGATACGGAAGCCGTCTCGCAGTCATGACCGGACCGGTGCGCCGCAAGGCGTGCCGGTCTCACCAAGAATCACAACAATGAACATCGACAAGCTTTTTTCGGCCGGGGGTTCCGGCAACGTGCTGGTACTTGCCCCGCACACCGATGATGCCGAGCTGGGCTGCGGCGGCACCATTGCCCGTCTGGTCCGCAGCGGCCACCGCGTCATCACCGTGGCCTTCTCGGCCGCCGAGGACTCTGTGCCCAAGGGCTTCCCGCGCGATGTGCTGCGCACCGAGAACCGCAATGCGGCCCAGAAGCTGGGCGTGAAGCCCGAGGATGCGCTGGTGCTGGACTTTCAGGTGCGCACCTTTCCGGAGCATCGGCAGCGCGTGCTGGACACGATGATCCGCCTGAACCGCGAATATCGGCCTTCGCTGGTCTTCGTGCCCAGCGCCACCGATACCCACCAGGATCACAAGACGGTGGCCGACGAGGGCTTTCGCGCCTTCAAGCGCACCACCATCCTGGCCTACGAGCTGTCGTGGAACACGCTGGAATTTTCCAACCGCTGCTTCGTGACGCTCGAGGAAGAGGACATCCAGAAGAAGATCGCCGCGCTGTACGAGTACAACTCGCAGCAGGCCTGTCGCACCTACGTGAACGAGGCCTACGTGCGGGCGCTGGCTCTGGTGCGCGGCACCCAGATCCAGAAGCCGCTGGCCGAAGTCTTCGACGTGCCGCGGCTGATTCTGGACTGAGGCCGCACGGGCTCAATCCAGGTGCAGGACCACCGGCCAGTTGGAGTCGGTGCCCCCGTTGCTGTAGTGGTTGAAGTGGTAGGCGTTGATCCAGTTGCCGTTCACGCGGTGCTGGGCGTTGGATTCGGTGAACGCCACCGGCGAGCTGAAGCCGTGGTGTGAACCGTTGCGGAAATCGGCGAACTTCCACTGACTGCGGCCCTCGGGCAGGAACTCCACATCGTAGGTCTGGCCGGCCTGCAGCGTGATGGCGCCGAACGAGGCGTCATACCAGTAGACCTTGCCCACCCGTGCCGACTTGAGCTGCAGCCCGTAGTAGTTGGCGCCCGAGCTGATGCGGCCGCTGGCCAGCTCCCGGTTGCCCTGCACGATGCGCCAGCGCAGCGAGCCGCCCACCGAGGCTGCCGTGGCAAACGACAGGCCCGAGACCCGCCGGGTGCTGTACGGGCGGAAACGCTCGCGCACCGGGTGGCTGGCGGTGGCCGTGAAGATGCGGCTTGGATCCACGGCACCGCTTTCCATGGCGGATGCACCCTGCTTCTGGCCATTGCGGGTGGTCAGCTGCAGGATGGGCACATAGTAGTTGCCGCCGGCGGGGTTCTGCGTCATGTCGTTCCACGAGAATCCCCCACCCGACCACGCGTTCCGGGTGCCCAGCAGCGTGGCCCAGTCGGTGGGCGAGACCCAGCGCGAAGGCCGTCCGTTGCCCGAATGGGTGATGGTGTTGTTGCTGCTGATGTAGTTCTGGTGCGGCGCCGGATGGATGTTGTCCAGCACCAGGTGATAGATGCGGCCGGCCACCAGAGGTTGCTGGCTGCTGAAATAGGCCTCGTTGAAGATGGGATTGCCGCGATAGGCTGCCGAACCCGGCGTGAAATAGGCCGTGGCCAGCGGTGTGGCCGACATGTTGGGGCGGTGTGCGCCGCTGCCGTCATCGGGCATCAGCCGCAGGCGGATGTTGCCGCCGTTGCCCGCCGAATAGCCGCGACCCGGCTGCCAGTAGAGGCGGGCGGTGCTGAGATGGCCGTTGATGGTGGCCCGGAAGCGGTTGGAGACGATCTGCTCACGCCGGCCGTTGATGCCGACGATGGTGTTGGCCAGTGCATCCTGCCGGAAGACGCCCGGACCGTAAAGTCGGCGCACTTCATACGAGGTCAGCGCGTGGTTGCCGCTGCCGGCAGATACCACGGCCTTGGTCTGGCGACGGCTTGGGGCCTGCGTGGTCTGCGCCGAGGTGCTGTCGCCTTGCGTGGCCAGGGTGTTCGGCGCGTGGGAAGAGACGGCCTTGGTGTTCAGATGAGCGGTGTCATCATCCGAATGCACGCCGCATGCCGCCAGGGGAATGGCCAGGGCGACGATGCCTTTACGCAACGAGTTGTATATATATGAATGACTATGAGGTTTTTTCACGACGTTTGTATTGCAATTTGTCATTGAGTTATTCCTAAGTTTGACGGGCGTAATGGTATGTGCCCTTGTCGGCAAAGTAAATAAAAAACCCCGGCTGTCGAGCCCTCATTTATTGGGGGGGTATGACGATTCTGCGCTGATGGGCCTGGTCTGGCGAAAATGGGCGCCAGATATCGTCATGATGTGCGCCAGCAGGGCGGAATGAATGGCTGCGCCGCGTGGCAGATTCGGGAGATGAATCCTGGGCGCAATACGGGCAAGTCTATGGATAATGCACGGATAATAAGGTCACCATGGCGTCAATGGTGGTGTGCGACGGATGCGAGGCCGTTATTCGGGGACCAGTGGCAGCTTTGCGGGTACGTAAGGGGAGTGCGCGCCGATGGGTCGCGTAGCCGTCGTTGGTGTATTCCGGCGGGGCGAAGACCCGAAAAATGCCTCTGAACGGACCGAAAAAAGACCGCCAGATCCCATTCCTGCAAGGGGGCTGGCGGCGCATTCCGGCACGAAAGCGGCCGGTTTTCCGTGTCGGTTTTTTCCTGGAGAGTGTGGTCTGACAGGTACACGGAAACGTTGTACCTGCACCGGATCGCCTGCGAAAGGCCGGTGATCCGGGGATTGGCAGGGGCGCGTGTGCGTTCCGAAACCCCTGGCGGGCGTCAGGGCGCCATGTGCAGGACCACGGGCCAGTTGGCCTCGATCTTGCCGGCACGGGCGTGGTTGAAGTGGTCGATGTTGATCCACTGACCATTCACGCGGTGCTGGGCGTTGGACTCGGTGAAGGCCGCCGGCCAGCTGAAGCCGTGCAGCGAGCCGTTGTAGAAGTCGGCCACCTTCCACTGACTCTGGCCCTGGGGCTGGAACTCCACGTCGTAGGTCTGGCCCGCGGCCAGCGTCACGCCCTGGCCGCCGTTGATCTCGGCGTCATGCCAGAAGACCTTGCCGACCCGGTTGGCGTTGGCCTGCAGCGCGGTGTAGTTGGGCGCGTCTGTCGTGAACTGGCCGCTGGCCAGCACGTTGCTGCCCTGCAGGATGCGCCACTGCAGCGTGCCCGCAACCGATGCCGCCGTGGCAAACGACAGACCCGTCACGCGCCGCTCGCGCGTGGGGCGGAAACGTTCCCGGATGGGCTGCTCGGCCCCGATGGTGAAGATGCGACCCGGATCGACGGCGCCACTTTCCATGTTGGCCATGCCCTGGCGCTGGCCGTCTGCCGTGGTGAGCTGCAGGATGGGCACATAGTAGTTGCCGTTGGAGGCGCTGCGCGTGTAGTCGGACCACGTGAAGGCATCCGAGGAACCCGCCGCACGCGAGCCCCGCAGCGTGCCCCAGTCAATGGAGGAGACCCAGCGGGAGGGGCGGTCGTTCTGTTCGTGGGTGATGGCGTTGTTGCTGCTGATGTAGTTCTCGCGCGGATCCGGAGCCACGTTGTCCATCACCAGATGGTAGATCTGGCCAGCCACCAGCGGCTGCTGGCTGGTGAACGTGCTGTCGGCAAAGATGGCGCGATCCCCTTGGGCGGCCGAACCCGGCGTGAACTCTGCCGTGGCCAGCGGCGTGGCCGACATGTCGGGTGCATGGGCGTCCGAACCGTCGTCGGGCAGCAGGCGCAGACGGATGACACCGCCGTTGCCCTGCGAATAGCCCGTTCCCGGTTGCCAGTAAAGCCGTGCCGAGGCTAGGTGGCCACTGATGGTGGCACGGAAGCGGTTGGAGACGATTCTCTCCTGGCTGCCGTTGATGCCGATCATGGTGTTGCCCAGCGCATCCTGCCGGAAGACGCCGGGACCATAGAGCCGGCCGATCTCGGTGGAGTTGAGCGCATAGCCTTCGCTGCCGGGCTGGCTGACGATGGCCTTGGTCTGTTGGACAGGTACATCTGCAGCGCCAGCGTCACCGCCGCCTCCGCTGCATCCAGACAACACGGCACTCGCCCAAAAGGCGCTAAATAGCAAAATATTGTTACGCAATGTGTGTTTATGTGTTGTATTAGCAACGAGGTTATTGCTAATTTTCATGAATCCATCTCCGAATCAGTACCAAGAGATATTAGGGGTAAGAGTCGGGAAAGTAAACACACTATTTGGGAATGAATTCGGTAGCGAGTTTTATCGGGAGGGAATATATGCGCCGTGTCTGGTGTCGGAATTGCTGCTTTTTACGGTGATATTGACGTTTGGTACGGATAAGAGCCGAAAATGAACGGTGTATTTACGTCCATCGGGACTCATTGTCATGTCCTGGTGCCTGGAGGCAGCTTTCCCTGCCATCGTAAGACCCACTATTTTTTTGGGGGGGCGGTGGAGTGGCGGATGGCTGCAAGGGGGCAGGCCTGTGGAGCGTCCTGGCTCGTCGTGCTGCACCTTGCACCATGAGACCGGTTGAAGGCGCTTGAGGCATCGGATGGAGGCGCCCGATGCCTCGGGTGAGTGGGCGGCTTCTTCCTGCCAAGGGAGGATCTGTCGCGATGTGTATGTAGGTCGTTCTTGAACGTTGTTTGCCTCGTGGGAGGAGGTCCCTTAACGCTATCTGCTTGGTTCATAAGCAAAATTTCACAATACGAATTGTGTTTACTAATTCGACGTTGTGACATAAAATTACAAATATCGCAACTGGAGACAAACGCGATGAACACCAAACAGGTAAACCTCGGCAGCAAGCGCAGCAATTCCGTATTTGGCTATGGAGCGTTGCGCAGGAGCATTCTTGCTCTTGTCATTCCGCTTGCCGCATGTGGTGCAGATACCCATGAACCTACTGCCGGTCAGGCAGCCAAGGGGTTGCCGGTACTTGGCCAGCAGGCCGCCCAGCGTCGTGCCAAGGCGGGTCCCATCGTCCCCGCTGGCAGTGGCAACCTCTCGTTGACCTCAGCCGAGGCTCGCCGACTCTATGGTCCCGGCATCTTCCGGCAGGATGCTCTGAGCAATACCATCCCGGGCATTGTCAACAATCGGGAGCAGGTGGTGTCGAACCGCTTCCGGGCCACCATCAATGGTTATCTGAGTACTGCCCGTCTCTATTGGCAGCCGGGCAAAGGGTATTCGTCCGGCAACGGCGGAACCATCCGCCTCAGGTTGATGCCTGATGACGGCAGTGGCGCTCATCGTCCGAATCTCTCGGCATCTCCTCTTGCCACGGCCTATTTCACTCCTGGCCAGGCGACCTATCAAGGCAAGCCCATCTTTGGTGATGCGCACTTCAGTAGCCAGCAGCCTCTGGTGGCCGGGCGTCTCTATCATCTGGTGCTGGACAACGTCGATGGCGCGCCACATCGGAATTACATCAGCAGCAACAATGCCATCAGCAATGCAGGTAATGGGCGTCCGTCACGGTGGATCTCGACGACGGACTGGGCCACGTTACTGGGCAAGCGTGCGGCCTGGTCAGGAGCTGCTTTCTCATGGGAGGATCTGACTCAGAACGCCTCCAGCGGTAATTACTACATTCCTATCCTGCAGTTGACCACTCGGGACGGTCAAAGACAGGGGTCGACGATCATGGAAAGCGGATCGGTTGCACCCCAACGAATCTTCCCGGCCACCAGCAACAGCCCGGTGCGTGAACAGTTCAATCCCCGCAGCAACAAGCGGGTCACAGGCCTGTCATTTGCGACGGCTGCTGCGGTGGGAGGTTCGTTGCGCTGGCGTATCATGCATGGCAGCCGGGAGCTGGCCAGTGGTCGGATCAGCTCCGGAGCAAATTACCGTGCTCTGTCGACCAATAACACGTATCAGGTTGGCAAGGTGTATTGGTATGACGCCTCGTTCGGCGCCATCACGCTGCAGGCTGGTCAGACCTATGACGTGGAGTTTCACCCTGAAGGCGGCAGTCGATGGATGTTCGCTGATTTCCGCAATGGCTCCAGGCATGGGTTTAGCTGGCCCGCATCGTTTACGGAGTCACATGCGCAGCATCGGCTTAATGGACGCTGGATCAACTTCAACCACTTCAATCACAAGGGCTCGGGCGACCCCGATTCCAATTGGCCCGTGGTGCTGCACCTTGCACCATGAGACCGGTTGAAGGCGCTTGAGGCATCGGATGGAAGTATCTGATGCAGAACGGCCAGCCGCCGCAAGGCATGCTGGCCGTTCTTCTTCGACTTTCCGGGCAGCGATTGCTCTGCGCGGAACACCGGTGACAGGGAGGCGGATGGATCAGGGCGCCAGATGCAGGACGACAGGCCAGTTGGAGCCGCGCCGTGATTGGGTGTAGCTCCAGTGGTAGGTGTCGAGCCAGCTGCCGTTCTGGAAGTGCTGCGCCTGAGATTCCGTGAAGGCGGCAGGCCACCGGAAACCGTAGCTGGAGCCATTGCGGTGGCCACCGAATTTCCACTGGCTGCTGCCTTGCGGACGGAATTCCAGGTCGTAGGTCTGGCCGGCACGCAGACGGATGTTCTTGGGCAGCGCGATGTCGTACCAGGTGGTTCCTCCCATCGACAGGCTGGTGTTGGTGCGGATCAGGTGATAGTTGGGGCGCAGGGCCTCGATGGTGCCATTGGCCAGGACCGTCTGCCCTTGCAGGATGCGCCACTCAAGCCGCCCGCCTACCGATGCTGCCGTGGAGAAGGAAATGCCGGAGATGGTCTTGTCCGAGCCAGGCGTGAAGCGTTCACGTACCGGCGTGGCCTGGGTGGCGGTGAAGATCGTCTTCGGATCGACGCTGCCACCTTCCATGTCGGAAACGCCCTGGATCTGGCCGTTGGTCATCGTCAGCTGCAGAATGGGCGAGAAGTAGTTGTTGGTGGTGCCCTTCTCGGTGAGGTTGAGCCAGGTATAGGCATTGCGCGAGCCGCGCGGACGTTTTGCCAGCAGGGTGGACCAGTCCAGGGTGTTCAGCCAGCGCGCTGGGCGACCGGTGCCGATGTAGGTGATGGCGTTGTTGCTGCTGATGAAGTTGTCGTTGGGGTGGGCGTCGATGTTGTCCATCACCAGGTGATAGATCCTGCCGGCCTGCAGCGGTTGATTGCCGCGCGACACCGGGATGTCCTGGAAGATGGATTTCTTGTCTTCGCCCGGCTTGAGGCCGGGGCGATAGACAGCCTGGGCCAGCGGCTCGCCCTTCATGTCGGGCAGGTGTGCGCTGGAGCCGTCATCGGGGAAGACGCGCAGACGAATGGTGCCGCCCGTGCCGCCTGCATAGCCCAGACCGGTCTGCCAGTAGAGCTTAACGCTGGCCAGATAGCCGCTGTTGAGTGCCATGAACCGGTTGGAGACGACGGTTTCCAGATTGCGATAGGAGCCGACGATGGTGTTGGCCAGTGCATACTGATTGAACACGCCGGGGCCGTAGAGACGGTTGAACTCGGGGGAGTTCAGTCGGTATCCATCGCTCGTGACGCTGACCAGACGGTCCCTGGCGGCAGACGGATTCTGGCTGGCGGCGCTGTTGTTGCTGGCGCTGTTGCTGCCCGGATTGCCATTGGCGGGGCTGTTGCCTGCCGACGGTTTGGGCTGGCTGGCGTCGCTGTTCTGTGCGGGCCGCTCGTTGCGGCTGGGCTTGTCCCAGTCCCGGGCCCACTCAGGCAGGTTGGGGTCGTTCAGGCGATGCAGGTTGGTGGGACGCGGATGCTTGGGCTGCAGCGTGCCATGCACGGCGTCCGGATGATCGGCGTCGTTGGCCGTGGCCGCTTCGGCGCTGGCGACCAGCATGCCGGATGCGAGGTCCATCAGTCCGGCCGTCGGTTTGCCGATGCGCTCCATGGCCCAGGCAAGATCATTGGCGAACTCGTCCTTGGGCGCCGAGTCCAGAATGTCCGGTGTTTCTCCGGGTTTCTGGTCGAAGATGAAGGCGGCTTCCGAGGTGATGCTGGGGCCGTCCACCGTGATGGGGGCAGCGGCGATTTCCTGATGCGTCTCGTCCTGACCCGTGCCACCGCAACCGGCCAGTGTCAGGGATAGGGCGAGACAGGTACTCAGCATGGTCGGATGGCCTGGAAAGCGGCTATGCGGCTTGAAGAGGAAAGACGGAAGGGCAGGGCACATGACTGAAACCCCCACTGGTGGGGGGCGGACCGTGGTGGACGAACAGCCGTTTTCCTGTTGTCAAGGAAAACGATCACGGTTTCAGTCTAGGTGTATTGTTGCACAAAAACATCAGTCGGGCGTATCGACGGCGAGGATGCGGCGATCGATGGCAATGCGCACCGGGCGGGGATATGGCAGCTCCCCGCCCTCGTCCGACTGAGGCAGGTGCCCTCAGCTCTTCAGGATCTCTTCGTACAACGCTTCCAGACGCTTGGCCTGGGTATTCCAGTTGTACTGTTCCATGACGGCCTTCTGGCCGTTGCGACCCATCTGGGCGCGTCGTTCCGGATCATCACGCAGGGTGACGATGGCCTTGGCGATGGCGTCCACATCCATGGGGTCAACACAAAGGCCGATGTCGTGCTTCTCGACGAACTCCACCCAGTCGGGGATGTCGGAAACGATGGAGGGAATGCCGGCTGCCATGTATTCAAGCAGCTTGATCGGTTCGGCGCTGACGTGGTTCGGGGTCGGGTGCAGGGTGCAGAGACCGGCGAAGCTGCGTTGCAGGGCAGCGCGGATGCCGTCACGCTCGACCCATCCCAGTTCGTCGACACGGGACCAGCCGCTCATGGCTGCAGCCTGGTCGCGTTCGGCCTTGGTCTTGAAGGTGCCTGCCAGCACCAGGCCGACGTCGGCCTTTTCCACGGCCGCGACGGCCTCGTAGATGCCGCGGATGCGCGAGATGCCGCCCACGTAGGCCACGTGGGTGGCCGGAGGCAGTTTCTTGACCAGTTCCGACAGTGGCAGGTTGGCCTCTTCCTCGGTGGGAGGGCTGGCCAGTTCCGACAGCAGCGGGTAGTTGTGCACCACCATCAGTCGGCGTGCCACGTCCTCGAAGAAGGGTCCGAGCTTGGAGGCGGCCACGACCGTGCCATCCAGCCGTCGGGCGGCAATGCGCTCCATGCCCCGCGCCAGCCGGGAGACCACCTTGCGGATGGGCGCCGGGATCCAGTGCTTGGTCAGGATCTGGTTGGCCAGATCTTCATGCACATCGATGACGACCTTGCGTCCGCTGAGCTTGAGCAGAAGGCCGAGCGGGATCAGTTCGGGATCGTGGAAGTGGTAGAGCTGGGCGTCGACCGCGCGACATTGGCGCCAGGCGTCGTACATCTTGCGCGTCATGCGCGAGACGCGGCCGGCGCCGGGGCGTTCCTGGAGCGGGTGAATGGTGACGCCGAGCTTGGCCGCTTCGGCCACCTCTTCGGGGGTAGCGGTGATGACGGCATGGGCGTCATAGCCGGCGGCAGCCAGTGAGGCCAGTTCCTTGCGGACGATGCGGATTTCGACGCCACGGTGGACCGTGGAGAAATGGCAGATGCGGATCGGCTTCATGTCCATCCTTTGCCGAAGCGGAAGCTCAGGGCCTCGCGGATACGGCAGGTCAGTTCAGAAAAGTTCGACGGCCAGTGTGCACGCCAGGATTTCGGGTGCGTGAGAATGCCCAGCGGGGTGACGCCCTGTTCAATCAGCGCGAAGGGTTCGCCCCGCACCCAGTAGTGGGGCGGGTTGCTGTCGGACAGGTAGCAGGCAAAGGGTTTCATGACGTTGTCGTCATAGCATTCACTGCGGATGCCCAGCCGCTCGCGCAGGGCCTGATCCTGCAGCAGCATGTGGTTGGGCATCTTGAGGAAGCGGTTCATCCAGTCGCCATGGGAGCAGACCACGTCCATCGGCACGTTGAAGCGTGTGCGCAGTGCCTGCAGGTTCTGGGCGAACAGCTCGTGGATGGCCGGCATGGCGGCCTGTACGGCTGCCGGTGAACGCAGGCGATGCTGCTTGGCGTACTCGGCCAGTTCCTCGAAGTGGTAGCTGACGTGGACGCCATCCCTGGCCAGCTGCTGGATGACATCGGCATCCATCGTGCTCTGCCGGAAGTAATAGCTGGCACGGCAGCCCAGTTCCTGTTCGATCCGGTGCCAGGCCAGCGACAGCTTCGGGTCGGTGTCGATGTCGTGGCGCATCACGAGGATCCGCTCATCGGGGGTCATCGAGCCTTCAAGCTGAAGGGTCAGCCACTGGGCGTTGTCGATGACGCGATACCCGTGGTCGCGGGCATGCTTCAGAAGCCGCCGGTACTCGTCCTGCCGGTTGGGCAGGATCAGTTCCTCGTAGAGCCGCCAGCCCAGCTTGCGAACGCGGGCAGCCGGGCCCGACTGGCGCTGCATGAGGCCGGGCATGGCGAGCTCAGCCTGTGGGGCCAGGCCCGCCGGAACATGGTCAACGGAAGGCGATGGGTTCATGGGGCGATGCATCCGGAGAGGTTGCCGTCAGGAAGAAGAGCCAGGAGGGAAGAACTTGGTGTGATCCTGGTACTTGGGATGATCCTGGTATTGGTGCCTGCGCACAAACCGAGTGTCGGGTGAAAGCTGCGTCTGGGGCGCGAACTGGGAGTTTGCGAACTGGGAGTTTGCGAACTGGTTGGGGGCGAACTGGCTGTGCACAAACTGCGAGTCGGGCGAGAACTGCGTGTTGAACTGCGTGTTGAGCTGGTCGGCACGGTGACGGCGGACGACCTGACCAAAACGCGCCTGTTCCAGGGCTGCGGAGGCAAAGCCCACGCAGAAGAACAGCGCCACGAAGGTGACGTTTCGCGCCAGACACCAGGACAGGACGACGAAGACCAGCAGGGGAGCGGTTTCCTTGGCGATGCGCGGCCAGCGCTCGAAACCGGTCATCAGTGCGACCAGCAGGGCGCCCCAGATGGCCAGGAACAGCAGGAAGGAGATCAGGCCCGTCTGTGCCCAGATGTCCAGGATGTTGTGGATGTAGAGGCCGGCGAACTTCATCTCGCCAAGCTGGAACGCCCATTCACCAGTGAATGGCCGGCTGGTGAGCACGTTCATGCCGTGATTCATGATTTCCTGGCGGGTGCTCCAGGAACCGTCTTCGCTGCCGGGGGTGAACGCGATCTGGAAGCGCGTGCCCTCGAACAGCTGGGCGAACAGCCCGGTCTCGTAGCCCAGGCCAATGGCCACCACCAGGCCGATCACCACCACGCGCGTGAAGAAGCCGCCGAACAGCACGATGACGGTGAGCAGCGAGGCCGTGCCGAAGAAGGCGGCACTGCGGGACGGGATGATGAACATGAGGCCGATGGCGGCCGCAATGAAGAGCCAGCGCTGCGGTGCCTGGCGAATGCGGGCAGCCAGGATGGTGCTGCAGATGGCGAACGAGTCACCCAGCTGCTGATAGGTGAGCTTGTTGCCGGTCTCGGTGGCCGTCTGATAGAGGTTCTCGACGGAGAAGTTCTTGGCGTTGAGCAGGACATAGCACGCCATCAGCAACCACGTCATCCAGATCGTCCGGTAGATGCGGTGGCTGCGGGCGGCTGCGCCGGTCAGATAGAGCGCCAGGCCCAGCAGCATGATGGGCAGTGTCTGCAGCAGCATGGTCTCGCGTTCGCCGCTGTACTGGCCCCATGCCTTGTAGCTGATCCAGCCAAAGATGGGATAGGCAAACAGGAACGTGATGGTGCAGATGGAGACCTTGCGGCTGGTGATGCTGCTGTGTCGCGCGGCCAAGGCGGCCAGGCAGAGCAGACCGGTCGAGGTGCCGGTCCAGACGATGCTGGGCACGCTGGTGGCCACGTTCCACAGGATGGGCAACAGGCCGAAATGGAAGAAGAAGGCCGCACTGACCAGCATCGTGCTGAACGACGAGGGGCGCTGGGGCCGACTGCCGTAGCCGAAGGTGTCGAAGAGGGTCGGTTTGTGCGACCGTGTTTTCTTGAGAAGGTGAGCCGCCATGTGGGTTCCTTGGGCCGTTCCGGTTCGTTGCCCGGCCAGGGCGGCGGGGCAAGAGGCTCGATCAGGCGCTGGGTGGGGTATGGCGATTGCCCTGGCCCCCAGCCGCACGCCATTGTAGTAGCAGATATACCACATAGAGTGCGGTATATCCCGCAGAGAACCACTTGATGGCCGTCATCGCTTCCTGGGGCAGGGTGAAGGCGGCCAGGCTCACGGCCAGCAGCCCGATCTGCCAGTACAGGTCCAGCTTGGCCTGCCGGGTGATGAGCAGCGTGTAGCCCAGCGGGCTGGCAAAGAAGCGGATGAACAGCAGCGGCGCGAAGACCTGGGCGATCTCGCCGGCGGCGCGGAAGTTCTCGCCAAAGACCAGGGCAAACAGCGGCGGCCCCCAGAACAGCAGCACGGCCGACGGGAAGATGCCCAGGAAGGCCAGCAGCCGCAGGGTCTGCTTGTAGGCGGCCCGGCACTGGCCGGTGCGGTTGAATTCCTCGGCGGCCTTGTTCTTGAAGACGTCCTGGGCCGAGTTGGAGATGATGGACATGGGCGCCGAGATGGTGCGCCATGCCGTGCCCAGCAGGCCGGCGGCGTGCTCGCCGAAGCGGGTGCCGGTGAGCAGCAGCGGGATCTGCTGGGCCACCGTGTTGATGAGGGCGGCGGGCAGGGCGATCATCGGCGTCTTGCCGTGGGTGCGCATCAGCTCGCCGTAGGTCTGGCAGGGCTTGTGGCGGCCGCTTGGATCGGGCAGGTCGTGTGCCAGCAGGAATTCCTTCAGGCCCAGCCAGGCGGCCCAGCTGCCCATGCTGGTACCGATGACGAAGCCCAGCATCAGCATCATGCCGTTGGGCCAGAACAGGACCAGCACCACCTGCAGCAGCGCCGTGAGGCCGGCCGAGGTGATGCGGATGCGGTTGACCACGCCAAAGGCGCCGGAGGTGACGGCCATGGCCAGCCACAGCGTCTGCATGGCCAGCGCCCAGGTGCCCAGCCCCACCAGGACCGAGGCCGAGAGGGGCCAGCCGGGCAGGCGCTGCTCGATGAAGCCGTGTGCCATCACCGCCACCAGTGACAGCAGCAGGCCCACGCCGATGCTGCTGAACAGCCCGATGCGGAAGGCCTTGCGCCGGTCGCTGGCCAGCGGCAGTGCCACCAGCAGGATTTCCATGCGGGCCGTGGCCGGCACGATGGCGATGTAGATGACGGCCTGCCAGATGGCATAGACCCCCAGCGCCTCGACGCTGACCAGACGGGCCAGCAGCAGCATGACCAGCAGCGGGATGGCCTGGGCGGCCGCGCTGCCGGTCAGCACCTTCAGGACGGTGCGGATGTAGGAGGATTGGCGCGGTGCGGCCGGCGGAGTGGCCGGCGCGGTGGGCGCCGGGGACGCGGAACGGTTGTCCGCGTCCGGGGCGGAGCTGGGGATGGACTCGCTCACGGCAGGATCAGAGCGTGCTTTCGACGGCGGCTACCAGGTGATCGATGATCTGGGCCTGCAGCGCGTGGTCGATGTCCGGGTACATGGGCAGGCTCAGCACTTCGTCGGCGGCCTTCTCTGCGTGCGGGAAGCTCTGGGCGGCCAGCGGCGTGCCGGCATAGACCGGCTGCTTGTGCAGGCACATGGGATAGTGCACGGCAGTGGGCACGCCATTGGCCTTGAGCACCTCGATGACCTGGGCACGGTTGGGCACGCGCACGGTGTACTGGGCGTAGACGCTGGTGTTGCCCTCGGCCACCGTCACGGGGCGGATCTGCGGGTGGGCGGCGTTGGCCAGCAGGCGGGCATAGCGGGCGCCGGCTTCGGCACGCAGCTTCACGTCCTCGTCGAAGTGATCAAGCTTGACCAGCAGCACGGCGGCCTGCAGGGTGTCCAGGCGGCCGTTGACGCCGATGGCCGAGTGCACGTAGCGCTTGGACTGGCCATGCAGGCGGATCTGGGACATCTTGCGGCCCAGCTCGTCGTCGTTGGTGAAGCAGGCGCCGCCGTCACCGTAGCAGCCCAGCGGCTTGCTGGGGAAGAAGCTGGTGCAGCCGATGGTGGACAGGCCGCCCGAGCGCTTGCCGTGACGGGTGGCACCAAAGCTCTGGGCGCCGTCCTCGATGACCGGCAGGCCATGGCGGGCAGCAATGGCGTTGATGGCTTCCATGTCGGCGCACTGGCCGTACAGGCTGACCGGGATGATGGCGCGGGTGCGCGGCGTGATGGCCGCTTCCAGCAGGCTGGCGTCCAGGTTGCAGGTGTCGGGGTCGATGTCGACGAAGACCGGCGTGGCGCCCAGCAGGCTGATGGTCTCGGCCGTGGCGATGAAGGTGAACGGGGTGGTGATGACTTCGTCACCGGGGCCGATGCCCAGAGCCATCATGGCCACCTGCAGCGCCGTGGTGCCGTCGCTGATGCCGATGGCATGGCGCACGCCCACGTATTCGGCCAGGCGCTTCTCAAGCTCGGCCACTTCCGGCCCCATGATGTACTGGCCATGGTTGAGCACGGCCTGCATCCGCTCGTCAATGGCGGGTTTCAGGCGGCGGTACTGTTGCTTGAGGTCGATGAAATCGATGTGTTGCAGGGGGGCGAGCATGATGGCTTCTTCTTGCGGCTTGGACTGGCGCCTTGCTGGCGCCCAGGGGCGGTGCCGGGCTTGCGGCGGGGCACCGTCGTGATGGGGTTGGAAATCAGGCCTCGGGCTGAGTGGGCTCGCAGGCGTGTGGCGTGATGTTATAGCCGGTGTGGCATTCGGGGCAGTGAACGATGGCACTGTCCTGGCCATGCGACAGGTTGGGCAGCTTGACGCCGCACTGGCAGACCCAGCCGGTGCGGCGGGCGGGCACGCCGACCATCAGGGCGTGGTCGGGCACGTTGCGCGAGACCACGGCGCCGGCGCCGATGAAGGCGTAGCGGCCGATGGTGGTGCCACAGACCACGGTGGCGTTGGCGCCGATGCTGGCGCCCTTGCGCACCAGGGTGTTGCGGTATTCGTGCTTGCGCGAGACATGGGCGCGCGGGTTGAGCACGTTGGTGAAGACCATGCTGGGGCCGCAGAACACGTCGTCTTCCAGGGTGACGTTGTCGTAGATGGAGACGTTGTTCTGAACCCGGACGTTGTTGCCCAGGACGACGCGGTTGCCCACGTAGACGTTCTGGCCCAGCGAGCAGCGCTCGCCCAGGACGGCGCCGCTGCTGACGTGAGTCCAGTGCCAGACCTTCGTGCCTTCACCGATCTGTGCGCCTTCGTCAACAATGGCGCTGGGGTGAATGGTGGTGGGAGCGGTTTGGGTCTTTTCCATGTTCTTGGCCTGTTGTCGGTGATGGGGGCCTTCGTTACATCTACGGAGAATGATAGCGGTGGCCGCCATTCACCGGAAGGCAGGAATGAGCACAGGTGAGGAATTGGACACTGAGTCGGCACATTGTGCGTATCTCTTGTGTCTTAACATGACGAAAAGCTTCAGGCCTTTGTGAATGTAGGTATTTGGCCGTGGGGTATCCGGGACGCTGATAAAATCCCCGACGCCGCTGGCACATACCTTAACCTGATTCATTTGGCGATACAGTCTTGAAGCGTGCTCTTCTCATTGGTGCAATGGCCGAATCCCTGATCGAGTTTCGCGCCGATCTCATCCGGGACCTGGTGGCCAGGGGCTACAAGGTGACGGGCGCTGCCGCCGCGCCGCTCACGCCTGAAGTGCTGGACCAGATCCATGCGCTGGGGGCCGATTTCGTGCCGCTGCCGCTGCACCGTACGGGCATCAATCCGCTGCGTGACATGGTCACGATGCTGGCCATCCGCAAGCTGCTGCGGCGGGTCCGCCCCAACGTGCTGATCTGCTACACCATCAAGCCGGTGGTCTATGGCGGGCTGGCCGTGCGCACGGCGGGGGTCCGGAATCTGCGCTTCGTGCCGATGATCACCGGGCTGGGTTTTGCCTTCCATGGGGGCAGCGCCAAGCGCAATGCGCTGAAGGGACTGGCCTCGCAGCTTTATCGCCAGGCCATGGTGCCGGTGCACAATGCCATCTTCCAGAATCCGGACGATCGGGCGCTCTTCGTGAAAAAGGGCCTTGTGCCCATGAAGAAGACCCGCATCGTCAACGGCTCGGGCGTGAACCTGACGCAGTTTGCGCGGGTGCCGCTGCCGCCGGGGCCGGAGGTGACCTTCCTGCTGGCCGCCCGGCTGCTGAAGGCCAAGGGCATCCGCGAGTACGTGGAGGCGGCCACCCAGGTGAAGCAGAAGTATTCGAATGCGCACTTCATCATCATCGGCTACAAGGATTCGTCGCCTGATGCCATCCCCGAGTCGATGATCGAGAGCTGGGCCACGTCGGACGTGATCAGCTACGAGGGCGGGGTGAAGGATGTACGCCCCTTCGTGGCGCGAGCCAGTGTCTGCGTGCTGCCGTCGTATTCCGAGGGCCTGCCGCGTACCGTGCTGGAGGCCCTGGCCATGGGCCGGCCCGTCATCACCACCGATGTGCCGGGCTGCCGCGAGACGGTGACGCAGGATGTGAACGGCTGCCTGATTCCGGCGCGCAATGTGCCGGCCCTGGTGGCTGCCATGGAACGTTATCTGACCGAGCCGGGGCTGATGGAACGCCACGGCGAAGCCAGCTACCAGCTGGCACTTGAAAAATTTGACGTCAGAAAGGTAAACGTCGATATTCTTGCCGCTATAGAGTAACCCTGGTCACGTTCTCTGATTTTATCTGGCGCCCTTCCCGTTCTGGTGGTTGAATCGGGGGTTTGCCATTTTCCCTCAGTGAGGAACAGCCAGATGGCTGCTCAGAATAACGCCAGATCGGCATGGCTGCCGATCTGTTTCCGTTGGTCCTTCGTCATATTGCTGTTCCTGACGATGGTCGTGCCCAACTCCATCAAGCCGGTGTCGGTGAGCTTTCTGGCGCTTACCGCCGCGCTGGGGTGGCCGCTGACCAACTTCTCGCCCGCCTTCATGCGGGTGGTCTGGATGCACGCGGCCTCGTCGGCCGTCACGCTGCTGTATCTGGTGGTGGGGCTGGTCAACGGCGCCAGCAACGAGGCGCTGCTGCAGACGCTCTTCATCTACATTGTCTCGCCCGCGCTCTGGATCCTGGTGGCCGGCGGCGTGCTGGCCACCTTCGAGAGCGACTCGCTCGAGAGGATGATGGAGAACAACGCCATCTTCGGCGCGGCCAGCGTGGCCCTGTTCTTCTACCTGTTCCTGAACGGCGGCCCCGAGGCGGTGAGCTTCTTCATCGAGCCCGAGAACGCCAACGTCAACCTGGTTGACGGCTATTCGGGCGCCACGATGCACGTCTATGGCACGCTGCTCTTCATGTCCAGCGCCATGTTTGCCATGCTGGCCGTCGGCGAGATGGGCACCAAGCTGCTGATCACGCTGGGCATTCTGGTGGTGGTGGCGGTCACGTCCGGCCGTTCGGCCCTCATGCTGTCGGTGCCCGTGGGGCTGGTGCTGGGGGCGCTGCTGCGTCCGGGCATCCACGGCCAGCGCGCCGGCACCATCGCCTGGGCGCTGGGCAAGCAGGTGGGCATTGCCGTGCTGGCGGGCATCGTCTTCATCATCCTGCTCAGCAGCTTCACCGAGGTGGACGTGCTCTACATCATTGGCGGCTTCTGGGAAGAGCTGTCCGGTGGTGGCGGTTCCGAGCGTACCAACCAGGCCAATGCGCTGTTCGATGGCATCATCTCCACCTTTGGCATCGGCGCCGGTCACGGCATCGGGGTCAATTACATCCGTAGCGAGATGTATCCCTGGCGTTATGAGATCGTGTTGTTGGCAACCATCTATCGCGTCGGTTTTGCGGGGGCGCTTGTCTATGCCTGGCCGTTCATCCGCTATGGCTGGGGCGTCTTCGAGACCTGGAAGCACAAACGGCTGACCAATTTCGATGTCTTTCTGTTTGCAGGTTGTGCCAGTGCGTTTATAGCTGCAGCCACAAACCCGTACATTGAGGCCTACACTTTCCACTGGATGTATGTACTTCCGGTGACGATCTTCCTGGTGCGCCATCCGGGTACGTCGATGTTTGACGCACGTGTTCGGCGCCGTGGCTCGCGCGTGGTGCGCGGCCCGATGCCGGCCCCCGTCATGCCGGGTGCCACGGCGGCACGGCAGGGCGCGGGTCAGCGCGCGATGCAGCAGTACCCCGCCGGCCAGCGCGGGATGCAGCAGTATCCGGTGGGCCAGCGTGCGAAGCAGCAGTACCCGGCGGGGCAGCGCCCGATGCAGCAATATCCCGCGGGCCAGCGACCGGTGCAGCAATACCCGGCCGGACAGCGTCCGGCGGGCCAGGCCTACCCGGCCGGCCAACGGCCCGCCGGTCAGCAGGCCATGGGCCAGCGCCCCGTGCGGGGTAACCCGGGGCGGCTGCGCTGAGGGCCTTGCTGCAGGCGCCGTGCCCGGCATGATCCGGCACGGCAGCCCTGCGCGGGCGTTCCTGTAACGTTGCAGGGCGCCCGGGCTCCGGGGAAGGTCGACCGATCTGGCGGGTGGGCCGTTGCTCGATGAGTGGGCGGATCGATCACCGCGAACCTCGGAGGAAAAATGAGAAGGGAGTTTCTGAAGACGCTGGGGGCCGGTGCCGCCACGTTCCTGATGGCCCAGCAGCTGCGGGCCGCCACGCCCACGGGGCCCGGCCGCACGGATCGGGTCATCACGCCGATGGAGTACGGCGCACGGGCGAACGGGCGCGATGACGACACGCTGGCGGTGATCCGCGCCGCCCAGGCGGCCGCACGGCAGGGCATCTGGCTGGTTTTTCCGGCCGGTGAATACGTCATTACCGACCAGGTGAGCTTCTCGGGCGCCATGGCGGGCGTCAAGGGCGAGAATGGCAACCTCATCCGCTTGCAGAGCAGCTCCAAACGGGCGGGCTTTCTGGTGCGGGAGCTGGCCGAACGGGACCCGATCAAGAATCCTTTCCTGGTGTCCGGCCTGTCCATCGAGTGCCAGGTGACCTACCCGGACCAGGCGGCCGCCATCTACCTGATCGACACCCAGGGCGTGCACGTGGTGGACAACCAGATCCGCCACGTGCAGGTGGGGCATGGCATCTATGTTCGGGGCATGAGCAACGGCGTCAACAGCTCGCGTGCCGTGGCCTACAACGTGTTCCGCAACAACGTCATCGAGGTGGAGCCTCTGCCTGACCGCGACTGTTTCGGCATCGAGATCGAGGCGGAGCGGCTGCTGCCGGCGGGTGACAGTTCTCCGCGCGAGAGCTGGCTGCGGCGCTTCGTGCTGCCGGACGTGCCGGTGCCGGCGCACGACAATCTGCTGGAGGGCAACCAGATCAGCGGTGCCTACTATGGCATTTCGTTCCTGGGCGTGCGGCGCAGCCTGGTGCAGGACAACAAGCTGCAGGGCCAGATCCGCTGCATGTCGATCCAGCACCAGTCCCACTACAACGTCATCACCGGCAACGAGCTGACGGATTCGCTGTCCTCGTCCATCCACCTGGCCTACGGCTCATCGTTCAACACAGTCAGCTACAACCGCATCCGCAACAACCGGGCGCGGGGCGAGGGGCTGCTGCAGGCCTATGTGGGGGCGTCGAAGAACGACTTCTACATGAACGATGTGGAGGTGGGCAGCGAGGGGCTGCCCAAGTACATGATCTACTGCGCCGTGGTGGCCAACGAGAACTCCTTCTGGGGCAACCGGTTGGTCGGGCCGGCAGCCCGTGGCTACATTGCGGTGGAATCGGCCTTCAACAGCAGGCTGCGACGCAAGAGCCACCGGGGCTATGGATTGCGCGGGGCCGATGACCATTTCACCAATCGTGGCATGTATGGTGTGCGCATTGTGGGCAACGAGATCCGGGCCACGTCGATGAACGTGCCGGTGTACGTGCTGGCCCAGGTAGGCGACGACCGGGGACAGTATCCGCTGCTGATGTGCGAGCTGTCCGGCAATCAGGTGCAATGGACGGGCCGGGGGCCGCTGCTGGAGCTGTCGGAAAGCCAGGTGGGGTCGCTGCGGCAGATCAAGCTGGTGGGCAACGAGTTTGCGCCGGTGCCGCGCCGCGACCAGCTGGTGCTGCCCCGGGGGGGCAAGCACTTCAGCGAGCTGGTGGATCGCGCCATCGTCCCGCAGATCGAAGGGATCTGAACGACCCCAGAGGGGGAGCCGGGGCGACGCGCCCCGGCGTGCGGCATCAGGTCGCGGCAGGGGCCGGTGTGGCGCTCGGCCGGCGCGAGACCCAGGCCAGCGCCACGGCATCGAAGATGGCGCGTGCCACCCAGCAGATGGCGGCGCCCTGCAGGCCGAAGAAGCGGGCCGACAGGTACAGGGCCGGGATGTAGACGGCCAGCTCGATGAGCTGGATGGTGGCGCAGGCGCGCACCCGGCTCTGGGCGTGCAGGTACGACGTGTAGATGACCGAGACGGTGTAGAAGAAGGCGCCCAGGCAGATGATGCGGCCCAGCGTGGCGGATTCCGGCCCCACCTTGTCGCCCATCCAGAACTGCAGGATGGTGGGGAAGGCCAGGCACAGCACGATGTACATGGCGGCCGAGATGAGCAGCAGCCGGTTACGCCACATGACGAAGATGCGATGGCCTTCGCCGGCGTCATGCTGCAGGCGCGCGGTGAGCATCGGGAACATCACGTTGGTGATGGCCGAGGCGATCATGGTGCTCTGCAGGATGATCTCGTTGGGGATGTAGTAGGCGGTGACGGCCGCCGCCGAGATGGCCGAGGCGATGATGAAGCGGTCGGACTGCATCAGCAGCGGATGGGCGATGTTGCTGACCGTCATCCATTTGCCGAAGCGGTTGAGCTGCACGCGGATGCTGCGTCGCTGCGCTGGCGTGCTGGCCTGGACGGCCTGGCTGCCCAGGCGGGTCCGCAGGGCGTGCATCTTCTTGCGCACGTTGAAATACAGCATGAACAGCCCGGCGGCGCGGCTGATCAGGATGGAGGCCACCAGCGGCACCAGCGACTGGCTGAAGAGCGACACCAGCATGGGCGCCACGAAATTGGCCACGCCCAGGTACATGCGCACGATGCTGGGGACGCGGAAGTCCTCGAAGGCTTCGATGATGCCGCGATAGAGCGCGCTGAGCACCTGCACCGGCAGCGTGAAGATGAGGATGATGGTGGCGATCTTCAGTTCCTGTGCGCCGATGTTGCGGTAGGTGATGAGGCTTTCCACGTCGAAGCCCACCGCCACCAGGAAGAGCGCCACGCCGATGGCGCTATAGGTGATGGACAGGCGCCAGGCCACGTCGATGGCCGGCGGGATCTGGGCCAGGTCTCCCTTGCCGCGCAGGGCGGACACGTACTGGGTGGTCGCGCGGCCGATGCCGAGGTCCAGGGCCGAGGCGTAGCTGAGCAGCGTCCAGGCCAGGGCGATCATCCCGAAGCGCTCGTTGTCGATGCGCGAGAGCAGCAGCGGAATGAAGAAGAAGGCCGCAAGCGGCGTGGAGAAGAGGCCGGCGAGCGACCACAGGATCTTGGATCGGTACATGCTTGTCTGTCGTAGGCGGCTGGCGGGTCAGGCGGTGCGCGCGGCGGCAGGGCCGGCGGCCTGCTTGAGCAGCTGCACCAGCTGCGGACCCACGGCGGCGATGCTGTAGGTGCTCTCGGCGGCCTTGCGACCTGCGGCACCCATCCGCGAACGCAGCTCCGGTGAGGCGGCCAGTGTCTCGATGGACTGCGTCCATTCCTCGGGGCCGCTGACCAGAAAGCCGTGGACGCCGGACTGCACGATGTCGATGTTCATGCCGACCCGACTGCCGATGACCGGCAGGCCGGCCGCCATGTACTGGATGAGCTTGAAACCGCACTTGCCCTGTTCCCAGGGCGTGTCTTCCAGCGGCATGATGCCCAGATGGGACTGGTTGAGTTCCCGGGCCTCGGTGTCGCTGGCCCAGGGGATGTGCACGCTCTGCACGCCGGGCCACTGCCGTGCCTCGGCGCCGATGACGCGCAGCTCCAGCGGGTAGCGGCTGGTGAGCTGCTCCAGCACCGGGCGGATGATTTCCAGATACTTGGAGGTGGAGGGCGAGCCGATCCAGACGATGCGTAGTGGATGGTCGGCCGAGATGACCGGTTGCTGTGGTGCCGGCAGGGTGCGGTACTTCTCGAAGTCGATGGTGCTGGGCAGGATCTCGACCCAGGGGGCTCCGGCATTGCGGGCGCGTGCGGCCAGATAGCCGTTGCCGCACATGACGAGGCGGGCACCCGCCATCAGGCGGTCGATCTTGTGGCCCAGCAGGCGCCGCACCAGGGGATTTCCGGACTGGTCGTAGTTGTGGAAGATGGCGTCATCGAAGTCCAGCACGTAGGGAACGCCATTGTCCAGAAGCCATTTTTCCAGCCCGAAGGGCAGGTAGGGCAGCAGCTCCTTCTCGATCCAGAGCAGGTCGAAGCGCCCGCTGCCGGTGATGGAGGGCATCTTCAGGATGCGCCGGGCCAGCAGCTGCAGGCGTTTCAGATTGATGCTCTGCCCGCCATACATGCGTTTCAGGTAGTCATTGTCGAACAGCGGGAAGTGTTCGGTCTCGATGCCGGCCTGATGCAGCACGGGCAGGTACTGAAGGGTCCTGACGCGGGAGGAAGCTCCCTGAGTGTCGTAACGGGTCAGCAGCGCAATTCTGGGCATGGGAAACGCGGTCTCTCCGGTCTGGCGGTCCGTGCAGAGGGCATGCGGCACGGATTGGCGTGACGCGACGCCAGAGGAACCGGGAGAGAAAGATGTGTCGGTTCTTTTACTATGAAAGCATACCGTACGGATGTGCAGGGGTAACGACACGATGTATAAGATCTGTTACCCGAAATGACGATCTTGAAATGTCGAGTTGCGTATGTGTCGTCCCATGAAAAACGCCCCTTGCGGGGCGCTCTTCATGGAGCGCATGGCAGCGTGATGCGGGTTGCTGCCATGCGCGCCGGGTTCGGGCAGCGACCTTCCGGGAAGGTCACTGCCCGTGCGGGCCGAAGGATCAGCCCTGGTGGCCTTCGCCGTAGAAGCCCTGGCCGTAGGTCTCGCCGTAGGTGTTGTACTCGCCGTAGTAGCGGCCGGCCTTCTCGAAGTCGTGGCTGTTGAGGATGACGCCGAGAATGCGGACGTTGGCGGCAGCGATGCGCTCCAGACCACGGCGTGCCATGGGGATGAGCGTGGAGTTGGCCTTGACCACGTAGATGAGGCCCGTGGCGTTGGCCCCGATGGGCAGCGCGTCGGACACCATCTCCAGCGGCGGGGTGTCGATGACGATCAGCTCGAAGTGCTCCTTCAGCTGCTCCAGCACGTCGGTGAAGCGCGGGCTCATGACCAGGTCATGCGCATTGCGGGCCCGGGTGCCGGCCACCAGCACCGAGATGTCCAGGTCGTTGAGCGGCAGCACGCAGTTCTCGATGGGCTCGCCATGGAACAGGTCGCTCAGGCCCTTGGTGTTCTCGGGGATGTTGAGCATGCGGCGCACGGCGGGTTTGCGCATGTCGCAGTCGATCAGCAGCGTGCGCTTGGTGCGGCCCTGCTCGATGGCGAAGCTGGCCGCCATCGTGGACTTGCCTTCACCCGGCAGGGTGGAGGTGAAGGCCACCACCGGCCGCTCGACGTTCATGAGGGACAGGCGCACGCCGGTGAGGGCAGAGCGCACCGACTCGGAGAACAGCGACTGGGGCTGCAGGTGCTGCAGCATGGGCAGCTGCTTGGCCTCGTCGCCGGTCAGCTTGGGCACGGCCACCAGCAGCGGGACGCCCAGTTTTTCCTGGACTTCGTCGCTGGAGCGGATGACGGCGTTCTTCTGCTCGCGGCTGATGGCCAGCATGGCGCCCAGCAGCGTGCCGATGAGCGCGGCCAGCAGGATGAGCTGCGGCTTGGGCGGCTTGGCGGCCAGCAGCGGCGGCACGGCCGGGTCGACCACCCGGGCGATCGGGTTCTGGAAGTCGGCGGTGGCGTCGGTTTCCTTCACCTTGGCCAGGAAGGTCTGGTAGATCTGCTGGTTCGTGGCCACTTCACGCTGCAGCACGTTCAGCTTGCCTTCCTTGCGGTTGATCTCCTGGATGTTGCCCTTGGAGGAAGCCACTTCCTGTTCCAGCGCACGCTCGGTCTCGCGGGCCACTTCATAGGCCTTGGAGATGCTGGAGATGACGGCCTCGGACTGCTTGCGCAGGTTGGCGCGGGCCAGCTCCAGCTCGCTCTGGGCCTGCTTGTAGGCCGGGTGCGAGGCTCCCATGGAGCCGGCCACCTCGGCCATGCGCTTCTCGGCGTTGGCTTCTGCTGCACGGGCGGCCACCACGGCCGGGTTGTTGAAGACCTCGGGCACCTCGTAGCGGTTGCGGGAACCGCGCTGGACCTGGTGATAGACCTGTTCAAGACGCTGGCGCTCGACGCGGGCTGCGATCAGGCGGTCGGAGGAGTTGTCGAGCTGACGCTCGTTGCCGCCCAGGGCCGACGTGGGCGTGGCCACCAGGCCGATCTCTTCACGATAGGCCTGCAGGTTGGCTTCGGCGTTTTCCAGGTCGGTGCGCAGCTGGTTCAGACGGTCGTTCAGCCAGCGGCTGGCGGTCTGCTGCATGTCGAAGCGCGCGTCCAGGTCGGCCGTGATGTAGGACTCGGCCGTCTGGTTGGCGATCTTGGCGGCCAGCACCGGATCGGGGGACTCGAAGCGGATCTCGACCAGCTGGCTGTTCTTGATGGGCGAGATGTCCAGGCCGGCCTTGTAGCGCATGAGGACCTGTTCTTCCAGGGCTTCCTGGGACAGTTCCTTCACGTTGCCCTCCGCGGCCTGCTCCTTGCCTTCGGGGGTGAGCTCGGGATTGAAGTAGGGGTTGTTCTCGAGGCCCAGCGCCTTGATGACGCGGATGCCCACCTCGCGCGAGCGCATGAACTCGGCCTGCGTCTGGAAGAACTCGCGGCTGCCGGCGGGCACGCCATAGATCTCTTCCAGCGGCACCACGCTGCGCTTGTTGTTCTCGATGAGGATGGTGGCGCTGGCCTGATAGATGGGCGTCATCAGGTTGACGGCCACGGTGGCCAGCACCGTGACGACGGCCGCGGTGCCGAGCACCAGCCACTTGCGTTCCCGGACGATGCTCAGGTAGGTGCCGAAGGTAGGCGCCGCGCTGCGGACGAGTGCGATTCCGGGCCGTTGTGCGACCCCGACCGGATCGGCCATGGGCAGGTCGTCGTCAACGGGAAACGGATTGGACATGTTCATGATGTAAGGTTGCCGCGGTTCGATGGATATCGGAGGCAGGCCGCTGCAAGCGGGCTGCGGGCTGTTGTCTGGGGGTTGGCAGGGGCACCGGGGGGACGTGAGGTCCGTGGCGGGGCTCTTCCGGATGCCTGCGCGGGGCAGGCAGAGCCCCCGACGGGCGGGCGCCGGCCACGAGGGCTGGCCCGGTAGATGGGCAGCATAGGCGCAAGCCCCTGTTTCTGCCAACATGGAATTATGCCGTCATTGACAAAAGTCTGTTGGAGATCGGCTTTGTCAGCGGGGTTATACAGCCTGACCGTGACATGGGTCACGCGCAGCGGTCCGGTGTGTTCCGGAAAGCGAAGCCCGCTGGGAGGCCATTTCGGGGGCGCGGGCGGCCGACGTGGAAAATTTTCTGTCGTTTTCTTGGCCATCGCCACTATTTGAAACGTATGTGTAACCGAAACATGCGGATGGTTGGCGCTTTTGAAAGAACCTATGTAACCTGACGACACATGGCCACGTGGAGGCAGCGTGCATCATCATGTAGGGGTTCCGCGGCAACGGATTGCTGTTTGAAGCTATCGCATGGTGTTTTCGTTAGTGGCTGACTATGGTGTGATGCTCATCACCCTGGCTGTTGGGTGATCTGTGCGTTTCTTGGTCCCTGGCATGACGCGAACTGGCTATGCTTGGTTTTCCCGCGATGTTGAGCGGATGGTTTCCGACGGAGGGACCCGGTGCAAGGTGCGGCAGGAAGCTGCACGGCCTGCCGGGCCTGTCCGGAATCGTTGGCAGCAACCCGCGAGCAATGGCTGACGAGCGTCGATGTTCGCAGCACAACGCCGAGTGTTCGTGAAGGAGTCTTACCCTTGGTCTCAAATACCGTAAAAGTCCCAGACAGCCGCAAGATCCGCTTCGCGCTGGTGGGCTGTGGCCGCATCTCGGCCAATCACTTCGATGCGCTGGAAAAACACGCCGATCAGGCAGAACTGGTGGATGTCTGTGACATCGATCCGGAAGCCCTGCAGAAGGCGGTGGCGCGTACCGGCGCCCGGGGTCATGCCTCGCTGACCGACATGCTGAAGGAAACCACGGCCGACATCGTGGTGCTGACCACCCCGTCGGGCCTGCACTCGGAGCAGGCCATCGAGGTGGCGCGCAGCGGGCGCCATGTCATCAGCGAAAAGCCCATGGCCACCCGCTGGAAGGACGGCCTGGCCATGTATGCCGCCTGCCAGAAGGCCGGGGTGTACCTGTTCGTGGTGAAGCAGAACCGCAAGAACGCCACGCTGCAGGCGCTGCGCAATGCCATCCGTCAGGGCCGTTTCGGCAAGATCTACATGGCGGTGATCAACGTCTTCTGGACGCGGCCGCAGTCGTACTACGATGCCGCCCCCTGGCGCGGCACCTGGGCGCTGGACGGTGGTGCGTTCATGAACCAGGCCAGCCACTACGTGGACCTGCTGGACTGGATGATCGGACCCGTCGACCGGGTGCATGCCTACACCGCCACGCTGGCACGTGACATCGAGGCCGAAGACACCGGCGTGATGAGCGTGCGCTGGAAGAACGGCGCGCTGGGCAGCATCAACGTCACCATGCTCACCTATCCGAAGAACATGGAAGGCAGCATCGTGGTGCTGGGCGAGAAGGGCACCGTGAAGGTGGGCGGCGTGGCCGTCAACAAGATCGAGCACTGGGAGTTCGAGGACAAGCGTCCCGAGGACGAGCAGATCCTCAATTCGAACTACGAGACGGCTTCGGTGTATGGTTTCGGCCATCCGTTGTACTATCACAACGTCATCGAGGTGCTGCGCGGACGCGCCACGCCGGATACCGACGGTTCGCAGGGTCTGCGCTCGCTGGCTCTGCTGTCGGCAGGCTATCGGTCGGCCTGGGAAGGTCGCGAGGTGGCCATCGATGAATTCAGGCAGGACGCTGTGGGCTCGGTCTGAGCACTGCCCCGACATGGCCGGGCCGGGCGCTCTGGGCCCGGCCGCCTGAACGCATGAGGAACCGGCCATCTGGCCGGTTTCGTTCTTTGGGCCGGGTACAGTGTCGGGGTCCGGTGTTGCAACCGGGCCAGGCACGGGGCACGGCATCGGGTTTGGGCCGGCGCAGGCCGGGAAGGCTGTCGGCCCCAGGCCGGCACGAACTGAGGACGGGATGATGATCGATCTGCATTGCCATTTGCTGCCGGGCGTGGATGACGGGTCACGGACGATGGAGGACGCGCTGGAGCTGGCGCGTGCGGCCGTGGCCAACGGCATCCATACGTCGGTGCTGACGCCTCATGTCTACCCCGGCGTGTTCGACAACCAGCGCTCGTCGCTGCTGCCCGTGTTTGCCGAGTACCGGCAGGCGCTGTGGGAGGCCGGCATTCCGCTGGATGTGCGGCTGGGCGGCGAGGTTCACCTGCATCCGGACGTGTTCGACATGTTCGCCCGGGGCGAGCTGCCCATGATCGGCGGGCTCAATGGCAAGAAGATGATGCTGCTGGAGTTTCCGGACGGGGCCATTCCGCATGGTTCGGACGTGGCCTGCCGGATGTTTGCCGATCAGGGGGTGCACTGGCTCATTGCCCACCCCGAGCGCAACAAGGCGGTGATGCGCAACCCGGACATCATCAAGCCCTTCGTGGACATGGGCTGCATGCTGCAGCTGACGGCGGCCTCGGTGGTCGGCGCCTTCGGGCGTGCGGCGGGGCAGACGGCGCACACGCTGCTGACGCGCGGGCTGGCGCATGTGGTGGCCAGCGATGCGCACAATCTGGCGCATCGGCCGCCGCGCATGGGCGAGGCACGCCGCTATCTGTCGCAGCATTTCGGCATGGGCATTGCCTACCGGCTGACGGAAGAAAACCCGGCGCGCATTCTGGCTGAACGGGTGGCCGAGCCGGGCGAGGAGCTGCCGCTGGCGCAGCCACAACAGGCCACGCCGGCGGCTGCGCCGCAGGGCGTCATCCCGCAGCGCATGTACGCGAACTGAGACCCCGTCAGGCCGCGCCTGGTTCCTCTTCAGGGGCCGGGGGCTGGGCCTGGAAGTGCTGAAGCCAGGCGGCCATGCCGCGGATGAGGTGCCGACGGGCCTCGATGCGGGTGAAGACGTGATCGGTGTGGGGCACCATCTCGACGGCGAAGTGCGCCGGCTGGCCCAGGTGGCTGAAGATGTGGCGGTGATGGTGGCGCAGGTCGTAGCGGCCCATCAGCGTGTTGGCGTAGACAAGCCGGATGTCGACGCCGCGCTTGAGCAGGACATCAAGGTCGTGCGCAAAGCGTGCGGGAGAGGGGGCCTGGCGCACGCTTTCCTCCGGGGCCGACAGAGGAATGACACAGGATTCGTTGGAGGCGTGCGGCGCGCCCGCAATGCCCAGTTTCTGGGCAATGCGGATCACGGCACGGCGCAGGCCGTATTCGCGCAGCCGGCGCAGGGTGCGGAACATGCCCGAGAAGCGGTTGGGGAAGTAGTAGGGCTCCATCATGAAGAGCCCGACGATGCGCGGATCGTTCTGGGCCATCTGGAAGCCCGCGTCTGCGCCGGAGCACAGGCCGGCAATGAGGAAGCGGTCGGGCGCAAAGGGCGTGCCGGCCAGCAGCGCCATGGCGTCCTCGATGGCAGCGCGGGTCTGTTCCTCGTGCGAGAGACGGCTGTTGGTGAAGCCGCTGTCACCCAAGCCAGGCAGGTCGAATCGGATGGCGGTGAGCCCCTGGACGGCCGCGGTGCGCGCCAGCTCGACGTTGAGCCGATGGGGCCCCACGCGCGGCAGCATGCCGGCGTTGAGCAGGATGAGGCCGGGCTGGCTGCCGGGCCGGGCCGCCCTGTCGGCGGGCTGGGTGATGGTGCCGATCAGGCGCGCTTCGGGCCCGAAGCAGAGGGTTTCTTCACGATAGGGAATGGCTGAGGCGTCCATGCCGGTCTCTCCGTGTTGGGGACTACTGCGCCTGAGGCGGGGTCGCGGGAGGGCTTTCTTTGGCCGGGGTGTCGGCGGGCCGTGTGCAGATCTCCAGCAGGACGGCGATGGCCTCGTCGGGCACCCACTGGCTGTCCAGAGCGGTGTTGGAGGTCCATTCGACGGTGCTCTCGAGCAGGATGTCGTCGAGTGGTGCGTCGTGTTTGCGGCAGTGGCCGATGAAGGCGCCGCGACCCGGCAGGGCCTTGGTGCCCAGCAGGTCCAGTGCGCTGCCGGCCGGCAGGGGAAGGCCGTCCGGCCGGATGGCCTCAAGGTGCCGGCGGATGCGGGTGGTGAGGGCAAAGCCCAGGGTTTCGCTGGTGACGTTGCGCTGGCGGGTCCAGAACTCGTTCATCCGGGCCAGGTGTTCCAGGTACTGTTTGCCGTCCAGGACGGGTTCCCACAGGATGATGCGGCGAGGCTGGGGCAGGTCACCGATGAGTTCGGCAGCCTGCAGGGCCAGGGTGGCGCCCAGACGCAGTCCCATCCAGATGGTGGTTCGGCAGCCGCTGAGCTGGCGCAGGTGGACATCGGCCAGCAGGATGTCCTGCCGCCAGCGGGTGAGATGGCCGCTGCCATCCTCGCCGGGGGAGTCTCCGGTGCCGAAGTAGTCGAAGCGCAGCGAGGGCACACCCTGCCGGGACAGCCGTTCGGACACCACGCGCAGCGAGCGCTGGGCGCGGATGGCTTCCTGGCCGAAGGGGTTGCAGATGAGTACGCCGGTCTCGGGCCGGGGCTCGGCAACGGGCTGATGGATGCCGGCCAGTGCGCCGGCATCACGTCCGATGCGCACCGGCCGGATGAAGGGCGGACGCTGTTGTCGAGATGCGGCTGTGCCTGCATGAGGTGCGGTGGCATTGACGGGCACAGCAGGCTGGGTGTCCGACGGGTTCATCTCATTGGGCAAACAGGGGAGAGTCGACGATCACATCAAGGATGCGTTCGGCTGCGCGTCCATCCCACAGCAGCGGACGCTTGCCAGAGGCCGGCTGCGCAAGGGCAGCACGAGCCACCTCCAGGATGCGGGCGGGGTTGGTTCCGGCCAGAACATTGGTTCCGTCGGTGATGGTGACGGGGCGTTCGGTGCTGTCGCGCAGGGTGACGCAGCGCACACCCACGGCGCTGGATTCCTCCTGCAGGCCACCACTGTCGGTGAGGATGATCTGCGCATCCTTCCAGAGGCTGAGGAATTCCATGTAGGACAGCGGCGGCGTGGTGCGGATGTCCGGGCCGAGTTCGATGTGGTGTCTTTCCAGGCTGGCACGAGTACGCGGGTGGACCGGGAAGACCAGCGGGAGGTCCCTGGCCAGCGTGCGCAGCACGTCCACCATGCCGGCGAGCTGCTCGGGGTGGTCGACGTTGGAGGGGCGGTGCAGCGTGACGACGCCATAGGGCGTGCTGCCCAGTTCGGCGCGCAGCGCGGCACCCCGGCCGCCGCTGGCAGGGTTGACCTCCAGCCGCTGGATCTGGTGGAAGAGGTTGTCGATCATCACGTTGCCGACGAAGTGGATGCGGTCGGCGGGGTGGCCCTCGCGCAGCAGGGCCTCGTGGCCGGAGGGCTCGGTGACGAAGAACAGGTCGGTGATGGCGTCGGTGGCCAGCCGGTTGATTTCTTCGGGCATGCCGCGGTCGCCGCTGCGCAGGCCGGCCTCGACGTGGATGAGCACGCGCTGCAGCTTCTTGGCCGTGATGGCGGCGGCCAGCGTGGAGTTGACATCGCCCACCACCAGCACGCCATGGGCGGGATGCTCGGTGAGTTCTCGCTCCATGGCCACCATGACCCGGGCGGTGACCTCGGCCTGGGTGCTGCCGCCGGCCTCGAGGCGGGTGTCGGGTTCGGGGATGCCCAGTTCCTCGAAGAAGATGCGGTTCATGCCCGGGTCGCTGTGCTGGCCGGTGTCGACCAGGCGATGGCGCACCTGCCCGGCCCGCTTGCCGAATGCACGGATGAGCGGGGCGATCTTCATGAAGTTGGGCCGGGCGCCGGCAACCAGGGTGATGTCGATGGGGGTCATGTCGGACAGAGAGGGGACGGAAGCGTGAGCGTGTGGCGGTGGTGGATGGGCATCCGGCAGGGCCAGGGTCCGGGACACATGGGCAGCCTGCCGGGGTCAGGACGGGTGTCAGCCGGTGAGGGTGGAGGGCGAATGGGTGTTTCCATGGCCACCGGTGAGGGTGGAGGTCGCACGCACGTTGCCGGGACCGCCGCTGTCGTCATTGCGCTGTGACGGTGCCAGCTTCAGGCGCATCACCAGGCTCAGGTAGCGGGGCAGCGCCAGCTGGCGACGCCACCGCTTGGGGTTCTCGAGGAGGCGGTAGAACCATTCCAGGCCCAGGTTTCGCCAGAAGGGCGGGGCACGTCTGGCCACGCCGGAGAGCACGTCGATGGTGCCGCCAACGCCCTGGAAGAGGCCCACCGGCAGGTGGGTGCCGATGTCGGCCATCCAGCGCTCCTGGCGCGGGCTGCCCAGGCCCACGAACACGATGTCGGGGCGGGCCGCCGCAATGCGGGCGGCCACGGTGTCGGCGCTTTCGGGGCTGTACAGGTGCGAGAGGTCTTCAAGGGTGCCGGGCGGCATGAATCCGTGGCTGGCACCGGCAATGCGCAGGCGGGGCCAGGTGGCGCGGATGGTCTTGAGGGCGCCCGCGTTGGATTCGGGCGAGGCGCCGTACAGGTAGATGGACAGGCCTTCGCGCTCGGCGCGGGTACAGAGTTCGGGCATGAGTTCCGAACCCGGCACGCGCCTGATGCGCACCCCGTTGAGGACGCGCGCACCGATGCAGGTGCCAATGCCGTCGGGGATGAGCACGTCGGACTGCTGCAGCAGCTGGCGAATGGCGGGATCCCGATGCGATTGCATGGACTTCTCGGGATTCATGGCAAAGACCAGCGCGGGGCGACGGCCCGTGCTGCGGCATCTCTCGACCAGGTCGATACAGTGGTCGGCGATCTGCTCCATGGGCTGGATGATGATGTCCTGATGGAACAGCCGTGTGGTTCGGGGTTTGCTGGGCATCGGTTTCTCTGGCGGAAGCTGAAACGCCCTTGGGAAGGCCTGGACGGATACCGCCCCTCGCGTCCCGCCAGAGGACGCACCGGCTTGCGGGACGTTTTCAGGCCTTTCCTGGCAGCGGGCGCCGGACTTTCGGATTGCCCCAATCTCTCATGTTTGCCCCGGCCGGATCATCCCCAGATGTAAGTGTCTTTCCGCGGGTCTGTAAGTGAATATGGCTGTCTTTGTAAGGGATCGGCCTGAGAGGCTGTCCCATAGACAAACTTTTTCAAACCCGATGGAGACTGTTAGTTTGTAAGAAAGTTCCGAATAAACGGTGTGAGCTATTTCCTTGTGTGCTCAAGCTCTTGCAGATTGATTCTGCTTGATGCTGGCGGCACGTGTTTCCAGCACCAGCACCATGCCGATGATCATGTTCTGGAACGAGTAGTCCATGGCTTGAAGGCTGCCGAAGACGCATAGCGCCACCAGGCAGGCCAACCCGGCCGGATAGCCCTGTCGGGCGTTTCGCCAGGCCAGCCGGTAGGCCATGAAGAGGGTGATCATCAGCGACATGAAGCCGACGATGCCGTAGGCGCTGAGTTCGTCGATGAAGGCGCTGTGGGCGATGAGGTGGCTGCCGTTCAGGCGCAGGTTGTTGTTCTTGGTGCCCTCGCGGCCTATGCCGAAGATGAGCTGCAGTGGCTCGCTCTGGGACCAGCCGCGCAGGGCGTCGGCCTGCAGCGTGAGACGGCCGCTGGTGAGGGTGTCGGCGCTGGGACCGTGGGTATAGAGCGTCTGACCGGTCAGCCGGTTCTGCACCATCTGGATCATCTCGGGCTTGATCATGGCGGTGACGAGCAGCGCCACGAAGACCAGGACGACCGGGGCGGCCAGCAGTTTCATCTTGCGGGTGAAGAAGGCCACCAGGATGAGGCCGAGGATCATGCCCAGCAGGCCGGCGCGGGCCGTGGTGAGCACGCACAGTGCCAGGCATCCCATGGCCAGCGCCAGGTAGAAGAACGAGCGCTTGCCGGGAAAGCGTGCGGCCAGCGTGAAGGCGCTGATGCCGGCAATGGCGTGTGCCAGCGATGCCGAGTGCTGGTTCTGGAAGACGCTGTTGTAGGCCGTGAGATCGATGCCCGAGACGGCTGCCAGCGACCACTGCAGGCCCACCGGCGGCAGGATGCCGGCCAGCAGCGGAATGGAGATGAGGCAAAGGAAGAGCGGGAACACCCGCACGGCCAGGTCGGCGACGGAGTACCAGCGCAGGGCCATCAGCGCCATCAGCATGATGGGCACGAACATGCGGTTGGCCGACAGGTTGACCGAATAGGCGACATCGGGGATGCCCAGCGCGATGCCCCAGATGGGTCCGAAGCAGAAGAACAGGTAGGCCCAGAAGAGCGAGGCCATGGCCCGCGCCCCCATGGGCAGCGGGTGGGTCCAGATGACGAAGAGGGCGGGCAGGAAGACGGCGCTGCGCCAGAGCACGGCATACTTCACGCCCCCCACGCTCTGGGTCTCGAAGTAGGTCAGAAAGAAGTACAGGACCAGCCAGAAGGCCCACGGTGCCCAGCCCTGCACGCGCTGCGGCGTGCGCAGGGACAGACCGGGGGCGACGATGAGGTCGGGGGTGGCAGCAGTGGATGCCATGGCTTCGGTTCGGGTTCTGTGGGGGCCGGAAGCGGCCCGGCGTCCGCGTCGGCTGGACGGAGCGACGGTCCGGGCCTATGCGGGGTCAGCGGGACGCAGGTTCAGGCAGGCATGGGTCCGGGCGGGTTGTCACTGGGGCGCATCGGCGGCCTCGGCCACGGCTTCGGTCACGACGACGGCTTCGGCTTCGCGGGCGTCGGCGGTTGCCGGCGGCCTGCCGATGCCGTACAGCTCGGCCGCGCGGCGGCGCAGTTCGTTCAGATCGAAGACGATGAGCGTGAGATAGCCGATGTAGGCGCCAGCGCTGATCCAGGTGTAGTGCTCATGGTGGGCGGCCCAGCTGGCCACCACCACGCCCAGCCCGAAGGCAGTGACGGCCTTGGTGACGTGGAAGGTCTTGGTGGCGCGGATGAGCAGCGGGGCCTGCAGGATGGCCTGGGCAAAGACCAGCGGCAGCAGGCCGGCGGCGATGCGCAGGTAGGTGGCCGATTCGGCGTACCGGTCGCCGTAGATGCCCGTCATGAGCGGGTTGGCGATGAGATCGAGCATCAGCGTGAGTGCCAGGCCGATGCCGGCCGCAAACAGGGTGATGCCGATGTGATGGTTGCGGTTGATGAGGCCGGGCTTGAAGAGCGTCTTGGCGCCCACCACCACGGCCAGCATGGCGGCGAAGGCGAAGGCCGCTTCCAGCAGCGTCATGGCGGCGGCATACTGCGACAGCACGTCGGCCGGCATGGTCTTGCCCAGCGTGACCCGGTCGATGCGCGACAGCGCCACCGAGGCACTGGAGGCCACGGCCAGGGCGGCCCCCTGGGCAAACAGGCCGCGCATGAGCCCCCAGTCCACGAGGCCTGGATGGATGCGCGCGTCGGAGAGCCAGTTGCGGCACAGCAGTGCGCTCATGACGACGATCTCGGCGATCCAGCCCCAGACCACCCAGGTGACGGGGCCGTTGACCCACATGACGATCATCACGACGCCCAGCCGCGAGAACATGCCCAGGATGCGGGCGATCTGCGGGAATCGGAAGTTCTCGCGGGCATAGTATTCATGGATGGCCAGCGACACCGGCTGCCCGATGACCAGCTGCACGGCCCACAGGATGGCCAGCTGCAGGATGGTGGGGTCGGGCATGGTGGCGCACCAAAGTACCAGCGGCACGGCCGTGAGCAGGCCGCTGATGAGCTTGGCCGCCAGCGCGGTGTTCCAGAGCCGGGGCATGGTCTCGGGCGGCTCGGCGCAGATGCGCGGCAGCAGTACGCGCTCGCCCGAGATGCTGCCGATGGTGCCGAACACCAGCCACAGCGACATGGCAATCTGCCAGTTGGCGAAGGTGGCGTGGTCGAAGCGGCGGGCGATGTGACTGGCAATCCAGAGGCCGATGAACATCTGCAGCACGCGCTCGGCCGCCAGCATGACGAAGGTGTAGAGCGAGGACTGGTGGGTGCGGTAGAAACTGTGCAGCTTGGTTTTCAGACGCGCCATGGCGGAGGTGGCACGAACCGGCCGTGGCCGGCGGGGTGCCTGGCAAGAATGAGGGAACGATGGCATGCGGCGGGTGACGGACCGGCATGCAACGGGCATGGAGGCTCCGGGCCGTGCGCGATGTGAAACCACGATACGGGCAGGGCGGAGTCCGGGCCGCAGTGCGGCACACGCGGGAACGCGTCCGAGTATTGCTGAACACCCGCCAGGCTGACAGGCAGGAAATCACCCGAGAACGTTGATATTAAGGGGGCTCCCTGTTAACGAGGGCGCGACGGTGTAAGAAGTGCTGCAATATGCAAAAATGATGGGTACTCTGGCCTACGGGACAACACGGGCCTGGCCGGGGCTCGCCTACAATCTTTATCTTCTGTGTCACGCACTGAATGCCCATTTTCGGGGCATGGCGTAAAATTGTTCGACGCACGGTAACAGGGTATCTTCTGCGCGTGCGCGTTCTCCTCATTCCTGTCACAGTTGCACTTCGTTCCGGTGTCCTTCCATGCCTGATCTTGACCTGGGGGCCTTCCTGGCCTCGTTTCCCTGGACGACATTCCTGGTCGGAGCGTTGCTGTCCCTGTTCCTGATGCTGGCACTCAAGCCGGTGGCCCGCCGCACCGGTTGGGTGGACAAGCCCAACTTCCGCAAGGCCCACAAGGGCGAGATCCCGCTCATCGGCGGCTGGTCCATCCTGGCCGTGGCCATCCTGCTGCAGCTGGCGGCGCCGGCCGGGCAACGCGCCCCGCTGGGCTACTGGGTGGGGGGCATCCTGCTCTTCGTGGTGGCCATGCTCGATGATCGCAACCCCATCCGGGCGCGCTATCGCGCCATGGTGCAGCTGGGTGCGGCGGTGGCCGGCGTGACGCTGGGCGGCCAGATCCTGCCCTCGGTGGGCGACGTGCTGGGCATCGGCGAGGTGTCGGCCTGGTGGATCATGTTCCCCGTCAGCATCATCGGTACGGTGGCGGTCATCAATGCCGTCAACTTTACCGACGGCGCGGACGGCCTGTGTGGCGGTCTGGGCTTCATCAGCCTGTTCTGGTTCATGGTGGCGCTGATGATCTCCTCGCGCCATGCCGCCATGCTGAGCGTGGAGCCGGCGCCCTACGCGGCCGGCATGATCCCACTGGCCGCGGCACTGCTGGGCGGCATTGCGGGCTTCCTGTGGTTCAACCTGCGCAGCCCCTTCCGGCGCAAGGCCGCCGCCTTCCTGGGTGACAGCGGCAGCATGCTGCTGGGCTTCACGCTGGCCTGGTATGCCATTCACGTCACTTCGGCCTACGGTGCCGCCAGCGTCAAGCCGGTGGTGTGCCTGTGGGTGGTGGCGGTGCCGCTGGGCGACTCGGCCTCCTGCATCATCCGCCGCATCCTGGCCGGCGTCACTCCCATGACGCCCGACATGAAGCACCTGCACCACCTGGTGCAGCGGCTGGGCTGCACGGCCGGCCAGGCGGTGTTCGTCATCCACGTGGCGGCCTTCTGCTGTGGCCTGGTGGGCGTGACCGGCTGGGCGCTGGGCGTGTCCGAACCGGTGCTGTTCGGCGCCTTCGTGGCGGCACTGCTGGCCTTCATCGGCTGGACCAACTGGATCTGGCGGCGCATCGACCGTGAGGACGAAGCCGCGGGTCGCCCGGTCAGCGGCCGACCCACGACGACGCCAGCGGCTGCGGGCGTCGACACGCCGGCACAGGCCGCTTCCGACAAGAAGGCGGGCGTGCTCTGAAAGGCAGGCATGCCCCGGACGCGGGCCAGCCCCGTGTCGCCGTCATCGGCGGCGGGACCGGCCTGCCGGTGATCCTGCGCGGGCTGAAGACGCTGGACGTGGACATCTCGGCCATCGTGACGGTGGCCGACGACGGCGGCAGCAGCGGCATCATCCGCGACTACATCGACGTGGTGCCGCCGGGCGACATCCGCAACTGCATCTGCGCGCTGGCCGATCTGGACCCGCTGATGCTGGAGCTGTTCCAGTATCGCTTCGACACTGACGACGCCTTCCTGTCGGGGCATGCCATCGGCAACCTGCTCATTGCCGCGCTGAAGGAGATGCGCGGCTCCATTTCCGAGGCGCTGGCGCTGCTGTCGGCCTGGATGCAGGTCAAGGGACGGATCCTGCCGGCCGCGCCCGAGCCGCTGGTGCTGCATGCCACCTTCGCCGATGGCAGCTGCGTCAGCGGTGAATCGAGGATCGGGCTGTGCCGCAAGCCCATCCGCCAGGTGGCCCTGACCACCATGCAGGGCGGGCCCGCCCGCCACGCCTCACCCCAGGTGGTGGAGGCCATCCTGAACGCCGACCTGGTGGTGCTGGGGCCGGGCAGTCTCTATACCAGCATCCTGCCCAATCTGCTGGTGGAGGAAATCGGCGAGGCCATTGGCCGCACGACGGCCGAGGTGGTCTATATATGTAACATAATGACCCAGTTGGGCGAGACTGAGAATTTCACCGACGCCGATCATGTGAATGTGTTGCATGAACATCTGCAGCGTCCGTTCATTGATACGGTATTGGTGAATATCGGCGAAGTTCCGTCCGATTACCTGGGCAATCAGCCCAATGGTGAAAGCTGGCGACAGGTCGCTCATGATCCCGAGGCGCTGCGTCACGCCGGATGTCGGGTTGTTGCCGGGAATTTCTTGCGCATGCAGGACGGCGGCGCCTATCACGACACGCATCGGGTGCTGCAAGAGTTACGTCATTTACTAGAAGCGACAAACGGGTTTCGAAAAATCCAGTAAAACTATCCCGTTCGGGGTTCCTTGATACCCCTGTCCCACAATTAGGGGAAGACCTGAGCGTGTTCGGGCCTTCCCCTGATGCTTTTTCGATGGGGGCCGTGCCGTGGCAGCGGCTCGATTCCGTCATTCCGTCACACGGTGCCGTGCAGGCGGCGCTGCGCTTCGCACAGAGGGAGTTTCATGGCAGATTCGCCATCCATCGTGGTTTCCACCGGGCCTGCGCGCGGGCTGGTGGGCGGGGTTGCGCGTCACATGCTGATTCTGGAAGAGATTGCGCAGCATCTGCCGATCCGGCTGGATTATTTCCAGATCGGGCGACGCCCCGAAGAAAAGGGTGCCTGGGCGCAGTTGCGCCGCCTCGTGGCCGATTACCGCGAATTTGCACGTCGCCTGAAAAAGGCCAGGGCCGAGGGCGGTCCGGTGGTGGCGCATGTCAACAGCTCGGTGCGTCCGGTCTGCGTGGTGCGTGACGGCGGTTTCGTGCTGCTGTCGCGTCTTCTGCGCGTGCCCGTCATTTATCAGGTGCATGGCTGCATGCTGCACGGCCCCGATGACGGCCGCACCTGGCTTCGGCGCATCACCCGCTGGGTGCTGAATCTCGCTGACCGGGTGGTGGTGCTGAGCCCCGCCCAGTCGCGGGCCATTGGCGGGCGGGCGGCCATGGCCGCCGTGGCCATCAACAACGCCGTCTTCATGGAGCCGGTGCCCGAGCGCACGCCCGGCGGGCACGATCCCTTCCGCATCCTGTACCTGGCCCGCTTCGTGCCGGAAAAGGGCGTGATGCAGTGTCTGGACGCCATGAAGATCCTGCGTGACCGCGGCGTGCCGGTGCGCCTTCAGCTCTGTGGCGCCGGTCCGCTGGAATCCGAGATTCCCGGGCGCATTGCTGCGCTGGGACTTGAGGACTGCGTGGAGCTGGTGGGCCGGGTGCCGGCCGAGCAGACCCGTGCGAAGCTGGCCGAGAACGACCTGCTGTGGCTGCCGTCGCAGCATCCGGAAGGGCAGCCCTACGTGCTGATGGAGGCCCTGGAGGCTGGCATGCCGGCCATGATCTCCCGGGCCGGTGAAGTGGTGGGCGACATGATCGACGGGGCTGCGCAGCGCGGTGGCGCACTCATCGAGGCGCAGCCCACCGGCGCATCGTTTGCCGAGCTGACCGAGGCGCTGGTGCGCGACCGCGCCCGCTATCAGGCGCTGGTCGAGGCGGCGCGGCGCGAGGCCGAGGCCACCTACTCGATGGAGGCCGTGCTGCCCAAGTGGCAGCAGGTCTGGAACATGGCGCAACCGGTGGGCGCTGCGCCCGCCCGCGCCTGAGGGCCATGCGTTCGGCCCTCGAAGGCATCTCGTCGGCATCGGGCGCTCAGCCGGAGGCGCTCGTCGTCCGCATCACCCGGCCTTGGGCCGGGCCTGGCCGGCGCAGGGGCAGCGCCGCTGCTGGATGACCCTGATATTCATTTGGAGCGGCCCCAGCCGCATCGACTGACTGTGAACAATCCTGATCGCAACCAGATGGTGCCGGTGGCACCTTCCTTTCTTTCCCCCTTCGACGTGGCCCCGTCCAGCACCCATGTGGCGCCCGAGGCCACCAGCACCACGCCCGTCATCGTCGACTACTGGCGGCTGATCGTGCGCGAGCGCCGCCACCTGCTGGTGCCGGTGCTGCTGGCGGCCCTCATCGCGCTGGTGATCGGTCTGCGCACCACACCGGTCTACGAGGCCACGTCGTCCGTCACCTTCGAGTCCACCAAGGGCCCGGTGTCCATTCAGGACGTGGGCGGTGGTCTGGCCAACGTGTCGGTGGAAGACGGCGCGTCCGAGTTCCTGGAGACCTCGGCCGTGGCGCTGCGTGTCATCCGCGACCTGAACCTCACGTCGCGGCCCGAGTTCGTGGCCTATGGCCCGCTGCAGAACCTCGTTGCCGACATCCGCGCGGCCTGGTCGGCCAAGGAGCCGAGCACCAAGAACGAACTGGAAGAGCGGGCACTCAATTATTTTCATGACAACCTGAAGGTGGTGAAGGTGCATCAGCGGCCGCTGGTGAAGGTCTCATTCCAGTCGGAAGATCCGCAACTGGCTGCAGCCATCGTCAACCAGGTACCGGCAGCCTTCATCCGCGCCGACATGGATGCCCGCTATGCCGCCACCCGCGAGGCCGACCAGTGGCTGAATGAGCGGCTGGCGCAGCTCAAGGCCAATCTGGACCGCTCCGAGCAGGCGCTGGCCGAGTACCGGCGCGCCAACGGCATCGTGGCGCGTGACGCCGACGAAGGGTCCGATCGGCAGATCTCCATCCTGAACCAGCGGCTGATCGACGCCCGCGGCCGGCTGGCGGCTGCCCAGGATGCCCAGAAGCAGGCGTCCAGCAACGACTGGGGGCGCGTGATGGGCACCCCCGCCGTTGCCAACAATCCCGCCGTGGCCCGTGCCCGCGAGCTTCAGAGCGGCGCCGAGGCGCGCCTGGCCGAGCTGCGCAGCCAGATGGGCGAGGCCCATCCGCAGTACCGCAAGGCGGCCACCGAGCTTTCCCAGGCTCAGGAAGACCTGCGCCGACAGGTGGAAGCGGCCCGCCGCGAGATCAACGGGGAGCTGGAAGCGGCGCGCGCCAACGAGCGCCAGATTGCCGCCAGCCTGGCCTCGGCTCGTCAGACCTACCAGAACCTGGGTGGCAAGGAGATTGCCGCCCGCCAGATGGAGCAGGAAGTCCAGACCAACCGCCAACTGTACCAGACCTTCCTGGGACGCCTGCGCGAGGTGACGGCCGCCGGTGACTTCGTGAAGCCGCCGGCACGGCTGGTGGATCCGGCCCAGGTGCCCACGCTGCCAGTCAAGCCGCAGCTGGTGCTGATGACCACCATCGGCGCGCTGCTGGGCCTGCTGGTGGGCTTCTTTGCCATCGTGCTGATGGACCAGATCCGCAACACGCTGCGCCGCACCGACGACGTGGAGACCAAGCTGGGCCGTCCGCTGCTCACCGCCATTCCGAAGCTCTCGGGGGCGAGCACGAGAAAGACCGCTCGCATGCAGACCCTGATGCCCGATTCCCTCTATGCCGAGGCGGTCCGCACGCTGGCCACCTCGGTGGCGCTGGCCGGCATGGAGCAGGACATGAAGGTGGTGGCTGTCAGCTCGGCCATGGACGATGAGGGCAAGACGGCGGTGGCCTGCAACCTGGCCGCAGCCCTGGCGACCACGCGGCGGGTGCTGCTGCTTGACGCCGACCTGCGGCGTCCGGCGGTGAGTACGATCATGGGCCTGCCCCCGGGTACGCCGGGGCTGGTGCAGCTGCTCACGCGGCGTGCGTCGCTGGATCAGTGCGTCAAGGGCGTGCGCAGTTCATCGCTGCGGGTGCTGCCGGCAGGTCGCGCAGCCAGCAATGCGCTGGACCTGCTGATGAGCTCCCGCTTCGACAAGCTGATCGCCGAGCTGAAGAAGCACTTCGACACCATCATCATCGACTGTCCGCCCGTGCAGCTGGTGTCCGACACGCTGGTACTGGGCCGCGCAGCCTCCAGCATGATCTTCGTGGCCCGTTCCGACAGCACGCCGCTGCAGGTCATTCGTCGAGCATTGCATCGAATCGACAAAGCCGGTATACCCATACTGGGGGTTGTGCTCAACGCTCACGACTTTGCCCAGGCCGACCGTTTCTACGGTGAAAGCTCGGGTTACGGTCACGATTACGCCTATGCCTATGGGCGTAGCGGGGACAGGCGGCGCAGCAGCGGTAGCAGGTCTTCTTCAGTTCCAACAGTCACTCAGGTTGCCCCCGATACCCAGACAACCTGATGGCGGACAGGTATGAAGGGTGATAGATGTACATTGCCATTATCTGCCGGCGGTCGATGATGGTGCACAGGACTGGCAGAGCGCGCTCCAGCTGATTCGCCGGGCGCGTGCCGAAGGTGTCACGCAGATGGTTCTCACCCCGCATATCCGTGCTGGACAATGGGACAATTCATTAGGGTATCTGCGTCCCCGTTTCGAAGCCTTTCAGCGGCTGGTGGCGTCCAAGGCCATCGACGTCAAGCTGTACCTGGGGTCCGAAGTCAGCCTGCAGCCCGAGTCGCTCAAGCTGCTGTCCGAAGGGCAGATTCCCTTCGTGGGGGGCTGGGACGGCATGAAGGTGATGCTGCTGGATTTTCCCGATGCCCGCATTCCGCCCAATGCCATTGGCGCCGTGCGCTATCTGGTGCGCCAGGGGGTGCTGCCCATGGTGGCCCACCCCGAACGCAACGAGGCCGTGATACGCAAGGTGGATGTTCTGGAGCCCTTCGTGGAGGAGGGGTGTCTCTTTCAGCTCACGGCGGCCGCCGTCATCGGCGAGTTCGGCCGCCGGGCCTTTCGCACCGCCCAGGCCATCCTGGAACGAGGCTGGGACAGCGTGGTGGCCTCGAACGCGCATGACATGTGCCTGCGCCCCTCCCGGATGCAGGAGGCCTTCAGGTTCCTGGAATCACAGTACGGCAAGCAGACAGCCGAGCGGCTGATGGTGCACGGCCCCGAGCGCCTGCTGGCCGAGCGCGCGATGCTGCGGCTGGATGGAGGATGGCTGCTGACGCATTGAGCGCGCAGACCGCATGAGGAGACTTATCGGGCCTGATGGGCCCGATGCGCGCACACCGGGCAATCCGGGTCGCGCGGCACGCGGATCTCGGTGAAATGCAGCGTGCGGCCATCCAGCAGGTGCAGCCGCCCCACGCTGGGCGTGCCGAACTGGCCGGCCAGCTTCAGGGCCTCGCTGGCCTGCATGGTGCCGATGATGCCGGTGAGCGGCGCAAAGACGCCCATCTGCGAGCAGCGCACCTCTTCCACGTTCTCGCCGTCCGGAAACAGGCAGTGATAGCAGGGGGAGGTGGGCTGGCGCGTGTCGAAGACGGCCAGCTGGCCGTCGAAGCGGATGGCGGCCCCTGAGACCAAGGGTTTGCCGTGGCGCACGCAGGCACGATTGACGGCGTGGCGGGTGGCGAAGTTGTCGCTGCCGTCCAGCACCACGTCGGCCTGCGAGACGGCTTCATCCAGCGCTGCGTCGGTGTCCAGCCGGGGCAGGGGCACGAACTGCACGTCCGGATTCAGCGACGCCAGCGTGAGCCGGGCGGATTCCGTCTTGGCCATGCCGATGCGATCCTGCCGGTGCAGGATCTGCCGCTGCAGGTTGGTGAGGTCCACCGTGTCGTCGTCGGCCAGCATCAGCGTGCCCACGCCGGCGGCAGCCAGGTACAGGGCGGCGGGCGACCCCAGGCCGCCCGCGCCGACCACCAGCATGCGCGAGGCCAGGATGCGTTCCTGGGCCTCGATGCCGATCTCATCCAGCAGGATGTGACGGCTGTAGCGCAGCAGCTGGTCGTCGTTCATGGGCGCCGTGGGCCGGATCCTTGCGGCTTACTTGCCGGTGGGGGCCTTGTCGGACTTGCCGTCACCCTTGGCCTTGGTGCCAGCATCCTGGGCTTTGGTGGCACTCGAAGCTTTGCCGTCGCTGCCCTTGGCATCGGTCGACTTGCCATCGACCACGCCCTGCACCGGCGGTGCCTTCTGGATGGTCTTGCCGTTCAGGTAGTTCAGCGCCTGCTGCAGCTGGAAGTCGTTGGCCGGCACGCCCAGCTCGATGGGCTTGTAGTTCTTCAGCCGTTCCTGGTCGGCCGACGACGGCGCCGAGGACTTCACTTCCGGCGTGGTGTCGCGGTCGTTGCTCAGGTGGCGCTGCAGATCGGCCTCGCGGATGCGGAAGCCGTTGATGTCGCCATCGGCCGATTCTTCCACCACGTAGTCGGGCACGATGCCCCTGGCCTGGATGGAGCGGCCGTTGGGCGTGTAGTAGCGGGCCGTGGTGAGCTTGATGGCCGTCTTCTGGCCAGCCAGCGGCAGGATGGTCTGCACCGAGCCCTTGCCGAAGGTCTGCGTGCCCAGCACGACGGCGCGCTTGTGGTCCTGCAGGGCGCCAGCCACGATCTCGGAGGCCGAGGCCGAACCTGCATTGACCAGCACCACCATCCTGGCGGTCTTGGTCCAGGCCGGCAGCGAGGAGATGCGGTCGGTCTTGCCGCTGCCCGTCATGTAGTCCTGCGGGCTGGCGTAGAAGCTGCGCTTGGCGTCGTCGGTGCGGCCGTCGGTGGAGGTGACTTCCATGCCCGGCTGCAGGAAGGCCGCCGAGACGCCGATGGCGCCGTGCAGCAGGCCGCCCGGGTCATTGCGCAGGTCCAGCACCACGGACTTGAGCGCGCCGCCACTCTGCTTGGCCAGCTGTTCGAGGTGGTTGACCAGGTTGTTGACGGTGTGTTCCTGGAACTGCGAGATGCGGATGTAGCCCACGCCCGGTTCCAGCAGCTTGCTGCGCACCGACTGCACCTGGATGATGTCGCGCACGATGGTGAGCACGATGGGCTCGGGCACGCCCTTGCGCTGCAGCGTCAGGGTGATGGGGCTCTTGGGCTTGCCGCGCATCATCTTGACGGCTTCTTCCAGCCGCATGTCCTTGGTGGGGGTGTCGCCGATCTTGATGATCAGGTCGCCGGCCTTGACGCCGGCCTTGGACGCGGGGGTGCCCTCGATGGGCGAGACCACCTTGATGAAGCCGTCCTCGGTGCCGATCTCGATGCCCAGACCGCCGAACTCGCCCTGGGTGTTGACCTGCAGTTCCTTGAAGGCGTTCTCGTCCAGATAGGCCGAGTGCGGATCCAGCCCGGTGAGCATGCCGCTGATGGCGTCGGTGATCAGCTTGTTGTCCTTGACGGGCTCGACGTAGTAGGCCTTGATGGTGCCGAAGACTTCGCTGAACTGGCGAAGCTCGTCCAGCGGAAGGACATTGCGGCCGGTGTTGCCGCGTTCGGCCAGTGCGGAAAGGCCCAGGCTGAGCGCAATGCCGGCGATGGCACCGATGCCGACGAGGCGGGCAGATCTGAGATTGGACATGAAGGATGGGATCCTTTTGGCAGACGATGCTGCAGGAAACGCTGCAGGCCACCCGGCGGATGCTTCCCGCCGGGTCAGCAGAAAACGGGCAGACCGGGCAGACCCGGGCTGCATGCTCGTCACCGGTCGGGAGAAGGGACTGGACGCGGGAGGGCCTGGGTCTTTCCCCGAAGCGGCGCCGATGAATCTTTCAGTATACCGGCGCAGAATGCAAAACGACACCACCGGTTGCAACCGATGGTGTCGAATTCCTGACTGAAGGCAGGGCCCGGGCAGTCACGGGACGGCCCGGGGAAGAGGATCAGCCGGGGATCAGCCCTTCTTGGCGCTGCCCTGCTTGGCCACGGCGGCCATGGCGGCCTCGATCTCGGCCTGGTTGCCCAGGTAATAGTGGCGGATGGGCTTCAGGTTGTCGTCCAGCTCATAGACCAGCGGACGGGCCGTGGGGATGTTCAGCTCGACGATGTCGTCGTCGGAGATGCCGTCCAGGTGCTTGACCAGGGCGCGCAGCGAGTTGCCGTGCGCGGCGATGATCACGCGCTTGCCGGCCTTGATGGACGGGGCGATGGTCTCGTTCCAGAAGGGCAGCACGCGGGCCACCGTGTCCTTCAGGCACTCGGTGCGGGGCAGCTCGGCGCGCGGCACGTTGGCGTAGCGTGGGTTGTTCAGCTGCTCGACCAGACGGGGATCGTCCTCGGCCAGCGGCGGGGGCGCAATGGCGTAGGCACGGCGCCATACCTTGACCTGGTCCTCACCGTACTTCTCGGCGGTCTCGGCCTTGTTCCAGCCCTGCAGGTTGCCGTAGTGGCGCTCGTTCAGGCGCCAGCTGTGCGTGACGGGCAGCCACATCCGGTCCATTTCGCCCAGCACCGTCCAGAGGGTGCCGATGGCGCGACGCAGCACGGACGTATAGCACAGGTCGAAATCGTAGCCTTCCTGCTTCAGCAGCTGGCCGGCGCGGATGGCTTCCTGACGGCCATTGTCGGTCAGATCGACATCGGTCCAGCCGGTGAAGCGGTTTTCCAGGTTCCACTGGCTTTCGCCGTGGCGGATGAGCACGAGTTTATGGGTCATGGCGTGACTCCGAGGCGGGAAAGCTATAATTCTCGCCTATTTTTCAGAGGCGGACCTCGTGAACTTCATCAGCCAGAATGTCTTTCTGATCATCATCGCCCTGGCATCGGGCGGCATGCTGCTCTGGCAGGCCATCCGCGGGGGCGGCGGCACGGCCCTGGGCGCGCTTGCAGCCACCCAGCTCATCAACCAGAAGGGGGCCCAGGTGGCCGATCTGCGCGATGACCGCGACTTCCGCGCCGGCCACCTGCCGGGCGCCCGCCACGTCATGCCCGACAAGGTGCAGACCTTCGCCGCCGGCGTGGATGCCAGCAAGCCCATCCTGCTGGTCTGCGCCAACGGCGTGCAGTCGGCCAAGGCCTCCAAGGCCCTGAAGGCCTCGGGCCGCTCCGAGGTCTACAGCCTGGAAGGCGGCATCGATGCCTGGCAGCAGGCCGGCCTGCCGCTGGTCAACCCCAAGGACAAGGCCTGAGCCCCTGCCGCTGATGCGGCAAACCGACGAAACACCGCCCGGCTGGCCGGGCGGTTGCGTGGCCGGGCGCTGGATGGTTCACAATCAGCGCTGAAGAATCCTTTCCCATGCTTTTCCGGGCAGGCTTCGGGGCAGGCCTGCCGCCTGCCTCGCCCGCCCGGGTCCCTTCCCGAAGAACGGAGAAACGAGATGGCCGCACATGTCGTGATGTATGCCAAGCGCACCTGCCCCTACTGCCACCGCGCCGAGCGCCTGCTGCGCGAGCGGGGCGTGAACGATCTGGAACTGATCTTCATCGACCAGGATCCCTCCCGCCGCCCCGAGATGATCGAGCGCGCCAACGGTCGCACCACCGTGCCGCAGATCTTCATCGGCGGCCAGCACGTGGGGGGCAGCGACGACCTGGCCGCCCTGGACCGGGCCGGCAAACTGTCGCCAATGCTGGCATGATTCAGGATATGGGGCGCTGAGCCCCTTCCCATTTTCCTACACCAACCACCGAGCCCAGCATGGCAGAAGAAAACAGCAACCCGGTCTTCCAGATCCAGCGCATGTACCTGAAGGATCTGTCCCTGGAGATCCCGCACGCCCCGCACATCTTCCTGGAACAGGCCCAGCCCACGGTCGAAGTGGCCATCGACAACGGCCACGAGAAGCTGGCTGACGGCATCTACGAAGTCACCATCACCGTCACCGTCACCACCCGCATCGACGAGGAGCGCGTGGTGTTCCTGGTCGAGGGCAAGCAGGCCGGCATCTTCGAGATCCGCAACATCCCCGAAGACCAGATGGACGTGGTGCTGAACATCGTGTGCCCCAACACCGTGTATCCGTACCTGCGCGCCAACATCGCCGACGTGATCCAGCGCTCCGGCTTCCCGCCGATCCACCTGGCCGAGATCAACTTCGAAGTGCTCTACCAGCAGCGCCTGGCCGCTGCCCAGCAGCAGGATGGCGCCGCCAACCAGGACAGCGCCGCCCAGCTGGAGAAGGCCGAGAACCCCTCGGGCACCACGCACTGAGCATGCACTGAGCGGCAGGCTGCCCCGCGGGGCAGCCGCTTCATGCCGGGCATGGCTTCTGACCATGCCTTGCCCGACGGTGTGAGGTGGCCGCATGCCGGGCGGCAGTCCGGATGGTGGCTTGCACCCCGTCCGCAGAAAGCCTCCGGCGCTTCGGGCAGAAACGATTTGGCCGGCCGCGCCGGGCGCGTCTGGCCGCTACAGAGCAGGCAGATGAAGACGAGACAGACACGAAGCGCAGCCGCCCTGGCCGGGCTGCCATCGACCGGGAGAGCCTCCGCCCGCCAGGCCCATGATGCTCAAGGCCGACTGGCCGGGACCGCCGCCGGTCATCCATGCCCGGATGCGCATGGCGCACGCCCGCAGAGCCTGTGGAAGGTGTCCGGTGCGCTGTGGGCCGGCATGGGGGCCGCGTTGCTGAGTGCCAGCCTGCTGCTGGCCGCCTCGCCTGCCGCAGCCGCCGACAAGGCGGGCGCCAAGGCTGCGCCCATCAAGGCCGCCACCCGCGCGGCCGCCGGCAGCGCCGCTGCCCAGGGCCCCATGAATCCCAGCCAGACCCTGGGGCCGGCTGGCGACGATGACAAGGCGGCCAGCAACAATGCCCAGAAGAGTACCAAGGCGGCACCCCCCTCGCGCATTCCGGGCATGGCCCGCTTTCGTTCCATCGGCACCGACGACACGGTGATGTACGACGCCCCGTCCGACAAGGCCAAGAAGCTGTATCAGGCGCCGCGCGGCATGCCGGTGGAGGTGATTGCCGTGCTGCAGGGCTGGGTGAAGGTGCGTGACATGGAAGGCGACATCGCCTGGGTGCTGCGCGATGATCTGTCCGAGCGCCGCACCGTGGTGGCTTCCACCACCGCCCCGCTCTACCAGGAACCCAACGCCGATGCGCCCCAGTGGTTCGAGGCCGCCCGTGGCGTGGTCTTCGAGCTGGAAGACGACAAGCCCGACGAAGTTGGCTTCGTGCGTGTGCGTCACGCCGACGGCCAGTCCGGCTATGTCGAACTGGGACAGATCTGGGGCATCTGAGTCGCCATGAAGATCGCCGTTCTGGGAGCCGGCGCCTGGGGCACGGCCCTGGCCGTCCATGCCGCGCGGCGGCACGACGTCATGCTGTGGTCACGCAATGCCCAGGTGCTGGAATCGTTGCGAACCACCGGCACCAACCAGCGCTACCTGCCCGACGTGAAGGTGCCGTCCTCCATGGGCTTCACCGACCGGCTGGATGAGGCCGTCCGCGACGCCGACCTGCTGGTCATGGCCACCTCGGTGGCCGGTCTGGAGCCGGTGGCGCAGGCTGTCCAGGCCCTGCAGCCGGGGGGCGGATCCGCGCTGCCCGGCGTGGTCTGTCTGGCCAAGGGCCTGCAGGCCAGCACCGGCCGCCTGCCGCACCAGGTGCTGGGCGACGCCCTGCCGGGTCGAGCCGTGGGGTGCCTGAGCGGCCCCAGCTTTGCCCAGGAAGTGGCCGCCGGCCTGCCCGTGGCGCTCACCGCCGCCTCGATGGATGAAGCCCTGTCGCACCGCATGGTGCAGGCCTTCCACCACGGCGCCATGCGCGCCTACCGCAGCGCCGACCTGGTGGGCGTGGAGATTGGCGGCGCCCTGAAGAACATCATGGCCGTGGCCACCGGCACCTGCGACGGCCTGGGACTGGGCCTGAACGCACGCTCCGCACTGCTTACCCGCGGCCTGGCCGAAATCACCCGCTTCGGCATGGCGCAGGGCGCGCAGGCCGAAACCTTCCTGGGCCTGGCCGGCGTGGGCGACCTCGTGCTCACCTGCACGGGCGACCTGTCCCGCAACCGGCGCGTGGGCCTTCTGCTGGCCAAGGGCCAGTCCCTGGCCGACATCCTGACCACCCTGGGTCATGTGGCTGAAGGCGTGGCCTGCTGTCCCGCCGTCGTGGCCCGCGCCCAGGCGCTGGGCGTGGACCTGCCCATCAGCCGCGCCGTACTGGCCGTCATCGAAGGCCGCCTCTCGCCCCGCGAGGCTGTCGCGGCCCTGCTGGCGCGGGAGCCTCGGGCGGAGTAGGGGGCGATGCCTACGGTCTTCAGGTACAAGGGGATTCGGTTCTTCTTCTACTCGAACGAAGGCAGTCCTCGGGAGCCGCTCCATATCCACGCTCGGGGTAACGGTGGTGATGCAAAGATCTGGCTGTTTCCCGATGTTCGTATAGCCTCTAGCGATGGCTTCGGCAGATCGGAGCAGCTGGAGATCATTCGAGTCGTTGAAGAACACCGAGATGAAATCAGGAGGGCATGGCATGAACACTTCGGCCAGGACGGTGCGGTTTGATGACGTCACGATGTGGGTCGACCTTTCGGATGGACGGACGCTAGGTGTACCACTGGCTTGGTTTCCCCGCTTGTTGAATGCGACGCCAGCGCAGCGCGAAAGTGTGGAGATAGGGCGTCACGGGTTGCACTGGGAGTCCATCGACGAAGACATTTCTATTGAAGGGTTGTTGGCCGGACGGGGAGACATGACGCGGCAGGGGGTGGCCGCATTGCTTCCAGCTTGATACTAGGCAGCTAGTCTTATTATTGATACGGCTCCGTACGTCATGGCGCCGCCCCCTCAAACCCCTGCTGCCGCCACGCCTCGAAGACGGTCACGGCCACCGCGTTGGACAGGTTCAGGCTGCGGTTGTGGGGGCGCATGGGCAGGCGCAGCAGGTGGTCGGTGCCCAGGCTGTCCTGCACGTCGTCGGGCAGGCCGGAGGTCTCGCGGCCAAAGACCAGGCAGTCGCCGGGCAGGAAGCGATGGTCGTAGGGGCTCTTGTGGCCGCTGGTGCTCAGACCGTAAAGGCGGCCGGAGAAGGGGATGGGTCGTGCGTTGCTGTGGAGGGGCTGGCTGGGCGTGGCCTGCGGGTTCGAGCCGGATGCTGCGGCCATGGAAGCCTGCATGCCGTCCAGAAAGGCTGCCCAGTTCTTGTGCACGGTCATGGCCGTGAATTCATGATAATCCAGCCCCGCGCGGCGCATCTTGGCGTGGTCGATGGGAAAGCCCAGCGGTTCGATGAGGTGCAGGGCGCAGCCGGTGTTGGCGCACAGGCGGATGACGTTGCCGGTGTTGGGCGGGATTTCGGGCTGAACAAGGACGACGTGGAACACGGTGGCTGTGCCTGAAGGATGGATGGTGTTGGGCGCCGGTTCTGGGGCTGGGGTGCCTTTGGTGCCGTGATGGCGCTACGTTTGGCGGTGATTAGCGCCGAAACGAGCCTCGGGTTGGCGTACCTGAGACAAACAGAATTCATAATTCTGAATAATGGTGCTGTTTCGGGTTTCTTCGCCCAGAAGTTTCGGTCGGTTCAGCGCCTCAAGCGCGTCACCGCCCCCTCATGCGGGATGATAGGTCGGATTCGGCGTGCCTCGCCCGTCATGGGCTGGTCTGTTTCGGAGCTACAGCGTGCATCGCCCCTCATGGGGCAGCATGCGTCGGCCTGCCGCCCACCGCCCACCGCCTACGGCGTGCGCGCCACCACCAGTGCCAGGACCGAGGCTGCGCCGGCGGCCAGCAGGGTCCGGGCGGCTTCGTTCAGCGTGCTGCCGCTGGTCATCACGTCATCCACCAGGGCCAGGCGCTGGCCGGCCACCCGGTCGGGGTCCGGCACACTGAAGGCGCCGCGCAGGTTCTTCTGGCGCTGGGCGCGGGGCAGGCTGGATTGGCGGGCGGTGTCGCGCACCCGCAGCAGCCAGTCGGTGCGGATGGGCGGGCAGGCGCCGGGGGTGTGGGCGCGCATGCCGCGGGCCAGTTGCAGGCTCTGGTTGAAGCCGCGTTCGGCCAGGCGTGGGCCGGACAGCGGAATCGGCACCAGCGCGTCCACCTGTTGCAGGGGCTGGGCCGGGTCGGCCAGCAGGTGTTCCATCAGCAACCCGCCCAGAGGGCGGGCCAGTTGCAGTTGCTGGCCAAATTTCAGGGCGACCAAGGCCCGGTCGAGCGGCGGCAGATAATCGGCCAGGGCAAAGGTGGCGGTCAGCGCCAGCGGGTGCTGCTGGCACTGGGGGCACGGCAGGGTGGGGTTGGTTGAATCCGCTGAAAGGGGCAGCGCAGAAAGGGGCAGCGCACAGCGCAGGCACCGCAGTCGCCCCCGACCCGGCAGTGCATCCCGACAGTGCGCGCACAGCGGCAGGTCCAGGCAGGGCGCTTCGCACAGCAGGCAGGCGCGCGGCAGCAGCCGGGCGGTCAGCTGTCCCAGCCAGCGGCAGCCGTGCTGCCAGAGCATGGTATGAGGGGAAGCGGGCATGTCCGTTGAGAAGGCAAGGATGGAATAACACCGGGGGCTCATGGTTCCATCCATCCTATCCAAACGCCCCCCATCCGCCGCGCATCCTCTTCTATACTCGCCGACATGCTTAAGCCAGTCGGTCTGGACCGTGCCGCCTTGCGCCGGTCGTTCAATGAAAAGCGTTCGGGCGCCCAGCGGGCAGATTTTCTGCTGGCCGAGGTGGAGCGTCGGCTGGACGAGCGGCTGGAGCCGATGCGTCTGGACGGGGTGGAGACGGTACTGGACCTGGGTTGTGGTCTGGGCCGCTCGCTGCCGGTGCTGGCCCGACGTTTTCCGGAGGCGCAGGTGCTGGCGCTGGACATGGCCGAGCAGCCGCTCATCGAGCGGCATCGGCTGGACATGCGGGCGCGGCGCGGCCTGCAGGGGTTGCTGGCCCGCATCCGCGTGCGCGAGAAACCGCAGACCCGTCCGCCGCACTGGATCGCGGCCGATGCGCATCGGCTGCCGCTGCCGGCCAACAGTGTGCAGGTGGTCTGGTCGAACCTGGTGTTTCACTGGTTCGACGATCCGCTGGCGGTGCTGAAGGAGTGCTATCGGGTGCTGAAGCCGCACGGGCTTCTGGTGTTCTCGGCCTTCGGGGTGGATACCTGCCGCGAGCTGCGTGCGCTGGTGCCGGATTCGTCGGCGAAGAACCTGGAACAGCAGCAGACACAAGGGCAGTGGCCGTCGCTGCAGGACATGCACGACTGGGGCGATGCCATGGTGGAGACCGGCTTCGATGCGCCGGTGATGGACACCGAACACATCCAGTTGGCCTATGAATCCGCCGCGTCGTTGCAGGCGGATCTGGCCGGGATGGGCTTTCCGGCGGCTGCGGAGGTCGTCGTGCCTGCGCTCACGGTGGAGCTGGTGTTCGGCCACGCCTGGGTGCCGGCGCAGAAGGCGCGCGCCGACGGGCTGGCGCCCATCAACATCCTTCGCCGGGGGCAGATGCCGGGGTGAGCGCGGCCGGGGCCTTGGCGGCTGGGCTCGGGTCACGCTGCACGGAGCCACGGCGCAATGGCACGACAACGGCGCATGGCGCACGGGGCCGCGGCGCGTATCGTACGAAGCCACGGCGCCCATCCAGGCCGGGGCCGCCATGCTGCGTCACGGGGCAGGCGCGCTGCCTGCAACGCGGTCTTCACAATTTCCGTGGTGATCGCCTTCCTGCGTTAATATTTGTCGCTTGCAGCGTCGAGGTGGCTGACGGTTCGCATCCGGCCCCTGTACCGTGAGTCGACAGGGGCTGCATCGTGCCGGCATGGACGCGTGTCCGTGCCCGGGCATCCCTTTCCTTCGCAAGCCGCCTGGTCACCCTCCATGGTCATGAAAACACCTGAGTCTTCCCCCGGTCGTCTTCCCCGATCCGTCGATCAAGCCCTTGGCACGCCGCACCTGTCGCGGCGGCGTGTGCTGTCGTCCGTACCGGCCGCAGCCCTGTGGCTGGGGGGCAGCGCCCTGCTGGGGGGGCTGGCTGGCTGCTCGAAAGAGAAGAGCATGACGTTCAAGTCCACCGATCTGGGCGGCGCCGACTACGGCAACGAGCTGTCGCTGACTGATGTCAGCACCGGCAAGCCCGTGACGCTGGCCAGCTTCAAGGACCATGTGGTGCTGCTGTTCTTCGGCTTCACGCAGTGCCCGGACATCTGCCCCACCACGCTGCTGAAGGCCAAGGAAATCAAGGATGCGCTGGGTGCGGACGGCAAGCGGCTGGACGTGGTGTTCGTCACGCTGGATCCCGAGCGGGACACGGCCGAGGTGCTGCCGGCCTACGTGCATTCGTTCGACCCGTCCTTCATCGCCCTGCGCGGCGACATGGCGGCCACCAAGAAGGTGGCGCGCGAGTTTCGCGTCTTCTTCCAGAAGGTGCCCAATCAGGACGGTTCCAGCTACACGCTCGATCATACGGCCGCGTCCTATGTCATCGACAAGACCGGCAAGCTGCGCCTGCTGGTGCGCTACACTGATCCCGTCGATAACGTGGTCAGTGACCTGAAGCAGTTGCTGGCGGCCTGATGCCGGCGTCCCCTCGACCGTTTCGTTTCCACCTGAAGCCCGTGCCACACGCATTGCACGGGTCCGGAGGCTCTTTCGCATGAACGCACTGGGTTGGCTTGTCCTTGGTCTGCTGATCGGCTGGGCCATCGAATTCGCCATCGACTTCCTGTACTGGCGCAAGAAGGCGCAAGAAGAGGCCGAGGCCCTGGCCCAGCAGGAAAGCGTGCTGCTGGCCCAGCAGACCGAGCTGGGGCACCGCCAGGCCACGCTGCGCCTGCGCGAGAAGGAAATGGCCGATCTGCAGGCCTCGCTGGCCAGCCGTGATGCCGAGCTGCTGCAGCAGGCCCGTCGTGTGGAAGAGCGCTCCGACGATCTGTCCCGCGTGGAGCAGGCCATCGAGAAGCGCCGGGCTGACCTGGACCGCATGGGCCTGACGCTGAACGAGCGCGAAAAGGAAATCGCGGCGCGTGGCGAGCAGCTGCGTTCCAAGGAAGTGAACTACAACCGCCGCCTGGACACGCTGGAAAGCACCGAGGCCGAGCTGGCGCGCCGCGTGGCGGTGGTCAGCAACCGCGAGGAAGCCATGCAGAGCTGGGAAGGGCGCATCCTGTCCCGCGAGCATGACGTGGCCGACCGCGAGGCTTCCGTCAATTACCACGCCAACCGCATTGCCAATGACGCGGCCGGCTACGAGGCCGTCAAGAACCTGCTGAAGCAGCACTATCGCACCGCCGAAGGGCGTGACCGCCTGCAGGCGCTGGTGGGTATCGACGACCGTACCGTCGAGCTGCTCAACCAGGCCGGCATCCGCACCTTCGAGCGCCTGGCCGAGACCTCCATGGGCGAACTCACCCGCCTGATGGAGGCTGCTGGTCCGCGTTTTGCACTGGCCAACCCGCTCAGCTGGGCCGAACAGGCGGGCCTGTTCCTGGCCGAGGACTGGGTGGCGCTGGACGAGCTGCAGGCCGAGCTGAAGGGCGAGAAGCGCGAGAACGTGGCCGCAGGGCTGCTGGCTGCCATGCGCCGCCGGCCGGGCGCCCAGACTGCCGACACGCAGGAAGCGGCCCAGCAGGCTGGCGAGACCGGGACGCCGGCTGCCGAAACGCCGGTGGCAGAAACGGCTGCCGCCGGTGCAGCCGTGGCTGCCATGGGCGCCACGGCGCAGGACACGTCGGCCGACGAGGCTGCCGAGTCCGTCGCGACAGAAGCGGCCGCAGCCACGGTGCAGCCGGATGACGATGCCGCCGCCGTTGAGGCACAGACCGCGCATGATGCGCAGGCAGCAGGTGATGCCTCGTCGTCGCACGAGACCGGCATGACCGAGACGGCCTCGACGACCGCCGATGCTTCAGCGGCCGATGATTCGTCGTCCGTGGAATCCGCGGAGTACGAGACGGACGCAGAGGCTGCCGATGACGAGGGCGCCGAGACCGCCGAGTCGACGCTGGACCAGGAAGCCATGGTCTGGGGATCGGACGCCGGTGATGAATACGAGGCCGAAGCCGACGAGGGACTGGCTTCCGTCTTCGTCAACCCGCGCCGCGAGCGGACGGTCGAGCACGTCGTGGCCGAAGTGGTCGACGCCGAGCAGCACGAGCAGGGCTGGCGCTCAGGTGACGATGTCTCCGATGCCCACGTGCTGTCCGAGCATGCTGCCAGCACCGCCGGGCACTCGGCTGCGGCCGATCCCGCCGGAACCTCGCCGGAAAGCCACCCGTACGGACAGGCCCACAGGCCCTGACCGCTCCAATCTGTCCGCCCTCGACTCGCCCCTGACGCAGGAACGCCATGTCATCACCTTCGCCACTGCATCCGCCCGAGTCCGTGCGCCGCTTCACCTCGCTGAAAGTGGGCGTCCTGTTGCTGTTCGTCCTGCTGCTGACGCTGTTCGGCGTGCAGGAGGGCGAGGGCGATGCCCAGCACGAGGCGCAGCAGCAGCTTGCCTCCGCCTCCGGCAACACGCATACGGAATCCATCGAGCTGCCTCTGGGCAGGCAGGCTGCCCAGGCAGCCGGGTCGGCGCAGGGCCAGGAAGGGCAGGGCGCAGGCCGGCAGGCCAATGCTCAGGGTGCTGCCCCGTCGGATGACCGCCGGGTGGCCCCGGCCGATGTCTCGACGGGTAACGCCTCGCAGGGCAAGGCTGCCGCATCGTCGGCAGGCACTGCCGGCCCGAATGGGGCACCGGCCGATGCCATGGCCGACAGCCAGGCAGGCCCGGCCGTTCCCGCTGGGGAATCGGTGATGGCCCCCGAGGACGATGATCAGCCGCACCAGCCCGCCACGGGCGACGCGATGATCGAGCTGCCCGGTCCGCCGAGTTTCTCGCTGACGCATGATCCGGCAGGCGGCATCCGCCTGGCGGGCGAGGTGCCCGACGACGACACCCGCAACCAGTGGATGAATGCCATCCGCCTGGGTGCCCGGGGCGAGTCCGTCGAAGGCAGCCTGCGCCTGCGCCACATCGATGGTCATGCGGCCGCCCGCTGGGAGCCGCAGCTGACGGCCCTGGTGGCCCTGGTCCGTGAACGCAACATCAGCGAACTGCGCGTGCGTGGTGACGTGGTGGAAGTGTTTGGCGGTGCCCAGACGCCCGCCCAGGGCCGCGAGACGCTGGAGCTGATCCGCGCCCAGGTTCCCAACGGTTACCGCGTGCTGGCCCGTGATGAGGCAGGCGCTGCCGGTGCATCCCGTCTGGCCGCCGCCGGTGCAGCAGCCCAAGGTGCCCAGCGTCTGGCCGATGCCAACCGCCCGGCAGGACGGGACGCCCGTGCCCAGGCCGACGCGCAGAAGGCTGCCGATGCGCGCAATGCCGCCACCAAGGCACGTGATGCCCGCAACAGCCGCGACAGCCGCAACGCACGCGATACCCGCCAGGCCGCTGCCGACAGCCGCAACCTGCGCACCGCAGCAGCCGGGAGCTGCCCCCGGTCGCTGAAGCAATTGTCCGCGCCGATCTTCTTCAAGTCGGGCAGTTCAAGCCTGTCGCCGGCCGAGACGCGCCGCCTGCAGCAGCTGGGTGCCTGCCTGGGCCGCACGGCCTGGGTGCGTGTCACCGGCTACGCCGACCCGCGCTACTCCGCCGCCTACAACAAGACCCTGTCCGAGCGCCGTGCGCGCGCCGTGGCGGGCGCCATCAGCGAAGGGGGCTTCTCCTCGGCCCGCATCACGGTGGTGGGCGCCGGCAAGACCTCCGCCCGCACCAAGGTCCGCGCCGACAAGGCCACGCTGCAGCGCGCCCGCCGGGTGGACATTCTGGTGGGTTGAGACAGGAAGGTCAGGGGTCGCCAGCGCTGCCCTGAACTCGCGCACGACACGCTGAACGCAAAAGCCCCCCGCCCGTTGCTACCGGGCGGGGGGCTTTTTTCTTGGCTTTTCAGGGCCTTCAGAGCGCGGGATGCGTCGTTTCCCACGGCTGCTGGGTGCCCAGCAGCGTGTTCACCGTCGCCGTGCTGCTCAGTGCGCTGGCTCCGGAGTCCACGGCCGTTGCCACGTCCGTACCGGCCGGCGCGGCAGGGGGCGTCCCTGTGCCTGCCGCGCCGCCGGCCGCCGACGTGGCGGCATTCGACCCGGTGCTGGATGCCTCACCCGGCAGCGACAGCGTCTCGCTCTGGTCCAGTAGCTCGTTCAGGGACAGACGGCTGCCCTGATTGCCGGGCAGCGCCTTGGCCGTAGCCAGTGATTTGCCCAGGGTATCCCCCGCGGCGATGCCGAGGGCGGATGGCTGCGTCGCCGGTGGGGTAGCAGGCTGGGCGGCTGCATCCGCGGCCGGCGCCGCTGCAGGTGCAGGTGCAGTGGGCGTGGCAGGTTGCGCCGCGGCACCGACTGCGGCGTCGGCATCCGCGTCCGGAGTGGCGGGCGTGGCTGCCGTTGTGACGGCGGCGGGCACCGGCGTTGCCGGCTTCAGGGCGGGGCCCTGCACCTGGATCTCTTCGGCCCAGCTTTGCGGCTTATTGCCGGCGGCATCGGCCACTGTCACGGTGACCGAATAGGGCTGCGTGCCACCCGGAGTGACGGCTGGGACCGGCAGCTTGGCTGAGAAGTGCCCAGCGGCGTCGACGTTGGCTGGCAGTGTGGTTGCGCCCAGCGCGACCTGAACCGTCGATCCCGGTGCCGCATCGCCCGTGACGGTGACGCCATCGGCGGCTTCCGCCGCTGTGATGACCTTGCTGGCGTGGCCGTCGAACTGCAGGTTGGTGGGTTTGGCCGGTAGCGATCGGGCCAGCGTGACCCCGTGGGTGCCCACGGATGTCGAGGTGCTGCCAGGCAGGGTGGCGGTGGCCTCGATGGTTTTCGGGCCATCCGGCTCCGCAGTGAAGTTCAGGGACGTTTTCCAGAAGCCATCGGCACCGGCACGTGCGGTGGCCGCGATCTTGGAGCTGGAGCCCGGCACCAGCACACGGATGTTGGAATTGGGCTCGGCCGTGCCCGACACTTCCACGCCATCCGCTTCCACGGCGTTGATCACGTCGTCATTTGCGATCTTGCCGTTCACGGTGGTCTGTCGCGTGACAGCCGGTGCGCCCTGGATCGTCACGTCCTGCGAGATCTCAGTGGAGTTGCCGGCCTTGTCGGTGGAGGTCACGACCAGTGCGGTTTTGGCCGTGCCATTGGCGGGCGCGGGGGGAATTTCGGTGGCCGGAACCTTTACAGTCCAAAGACCAAGGCCGCGAACGTTCGAGATGTCGATGGGCTTGCCGTTCCAGGTGGCCTTCAGCGTGCTGCCGGCCTCAGTAGTTCCGGAGAAGGTTACTCCCTGTTTGGCTTCTTCAGGGGTGATAGTCTCAGCGTTCTGGCGTCCAGTGATGGTCAAACTGGGCGGTGTCTTGTCGACCGAGAACGTACGGGTCTCGGGGCTGGAGGCTGTGCCTCCCGGCGAGGTGGCAATGGCGGTTACCGTGTGCGTCGGGCTATCGGCAAAGTTGCCCATGTCGATGTTCTGGACACTCCACTTGCCCTTAGCATCGGCCACGATTCCCTGTGGCGCTGTCCAGGTATCGACCTTGACCAGCATGGAGGCGCCGGGGGCCGCCGTGCCCGTGATGGTCACGGCACCCGACTCGGCCTTGTTGACGACGTTGTCTGCGGTGACGGGGTCAATCGTCGGGGCCGAGGATGGCAAGGCGCTGTTCTGCACCGTGATGGCCTGCGTGGCGGTGGTGCTGTTGTTGCCCGCCTTGTCGTGGGCCACCACGGTCACATTGGAATTGGTGCTGGCCTGGCCGGCCGGTACCGAGGGCACCGAATCGAAGTCCACGCTCCATTTGCCGTTGGTGACGGTGCCCGGTTTCGACACACCGTTCCAGGTCACGGTCACCGTATCGGCATTCTGGGCGCCGGTCGGCGTATTGCCCGTGAAGGTGATCTTGCCGGTCTTGGCCTCGTCGGCGCTGATGGTGGTGTCGCCACCGTTGGTCTTGATGTTGGTGGGCTGACCCGGGGCGGTCTTGTCGAGGGTGACCTTGTGCGCGGCGGCGACCGAGTTTTCGCGCCCTGGCTGCGAGGCGACTGCCGTCACGTCGTAGCTGCCGTCGGGCACGCTGGCCAGGTTTGTCAGCTGGGCGGTCCAGCGGCCGTCTCCGCCGGCCTGGGCGGTCGTCCCGACAGTACCCAGCTTGACATGGACGATCGAGCCCGCGTCGGCAATGCCGGATACCGACACGGCACCTTGGGCCTCGGCGGCGTTGATGATGTCATCGCCGGCAATCGTGCTGATGAGGGGGGTGGACAGCGGTCTCAGCGGGCCCTGCAGCGTCACGTTCTGGGTGGCAACGGCGCTGTCGTTGCCGGCCTTGTCCTGCAGCACCACGTTGAAGGCCGTGCTGGTGTTGTTCCCCTGGCCGGGCATGGGCAGATCGCCTTCCTTGAACTCCACCTTCCAGCCGCCGTTGGCACCCACCGTGGCCGTCTGAGTCTTGCCACCGGCGATGGAGACCGTCACCTTGGCGCCGGCTTCGCCCGTGCCGCTCAGGCTCACGCCGTTCTTGGCTTCGGTGCTGGTGATGGTGGTGTCGTTGCCTTCCAGCTTCAGGTTGGCAGCCGGTGCGGGCGGTGTCTTGTCCAGCGTGAACTCGGCCTTGCTGGTGGCGGTGTTGCCTTGGGCGTTGGTGGTGGTGACCGACAGCGCATGCTTGCCGTCGGCCAGGCCTGCTGGCAGCGGCACGCCTGCTTCCCACTTGCCGTTGGCATCAGCCTGGACCTCGGCCAGCGGGTTCTTCTCGTCGGTCAGCCACAGTGCAACCTTGCTGTTGGGCTCGGCCGTACCCATCACCTTCACCGGGGCGGCCGCTTCCTTGGCGTTGACGTAGCCGTCCTCGCTGATGGTGCCGATGATGGCGGCGGTGCCGGTGGTGTTCATGATGACCTTGCTGGTCACTTCTGGCGCGCGGTTGCCGGCGGCATCGATGGCGGTCGCGCTCAGCGTGTAGGATCCATCGGCAGCGGGCAGGTCATCGGCCTGCAGCGTGGTGCTCCAGTTGCCGTTGGCGTCCACGGCCACCAGGCGGGTTACCGTACCCAGCTTGAGTTCCACCGAACCGTTGGCTTCGGCCGTGCCGCTGATGGTCACGCCCGCGGCCTTTTCCGGGCCGGTGATGATGTTGTCACCGGCCACGGACGCCACTTCGGCGCTGGCCGGCGGCGTGTCGTCGAAGTGCAGCGTGGTCAGCGGCAGGGTGCTCTGCACGCCCTTGTTGGACCCCACCACTTCCAGGCTGTTGGTGTCCGAAAGGCCGGTGGCGGGCAGTGCGCCGCTGCTGGGCGTGGCGGTCTTCAGGTCCACCGCCCAGTTGCCGTTGGCATCGGCCGTGGTGGTGTAGGTGACGTTGGCGTGCTGGTCGCCGTCGGTATCGATGCGCACCTGCACTTCGGAACCGGGTTGGGCCGTGCCGTTCAGCACGGGGAAGCGCGTGTTGAAGTAGGTGGAAGATTTCAGCGTGAGCGAGATGTTGCCCTGCGGCGCCTGACCATCGCTGTCTCCGCCGCCCCCACCGCCGGCCGCGGCTAGGCCCAGCACGGCTGCGCCGCCCAGGCCGTACAGCAGCGGCTTGGTGGGCACGTCACCCAGCGCGGGCAGGATGGGCGTCTCGAACTTGGGGTCATACAGCACGAAGGTGCCGTCGTTCAGCGCGCCCAGCGGCTTGGTGTTCACGTCGGCCAGCAGCACGGCGCCACCGGCTCCGTCCACCGAATCCGGAATGCTGACGGTCTCGTCGCCACCGGCCGTCACGGCACACTGGTCCGAGGCGCTGCAGATGCGGTAGTAGCCTTCCAGAATCACCGAGGCGGTGCCGGCATCGCCATCCAGCGGCACGTTCTCGATCACCAGATCGCTGTCCACCTGCAGGACCCGCAGCTGTTCGGCATCCAGGTTGGGATCCTGCAGTCGGAACTGGCGTCCGGGCAGCACTCGCACCCGGTTCTCGCCGGGCTTGAGCCGCAGTTGTTCCACACCGCCGTCCTGTGTCCGGTAAATCTCGAATCGTGCTGCCATGATGCTCGTTCCGTAGGGATGTATCCTTATCTTGCAAGCCTATCAAAATGGTTTACATCCGCCCACATGTCCTACGCACCGACAGGGACAGATTGCGAGTTCGAGTGTCAGGCAAAGCGGCAGTCGTTGCTTTTTACAGACGATGTCACATGTCGGGTGAGCCGTCGGGCCGAGCGGGCCGGCCAGTCATCATCGGCGGAATGCCAGACAGCGGAATGGCAGACAGAAAAAAGCCCGCCATGAGGCGGGCCTGGTGAGACGGTGAGGGAACGGCCCGGGCCGTTCCCGTTGGCGTCATACCGTGGGGTGATGCTCCCAGGGCTGATTGGTGCCCACCAGCGAATCCACGGTGGCCGTGGTGCTGACCGGTGCCGGCGGCGGCGCCGTCGGCGTGGGGGTGGCCGCGGGTGCGCTGGAGTGCGACTCCTCGGCACTGCTGTTGGTCAGATCGTCCAGGGTCAGGCTCTTCTGCGACGTGCTTGACGTGTCCGTGGAGTGATCCTGGTCCGTATCGGTCAGCGACTTGGTGGCCAGTGAGCGTGCCGAGGTGCTGCTGCCGGCGGCAGCGCCGGTGGCTGGGGTCCCCGTCGTCGTGGTGGGGCTAGTCGTCGTCGGGGTGGCCGTGCCACTTCCCGATGTGCCGGAATCCGTGTCGCCGGCTGGTGCAGGTGTTGGCGAGGGTGTCGGTGTCGGGTTTGGTGTCGGTGTGGTGGTGTTGTCCCCTGGGTCGGGTGTCGGCGTCGGGGAAGGTGCGGGCGTAGGCGTCGGGCTCGGTGTGGGAGTCGGGCTCGGCGTCGGCGTGGTGTTGTCGTCCCCCGGATTCGGCGTGGGGGTCGGCGTTGGTGTAGGGGTGGGCGTCGGTGTGGGAGTCGGCGTTGGGCTCGGTGTAGGAGTCGGGCTCGGCGTTGGCGTGGTGTTGTCGTCCCCCGGATTCGGTGTAGGCGTGGGGTTTGGCGTCGGGGTCGGCGTCGTCGGCGCTGGTGTGGTCGGCGTGGTCGGCGACGGCGCGATGGTCGGCGCCGGGGCACCCTGCACCGTCACGGCGTGGCTATCGGCCCCGCTGGTGTTGCCGGCAGCGTCCGTCACCGTCACCTGGTAGGTGCTGCTGGCGGTGGCACCGGCGGCGGGCTTGGGCAGCTCGGAGGGCACGAACTGCACGTCCCAGCTGCCGTTGCTGCCGACAGTACCGGTGTGGGTGTGGCCGCTCCAGGTCACCGAGACCTTGGAGCCCGCTTCGGCGTTGCCGGTGAAGTGCACGCCGTCCCGTGCCTCGGCGGCGGTGATCACGTTGTCGCCACCGTCCAGCTTGATGTTGGTGGCCTTGGCCGGTGCCGTCTTGTCCACGGTGAAGGCGCGGGTGGCCGAAGCCGTGCCGCCGGCTGGCGAGGTCACGGCGGCCGTCAGCGTGTACTTGCCGTCGGCGATGCCGGTGGCTGGTGCCGTCACTTCCCAGTGGCCGTTGGCGTCGGCGGTGGCCGCCACCTTGTTGGTGCCGAAGGTCAGCTCCACTTTCGAGCCGGCCTCGGCCGAGCCCTGCAGCTTCACGCCGGCAGCCGCCTCGGCGGCATTGATGATGTCGTCGTTGGCAATGTTGCCGATGACGGGGGCGGTGCTGTTGGTGTGCAGCGTGACCGAGGACGTGGCTGCCGGACCGCGGTTGCCGGCCGCATCGATGGCGGTGGCCGTCAGCGCGTATTGGCCGTCGGCGGCCGGCAGTTCAGCGGCAGACAGCGTGGTGTTCCACTTGCCCTCGGCATCCACGGCCACCAGCTTGGTGGTGCCGCCGAGCTTGAGTTCGACCGTGCCGTTAGCTTCGGCCGTGCCGGAAACCGCCACACCCGCCGTCTTCTCGGCGGCGGTGATGATATTGTCACCGCTCACTGCGGCGATCTCGGCACTGGCCGGCGGGGTGTTGTCATAGGTGAGCGTCACCACGGGCAGCGCGGCACCCTGCACGCCATCCAGTGCGCCGGACACTTCCAGCGTGTTGCTGTCCGACAGGCCGGTGGCCGGCAGGTTGCCGGTGGCGGGCTTGGCGGACTGCAGGTTCACGCTCCAGTTGCCGTTGGCGTCGGCCGTAGCGGAATAGGTGACGTTCTCGCGCTGGTCGTTGTCGGTGTCCAGGCGCAGCGTCACTACGGTGCCGGGCTTGGCCGTTCCGGAAATGGTGGGGAAGCGGTTGTTGAACGAGGTGGCCGACTTCAGCGCCAGCGGCACGTCGCCCAGGTTGGGGGCGCCGGAGGGATCACCGCCGCCGCCACCGCCGCCGGCGGCCAGGGCCACCACGGCCAGACCGCCTGCACCGTACAGCACGGGACGAATGGGGAATTCCTCGGTGGCCGGTTGCTCGGGGGCCTGGAAGCCGGTGTCGTACAGCACGAAGGTGCCGTCCGAGAGCGCGCCCAGGGGCTTGGTGCTCACATCTGCCAGCACCGTGGCCTGGCTGTTCTCGGTGGTGCCCAGATTCTCCTGGCCTTCGGCGCCCTGGGCGACGGCGGCGTCTTCACCGCCCACGCTGACCGTGCAACGGTCGGTGGCGCTGCACACCTGGTAGTAGCCTTCCAGTGTCACCGAGGCCGTCTCGGTGCTGCCTTCCACCGGGATGTTCTCGATGATCAGGTCGTTGTCCACCTGCAGCACGCGAAGCTGGGACGGATCGATGGGCTGGCCGTCCGGATCCTGCAGGTTGAATGTGCGCCCGGGCACGACCCTGAGCTTGTTGTTGCCGGGCTTGAGCTGGAGCTGCTCGACCCCGCCGTCACCCGTGCGCTGGATGTTCAGTCTTGCTGCCATGATCCTGTCTTCCGTCCTGTGGTCTGACGAAGGCCGGGCCGGGCGGTTCCGACATGGCCGCCTGGCACCCGTTCATGAGGTGCCCAGAGGGGCGAATACATGGCCCGGCGTCGCCGAGTGTCATGCAAACCGACGCTTCAATGAGACATCGGACGCAGTCCGGCGGCCGGATTCGACCATTCGTCAAAAAAAGGTGTATTGAAACAGGTCATTGTGGCATGCACAAACCGCATTTTTTGTGTGCGTCTCGTGACGACTTGTTACGTGTGCGCACCTGCGGGCAGGATCACGGTCTCCTTTTACGTCACGGCACGTGCCCGGCAGCCCGGCGGCAGAAAGCGCCGGGCATCAGGGTTCAGAGGTGCGCCAGCCCCTGCTGCAGCTCGTCCTGCGAAAGCAGCAAGGAGAGCTGCTGTGCGCTGCTGGGCGCGATCGACGTTGCGGCACTGGCGGTACCCAGCAACGGCGTCAGCGTGGGCTCGCTCTGTGCCAGCGGCAACGAGAGCGCATCGCTGCCCGACGCCTGGGCCTTCTGGATGGCGTCGCCTTCCGATCCGGACGTCAGCGCCTTCAGGGACAGCGCGTTGCTGCCCGCTGCCGGGGTCGTCCCGAACGGGAAGCTCTGCGACATGATCGCGAAGGTGTGATCCACGGCAGAGACGTTGCCGGCCTTGTCGGTGGCCGTGACGTGGATCGTGGTCTGCTTGGCGCCGATGGGGTTGCCCAGCGCCACGATCGGCGTCGGAAGGGTCCAGTTGGCCGAGTCCGGGCCGGTGTCGGTCACCACGGCAGTCTGGACCTGCTTGCTGCCGTCGGCCAGCGTGAACTCCACCTGCACCGAGGCACCGGCTTCGGTCTTGCCCGTGATCAGGAAGGGTATCCCGCTCATCACGCGGTCTGTGCCGCCAGCATGCGTGTCGGTCAGCACGGGGGGCTTGGTGTCCACCACCATCGGCGTTCCGGCGCTGGGTGCGGAGGCGTTGCCCGCCTTGTCGGTGGCCACGGCCGTCACCAGATGGGTGCCGTCGGCCGGCAGCTCGGCACCGGCAAAGGCCACGCTCCACTTGCCGTCGGCACCTGCCTTGGCGTCATGCGATACGGTGCCGACCGTCACCTTCACTGTGCTGTCGGCTTCGGCCGTGCCGGCCAGCGTCACGCCGGCTGCCTTCTCGGCCGCGTTCACATAGTTGTCGGCGCCGCCGGTGAACTGGATCGTCGGTGCCGGGGGCGGCGTGGTGTCGACGGTCAGCGTCTGCGTGGCGGCGGTGGAGACGTTGCCGGCCAGGTCGCTGGCCGTGACCGACAGGGTGGCGCTGCCCGTGGCAGGCAGGGCATTGGCCGGCAGCGTCACCGCCCAGGTGCCGTCTGCGCCCACCACCGTTTCCAGGTTCTGCGCGCCCAGCGTCAGCTTGATCAGGCTGTTGGCCTCACCGTGGCCCGAGACCGCCAGCGGCTTGCCGACGGCAGCGGCGCCCAGCAGGCCATCCGTACCGACTGGCGAGATCGTGGGGGTCGTCGGAGGCGTGTCGTCGGCCGTCAGCTTGAAATCGGGCATCGTGGCCGTCTTGCCGTTCACCGTCTCGGCCAGCGACAGGCTGGTGGTGGTGCTCAGCCCGCCCGCGGGCAGGGCGCCCGTGGTGGGCTTCAGCATGGCCAGGTTGGCCGACCACTTGCCGTCGGCACCCACCGGCACGGAATAGCTGGCGTCCACCGCCGCGCTGCCGCTGGCATGCACGTCGATCTTCACCGTGGCACCGGCCGTGCCCGTGCCCGTCAGCGTGGGCACCTTGCCCTTGGCCACCGACGAATGCGTCACCGTGAAGCTGGGGTCGGTGACCGACGGCGGCACCGTCGGCGTGGCGGGCGTCGCAGGGGTGGCGGGTGTGGGGGGAAGGGCAGGGGTTGCAGTCGCATTGGCAACCGGCGCTTCACCGCCCCCGCCACCACCGCCCCCGCCGGCCAGTGCCAGGCCCAGCACGGCGGCGCCGCCCAGACCGTAGATCACCGGGCGGGCCGATTCCGACAGCAGAGGACCGGATTCGGCGGCATGATCTGCACCCTCCGCGACTGCGGGGGCAGCGCCGTCCAGCCCCTTCGCGGCGGCGCCGCCTGCGGCCGCGCCGCTGGTCTGGGCCAGATCCACCAGCACGAACGAGCCGTCCGACAGTGCGCCAATGGCGCCCGTGGCCGGGGTGATGTCCACCGTGCCGGACGTCGTTTCGGGAAGTTCCAGATGGCAGGGCGAGCTGACGCTGCACGAGCTGTAGAAGCCCAGCAGTTCCACGGCCTGCGGTTGATCGGCTCCCTGGGCGCCATCGGCCAGGTTGTCGACGAGAATGCTGTTGTCCAGCTGCTTGACCACGGCCTTGGCAGGCGCCTTGCCGGTGTCCTCGTCATAGAGCCGGAAAGTGTCGCCCGGCCGCACGACGACGCGGGTGGTGCCAGCCCGGAGATGGGTGCGCGAGACGGACCCGTGCGAGGAACGGGTTTCGATGACGAGTGCCATGGGATATGCGGTATGCGCCGTTCAGCGGCGATGACAGAGCGTCCGTCGGGCCGACGTTGCCAGACTGGGACTGTCTTATTATCGCCGCGCTGTGGCTGACGCGCCACTGTCGGCGCACCCATCAATCCCGGAGGGTGCGCCGGGGCCCGGGGCCCCGGCGTGGGCGCGTCAGGCGTAGCTGGCCAGCGCCGCCTTCATCTTCTTCATGGCCTGCGCCTCGATCTGGCGGATGCGCTCGGCCGACACGCCATACTCGTTGGCCAGGTCCTGAAGCGTGCGCGAACCGCCTTCGTCCTCGTCACGCAGCCAGCGCGACTGCACGATGTTGCGGCTGCGCTCGTCAAGCGTGGCCAGTGCGTTGGACAGACCTTCGGTCTGCAGCCAGTCGCGCTGCCGGCCCTCAATGATCTCGGTCGGCTCGCTGCCGGGAGCGGCCAGGTAGGTGGCCGGACCGAAGCCCGGGCCTTCCTCGTCGTCACCCTGCGGCTCCAGCGCGATCTCGTGGCCGGTCATCCGCGTTTCCATTTCGGTCACGTCCTTCTCGCGGACGTTGAGCTGTTCAGCGATGTCGGTCACGGCCTCGGGCGTCAGCGTGTCCAGGTCCTTCTTCATCGAGCGCAGGTTGAAGAACAGCTTGCGCTGGGCCTTGGTGGTGGCCACCTTCACCAGCCGCCAGTTCTTCAGGATGTACTCGTGGATCTCGGCCTTGATCCAGTGCAGCGCGAACGACACCAGCCGCACCGAGCGATCGGGGTCGAAGCGCTTGACCGCCTTCATCAGGCCGATGTTGCCTTCCTGGATGAGGTCGGCGTGCGGCAGACCGTAGCCCAGGTACTGGCGAGCCACCGACACGACCAGACGCAGGTGGGAAGTCACCAGCGTGCGGGCGGCGTCGACGTCCTGATGCTCCTTGAAACGCCGCGCAAGGCTGGACTCCTCCTCGGCGGACAGCATGGGCATGCGATTGACCGCAGAGATGTAGGCGTCCAGATTGCCCAGTGACGGAACGGCAGGCGCAACGACACCGGTCTGGCGAGTGGCAAGTGCAACGGAGTGAGTCGTCATCGTGGCAGTAGTCTCCTGTAAATGACTAGCGGGTTAGATACTAGCACTTCGTTGTGGAGAGTGCCAGCTTCTTTTGTGTCGGAAATGTCGTGGCTTGTCAAGCCTGTGTGGTTTCTGCAGAAAACGCGGGAGGGGGCCGTTTCGCTGACAGGATGCGCAACCTCTTGTGGAAAGGCCCCGACAGCCGGAGCTGACGGGGCCTTCCGAGCGGATACCGGGGCGGAGGGCCTCAGTAGGCGTTCGGGTCGCGGAACGACACCAGGATGGTCTTCAGGATGATCTTCAGGTCCAGCCGCAGCGACCAGTGCCGCAGGTACTCCAGGTCGTAGCGGATGCGCAGCTCCATCTTCTCGATGGTGTCGGTCTCGCCGCGTGCGCCGTTGACCTGGGCCAGGCCCGTGATGCCGGGCTTGACCTTGTGGCGGATCATGTAGCCCTTGATCAGCTTGCGGTAGGTCTCGTTGTGGGCCACCGCGTGAGGGCGCGGACCCACCACGCTCATGCGGCCCTGCAGCACGTTGAAGAACTGCGGCAGCTCGTCCAGCGAGGTCTTCCGCAGGAAGCGGCCCACCGGCGTGATGCGGTCGTCGTTCTTGGTGGCCTGGCGCACTTCGGGGCCGTTTTCCTGAACCCGCATGGAGCGGAACTTGTAGACGTTGATCTCCGAGCCGTCCAGGCCGTAGCGGCGCTGCTTGAAGATGATGGGGCCCTTGGACGTGAGGCGGATGGCCAGTGCGATGGTCAGCGTGATGGGCAGCGTGAGGATCAGCGCGATGGAGGCGATGACGATGTCGGACAGGCGCTTGAGCACGCCCGTGGTGCCGTAGAACGGCGTCTCGCACACCGCCACCACCGGCAGGCCGCCCACCGAATCCACCCGTGCCTGGATCAGGTCGAACATGAAGATGTCGGGCACGAAGTAGATGGAGGCCGTGGTGTCACGCAGGTCTTCCAGCAGCTTCAGGATGCGCGGCTGCGAGGCCATGGGCAGGGCGATGAAGATCTGGTCGATCTTGTTGGCGCGCACGAACTGCGCCACCGCGCTGAAGCCGCCGGCCACCGGCGCTTCCGTCACCTCGCCCAGGCGGTCCGGGGTGCGGTCGTCGAAGAAGGCCATGATGCGCGTCTGGGACAGCGGGTCGTCCTGGATGGACCGGGCCAGCGTGCGGCCCAGGCTGTTGGCCGCCACCACGATGGCGGTCTGCTCGGGACGCATGGAGATGACCTTGTGCAGCAGCATGGGCGAGAGCCAGTGGCTGACGGCCTGCACGACCGGGGTGGCGATGACCCAGGTGGCCAGCACGTTCTGGTCGAACTGCCGCAGCGCGTCGATCATCAGGCCGAAGACCAGCAGCAGCCCCACCACCAGGCCCCAGCTGCCCAGCAGGTGACGCAGGTAGCCGGCCTGGTAGACCCGGAAGGGGACGCTGCCAGGGTAGCTCAGCACGAAGGTGAGGACGGCCAGCACCATTTCCTGGGCGCGCAGGGGATGCCCGGCGGCCACGGTGACCAGCAGCAGGCAGGCCACCGCCAGGATGGGGTCGATGACTGACTTGACCAGCGACAGGATGCTGCGGTTGCCGGTACGGATGGGAACGATGGAAGAAGCGAAGGTGGGGCTGTTCATACCGCTTGCCGGGGCGCCGGGAATGTGGCGAGCCCGGATCAGGAGTCTGCTGGGGGTTATTTATACAACACCGGCCGGCTGGGGGCAGCCGTCCGATGGTAATCGGTTTGGCCCTTCTGTGTCAGGGTTCACGCAGAAGTGCCCGGGACGCTGGATGGGATCAGGTGTCGATGAAGGCAACAGCTTCGGGAATGCGGGCAGTGTTCACACAGCAGGGGTCTGGGGCTTGGCATGTTCGGCTCAATGCATTAGTGTGGAAGCAGAGCAGGGCCGTCGGTGGCGGTACCATGCCCCATTCTGAGCTTTTTAAGACAGGGTAGTCATGAAAGAAATCATCGGAACACAAAAAAAAGCCGCACGGCGTCCGGCACTGCGCGCGGCCAGTGCTGCCGTGGCAGCCATCTTCTGTGGCCTGGCGGCCAGCGCTGCCCAGGCACAGGCTCAGCTGGAAGTGCCTGATCAGGACTGGACCCCCAACGCCGAGGCTGATGTCATCAAGCTCACCGGCCGCGTCGGTGTTACGCACGATAGCAATATGTTGCGTCTGAACAACCAGTCCCAGGCTGGCATCTACAGCAACAAGAAAGCGGGCGACACCTACCTCACGGGCGCCATGGGCATCGAGTTCGACCGCCTGATCAGCCAGCAGCGGCTGCGCGCCAACGCCGAGGTCGAGGGCTTCAAGTACAAGGAATACGACGACTTCGACCACGTGGGCTACAACGTCGGCTCCACGCTGGACTGGGTCGTGGGCCGCCCGCTGTTCGGCCGCGCCGGCATCAAGCTGGACCGCCGCCAGCCCACGGTGCAGGACCGTATCTACAACCAGACCACCAACGTCTCGGGTGACCGCAACAATATCAGCACCCAGAACCTGTTCTTCAACGCCGGCTTCCGCTTCACGCCGGCCTGGTCGGTCATCGGTGGCGTCGACTACGTCCGCAGCCGCAACTCGCTGGAAGTCTACAAGGACACCGACTATGACCTGAAGTCGGCCGAAGGCGGCGTGCGTTATGCGCCGGGTACCGGCATTGAGGTCGACCTGGTCTACCGTGCCACCAGCGGCGAGTACAAGTCGGCCCAGCGCTATGGTGACGACGGCTCCGCCCTGCTGTGCAACAACAACTGCCGCAAGAACGACTACGACGAGGATTCGCTGCAGGCCCGCATCCAGTACCGTCCCAGCGAGGACAGCAGCCTGGGCGGCTTCGTCGGCTACACCCGTCGTGACTACGATCAGGGCAACCGCAACTTCCGCGGTCTGACCACCGGCTTCGACACCGAGTGGGCCGTCAGCGGTGCGGTGCAGATGCGCGCCTCGCTGGGTCGCTCCATCGAGCCTGATGACGACGCCGTGACCGGCTCCTACGCCGACACCTGGTCGCTGAACTTCAGCCCGACCATCCAGGCCACCGGCAAGATCACCGTCGAGCCGTACCTGCGCCTCTACGACCGTCGCTACAAGGGTGACCAGCTGGCCGCCGGCCAGGTCGAGCGCAAGGACAAGATCTACATGGTCGGTGCCGAGGCTGACTACGAGTTCCGTCGCAACATGTTCCTCATGGCCAGCATCTCCCGTGAGCAGCGCGACTCCAACCGTGCCAACCTCGACTACAAGGCCAACGTCTTTGGCCTTGGCCTGAAGGTTCAGTTCTGATCCTTCCCTGCCTTTCGGCCCGGGCCTGACCCGGGCCCGTCACCAGGCCCCGGTTCCCCCGGGGCCTGGTCGTTTCAGGCACGCCTTCCCATTGCACCTGCTGTCAGCTCGCCTTTGCTGGACAATCTTACGAAAGCAAGGGATATCATTCACGCAGGCGCCACAAAGGCCGGTCTAGAATCGGCGTTCACGGCCTGTCGGCCGCTTGGCGTGCCCGGGCGTTTGATTCTTGCGCGGGGCAATTCCCCTTTCCGTTCGCAGCCCTTCGGGCAAGCTGATCTCCCTTCATAGGACGGCATCCATGTTTCTTTCTCGCTTCAAGAAGTTCGTGCTGGGGCTGATGGCCCTGGCCACCATCGGTCTGGCATCGTCCCAGGCCGTGGCCCAGACCTCCCGCAGTGACTACCTGCTCGGGCCGGGTGACGTGCTGCGCATCCAGGTCTTCCAGTCCCAGGATCTGACCGTCGAGGCCCGCATCTCCGAAAGCGGCGTCATCTCCTACCCGCTGCTGGGCGTGGTCAAGCTGGCCGGCCTGTCGCCGCAGCAGGCCGAGAACCTCATCGCCACCCGTCTGCGTGAGGGCCGCTTCCTGCAGAACCCGCAGGTCACCCTGAACGTGCTGCAGTTCCGCAGCCAGCAGGTCTCGGTGCTGGGCAACGTGGCCAACCCCGGCCGCTACCCGCTGGAGACCACCGGCATGCGCCTGTCCGAGATCCTCTCGGTGGCGGGCGGCGTCAACGAGACCGGCTCCAACAACGTGCTGCTCATGACCACCCGCAACGGCCGTCCGCAGCGTCTGGAGATCGACCTGGTCGAGATGTTCAGTACAGGCGACCTGAGCAAGGACGTGGTCCTGCAGGCTGGCGACACCATCTTCGTCAACAAGGCCCCCAACTACTATGTGTATGGCCAGGTCCAGCGTCCGGGCCAGTACGTGCTTGACCGCGGCATGACCGTGGCCCAGGCCGTTGCCAAGGGCGGTGGTCTGACCCTGCGTGGTACCGACCGTGGCATCCGCCTGCACCGTCGCGTGGGTGACCGCAACATCCAGGTGCTGGAGCCCAAGCTCGACGATCCGATCCGTCCGGACGACCTGATCTTCGTGCGCGAAAGCATCTTCTGATCGGCCTTCGGTCCGATCCTGCCCAATGCCGGCTATCCTGGCCGGCATCCTGAAAACGGCGCCTTTGGGCGCCGTTTCCTTTTATTCCTCACATCGCCGGAACCCGAACATTTGCCGTGTTTTCCCGACGAATGGCGTCTTTCGTCCCCCGGAAGAAGCCAAATGCCAAGTCTGTCGTCGACGGCTCTCCCGGCAGTGTGGTACGTTGCAGGCATCGTGATCAGGGCCCTTTGGGGGGCCTGATCGCCGCTCACCCTGGAAGCCACCGCGTGTGGCCGTGACCTTCGCCGGTCTTTCTCCTCTCCTTCATCACCATGTCTGCAACTCAAACCTCTTCCGTTGCCGATCGCAAGGATCTGGCCGCTCTGGCCGCCACCCACGCCAAGTGCCGTTTCTGCGGTACCCAGCTGCGTCACACTGTGGCCAACCTGGGCATGTCGCCCATGGCCAATGCCATCCGCAAGCCGGAAGACCTCAACAAGATGGAGCCGTTCTTCCCGCTGCACGCCTACGTCTGCAGCAACTGCTTCCTGGTGCAGCTGGAGGAGTTCCAGAGCGGTGAGGCCATCTTCTCGGACTACGCCTACTTCTCGTCCTACGTGCAGGCCATGCTGGACCACGGCAAGCGCTACGCCGACGAGATGACCGAGCGCTTCAAGTTGGGCGCTCACAGCAAGGTGGTCGAGATCGCCGCCAACGACGGCTATCTGCTGCGCTGGTTCCTGCCCAAGGGCGTGCCCGTGTTGGGTGTGGAGCCCGCGGCCAACGTGGCCGAGGAAGGCCGCAAGCTGGGCATCCCCATGGAAGTGATGTTCTTTGGCCGTGAAAGCGCCCGCAAGCTGCGCGACATGGGCCATGCCGCCGACCTGATGGCCGCGAACAACGTGGTGGCCCACGTGCCCGACCTCAACGACTTCGTGGCGGGCTTCTCCATCCTGCTCAAGCCGCAGGGCGTGGCCACCTTCGAGTTCCACCACGTGCTGAACCTGCTGCAGAAGAACCAGTTCGACAACATCTATCACGAGCACTTCTGCTACCACTCCTTCCTCACCTTCAGCCGCATCCTGGCCCACCACGGCCTGTCGGTCTTCGATGTGGAAGAGATCCCCAACCACGGGGGCTCGCTGCGGGTGTACTGCCAGCCTGCCAAGACCGGCAACCAGCCCGTCAGCCCGCGTGTGGCCGAGATGGAGGCCCGCGAGCGTGCCGCCGGCCTGGATACGCTGGAGCCGTACCTGGCCCTGGAAGAGCGCATCCGCGCCAGCAAGCGAAGCCTGCTGCGCTTCGTGCTGGATGCCCATCAGCAGGGCAAGCGCATCGCCGCCTACGGTGCGCCCGCCAAGGCCGCCACGCTGCTCAACTATGCCGGTGTACGTTCCGACTACATCGAATACACGGTCGACCGCAACCCGCACAAGCAGAACCACTTCCTGCCGGGCACGCAGATCCCCATCTACGGCCCCGAGCGCATCCTCGAGACCAAGCCCGACTACCTGGTCATCCTGGCCTGGAACCTGAAGGACGAGGTGATGAAGCAGATGAGCGCCATCCGTGAATGGGGCGGCCGCTTCGTCATCCTGGTGCCCGAAGTCCAGATCTACGACTGACCGTCTGCAGGGCAGGCCACGCAAGGGCCTGCCCGCCACCCGGGCATCCCGTCTTCTATCCAGATCCCTATTCCCGTCACCATGACCCAAGCCATCGTCGTCGAATCGGCTGCTGCCCTGGCCCGCCAGGCCGAAGGGCAGGGCGCTGCCATGCACGCCTTCTGCACGCAGCTCTACCCCATGCTGCGCAGCATCACCGGGCAGGGCGTGCGTGACACGCTGGCCGCCATTGGTCAGCACATCCCGCTCACCGTGACCGAAGTGCCCACCGGCACCAAGATCTTCGACTGGGAAGTGCCGGCCGAGTGGCAGGTGCGGGGTGCCTGGATCAAGGGGCCGGACGGGAAGAAGATCGTCGACATCGCCGAGCACAACCTGCATCTGGTCAACTACAGCGCCCCGTTCCGGGGCACGCTGTCGCTGGAAGAGCTGCGCCCGCACCTCTTCTCGCTGCCCGACCGGCCGGACTGGATTCCCTACCGCACGCAGTACTTCAAGCGGGACTGGGGCTTCTGCCTGACCGACCGCCAGCTGCAATCGCTCCAGCCGGGCAACTACGAAGTGTGCGTGGACACCGACCTGGTGCAGGGTTCGCTCACCTTCGGGGAATGCGTGCTGCCCGGCGAGAGCGCCGAGGAAGTGCTCGTCTCCACCCACGTCTGCCACCCCTCGCTGGCTAACGACAACCTGTCGGGCATCTCCACCGCCACCTGGCTGGCGAAGACGCTGGCAGCACTGCCCAAGCGCCGCTACACCTATCGCTTCGTGTTCATCCCGGCCACCATCGGCGCCATTGCCTGGCTGTCGCAGCGACAGGACGTGACGAAGCGCGTGGTGCACGGCGTGGTCATCTCCGGCGTGGGCGATGCCGGCGACTACCACTACAAGCGCAGCCGCCGGGGCGATGCCGAGATCGACCGCATCATGGCGCTGGTGCTGGCCGAAAGCCGTGAAAAGCACCACCTGCTGCCCTTCATGCCCTATGGCTATGATGAGCGGCAGTTCTGCTCGCCCGGCTTCAATCTGCCCATGGGCTGCTTCTCACGTTCCACCTACGGCAGCTACCCGCAGTACCATACTTCGGCTGACAACCTGGACTTCATCCGCCCCGAGCACCTGGAGCGATCGTTGGGCCTGCTGCTGGCGGCGTTCGGCATCGTCGAGCGCAACCTCAGCTTCAACAACCTCAGCCCCTTCGGTGAGCCCCAGCTGGGCCGGCGTGGCCTGTACTCGCTCATCGGCGGCCACAATGAAGGGCAGAAACTTCAGCTGGCGCTTCTGTGGGTGCTGAACCAGTCCGACGGCAGCAAGAGCCTCCTGGACATTGCCGAGATGGCCGGTCTGCCCTTCGATCTGGTCCATCAGGCCGCCGAGGCGCTTCTGAACAACCAGCTGCTGGAAGTCGTTGTAAGGTAGCCGCAGATTTCTTTGTTTCGTTGCGGTCGGTGCCGTAATGTTCAGAATACGCTCCGACTTCCCTATCTCATCGCCGGTCGACATCCCATGAACAGTACCCAGAAGCCGAACGTTCCCGGCATGGTGGAACGCACCTGCTTCGACAAGTCCGCAGCCCTGCGCAAGAAGGTCCACGACACCATTCCGGGTGGCGCACACACCTACGCCAAGGGCGATGACCAGTATCCCGAGCGCTCGCCCGGCTTCATCGAGCGCGGCAAGGGCTGCCACATCTGGGACGTGGACGGCAACGAATTCATCGAATACGGCATGGGCCTGCGCGCCGTCACCCTCGGCCACGCCTATCCGTCCGTCATCGAGGCTGCCTACCGGCAGATGCAGCTGGGCAACAACTTCAACCGCCCGGCCCCCATCGAGCTGGAATGCGCCCAGATGCTGCAGTCGCTGGTGCCCAGCGCCGAGATGGTCAAGTTTGCCAAGGACGGCTCCACGGTGCTGACCGCCGCGCTGAAGCTGGCTCGCGCCTACACCGGCCGTGACCTGGTGGCCATCTGCAGCAACAGCCCCTTCTTCTCGTACAACGACTGGTTCATCGGCACCACTGCCATGGACGGCGGCGTTTCTCGCGTTGAAGTCGAACTCACCGTCAAGTTCAACTACAACGACATCGACAGCCTGCAGAAGCTCTTCGAGCAGTACCCGAACCGCATCGCCATGGTGCTGCTGGAGCCGGCCCGTACCGAAGAACCCAAGGACGGCTTCCTGCAGAAGGTCATCGACCTGGCGCACCGCAACGGTGCCCTGGTCACGCTGGACGAGACCATCAGCGGCTTCCGCTTCCACCAGGGCGGCGCCCAGACGCTGTATGGCGTCAAGCCCGACATGTCGTGCTTCGGCAAGGCGCTGGCCAACGGCTTCTCGCTGTCGGCACTCACCGGCAAGCGTGAAGTGATGGAACTGGGCGGCCTCTACCACGACAAGGCGCGCGTCTTCCTGCTCTCCACCACCCACGGTGCCGAAGGTCCCAGCCTGGCGGCCGCCATCGAGACCATGCGCATCTACCGTGATGAGCCGGTCATCGAGCACCTCTACCACGTGGGCGAGCGCCTGCGTGCCGGCATCGAGCAGGTCACGGCCGCTCTGGGCGTCAGCGAATACCTGTCGGTGGCCGGCCGGGGATGCAACCTGCTCTATTCCACGCACGACCACGAGCACAAGCCCTCGCAGCCGTTCCGCACGCTGTTCATGCAGGAACTCATCCGCTGGGGCGTGCTGGCGCCCAGCTTCATCGTCAGCTACTCGCACAGCGAGGCCGACATCGACTACACCATCGAGGCCTTCAGCCGGGCCGCCAAGGTCTACAAGAAAGCCCTGGAAGCCGGCAGCACCGATGGCCTGCTCATCGGCGCCCCCACCAAGGTGGTCTACCGCCGCTACAACTGATGTCCGTGCCCATGCGTCATCCCCGATGACGCATGAACGACAAGGCCCGGCCTGCCATGCAGTGCCGGGCCTTTCGTTTGCCGGGCCTTTCGTTTTTCAGACTTGCCGGAATGTCCTGGCCGAAGCGGTCTGCAGATCATTCGCAGACCGTCGGGCCCAGGCCAGTTCCTCTTCTGAATAGCCGGCGGCAGATGCTTCCGTGTGGCGTCCTGAAGCCGGTTGTTGATCGATGAGCCCGCGCAGCGCAACAAAAAAGGGGCGGTATGTCCGCCCCTTCATGTCACGCAACGGTTGTCCGGATGCTTACCAGGACTTCCAGGGCGCCTTGCCCGAAGCCCACAGCTCTTCCAGCACGTGCTTGTCGCGCAGCGTGTCCATCGGCTGCCAGAAGCCGGTATGGCGCCAGGCCTCCAGCTGGCCATCGGCCGACAGCGAACGCATCGGCTCCTGCTCGAACACCGAATCGTCACCGTGGATGCGGTCCAGCACCTTGCGATCCAGCACGAAGAAGCCGCCGTTGATCCAGGCGCCGTCGCCCTGCGGTTTCTCCATGAACGAATCGACCAGCGTCTGGTCGGCCTGCAGACTGAACGCCCCGAAGCGGCCCGGGGGCTGAACGGCCGTCACCGTCGCTTCCTTGCCGTGCTTGCGGTGGAACTCGATGGAGGCGGTGATGTCGACGTTGCTCACGCCATCACCATACGTGCAAAGGAAGGTGTCACCCTTCACATACTTGGCAGCCCGCTTGATGCGGCCACCCGTCATCGAATCCTGGCCCGTCTCGACCAGCGTCACCGACCACGGCTCGGACTCGTTGCGGTGGATCTGCATCTCGTTCGTGCCCAGGTTGAACGTCACATCCGCACGCGAGATGGCGTATTCGTGGAAGTACTGCTTGATGATGTGGCTCTTGTAGCCGCAGCAGATCACGAAGTCATTGATGCCGTGCGAGGCATAGATCTTCATGATGTGCCAGAGAATGGGCTGCCCGCCGATCTCGACCATCGGCTTGGGGCGTACCGCGCTTTCTTCGCTGATCCGGGTGCCGAAGCCGCCGGCAAGAATGACCGCTTGCATGGTGAGCGTAGTCCTCGTTTGTCGATGCAAGTGACATGGTCGCCCGACACTGAAAGGGCGTCAACCAAAAGCGACACACTTCCGCCGGAATGCAGCCAGGAAGCGATGAAATGCGTACTCAGTCCAGAAGCGCCGTGGCAAATTCGCGTGCGCTGAACGCCTGCAGGTCCTCCACGCCTTCACCCACGCCGATGAAATATACCGGCAGCGGGTTGTCGCGCCGCGTGTGCGCCAGGGCCGCAATGGCGCCGCCCTTGGCCGTCCCGTCCAGCTTCGTCACGACCAGACCGGTCAGCTGCACCGCCTCGTCGAAGGCCTGCACCTGCGCCAGCATGTTCTGGCCGGTATTGCCGTCCAGCACCAGCAGCACCTCGTGCGGCGCATCGTCCATCGCCTTGCCGATCACCCGACGGATCTTCTTCAGCTCGTCCATCAGGTGACGCTGCGTGGGCAGCCGGCCGGCCGTGTCCACCATCACCACGTCCACCTTGCGGGCCTGCCCGGCCTTGATCGCATCGAAAGCCACCGCGGCCGGATCGCCGCCCTCGTTGGCAATCACGTGAACCTGGTTGCGCTCGCCCCAGCGCGCCAGCTGCTCGCGCGCCGCCGCCCGGAATGTGTCACCCGCCGCCAGCAGCACCGATTGGTCGATCTGGTGCAGATGGCGCGCCAGCTTGCCGATCGATGTCGTCTTGCCGGCCCCGTTCACCCCGGTGATCATCATCACCAACGGATCGGCCCGGTCCACGTCGATGGGCTTTTCCAGCGGCGACAGAAGTTCCGTCAGGATGTCGATCAGCGCCGTCTTCAGCGTTGCCGCATCGTTGATCCGGTCGCGCTGCGCCCGATCGCGCAGCTCGTCCAGCAGCCACGTCGTCGTGCCATAGCCCGTGTCGCTGGCCAGCAGCGCCGTCTCCAGCTCCTCATACAGCGTCTCGTCGATCCGGTTGCGACTGAAGATGCTGCCCAGCTGCGAGCGCGTGCGCGCCAGCCCCCCGCGCAGCCGTGCGAACCAGCCGGCTCGCGCCGGCCGCACCGCCTCCGGCATCGCCTGCGTGGGCGGCACGATCTCGCTTTCGCCATAGACCGTGGCCTCACTGGCAGCCGGCGCACCAGCATCCTCGGACACTGCCGGAACGGACGGTTCTTCCGGTACGGACGCCACCGCCTCCGGCGCAGGGGATACAGTCTCCGGGGCGGGCGTCACCACTTCCAGTGTGGGCGCCTCCACCGTCGGTGCAGATCCCATCGCTTCAGGCGCAGGAGCTTCCACCACTGGCTCGGCCGGTGCTTGGGGCACCACAGCCTCGAGCGGGGCAGGGGCTTCCTTCGGGACAGCCGTTTCCTTCAGGGCGGGGGCCACCTCGACCGGCACGTCCTGCGCCTGCAGCGCTTCAGGTGCCTGTGTAGCGCCCGCTGGCTCACCGCCTTCGGCTGACGCCCCAGCCGGCTCGGCAGCAGCCTCATCAGTGGCGGCAAACTCGGCCGCAGCGGCCTGGGCTGCGGCTGCATCTTCCTTCTCTTTCTTCTTGCGACGGAAAAAACCGAACATGTCGTGCGTCCTGTATGAGTCTGCTGCAGTGTGGGTTGCAGCAATTCTAGAGCCTGTCCGCCTCCGCCAGCCTGCCGGATATCGGCACCCAGGGACAAAGCGGGCCCAGGGGGCAGAGCCGGTAAACTAACGGCTTCCTTCCGAGTACCCCTCCATGTCCTCCCGCATTCGCATCATCGGCGGCCAATGGAAGCGCCGCCTGCTGCCCGTGCCCGACTCGCCGGGCCTGCGGCCCACCCCCGACCGCGTGCGCGAGACCCTGTTCAACTGGCTGGGCCAGGACCTTTCAGGCTGGCATTGCCTGGACCTCTTCGCCGGCTCCGGCGCCCTGGGCTTCGAGGCCGCCTCGCGCGGGGCCGCCCGCGTGCTGATGGTCGAACAGAACCCCGCCATCGCCCGTGGTTTGAACGCCAGCGTCCAGCAGCTTGGGGCAGGGGCCTGCATCGAGGTCGTCCGCGCCGACGCCGCCCGCTGGCTTGACCAGCGGCCGCCCATGCTGCAGGATTTGATCCTGCTGGACCCCCCCTTCCGGGCCGGCTGGCTGCCGCGCATCCTGCCTGCCGTCCTGCCCTGGCTGGCGCCCCACGGCCTCGTCTACGTCGAAGCCGATCACGCCATCACCGACGACTGGCTGGCCCAGCAGGGCTGCAACAGCCTTGCCGTCATCCGCGCCGGCAAGGCCGGACAGGTCCATTATCAGCTGCTTACTTCCGAACCATGTCCCTCGTCGTCTACCCCGGAACCTTCGACCCGCTGACCCTGGGCCACCAGGACGTTGTGAACCGCGTCGCCGCTCATCACGAATCCGTCGTCGTCGCCATCTCCGACAGCCGCTCCAACACCCTGTTCACCATGGCCGAGCGCGTCGACATGGCCAAGGCCATCCTGGTGGGGCTGCCCAACGTGCGCGTCATGCCCTTTTCCGGGCTTGTCACCGACTTCGCCTGCGACATCGGCGCCAGCCTGATCGTGCGCGGCCTGCGTGACGCCAGCGACTTCGACTACGAACGCCGCATGGCCAGCCTCAACCGCATCCTGCAGCCCACCATCGACACCCACTTCATCATCCCCGACGACCGCTACCAGTCCATTACCGGAACCCTGGTGCGGGAAATCGCCATGATGGGCGGCGACGTGCGCGCCTTCGTCAATCCCGTGGTGCTTGCCGCCCTGCAGGAAAAATACCTCAAGCGCCAGCAGGAACCGCGCAAGGAGAGCCGCTGACATGGCCCTCATCATCACCGACGAGTGCATCAACTGCGACTGCTGCGAACCCGAATGCCCCAACGAAGCCATCTCCATGGGGCCCGAGTACTACATCATCGACCCCAACCGCTGCACCGAATGCGTCGGCCACTTCGATGAACCCCAGTGCGCCCAGATCTGTCCCGTCGAGTGCATCCCCATCAACTTCGACCTCAACGAGAGCCGCGAACAGCTCCACGCCAAATACCTGCGCCTGCAGGAAGAAAAGGAGGCGCTCAAAGGCACCGTCCTGACAGGCACCGATGGCCAGCCTGGACGGATGCCTGTCGACAACCCCGTCAGCGGTTGATCAGCGTGCTCTTGCCAAACAGGCTCTCCACCAGATCCACCACCAGCTCTGCCGTCTGATTGCGGATATCCAGCGCCGGATTCAGCTCCACGATATCCAGCGACGCCAGCCGGCCCGTGTCCGCAATCATCTCCATGCACAGCTGCGCCTCACGGTACGTCGGCCCGCCGCGCACCGCCGTCCCCGTCCCCGGCGCAATCTCCGGATCCAGAAAATCCACATCGAAGCTCACGTGCAGATGCGTGTCTGCATCCACATCCGCCAGCGCACGGTGCATCACCTCGCGCATGCCCAGCTCATCAATCGCACGCATGTCGAACGCCCGCAGCCCCAGCTGACGGATCATCCGCTTCTCGTGCTCGTCCACCGACCGCAGCCCCACCTGACAGAAATGCTCCGCTGACAGCGCCGGCGTCTGCCCCGAAAGCCCGATCAGCGGCTGCGGCCCCAGACCCAGCAGATTGGCCACCGGAATCCCGTGAATATTGCCACTGGGAGAAATGTCCGGCGTATTGCAGTCCGAATGCGCGTCCAGCCACAGCACCCGCAGCTTGCGCCCCGACGCGCGGCAATGACGCGCCACCGCACTGAGCGAACCCGCCGCCAGATGGTGGTCACCCCCCAGCATGATCGGCGTGCGCTCTTCCTGCAGCTGCGCCAGCACCGCATCGTGCACCGCCTGCGTCCAGAAAACCGCCTCCGGCAGATTGCGCAGCCCCGCCGCCTTCGGATCACGCCCGCCACGCGGATTCACTGGTCCCGCCAGATTGCCCGTATCCACTACATCCACCCCCAGCGCCCGCAGCGCCGCCGGCAGCTGCGCCACCCGCAACGCATCCGGCCCCATCGCCGCCCCCAGACGGCTGGCTCCCACGTCCGTGGGGGCACCGATGAGCGAAACCCGGTGGGTGGGTTGCGGGTTCAGGGAGGGATCGGTGGCGGGGGTGAGGGGTGTGGACATGGTGCTTTCTGCGAAGGGAGGAACAGAGGCCAGAAACCGTTTTGGCGCCTGCCGCCAGGCCTGGATTCATCCTGGCGGCCGAATGGGCCGGGGTGACAGGGAACATAGCACGGAAGGATGTTGGCAGCAGACCGGGGCGTGGGGAGGGCGCCTGAGAAGCGCAAAAAGCAACGGGCAGCAGGGGCTGGCGGTGGGGTGTGGGCCTGCCGGGCCAGCCTGTCTTGTCCGGGTATCGTAAGGGTGAGGCTCGGGGATGGGCCTTGCATGCCTGTCTGAGAGCCATGCAATTAAAGATCTCATGAGGTCTATACAAATAGATAAGCATTCTGATAGGAGTGCTAAAGGCAGAGGCCCCGCATGGGGAGTCCATGTCGGGCGTCAGTCTTGCCGGATATTGAATTTAGCGTTCTGAATGGATATATTGATCCATATAAGCATCTCCAACAGGCCGCTAATTCATGTCAGACTTCATGCCCCTCCCGGTCGAGCGCGCCATTCGCAAGCTGGGTCACGACCTGTCGCTGGCCCGCCGCCGCCGCCGCATCTCGCAGGACTCCATGGCACAGCGCATGGGGGCATCCGTCTCCACCGTGCGCCGCATCGAAAAAGGCGACCCTCGTATCCCCATCCACTTCATTGCCCGGGCGATGATGATCCTGGGTGACCTTAAGGCCCTGGAAAACCTCATGGACACGGCCAACGACGACATAGGGCTGTTGCTGATGGATGAGCAGCTGCCCAAGCGGGTACGGATGCCCAGGAACGTGTCGGGAGGGTTGTGATGGCTGCACCATCAAACACCCTTCGCCAGCACGTGCAGGTGTGCGTTGGGCAGAAAGGCACCCCCATCGGATCGCTCATCTACACCCGCCAGGGAAGACGCGAAAGCACGGCCTTTGCCTACGACGCCAGCTGGCTGGCCAACCCGGATGGCTTCAATGTTTCAGCCGACCTGCAGTGGACATCCGGCCACCAGCCTCACAAGGCCGCCACCTCGCATGACTCGCCCTTTCATGGCGCGCTGGCCGACACGGCACCGGACGCCTGGGGAAGAAGAGTCATCGCGCGGGACCACGCCAAGCGCCGCCAGAAAGACCCGACCCTGGGCGCACTGACCGAACTGGACTACCTGCTGGCCGTGGACGACAGCGCCCGTGTTGGTGCGCTGAGGCTGAAAGGTGCGGATGGCCAGTGGCACCGTTCCGTTGAGCCCGGCCGCCGGACCACGCCGCCCCTCATCGCCCTGGAGCGCGCCTTCCGGGCCAGCCATGCCATCGAGCGCGGAGACGAGACCGACGAAGACCTGCGCTACCTGCAGGGTAGGGGCACCTCCCTGGGCGGCATGCGCCCCAAATGCACCCTGGTGGACGAGAACGGTCGCTTGGCTATCGGCAAGTTTCCCAGCATCGGTGACACCCGCAGCGTCACACGTGGCGAAGTGCTGGCCTTGAAACTGGCCCAACGTGCAGGCATCCAGGTCGCCGAATCGAGAGTCGTGCAGCTGGCAGACATTCCCGTCGCCCTCATCTACCGCTTCGACAGACAGCCGGATGGCGGGCGCATTCCCTACCAGTCGGCGGCCACCATGCTGCAGGCCTCGCGGGATGATGAAAGAAGCTATCTGGAAATCGCCGAAGTCATTCGCCGCCATGCGCTCGACCCCACCGCCGACCTGCAGCAACTGTGGCGGCGCCTCATCTTCAACCTGCTCATCACCAACGTGGATGACCACCTGCAGAACCACGGCTTCCTGCATGCCACGAACGGCCATTGGCGCCTCTCACCCGCATTCGACATCAACCCATTCCCTGACAAGGACAGAGAGTCCAAGGTGTGGCTTTCCGAAGAGGATGGTCCCATCACCAACACCCGCATGCTGCTGGCTCGCTGCCGGGAATTCGCGCTGACGCCGGAAGCTGCGCAGAAGGTACTGGATGAAGTGCGAGCAGCAGTCGCCGGATGGCGTGAGGTGGCGCTGTCGCCAGAGGTGGGACTGACGCAGAAGGAGTTGCGGGGGTTTGAGGGGGCATTCTTGCCCGTGGTGTAGAAGCTGGTCGAGAAGTAGGCCGCAGAGGAGGGGAAGCGCTCGTCGCTCCATGGCGACCGTTCATGGGGTGCAAGCGACCGTTGGTCGGCGTCTCGATGGTAATTGTCCACGGCAGATGGACTGCGTGTGTAGCCCGACATACCGTCCCGAGGGCGGTAGCCCAATCTGTTCCGGCACGATCAAGGGCTGCCTGGCCGTGATCCCAAGGAGCAGACGCTTTTGTGGATGACGAAGCATCAAGAGTACGAGACAGCTCTTCATGAAAGGTAGCGGACATGGGCATGCATAAGTTCCTCGCTCACTCATCCAATGATCCTGATAAGGTTGGCCCACAGCCATTGGATGAGCACCTGAAGGGCGTAGCTGCCCTGGCAGCCAAAAACGCATCGCATTTTGGTGCGGGAAAGCTCGCGGAAGCCATGGGGCTTCTACATGACCTCGGGAAATACACCGTTCCCTTTCAGGATAGGCTGGCAGGAGCGTGTATCAAGGTTGACCACTCCACACGGGGAGCGCAGGTCGCGCAAGAACGCTACAAGACAGCCGGCTATCTGTTGGCCTATGGAATAGCAGGCCATCACGCAGGGCTTGCCAACGGTGCCGGCCAGAATGGAGCCAGATCCTCGCTGGCGGAGCGTCTGGCTGACAAGTCATTGCCGCCGCTTGAGGAGGTCTGGAAAGACGAGATTGAATTGCCAAAGCAGGAGGACTTCGGATCCTTCATCCGAGGGCTCTCCCGTGCAGGTACTACCCAGGATCAGAACTTTCAATGGGCGTTCCTGGTAAGAATGCTCTTCTCTGCATTGGTGGACGCAGACTTCATCGATACGGAGTCATACTATGACAAGTTCGAGAAGGAAGGGGACAAAAGTTCATCTCATCGAAACCGTGTCTTGCCAACCCTTGAGCAGCTTCGTGGTGAACTTGATTCCCACCTGAAAGGGTTCAAGGCGGACTCTGAGGTCAACAGGCTGCGTGCAGAAATTCTTCAATATGCACGTGATCAATCCGTCTTGAGTCCGGGTATGTTCTCCCTGAATGTACCGACAGGGGGTGGCAAGACCTTGTCATCACTTGCCTTTGCCTTGGATCATGCCATCAGGCATGGTCAACGACGGGTGATCTTCGTCATCCCATTCACCAGCATCGTTGAACAGAATGCTGCGGTATTTCGCAAGGCGTTGGGCTGCTGGGGTGATGAGGCTGTGCTGGAGCACCACAGTGCATTCACCCCTCCCTCCGTGGACAAATCGGATCCTGAGCGCTACCAATCCCAGGAAAAGCTTCGTCTGGCCATGGAGAACTGGGATGCTCCCATTGTGGTAACCACTGCGGTCCAGTTCTTCGAGAGTCTCTTTTCGGCAAAGCCATCACAGTGTCGGAAGCTGCATAACATCAGCAACAGCGTCATCATTCTGGATGAGGCTCAGACTATCCCTCTCAAGGTCCTTAGACCGGCTGTTGCTGCGTTGGGGGAGCTTGCCAGAAACTACAGAAGCAGCATCGTCCTATGCACTGCCACGCAACCTGCCTTGAATGCCGAGAAGTTCAAGGGTGGGTTCTCGAATGTGAGGCCTTTGGTCAAGGACGAAGCGAAACTGGCCAGACAGTTGGAGCGTGTGTCCATCCAACATGTTGGGGCGCTGGATGACAATGCACTGATCGACCGACTAAAAGAACAGCGTCAGGTTCTGTGCATCGTAAACAACAGGCTGCATGCCAGAGCTGTGTACAAGGCTCTGGAAGATCTTCCTGGATCCGTCCACCTCAGCACGCTGATGTGTGCAAAGCACCGAAGCATGACGTTGGCAGGAGTACGTGAAGCCCTTCGGAAGAATGAGGCCTGCAGAGTTGTCTCCACCAGTCTGATCGAGGCCGGGGTGGATGTATCCTTCCCCATGGTCATGAGAGCAGAGGCAGGGCTGGACTCCATCGCGCAGGCAGCAGGCAGGTGCAACCGCAACAAGGAATGGCCAGTCGAATCCAGCAAGGTCCTAGTGTTCTCGAACGCGAATCCTGACTGGAAGCCACCTGTCGAAGTCACGCAGTTTGCACAGGCGGCAAGTGAGGTGCTGCGACGTCATCAGGACAGCCCCCTTTCACCGGATGCGATACAGGACTACTTCCAGACACTCTACTGGCAGAAAGGGGATGCTGCTCTGGACGCCAAGGGAATCATGTCCTTGTTGAGCACAAGCGAGATCGGAAGGCTTCCCATGGAGACGATGGATCATCTCTTCAGGCTGATTGACAGCGTTCAGGAGTCAGTCATTGTGCCTTGGGATGACACAGCGAAGGAGGCCATTCGCGCAATGCAATTCAGCGACAAGGTTGGGGGGGCTGGCACGCAAGCTTCAGCCATACATCGTTCAGGTGCCTCGGGGTGCTTTCGAAAGTCTACGCAAGGCGGGAGCGGTCCAGCCAATTGCGCCGGAGCGGTGGGGAGAGCAATTCCAGACGCTGGTCAACATGGACCTGTACAGCGACAGGTTCGGTTTGTGGTGGGAAGAGCCAACGTTCATGGAGACCGCAAGCACTGTACTGTGATTTGCGTGAATTTGGCAACAAACGTTGAACGAAAATGGCGTTTCCGTATGATGTTGTCGAAGTATATGACAAGAAAGGAAGACGAGGCATGAGTCACGGCATCCGTTTGCATGTATGGGGTGAGCGAGCTTGTTTCACCAGACCGGAGATGAAGTCGGAGCGGGTCAGTTATGACGTCATCACTCCTTCCGCTGCCCGGGGAATCCTGGAGGCGATTCACTGGAAGCCAGCCATTCGCTGGCATGTGGACCGAATTCACGTGCTGAAGCCCATCCGCTTCGAATCCATTCGCCGCAATGAGGTGGGAAGCAAGATTGCGCCGGGTAGCGTATCGTCTGCCATGAAAGCAGGGTCAGTTCGGGGGCTTGAGAACTTTGTCGATGAAGACCGCCAGCAAAGGGCGGCAACGCTGCTACGTGACGTTGCCTATGTCATCGAGGCTCACTTCACGATGACTAAAAGAGCAGGTGAGGGCGATAACGACGGAAAGCATCTGGATATCTTCAATAGAAGGGCAAGAGTGGGACAGTGTTTCCACATGCCTTGCCTGGGAACGCGGGAGTTTCCTGCTTTCTTTCGGCTCGTTGAACATGACGAGGCGTTGCCAATCTCAGCCCTGAGCGAGGAGGAGAAAAACCGTGACCTTGGATGGATGCTGCATGACATCGACTTCGTGAACAACTTCACGCCAAGGTTCTTTCGTGCGCAGATGGCGGATGGGGTCATTCAAGTTCCGGCATGGGACGACAGTGAGGTCAAGTCGTGATTCTTCAGGCGTTGTGTGAATACTACGACAGGCTGTTGAAGCAGAAGGATTCGGATGTTTCCAGGCTGGGATATAGCTCTGAGAACATCAGTTATGAAGTTCTGTTAGCCGAGGATGGTAGGGTTATTCAGGTTAACAACATATGCGATACGTTGGGGAAGAAAGAGGAGCCACGGGCTATTCAAGTTCCTCAAGCAGTCATCCGAACGAGAAATATCAAACCGAATTTCTTGTGGGATAAAACAAATTATGCCCTTGGGGTGGGAGCGGATAATAGGGTTTGCGATGAGGAGCACCAGGCTTTCAGGGCGTTTAACCTAAAGTTAATATCACCGGACATCGAGGATGCTGGTCTTCTTGCATTCCGGCGATTCCTGGAGAAATGGACTCCAGATCAGTTCGTTTCACCGATGTTTTCTGAAGCGATGAAGGGGAGGAATCTCGTCTTTCGATTTGAAGGTGATAGAGACGTGTTTCTTCATGACAGAGATGCGGCAAGAAGGCTTTGTGCGTACGTCGACTCAGTCAGTTTGGATGAAGCTGGTGAAAGCAGTGAGAGTTGGGCGGATAAAATAGTTACTTGTCTTATCACTGGTCAACAAGGACCTCTTGCACGTCTTCATCATCCTATAAAGGGGGTAAGAGGGAAAGGTGCGAAGCCGACTGGGACGATTGTTTCCTTCAACAAGGACGCATTTTCATCCTATGGCAAGAAGAAGGGCGAGAACGCACCTGTATCAGAAGAGGCGGAGTTTGCTTACACGACCGCATTGAATTATCTTCTGAGGAGCAAGCAAAACAGGCTGAAGATAGGGGATACGACAGTCGTTTTTTGGGCAACGGCGGACACTCATGAAAAGGCGCAAGTGGCTGACGATCTGTTTGCTGATATCTTGTGTCCGCCTAATGATGATGAACAAGCTTCTGGTCGAATTAGGGAGTTCCTAGAAGGGGTAAGGAAGGGAGTTCCATTGATTCAACTGAATCCGGATCTGGACCCTGGAACACAGATGTATGTGTTGGGGGTTTCTCCAAACGTTTCACGGATTTCCATCAGATTCTGGGTTTTCAATCGACTTGATGCTATAACAATGCGTATCGCAGATCACGCGAATGACATGTACGTGGAGCCTTGCCCTTGGAAAGCTGCGCCGTCCGCATATCGATTGGTTCTTGCCACGGTTCCAAATCGAGAAGGCGTGAAGCCTTCTTCAGATGATGCATTTCAGAATCTTGTTGGCGAGATGCTGAGGGCCGTCTTGACCGGGGGGCTGTATCCCAGGAGTTTGTTGGCGAACACGGTAATGCGAATTCGCTCTGATGGTAAGGTTTCCGGTGATAGGGTTGCAATATGCAAAGGCATACTGACACGAGAACAACGTTTGCTTCAACATCATGCACAAGGGGTGATTCCTGTGAGTCTTGACAAAGAAACTGTTCAGCCAGGCTATCTGCTTGGCAGGCTGTTCGCTGTTCTGGAATATGCTCAACGCGCAGCATTGGGGGGAAATGTCAATGCCACCATCAGAGACCGTTTCTATGGAGCAGCATCGGCCACGCCTGCACGCATCTTCCCCGTGTTGCTTCGTAATACTCAGAACCACATGGCAAAGGTTCGAAAGGAGCGTCCGGGGCAGGCCGTGAATCTCGAGAAGTTGCTTCAGGAGATCATCGATGGTTTGCCCGAACACTTTCCCCGATCTCTCAATCTTGAGGACCAAGGAAGGTTTGCTATTGGGTATTACCATCAGAGTATGGCGATGTTCAAGAAATCAGACGGCGCAGGCAATGTTGGTGATGTAGACGACGTTCAGATTGAACATGAAGAAACCTCCGGAGAGCAGCAATGAGCACCCCTATCGGCAATCGCTACGAGTTCGTGTACATTTTTGATGTCACCAATGGGAATCCTAACGGAGACCCGGATGCTGGCAACTTGCCTCGTCTGGACCCCGAGACGAACAAGGGCTTGGTGACGGATGTCAGTCTCAAGAGAAAGATTCGCAATTTCGTCACCTTGGACAGACAGGACAAGGAAGGATATGCAATCTACATGCAAGAAAGGGCTGTCCTGAACAACCAGCATCGCAAGGCGTGGGATGCGCTGGGGATCAATCCGGCCAGCAAGGATGAGTACAAGAAGCTTCCCAAGGATGAAGCCAAAGCCAGGGAACTCACTGCATGGATGTGCAAGAATTTCTTTGACATCAGGGCATTTGGGGCCGTAATGACGACGGGTGTCAACGCCGGTCAGGTTCGGGGGCCGGTGCAGCTGGCCTTTGCTACTTCCATCGAACCTGTCATGCCCCTTGAAGTGTCTATTACACGAATGGCAGTGACTACTGAAGAGGATGCTAAGGCTCAGAGTGGTGACAACCGTACCATGGGTCGCAAGCATATCCTGCCCTATGGGCTGTATCGAGCGCACGGTTTCATCTCTGCCAAGCTGGCGGAGAGGACTGGGTTTTCTGAAGAGGATCTGGGACTTCTCTGGCGTGCACTGACCAACATGTTTGAGCATGATCGGTCCGCTGCGCGGGGAGAGATGGCTGCCCGTAAGTTGATCGTGTTCAAACACGATACTGCGATGGGAAATGCCCCTGCTCATGTCCTGTTTGATGCGGTCAAGGTGACACGGAAGGACGGCAGCGATGAACGGGCACCAGCGAGGAGCTTCGACGACTACGATGTAAAGATCGGGAACGTTCCCGCCGGCGTAACGGTGGAAGAAAAGCTCTGACGCGTTGGGGGCATGCATTGTGCAAGATGTGGATCTCATTCCTATCTCGGCGTTGCAGCACTATCTGTATTGCCCCCGCCAGTTCGGGCTGATTCATGTTGAGGGCATATGGACCGAGAACGTTCAGACTGCTCAAGGGCGGGTTCTGCACAAACGTGCAGACTTGCCTGGGGCATCAAGTCGGAAGGGGATGCGGACCATAACTGCCATGCCTCTACGTCATGAGAAGCTGCGGCTGGTTGGTATAGCGGACGTGGTGGAGATGAGAACCGGGGATGATGGGAAGAATGTGCCCTACCCGGTCGAGTACAAGCGTGGTCGCCAAAAGCCTCACCGAGCGGATGAGGTTCAGCTGTGCGCACAGGCGCTTTGCCTTGAAGAGATGTTTGGAGTAAGCCTCCAGGAGGGAGCACTCTTCTACGGGGTGACTCGTCATCGCGTGACAGTCCCACTCGACAGGGAACTACGCGAGCTGACGATATCAGCGATCAGGGAGGTGACCTCCATCCTTTCAGCCGGTAGCACACCTCGTGCAGTCTATGAGCCAAAAAGATGCGATGCCTGCTCTCTGATCGATGATTGTCAGCCCCGCTTGCTTGCCAGGGAAAAGACGGTATCAAGGTGGGTTGCTGATCAACTTTCAAGCAGTGAATGACTTGACGCGGTGAAGCCATGAGGCCGCTTTTGAATACTGTATTTGTCACCACGGAAGGGGCCTGGTTGCGGAAGGATGGCGAGAATCTCGTCATGGAGGTCGAGAAGGTCGAGAAGGCGCGTTTGCCGTTGCATATGTTGCAAGGACTTGTCTGCATGGGACGAGTCCTGATTTCTCCTCAGCTGATGGGATACTGTTGTGATAAGGGGATTTGCATTACCTATCTCAGCAGTTATGGGAAGTTTCTGGCCCGGGTCGAGGGGCCGGTTTCCGGAAATGTACTCCTACGACGAGAACAGTACCGGAGAACAGACGACCCAGATCAATGTGCATCTATTGTCCGGAACATGCTCATTGGAAAAATACTTAATCAGCGTTCGGTGTTGTCTCGGGCACTCCGTGACTATGGAGATGACTATGATCCTCCGGTTGCTGCGGGCTTGAAGCAGGTTGTGCTTCGGCTCAAGAGAATAGCGGATCAGATTCCTTCTGTATCACAGGTTGATGTTCTTCGAGGTATGGAGGGGGACGCTGCACAGCTGTATTTCGGGGTGTTTGACAGCTTGATAAGAGTCAGTACACCTGCCATGCGTTTCAAGGGAAGAACGAAGCGTCCTCCTCTGGACCGTGTAAATGCTTTGCTGTCCTTTCTGTATACCCTGTTGACGCATGACTGTAGAAGTGCTCTGGAGTCCGTGGGGCTGGATCCAGCAGTTGGCTTCCTGCATCGAGACAGACCTGGAAGGCCTAGTCTTGCGCTGGATTTGATGGAGGAGTTCAGGCCTGTTATGGCCGACAGGCTCGCATTGTCCCTGATCAATAGAAGGCAGGTTGGTGAGGGGGATTTTGAGGTTGGTGATGGCGGAGCAGTGACCCTGAAGGAGACTTCACGCAAGACAGTTCTATGTGCCTGGCAAGATAGGAAAAAAGAAAGTCTTCAGCACTCATTCATACAGGAATCGGCTCCATTTGGACTGTTTATGTTCCTTCAGGCACAGCTGCTTGCCAGACATCTCCGCAGCGATCTGGACGGATATCCTCCGTTTATATGGAAGTGAGGTTGACATCATGCTTATACTGGTCAGCTATGATGTCAGTACCAAGGACTCATCCGGTGCGCGTCGTCTCAGACGTATTGCAAAGGCATGTCTGAACTACGGGCAACGTGTCCAGTTTTCTGTGTTTGAAATTGAAGTCAGCACTGCTCAGTGGGTTCCTTTGAAAGAGCAGCTCTGTCAGCTGATTGATCCAGAAGAGGATAGCCTTCGCTTTTATTACCTGGGTCAGAACTGGAAGCACAAAGTCGAACACATCGGTACCAAGCCTGTAATGGATCTTGGGGGCCCTCTCGTCTTCTAGCCGATGCACTAGGTTGTTGCACGCAAGCGTCGGTCTCTGTAAAGAGCCTTCAGTGCGAACCTCATGCTGTACGAGATTCCCTGGAGGATTCGCACTTTAACAACATATTGATTTCATTGGCTTTTTGTGTAGCGGCCACTTGACCTGTGCCCTTCGGGTCGAGAGGGAGCATTGGTTCGCGGATCCCCTGGAAAAAGTCCTTGTCTCTCAATGAGTTATGATGAGACTGTCGCGCCCTACGCGGGCGCGTGGATTGAAACGCCTGCCACGTCACGTCCTCCTGGATGCGCCAACAGTCGCGCCCTACGCGGGCGCGTGGATTGAAACCCTGCAGGCCTGCCGGCCTCGATGAGGAACGCCAGGTCGCGCCCTACGCGGGCGCGTGGATTGAAACGTGACCTGTCATCTGGCGTTTGACTTTTACGAGCGTCGCGCCCTACGCGGGCGCGTGGATTGAAACGGTAGTCCGCACCTGCCGTCTGACGACGTACCGCTGGTCGCGCCCTACGCGGGCGCGTGGATTGAAACGGGGTCTCGGCGCAAAAACCGGCCGACGGGCCAAGTCGCGCCCTACGCGGGCGCGTGGATTGAAACTAGGCCCTCTAAGACGGTCCCACGGGCACGAAAGGTCGCGCCCTACGCGGGCGCGTGGATTGAAACATCGCCAACGACCTTTTCAAACACGGCGCATATGGTCGCGCCCTACGCGGGCGCGTGGATTGAAACGGCTGGAACCGCTGGGACTTCGGCGGACGGGGGCTCGTCGCGCCCTACGCGGGCGCGTGGATTGAAA
>ERZ772993.11-NODE-11-length-123498-cov-16.746296_pt1 | contig 123498 bp, 105 predicted proteins | sample MGYA00580670_ERZ772993 | MGnify/ENA primary metagenome ERZ772993 (study PRJEB29015, sample SAMEA2737936) | human oral metagenome | biome: human oral; feature: human-associated habitat; material: dental | place: China | collected 2136 ... | reverse complement strand
TAGCGGCGCTGTCGAAAAAAATGCCCGGGACGGCATTAGGGAAAACGCCGGATTCCAGGGATCCTCTGGATAAGTCGCGCGAACCGGCGCGCCACGGAACAGGATGCAGGACAAGGCGATATTTGCTGTCAATAGCGGTACTATTGACAGCAAATGACAACGCAGTCATGCGCCCGTTACGGAGATGCGGCGGCCGCGGGGACTTGTTCAGAGGATCCCTAGGGAAAACACCGGACTGCCCGATAACGAAGGGGATGACGATATTTTCGGCTTGCCGGGAAGACAGGCTGATAAGGCAACGAATCAACTTTTGGGCAGCAGCCTGGAACGTTCATCGAATATCGAACGGCAATCGAAGAGCGGCCGGTCCTCGAATAGCGACGGGGCCGTGCTGCGCCGGACCTGAGCGCCCTTCCCGCTGCGGCCGCGCTGATGGGCCCGTCGTTGCAGGCGACAGGAGGACTCGTCCGCGCGATGACCACGGGCGCGGGAAGCCGCGCGCGAACCTGTGGCCGGGACGCTTCGGGACAGGGCCTGGGCGGCATCCCCTGAGTGCGGACCGGCCGGGAATCGCTCTGCTGCTGTACGCCCGGCTGCGGGTCTCTCTGCTGAGGACCGCCCTGCCCCGGACCGCCCCCTGGTCGCTCGAACCGGACGTGCCATGGTGGCTCGGGAGGGCTGACGCGGATTGCCCCGGATGACCTCGATTCGGCGTCCGGCGGCCCCCGCATGGCGCGGCGGAGGGGTCGAGACACGTCTGGCGCGAGCACTTGCGCCGCCCACCGGGGCTTGGGTACCCGGAGCATGGGCGCCCTGGACATTGGTGCCCCGAGTGTCAACGCCCTGGACCTGGGTTCCTTGGGTATCAGCTCCCCGGGCACCGACGCTCAGGGCATGGCCAAGATGCCCGTGCACGGCACGATCCTGCACAACAGCAGACGGCCGGGACGACAGGACCAGTCCCGCTTCCTGCCACTGACGAAGGCGGCGCGCGCCCACGCCGCGCACCCGACGGGCAAGGTCGTCGAGACTGGCAAAAGGATGACGTTCGCGCTCGGCGATGATGCGTGCCGCCATGGCCGGTCCGATGCCGCGCAGGGTCTGCAGCTGCTCGGCCGTGGCGCGGTTGGCGTCGATGGCCTTGTTGGCAGCGAGGGATGCGTCGGGGAGTCCCACCAGGTCGGGAGGGCTGCTTAGAGCGAGAACGTCCACGTGGCCGGGAATGTCCGCTTGGGCGGTATCCGGAACGGTGGCGGCTGCCACGACGGGAGCTGGCGCCCCATCCGGGGATAGGTCCGCCGCCCATGCAGATGCGCCGCCTGCCAGCAGCCACGAAAGCAACAGCAGAAACGGCGACAGAAACGTCTGGGGGACGGCAATGAGTCGGCCGAGACGGCCCGTCGGTAACGACAGGGCGGCCCCTGCCCGGAAGATGGTTTGCATGGCGAACTCCCCGTCTGCCGTGCCGTCCGAACGGATGCGGCGCGTCAAAGGGGGAGAGCCTAGCGCGCCGGAAGGAGCCGGCGCATCAGCCAGGTGGCCGAGTCATGCTCGGCCAGCAGGAGGTGCAAAGAGGTGTGGAACAGCAGGAAGGGTCAGGAGACGCTTTCCTCGCCAGGCCGCGGGCCGTAGCTGTCCCAGCGGCTGCAGCCCGGGCATTGCCAGTAGTACTGCTGACCCCGGAAGCCGCAGACACGGCAGCCATAGTGGCTCATGCGCTGGGTGAGCTTGCGCAGCGTGGCCGCCAGCGCGTCCTCATCCAGGTCTTCCACCGTGGCGGGGCCGTTCCTGTCGCCACGGCGTGACAGCGACAGCAGCACCTGCAGGCCGCTGAGGGTGGGATGCTTGTTGACCAGCTGGCGCACCCACTGGGCAGCGGCAGCCTTGCCATCCAGCCGGCTGATGGCCTCGGACATGGCGCGCAGCATTTCCGGTGCCTGAGCGACATCCAGCTGCTGCAGCCGCGCGATGGCCAGCCGCACGCCTTCGTCGCCACCCACCGCATCGGCAGCCTTGAGCCAATGGTCGACCACGCGTTCGACCTGCTCGGGGTGCTTGTCGGCCAGCTTGGTCCACGCCTCAATGGCTGCGGCCGGCTGGCCTTCGGCCAGCGCGATCTCGCCTTCGACGACGAGCGGACGCGGATGATCGGGTAGCGCCTGCTGGGCCTGCCGGACGAACTGGTGCGCCTTGTCGAACTGACGGGCACGCAGTGCCGCCATGGCCAGCTCGCAGGAGGCCTGGGCGATGATGAGCTTCGGATCGAAGCCGGGTTCGGCCGGGGTGGCACGCGCCAGGTCGACGACACGCTCCCAGTCGTGGCTGCGCTGGGCGATTTCAAGCCGCTGCCGCGAGGCGGCTTCGGCATACTCGGTCCCCTGCAGCCGATTGAAGCTGTCTTCGGCGCGGTCGACGAGACCGGCCTTCAGGAAGTCGAGACCCAGCTCGTAGAGGGCATGGGCACGGGTGCGATCGTCCAGGTCGGGGCGGTCCACCAGGTTCTGGTGCACGCGGATGGCGCGGTCGGTCTCGCCGCGCCGGCGGAACAGCGAGCCCAGGGCGAAGTGCAGTTCGCTGGCCTCGGGCTCGATGCGCACCACGTCGACGAAGGCGTCGATGGCCTTGTCAGGCTGTTCGTTCAGCAGCAGGTTGACGCCACGGAAGTAAGCGTTGCCCATGGGCGCAGGCCGCTCGTCCAGGCGCCCTTCACGGCGCGAGGCCACCCAGCCCAGACCGAACGCCAGCGGAATGGCCAGCAGCCACCAGTATTCGAACTCCATGGATCAGGGGGCCGGCAGGCGGCTGGAAGAACCGATGAGCGTGGCGTCGTCGGAGACGTGGCCGAGTTTTTCCTGCAGGCGCTCGACATCGCGGCGCAGGCGCTTGACCTGACGGTGCTGGCGCATGACGCGCGGCAGCAGCGTGAGCAGGCCCACGATCATGCCCAGCGCGAAGAAGCCCAGCAGGAAGATCACCAGCGGGGCGTCGAAGCCGACTTCCTGCTTGCCGAACACGCCAAGGTGCACGACCTCGGTGTTGCCCAGCGCAAACCCCAGCAGGGCGATGAAGATGACGATTTTGATCAGCCAGGCGATGAGGTGCATGGGCAAAGGACCGAAGTGTCAGGAAGCGGTCGCATGCAGCGCCCGGTCGACGCTTTCCCGCAACTGCTTGCCGGGTTTGAAATGGGGAACCAGTTTCTCGGGCACCGGCACGGGTTCTCCGGACTTGGGGTTGCGCCCCATCCGGGAATGGCGGTGCGACAGTGCGAAGGTGCCAAAGCCACGGATCTCGATGCGATGCCGGTCGGCCAGGGAACGTGCCATGGCATCCAGGATGGTGCGCACGGCGTATTCGGCATCCTTGGCCACCAGCTGCGGAAAGCGCTCCGCCAGCTTGGCGATCAGCTCCGACTTGGTCATCGTGCCGGGAGCTGACTGGTCATCCGCGTCGAGGGTATCGGTCACTGCCATCTTTTGCCGTCGGGAAAGTCCGAAAGGAACCTGCCGGAAGAAACCGGAACGGAAGGAGGTGTGAAAGCTTCGCCCAGAAACGGGGATGCCACCTGCCTATGATAGTGGACAACGGCCCACCTGTCCGGATGACGGGGTAAACCCCTGCCCCAACGCCACACGGGCGCACAGGGCGAGCGCTCAGGAGCCTGGGCGCAGATCGGCCGGTTCTGCTGGAAGGCGGAGGGCCACCCGCCAGCAGAACCGGCCGAGAGGGGAAACCGCGAAGACGCTGGCCGTGCAGGCCGGTCCTTGGCGGCTTCCCTGCCGCCCGACGGATGCGGGCGGCAGTGCGGGACGATCAGGAGCGGTCCTGGTTGTCCAGCTTGGCACGCAGCAGGGCACCCAGGTTGGTGGTGCCGCTAACCGCCGAGCTTTCGGCCATGCGCTGCATGGCGTCGGCCGTATCGGCGTTCTCGCGAGCCTTGATCGACAGGGCGATCGAACGGTTCTTGCGGTCGATGTTGATGATCATCGACTCGACCGTGGCGCCTTCGCTCAGGTGGGTGCGGGCGTCTTCCACGCGATCGCGCGAGATTTCGGAGGCACGCAGGTAGCCTTCGACTTCCGGCTCGATCTGGATGGTGGCGCCGCGGGCATCCACGCTGGTGACGGTACCGGTGACGACCGAGCCCTTGTCATGCGTGGAGGCGAAGTTGGTGAACGGGTCGCCTTCCAGCTGCTTGATGCCCAGCGAGATGCGCTCGCGCTCGACATCGATGCCCAGCACCACGGCCTCGACCTCGTCGCCCTTCTTGAAGTCGCGGACGGCTTCTTCGCCGGACTTGTTCCAGGACAGGTCGGACAGGTGCACCAGACCGTCGATGCCACCCGGCAAGCCGATGAACACGCCGAAGTCGGTGATGGACTTGATGGAGCCCTTCACGCGATCGTTGCGGCGGTGGTTCTCGGAGAACTCCTGCCACGGGTTGGCGTGCGTCTGCTTCATGCCCAGCGAGATGCGGCGACGATCCTCGTCGATCTCCAGAACCATGACCTCGACCTCGTCGCCCAGGCTGACCACCTTGCTGGGGTTGACGTTCTTGTTGGTCCAGTCCATTTCGGAGACGTGCACCAGACCCTCGATGCCCGGCTCGATCTCGACGAACGCGCCGTAGTCGGTGATGTTGGTGACCTTGCCGAACATGCGGGTGTTCTGCGGGTAGCGACGGCTGATGCCGACCCACGGATCCTCGCCCAGCTGCTTGATGCCCAGCGAGACGCGGTTCTTCTCCTGGTCAAACTTGAGCACCTTGGCGGTGATTTCCTGACCGACCTGCAGCACTTCCGTCGGGTGACGGACACGGCGCCATGCCATGTCGGTGATGTGCAGCAGACCATCGATGCCGCCCAGGTCGACGAACGCACCGTAGTCGGTGATGTTCTTGACCACGCCCTGGACCACGGCGCCTTCGGTCAGCGTCTCGAGCAGCTTGGCACGTTCCTCACCCTGCGACAGCTCGATGACGGCACGACGCGACAGCACGACGTTGTTGCGACGACGGTCGAGCTTGATGACCTTGAACTCGAGGGTCTTGCCCTCGTAGGGGGTGGTGTCCTTGACCGGACGGGTGTCGATGAGCGAACCCGGCAGGAAAGCACGGATACCGTTGGTCATGACGGTCAGGCCGCCCTTGACCTTGCCGGTGACCGTACCGGTGACCAGATCGCCGGACTCCAGGGCGAGTTCCAGCTGCACCCAGGCAGCCAGACGCTTGGCGCGATCGCGCGACAGGCGGGTTTCGCCAAAGCCGTCCTCGAGCGAGTCGATGGCAACCGATACAAAATCACCTTCCTGAACTTCCAGCTCGCCGCGGTCGTTGTAGAACTCCTCGACCGGCACGTAGCTCTCGGATTTCAGGCCGGCGTTGACGACCACGTAGTTGTGGTCGACCCGGATGACTTCGGCGGTGATCACCTCACCCTGCCGCATCTCCTGGCGCTTGAGGGATTCCTCGAAGAGGGCGGCAAAGCTGTCTTCCGATGCCGGATTCTGGGTAACTTCAGTGCTCATTGATATCCAAAAGATTCTCGCCAGCCGCGCTGCATCCATGTGGACAGCGGCAAACCAGCGGTGTTGGGGAAAATCCCGGGACGACGGAGCGCAACGCCAGCCCGGGGACAGCGGCCGCCGTCATGGACACGACGGCCGACAAGACGAAGACGCAGAAATGAAGGTCCGCCGGACTAGGCCTTCTGCCGCTCCTGCCAGGCAGCCAGCACGCGGTCGACGGTCTCGTCGACGGTGAGGTTGCCCGAATCGAGCCAGAAGGCGTCTTCGGCGGGCTTGAGCGGCGCCACGGCGCGGCCTGCGTCGCGGTGGTCTCGCTCCTTCAGATCGTGCAAAATCTTTTCAAGTGTAGCAGAGAATCCCTTCTCCAACAGCTGTTTGTGGCGGCGCTCGGCGCGTGCCTGCACGCTGGCCGTGAGAAAGACCTTGAGCGGAGCGTCCGGAAAGACCACGGTGCCCATGTCGCGGCCGTCGGCCACCAGCCCGGGGGCCTTGCGGGCACGGTGCTGCAGCACGTTGAGCGCCTCGCGCACGGCCGGGTGCACGGCCAGCCGCGATGCCTGCAGGCCGATGCCGTCGGCGCGGATGGCGGCCGACACGTCCTCGCCCGACAGCATGATGCGGCCATCGGGCAGGAACTCGGGCTCCAGCGTCTGGGCCGCCCGCACGGCAGCGTCCTCGTTGGCGCCGTCCTCGCCCTCCTGCACCAGCTTCATCGCCACCAGCCGGTACAGCACGCCGCTATCCAGATAATGGAAGCCCAGCCGCTGGGCCACCCGCGCAGCCACCGTGCCCTTGCCCGAGGCGGTGGGGCCGTCGATGGTGATGACGGGAATGCCATGGTGCGCGGCGTCCTTGTGGCCGTGGGAATGGGCATGCGACGAAGACATGATGACGATCTCCTTGTGGATCCTCTTGCTGGGAAGATGTCATTGTCTCACCGTCGGCCTCCGGATACACCTGCCGGGCGCATCCATGCGCCGAGCCGTGATGCACCAGTCCGCAACGAGCCAGGCCGATTCGGGCCGAGCAGGCGCCCCGGACACGCTTGCGCCTGCGGTGCGATCCAGGGGTCCGGGGTCCATCCCGACCTCCCCGGTTCCCGGCTGTCCGCTCCCCGGCTGTCCGCTCAGTCCCCTTTCGCCACGCTCACGCCCAGCCCCACCGAGCGGGCCAGCGCCACGAAGCCCGGGAAGGAGGTGGCGACGTTGGCCGTGTCGCGGATGTGGATGGGCCCGCCGCTGCGCAGCGCCGCCACCGTGAAGGACATGGCGATGCGATGATCGCCATGGGCCTCGACCGTGCCACCGGCAAAGGGATGCGCCTCGCCGCCCCTGCCCTCGATGCGCATGCCGTCGGGCAGCACCGTGACGGGCAGACCCACGGCGGCCAGACCGTCGGCCATCACCTGGATGCGGTCGGATTCCTTCACGCGCAGCTCTTCGGCCCCGCGCAGCTCGGTCACGCCCTCGGCACAGGCCGCGGCAATGAAGAGCGCCGGGAACTCGTCGATGGCCAGCGGCACCCAGGCCGGGTCAATGGTGATGCCCTTGAGACGCCCGCCGCGCACGTGCAGGTCGGCCACCGGCTCGCCCCCGACCAGCTGCGGGTTGGATTCGGTGATGTCGGCGCCCATGGCGCGCAGCACGTGCAGCACGCCGGTACGCGTGGGGTTCATGCCCACATGACGCAGGACGAGATCCGATCCGGGGCAGATGGCGGCCGCCACCAGGAAGAAGGCCGCCGACGAGATGTCGGCCGGCACGTCCACCCGCGCAGCGCGCAGCACCTGTCCGCCGCGCACCGACGCCGTGGCGCCCTCACGCCCCACCTGCACGCCGAAGGCCGTCAGCATCCGTTCGGTGTGGTCACGCGTGGGCGCCGGTTCCGTGACGCGTGTCTCGCCGTGGGCGTACAGCCCGGCCAGCAGCAGCGCCGACTTCACCTGGGCGCTGGCCACCGCCAGCTTCAGATCCACGGCCGTGAGCCCATCCACCGGCTGCACCTGCAGCGGCGGCTTGCCGTCCTGGCTGTCGATGCGCGCGCCCATCCGTGAAAGCGGATCGATCACCCGCCGCATGGGGCGACGCGACAGGCTGGCATCGCCCACCATCCGGGTGGCGAAGCGCTGGCCGGCCAGAATGCCGCACAGCAGCCGCATCGAGGTGCCCGAGTTGCCGCAGTCCAGGTCGCCGGCCGGCGCCTGCAGGCCATGCAGCCCCACGCCATGCACCTTCACCTGCCCCTGCTCCGGTCCGTCGATACGCACGCCCATCGCCCGGAAGATCTGGGCGGTGGCCAGGGCATCGGCGCCTTCCAGGAAGCCATGGACTTCCGTCACGCCCTCGGCCAGCGCGCCCAGCATGATGGCGCGGTGCGAGATGGACTTGTCACCCGGAACCCGGATGTCGCCCTGCACCTGCCCGCCCGGTGCCACGTCATATGCCTGAAACATGAATAAATTCCTCCCGAAGCGCTTGGACTTTTTCTAGACTGACGGTCGATTCGGCATGAAGAACGGCTCCCGCAACGGCCAGTCCCGGAACCAGCGCCCGATGGCGCCCGACGACTGGCATCAACCTGGTCAAACGGCTATGTTCAACTGGTTTCGTCAATCGAGCAAATCGGCTCCCCGCATCGTCCCCCGCGCCGTCGCCTTCCAGGCCGTGGTGCCCGAGGCCAGGCCGCTGAGCCCTGCCCCCCTGGACGTGCCGGCCGACGCGCTGGCCCAGCTCAGCCTGCAGGCCCAGCGCATCCTGCTGCGCATGCCCACCGAGACCCGTCCGCTGCACTGCGCCAAGGAACATCCCTGGATGCTGGACCGGCTGCTGGCCAGCTGGGACAGCCCCGCCACATTCCGCCGCCAGCTCTCCGACCTGCTGATCGACACGCGCGGCAACCGTCAGGGCTTCAACTTCGACGCACTGGCCGAACTGAGCGCACTGGGTGACTATTACGACACCTACGTGAACCCGCGGACCGAACACGGCTGGGCCACCGTCGACCTGCGCTGAGCCTCAGCACCTTCCACAGCCGAGCGACACGCACGCCACGCCGGGCGCCGCCCACGGAACACCTCCGGGGCGGCGCCCGGCGTGCTATCTTCTGGACCTTCGGGAAGGCCGTGCTGGCCCTCCCTTTGTCAGTCAGAACAGGGGCCAGAACAATGAGTTTCGACATCAAGGCAAACGGCCTGGGCATCCAGGACATCGAAGTCGGCACGGGCGACGAGGCCGTCCCCGGCAAGCGCGTGAAGGTGCACTACACCGGCTGGCTGTGGGAAGCCGATCCCGCCTCCGCGGAGGGTGGTCGCGCCGGCCGCAAGTTCGACTCCAGCCGTGACCGCAACCAGCCGTTCGTCTTCGCGCTGGGCGCAGGCGAAGTGATCCGTGGCTGGGACGAGGGCGTGGCCGGCATGAAGGTCGGCGGCAAGCGTCGGCTGCTGATCCCCGCGGCCATGGGTTATGGGGCCCGCGGCGCGGGCGGTGTCATTCCGCCCAACGCCACGCTGCTGTTCGATGTCGAGCTGCTGGGTGTCTGAGAAAGATCGGCGCACGCATTCAATGAAGACATCCGATGCTTCCGGGGCGGCTGCCGGCCGCCCTGCCGACACCGGCGCAGCCAGCGGCCGCCCGGCCGAGGCCAACACCGCCACGGTCAGCAACTTCATCCGCCAGGCCATTGATGCCGATCTGGCCAGCCAGAAGCTGGAGGGCCGCACCTGGGCGGGCAAGCCCGGCACGGCTGACGTCCAGCGTGCAGGCCGGGTGGATCCGGCGCGCATCCGCACGCGCTTTCCGCCCGAGCCCAACGGCTTCCTGCACATCGGGCACGCCAAGTCGATCTGCCTGAACTTCGAGCTGGCGGCCGACTACGGCGGGCGCTGCCACCTGCGCTTCGACGACACCAACCCCGAGAAGGAAAACCAGGAATACGTCGACGCGATCATCGATTCGGTGCGCTGGCTGGGCTTTGACTGGACCTTCGCCGATGGCGAGTGCGACCTCTACTACGCCAGCGACTACTTCGAAACCTTCTACCAGATCGCGCTGAAGCTGATCGAGGCCGGCCACGCCTACGTGGACAGCCAGACCGGCGACCAGATCCGCGAGAACCGGGGCACGCTGACCGAGCCGGGCCGCAACTCGCCGTTCCGTGACCGCTCCGTGGAAGAGAACCTGCGCCTGTTCCGGGAAATGCGTGCGGGACAGCACCCCGATGGTTCGATGGTGCTGCGGGCGCGGATCGACATGGCCTCGCCCAACATCAACATGCGTGACCCGATCCTGTACCGGGTCCGCAAGGCGCACCACCATCGCACCGGCGACGCCTGGCCCATCTACCCGATGTACGACTACGCACATCCGCTGGAGGATGCGCTGGAGCGGATCACGCATTCGCTGTGCACGCTGGAGTTCGAGGACCACCGGCCGCTGTACGACTGGCTGCTGGCCCGCGTGGCGGAGACGGGGATGCTGGACGAGCCGCTGCCGCGGCAGATCGAGTTCGCCCGGATGAACCTGACCTACACCATCACCAGCAAGCGCAAGCTGAAGGCGCTGGTGGACGAGGGCATCGTGTCGGGCTGGGACGATCCGCGGATGACGACCATCGCCGGCCTGCGCCGACGCGGTTTTCCGCCGGCCGCCATCCGGCTGTTCTGCGAACGCGCCGGCATCTCCAAGGCCAACCAGCTGATCGAGATGGCGGTGCTGGAGCAGACGGTGCGCGAGGTGCTCGACCCCGAAGTCGACCGCCTGCACGTCATCACGGATCCCATCCGCCTGGTGATCGAGAACATGGACCCGGCCGAGCGGATCATCTGCGAGGCGCCCCGCCATCCGCATCACCCCGAACGGGGCGTGCGCCGCTTCGAGCTGAGCCGCGAGCTGTGGATCGAGCGCGAGGACTTCGCCGAGAACCCGCCCAAGGGCTTCTTCCGGATGACCCCGGGCCAGATGGTGCGCCTGCGCCATGGCTTCGTGGTGCGCTGCACCGGCGTGGACCGTGACGCCAACGGCGAGATCCTGCAGGTGCGCTGCGAGTATCTGCCCGATACCCGCTCGGGCACGCCCGGCGCCGACAGCGTGAAGGTCAAGGGCAACATCCACTGGGTATCGGCCAGCGATGCCGTGCCGGTCGAGCTGCGCATCTTCGCGCCGCTCTTCCTGGACGCCCAGCCGGATGCGGGTGGACGCGATCCGCTGGAGAACATCAACCCCGACTCGAAGACCGTGCGCACCGGCTATGCCGAGCCGCTGATCCGCGAAGCGAAGCCCGAGCAGCAGTTCCAGTTCGAGCGCCAGGGCTACTACGTGGCCGACCGCTTCGACCACACGGCCGACAAGCCCGTGTTCAACCGGGTGACGACGTTGAAGGACTCGTTCGGCAAGAAGAAGGGCTGAAACGAAGGGATCTCTCCCTGACCGGGGATCGGCGCCGACAGGAGGCCGCCCCCGGCAGGAACCGGTCTCGACAGCCAGCCGGCGTCGCAACGGACGACCGGAATGCTCTCCAGGTGTCCTTTCGGGCACCTGAACGCGAGCACAAAGAAATGGGCCGCCATCGCCGTGTGCGAGGCGGCCCTTTCCTTTTTGGGGCCCGCCCCCCTTCCAGTACCTCTTCCCGCCAGCCGTCCCGCACGCCTTTCACCCCCTCGGCCTCCCCCAGCGCCGCAAAGGGATTAAGTTTGCTAATGATAATGAGTAGCAGTAGACTACGATGACTTGACCACGAAGCATGGGGCCGGCCATGCAGGACGGGCCCGCTCCCGTCTCAGGGGACGTCTCATCGGGCACTTCCGCTCACCGCGCCCTTCCCCGCCGCCCCTCTGGTCTCCCGTTTCCTTCCAGAAGAACCACACCATGCAGGACCGTGAACTTTATCTGGGCGATCGGCCGACCCTGGCCATCCTGAAGAATCCGACCGAGGGCGCGCTGGACATCAGCAACTTCGAGCCGACGATGCGCCAGCCTGCCAAGCTGCCGGCCGACAACGGTTCACGTCGTCGCAAGCTGTGGGATCTGGCCGCACACTGTCACTGTCCGATCGTCGGCTTGTGCCTGTCGATGAACACGCTGCGCAAGCTGGCTGCCCGCACGATGGACGCCCCTCTGCCCGAGGATGACTACGAACTGCACGTCAACGCGGTCAATGAATGCCGCCGGCGCGGCGAGCTGTCGGAACTGCTGCAGAAGGAGCTGGACCAGCGCTACGCCATGGCCATCCGCAAGCTGGCCTCGATCAAGACGGCCGAGGCACTGCATGCGCAGTGGAAGCAGTTCGTGGCCAGAAACGAAGCCACGGCCGGCCTCTGGGCCTGCATGACGCACCCGCGCTGCGATGCCGCCACGCTGGAGCGGATCTACCGCGAGGTGCACATGCTGCAGCACCACGCCAGCGCCGCCTCGCGCGACAAGGACGAGCGCTACCAGTCGCTGGCCGAGGAACACGCACGCTGCCAGCAGGACATCGAGAAGGCCCGCCAGCGCTATCAGCAGCTGCAGGTGGAGAAAGCGGCCGAGACCGAGGCGCTCAATGGCGAGCTGCAGCGGCTGCGTGCCGACAATGCCGGCAAGGAAAACACCATCTGCCAGCTGCAGGAAGAGCTGGAAACCCTGCGCCGCAACGCCGAGGATCTGGACAGCCGCATCGAGCTGTCCGAACAGGTGCGCTGGCTGAGCGAGCGCAACCAGGAATTGATGCAGCGCATTGTCGACATGCGCCGCAACCTGGCGGCGCCCGAACAGCCTGCCCCGGTACTGGACGAGGCAACCGAATCCGGATCTGCAGACGGCGCCCCGAATGCGCCGGCTTCCACCGGCTGCCCGCGCCAGGCCGCTGCGGCCCGGGGCGAGGTGACGGCCGAGCAGCTGGATTCACGCGCGGTGCTGTGCGTGGGCGGACGCCATGCGGCCATCTCCATCTATCGCCGCATCGTCGAGAAGAAAGGCGGTCGCTTCATCCACCACGACGGTGGCCGTGAAGACAGCGTGCACCGGCTGGATGCCAGCCTGGCCGCCGCCGACCTGGTGATCTGTCAGGCGGGTTGCATCAGCCACAGTGCCTACTGGCTGGTGAAGGATCACTGCAAGCGCACCGGCAAGCGCTGCGTGTACGTGGACAAGCCCAGCGCCAGCGCCTTTGCGCGTGGTCTGGCCCAGAGCGTCCAGGAAGACGCGACACCCATCCCGGAGGAAACAGAAGCATGATGCAGCTCTCCCCCCGAATCCGTGCCCGCCTTGAACTGATCGGCTTTGCCCTGCTGGTGGCCTCCATCTGGCTGCTGGTGCCGATCACCAATACGGCTGCCTGACGACACTCGTCCGAGAACGCTGAGGTCCCTGGAGATCCTCGGATTCAGAGGATCTCCTGCGGCCGGCGCCTGAGCACCTGATCGACGATCTTGCCACCGCCGCCATGGTCGAACACGCGGATGCGCACCGGCAGCATCTTCAGCTCCGGGGCCAGCCAGATGTCGAAGCGCGGCGCGTCCTGGTCGCCGGGCTTCTCGACGGAAATGTGCAGCGCATCGAACTCGCCGGCGTTGGTGCGCATCCGTTCCTGCCTCACCACCCGGAAGAAGGGTTCGTCGATGCGACGTGAGCCCGCCAGCGGCAGCACGAACTTCTGACCAAGCCTGAAGCGCCGGGCATCGGCCCGGGCCAGCAGACCCAGCTGGAAGAAGATGGTGAGACGGTCCTGCGTGCCATCCGGATAGGCAAAATCGATGGTCGGGTCGCCTTCCTGGCGGATGCGCCGTGACAGGCTGTCGAAGCGGTAGCGTCGCTCGGGCCGACGGCCCCGTTTCTCGGAATAGCGCGCGGGCACGAAACCTTGCGCATCCATCACCCCTTCACTGACCTGCACGAGCGTGCCGGAATAGAACACGGCCAGCACCCCGCTGGCGCGGGCCTCGGTATCGAGCCGATAGCGATTGCCCTGCTTCTGGAAGCGATAGGTGGCGCTGGCCACCTCCACCCCACTGCCGGAGTAGTCACCGTAGTAGACATCGAATTCCAGCGAAAAGGCCGCGGCCGGCAGACCGGGCACCGACAGCCGGGTGAGCACGGGCGCACCGTTGTCAGTCGCCGGCTTCGCACCGGATGTTGCGGCATTGGCCGTTCCCGGAGCAGCCTCGGCAGCCTGGGCCATCCGGCTCAGTAGCAGGGCCAGCGCGCTCCCCAGCAGGAATGAAGAAAGCTGTCGGCGACGATCGGAAATCATGACGCTCCGGGAGAGGACCCCGCCGCCGCCTCAGAGGCGGATCGGACGGTCGTCCAGTTCGTTGGGATTGGCGCGGCCCGGCACGGCCGGCACCGCCTCGGCCAGTGCCTGGCCCAGTCGTTCGATGGCGGACACCACGCCGTCGACCGGGTTGCCGTGGCTGATGGTGCCGACAATCTGCTGGCAGGTCTCGTGCCAGATGCCGGCCGGCAGGCGCTGATGCACCAGCCGATCCGCGATGATCTCGACAGCACGGTCGGCCGTCAACAGGTAGATGAGGATGCCGGTGTTCTCTTCGGTGTCCCAGATGCGCTGTTCACCGAACACCTGCAGCGCCCGCTCGCGGGCTGTCAGCCCCCGGCGCAGCGCATGCCAGCCCAGTCGGAATTCCAGTGCAAAACGGATCTCGCCACGATGTCGGCTTTCACCGGCCGCGATGGCGGCCTCAATGCGATCGAAGGCCGCATCGTCGAAGGCACGACCGACCGGATCAGGGGCCAGGCCGCTGTGACGCCAGAAGCAGGCCAGGCTGCGCCGCCCGGCCTTCATGGATGCCGGCTTGCCCGGCGTGCGCCCGTCGACAGGATCACCAGCCACCGGATGCCCCTCCTCCACCGAAACCACCGCCGCCGCCACTGAAGCCGCCGCCTCCGCCGAATCCGCCACCCCCACCGAATCCGCCGCCGAAACCACCGCCACCACCCAGGCCGCCACCCCAGCCGCCACCGCGACGGTTGTTGCGATACGTGTGACGGCCCACCTGCTGCAGGCCGGGCGACGTGCCCAGCGTGACCAGCAGCACGAAGCCCAGCACCACGGCGCCGCAGAGGGCAGCCACCACCGGTGAGCCCAGGATGCCGAAGGCCGAGAAGCCCATGATGCCGCCGGCACCGATGGAGGCCAGCCACCGCCCGATGATGCCCGAGGCGATGACTCCGCCGATGCCCAGGAAGAACATCAGCGGCAGCACGTCCTCGGCCCAGGTGTCGAAAGGATCGACCACCTTGGCGGGTTCGGGCAGAGCCTCGCCATCGATGCGCGCCTGCAGCGCGTCGACGGCCGCCCGCATGCCCCCGTCCCAGTCCTGCTGCCGGAAATGCGGCAGCAGCTGCTGGTCGATGATCCGCTTGGCGATGCCGTCGGAAATGGCGCCTTCCAGGCCATAACCGACCTCGATGCGGGCACGGCGGTCATCCCGCGCCACCAGAAGCAGCACGCCGTCATCGACATCCTGACCGGAAGGTCCTGCCTTGCCGCGCCCCAGCTTCCAGGCCTCGGCCACCCGTATCGAATAGGCCTCGATGGGCTCCGGCTGCGTGGTGGCCACCACCAGCACGGCCAGCTGGCTGCCCTTGCGCTCCTGCAGGGCCAGCAGCTGCTGGGTCAGGGCCTCGCGCGTGTCGGGGCTCAGCAGCCCCACGGTATCAACCACCGGGCCGGACAGCTTCGGCACGGCCTGCAGCTGCTGCGCCCCGACGGGAAGCACCGCCGACAGCATCCCGAGCACCAGCACCACGGCCAGCAGGAAGGCGCGCAGCCCGCGCCCGCCCACGCCGGCACGCACCGGCCCGTCAGACACGGTGGCGGGGCATTCGGAACGGTTCGACATCTTCATGGGATCGAAGGCATGCGCCTGGCGGAAGGGGCTAAGACCGGCAGCACTGCGCCGCAAGGTAGGCAGCAACCAGCGACAGCCCAGACCTTACTGGGCCGCCGGCTGGGCAGCCGGTGCCGACTGGCCACCGCCGAAATCGACGGTAGGCGGCTTGCTGATGGCGGCCTCGTTCTCGACCGAGAACTGCGGCTTGGGCGCATAGCCCATCACCTTGGCCGTCAGGTTGACCGGGAACTCGCGCACCAGCACGTTGTAGGCGTTGATGGAGTCGATGTAGCGCTTGCGGGCCACCGTGATGCGGTTCTCGGTACCGGCCAGTTCGGCCTGCAGCTCACGGAAGTTCTGATCGGACTTCAGCTCCGGATAGCGCTCGGCCACCACCAACAGCCGCGACAGCGCGCTGCTCATCTGGGCCTGGGCGCTCTCGAACTGCTTGAGCGAACCGGGATCAGTCGGATTGGCCTGCTGCTGCACCTGGCCCACGCGCGAGCGCGCCTCGGTCACGCCCAGCAGCACCTCCTTCTCCTGAGCGGCGTAGCCCTTCACGGTATTGACCAGGTTGGGAATGAGGTCGGCCCGACGCTGGTACTGGCTCAGCACCTCAGCCCAGGCGCTCTTGGTGGCCTCGTCGCCACGCTGGATGTCGTTGTAGCCGCAGCCGACCATGCCACCGGCCAGGAAGCCGACCACTGCGGCGGCCCCCATCCAGCGGGCCACCTGGCGTGCCGTTCCATGCTTCTTCGTCGATTCCACCATGTATCCGCTACGCTCCAGAAAGAAGGAATGAGGAAAAGGATGTCGACCCGATGGTACCTGCTGCGGCCAGTGCCGGCAGTAGGTGTCGGAATAGACCCTGCCATCAGCAGGGAAATGTCATGCTAGAAATGTCGTGCCCGCGCCCATGAATCTCCTCTGAATAAGTCCTAGGCGCAGGCGCGCCACACACAGAACGGGATGCAGGACAAGGCGATAACTGTCGTCAATAGAAAGGCTATTGACGATAAATGGCAACGTAGTCATGCGCCCGTTCTGGGAATGCGACTGCCGCGAGGACTTGTTCAGAGGATCCCTTAGAGCCACTGCGTCAGCGACACCCCGATGCCGATGCGGGTCTGGCGATGGTTGTAGTCGATCAGGCTGGCGCCATAGCCATGGAACAGGTTGATGTGCGCCTTCAGGTAGCTGCTGATCGGGAAGGCATGCTCCAGGCCCACCGAGCCATGCGAATGGCCAACCCGCAGCGAGTGGCGCACCGTGAGTGCCCATTCGTGGCCGCCATGGCGGTAGATGGCCACAGCCTCGCCCCGTCCGTAGTAATCGTTGATGTCGGGGTTGTCGTCGTCGTTGGCATCCTCGGGAATGCGCCACCAGGGGCGCAGCAGCAGGGTCCAGCGCTCACGCTCCAGCCCCGCCTGGAAGATGATGCGGTTCCAGCTGCGCGACAGCGGCAGCGAGCGGCCGTTGGAATGGTGGTTGAGCGAGACCGAGGCCAGCCGGCCGTGCCAGCCGCCCAGCCGGTAGTTGGTGCGGAACACCGCCATCACCTCGGGCTCGTAGTTGGTCTCGCGGAACGGGCGCGACAGCTGCTGACTGTAGATCTGCCACATCGAGCGCTGCGTGTAGCCCACCCACAGGTCGCCGTTGTCGCCGAAGAGGTTCTCGGCCACCTTCGACTTGAAGCTGATCTGGAACGTGGTCTCGGCGTGGCGCCCCTGGTTGGCCATCGAGGCATTGCCGGCACCGACGGTGTTGAGCGGGTTGGGCGTATGCGGCGACGTGTTCAGGCTGGTCGTCCAGTCCACGAACGAGATGTACATCGGCTTGTAGGGACGCAGCAGGAAACGCCCGCGGTTGGCGTCATCGTCCAGCTCCCAGCGGTCGGTCAGATCGGCGCCCAGCGAGCGCCGCACATCCTGCACGGCCCGTGAGACATGCGAGCCGTCCAGCAGCAGCTTGCCGCGCGAGCTGTCGTTGTCCTCGTCGGCGCGGGTGTCATCGCTGGCCCCCAGATTGGGCAGGCGGATGAGCTGCACGCCACCCGACGCGCCGGATGCCTCCATGCCCTTCCCGGCCGACTGGCCACTGGCCGTCGCGGGCTGACGTTCGCCCTGCCCCGCTCCGGTCGTCTGCGTGGCCTGATCGGATGGCGGATGGCCGCCCTGCCCACCAGCGGCCGGCGTCCTAAGTCCCCAGGCCTTCAGCTTCGGAAGATCCCGGTCCGGCTGCGGCAGCCGCCGGGCCATCACCTCGTCGTAGCACCCCAGCCGGCTCATGTCGTCCTCAATGCGAACGCAGTCCGAGACCTCGCGCGTGGCGCGCTGGATGTCCCGGGCCTGGCTGGCCGGAATCAGCACCATGTTCCCGTCGGGCGAGGCCTGGGCCACAGCCGGCGAAGCCCCCTTCCGGGTCTGCGGCGGCACGGCATCGCGTGCCTGCACGGTGGCCTGCCAGCCTGCCAGCCCGATGGCCAGCGACACGATCGTCGTGATTTTCATGCTCGAGGGTGGTCTTGTAAGGATCGGGCGGTCGGAAAACGGGTGCGACGACAGGCTGTCCATGACGTGCAGAAGTCTCCCGATTCTACGGAATATGAGACACCAGGATATTTCGTAAAAAAAATGATACGCTGGCATTTTTACTGGCGGGGTTCGCAGCCCGAACCCCAAGCACTGGCTGTACCGGGTCCGGAGGGGACCGGGCAGTCCCCCGGGTTCGGCAAGCCTGCCGACACCCGCCGGCGGCCGCCCAACCTGGATACCGGCACATCGGAGACAAAAACGTGAGCACGCCCCCTCTCGACATCAAGGTCGACGAAGCACTGCACAACCGCCTGAAGAACATTGCAGACCGCAATAACCGCAGTCTTCAATGGCTGACCCGACAGGCGCTGGTCAGCTATCTGGAAGCCATCGAACGCGGTCAGGAGCCGCCCGACCAGCTGTCCTTGCCCCGCGCCGATGCGCCCGAGCTGCCCAAGGGCGCCAAGGGCCAGCCCTCGGCGCCCTTCGTGGCCTTCGCTCAGCAGGTGTCTCCGCAAACCCCGCGCCGTGCCGCCATCACGGCCGCCTGGCGCCGGCCCGAACCCGAATGCGTCACCTGGCTACTGGCCCAGGCCAAGGACTCCCCGCTCACCGACCCGGGCTTTCAGACGCGCGTGTACAAGCTCGCCCGCCGCCTGAGCGAAGGGCTGCGTGCCCGGCCGCGTGCCGGCGGCGTCGAGGCGCTGATCCAGGAATTCGCGCTCTCCAGCCAGGAAGGCGTGGCCCTGATGTGTCTGGCCGAGGCGCTGCTGCGCATTCCCGACAGCCAGACGCGCGATGCACTCATCCGTGACAAGATCGGCCACGGCGACTGGAAGGCCCACGTGGGCCAGTCCCCGTCCATCTTCGTCAATGCCGCCACCTGGGGCCTGGTCATCACCGGCCGGCTGGTGGGCACCAACAGCGAGAACAAGCTGGCCTCGGCACTCACCCGCGTCCTCAAGCAGGGCGGCGAGCCGCTGGTGCGCAAGAGCGTGGACCTGGGCATGCGGATGATGGGCGAGCAGTTCGTCACCGGCGAGACCATCGAGGAAGCGCTGGCCAACGCCCGCAAGTACGAGGCCAAGGGGTTCCGCTACTCCTACGACATGCTGGGCGAGGCCGCCACCACCGAAGCCGACGCCCAGGCCTACATGGCCTCCTACGAGATGGCCATCCACGCCATCGGCAAGGCCTCGGCCGGCCGCGGCATCTACGAGGGCCCCGGCATCTCCATCAAGCTCTCGGCCCTGCACCCGCGCTACAGCCGTGCCCAGGTCGATCGCGTGCAGGCCGAGCTGCTGCCCCGCGTGCGCCAGCTGGCCCTGCTCTGCCGCCAGTACGACATCCCGCTCAACATCGACGCCGAGGAAACCGACCGGCTGGAGATCTCGCTGGACCTGCTGGAGTCGCTGTGCTTTGACCCGGCGCTAGCCGGCTGGAACGGAATCGGCTTCGTGATCCAGGCCTACCAGAAGCGCTGCCCGTATGTCATCGACTACGTGATCGACCTGGCCCGCCGCAGCCACCACCGGCTGATGATCCGCCTGGTCAAGGGCGCCTACTGGGACAGCGAGGTCAAGCGCGCCCAGCTCGACGGCATGGACGGCTACCCGGTCTACACCCGCAAGGTGCACACCGACGTGTCGTACCAGGTCTGCGCCAAGAAGCTGCTGGACGCCCCGGACGCCATCTACCCGCAGTTTGCCACCCACAACGCCCAGACGCTCGCCACCATCTACGAGCTGGCCGGCCAGAACTACTACCCGGGCCAGTACGAGTTCCAGTGCCTGCACGGCATGGGCGAGCCGCTCTACGAGCAGGTCACCAAGCCCGTCTCCGAAGGCGGCCTGGGCCGGCCGTGCCGCGTCTACGCCCCGGTGGGCACCTACGAGACGCTGCTGGCCTACCTGGTGCGACGCCTGCTTGAAAATGGCGCCAACACCTCCTTCGTCAACCGCGTCAGCGATCCGTCGCTGCCGATCGACCAGCTGATCACCAACCCCATCGAGGAAGCGGCTGCCATCTCGCCGGTGGGCGCCCCGCACGACCGCATCCCGCTGCCGGTCGACCTGTACGCCACCGAAGTTTTCGGCAAGCGCACCAACTCCTCGGGCATCGACCTGGCCAACGAGCAGGAACTGGCCACCCTGTCGGCAGGCCTGCTGGCCAGCACGAAGCAGGCCTGGCTGGCCCAGCCCGGCAACCGCCCGCCCCCTGCCACCGGCAAGGGCGCCAAGCTGCCCGAGGATGCCAAACCCGTGCTCAACCCGGCCGATCACCAGGACGTGGTGGGCCACGTGGTGGAAGCCACGCCGGCCGACATCGAGGCGGCGCTGAAGACAGCCGAGGCTGCCGCGAAGACCTGGAAGGACGTGTCCCCGGCCGACCGCGCCGCCTGCCTGCAGCGCGCCGCCCAGCTGATGGAAGACCGCATGGCGATCCTGATGGGTCTGGTGATCCGCGAGGCCGGCAAGTCGCTGCCCAACGCCATCGCCGAGATCCGTGAGGCCGTGGACTTCCTGCGCTACTACGCCAACCAGGTGACGGCCGAGTTCCGGAACGACACCCACCGGCCGCTGGGTCCGGTGCTGTGCATCAGCCCCTGGAACTTCCCGCTGGCCATCTTCACCGGTCAGGTCTCGGCCGCACTGGCTGCCGGCAACCCGGTCATCGCCAAGCCGGCCGAGCAGACGCCGCTGATTGCCGCCGAAGCCGTGCGCATCCTGCATGAGGCCGGCGTCCCCACCGACGTGCTGCAGCTGCTGCCGGGCGACGGCGTGCAGGTGGGCGCCCCGCTGGTGGCCGACTCGCGCATTGCCGCCGTCATGTTCACCGGCTCCACCGAAGTGGCTCGCCTCATCGCCACCACCCTGGCCCAGCGCCTGGACAGCGAAGGTCACACCATCCCGCTGATCGCCGAGACCGGCGGCCAGAACGCGATGATCGTCGACTCTTCCGCGCTGACCGAGCAGGTCGTGCAGGACGTTCTCGTCTCGGCCTTCGACTCGGCCGGCCAGCGCTGCTCGGCCCTGCGCGTGCTGTGCGTGCAGGAAGACAGCGCCGACCGCGTGCTGACCATGCTGGAAGGCGCCACCCGCGAGCTGCGTCAGGGCAACCCCGGGCTGCTGGCCACTGACGTGGGCCCCGTGATCGACACCGAGGCACGCGACAATATCGTCAAGCACATCGACACGATGCGCGCCAAGGGCCATCGCGTCAGCCAGCCCGCCAGCGCACGCGCCGACCATCAGGCCATGGCCACCGGCACCTTCGTGCCGCCCACGCTCATCGAGATCCGGAGCATCAAGGACCTGGGCCGCGAGGTCTTCGGTCCCGTGCTGCACGTGCTGCGCTACAAGCGTGACGACCTCGAATCGCTGATCCGCGACATCAACGGCACCGGCTACGGCCTCACCTTCGGTGTGCACACCCGCATTGACGAGACCATCGACCGCGTGCTGCCGCAGATCCACGCCGGCAACCTGTACGTCAACCGCAACACCGTCGGTGCCGTGGTGGGCGTGCAGCCCTTCGGCGGTGAAGGCCTCTCGGGCACCGGTCCCAAGGCCGGCGGTCCGCTGTACCTGAAGCGCCTGCTCTCGAAGCGCCCGCCGACCGTCATCCCGCGCACGGCCGACAGCGCGGCCGCCCTGGCGGCCCTGACCGAGTGGCTGCCCAAGGCCGGTCTGGTCGAGGCCGACACCGCCCTGGCCCGCCAGTACCTCAAGGCCCTGGAAGACGCCCAGATCGGCACCGAAGAGCAGACCATGCCCGGCCCCACCGGCGAGAGCAACACCTATCGCCAGGAAGGTCGTGGTCGCGTGCTGTGCGTGGCCAGCAGCCCGGCCGGCGCCGTGGCCCAGCTGGCCACCTGCCTGGCCACCGGCAACCAGGCGCTGTTCGTGGCCTCGGGCGCCGCGGCCGACGTGCTGAACAGCCTGCCCGCCTCGGTGCGCGCCAAGGTCAAGCAGATCACCGATGCCGAGATCGACAGCGCCGCCTTCGAGGGTGCGCTCTTCGAGGGTGAGGCCGAGCAGCTCAAGGCCCTGAACCAGCGTCTGGTCAAGCGCAGCGGCCCGATCGTCAACCTGCAAGGCCTGACGCCCGCGCAGCTCAAGAGCGGCCAGCACTACGGCAACGAGATCCTGCTGGCCGAACGGTCCATCAGCATCAACACCGCCGCTGCCGGCGGCAACGCCAGCCTGATGACGATGGCCTGATCATCGTCATCGCCCTGAAGGCGGAAGGCCACGTCCCTGCGGGGGCGTGGCCGGAAACCCGATGGGTCCAGGCCGGACGGCCCGCCAGACCATGGCGGGCACGGTCCCAACAAAAAACCGGGCACAAGGCCCGGTTTTTTCATGCTGGCTGAGTACCAGCCCCTGAGTACCAGCCCGTTTCCCGGGCCGGTCATGCCTTCAGCACCGTATCTTCAGCGCCGTTTCGGCGCCGGCGGCATGGCCTCCTCGAACTGGACGATGATCTGCTCGATGTCAGCCCGGTGCGCATGCAGCAGATCGACCAGCGATTTCTTCCGGCGGGCCGGCTTGGCCGGCGCCTTCGTCACGGCCGGGGCCGGGACGGATGCCAGCAGCTCCTTCAGCCCTTCCGGATACAGCGGGCAGTCGGCCCGGGTCTCCTCGGGCCGGTGCCAGATGGCCGAGAAGTCCGTACCATCGCTTTCCTTGCCCCGGATCACCTCCCGGGTATAGAAGGACGGATCCTCGAAGCGGGCATCGAAGACCAGCACGATCTCGTGGCGCGGCTCGTTGCCGATCTTGAAACGGTTCTCCAGCGTGCCGATGAGGCGGACCTCGGCGATCTCCGCGCCCAGCTCCTCCTTCAGCTCCCGGGCCAGCGTCTGCGCGCCGGACTCGCCGAACTCGATGCCCCCTCCCAGCGGCCGCAGGTAGGCCCCGTTGCGGTGCGGATCATGCCCCCGCGCCACCAGGATCTTGCCCTCATGCCGGAACACACAGATGGCCACTGGCCGGACGACTTGTGCTGTCATGACGATTCCTTCAGTGAAGATGATGGCCGCGGAACCGGCCGTGACTGGACTCTGAAGATTATCCCTTATTTTTCAGATAAAGCTCGACACGATCAGTCGTCCAGGTAGGCACTCCGGTTCCGAAAAAATCCTGATCCTCCGTCCATATGGGGCAATCCAGTACAAGCGCCGACGCGACAATCGGCCAGTCATCAGCATCCCTGCCACCGATACGCTGCAGCGCTTGCACTTGCATGTGTCCATAGGCATCCAGTGACAAGGGCCGAACCAGACACTCCAGCATCTCCAGAAGGTTCATGGCGCTTTCGGCACTCAGGCCGCGCTTGGCAAATAACCCTGGCAGATACGTCCTCGCGTCCGAATAGGCGACGTCTGGCGCGAAAAACCGTGCATGAGCCTGGTTGCTGAAGATGATGTTCCGGACCCTGCTCCCCAGGACCGCGCGTATCAGAATATTGGCGTCCAGCACCAGCAACGGCTTGCCGTACCGGATCACCTGGGCCCCTCCATCACACGCTTCCGTGCGCCTGTGCGAGCCTCCCTGCGCGCTGACTTGAACTCATCCACCAGCTCTTCCGGGTCGATCCGGTGCATGCTCAACAGCGCATCGAGTGCACTGCTGGCCTGCTCAAGAGCAGCCATATCGACTGTCTCCCCGGTCTGCGTCGGGATGAACACGCCCACCGTCTGGCCATGCCGGGTCACGGCCACAGGTGAGCCATCCTGAATGTACTCAGCCAGTCCCGCACGAAACTCTCTGATCCCTGCCTTGACGATCTGCATGGCCTGATTCCGTAATGGCAAAATGTGTATCTCAGTGTACATAATTGACTGATATCCCACAATATCAAGGGACAGAAGCCTCCCTGAAACCCCTACCTCCCCGCCACCCCGGCACCCTGAACGACATCCTCCACCGCCCGCAGCACCACCGGCAGCTCGGTGAGAAGCCTGATAGAGCATTGCAAGAATCATCAATTCTGATGCAGAATGACATCAAACCGAATGGAGCCTTCCGATGCGCACTACGGTCACCCTGGATGACGCACTTTACGAACAAGCGCTCGCTGTTGCCGACCCCGACATGGACAAGGCCGACCTCTTCCGTGAGGCCGTCAAGACCTTCGTCCGTATCCAGTCGGCCAAGCGTCTGGCCGCCTTGGGAGGCAGCATGCCTGACATGCAGCTTCCGCCGCGGCGCTCCCATTCCGACGATCCTGCATCCATCCAGGCCCAGCCTGCCACTTCTCGAAACGAAGATGGTTTTCCGTCGCTGCCATGACGACACGCGCCATCCTCGTAGACAGCAGCGTCTGGGTTGATCATTTCAGGCATGGCAATGAAGCACTGACAACACTGCTTCATCAGGACCGTGTACTGGTGCATCCCTTCGTCATCGGTGAAATCGCATGCGGCACCCCGCCTGATCGCACCCGGGTCCTCGCCTGGCTGGCCGAGCTGCGCAGCACCCAGATATGCAGTCTGAACGAACTGATGGCCTTCATCGAACGCCATCGTCTCTACGGTCTGGGCTGCGGCCTCGTCGATCTGATGCTGCTGACCTCGACCCTGATGACAGAGAACGCCCAGCTCTGGACGCTCGACAGAAGGCTGAACAGCCTCGCAGAACGATTTGGCATCGCTCACACTGTCCGCTGAGTCTTGCAACTCACAGCCCGTCCATTGCCCCCTACCTCCCCGACCCCCCGGCGCCCTGAACGATATCCTCCACCGCCTGCAGCGCCACCGGCAGCTCGGTAAAACCCTCGCGGTCCAGAAAGTGGCCGGCGTCCGGCACCCGGTGCACCGTGCCGCCCAAGCGCTGCGCCAGCTGCTCGCTCACGGCCGGCGGCACCACATAGTCATTGGTGCTGATGACGTGATGCAGGACCGGCGACATGGCGTGAATCGTGGCCGTATCGATCTTCGCCCGATCGGCGTAGGCATCCACGTCAAAGCCATCCAGCGTGGACAATCCCGGGATCCGCCCCGCAAAGCCCGACACCAGCACGATGCCGCCCAGCCGCTTCGCACCGGACTGGCTGGCAAAATGCAGCGCGCTGATGGTGCCCAGGCTGTGCGCCACCAGGATGGTGTGTTCATCCAGCTGCCCGATGGCCTCGCGCATCGTGGCCTGCCAGCGGTCGAAGTCCGGGTGGCTGCTGTCCGGCATCCGCAGGCGGGTGGCCTGGATCCCCCGTTCCCGCAGCTGCGCCTCCAGCCAGGGGAACCAGTGCTCCTCGGGCGAAGCGTCGAAACCGTGGATGATGAAGACTCGCCAGGGCGTGTCTGCATCTCCCTTCACCCTTCTTTCAGCGATTGTCTGGTGGCCTAGTCGCGCTCCATCAGCAGCACCAAAGCCCGTTTTTCCAGAGCCAGCCTCTGCCCCCGCAGCATGCTGTGCTGAAACAGCGGCATCCGTTGCGCCCCCTCCTGCCCCTCTCGCTTCTACTGTCGCGCAGGCAGCCATCATCACGCCAGTCCAGAAATCTCTTCTCGTCATGTCACATCTTCTCCATCAACACGTGCCGGAGCATTGCAGCCTAAAGCATGACAGAATGTCAGGGTCAACCTCCTCTACATCCAGTCCATGAGAATCGGCGAACTTGCCATGGCCTGCCAAACCAGTGTGCGCATGCTGCGTTTCTATGAAAGACTGGGACTGCTTCACCCGGTACGTGCACCCAATGGCTATCGTCACTACCGGCCCGAGGATGCTGCCTATGTCCGAAAGGTGATGCTGCTGAATCAGGCCGGCCTGCCACTGAAGGACATCGCACTGCTGCATGATTGCCTCAATGATGCGCCGCAGGACTTCTGTGATGTGCTGCGCGGCAAGTTGCGGGCGCAGCTGGTGGAGATCGATACCCAACTCGAACGGCTGCAGGCCTCACGTACCTTGATCCAGCAGTTGCTGGCTGGCGAGGGACGTACCGGCAACTGGAAAGGCACCCGCCCGACCTCGAATCCGGCTGCCGGCACGAACGCCTGAGTCATGCCTCACCGATGGCGTTACCATAGCCCCTCCTCTTCCCTGCGCAAGTCCCCCGGGACCACCGCATCCCCTCTCCTCCCCTCTCCTCGACTCCCGTTTCATGGCAGCAGAAGGTTCCTCATTCGACCTCATCCAGGTCGTCTCCCTGCTGGGCGCCGCCGTCGTGGCCGTGCCCCTCTTCAAGCGACTGGGCCTGGGCTCGGTGCTCGGCTATCTGGCCGCCGGCCTGGCCATCGGCCCCTACGGCCTGGCCCTGGTCACCGACTCGCACGCCATCATCCACATTGCCGAATTCGGAGTGGTGATGTTCCTGTTCGTCATCGGTCTGGAGATGAAGCCCTCGCACCTGTGGGGCCTGCGTCGACAGATCTTCGGCCTGGGCAGCCTGCAGGTCGTCGTCAGCGCCATCCTGCTCACCATCGTCGGCACCCTGTTCGGGGCGCCGTGGGAAGTGTCCTTCATCTGCGCCTCCGGCTTCGTGCTCACCTCCACCGCCATCGTCATGCAGGTGCTGGGGGAACGGCAGGAACTGGCCTCGCCGCGTGGCCAGCGCATCGTTTCCATCCTGCTGTTCGAGGACCTGCTGATCGTCCCGCTGCTGGCCATCGTCGAGTTCCTCGCGCCTGCCACACCCGAGAGTGCCGCGCATGCCACACCGCTGTGGCAGACCATCGGCACTGCCCTGCTCAGTCTGGCCGCCCTGGTGGCCGCAGGCCTCTGGGTGCTCAACCCCCTGTTCCGCGTGCTGGCCGCCAGCCGTGCCCGAGAGGTCATGACCGCGGCCGCACTGCTGGTGGTGCTGGGTGCCGGCCTGCTGATGGAAACGGGCGGCCTGTCCATGGCCATGGGCGCCTTCGTGGCCGGCGTGCTGCTGTCCGAATCGAGCTTCCGCCACCAGCTGGAAGCCGACATCGAGCCGTTCCGCGGGCTGCTGCTGGGGCTCTTCTTCCTGGGCGTGGGCATGTCGCTGGACCTGAAGGTGGTGGCCGAGAACTGGGGCATCATCGTCTCGGGCGTCATCGCGCTGATGGTGGTCAAGGGGCTGTGCGTCTATGGCGTGGCCCGGCTGGCCCGCAGCAACCACACCGACGCGATGGACCGGGCGCTATTGATGGCCCAGGGCGGCGAGTTCGCCTTCGTGCTCTATGCCGCGGCCGCCAATGCCGGCGTCATCGACGCCACCGTCAACGCCAACATGACGGCCATCATCGTGCTGTCGATGGCCATCACGCCGCTCATCCTCATCCTGCACCGGCGCTTCGGCGCGAAGCCAGCCGAGACGCCCGAGGCCGACACCATCGACGAACAGCATCCGATCCTGGTGGTGGGCATGGGACGCTTCGGCCAGATCGTCAACAGCATGCTGCAGATGAGCGGCCACAGCACCACCATCATCGACCTGGATCCGACCACCGTGGCCGGGCTCAACCGCTACGGCACCAAGACCCACTTCGGCGACGCTTCCCGCCCTGAACTGCTGCTGACGGCCGGCATCGAGAACGCCCGCCTGCTGGTGATCGCCATCGACAACCGGGAACAGGCGCTGTCCATCGCCCGCTTCGCCCGCGAGGTGAACCCCAACATCGACATCGTGGCCCGTGCCTACGATCGGCTGCACACCTTCGACCTGTACCAGGCCGGTGCCAACGAGATCGTGCGCGAGACCTTCGACGCCGCCATCCGTGCCGGCAAGCGTGCCCTGGAAAGGCTGGGCATGAGCCGCGACGACGCCGAGAAGGTCGGCAAGATCTTCTACCGCCACGACCGCCACGGCATGATCGAGCAGGCCCGCGTCTACGACCCCACGCTGGGCCCCTTCAAGAACGAGCAGATAGACGAGCTGGTCGTGGCGCAGCGCGAAAGCGCCCGCGAGGCCATCCAGGCCGCCCTGCGCGGTGAAGAAGAGGAATGGCCGCATGGCGACGACTGAGCCGGTTGCCCCATGACCCGCACCGAGCGCCTGCTGGAGCTGATGCAGCGGCTGCGCCGAAGCCGGCAGCCGCTGCAGGCCCAGGCACTGGCCGAGCAGCTGGACATCAGCGTCCGCACCCTCTACCGCGACATCGACACCCTGCGCCACCAAGGCGCCGACATTGAGGGCGAGGCTGGCGTGGGCTACGTGCTGAAAAGAGGCGGCCCCACCCTGCCACCCCTCATGTTCCGCGAAAGCGAGATCGAGGCTCTGGTGCTGGGACTGCGCTGGGTGGGCCGCCACGCCGACCCGGCCCTGGCTGATGACGCCCGCTCGGCGCTCTCCAAGATCGGCGCCATCCTGCCACCACGGCTGACCCCCATCTTCGACGAGCAGGCGCTCTACCCTGTCGGCCGCCGGCCGGATGCCGAAAACGACGAGAACACCGTACTGCCCGTCGTGCGCGCCGCCCTGCGCGAGAACCAGCGCCTGCGTCTGGACTACACCGACGGCGAGGGCCACACCAGTCAGCGCATCGTCTGGCCACTGGCACTGAGCTACTTCGCTGAGACCCGGATACTGGCCGCCTGGTGCGAGCTGCGCCAGGACTTCCGCCACTTTCGCACCGACCGCATGAAGCGGGCGCAGCCAGCCAGCCCCTGCCCGCTGCCCCGCCTGCGCATGCTGGCCGAATGGCAACGTCACACCGGCGTCGATCTGAGCCGGTACGATCCGTGATCGTGCGTGGTCAGCTCGGGCGCATCGTGCTCCTGACAGAAACTGACAACAGCCTGGCTTACAGTGATGCCATCCCTACAGTGAAAAGGCCCGAGCGGTGGAGATCATGGGTTGCAAGCTCAACTTGATGGTGCCCTGGCTGCCCACCACCCTCGCGTTCAGGAAAGCACCATGAACATCGAGCAGATCATCCAGCGCCGTTACGGCACCAAGTCCTTCAACCCGAAGCAGAAAATCTCCCACGAAGATTTCGCCCAGATCCGGGCCGCCCTGCGCAACAGTCCGTCCAGCGTGAACGTCCAGCCTTGGCACTTCATCATCGCTGACGACGAAGCCGGAAAAGCCCGGGTCTCCAAGGCCACCGAAGCCTTTCCACTCAACACCCCAAAAATCACCAACGCCTCCCACGTCGTGGTGTTCGCCTCTCGCATCCATGCCGACGACGCCTTCCTGGCATCCGTGCTGGAACAGGAAGACAAGGACGGCCGCTACGCCACCCCCGAATCCAGAAGAGCCGGCGATGATGCCCGCCGCACCTTCCTGGACATCTATCGCAACGCCGTGAAAAATGAAGAACAGTGGCTGGCTCATCAGGTATACATCAACCTGGGTTTCACGCTGATGGCCGCCGCCGCCCTGGGCATCGACGCCGCACCGATGGCAGGCGTAGACCTGAAGGTGCTGGACGCCGAGTTCGACCTACCCCGTAAAGGCTACAGAGCCGTGATTGTCGTCTCGTTCGGCTACCATGCCGACGACGACTTCAACGCCGCACTGCCCAAATCACGCCTGGAAGAGAACGTAATCTTTTCCCGGGCCTGATCCCAAAGCCGACGCCCCTCACGATCTAGGCGCTCATGGTGGGGATCAACAGCCTTGGCACCAGGCAATCGCAAGAACGAACCTGTGCCGATAGGCGCCTTCTGCACGTCGACGTGAACGCCACTCCGCACGGCGCGCTCACGCCACCCGCAGATGCTTCACCAGCGCCTGGAACAGACGTGAATCCGCCCGGCGGTTCGGGTAATAGAGGTGATAGCCGGGGTAGCTGATGGCCCAGTCCGCCAGCACCTCGATCAGCTCGCCACGGGCCAGCCGGTCGGCCACCACCTCGCGCGGAATCCAGAGCAGCCCCAGGCCGGCCAGCGCCGCCGGCAACAGCAGACCGCGGCTGCTGGCAAAACGTCCCTGCGGGCGCACCTTCACCAGCCTGCCATCGGACGGATCGCGGAACTCCCAGGCCAGCACGCCTCCAGCGGGCAGACTGCGATTCACGCAAGGGTGCTCCATCAGCCCGGCCGGCGTCTGCGGCAACCGCTTCAGGCCCGGGTATACCGGGCTGGCCACCACACACATCTGCATGTCCGGTGTGACTCGCACGGCGATCATGTCCCGTTCCACGTCGTCGCCCAGACGGATGCCGGCATCGAAACGCTCGGCCACGATGTCGACGAAGCGCATTTCGCCCACCAGCTCCAGTTCCACCTCCGGATAGGCCTGCATGAAACGCATGAACTTCGGCCACAACAGCTCCAGCACATGCTCGGTGCCGTTGATGCGCAGCCGGCCACGCAGCGTGTCGCGCAGCTCACTCAGTGCGTTGATCTCGTTGTCGATGTCATCGAAGAGCGGCGCCAGCCGCTGATGGAGCTGCTCGCCCGCCTGCGTGGGAGGCACCGTCATCCATGCCCCAGGTCAGTACCGTACCGACAATCCGATGTCTCACGATGGTCAGACCTTCCATGGCGACCATGCCTATGTGTCGTATCAGAAACCACTGAACGCCCATCGTCTTCCGATCGTGTTCCTGCATGGCGCGGGGCAATCGGGCAAGACTTGGGAGTCCACGCAGGATGGGCGCCTCCGCTTCCCCCTTCACCACGCACATTCATGCCCCGACACAAGGAAACCCTCTCCTTCCTGTTCATCCTGAGCGCCCTGATGGCGTTCACGTCGCTGTCCACCGACATCTACCTGCCCGCACTGCCCACGATGGAGCGCACGCTGGGCGGCGATGCCGAGCTGACGGTGACGGGCTTCCTGGTGGGCTTTGCCATCGCCCAGCTGCTGTGGGGCCCCATCAGCGACCGCATCGGCCGCCGCATTCCACTCTTCATCGGCATGGTGCTCTTCGTCGTCGGTTCGGTGGGCTGCGCACTGTCGGGCACCATGGCCGAGGTCGTGTTCTGGCGCGTGTTCCAGGCCGTGGGTGCCTGCGTGGGTCCGATGCTGTCGCGAGCCATGATCCGCGACCTGTACGGCAGCACCCAGGCGGCACAGATGCTGTCCACGCTGGTGATGATCATGGCCGGCGCGCCCATCGTCGGACCGTTGCTGGGCGGGCTGCTGCTCAAGACGGGCTCCTGGCATCTCATCTTCTGGCTGATGGCCATCATCGGCGTGGGCGGCTTCATTTCCATCTTCCGGCTGCCCGAAAGTCTGCCGCCCGAAAAACGGGCGCAGGGATCGGCCTGGGGGGCCTTCGCCAGCTATGGGGCGCTGCTGCGCAACCGCCCCTTCATGCGCAACACACTCTGCGTCACCTTCTTCTACGTCGCGGCCTACGCCTTCATCACCGGCTCACCCTTCGTCTACATCGATTACTTCCACGTCGATCCGCAGTACTACGGCTTCTGGTTCGGTGTGAACATCCTGGGCGTGATGGCCATGAGCGCCGTCAACCGCCGCCTGGCCGGGCGCATGCCGCTGGAGCGACTGCTCTGGCTGGCCACCCTCGTTGCCTCCGCTGCTGCCCTGGTGCAGCTGGTGATGGCCTTCACTGGGGTCGGCGGCATCTGGGGCCTGGCCGTGCCGATCTTCGTGATCTTCTCCACCAACGGCATCATCGCCGCCTGCGCCAACGCCGCCGCGCTGGCCAGCGTGGACAGCAGGAACGCCGGGTCGGCCGCCGCGCTGCTGGGCTCGCTGCAGTACGGCAGCGGCATCGTCTCCTCGCTGCTACTGGCCGCCTTCTCCAGCGGCACGCCCCGCACCATGGCGTGGGTCATCACGCTGTTCGTGCTGTTGAGCGCCGTGATGGCAGCCGGTGGGCGCCGGGCACCGGACCGCCGGGCACCGGACACCAAACATTCCTCCCAGACACAGCCAGCCGCCTGATCGGCCACAGCCGCCAGGCCTTGCGGCCGTGCCTCCTGCCCCCGTGGAGGCTGGCCGCACGGCCACGCCACACCGGCGTCGATCTCAGCCGGTACGACCCGTGACCGAGCTACCGCCCATCCTCCTGACGGAAACTGACAGCAACCCGGCGTATAGTGGCTTCACTTCAGGGAAGCGCTTGGCCTTCCCCACCCCAGGAGCCGACGATGAGCCACTTCACTCTCTACACCAACCCCCGTTCCCGCGGCCGCATGGTGCGCTGGATGCTGGAAGAATGCGAAGCCACCTATGAGGTGGTGCCGGTGCCCTATGGCGAGCCGATGAAGTCGGCCGCTTACCTCGCCGTGAACCCGATGGGCAAGGTACCGGCGCTGAAGGTAGACGACACCGTGCTGACCGAGGCGCTGGGCATCTGCACCTGGCTGGCCGAGCAGTTCCCGGAGAAGAACCTGATCCCGCCCGCAGGCCATGTGGAACGGGGCGAGTTCTACCGCTGGATGTGCTTTGCGCTGCATCTGGAATACGCCGCCATGGACCGCCGGTTCCAGCTTCTGGACAACGATCCGGAACGCCGCTTTTCCGTCGGCTATGGTGACTTCGACACCGCCTTCAACACCCTGCGGCAACACCTGAAGACGCGCGAGCATCTGGTGGGTGACCACGCCACGGTGCTGGACCTCTACTACGCAGGCCTGCTGATGCAGTTCATGCAGCCGCGGGGCACCGATACCGACAACCCGCGCAACCGTCCGGTGCTGTCCATCGACGACTCGGTCCTGGGCCCCTACGCCAAGCGTCAGACGTCGCGCCCGGCCTTTGCCCGCGCCGCAGCGCTGGACAATGAGCTGGCTGCCCGGATGGCGTCGGCCTGATGAAATATCCGTGCCGCCCGCGGCCAGGAGCGGAAACATCATGGGTCAGGCCTTCCGGAAAAGGCCCGGACGGGTGCACAGGACGGGCTCAGCCTTGTCCTTCCCTGTCCGGTTTCCCCGTGCGCCCCACCCAGACGGCCACCCCCAGTAGCAGCACGGCCGCCAGGGCATACGGCACGGTGGGCGAAATCTCATAGAGCAGCGCACCGGCCAGCGGCCCCAGCACATTGCCCAGCCCTTGGGCCGCCCCCACCGAACCGGCCGCCGCGCCCTGCTCGTGCGGCTGCACCGCATTGGCCGCCATGGCCGTGAAGGCCGGAAACACGAAGCCCATGCCCGCCGCTGCAACGAAGTAGGACAGCATCAGCGTCGGCACCCCGGTGGCCAGCAGCACCGACCCGAAGCCGATGCCGGCCGTGGTCATGCCGATGCAGATCATCCGGCCCGGTGGCAACATGACCCGCCGCACGACCATCTGCGTGATGATGAGCGCCACGCCCACGGTGGTCAGTGCCATGCCGGCCGTCTGCGCCCCTTCCCCGGGCGTCATGCCCAGTCGGTCGATGGCAAAGAAGCCCACGACGATCTGACCCACGGCCACCGTGAACAGCGCCGTGAAGGCCGCCACCATCGGCCGGCGCAATCTCGGATCCAGCAGGCGCGGCGACTGTCCCGGGCGTGCGCCGACCGGCGGCGTCGTTGGCAGGAACTTCCACAGCACCGCCAGTCCCAGTGCAGGCAGCAGCGCCGTCAGATAGAGCGGTGCCTCCAGCCCGAAGTGCGTGAGCTGTGCCGCCAGTGCGGGCCCCAGCACCAGACCCGCACCATTGGCCGCGCCCAGTGAAGCCATTGCGGCCACGCGCCGCTCGGGCGGCAGGTTGTCGGCGATCAGCGCCTGGCTGGCCGTGGGCGCCGCCGCATAGAAGCCGCCGATGGCACCGCGCGTCAGCACCAGCCCGGCAAAGACCAGCCCGACACTCATCGGCACGCGCATGGCTGCCACCAGCCAGCCGCTCATGGCGCAGTAGCTCACGAAGAAGCCGGCAAAGCCGGTGAGCATCACGGCACGACGGCCCTGGCGGTCGCTGCGCCTGCCCCAGACCGGCGACATCAGCATCCACAGCACACCGCTGACCGTGACGGACATGCCCGCCTGCCACGGCGCCAACCCCAACTGGCGCGACAGCGAGCCGACGATGGAGACAAAGGCCATCATCGCCATGGTGCCGCACATGTAGGCAAACAGGATCGGGCGCAGCGTGAAGGCGCGGCCCGATTGCCCTGCCGGAGGACCACCCGAATCGGGTGCTGGCGACGGGGTACGCTCGGAAACGGAAGATGGCGCGGCTTCTGGCATGACGAGGGGCTGGCTCGAAAGGGACGGCAGGACACTGCCCGGCCGACGGCACATCGTCCGCAGCCATGGCAGGCGCTTCGCGCATTATGAGCCCGCTCCTGAAAGCGGCCCGGCAAATCCACATCGGCAACGGAAGCAACGCCCGAAGACCTCCGTGCCGTCCGTGATTCCGGGATCGGGTGCATGCACTGCGCTTCCGGCCCGGCTCTGGTTGTCCGATCGAGCACGGTTCCGCGACGGGTGCGGCCGGGTGGTGGCCCATCAGGGCTTCCCCTAAGACCGCCGGGTGTCGCTTGCACAATTCATGCCAGCCCACTGACAATGGAGCCACATAATCATTCACATGACATGGAGATCCCGCTTCTGCCGGGCCTTCATGCAAGGAGACCCCCATCATGCTGCAAAGCTTCAGGAACCGGAGCGACTATCCGTTCTGGTTCGAGGTCGCACCACTTCTGCTAACCACGGCTATCCTGATGGTGCAGTTCTTCATCTTCAAGGACTACACACCGCACATCCCGCTGGTCATCGGCATCTGCATCACCGGGCTCTTCATGTCGCTCAAGGGCAGGAAATGGATCGACATGGAGCACAACATGTACCGGGTCATGAAGGTGGCGCTGCCCACGATGATCATCATCATGTGCGTGGGCATGGTCATCGCCAGCTGGATCGCCGCCGGCACGGTGCCCACCATCCTGGACTTCGGTCTGGGCATGCTCAGTCCACGCATCTTCCTGCCCGCCACCTGCATCCTGGCCACAGTGGTTTCGCTGGCCACCGGCACCTCGTGGGGTACCGTGGGCACCGTCGGCCTGGCCATCATGGGCATTGCCCAGGCGCTGGGCGTGCCGGAATACTGGGCGGCCGGCGCCGTGGTCTCGGGTGCCTTCTTCGGTGACAAGATGTCGCCGCTGTCGGACACCACCAACCTCACCCCGGCCGTGGCCGGCACCGATCTCTGGAGCCACATCCGGTCGATGCTCACCAACACCATCCCCGCCTATGCGCTCACGATCATCATCTACACCTGGGTGGGCATGGACTACGGCACCGGTAGCGGCATGGGCAGTCTGGAAATGCGCGAGACCATCCAGAACACGGTCCAGAGCAACTTCCAGCTGGGCTGGGTCACGCTCATCCCGCCGGTCGTGGTCATTTACATGGGCTTTCGCAAATACTCGGTGATGGGCACGCTGTGCACCGGCATCTTCATCGGTGCGCTCATCGCGGTGTTCTACCAGGGCGTGAGCCTCGACAAGATCTCCGGCATCCTGATGAACGGCTACACCGCCACCACCGGTCAGGAGTATGTCGACAAGCTGCTCACCAAGGGCGGCATCCTCAACATGGGCTGGGTCATCACCATGATGTTCCTGTCGCTCGCCTTCGTGGGCGTGCTGGAAGCCTATGGCACCTTCCACGCCATCCTGCTCAAGATCAACAAGGTCATCGCCTCGCGCTTCTCGCTGGTGCTCACCTCGGCCGGCTCGGTGCTGACCGTAGGCATGGTGGCTGGCGAGGTCTACACGTCGCTGGTGCTGCCTGGCCGCCTCATGAAGTCCAAGTACGCCGAGATGGGCTATGACCGCGCCATCCTGTCGCGCACCATCGAGGACTGGGGCACGCTGGTCTCGCCGCTCATCCCCTGGAACAACGGCGGCGCCTTCGTCACCAGCACGCTGGGCATCAGCACCTTCATCTACGCCCCGTTTGCCCTGTTCTGCTGGCTCTCGCCGCTCATCGGGCTGATCTATGCCGCCCTGGGCTGGTTCACGCCCCTCGATCCGAAAGGTCCGCAGAAGATCGAGGAAGAGGAGATGGAGGACATCGCCGACGAGGTGGAAGACTACATGGTCTGACCAGCAGCATGCTGGAAATCGCCAGACGACGAAACGGGTGCAGGGTTCTTCCTCCCTGCCTCGTCCTGATCATTCAGGGACATGCCGAATGCCAAGGACAGTTCCCAAGGACGAATTCCACCTCACTATGTGTGCTTAACACCTTCCGGCCGTGGCAACAAACATCCCTGAACTTTCCAGCCATGGGAGCAGATGTTCTTAACACCTTCTGGCCATGGCAACAAGCCACAAAATGGAAGGTGCACCATCACAGAACCGGGGACTTAGCATGAGAGGCTACCTTGTAGACTGAAATACTCATGTGGTTGAAACATACAGGCCATCCTCAGATATCTTCTCCCTGGTTCCAGACCCTGCGATGGGGCAAGTCACCTCACGACGCACATCTTTTCGCGCTGCCCTACGCAGGCGGATCCGCCGCCGCCCTGCGCTCCCTGAAGGAAGTCATCCATCCCGACATTCACCTTCACATCGCCACCTTGCCCGGCCGGGGAAGCCGCTTCGGTGAGCCGGCGCTGCACGACATCAACACCATCGTCCGGGCTCTGACCGATGCCATCGAACAGCACCACCCCGAACGCTTCGTCATCTTCGGACACAGCATGGGTGGCCTGCTGGGCTTCGAGATCTGCCAGGAGCTGACCCGACGCGGTCGCACTTTGCCAACAGCCCTGGTCACATCCGGCACACGCGCGCCCCACCTGTTCGCCAAGGATCGCGAGATCACCCACGACCTGCCGAGGGACGCCTTCATCGCCCACCTGCGCAAGCTTGCGGGCACGCCTCCGGAAATCCTTGCACACCCCGAGCTGATGGAACTGATGTTGCCCATGCTGCGCTGCGACTTCAGGCTGTGCCAGACCTATCAGTTCAAGCCCAGTGAACCGCTCAATGTTCCGCTGCTGGTGCTCTCAGGCAGCGAAGACGATGGAGTGAACGGTGACAGAATACGCGAGTGGCGCATCCACACACGCTGCGGATGCAGGTTCCACGAGTTTTCCGGAGGGCACTTCTTCCTGCATGATCACTGGCCGGAGATCGGGGAGATGCTGAATCTGCTGCTGGGCGTGCAGAAGGCGGTTCCGGCACCCGCTTCGGTCGCCGAGTCGCAGCACTGACGTGCAGGGCATTCCCTCCACATGCGGCCTGCCCCGATGGCGCATCGCCCACCGGGGCAGTTCGTCAGCCCGCCAGTCCCTCAGTTCCCTTCGTTGAAGGTCGGCACGTAGAACACGCGACCATAACGACGCCAGGCACCGGACTCCCCGAAGCTGTACTGGGTGCTGTAACCCAGATACCAGCCGTCACGCACGCGGTAGAACTCGTTGACCGCTTGGGCGCCACGCTGCGGGTAGCGCAGCACATGGAAGACGACGTGCTCGCGCGTCCAGCCGTTACCCAGCCAGGGGTTGATGCTGAACAGGTAGCGGGCAGTGCCGTCCGCACCGCGGGCCAGGTAGCGATACACCGGCACGGTGTTGCGCTGCGGCTTGGCGTAGGCGTAGAAGGCCAGCTCCTGACGGGTCCATTCACCGCTCACCGACGCGTCGGCACTGTACACATAGCGCAGGTCGCCATCACCGCCGGGGGCCACGTAGCGATACACACGCACCAGGTTGGCGGCTGCCAGCGCGGCATCCCGTTCAGCCTGGGCATCACGCAGCGTCACCTGCACGCGGGCCGAGACGGCCGAGGTGTTGCCGGCGCCATCCACCGCTTCCACCGTATAGCTGTAATCGCCGGGTTTCAGGTCGCGGTCGATGAGGCTCTCGGTCTGCAGCAGGTTGGGCGTGATGTCCATGCCGTCGCGACGGACGCGGTAGCCGGCCAGACCCGAGCCACCCGCATCGCTGGACTTGCCCCAGGAAAGCTGCACGGCATCATTGCCCTGGGCCTGGGCGTGCACGCCCCCCGGCACGGAAGGCGCCTCGGTGTCACGCGGTGCTTCCGGCTCCTTCTGGGCGCGGCTCGCGGGCACGTGGAAGATGTGACCGGCGAATTCCCAGCCACTGCCTGCGCTGTTGCCGGCCGTGGCGTAGTTCAGGTACCAGCCACCGCGCACCTGCTTGTACTCGTCCACGCCCGTGCGGCCTTCGCCCGGCTGGTTGTAGGCATAGAAGACGATGCCTTCACGCAGCCAGCCCGCCGAGCGCAGCGAACCGTCGGTGGTGTACTTGTAGCGCTTCTTGCCGCCCGTGGTGGCCGAGTAGCGGTACACCGGCACCGTGTTGTTCTTCTGGCTGGCGTAGGCCAGGAAGGCCTCGCCCTGGCGAACCCACTCGCCACCCAGGGCCGGGTCCGGGCTGTAGCGGTAGCGCAGGCTGGTGCCGTCATTGGCCGCATAGCGGTAGATGGGCACCACGTCCGGGTCGACCGTGGCCTGGCCAGCCACGTTCACGCGCACCATCTTCGAGATGGAGGGCGTGCCGGCCTCGTTCAGGATGAACACCATGTAGTAGCCGGGGGGCGTGTCGTTCACGTTGGACGGCAGCTTGGCCACCAAGCGGTTGCCTTCGCGGCGGAACGACAGCTCGATGAAGCGCTGGTTCATGTTGAACGAGTGCGTGACCGAGCCGGTGGCCACCATCGTCACGCGACGGATGGTGTCGGCCTGGGCAGACTCCAGCACCATGCTGCCACCGGGCTGCGCCACCATCGGGGCCTTGTCCAGCGTGGGACGCTGGGCCGGCGTGCCGTCGGCGTTGTACAGATAGGCCGGGTAGTAGACCTCGGCGTTGAGGTTGCTCTCCGGACCGTAGGCACCGCCACCACCGGTGAACAGCGAGCCGTCAGGCAGCAGCGTGGCGGTGGAGTGATAGAGGCGCATGCGCTTCTGCGACGGGCCGCGCGTCCACACACCGGTCTTCGGGTTCCAGAATTCCAGGTGGTAGATGGGATTGCGCGCCGTGGCCTTGTGGAAGTCGAAGTACTCGGCGCCCCCGCTGATGACCACGGTGCCATCAGCCAGCACGGTGCTGTTGTGCCACATGCGGGTGTTGCTCATGGTGCCGGCATCGGTCACCACGGGCTTCTCGCCACGGATGTCGATGATGGCGGCACGGTTGCCCAGCGCCTCGGTCAGCAGGATGCGGCCCGGCTCGAACATGACGGCCGAACCTTCCCAGTCAGACTTGTAGTTCAGCGTGCCCAGGTCGGTACGGGTGCCATTGCCGTCCAGCTTCATCCGGTACATCTGGGACCTGGAGAAGCCGAAGATGTTGCCGTCAGGGGCCACCCAGTTGCGCGGATAGTCCTCGCGCAGGTCGGAGGTGGTGATGCCGGACAGCAGGAAGTTGCTGCCGTCGTTGCGACGGATCTCGGGGTGATCGTTGCCGCCCTTGCCGCCCTGCACGAAGACTTCGCCGTTGGGCAGCGTGGTGGCAGTGGCGTACCAGCGCTTGCGCTGCATCTTGGCAGCCGCCTCGATGGTGTTGCTGCCCGGACGGAAGATCGTCGTGTCGTTGATGGGCTGGTTGATGCTGCGGCCACGGGCATCGCTGTAGATGTCACCGCCGGCGATGAACACGTCACCGGTCAGCGGCAGCACGACCTGGGCCGAGCAGAAGATGTCGGTCTGGGTGGTGTTGGGCAGCGTGAGGTGGGAGGCGTCGTCACCGCCCAGCGTCGGATCCCAGACGTCGTAGTAGAACTTGGCGCCCTGCTCGCCCCGGTCGGTCGAGCCATAGGTCATCACGCGGCCATCGGGCAGCACCACGGCGTGGATGGGGATGAAGGCCCACTTCATCTGACCACCCCAGGCACCTTCGGTGGCGGCCTTGGCGGCTACGGGCAGCGCCTTGCGGGCCACGACCGAGTCGTTCACGTCGGCCGCTTCATCGGCCACCGGGAGGGTGCCGACGTTCTGCTCGGCGCTGAAGTCGATGCCCTCGTTGGGCACGGCCGGCCGGGCATCCTGGGGACCGTCGACCTCCAGCGAGGCATGCGTCTGCGAGCCGGCCAGACCGCGGCCGGCATCAATCGCACCGCCGGACGAGGTGGGGGTGCCCGCATCGCCGCCACTTCCGCCGCAGGCGGCCAGGGTCAGCAACGCAGTCACGGAAGCAATGGCCAGCGCCTTGCGGCGCAGGTGGTCGGGCACGGCAACGGACGGGAAGGAGCGGATCACGACGGTTTCCTGTGGATTGAAGGGGCTGGCGAGCAGCCCGTATTGGAAACCTGCATCCTAGGGGATGGCCCCAATTCACGCCGTGCGATGCTTCACACAGGCCCCCATCCAGTGATCCGGACGGTTGCACGCACACGATCATCCGGGTTTTTTTAGAATATTTGACAGAGTCGGGATTCTTATACCGTTCCTGACCGACAGACGGTCGGTTTGTTCGTAGAATCCGGGCTGACGACTGAATACTTAACACAGCAACCATAGGAACGAGATGGTCAGAATCAAGCGTGGCCTGGACATCCCCATCACGGGTGCACCCGAGCAGCGGATCGAGGCTGCCCGCGCGGTGCACCACGTGGCGGTGATCGGTTTCGACTATCACGGCCTGAAGCCGACAATGGCGGTGCAGGTGGGGGACCGGGTACAGAAGGGCCAGCCGCTCTTCTCCGACAAGAAGAACCCCGGCGTGCAGGTCACGGCACCGGCCTGCGGCACGATCAGCGCCATCAATCGCGGCGAGCGGCGGGTGCTGCAATCCGTCGTGATCGAGGTGGGCGACGAATCGGCGCCGGACGCCGCCCTGCGCTTTGCCTACTGTAGCCCCGACAAGCTGGCGACGCTGTCCGGCGAGGCCGTGCGCGAGAACCTGCAGCGCTCGGGCCTCTGGACGGCACTGCGCACGCGGCCGTTCAGCAAGATCCCGGCCGTGGATGCCACGCCGGCCCACATCTTCGTCACCGCCATCGACACGCACCCGCTGGCAGCCAATCCCGTCCCGATCATCGCCGAACGGGCCGACGACTTCCGCCACGGGCTGGCCGTGCTCACGCGGCTGGCACCGGTGTTCCTGTGCCGTGCGCCCGGCTCTGCCCTGCCCGGCGAGGATGTGAAGGGCGTGACGACCGAGACCTTCGAGGGCCCCCACCCGGCGGGCCTGGCCGGCACGCACATCCATTTCCTGTATCCGGTCGATGCCACGCGCACGGTCTGGACGATCAACTATCAGGACGTGATCGCCATCGGCCACCTGTTCACCACGGGTGAGCTCGACACCACCCGCGTGATCGCCCTGGGCGGCCCGGTGGTGAAGAAGCCGCGGCTGCTGCGTACCCGACTGGGCGCCAGCCTGGACGAGCTGGTGGCCAACGAGCTGGAAGCGGGCGAGAACCGCGTGGTTTCCGGCTCGCTGCTGGGCGGCCGCACGGCGCGCGGCGCCTGTGCCTTCCTGGGTCGCTACGACCTGCAGGTGAGCTGCCTGCGTGAAGGTACCGACCGGCAGATGTTCCACTTCCTGCGGCCGGGCTTCGACAAGCATTCGGTCAGCGGCGCCTTCGTCTGGAGGCTGTTCGGCCGCAAGCCGCTGGCCATGACCACCACCACCAACGGCAGCCCTCGGGCCATGGTGCCCACCGGCACCTACGAGGCGGTGATGCCGCTGGACATCCTGCCCACGCAGCTGCTGCGCTCGCTCATCGTGGGCGACACCGAGATGGCCCAGAAGCTGGGGTGCCTGGAGCTGGACGAGGAAGACCTCGCGCTCTGCACCTACGCCTGTGCCGGCAAGTACGAGTATGGCCCGATTCTGCGGGACAACCTCACCCGCATCGAGAAGGAGGGCTGACCCATGGGACTGAGAGCATTGCTTGACCGGATCGAGCCGCTGGTTCACAAGGGCAGCCGATTCGAGAAGCTGTATCCGCTGTACGAGGCCGCCGACACCTTCCTGTACCGGCCGCGGCTGCTCACCCGCACCACGGCGCACGTCCGCGACAGTCTCGATCTGAAGCGGATCATGATCCTGGTGTGGCTGTGCACCTTCCCGGCCATGTTCTTCGGCATGTGGAACGTGGGCCATCAGGCCAACCTGGTCTTTGCCCAGCAGCCCGAGCTGCTGGCCGCGCAGACCGGCTGGCACATCGAGATCGTGCGCATGCTGGCGGGCTTCGACCCGAACAGCTTCTACGACAACCTCGTCCAGGGGGCGGTGTACTTCCTGCCCATCTACGCCGTGACCTTCGCGGTCGGCGGCTTCTGGGAGGGGCTCTTTGCCACCATCCGGGGCCACGAGATCAACGAGGGCTTCTTCGTCACCTCGGTGCTGTTCGCGCTCACGCTGCCCCCCACCATCCCGCTGTGGCAGGTGGCGCTGGGCATCAGCTTCGGCGTCGTGCTGGGCAAGGAGGTGTTCGGCGGTACCGGCAAGAACTTCATCAACCCGGCACTGGCGGGCCGCGCCTTCCTCTTCTTCGCCTATCCGGCCTCCCTGTCCGGTGAATCCGTCTGGAACGTCGTGGACGGCTATGCCGGTGCGACGGCACTGAGCCAGGCCGCAAGCAGCGGGGTCGGTGCCCTGGCGCAGAACGGCCTGAGCTGGACCGACGCCTTCCTCGGCTTCATGCCGGGCTCGATCGGCGAGACCAGCACGCTGGCCATCCTGCTGGGCGGCAGCGTCCTGCTGCTGGCCCGGATCGCCGCCTGGCGCATCGTCGCCGGCGTGATGATCGGCATGGTGGCGCTCTCCACCCTCTTCAACCTGTTTGCTGCCGGCTCGACCAACCCGATGCTGGCCATGCCCTGGTACTGGCACCTGGTGCTGGGCGGTTTCGCCTTCGGCATGATGTTCATGGCCACCGACCCCGTGTCGGCTTCCATGACCAACGCCGGCAAGTGGGCCTTCGGCATCGTGATCGGGGTGATGGTGGTGATGATCCGCGTGATCAACCCCGCCTATCCCGAGGGCATGATGCTGGCCATCCTGTTCGGCAACCTGTGTGCGCCCCTGATCGACTACTTCGTGATCCAGGCCAACATCAAGCGGAGGGCCAAGCGCCGTGTCTAAACAGCAAGAATCCATCGGCCGGACACTGCTGGTGGCCCTCGTCATGTGCCTGGTGTGCTCGGTGATCGTGGCCAGCGCGGCCGTGATGCTCAAGCCCGTGCAACTCACCAACAAGCTGCTCGACAAGCAGCGCAACATTCTCGTCATCGCCGGGCTGATCCAGCCGGACGCCAGCGCGCAGGAAGTGCAGCGTGTCTTCCGCGAGCGGATCCAGCCGCGTCTGGTGGACCTGGACAGCGGCCGCTTCGTCGAGGGCGGCAAGGCCGAGACCTTTGACCCGCTGCAGGCGGCCAAGGATCCGGCCCAGTCGTCAGCCCTGTCCGGCGCGGACGACATTGCCTCTATCCGTCGACGCGAGCACCGCACCGTGGTCTATCAGGTTGAAGGTCCGCAGAAGCAGCTGGAAACCCTGATCCTGCCGATCCGCGGCTACGGCCTGTGGTCCACGCTGCACGGTTTCATCGCCCTGAAGAACGATCTGAACACGGTCGTGGGCCTAGGCTTCTACCAGCACGCCGAGACCCCGGGTCTGGGCGGCGAGGTGGACAACCCCCGCTGGAAGGCGCTGTGGCCGGGCAAGAAAGTCTTCAGCGACGACGGCAGCAAGACGGACATCAAGATCATCAAGGGTTCGGTCGACCCGTCCAGCCCGCAGGCCGCCCATCAGGTCGACGGACTGGCCGGCGCCACGCTCACCAGCAAGGGCGTGGACAACCTGCTGCACTTCTGGCTGGGCCCCAAGGGCTTCGGGCCGTTCATCGCGAACCTGCGTGAGGGCGCGCAGGGTTCATCGCAGGCATCGACGGGAGGACGCTGAGCATGGCTGACAAACCCACCATCCGCGAGGTTCTCCTCGACCCGATCATCAAGAACAACCCGATCGGGCTGCAGATCCTCGGCATCTGTTCGGCGCTGGCCGTCACCTCCAATCTGAAGACCGCGCTGGTGATGTCGATCGCGCTGACACTCGTCACCGCCTTCTCCAGCATGTTCATCTCGATGGTGCGCACGCAGATTCCGGGCTCGATCCGGATGATCGTGCAGATGGTCATCATCGCGTCGCTGGTCATCATCGTCGACCAGCTGCTCAAGGCCTACGCCTTCTCGCTGTCCAAGCAGCTGTCGGTGTTCGTCGGGCTCATCATCACCAACTGCATCGTGATGGGCCGCGCCGAAGCCTTCGCCATGGCCAACCCGCCGCTCCTTTCCTTCATGGACGGCATCGGCAACGGCCTGGGCTACAGCACCATGCTGATGCTGCTGGGCACCATCCGCGAGCTGCTGGGCGCCGGCAAGCTGTTCGGCATCACCATCCTGCCGGTGGTCAACGACGGCGGCTGGTATGTGCCCAACGGCCTGCTGCTGCTGCCACCGTCGGCCTTCTTCCTGATCGGCATGATCATCTGGGCCCTTCGCACCTGGAAGAAGGAGCAGTGCGAGACGCCGGCCTTCCGGCTGGCTCCGCACACGCGCGAGGAGGAATACTGAGCATGGACATCCAGCTGACCCGGACGTCCGGGATGACTGAATACGAGGGACAACGCAGATGACCGCGCACTATCTGAGTCTTTTCTTCCGCTCCGTGTTCATCGAGAACATGGCGCTGGCCTTCTTCCTGGGGATGTGCACCTTCATCGCCATCTCGAAGAAGGTGCAGACGGCCATCGGCCTCGGCGTGGCGGTGGTGGTGGTGCAGGCCATCACGGTGCCGGCCAACAACCTGCTGTTCACCTGGCTGCTCAAGCCCGGTGCGCTGGCCTGGGCCGGGCTGCCCGACGTGGACCTGAGTTTCCTGGGACTGCTGTCGTACATCGGCGTGATCGCCGCCATCGTGCAGATCCTGGAGATGCTGCTGGACAAGTACGTGCCCAGCCTCTACAACGCGCTGGGCGTGTTCCTGCCGCTGATCACCGTCAACTGCGCCATCATGGGTGGCACGCTGTTCATGGTCGAGCGCGACTACACCTTCGCCGAGAGCGCCGTCTACGGCCTAGGCTCGGGCCTGTCGTGGGGCTTGGCCATCGTGCTGCTGGCCGGCATCCGCGAGAAGCTCAAGTACAGCGACGTGCCCGACGGCCTGCAGGGCCTGGGCATCACCTTCATCACCATCGGCCTGATGGCGCTGGCCTTCATGTCGTTCTCGGGGGTCCAGCTGTGATGCCTGACGCAACCCTCACCAAGCCTGCAGGAGGAAGCCTTTCATGAATTCGGAAATCCTGCTCGGGGTCGGCATGTTCACGGTGATCGTGCTGTCGCTGGTGGTGCTGATCCTGGTGGCGCGCTCGTGGCTAGTCTCCAGCGGCGACGTCACCATCGAGATCAACGGCGAGCGCAAGATCACGGTGCCTGCCGGCGGCAAGCTGCTGCAGACCCTGGCCGGTCAGAACATCTTCCTGTCCTCGGCCTGCGGCGGCGGCGGCTCGTGCGCCCAGTGCAAGTGCATCGTCGAATCCGGCGGCGGCGAGATGCTGCCCACCGAAGAAGCCCACTTCACGCGGCGTGATGCGTCCGAAGGCTGGCGGCTGTCGTGCCAGACCCCGGTCAAGCAGGACATGAAGATCCGCGTGCCCGAAGAAGTGTTCGGCGTGCGCAAGTGGGAATGCACGGTCGAGTCCAACTTCAACGTCGCCACCTTCATCAAGGAGCTGACGCTGCGCCTGCCCGAGGGCGAGAGCGTGGACTTCCGCGCCGGCGGCTACGTGCAGCTGGAATGCCCGCCCCACGAAGTGGCCTACAAGGACTTCCACATCCAGGACGAGTTCCGTGCCGACTGGGACAAGTTCAACCTGTGGCGCTTCGTCTCCCGGGTGAACGAGCCGGTCGTCCGGGCCTATTCCATGGCCAACTACCCGGGCGAGAAAGGCATCGTCAAGTTCAACATCCGGGTGGCCTCGCCCCCGCCCAAGGGCGGCGACAACATCCCGCCGGGCAAGATGTCCTCGTGGGTGTTCAACCTGAAGCCGGGTGACAAGGTCACGGTGTATGGTCCGTTCGGCGAGTTCTTCGCCAAGGAAACCGACAACGAGATGGTGTTCATCGGCGGCGGTGCCGGCATGGCGCCCATGCGCTCGCACATCTTCGACCAGCTCAAGCGCCTGAAGTCCAAGCGCAAGATCAGCTTCTGGTACGGTGCGCGCTCGCTGCGCGAGGCATTCTACGTGGAGGAGTTCGACCAGCTGGCCAAGGACAATCCCAACTTCACCTGGACGCTGGCGCTCTCCGATCCGCTGCCCGAGGACAACTGGAAGGGGCCGACCGGCTTCATCCACAACGTCCTGTACGAGAACTATCTGAAGGACCATCCGGCGCCGGAAGACTGCGAGTTCTACATGTGCGGTCCCCCGGTGATGAACGCCGCCGTCATCAAGATGCTGACCGACCTGGGTGTCGAGCGCGACAGCATCTTCCTGGACGATTTCGGGGGCTGAGCCGTGCCCAAGGCACGCAAAGAGGGCGGTGTGCGCCGTCTGGTTCGCTCCGCGGCCGTCGGCGTCCCCGCCGCCCCCTCCGCCCTCATCCCCCGGCTGCTGGCCCTGGCCGCCACCCTGCCCCTGCTGGCAGCCTGCCAGCCTGATGTCGTCCAGTTGTCGGGCCCCACGATGGGCAGCAGCTACCACATCAGTTATGTGCGATCCAGCGGCACGCCCGAACCCGAAGCCGTCCAGGCCGAGATCCGGCGTCAGCTCGACCAGCTTGATGCCGCCGTCTCCACCTATCGCGACGATTCCGATCTGGCGCGCTTCAACGCCGCCCCGGCGGGCACCTGCCAGCCCATGCCCCCCATGGCGCTGGAACTGGCCCGCAGTGCGAAGCAGCTGGCCGCCGACAGCGAGGGGGCCTACGACGTGACCTTGCTGCCCGTCCTGGACGCCTGGAAGTTCGGGCCCAAGGCAGCACGTGAAAAGGCCCAGCAGGGGAAGACGACTGGAACCGGCGACGCCCCGGCAGCCGGCCATGACAAACCCCTGACGGTGGATCAGCTGACGGCGCAATCCGGAGCCCCAACGCAGCCTTCGCAGCCCCCTTCCCAGCCCCCTGCGCGCCCCTCCCTGGACGCCGACACACTGGCCAGCCTGCGCGCCCACACCGGCATCGGGCACCTGAAGATCACCGGCGACCGGCTGTGCAAGGACGCCCCCATCACTGTCGAGTTCAACAGCATCGCCGCCGGCTACATCATCGACCGGCTGGCCGAGCGCTTTGCAGCCCAGGGCATCCATGACTACCTGATCGAGGTCACGGGCGAGATTCGTGCCGCTGGCGAGAAACCGGGTGGCCATCCCTGGCTGATTGCCATCGAGGCCCCGCTCGACCATGACCGCAAGGCGCAGCGCCTGGTCCAGCTGAAGGACGAGGCCATCTCCACCTCGGGCGACTATCGCAACTATCGCGAGGAAAATGGCCGGCGCTACTCGCACCTGATCGATCCACGCACGCTGGCCCCCATCGAGCACACGCTGGCAGCCGCCACCGTCGTCACCCCCGAGGCCATGCGGGCCGACGGCCTCTCCACCCTGCTGATGGTGCTGGGGCCCGAACACGGCTACGACTATGCCGTGCGTCACCAGCTGGCGGCGCTGCTGGTCAGCCGCACGCCCCAGGGCTTTCAGACGCGCACCACGCCGGCCTTTGATGCACGCTTTCCGGCATCCGCCGCGCCCTGACGCCACATCCGTGCGCTGAAGGCGCGCAGAGGGCGTAAAGTGCCCTCGTGGTTCAATACTGATCCAGGCCCGCAGACGGGCCGATGGAGATTCCGATGATTGTCTGGCTTCTGGTTTTTGTCGTGATGCTGCTGGTCGTGGCCGGCATGGCCGTGGGCGTGATGGCCGGCCGCAAGCCCATCGCCGGCTCCTGCGGCGGCATCGCCAACCTGGGTATCGAGAAATCGTGCGGCATCTGCGGCAACGACTTCACCAAGTGCACCAGCAACCAGCCGGCGGATGAAGCCGGCGCCAAAGCCCGTCCGGCAGCCAGCAATGCTGCCCCCGCGGACGATCTGGTCCGCCAGGAATCCCTGTAAGCGCCAGGCAGACCTGCACCCCGCCACCTGCCATCACCTGCCAGGCGCCCGGCCAGCCCCCTTCAGCTTTACCGGCAGGAACGATCCGTCCACTGCTGCCGCACCTGCTCACCTTCGCGGCACTTGAACTGGCGGCCTGCCGATACGGCCACCCAACCCGCGCCGCGCCGCACGAACTCGATGCGGATGCGTTGCGACGCGATGCTGTCGTCGGGCAGGTTGGCCATCGTCACCAGATAGACCGCACTGGTGACCGGGCCATCGGCATAGATGAAGCTCTCGCGCCGGCTCTGGTTGACCGGCAGCGCAGCCAGCGTGCTGGCCTGCACCGGGAAGAGCGTCTCGAAGACCTGCTTGCCGCACATCTCGATGGGCTGCTCGCAGGGCTTGCCCAGCTGCGCAGCGTTCTCGGTGGACAGCGCCATCGGCGCAAAGCCATCGGCCGTGCGCACGGTGGCCGGCAGCGTGGCCGGCACCCGAGTGCCGTGGTTGCTGCCCGCCGCCTCGATCACGGCCGTCTGCCAGCCGCGCCGGGCATCCGGATCGCTGGAGGCCTTGCTACTCCCTTGGGCCGAGCCGGCCTGAGCGGCCAGCTGCCCCTCCTTGCCCGTCCGCTGTCCGCTTCCGTTGCCTGCTGGGTCCTGATCAGCGGCACCCCGGGCATCCGTCCGGTTGTCGATCATGGCTGGCCCGGTCTGTGCCCGGCCTGCGCCTTCCTGATCGGACGATGCAGCGCCAGCGTCCACCACACCCGGTGCAGAACCGGCCGTGGCCCGTGCCAGAGAGGCCTCGGCTGCATGCATCTGTTTCAGCTGATCGGCCGAGATCGACGGATTGGCCGCCACGATGTCAGCCGCCGAATGGGCCGACTGGGTGCCGTTGCGCTCCCCATGGCCCGAAGCGCCGCCCTGGGCAGATCCGGAGACCGAAGCACCAGGCCGGTTCGGGCCCGTCTGCGATGCGCCTTGACCTGCCGCACCTTTCTGGCGCTCACGGGCAGCCACCAGGGCATCCTCCTCGGTCAGCCCCTGGTTGGCGATAGCTTCATCACGGCGCAGCGCGTCCAGATCGGCCGCATGGTCCGAGGTCCCGGCCTTGCGGGCGGCCTCGGCCTGCTCCGTGGCATGGCGCTGGCTCTCAGCCTCGGCAGCTCGCTGCTTCTGGTCAGGATGGGCCGCCGTCACCGCCTCATCCTGCTCGATGGCATCCTGACGCGGACGCCAGCGGGCATCCAGCGCGGGCACAGCCTCCTGTTCGTTCGGCGTGATGGTCTCGACAGGCGTGGCCGAGCGCACCCCCGCATCCGGGCGGTCGGAACGCAGCACCCGCACGGCCGGATCCTGAGTGTTGGCCGTGCGGCTCGTGTCCTGACCCGGCTGCCCGGCAGAGGCTCGGCCGGTCACGACGCGGTTCGACGCATCCTGCCCTGCCCCGGAAACCGCCTGCGTCCCCGCGCTGGCCGCACCGGGCTGTGTCCGGGCAGCCGAGTTGCCGGCCTGGGCCTGAGCCTGAGCCTGAGCCTGGGCTGCCACCTTGCCGTCGGCCTTGTGCCGGGCAAGCTGGCTGGCCGGCCCGCAGGCCTCCTTCTGCCAGCTGCCGCCCTGGCAACGATACTGAATGCCCACCTGCACCAGCTGGAAGCCCTCGGCCGTCTTCTTGAAGGCCAGGCGGCGACGCCAGCCGGCATGGGCGTTGCGGTTCTCCGGCACCGCCGTCTCCAGGAAGATGGCCACGCCGCTGTCAAACAGGAACTCCTCCTCGACGAAGCGATAGGCCGACTTCGGCGCGCTGCCCGCCGGCATGCCCAGCTTGCCCGCCACCCGCCGGCCGCAGGTCTTGACCTTGCTGCTCTGGCAGACCATCGGCCCCTGGCTCACGCTCTGTGCCGCGAAATCAGTCGGCCGGGCGATATCGGTACGTGCGGTGGCAGCCTGAGCGCCCCAGGCGCAAGTCAGGGCAAGAGTCAGCAGCGACAGTCGGAAGGCAGGGAAATTCATGGACACCGGGTTGAACAGAACAGGCAGCGCCCCCACGGGGCCGCCGCAGTCAAGGAAGGAATTCACACGATGATGGAAGTCTTGCAGCCCCCATCCGAATGCGCAAGCGCCGCCCCAGGTTCGGTACCGGGAAAGGGCCCGAAAAATGGCCGGCGATGCGATCTTTAAAGCTTTCAGGCGTCTTTCAGGGCCTGGGCGCCCAGCTGCACCCATTCCAGCGCCAGCTCGCGCTCGGCAATGAAGGCGTTGTACAGCGTGTCTTCGCACAGGATGCCCCGCGGCATGTCCTCGGGCAGCCGGCCAGCCTCATCGGCTTCATAGTCGCGGCGCCATTCACCATTGAAATAGTAGTGGTGCAGCTCCTGCAGCCGGGCGTGGGCCGTCCGCCATTCCCGCTGGGCCGCCTGCAGGCGTGGCAGGACCTCGGCCCATTCCTCATAGAGCGCTTCCAGCCGGCGGATGCGTGCCAGATCTTCCGGGGGCAGCAAGGACGTGTCGCCGGCCTGGGCATCCGCCTTCACCTGCGCAGGGGTTGGCTCACCAACGGCTGCATCGGCCGCCCCAACCGGAGAGACATCGGCAGCCGGGGTGTCCGCTGCATCGACGGCCGTCTCGGCGGGAGCCTCGGCAGAAGCTTCTTCAAGGACATCGGCATGGACGAGGCCCGAGAGGCCTGCATCAGGAAGACCGCTTTTCATAAGACTTCAACGCTTTTCACAATATGAAGAGAAGACCGACAACCGATGGCGTCCCCTAGAGCCAGGCCTGCAGCGCTCGCCCTGTCGGACAGACCATACGCCCATCCGGCCCAAGGCGGACTGTGGGCGTGCCAGCATGTGCACACCGTCCGGATCAAGCGCTTCCGAACCCCATGGGCACCAACGCCAACGTCGTGCAATTATAGGCGAACATATCGCAACCGGATTCGAAATCACGGTAAAACACCGAAAAACGAACATCTTCCCGGCGCCATGGCCACGTCGGGCCGCAACACCGTTTCGCCATCTTCCCGTCGCCCGATCAGGGTGCGGCGCTCCCGATGGCCGGGCCCGCCGGAGCGGAGCCTAGCCCCGCCTTGAAGCACAGGGCGGACGGGTATACTGCCAGCAAAGTATTATCCCCCCATAAGACCTGAACGATTCCGTTCCCGGAAGATTCGTCAATTCCACGGAGACTCTCATGACCCATCGTGTCGAAAGATTCGGCCTGCAGGTGTCCGCCCCCCTTCATGACCTGATCGAGGAGGCTCTGCCCGGCACCGGCGTCAGCGCCGACGCCTTCTGGCAAGGCCTGTCCAGCCTCATCCACGACCTGGGCCCCAAGAACCGCGCCCTGCTGGCCAAGCGTGACGACATCCAGAAGAAGCTCGACGACTGGTACCGCGCCCATCCCGGTCCCATCCAGGACATGGCCGCCTACAAGACCTTCCTGACCGAGATCGGCTATCTGGTGCCCGAAGGCCCCGACTTCGCCATCGACACCCCCAACGTCGATGACGCCATCGCCAAGGTGCCCGGCCCGCAGCTGGTCGTGCCCGTCATGAACGCCCGCTACGCGCTCAACGCCGCCAACGCCCGCTGGGGCAGCCTGTATGACGCCCTGTACGGCACCGACGCCATCGGCAGCCTGCCCAAGGGCGGCGGCTACGACCCGGCTCGCGGCGAGCAGGTCATCGCCTGGGCCAAGCGCTTCCTGGACGAAGTGGCCCCGCTGGCCAAGGGCAGCCACAAGGACGTCACCGCCTACCAGGTGGTCGACGGCAAGCTGGTGGCCCAGACCGCCCAGGGCGCCACGGGCCTGAAGGATCCGTCCCTCTTCGTGGGCTACCAGGGTGATGCCAGTGCACCCTCTTCCGTGCTGCTGCGCCAGAACCAGCTGCACATCGATCTGCGCATCGACCGCAACAACCCCATCGGCAAGGCCGACCCGGCCGGCGTGGCCGACGTGGTGATGGAAGCGGCCGTCTCCACCATCATGGACTGCGAGGACTCCATCGCCGCCGTCGACGGTGAGGATAAGGCCGACGTCTACCGCAACTGGCTGGGCCTGATGAAGGGCGACCTCACCGAGGAAGTCAGCAAGGGCGGCAAGACCTTCACCCGCCGCCTGAACCCCGATCGCGTCTACACCACGCCCGACGGCAAGGGTGAGTTGTCGCTGCAGGGCCGCTCGCTCATGCTGGTGCGCAACGTCGGCCACCTGATGACCAGCCCCGCCATCCTGGACAAGGACGGCAACGAGGCCCCCGAAGGCATGATCGACGCCATGTGCACGGTGCTCATCGCCATGCACGACCTGAAGAAGACCGGCGGCGCCCGCAACTCCGCCAAAGGCTCCATCTACATCGTCAAGCCCAAGATGCACGGGCCCGAGGAAGTGGCCTTCGCCAACGAGATCTTCAACCATGTCGAAAAGGTGCTGGGCCTGCCGGCCAACACCGTCAAGCTGGGCATCATGGACGAAGAGCGCCGCACCACCGTCAACCTGAAGGAGGCCATCCGCGCGGCGCGCTCGCGCATCGCCTTCATCAACACGGGCTTCCTCGACCGCACCGGCGACGAGATCCATACCTCGATGGAAGCCGGCCCGATGGTGCGCAAGGGCGACATGAAGACCCAGCCGTGGATCCACGCCTACGAAGACAACAACGTCGACGTCGGTCTGGCCTGCGGCCTGTCCGGCATCGCCCAGATCGGCAAGGGCATGTGGGCCATGCCTGACCTGATGAAGGCCATGCTGGAGCAGAAGATCGGCCATCCCAAGGCCGGTGCCAACTGCGCCTGGGTGCCCAGCCCCACCGCCGCCACCCTGCACGCCACCCACTACCACCAGGTCGACGTGCTGGCCCGCCAGGCCGAGATCGCCAAGGGCGGCAAGCGCGCCAAGCTGGAAGACATCCTCACCATCCCCGTCACCGCCAAGGCCGACTGGTCCGAGGCCGACAAGCAGGCCGAGCTGGACAACAACGCCCAGGGCATCCTCGGGTATGCGGTCCGCTGGGTGGATCAGGGTGTGGGCTGCTCCAAGGTGCCCGACATCAACGACGTGGCCCTGATGGAAGACCGCGCCACCTGCCGCATCTCCTCGCAGCACATGGCCAACTGGCTGCGCCATGGCGTCGTCACCCGCCAGCAGGTCGAAGAGACCTTCAAGCGCATGGCCGCCGTGGTGGACAAGCAGAACGCCGGCGACCCGGCCTACCGCAACATGGCCCCGGCCTGCAACGGCATCGCCTACCAGGCCGCCACCGACCTGGTGTTCAAGGGTTGCGAACAGCCGGCCGGCTACACCGAGCCCATCCTGCACGCACGGCGTCGGGAATTGAAGGCTTCGCTGGCCAAGTGATGGTCTGAAGAAGACCCGAGCCGGCCCCACAGGGGCTGGCCCGCGTCCCGCAGGCCGCCCTTCCAGAACGGAACGCCTGTCCGACAGGGCCGCGATTCAGTCAGGCCTGCCTTTCATGGGCAGGCCTTTTCCTTTCCAAAGCAGGCGTTGAAGGTTCAGCGCCCCTCGTCATCCCCCTGCATCAGCGCCTGATGCGCCGCATCGGCCTGGTGCAGCACGCTTTCCACCAGGTTCTCCCGGTCGCCCGGTGTCTGCGAGATACCCTCGGTCTCGGCAATGGCGCTGCCATCGGTCTCGCTGACTTCCGGCGATGCGATGGGCTCATTGCCCGGCAGCACGTCCACGAACTCCAGCCACTTGGGCAACTTGTACTGGGCCAGGTTATCGGCCAGATAGGCCATCAGGCGCTGCTGCATGGCCTCGTCAGGTGTCTCGTTGGGCTTGAGCACCACCAAGGCCTTGGGCCGGATCAGGCCCTCTTCTTCGGGCGCGCCGATCACGCTCACCTCGGCCACGGCGTCGTGGGCCTGCAGGGCGCTGGCGATCTCGGCCGGCGAGACGAACTGGCCGGAGATCTTGATCAGGTCATCGCAACGGCCGGCATAGTGATAGAAACCTTCCGTGTCGCGCCAGAAGCGGTCACCGGTCTTCACCCAGGGGCCCAGGAACACGTCACGGCTCTGCTGGCGCTGGTTCCAGTAGCCCAGTGCCGCCGTGGGACCATTGACCAGCAGCGTGCCGACATTGCCGTCGGGCACGTCGACATTCTGCTCGTCCACCAGCCGGATGCGGAAGCCCGGCACCGGCTTGCCCACCGTGCCTTCGGCCGTTTCAGCCGGCGTGTTGGACAGGTAGATGTGCAGCATCTCGGTGGCGCTGAAGCCATTGAGCACGGGGGTGCCCAGCTTTTCCTCGAAGCGGCGCTGCAGGCTGGCCGAGAGCGAATCGCCGGCCGAGACGCAAAGGCGCAGCGACACCTCATGGTCATCGGGACACTCGGGATCGGCCAGCAGGGCTGCAAGCCCTGCCGGAACCCCGAACAGCACGGTCGGGCGTGCGCCCACCACCTTGGCCGGCGCAGCCCCCGTCAGATAGTGGATGAGATCGCTCACGGTGCGGCGGCCGGACTTGAGCACGGCCATGGCGCCCGCCACCATGGGGAAAATGAGGGAGTTGCACAGGCCGTAGGCGCTGTAGAGGGGCGCCACCGACAGGCAGCGGTCGCGGGGGGTCAGCTCCAGCACGCCCTGCCCGAACAGCTCGCCCATCTGCACCAGGCTGGAATGGCAGTGGATGGTGGCGCGTGGATGTCCGTCGATGCCGGAGGAATAGAGCCAGAAGCAGGGCTCATCGCTGATGGTGTCGATGGTGTCGAGGTGATCGTCCTCGGCGCCGGCCTCCAGGATGGCACCAATGTCGCCCCCATCAGCCAGCGGCGCTTCCGAGACCATCAGCCGCGACAGCGTGGAAATGGAGTTGTGCAGACCATCCAGCGCCGAATAGACCGAGCGCGAGACGAAGAGTGCCTTGGCCCGCGAATCGCGCAGCATGTAGTCGTAGTCGTGCTTGGAAAGCCCCGTGTTGACGCACACCGGCACGACCCCCGCCTTGATGGCCCCCAAGAAGATGGTCGGCCAGTCGATCGTGTCGGTCAGGCACAGCATGATGCGGTCTTCGCGCCCCACCCCGATGGAGTGCAGCCCGCGCGCGAAGTGGTCCACTCGCCGGGCCAGTTCACCGTAGGTCATGGCCACCCGCTCGTCAACGAAGGCCACCTGGTCGGCGCGGCCCGCCTGCAGGTTGCGCTGCAGCAGGTCGTGAGCGGCGTTGTAGTCACGCGGAATGCTGGACAGCACCACTTCGGCACTGTCTTCGGAACGCGGCGCTTCCTTGTCCATCGGGCGGTCTCCGGAACGAACGGCAGAAAGGGAAATGGTATGCCGAGAGCGGGGAAAAGTCTGGCTCAGCCCGCCGCCGCAGCCCGCTGCAGGCGGTCCTGCACGGCACGCCAGGCCGGCTCGACAGGCGGCTGCTCCACCAGGATGGCATCCACGCCCAGTGCATCCAGCTGATGCAGCGTGTCATACAGGTGGCGGGCCGCCAGGGCCGCCTCGGTGGGCTGGCGACGCCAGAAGAGCCCCGGCTGCTCCGGGGGCGGTTCCGGGCGCCAGACCGCGATGCGCCCCATGGGCAGGCTGTCGATGACCGGCGTCTGGGCGGCCGAAAGGGCCGTTGCCCGCTGCTGGAGCAGCGCAGCCAGTGCTACCGCCGACAGCAGCAGCAGCGGCACCGACGGGGCATAGTGGGACGGCAGTGCCCCAGGAACCCGGGGCGCATCCGCTTCCCGCGTGGCCTGTGAATCGGCAGCGCGCACCGGCTGCCCCAGGCAGTCGGCCAGCGCCTGCAGGCTGATGCCGCCGGGGCGCAGCAGCACGGGTGCACCGCGCGACAGGTCGACGATGGTGGATTCCACACCGACCTCGGACGGACCGCCATCCAGCACCAGCGGTACGGCACTGCCCAGCCCGCTGCGCACATGGGCGGCGCGGCTGGGGCTGATTCGGCCAAAGCGGTTGGCCGACGGCGCAGCCAGACCGGTGATGCCCACCGGTGCCAGCGCCTGCATCAGGCGCTGAAAGACCGGGTGAGACGAGACACGCAGCGCGATGGTGTCCTGCCCCGCGCTGGCAAAGGGCGGCGCATCGGCCCGGCGCCTGAGCACCAGCGTGAGCGGCCCGGGCCAGAAGGCATCGGCCAGGCGCTGCGCTTCCGGCGTCCACTCGGCCCATTGCTGCGCCGCCTGGGCATCCGCCACATGGACGATCAGCGGATGGTCGGCCGGACGCCCCTTGATGCGATAGATGCTGGCCACCGCCTGTTCATCGGCGGCGTTGGCAGCCAGCCCATAGACGGTCTCGGTGGGCAGGCCGATGACGCCACCGGCCTGCAATACAGCCACCGCTTCGGCCAACGGAGCGTCGGTCATCGTGCCATCCGCCACGCCGTTCAACCTTCCACCAGCGGCTGCGCCACCTGATGACCGATGGCAGCAGCCTGTTCGCGCGCGGCGTCCAGGGTGTCGGCCACGATGTTGACATGCCCCATCTTGCGCCCCATGCGAGCCTCATCCTTGCCGTACAGGTGCAGATGAGCGCCCGGATGCGCCAGCACCGCGGACCAGTCGGGCTCGGTGGGCTCGTGGGAGGCTACGTCGACCTGCCTGCCCTGCTCTGCTGCGCGCACCAGCCGGTTGGCGATATCGACGGCACGCGGCGCGGCGGCAGGACGACCCGATGCGTCCTGTCCCGTGGACTGGTACCACGCATTGCCCAGGATGTTGAGCATGATGACCGGCCGCACCTGCGCGGTACTGCCCAGCGGCAGCCCTGCCATCACGCGGGCCTGCTGCTCGAACTGGCTGCAGTCGGCCGCATCCAGCGTCCAGTGGCCCGAGTTGTGCGGGCGCGGCGCCATCTCGTTGGCCAGCAGCCGGCCGTCTTCCAGCACGAAGAACTCGATGCACAGGATGCCGCGGTATTCCAGCCGCTCGGCCAGGCTGACGGCGGCAGCACGGGCCTGCTCGGCCAGTGCCGGCGACACGGCAGCCGGCACGGTGCTGACCGCCAGGATGCCTTGCCGGTGCTCGTTGGCAGCCAGCGGGTAGACGGCCACCTGGCCATCGGCGCCGCGCGCCAGCAGCACCGAGACCTCGGCCGCCAGCGGCACCTGCTGCTCCAGCACGCAGACGGGAGCCCGGCCGGAAGTGGCGGCCGTGAAGCTTTCGAAGGCGCCACGGGCCGCTTCTCGCGTGGCCACGCGGGCCTGGCCCTTGCCGTCATAGCCCAGCCGCGCCACCTTCAGGATGGCCGGGAACAGCGTGTCGGGCACACCGTCGATGTCTTCAAGGGTCTCGATGACCCGGTACGGGGCCACCGGCACGCCGGCCCCCGTGAAGAAGGCCTTCTCGGCCACCCGGTCCTGGGCCACGGCCACCGAGGCGCCGGTGGGCGCGACCCGGGTGAGCATGGCCAGCCGATCCAGCGCGGCCGCCGGGACGTTCTCGAATTCAGTCGTGACGGCGTCGCAGAGCGTGCCCAGCTCCACCAGCGCGGCGTCGTCCAGGTAGTCGGCACGGATATGATGGTCGGCCACCCGGGCGGCAATGCCGTCGGCATCGGGGTCCAGCACGCAGACGCGATAGCCCAGCCGTTGGGCGGCCTGGCAGAACATCCGGCCCAGCTGGCCGCCGCCCAGCACGCCCAGCCAGCTGCCCGGGGGCAACGGCTTCCAGTCCAGCGGTGCCGGCGCAGGGATCGGCTCGTGGAACGCCAGTCTTGCGTGCCGGCCGTGGTGACGGGATGGGGTGTCGGTCATCGCGGCAGCTCCATCTGGCGGGCGGCCTTGGTCTGGCTGCGACGATAGGCGTTCAGCGCCGTGGCAAGATCCGGATCCGACAGGGCCAGCTGCGCCACGGCAAACAGGGCGGCATTCACCGCACCGGACTCGCCAATGGCGAAGGTGGCCACCGGAATGCCCCGCGGCATCTGCACGATGGACAGCAGCGAATCCTGCCCGTGCAGGTGACGGCTGGGTACCGGCACACCCAGCACCGGCACCGTGGTCTTGGCCGCCAGCATGCCCGGCAGGTGGGCTGCGCCCCCTGCCCCGGCGATGATGGCCTGCAGGCCGCGCCCGGCGGCTTCCTCGGCGTAGGCGAACATGTCGTCGGGCATGCGGTGCGCCGACACCACCCGGGCCTCGTGCGGCACGCCAAACTGCTTGAGCACATGCACGGCGTGCTGCATCACGTCCCAGTCGGAACTGCTGCCCATCACCACGCCCACCACGGGCGGCATGCCGGTGAGGGTCTGCGTGACCTGCGTCTGAGTGTTCGGATTCATGGTCTCCCCGGCTTACAGCGACTGGCCGGTCAGCCGCTCATAGGCCTCGCGGTAGCGGTTGCTGGTGGCCTCGATGACGGCCAGCGGCAGCGGCGGCGGCGGCGCCTGGCGGTTCCAGGTCTTGATGGTGTCCAGATAGTCGCGCACGAACTGCTTGTCGAAGCTGGGCGGCGAGATGCCGGGGCGGTACTGGTCCACCGGCCAGAAGCGGGAGGAATCCGGCGTGAGGATCTCGTCCATCAGTACCAGCCTGCCCTCTTCATCCAGGCCGAACTCGAACTTGGTGTCGGCAATGATGATGCCGCGCGTGGCCGCGTATTCGCTGGCCTCGCGGTACAGCGTCAGGCTGGTGGCACGGATCTGCTCGGCCAGGTCGGCGCCGATGCGGGCCACCATCTCGTCGAACGAGATGTTCTCGTCATGCTGCCCCAGCTCGGCCTTGGCCGCCGGCGTGAAGATCGGCGCATCAAGCCGCTCGGCCTGGGCGATGCCTGGCGGCAGCGCAATGCCCGAGACACTGCCCTCGGCCAGATATTCCTTGTAGCCCGAGCCGACCAGGTAGCCGCGCACCACGGCCTCCACCAGGATGGGCTTCAGGCGCTTGACCAGCATCGAACGGCCCTGCACCAGCGGAATCTCGTCGGGCTGCACCACCGATTCGGGCGCCTCGCCGGTGAGGTGATTGGGCACCACATGCTTGAGCTTGTCGAACCAGAACAGCGCCAGCGTGTTCAGTACCCGGCCCTTGTCGGGGATCGGCTCGGCCATGATCACATCGAAAGCCGAGAGCCGGTCGGAAGTCACCATCAGCAGGCGATCCTCGCCCACCGCATAGTTGTCGCGCACCTTGCCACTGCCCAGAAGCGGCAGCGAATGCAGGCGCGGGGACGGCGCAGAACTCATGAAACGAAACTCCTTCGGGCGGATGGGGTGCCGGCCAGCGCCACGGTGCAGGAGACAGGACAGGCACAATGGACCCACGCCTGCCCGCAGCCTTCCGTGCCCCGGAACCGACAACACCGAAGAATAACAGTCTGCGATCCGGTACAGTAGCCCATTGACCGAATGATCCCTGATCCAGCCCGGAATATCAGTCTTCCCATGAGCATGAACACCCATCCATTCACCGCCCGCCAACACGACAGGAACGCCATCTCCCCCTCCGCTTCAGCCGGTGTGCGCCCTTCGGCTTCAGCCCCCTCGCCGCACCGCCGGTCCGCACCCCTGGCCTGCAGCATCGCGGCCCTGCTGCTTCTGCCTGGCCTGGCCCAGGCACAGATCAAGACCCAGCCCGATGGCCACTGGCGCCAGATCCTGGGGGCCGGCGCCTCGTTCGCCTCGGGCAACAGCAACATCAACAGCTTCAACCTGCACTACGACCTGGCCCGCCAGACCCAACACCACACCGTGGCGCTGCGCGCCCAGGCGCTCTACAACACCAGCAATCACCAGACCAGCGCCCACAACAACACGCTGGAATTCAACGGCAAGCGCAATCTGAGCGAGCGCCACTATATCTTTGCCAACACCAGCTGGTACCGCGACCGCATCGCCAACCTGTCGCACCGGCTGGCCGCTGCCTTCGGCCGGGGCTACCAGGTCACCCTCACCCCCAACGACGACTGGAGCGTGTTCGCCGGTCTGGGCTACTCGGAAGACCGCTACACGGTGCCCACCATCGTGGCCGACCAGCTGCGCACCCGCTACGGCCGCACCGAACTCACGCTGGGTACCGAATCCCACCACCAGCTCACCGACACCACCACCGCCCACCAGCGCCTGGTGTTCTACCCCGCGCTCAACCGCAATCACGACCGGCGCGCCGAGCTGCAGGCCGACCTGAGCGTGTCCATCACCCGCCAGCTGGCGCTGACCGCCGCGGCCGAGCTGCGCTACAACAGCGACCCCGGCACCAACGTCTACAAGATGGACCGGCGCTTCATCACGGGCGTGAGCTGGAAACTGCTTGACTGAGGCACGCTGAAGGGGCGCACGAGCGCCCCCCGCGAAGCCGATGGCCGCATGGACCCTCAGGCTGGCATCAGCCCCCTGCATCCGGGGCCCGCTGTTCGCCAGCCTGCCACCCGTGGCGCGGCCCCCACACCCTTCCCCACCCGGCAGCCGACACCGGCCATTCAGGGCCACCTCCCTCAAGGGTCGCGCGGGCGATGCGCACAATCCGGGGCATCTGCCACCAGGGTTGCATCCGCTCATGGCCACTCTCTCGCCCAGCCTCAACGCCATCCGCCAGGACACGGGTCTCTACCGGGAACTGGACGTGCTCGAACGCCTGCAGGAATCGCTGCCGGCAGGCTACGACATCTTCCACAGCGTGGCCTGGCATTCGGTGGAGAACGGCCAGGACCGCCATGGCGAGATCGACATCGTGGTGCTGGGCCCCACCGGCCACCTGCTGCTGATGGAGATCAAGTCCGGCGGCGTGCAGCTGCGTGACGGCGAACTCTTCAAGCTCTACAGCAGCCGCGAGCACGACGTGCGCCGCCAGCTGGCCGTGCAGCGCGCCGCGCTGCTGCACCGTCTGAAGGAAGCCGGCCTGCATGCCTTCGTGAGCCACTGCCTGGTGCTGCCCGACTACCGGCTGGAGGCCGGCGACATCGTGGCCCTGTCGCGCGACCGGATCATCGACGCCGCCGACTTCCCCTTCCTGGGCACCCGCGTGCAGGAACTGATGCGCCATGGCGACTCGCAAAGCGACATCGAGTCGCTGCGCCGCTTCCTGTCCAACGAATTCCAGGTCTCGGTGGATCTATCCGCCCTGGACCAGCAGCTGCAACGCACCACCCAGCGCCTGGCCGAAGGACTGGCCACCTGGGTGCCGCGCATCCAGGCACCCAACGGCCTGATCCGCATCCAGGCCACGGCCGGCTCAGGCAAGACCCAGCTGGCGCTGCGCCTGCTCAACGATTCCGTCACCCAGGGTGGCCGTGCGCTGTACGTGTGCTTCAACCGCTCGCTGGCCGACCACATCAGCCGGCTGGCCCCGCCCGTGGCGGACGTCACCAGCTATTCCGAGCTGTGCGTGACCTACTACCGGCGCAACTACGGCGAGCCCGACTTCGCCGCCCCCGACAACTTCGACCTGCTGGCGCGCGTCTACTGCGAATCGGCCGAGGAATGGAAGCCCACCTACGACCTGATCGTCATCGACGAGGGGCAGGACTTCCAGCCCGCCTGGGTCGAGAGCCTGCTGCCGCAGCTGAAGGCCTCCGGACGGCTCTACCTGCTGGAAGACGACGCGCAGCGCCTGTATGACCGCGCCCGCTTCGACCTGGCCGATGCCGTGACGCTGACCTGCAACGACAACTTCCGCAGCCCGCGCATGGTCTGCGAAGTGATCAACGCTCTGCACCTCTCCGACCAGGCCATCACCCCGCGCAGCCCCTACGCCGGCGAGCTGCCGTCATTCCGCGTCTACGAGAACGAGAAGGGCCTGGTGCGCGAGACGGCCGAGGCCGTGCGCAACCTGCTGCATCGCGGCATCGCCATGAAGGACATCGTGGTGCTGAGCGGCCGCGACCGCTTCGCCTCCACCATCCTGAACACCCGCTGGCTGGGGCCCTTCGAGACGCGCCGCTTCAGCGGCGACTACACCCCCGACGGCGACCCGATCTGGACCCACGGCGACGTGCTGGTCGAGACCATCCACCGCTTCAAGGGCCGCAGCGCCGCCGGCGTGGTGATCACCGAGCTGGACTTCGAGACGCTGACCGAACGCGAGCGCCGCGCCCTCTTCGTGGGCATGACCCGCTCGAACCTGGCCGTGGAGCTGGTGCTGTCGCCGGCCGCCGAAAGCTGCCTGGCCATGCAGCTGGCCGCGTCCTGAGGCGCGTCCTGAAAAAGCATCCGGAGGGTGCATCCGCCTGACGGATACCGTCCCGACACCCCCGTCAGCCCCCTCCTGACCGACTCTTCCGGCGCTTGCTGGAGGCCCTCATCGTCCGGTAGCCGGGCCTTGTGCAGGCGGCCCGATCCGGGGCCAGAGACGATAGCTTTTAGCGATGGTCCCGCAACCAGGCCGCCCGCGACGCGAACCGCTGCCTGATCACCTGCGCCAGCCCGGGCAGCTCGGAAGCGGCCTGCAGTCGCGCCGGATCGGGGCGATGCTCCCGCTGCAACGCCAGCAGATCCGCCAATGACATGGCGGCATTCGGCCGCTCGACCAGCACGACCTCATCCCCTTCCCGCACGCGCCCCGGCTCCAGGACACGATAGAGCCATCCGGTCAGCCCGTGCTCGTGGATGAACTTCGCCAGCCCGCTCACCTCGAAACGGTGATCGATCCGCCAGCAGACCGTGCGCGGCTGCGTGATCTGCAAAAGGCAGGTCCCCAGCCGCACCACATCCCCCACAAAGACATCCTGCTCGCACAGGCCGGACGAGGACACGTTCTCACCCAGACAGCCCGGAACAAACGCCTCCCGCAACGCAGGAAAGGCATCGGCCAGCCGGGCGTAATGCTCGACCGGATACTGATGCAGGGCCCGATCCGGCCCGCCGTGATAGCGCCTGTCCACCTGCTCATCCCCGGCCACGCCCTGCACGCCGACATCGATGGTGCGAACGCGCTCCTTGAAGATGCCCGACAGATCCCCGTCCTCCCCCAGGGGCTTTCCTTCCCCGATGAACAGCGCATCGGCCGAAGCATCACCTGATCTCTGTGATTTCACCCATCTCCTCACAATCTTCTCCATGGCCGTCCTATCATCACAGGCCTCGCCGGTACTTCCAACTACCTTGAATCTCGGCTCAAGCCGAGCCTTTATCCACTGAACCGGGTTCAGTCCATTTTCTTTTCTGAAGGAACATGCAGATGTTTTATGCAATCGTGGCCGTCAAGCTTATCCTGGGCCTTCTGGCCCTTGTACTGGTCATCAATCTGACCGGCAAGGGCAATCTCGCGCCCGCCTCGGCCAGCGACCAGGTGCAGAACTATGTCCTGGGCGGAATCGTCGGCGGGGTCATCTACAACACCGACATTTCCATCCCCGTCTTCATTCTCATTCTGGCCATCTGGTTTGCAGCAGTCCTGTCGCTTCGCTGGCTCAAGAAGCACAACAACCTGGTCAAGCAGCTCGTGGACGGAAAGCCCATCATGCTCATCTCACGCGGCAAGATCGATGTGAAAGCGGTGCGCAAGGCAGACCTCTCGGCGCACGAGCTGTCCTTCAAGCTGCGCATGCAGGGCATCTATTCCGTCAAGGAGATCAAGCAGGCCATCCTCGAACAGGATGGACAGCTCATCATCACGTCCTTCGGAGAAGAGAATCCGAAATATCCGCTGATCACAGACGGAAGCATTCAGGAAAGCACGCTTGAAATGATCGACAAGGACGAAGAGTGGCTGAAGGCCGAACTCAAGAAGCAGGGAATCGAGGATGCCAGCGACGTCTTCCTTGCCGAATACGACAGCGGCAAGATTTCCATCACGAAATATGAAGAGAAATAAGGAAATCGCCTACCGCCCGATCCGTGAGCCCGCGTCGCCGGGCTCCCGCTCCTGCCTTGGCAGCGGCCGCGTGCCCACGTAGGCCGCACCCAGCACAAAGAAAAGACCCACGCCCAGCGCCAGCAGCCAGGACGGCCGCGCCCCGATCCAGAAGATGACATAGCCTGCCGCCATGCCGGCAAAGGCCATGCGCCGCCCCTTGCGGCTAATGGCCCCCTCTTCCCGCCACTGGCGCAGCGGCCGGCCGAACTGCGGATGCTCCAGCAGCCAGCGCTCGAAGCGCGGCGAGCTGCGTGCGAAGCACCCCACAGCCATGATGAGGAAGATGGTGGTGGGCATGACCGGCAGCATGGCGCCGATGAAGCCCAGCGCCACCATCAGCCAGCCGGCGGCGAACCAGAGCCAGCGCATGAATGCCTCTCCGGAGGGATCGGGAATGGACCGGACATGCTACTGCATGCGCCCGCCCCCTGGCGCACGGGCTGAACGACTGGCCGACCGATGGCTGACACCGCGCTCCCCCGGAATGTCGCTCCCTCTGACGCCCTCGCACAGTCATTCTGCGTCCTGCCGCACCATCCTGCGCCCAAAGTTGCCGAATTCAGGCAGAATCCGGGTCGCGCAAGGCCGGCCACCGCGCCGACCTGACCGGGCCGATCAAGAAAGTGCCCCATCGCCCCACGTCGTTCGCCCGTTGTTCTATAGTTATACAAGTCACAACGAGAACCCTCCTGCATGTCCTCGTCCAACGAGCCTACGGCCCAAGGGCCTTCCAGCGGCCCGGCATCCACCGGCGGTGCTTCCTCTCCTCCTGCAACGGCTGGCGGCAAGGCAGGCACGGCCCCGGCCACCCCGACCCCTGCGCCCTCACCGGTTGCAGGCAAGCCTCGCGTCACGGTCGCCGCGTCGGCCCATGCCGACGTACCCGTCCCGCCATCCGGCGTCACGCCCACCGCGTCTCCCCCACCCCCCAAGCGCCCCCGGCGCTGGAAAGCGCTCGACAATGACCTGAAGCGCATCGGGCTGCTGGAACAGGCCACCGCCTTCGTGGCCCGGCCACTGGTGGCGCCCGGCATTGCCCTGGCCTTCGTGGTGCTGGTGGGCGCCGCCGCACTGGGGCTCACCGGCGTGCAGCCCGGCACCTTCATGGTGGTGGTGGCCACCGTGGTAGGGGCCTACATGGCGCTCAACATCGGCGCCAACGACGTGGCCAACAACATGGGTCCGGCGGTGGGCTCCAATGCACTCACCCTGGGCAGTGCACTGCTCATCGCGGCCGTCTTCGAGACCGCCGGCGCCATGCTGGCGGGCGGCGAGGTGGTCAACACCATCGCCTCCGGCATCGTCTCGCCCGAGGTCGTCCAGAACGCCGACACCTTCATCCTGCTGATGATGGCGGCCCTGCTGGCCGCAGCGCTCTGGCTGAACCTGGCCACCTACATCGGCGCTCCCGTCTCCACCACCCATGCGGTGGTCGGCGGCGTGGTCGGAGCCGGCATCATGGCCGCGGGCGCCGACTCCATCCACTGGTCCAGCATGGGCGGCATCGCCGCCAGCTGGGTCATCTCCCCGGTCCTGGGCGGCATCATCGCCGCCATCATGCTGGCCTTCATCAAGGCCCGCATCCTGTACCGCGACGACAAGATCGCGGCCTCCCGCTTCTGGCTGCCCATTCTGGTGGGCTTCATGGCCGGCACCTTTGCCACCTATCTGGCCCTGAAGGGCTTCTCGGCCCTCATCCACATCAGCCTGGGCGTCTCGGTGCTCATCGGCATCGTTGTCGGGCTGGTCGCCTGGAAGCTGTCGGTACCCATGGTCCTGCGCCAGTCCCAGGGCCTCGAGAACCGCAAGAAATCGGTGCGCAAGCTGTTTGCCGTGCCGCTGGTGTGCTCGGCAGCGCTGCTCTCGTTCGCCCACGGCGCCAACGACGTGGCCAATGCCGTCGGCCCGCTGGCCGCCATCGTCCACACCGTCCAGGCAGGCCGCTTCGATGACTCGGTGTCCATCCCGTTCTGGGTCATGGCCATCGGTGCGCTGGGCATCAGCTTCGGCCTGATGCTGTTCGGTCCCAAGCTCATCCGCCTGGTGGGCAGCGAGATCACCAAGCTCAACCCCATGCGCGCCTACTGCGTGGCACTGTCGGCCGCGCTCACCGTCATCCTCGCCTCCTGGCTGGGTCTGCCGGTCAGCTCCACCCACATCGCCGTGGGCGCCATCTTCGGGGTGGGCTTCTACCGCGAATGGCACGCCGAACGCCGCTCACGGGCGCTGGGTGCCGTGCAGGGCAAGGTGCTGGCCCCCGAAGAGCGCAAGCGCCGCCGCCTGGTGCGTCGCTCGCACTTCATCACCATGGCCGCCGCCTGGGTGGTCACCGTGCCCGTCTCGGGCGTGCTCTCGGCGGTGCTGTTCCTCATCCTGAGCTACGTCATGGCCTAATGGCGCTGTGGCAAGGGGCCTGAAAGGCCCCTTGCCTGGCTATCTGCTCCGGCCCCCAGCCCCTAGGGTGCCTCCACTGCTTGCCCGCTTCCCGATCGGCGGACGCAAAAAGGGCCGGCCTTATCCGCCCATGCACAGGAACATGACGGAAGGTACCGGCCCGACGGACCGACCCCGAAGGGCCGGCCGGACAGGGACTGCCGATCGATCAATCGATCGAAGCCGACACAACGATCAGGTGATCGAGGCCTCGTAGATCGACTGGATGGACTGGTCCAGCGCCTTGTTGAACTCGGCGTCGGACTGCTTGGCGCTCAGGCCCTCGGACAGCGCACGGCTGAAGCTGGCGATGATGCCCTTGTTGCGGGCCAGACGGCGGTTGGCCTCTGCGCGCTCGAAGCCGCCCGACAGCGCCACGACCTTCAGCACTTTCGGGTGAGCAACCAGCTCATCGTAGGCGCCATCCTTCTCGGGGATGGTGAGCTTCAGGATGACCGGTGCCGACACTTTCTCCAGGCGAGCCAGGATGCCTTTCTTCAGCGTTTCCTCGATGGCGGCGCGTCCCGGGGAGTTGATATCGACTTCCGGCTCGATGATGGGCACCAGGCCAGCGGCCAGCACTTCCTCACCCAGCGCGAACTGCTGGTCGAGCACGTCGTTGATGCCTTTCTCGTTGTTCTCGAAGACGACCGAGCGCTCCTTCGTGCCGAACACGCCCTTGGCCTTGGCACGGGCCAGCAGCTCCTTCAGGCCGGGAATCGGCTTCATCAGCTGCACGCCGTTGGCCTTGGCTTCCAGGCCCTTGTCGATCTTCAGGAAGGGGACGACCTTCTTCTCTTCCCACAGGTACTGGGCAGCATCCTTGCCCTGGAACTTGCCGTCGAGCGTGACCTCGAACAGGATGGCGCCCAGCACACGATCGCCATTGAAGGCGGGGCTGGAGACGATGCGCTCACGCATCTTGTGCACGAGCTCGAACATCTCCTTCTCGTTGCTGTACTCGCTTTCGTCCACGCCATACAGCTTCAGGGCCTTGGGCGTGCTGCCGCCGCTCTGGTCCAGGGCAGCGATGAAGCCCTTGCCCTTGGCGACGCGGTCGCGTTGTTCGGTGGTGATAGACATGACGGAGCTTTCTCCTCTTGAAGGAACTTGGATGGCTGCACGGACAGCCTGCAAAGAATTTTAACAGGCAATCCGTGCAGCGACCGGGATGACCACAACGGAAAAGTCGGGCAGACAGGACCCTTCCCGGCCCGCTCAGCCGTTGCTGCCGATGCGGACGATCTTCAGGTTGTTGGTGCCGCCGGACTTGCCGACCGGTTCGCCCACGGTGATGACCACGAGGTCGCCGCGCTTGACCAGGCCGTTCTCCAGCATCAGCCGCTCCACGTCGGCCAGCACGGCCGGCATGTCATACGAGCGATACTGCATGGCCACCGGGTGGCACTCGCGGAACAGCGTCATGCGGCGGCGCGAGCCTTCTTCCGGCGTCAGCGCATAAACCGGGATGCCCGAGTCGATGCGGGTGACCCACAGCGCGGTCGAGCCCGACTGCGTCAACGACACGATGGCGCTGGCGCGCATGTGGTGCGCCGCAAAGAGCGCCGCCATGGCGATGGACTGGTCGATCCGGGTGAAGGTGCGATCCAGGAAGGCCGTGTCGAAGGTATGCGAGCGATCAGCGCGGTCAGCCTCGGCGCAGGCCGCCGCCATGGCCGTGACGGTCTCGACCGGGTACTTGCCGGTGGCGGTCTCGGCCGACAGCATCACGGCGTCGGTGCCGTCCAGCACGGCGTTGGCCACGTCCGAAATCTCGGCACGGGTCGGCACCGGCGACTCGATCATCGACTCCATCATCTGCGTGGCCGTGATGGCGACCTTGTTCAGGCTCTTGGCCATGCGGATCATGCGTTTCTGCAGCGCAGGCACCGCCGCATCACCCACCTCCACGGCCAGGTCGCCCCGGGCCACCATGATGCCGTCGGACGACTTCAGGATCTCTTCCAGGTTGCCGATGGCCTCGTAGCGCTCGATCTTGGCGATCATCAGCGACTTGCCGCCCGCTGCACGGTTCAGCTCGCGCGCCATGTACATGTCGGCCGCATTGCGCGGGAAGGACACCGCCATGAAGTCGGCCTGGAAGCCCACGGCCGTCTTGATGTCGTCCATGTCCTTGGCCGTCAGTGCGGGTGCCGACAGGCCGCCGCCCTGGCGGTTGATGCCCTTGCGATCGGACAGCACGCCGCCCAGGATCACTTCGCACTCGATGCGGCTGTCGGAGACGCGCAGCACCTTCATGGTCATCCGGCCGTCGTTGAGCAGCAGGGTGTCACCCGGGTGCACGTCGTTGACCAGGTCCTTGTAGTCCAGACCGACCACACCCTGGTCACCGGACTCGCAATGGATGTCGAAGGCGAACGGATCGCCCGGATTCAGGTTGATCTTGCCCTCGGCGAACTTGCCGATGCGGATCTTCGGGCCCTGCAGGTCAGCCAGCACGCCGACATCGGTACCCAGGCCCACCGCCACCTCGCGGACCAGCCGGACCGTTTCGGTATGCTGCTCGGCCGAGCCGTGCGAGAAGTTGACCCGGACGACGTTGACCCCAGCCTTGAACAAACGGGCCAGCATCTCGGGCGAGTTGGATGCCGGGCCAAGCGTGGCAACGATCTTGGTGGCACGGGGAATGGTGATCATGGCGCAGCTTCCTCCCTAATATGACGGCGTAATGTCCGGACAACCGATGGCCCGATGCCACGGCCGGAGCCGGCCTGTCGCTGCACGCAGCAACGTCCGCCGGGCTCCTGGACAACCTTGCGCCCCTCAATTCTGAACCAGAAACCATTATGCTGCAGAATTTCACACTATCGGCCTGTTGATTCGCCCGACCGCGCCCCCATCTGCTTCCAGCGGGCCACCGCCATTGTCGGATATCCCCCACACCCCATAACCGACCAAACACAAAACATTCACCATGGTGATGGATCCCGGCCGCTTTGCCATTCTGGACGACCCTGAAGAGCTGATGGAGTACGCCCGGCCGCTGGCCGGCGACCCGACGCGCCAGGAAGCCATCCTGGCCGTGGACGCGGTGCACTGCGCCGCCTGCACCCAGACCATCGCCGCCGCCATCGATGACGAGCACGCCCGCATCGAGGTCAACGTGGTCTCGCGCCGCGCCCGACTGGAATGGGATCCCGCCCGGCACGCCCTCAGCGCCCTGCTCGCCCGCATGGCCGACATCGGCTACGAGCCGCGCCCCTTGCCGCTGGACATGGTCGAACGCGCCGATCCGCGCCCCCGCCGCCGGGCACTCTGGCGCATGCTGGTGGGCGTCTTCTGCATGATGCAGGTGATGATGTTCGCCGTGCCCCGCTATGTCGGTGGCGACGCCATCCCGCCCGACCTGCAGAAGCTGATGATCTGGGCCGAGGCCATGCTCACGATCCCGGCACTGCTCTTTGCGGCCGGCCCCTTCTTCACGGCGGCCTGGCGTGACACCCGACAGGGCCGCATCGGCATGGACACCCCGGTGGCACTGGGCATCGCCATCACCGTCATCACCAGCGTGGTGGCTTTCTACCAGGGACACGAGGTCTATTTCGATTCGGTCACGATGATCATCGGCCTGCTGCTGGTGGCCCGTTGGCTGGAATCGCACGCCCGTGAACGCGCTGCGGCCGGTCTGGGCAACAGCCTGGCGCGACTTCCCGAGGCCGCCGACCGCCTGCACGCCGACGGCCGCATCGAGCGCGTCTCGCGCCGCCGCCTGCAGCCCGGCGACCGCATCTCGGTCCCGGCCGGCACCACCTTCGCCGTCGACGGCCGGATCCTGGAAGGCCACAGCGACGTGGACGAATCGCTGCTCACCGGCGAATCCGAGCCCCAGCCGCGCGGTCCCGGCATGCCCGTCGTCTCGGGCAGCCTCAACCTGCGCAACCCGCTGGTCGTGGAAGTCACCCACCGCGCCGCCGACTCCCGGCTGGCCGAACTGAACCGCCTGATCGAGCGCGCCGCCACCAGCCGCCCCACCGTGCTGCGCACCGCCGACCGCTATGCGGGCCCTTTCCTCGTCTGCGTGCTGCTGGTGGCCCTGATTGCCGGCATTGTCTGGTGGTTCATCGACCCGGAACGCGCCCCCTGGATCGCCGCGGCCATCCTCATCGTCACCTGCCCGTGCGCGCTGGCGCTGGCGGCCCCCTCGGCCCTGCTGGCCACGCTGGGCGGCCTGGCGCGCCGCGGCATCATCATCGACCGCAGCGACACGCTGGAAGCCCTGGCCCGCAGCGACGTGGTGCTGTTCGACAAGACCGGCACCCTCACCACCAGCACCCCGGGCATCGAGCTGGTCGACACCAGCCCCGGCCTTTCCGGGGCTGACGCCCTGGCGCTGGCCGCCGCCATCGAGCGCAGCTCGCTGCACCCGGTGGCCCGCGCCTTTGCCGAAGCGGCACACACGGCCACCGCATCAGCAACCGCCCCTGGTGCCGGCGACACAGCTGCTGGCGCCAACGAAACAACCACGGGCTCCCCACGCTCGCTGGCTGCGCGGGCGCAGGTTCGTGAAGTCACCAACCTGCCTGCGGGCGGCCTGAAGGCACGGCTCGAGATCGACAGCGCCCCCTGGAATGCACGCATCGTCCCTGATCAGGCATTCATCACCCTGCAACTTCATCCATCATCGCAGAAGAATCAGCCTGATGAACACACGCGTGCGCCCTCGTCAGAACCGGATGCGCATGCCGGACGACACACCGCACCTCGCCCTGCTGCCTCCGCGGCCGACGCCGCTGAAGGCACGGCTGCCACGTCGGCTGTCGCCCTGCAGGCCCGCTTCCGCCTGACCGAAACCCTGCGCCCCGGCGCGGCCGAGACACTGGCCCGGCTTCGCGCCGACGGCGTGCAGTGCCGCATCGTCTCGGGGGACCATGCCGATCGCGTGGCCGACATCGCGCGACAGCTGGACCTGCCCCCCAACGCACAGCGCGCCGGCGCCCGCCCCGAGGACAAGCTCGACCTCATGCGCGACTTCCAGCAGCAGGGCCGGCGCGTCACCATGGTGGGCGACGGGGTCAACGACGCCCCGGTGCTCAGCCGCGCCGACGTTTCCGTCTCGCTGGCCAGTGCCGCCCCGCTGGCCCAGCATCATGCCGACATCCTGCTGCTGTCCGAACGCCTGGATGGCCTGCTGGCGGCCCGCGATGCCGCCCGTCGCGCCCTTCGCATCGTCCACCAGAACCTGATCTTCTCCTGCCTCTACAATGTCCTGGCCATCCCGCTGGCCGCCGTCGGCCTGGTGCCTCCCTGGCTGGCAGGCCTGGGCATGGCCGGCAGCTCACTGGTGGTGGTGCTCAACGCGCTGCGCGCCGCCCGCTGACCCTCATCATGGACATCCTCTACACCCTCATTCCCCTGTCCGTCGTCCTGGTGTTCGCCATCCTGGTCGCCCTGGCCTGGGCCGTGCACGCCGGCCAGTTCGAGGATCTGGACGCCGAGGCCGAACGAATCCTGCTGGACGACGACCGGCCGTCCGCGGCACCATCGGCCGAAGCCCCCGCCCCCACCACGGCCATGCCGAAGGCCGCCCCTCAGCCGGCCGCACCACCTGCCGCCGGGCACTGATCCGACACGAATCCGGCCCATTACGGCCCGTTACGGCCCTCCTCCCTGCCGCCAGAGCATGCCGGCCAACCTGGCGAAGATCCACCCGGACACCCGACAGGACACCCGATCAGACACCCTGACGAGCCTCCTTCGGGGCCACATTGTCAGTCACCCACCCCTACACTGTCGCACGAACAATACGTCTTTCACGTCTTTTCACATCGTGCCCGACAACGACTTCCAGCCGTCCAGCGGCTCCACACGTGCATTGCGCCCTCGGGGGTGTCAGACTTGACTTATATCAAGGCGATCTTTCAGATATAAAACATCATAGCCAGCAAGGGATTTTCTGAGCAAATTCGTCCCGGCTTGCGCGTTCTCTCGCCACGAGACATCCGCTCCAGCGTGGAGACGCTCCAGCCGCTGCCCGCATTTCTCCGGACATCACCGACAGGCCCATGAGGTGGCCTGGACAGGCGCCGCTCTCACCTATCGAGGGCGGGCGGTCTGTCCAGGCCTCCTTTTTTCATCGCCGTCCGCAACACTCATCGCGCCTCTGGCGCGCCTTCGCCGGCTTATTACGACATGACTACATCACCCCCTATCGCGTGGAACGACCGCGTCGTCCGCCAGTTTTCCATCATGACCATCGTCTGGGGCGTGGTGGGCATGACGCTGGGCGTCTACATCGCTGCCGAGCTTGCCTTCCCGGCGCTCAACATGGGAATCCCCTGGCTGAGCTTCGGCCGCCTGCGCCCGCTGCATACCAATGCAGTCATCTTCGCCTTCGGGGGCTGCGGCCTCATGGCCACCGCCTATCACACCGTGCAGCGCACCTCACAGGTGCCGCTGTTCGCGCCCAAGCTGGCCGCGTTCTCCTTCTGGGGCTGGCAGGCCGTCATCATCGGCGCCATCATCTCCCTGCCCCTGGGCTACACCCAGTCCAAGGAGTACGCCGAGATGGAATGGCCCCTTGACCTGCTGATCGCAGCCGTCTGGGTGGCCTTCGCCATCGTCTTCTTCGGCACCATCGTCAAGCGCAAGGTCAAGCACATCTACGTGGCCAACTGGTTCTACGGCGGCTTCATCCTGGCCGTGGCGCTCCTGCACATCGTCAACAACGTCTCCATCCCGGCCGGCCTCATGAAGTCCTATCCGGTCTACGGCGGCGTTCAGGACGCCATGGTGCAATGGTGGTATGGCCACAATGCGGTGGGCTTCTTCCTGACCGCCGGCTTCCTGGGCATGATGTACTACTTCGTGCCCAAGCAGATCGGTCGCCCCATCTACTCGTACCGCCTGTCCATCGTCCACTTCTGGGCGCTGATCTTCACCTACATGTGGGCAGGTCCGCACCACCTGCACTACACCGCCCTGCCCGACTGGACCCAGTCGCTGGGCATGGTCTTCTCGCTCATCCTGTTCGCACCGTCCTGGGGCGGCATGATCAACGGCATCATGACCCTGTCGGGCGCATGGCACCGTCTGCGTGAAGATCCCATCCTGCGCTTCCTGATCGTGGCCCTGTCCTTCTACGGCATGTCCACCTTCGAAGGCCCGATGATGGCCATCAAGACCGTCAACGCGCTGTCGCACTACACGGACTGGACCATCGGTCACGTTCACTCCGGCGCGCTGGGCTGGGTCGGCCTCATCACCATGGGCAGCCTCTACTACCTGATCCCGCGCCTCTGGGGCCGTGATCGGATGTACAGCACCAACCTGATCGAGCTGCACTTCTGGCTGGCCACCATCGGCATCGCCCTGTACGCCATCGCCCTGTGGGTGGCCGGCATCACCCAGGGTCTGATGTGGCGCGCCCTGGAGCCGGACGGCACGCTGACCTACACCTTCGCCGAGTCGGTCAAGGCCAGCTTCCCGTACTACGTGGTTCGCCTGATCGGTGGCGTGCTCTACCTGAGCGGCATGATCGTCATGGCCTACAACGTCTGGCGCACCGTGCGTGGCGACACCAAGGCCTCCGCGCTGCCCGCCACGGTCGAGACCAGCACCCCGGCCATCCCCGCTGCTCCCCAACTGAACACCGCCAGCCAGAGCCACTGAACCGGCAGGCGCCCTGCCCCGCAGAACCTTCCGTGTGCCGGTCTCCGGACCGGCACACAGGGCAGCTGCGCGCATAAAGCCCCTTCGAGGAAGCTTCGATGAAACTCTCACACGAACAAATTGAAACCAACCCCTGGCTGATGATCGTCCTGATCGTGCTGGTGGTGTCGGTCGGTGGCCTAGTTCAGATCGTGCCGCTCTTCTTCCAGCGTTCCACCACCGAGCCGCTGCCGGGCATGACCCCGCCCAGCGCCCTGCAGGTGGCGGGTCGTGACATCTTCGTCCGCGAAGGCTGCTACAACTGCCACTCGCAGATGGTCCGTCCGTTCCGCGCCGAGACGCTGCGCTACGGCCCCTACTCGGTGGCCGGCGAGTCCGTCTGGGATCACCCCTTCCAGTGGGGCAGCAAGCGCACCGGTCCGGACCTGGCCCGTGTTGGCGGCCGCTACAGCGACGACTGGCACCGTGCCCACCTGCACAACCCGCGTGACGTGGTGCCCGAGTCCAACATGCCCGCCTACCCCTGGCTGGAAGAAACCCCGGTGGACCAGAGCAGCATCGTCCGTCACATGAAAGCACTGCGCAGCGTCGGCGTGCCCTTCAGCGACGAATCCATCAACGGTGCTGTCGAGGAGCTTGAGGGCAAGACCGAACAGGACGCCCTGATCGCCTTCCTGCAGGGTCTGGGCCGCGTCCGTCCGCAGAACCAGTGAACGGAGGGACAGTCTTGGATTTCAACGTGATCCGGGGTGTCCTCACCCTGGTTTTCCTCATCTTCTTCCTGGGCGTCATCGTCTACGCCTGGTCCAAGAAAAACAAGGCCCGCTTCGATGAAGCCGCCATGCTTCCCCTGAACGAACCCAACGAGAGAAAAAATGGCTGATTTCGTATCCGACTTCTGGTCATACTACGTCATCGTACTGACCATTCTCAGCCTGCTGTTCTGTCTGTTCGTTCTGATCGCAAACAGCCGCAGGCCCACCCCGACGCCGGACAACACCACCGGCCACGTCTGGGACGGTGACATCCGTGAGGCCAACAACCCCCTGCCCCGCTGGTGGATGGGCCTCTACCTCATCTGCACCTTCTTCGCCATCGGCTACCTGATCTACTACCCTGGCATGGGTGATTTCAAGGGCGCCGGCGGCTGGACCTCGATCGGCCAGTACCACAAGGAGCGCGCCCAGGTGGAAGCCACGCTCGGCCCCATCTACGCCAAGTTCGCCGGCCAGTCGCCTGACCAGCTGAAGACGAACCCCGAGGCGCTTGCCATCGGCCAGCGGCTCTTCCTGAACAACTGCGCCCAGTGCCACGGTGCGGACGCCCGGGGCAGCCGTCACTTCCCGAACCTGACCGATGGTGACTGGCTGCACGGGGGTGATGCCGAGACGATCGTCGAGACCATCACGGAAGGCCGTCACGGCATCATGCCGCCGCAGGCTGCCGGCTTCGACAGCCCGGCCGACATCGAGAACACCGCGCAGTACGTGCTGTCGCTGTCCGGCTCGGCCACCGACCCCGTCAAGGCCCAGAAAGGCAAGAAAGGCTTCCAGATCTGTGCCGCCTGCCATGGCCCCGACGGCAAGGGCAACCAGGATGTGGGCGCCCCCAACCTCACCGACCGCATCTGGCTGCACGGTGGTGGTCTGAAGGGTGTCATGCACGCCATCAACAATGGCTTTGACAGTCAGATGCCGGCTCACAAGGACCTGTTCACCAAGGAACAGATCGATGTGCTGGCCGCTTACGTGATGTCGCTGTCCAACCCGAAGAAGAACTGATCCCGTGGAACCCGAAACCCGCGTCATCCAAGTCCACCGCAACCGCTCGACGACCGGCACAGGCAAAGCCAAGACGGCAGCAGCTCAGGCTGCCGCCAACGAGGCTGGCAAGGAAGGTGGACTGTTCTCCAGCTACTCGGCGCGGGTCAAGATCCAGCCCCGCTCGGTGCGTGGTCGCTACGACAATCTCCGGATTGCCGCCGTAATCATCACCCAGTTGGTCTTCTACGGGCTGCCCTGGCTGCAGTGGAACGGCCGTCAGGCCGTCCTCTTCGACCTGGACGCCCGCAAGTTCCACCTCTTCGGTGCCGTGCTCTGGCCGCAGGACTTCGTCTATCTGGCGGGCCTGCTGGTCTTCTGTGCCCTCACCCTCTTCTTCGTCACTGCCGTGGCCGGGCGGGTCTGGTGCGGCTACTCCTGTCCGCAGACGGTCTACACCGAGATCTTCATGTGGATCGAGGCCAAGCTGGAAGGCGACCGCGCCAAGCGTCGCAAGCTGGATGCCGCCCCGATGTCCTGGTACAAGTTCCGCGTGCGCGGCACCAAGCACCTGCTGTGGGTGCTGGTGTCGCTCTTCACCGGCTTCACTCTCATCGGCTACTTCGCCCCCATCCGCGACCTGCCTGCCCAGATCATCGGCCTGGAGCTGGGGCCGTGGCAGTGGTTCTGGTTCCTCTTCTACGCCTTTGCCCTGTGGGGCAATGCCGGCTTCCTGCGCGAGCAGGTCTGCACCTACATGTGTCCGTACGCCCGCTTCCAGGGCGCGATGTTCGACAAGGACACGATGATCATCACCTACGACAAGGAACGGGGTGATCCGCGCGGCTCGCGCTCCAAGAAGGCCGACCCCAGCGCCCTGGGACTGGGCAGCTGCATCGACTGCGGCCTGTGCGTCGAGGTCTGCCCCACCGGCATCGACATCCGTGACGGCCTGCAGTACCAGTGCATCAGCTGCGCCGCGTGCGTGGACGTGTGCAACGACGTCATGGACAAGATGTCCTACCCGCGGGGCCTCATCCGCTACACCACCGAGAACGCCCTCGCCAACCACCTCGACACCAAGGACACCGCCAAGCGGGTGCTGCGCCCGCGCGTGCTGGCCTACGCGGCCCTGCTGCTGGCGCTGGCCGGTTTCCTGGTCGGCTCGCTGGCCACCCGCAACCCGCTGCGTGTCGACGTGATCCGCGACCGTGCCTCGCTGGCGCGCTTTGCCGACAACGGTGATATCGAGAACACCTATACCCTGCAGCTGATGAACGCCAGCGAGCGCCCCCTGGTGCTGGAGCTGAGCGCAAGCGGCCTGCCCGGCCTGCGCATCGCCGGCCAGAACCGCATCGAAGTGCCTGCGGCCTCCAACCGCCTGGTGCCCATCGCCCTGCAGCTGCCGGCCGACACCGACCAGCGTCCCGGCTCGCATCCCATCAAGATCGAGGTCACCCCGGTGAACCCTCCGGATCAGGAGGATGGCCCCAGCGCTTCGGCACGCCACGAAGACAGCATCTTCATGGTGCCCCACTGATCTCCGGCTTCACATGGATTCACGGTTGCACCCTGCACCGTGAATCCTGCCGGAATTAATATCCCACCAGGGCGGCCACTCCCCTATCGGCCGCCCTTCACGACCAGCGGCCCTCAGGTCCAGCGCCACCTGACCCAAGTGACGGCCGCGGCAGTTCCTCGATTCATGAACCCCGGGCACGTATCGTCCCCTGCCCCACCCCGATCATCATGAGCAGAACCGAACAGCCCACCAACCTGCCCCCACATCCTGCCCAGCCCGTCAAGGCCTTCTCGCAGCCGCTGATGTGGCTGGTGGTCGGCATCCCCGCTGCCACCGTAGTGGCCGGCCTCTTCACCCTCTGGATTGCCATTCACGGCGCCGACACCCCGGTGGGCAGCGACTACGTGAAACAGGGACTCAGCGTCGCACCCGACACCCGCCGCGAGGATCGCGCCCGTGAACTGGGCGTGGCCGGCACCCTGGCCATGCACACCGCCCAGGGCAACATGCTGCTGGTCGAGCTGACCCTTGCCCCCAACGGAGCCGACATCAAGCCCACGCGCCTGCGCCTGCTGCACCCCTCCGATCCGAACAACGACCTCGCCATCCACATGCTGCCCGCCGGCGACGGCCACTGGCACGCCCGGCAGCCCATCACCTGGGCCGCCGGCACCCGCTGGCACATTGCCCTGGAAGGTGAGGACTGGCGTCTGCCCATCGCGGGTCTTCAGACCCTCGAAAGCCTGCGTGCCCAGCCCTTCGACGCCAACAAGGCCACCGCCCCGGTCCTGCAGGCGCCGCGGACCCTGCCCGCCGACTTCCGGCCAAAGCAATGAACAGCGCCTGGCCCCTGGTCTCGGCCGCCCTGCTGATGGGCGCAGGCGGCAGCCTGCACTGCCTGACCATGTGCGCTGGCCTGCAGCGCATGACCCTGCGTGGCATCCCGGTCATCACCGTGAAGGGAGATAGGGCCACGCCCCGGACGGCGGAAGACGCGCGCCCCCCGAGTGCAGCCGACAGTGCCCCGGGCGCGCTCAAGGCCACGGCAGCATCCGCCATCACGCCGGACAACGGCAGCACGGCAGCCCTCACCGGCTCTTCGCTGGCACGACACCTCGCCCTCAAACTGCCCGACGCCCGCTGGTGGCGTTTCCAGGCGGGCCGCGTGCTGGGCTACAGTCTGCTGGGCCTGGCGGCGGGCGCCATCGGTCAGCAGGTCCTGGCTGCTGCCTACTGGCAGCCGATCTTCGAATCGGTCTGGGCCGGCCTGAACGCCCTGCTCGTCCTGCTGGGCCTGAGCCTGCTGGTGCTGGGCCGCGAGCCCCTGTGGCTCGGCGCGCTGGGTAGCCGCCTGGCATCACGTACCCCGCTGGCTCCGGGCCGTCGCACCGAATGGCTGCGCGGCATGTTGTGGGCGCTGCTGCCCTGTGGGCTGCTGTACACCGCGCTGGGCACTGCCATTCTGGCCGCCACCCCGCTGGGCGCAGCCGCCGTGATGGCTGCCTTTGCGCTGGGCACCAACCTGGGCCTTTTCCTGATGGAGGCGGGCGCACGCAACCTGCTGGGCAACCGCGCTCCGCAGGTGGCCTATCGGCTTAATGGCATCCTGCTGATCATGCTGTCAGCGGCAGGTCTGGCGGCAGCCCTGTCCGGGCACGCCCATCCGTACTGCTGACGCTTACTGCGAGCTCTGCGACTCCGACCACGGCTGGTGGATGCGCATCAGCGCCATGCGCCGTGCGTTCTCGGGCGACATGTCGGTCGCCAGACCGGACTCGGGCACCCCGGAAAGCACACGCAGCCGATCATGCGAGATGATCTGCATCTTGCGCTGCTCCACCGAGATGACGCCCTGCTCCTGCAGGCGCGACAGCGTGCGGCTGACCGTTTCCAGCTTCAACCCCAGATAGTTGCCGATCTCCTCGCGGGTCATCCGCAGGATGAACTGGCTGGATGAAAAACCGCGCCGCATGAAGCGCCGTGACAGCTCCAGCAGGAAGGCGCCAATGCGCTCCTCGGCCCGCATGGTGCCCAGCAGCATCATCAGCCCCTGGTCACGCACGATCTCGCGCGAGATGATGCGATGCAGCCGCTGCTGCAGCGGCGGGAAGCGCCGGCCGATGGATTCCAGCTCCGAGAACGGCACCACGCAGACATCCGCGTCTTCCAGCGCCACCGCATCGCTGTGGAACGAGCCCCGGCTGATGGCGTCGAAGCCCAGCACGTCGCCCGGCATGGGAAAGCCGATGATCTGCTCGCGCCCGTCGGGCGACAGCACCCGCGACTTGAAGAACCCGGCACGGATGGGATAGATGGCGTCGAAGGGATCGCCCGCCTTGTACAGGTAGGAACCTCGCCTGACCCGACGCCGCGTCTTGACCATGCCCGCAAGCTGCTCCATGTCGGCAGCGCTCAACCCTTCCACCAGGCACAGGTCATGCATGCTGCATGACATGCAGGAAGCATGCCCGGATGCAGCCTGGGCAGGCACCGTGGATTCAGCCGTAGGAACGTTCTTCAAGGGAAGGACCTCTGGTCAGGCAACAAGCGTGCACCCTGCGAGCAGCGTGCAGGAAGGAAAAAACTGACAGGTAACCGAAAAAAATACTTCCCGACGCGTCCGGCCCAACCATCATCGGGTCAGACCGTGCGGCTATCGTCGGATGACAACACATGAAAGGCAACGACACCATCCCAAGAGCCGCGCCTCAGGGATTATAAGTGTCCGTTGACCAGGATCAAAACTACCAAGTCACGTTCATTCATGCTTTTCGTATGGACAGCATGCCAACATTCGAACTGATTCGCGTTTTCGACCAACCGGGGCCCAGGTACACCTCCTACCCCACCGCGGATCATTTCGCCGAGGCCTTCGACGCCGAGAAACAGGCTTGGTGGCTGGACAACCGCACTCTGCGCCAGCCGGGGCAGCCCGTTACCGTCTACGTCCACATCCCCTTCTGCGAGTCCATCTGCCATTATTGCGCGTGCAACCGCATCGGTACCCGAGACCATGCCAGAGCCGTGGCCTATCTGCAAACCCTGAAGCAGGAAATCCGCCTTTACGCCGCTCACCTGCATCGGGATGTCAGGATTTCGCAACTTCACCTGGGCGGTGGCACCCCCACCTTCTTCAGCGATGACGAACTGGCTGAACTCCTGGCCACGCTCGACGCCGAGATCGGCCTGCAGCCCCAGGCCGAGTGTTCCATCGAGATCGACCCCCGCACGGTGGACAACACCCGGCTCACCAACATCCGGCGCATGGGGTTCGACCGCATCAGCCTGGGCGTGCAGGATCTCGATCCGGCGGTCCAGGTTGCCATCCACCGCATCCAGCCCGAAGAGATGCTCGTGGGCCTGATGGAGCATGCCCGCACGCTCGACTTCAAGTCCATCAACATCGACCTCGTCTACGGCCTGCCCAAGCAGACGCTGGAGACGCTGGCCCATACGCTGGACCGCATCGCCGCCCTGCGCCCGGGCCGCATGGCCATCTACGGCTATGCCCACCTGCCCGAGCGCTTCAAGGCCCAGCGCCTCATCCACCGCGAAGACCTGCCCGACCAGGCCATGCGCATGGCCATGGTGCAGCTGGCCATCCAGAAGCTCAACCAGGCCGGTTACCGCTACATCGGCATGGACCACTTCGCCCTGCCCGACGACGACCTGGCCATCGCCCTGGAGCGCGGCACCCTGCGCCGCAACTTCATGGGCTACACCGCCATGCCCGGTGACGACCTCATCGGTCTGGGCGTCTCGGCCATCAGCGCCATCGGCCCCAGCTACTCGCAGAACCACCGCGAACTCAAGCCCTGGCGCCAGGCCATCGAAGCCGGCCGGCTGCCCACTGCCCGCGGCATCGAGCTGCGCGGCGACGACACCCTGCAGCGTGCCGTCATCATGGAACTCATGTGCCAGGGCCAGCTCGACTTCCAGTCCATCGGCGACCGCTTCCTCATCGACCCGCAGGAATACTTCCGCCACGAACTCGAGGGCCTGCAGCGCTTCATCGAGGCCGGCCTCGTCCTGCGTGACGAAAGCGGCATCCAGGTCACGCCCGTCGGCCGCTACTTCCTGCGCAGCATCGCCATGGTCTTCGACCGTCACGCCCAGCTGCGCCGCCGCCAGCGCGAACAGCAGCGCCTGCTGGAAGAGACCGGTGCCACCCCGGTGGCCGTCGAGGCGCGCCTGGCTGCAGCCACCGACGCCGGCCGCGCTGGCGCCAACGACGATGACGCCGGCACCCCCGCCCGACGCGTCATCCCGCTGCACGACGAACGGCCGGGACTCACCTTGGTCAAATAACAGACTGTCTGCAGCCCGGGCGGCAGCAAGGCCGCCCGTCTCCAGCCCCCCTTGACCCAAGGGGGACTGACACCTTGCGCCTGTAGCGCCCTCGCCCAGGGCCGCACGCACGCCCCCCATCCCACGCTCCACCATGCCCGCAAGCCATGCACCAGCCCGGGCAAAAACTGAGCAATAACACCTTGCTCAGTCAATACGCCCGAATATCGTATTGATCATTACTTTCATTACTATAATTGCGACGCGCAGCGCCACCTGGCTTGCTCTGCACGCATCAGAACCCTATCCCAACCCCACTTTCCCCCATCATGCACAACGCCAAGGCACTTCCCTTCGCGCTTCTTCTGTCGACCCCGCTGGTCGTCCCTGCCCACGCTCAGGAAGCCGACCGCCCCACCCTGCCCGCCGTGAACGTTGTCGGCGCCCAGGATGACGGCTACACCACGCCCGACGCCACCAGCGGCACCAAGACCAACGCCCCGCTGCGCGACGTGCCGCAGACCATCAACGTCGTCCCGGCCCGTGTCCTGGAAGACCAGCATGTCAACTCCATGCAGGACGCCCTGAAGAACGTGCCCGGCGTGTCCTTCTCGCACGGTGACGGCCAGCGCGACCAGGTCTCCATCCGCGGCTTCTCGGCCATGACCGACCAGTACGTCGACGGCTTCCGCGACGACGCCCTGTACTTCCGCGACCTCTCCAACATCGAGCGTGTCGATGTCATCAAGGGCCCTGCCGCCGTCCTGTACGGCCGCGGCTCCGCCGGCGGCCTCATCAACCGCATCAGCAAGAAGCCTGGCCGGAACATCACCGCTGCCAACCTCAGCCTGGGCTCCTGGAAGGACCGTCGACTGGAAGCCGACCTGGGTCGTACCACCGGCGACCAGAGCCTGTCCTGGCGACTCACCGGCGCCATCGAGAAGGCCGACAGCTACCGCCACCAGCAGTTCCTCGATCGCAAGGCCATCGCGCCTTCGGCCCAGATCAGGTTCTCGCCCGACACCCAGGTGCTCCTGCAGGCCGAATACCTGAATGACCGCCGCGTGACCGACTTCGGCATCCCCTCCTACCAGGGCCGTCCCGTGAACGTGGACCCGGGCACCTACTACGGCGCCGCCAACGCCCGCGATGCCGACTACACGCACTCCAAGGTCCAGGCCTACACCGGCGTCATCACCCATCGCATCGACGACACCCTGTCGCTGCGCAACGCCACCCGCTACTACCACTACGAACTGGACCGCAACAACACCACCACCGCCTCGGTCAACGCGGCCGCCCGCACCGTCAGCCTCGCGCATGGCAACATCTTCCGGCGTGAACACGGCTGGAGCAACCAGACCGAACTCACCCAGCAGGCCCAGCTGGGCGGCCTGAAGCACGAGCTGCTCTATGGTCTGGAACTGGGCCAGCAGAACAAGGATCTGGTCTCGTACGCGCAGCGCAACGTCGGCACCGTGGACCTCTTCAACCCCGTGCTGCCCACCCTGGCGCGCCTGGCCAGCGGCAACCCCACCAACGACAACCTCGGCCGCTTCGACACCATGGGCCTGTACGTGCAGGACATGATCTCCATCGACGAGCAGTGGAAAGTGCTGGCCGGCCTGCGCTATGACCACTTCAAGCAGGAAACCGGCGAACGCAACACCGGCCGCCAGCTGCAGCGCACCGACAACGACATCAACCCCCGCCTGGGCGCCGTCTACCAGCCTGACGCCGCCCAGTCGTACTACCTGTCGTGGAGCCGCTCCTTCCAGCCTTCCGGCGAAGCCTTCGCCCTGAGCAACGGCAACGCCAACCTGGATCCCGAACAGACCACCAACACCGAGATCGGTGCCAAGTACGACCTGCTCGATGGCCGCCTCAGCACCACCTTCTCGCTGTTCCGCCTGAACCGCACCAACGTCCGCGACACCGATCCCGCCACCAACCAGCTGGCCACCATCGGCACCCGTCGCACCGACGGCTTCGAGTGGAGCCTGAGCGGCGAACTGGCTCCCGGCTGGCGCGCCATCATGGGCTACGCCTTCCTCGACGCCAAGGTCACCCGCTCGCCCTCGCGCAATGACGGCCAGCCCGTGCAGGGCAAGCGCACTACCCTCACCCCGCGCCACGCTGCCAACTTCTGGATCACCAAGGATCTGAACGGCGGCTTCGGCGTGGGCGCCGGTGCCAACCTGGTGGCCAGCCGCTACGCCAACGCCGGCAACACCGTGCGCCTGCCCGGCTACGTGACGGCCGATGCCGCCGCCTGGTGGCGCCAGGGCCCGTGGGGCGTGCAGCTCAACGTCTACAACATCACCGACGCCCGCTACATCGTCTCCTCGCACGGCGCCAACGGCAACATGAACCTGCCCGGCGCACCGCGCAACGTGATGCTGAAGCTCAGCTATCGGATGTAATGGCGTACGGCCCGAAAGTCCGCATCGGCAGCATCGTGCAGGCCTTTGGGGGCTGCCCTCACCTCGTTCCCTCACCGGGGTGAGGAATCGCCGTCCCTTGGTCCGACTAACGACGGCAGCGGGGTGATGAGCGGTACTGACGGCTATTGATCATCCGGGCGCCGCCATCCATCATGGCCAGTCTTCCACAACAAGAAGATACGAGATGGCCATCCCCCGATATGACGACATGCTTGTTGCCCTCCTCGCGCTGATGGAGGATGGCGCACCCCGTGAAAAGTCGTCCCTGATCCTGCCTCTGGCCGAGCGCCTGAACGTCAGCGAAGAAGACCGGACCGAGACCTACGAAACCCGAGAGGTTTCCATCTTTGTCGACCGCATTTCCTGGGCGCTGAGCTATCTTTCCATGGCCGGACTGCTGCAGCGTCCTGGACGCGGCAAATACGCCATCACCGAAGAAGGCAAGTCCCTGGTGAACGCGTCCAACGACAAGATCAAGGCCCTGGTCCGGAAGCGGGTCTCTGAAAGAAAACTGCTCGAACAGAGCGATGGAGACGCCACGCAACCCGCAAGGGCATTGCCCGCCCTGATCAGCAAGCAGGACACAAGCGGCAAGACACCAAAAGACCAGATCTACGAACTCTTCTCGATCTACAAACGCACCAAGTACGAAGAGATCATCGACATGATCCTCTCGAAGACCCCCGAAAGCTTCGAAAGGGTCGTTGTCCAGCTCCTGCAGAAGATGGGCTATGGTCGCCAGTTCAAGGATGCAGGCCGCACCACCCAGCTCAGCCGAGATGGCGGCATCGACGGCGAGATCCGGGAAGATGTTCTGGGCCTGGGCAAGATCAGCATCCAGGCCAAGCGCTACCAGCGTGATCAGTCCATCGGTCGCCCCGAGGTTCAGGCCTTCGCGGGCGCGCTGCAGGGGAGCCGCTCCACGAAGGGCGTCTTCATCACCACCTCGAAGTTCACCAAGGATGCCGTCGACTACGCAAGATCGCTGGCCAACGTCACCATCGTGCTCATCGACGGCATGCAGCTTGCCGAATACATATACCAGTATGGACTGGGCGTGGAGATCCGGGACGAGTTCGCCATCAAGGACCTCGACGAAAGCTACTGGGACGAGCTGGCTGATGGCGCCCCATCACTCCCTGCGCAGGCCTGAGCCGGAAGAACAGGATGCCGATTCAGGCATCCCCTGAACGGGCTCCCAAGGGGGAATAAGCCCCCGCTATCCCAGTTGCAGCAACTGGTTCAATACCATCAGCACTTCCGAAAATGGTGCCTCATCCAGCTTCTGCAAGGGATGAGGTGACGCCTGGCGCTGGCGCCAGTCAAACGACTTGGGCTGATGACAGAGGACATAACTAGTCTGCCCAGACTTGCGCCCGGATGCCACGCCCGCAATGACGGCAAACGGGTTGTCCGCGTTATACGGTGCCGTCGTCATGGGCAGGCCGATGACCAGAGAGGTGCGATCGTTGAATGTGCGGGGAGACAGCACCAGGAAGGGATGAACATCCCGCATCTCCCCCGCCCCTTCTGTGGGTTGCAGTCGATCCAGATGATGTCCTGCCGATCCGGAACCCAGGCAGCGTCACGCTTCGTCGCCATGTCAGAAACGCTCGTTTCCCAGAGGCTCCGAGACAGACATGGCTTCCCCACCATGCCGGTCAGGGTCGAAGCGGGCCAGGCGCTCTTCCAGTGTCAACGTCCGGTTCCGAACGGGCGTCAACACGATCCTGTCACCTTCGACGGCCACCTCGACCTGCTGATCGACCGATAGGCCGGCGGCCCGCGCTACGCTGGCAGGCAGACGCACTCCCAGGCTGTTTCCCCAGTGCCGAATATTCAAGGTCGTGCTCATGGAACAGCCCTCAGACAGATGTATAAACATAGTATATACATCCCGCCAGACCGGAGACAAGGGCTCGATGCGATCAGCAGCCGGATGGCTGAAACCTGCGGATACCGGACTTCCCGGACGGCAAACCCTTGAAAGACAACGGCCACCACCCGACACACGGGCAGCGGCCATTCGTTCAACTCAAAGCCGAATCATGCTTTTCATGACCCGGCCCGGGAAGGGTCAGAGCGGAATCTTGCAGACCGTTTTCTCATCGGCCGTGAGCACGTCACCATAGGTGTACGTGATCTCGAACGCATCCGGCGGGGTCGACCCATCGTCCTTGGCACTCACGTTCATACCGAAGCCGTGCGCCTTCTTGGCGGCATCATCGGCGCTGTAGCCGGAGATATGAACGCTGAACAAGTACGGCGCACCTTCCACATCAAGCTTGAGGAAGACGGACTTGAAAAGCTGCGTCATCTTGTAGACACGCACCTTGTCGCCCACGGTGAAGGTCACTTCCCCGTCCTTCGCCAGCTTCACCGTACAGTCCTTGGTACCGTCCGGCATATCCTTGCCCACGTAGACACCGGCCGCACATGCAGCGCCCGTTGCAGGATCAAATGAGCGGAAGGGCGTCTTGCACTCCCGATACATCTGCTCATACATGGCCCGGTTGACCAGGGATGGCGTCTGGGCATTGTTGGCCGGAGTCGTCACAGCCGGCGCAGTCGCCACGGGCGAGTTCGTGGCCGGTGTCGTTGCAGTCGGCGCGGTGGCCGGTGCCGAAGGCGCGGTCGTGGCAGGCGTGCTTGCAGCCGGCGTGCTGTTGGTCGCAGTCGTCGTGCCGCCAGCCGTGCTGGTCGTGGTTGAGCCACTGCCATTCGTCGCAACCGGCGTGGCCGGCGTGCTGCTGTCACCGCCGCCACCACCACAGGCGCCAAGAACGGCCGAGATGGCCAGAGCCAGGGCAAGCTTGCTGCCGGATACAAGTTGAGTGTTCATGGTCATTTCGGAAAACGGAAACAGGTGGGGATATCGAACGGCCGCCACCCGAGATACGGGCAGCGGCCATTCATTCAACGCCGGGCCAGATCATGCTCGTTCATGACCCGGCTTAGGCAGGGTCAAAGCGGCATCTTGCAGCTCGCCAGCTCATCTGACGAGATCTTGCCTCCATACTTATATCCGATCTCAATGCTATCCGGCAGTGTCGAACCATCACCCTTGGGGTTTACATTCAGCATGAAGCCGTGGCTCTTCTCGGTTGCATCCTCGGCGCTGTAACCAGAGATATGAACGTCCAACAAGTACGGGGCTCTTTCCGCGGATGAGTTGACGAAGTGGTACTGGAAAAACTCCGTCATCCTGAAGACATGCACCTTGTCACCCACGGTGAAGGTCACTTCCCCGTCCTTCGCCAGCTTCACCGTGCATTCCTTACCGTCCCATAAATCCCTGCCCACGTAGACACCGGCAGCGCATGCGACAACTGCTGGGTCGGATGGGCCGGACGGCGTCTGGCACTCCCGACGCATCTGCTCATACATGGCCCGGTTGACCAGGGCTGCCCCCTGGGTATTGCTGGCCGGAGTCGGCGCTGTCGCAGCCGGTGCAGTCGCAACAGGCGAGTTCGTGGCCGGTGTCGTTGCTGTCGGCGTGGTGGCCGGCGTCGATGGCGCAGTCGCGGCGGGCGTCGTTGCAACCGGCGTGCTGCTGTCGCCACCGCCACCACCGCCGCCGCCACAGGCGCCAAGAACGGCCGAGATGGCCAGAGCCAGGGCAAGCTTGCTGCCGGATACAAGTTGAGTATTCATGGTCATTCCAGAAAACAGAAACAGGCGGGAATGTCGATCAGACTCGAAAATGGCCACTGCCTGAAGAGCGGGCAGTGGCCATCCATTCAGTTCACAACCGAATCATGTCGACCCATGATCCGGCCCCACGTCTCAGAGCGGAACGCGGCAGGTCGATTGAAGATCTGGAGAATATGCCGAGCCGAAGCTGTGCTTGATGTCGAGATGATCAGGTTTCTTACCAACTTCAGCTTGTGGATCCAGACGCAGCTCGAAGCCGTGAACCTTCCCGTTGGCATCCTCCGCACTATCAGCGCTGATGGCCATACCCCAGATATGCTGATACTCTCCCCCTGCCAGCGGATTGGTCTTCGAGTACAGGAAGTGCTGTGCCAGCTTGAAGGCATACACATCATTACCCATGGTGTACGTCACTTCGCCATCCCGCGTCAGCCGGACCGTGCAGACCGTCTGGCCGTCCCTCAGATTCTTGCCGACGTAGGTGCCGGCAGCACACGCATAGAAGCCCGCTTCACTCGTGTACGACACGACCTGGCACTGCGTGCGCAGCTGCTCATACATCGCCTGGTTGGACGAAGACGTCGTCTGGGTGTTGTTGGCGGCGGGTGCCGTCGCAGCCGGCGTGGTGGTCGTGGCAGCAGGCGTGGTTGCTGCCGGCGTGTTCGGTGCCACCGGCGTCGTCGGCGTGCTGCTGCCACCGCCACCGCCGCCACAGGCGGTAAGAACAGCCGAGACGGCCACGGCCAGGCTCAGAGACAGTTTGCTGCCGAATGCGTGTTGCTTGCCCATGATGGCTCCCCAGAAAAAAGGGTGGAAGTTGCAATGGCGAGCAAACTAACATGCCGCGTTTTGACGACATATGGCATTTTTCCGCACGCAAGATCGGCGGACGAAAGCAGCCGACAAGTGCATGAGCGCTTCAGAAGCCTCCCGGTAAAGCCCTTCCCTCACGCACAAAACAGAAAGGCCCTGCATCCGCATGCGCGGTGCAGGGCCTGTCCGTGGTGACGACCCGGATCCGGACGAAGGCCGGATCCGGTCAGGTCATCAGCCGGCAGCTGCTTCCAGGGCAGCCACGGCCGGCAGGGTGCGGCCTTCCAGGAACTCCAGGAAGGCGCCACCACCGGTGGAGATGTAGCTGATCTGGTCGGTGATGCCGAACTTGGCAATGGCGGCCAGGGTGTCACCACCGCCCGCGATCGAGAAGCCCTTGGAGGCTGCGATGGCGCGGGCCAGGGTCTCGGTGCCCTTGGCAAAGGCGTCAAACTCGAACACGCCGACCGGGCCGTTCCAGACGATGGTGCCAGCAGACTTCAGCTGCTCGGCCAGCTTGGCAGCGGTCTTGGGACCAATGTCCAGAATCATGTCGTCTTCAGCCACGTCCTTGGCCGCCTTGACGGTGGCCGGGGCGTCAGCAGCGAAGGTCTTGGCCACCACCACGTCCTCGGGGATGGGCACTTCGGCGCCGCGGGCCTTCATCTTCTCGATGATCTTCTTGGCGTCGCCCACCAGGTCGGGCTCGGCCAGGGACTTGCCGATGGGCAGGCCGGCAGCCAGCATGAAGGTGTTGGCAATGCCACCGCCCACGATCAGCTGGTCGACCTTGTCGGCCAGGGAGTCGAGAATGGTGAGCTTGGTGGAGACCTTGGAGCCGGCCACGATGGCAACCATCGGGTGAGCCGGGTTGTGCAGGGCCTTGCCCAGGGCGTCCAGCTCGGCAGCCAGCAGCGGGCCGGCAGCGGCTTCCTTGGCGAAGCGGGCGATGCCGTGGGTGGAGGCCTCGGCGCGGTGAGCGGTGCCGAAGGCGTCGTTCACGTAGACGTCGCACAGGGCGGCGTACTTCTTGGCCAAGGCTTCGTCGTCTTTCTTCTCACCCTTGTTGCAGCGGGTGTTTTCCAGCACCACCACATCACCCGGGGCCAGCGGGAAGCCGCCATCCAGGTAGTCAGCCTGCAGGCGCACGGGGCGGCCCAGCAGTTCCTCCAGGCGCTTGGCCACGGGAGCCAGCGAGTCCTCGGGCTTGAATTCGCCCTCTTTCGGACGGCCCAGGTGGGAGGTGACCATGACGGCGGCGCCCTTGTCCAGTGCGGCCTTGATGGCAGGCACCGAAGCCCGGATGCGGGTGTCGTCGGTGATGTTGCGGTTCTCATCCAGCGGGACGTTGAAGTCGCTGCGGATGAAGACTTTCTTGCCTTTCAGGTCGAGGTCTGCCAGTCGCTTGAATTTCATCGTGTTCTCCATGACAGGCCAGTCAATGGGAGGATGCGGCATTCACTGACCCGGGAATTCGGTCGGCAGGGCCATCAGGGCCTCTGCACGGATCTCTGGGTGGCGGCCGGCCATCGGGTTTCCGTGGACACGGAAGGATCCGAAGACCGGCTGGGCCACAAGGCTGCCGAGAGCACCGGCAGAGCAGCGTCAGGATGCCTTGCACGCGGCAAGGCCACCGGCGCCGTCAGGCCGACACGGGACGGCAGCCAGGCACCCTGCCCCTTCGGGCGGGGTGCCGTGATGCACCGATCACTTGGCGTTCATCAGCGCCACGGTGGTGTCGAGCATCCGGTTGGAGAAGCCCCACTCGTTGTCGTACCAGCTGGTGACCTTCACCAGACGGCCGCTGACCTTGGTCAGCGTGGAGTCGAAGGTGGAGGATGCCGGGCAATGGTTGAAGTCGACCGAGACCAGCGGCTTGTCGTTGTAGTTCAGGATGCCTTTCAGTTCCTTGCTTTCGGAAGCTTCCTTCAGGATCTTGTTGACTTCCTCGACCGTGGTGTCACGGGCGGCGATGAACGACAGGTCGACCAGCGAGACGTTGATGGTCGGCACGCGCACGGCGAAGCCGTCCAGCTTGCCATTCAGCTCGGGCAGCACCAGGCCGACGGCCGCGGCAGCACCGGTCTTGGTCGGGATCATCGACTGGGTGGCCGAACGGGCACGACGCAGATCGGAGTGATACACGTCGGTCAGCACCTGGTCGTTGGTGAAGGCGTGGATGGTGGTCATCAGGCCATTGACGACGCCAATCTTGTCCTGCAGCGGCTTGACCAGCGGGGCCAGGCAGTTGGTGGTGCAAGAGGCGTTGGAAATGACCGTGTCCGAAGCCTTCAGCACGCCCTGGTTCACGCCGTAGACGATGGTGGCGTCCACGTCCTTGCCGCCGGGTGCGGAGATGATGACTTTCTTGGCGCCGCCAGCCAGGTGCGCGCTGGCTTTTTCCTTGGAAGTGAACAGGCCCGTGCACTCCAGCACCACGTCGACGTTCAGATCCTTCCAGGGCAGCTTGCTGGGATCACGCTCGGCCAGCACCTTGATCTTGTCGCCGTTGACGACCAGATAGTCGCCTTCGACCTTGACGTCACCGTTGAACTTGCCGTGGGCGGTGTCGTACTGGGTCAGGTGCGCATTGGTTTCGGGCTTGCCGAGATCATTGATGGCGACGATCTCGATGTCGTGCTTCTTGCCGCTTTCATAGTGGGCACGCAGCACATTGCGGCCAATCCGGCCATAACCATTGATTGCAACGCGAATCGTCATTTCTTTCTTCCTCTTGTATTGAAGGATCAGAGCCCCAGCACCTGCCGCACGGTGGCGGCAACGTTGTCGGCAGTCATGCCGAAATGCTGGTTGAGTACCGATGCGGGAGCGGATTCGCCGAAGCGATCGATCCCGACCACCGCCGCAGGGCGGTATTTCCACCAGAAATCGGTGACACCGGCTTCCACGGCAATCCGTGGAAGGTCGTCTGGCAACAGACGGCGTTTGTAAGCCACGTCCTGCTTGTCGAACGTGGTGGTGGATGGCATGGAAACCACCCGGACACGAATGCCTTCATCGGCCAGCTGGCGCGCGGCGGCCAGTGCCAGCGACACCTCGGAGCCGGTGGCGATGAGCACGGCCTTGGCGGCACGCGGGGCATGCACCAGGTAGGCACCACGACGGATCTCGTCGACGTCGACCACTTCGCGCTCGATGAAGGGCAGCCCCTGCCGCGACAGCAGCAGGCAGGTGGGGCCTTCCTCGTTCTCGATGGCAGCCTGCCAGGCGATGGCGGTCTCGACCGTGTCCGCCGGGCGCCAGACCGACATGTTGGGGATGAGGCGCAGGCAGGCCGCGGTCTCGACAGGCTGGTGGGTGGGACCATCCTCACCCAGGCCGATGGAATCGTGCGTGAAGACGTGGATGACCCGCTGCTTGCTGAGCGCAGCTACGCGCAGGGCGTTGCGGGCGTAGTCGGAGAACACCAGGAAGGTGCCGCCGTAGGGAATGAAGCCGCCATGCAGGGCCAGGCCGTTCATGACGGCGGCCATGCCGAACTCGCGCACGCCGTAGTTGATGTGGCGTCCACCGTTGAGATCGGCGTCATTGTCAGCCGACGGGCGCAGCATCTCGACGCCCTTCCAGGCGGTGAGGTTGCTGCCGGTGAGGTCGGCCGACCCCCCCAGCAGTTCCGGCAGGGCCGGCCCCAGATAGTTGAGCGCCCGCTGCGAGGCGGCACGGGTGGCGATGTTCTCGGCTTCCATCACCGTGTCCATCACCAGGTTGTCCATGATGTCTTCCCAGTCGGCCGGCAGCACACCGCGCATGCGGCGCTCCAGCTCGGCAGCCTCTTCGGGGAACTGGGCGGCATAGGCATCGAAGGCGTCCTGCCAGCGGGCATGGCGCTCGGCGCCGACCTGGGTGGCGTCCCAGGCCGCGTACAGATCGGCCGGGATCTCGAAGGGTGGCTCGGACCAGCCCAGGGCCTTGCGGGTGGCGGCGATTTCCTCGGCACCCAGCGATTCGCCGTGGGCCTTGGCCGTGCCGGCCCGGTTGGGCGACCCCTTGCCGATGACGGTCTTGCAGATGATGATGGTGGGCGCAAAGCGCAGCTCGCCCACGCCTTCGCCGTCGACGACCGGCCGGCCGGTCTCGCCCCAGTCGCGCGCCTGCGCGATGGCCTGGGCCACGGCCCAGGCGTCGTGGCCATCGACCGCGTCGATGACGTTCCAGCCATAGGCGGCAAAGCGCTCGGCCACGTTCTCGCGGTACCAGCCCTTGACATCGCCGTCGATGGAGATGCCGTTGTCGTCATAGAGCATGACGAGCTTGGACAGGCGCCAGATGGCGGCCAGGGCGCAGGCCTCGTGCGAGACGCCTTCCATCAGGCAGCCATCACCGGCAAAGACCCAGGTGAAGTGGTCGACGATGTCGTGGCCGGGACGGTTGAACTCGGCAGCCAGCAGCTTCTCGGCCAGGGCCATGCCCACGGCATTGGCCAGCCCCTGCCCCAGCGGGCCGGTGGTGGTCTCCACGCCCGGCGTGACACCCACCTCGGGGTGGCCCGGGGTCCTGGAGTGCAGCTGGCGGAAGTCCTTGATGTCGTCGATGGAAAGATCGTAGCCGGTCAGATGCAGCAGCGAGTACAGCAGCATCGAGCCGTGGCCGTTGGAGAGCACGAAGCGGTCACGGTCGAACCAGCCCGGCTGGGCAGGATCGTGCTTGAAATGTGCGCCCCACAGGGCCACCGCGATGTCGGCCATGCCCATGGGCATGCCGGGGTGGCCGGAACGGGCCTTCTCGATGGCGTCCATGGACAGCACGCGGATGGCGTTGGCCATGCGGCGGGCGGTGTCAGGCGACGGGAAGGCAGGCCAGCCAGTGGCCACGAAGGCCTCGGCAGGCTTCTGGGCATCAGGCAGGGTCACGTCGTCCACCTCGGTGACGCCATCGGACCATCCCACATGTTCAGTGGCGGGAAGCGTCTCGCCCCCGGCTTCATCGGGGGAAAAATCCAGCTCGGCAGTAGCAGGAGCTTCGGTGGGAAACGAGTGGTCGGTCATGGCAGAAAGGGACGAATTGAGCTGAAAATGCGATGAAAAACGGACTTTCAATCAGGCGGCCCGCCCGGAATCTGCCGTTGGCGCCCTGGCCTGCTTGCCATGCCATGTCCGGGTCTCTCCTCCCGACGCTGGGCGCCTTCGGACCGGGCATGCCGGCAGGGCCGCCAGGAACCTCTGCACAGTATACTGGACGCCAATGTAACAGCTATTTGCATTGTCTGCAGGGGAAGGCCCTGTTGCGCGCCGGGGAGATTCGCCAGCCTTCTTGGTGACATTCAGGCAACGAATCATTCGGTCGCCTGCCGCTGCCTTCCCTGACGGTTGCTTCCCTGATCTGATGACCCCCCGAATCCATCTGCCTGCCCTGGCCGACCAGCCCGCGCCCCCTGTCCCGTCCGATCCCCTGCCGCTGGACGAGCCGGCCGCACACCACCTGCTGCGGGTGTTGCGTCGCGGCATCGGTGACGGAATCGAGGTCTTCGACGGACAGGGACGCTGCTGGCGTGCACAGGTCGCCTCCACGAAGCCGGCAACCGTGACGCTGCAGGCTGCCCTGCCCTCCGAGCCACCGTCCCGTCTGCGACTGGGCCTGGCGCAGTGCCTCAGCACGGCCGAAAAGATGGACTGGACCATCGAGAAGGCCGTGGAGCTGGGCGTGAGCCACATCGTGCCGCTGCTGTCGGCCCGCAGCGTGGTGAAGCTGGACGGGGCACGCGCCGAGAAGCGCGTGCAGCACTGGCAGCGGCTGGTGGTGGCAGCGGCCATGCAGTGCGGGCGCAGCCGCCTTCCCGAGATCGCCCCCATCCAGCCTGTGGGCACCTGGCTGGCCAGCCTGCCCGCCCCGCAGACCCATGAGCAGCGCTGGGTGCTCAGCCCGCTGGCCGAGTCATCGCTGATGGCGCAGGCCCGTGCACTCGCGGCCCAGGCCGGCGCACCACCTGCGGAGGATCATCAGAACCCGCCGGGCGATGCAGTGGCCAGCAAGGCCGGCGCCACCACGGCCTGGCTGCTGTGCGGGCCGGAATCAGGGCTGGCCGAGACGGAAGTGGACCAGGCGCTATCCCTGGGCTGGCAGCCGGCGCTGCTGGGCCCGCGGGTGCTGCGCACCGAAACCGCCGGGCTGGTGGGACTGACGGTGCTGCAGGCCGCGCTGGGCGACCTGGGCTAGGCCTGAGCCGTCGTCGCTGACTACGGCTTGCGCACCGAGTAGAAGACCCGGAACGCCGTCTCGTGGTCGTAGAAGAAGTCGGCTGCGTCCCGAAACACGTCCAGCAGCGTGCTGCGGTCGTCCGCCGACAGCTGCGTCGCATCGGGCAGGTTCTCGATGAGCAGCACGAAGCCGGGACGGTCGGCCTCGTCCGAAGGCTTCAGGTCAGTCAGGCAATCGTAGAGTGCATCCAGATTGCGGCCGTAATGGGCCGGCAGTTTCAGTCCCTCCCCCAGAGCGGCCAGCACGGACGCCTTGTCATGAGCTGCCGCGCAGTCGCACTGCAGCAGGGTCTGGTCGGTCTGCAGCGCGGCACGCACCAGACCGTTCTTGTCATAGGCACCCAGCGGCAGAACCGCGTGCCGGGGGATGTTGGACAGTGCACTCATGGGAACTCGATCCTGCGGAAGGTCTGGTAGTGGTCGTCCGTGTAATAGAACTCGGTGGGTCGGCCATCCCGGCCGCCGGCAATGATGCGGCGCGCCCCGCGTGAGCGGACCCGCGGGGTCTTGACGGTGTATTCGGTGTAGTAGCCCCGGCGCTGGCGCGGCAGCTTGCGCTCGTAGTTGCCAAAGACGGTGCCGTCCTTCTCGTAGGGGTATGGGCCGCCTTCACGGATCAGCGCCAGGGTGCGACGCGCCTCGTCCGGCAGATCCGCCACGGCCACGGTCCCCATACCGTCGCCCCCCTGCCGGGATGCCCTGTCGGAGGACCGATCGGAAGCACGATCGCCCCTGCCAGATGCCCTGTCCGGATTACGGTCATTTGCCCGTTCGGACGCCCTGTCGCGGGTCCAGTCAGCTACCCCGCCGGACGCCCTGTCGGAAGCGCGCTCTGACGCCCGGTCCTGCGCCCGTTCTGATGTTCGGCTGGATGCCTGATCCGAGGCCTGTCCTGCTGTCTGTCCAGACACCTGCACGGACGCCCGCACATCCGGCTGCGGCTGGCCATTGCAGGCCTGCAGGACCGACAGCCCCGTGCCCAGCAGCAGGGTAGCCAGCAGCACGAACAGCGCCCGCGCCGGGCCCTGCCACCGCACCCGCAACAGGGACCGCTGTTGCGGCGCACGCCCACCCGCCGCTGCGGACGACGAATTGAACAGAGTGCGAATGAACGTGACAAAGGCTTTCATCCTCCCATCCTACGACAGGCCTCGGTCGGCGGGAAGCCCCGACGGGCATGACGCTGGCACGCCGCCATCGTCCTGTCATCGTGGAATGGGCGACGACATCCTCCGATAGCCGGTATTCTTTCCGGTTCACCCATTGAAAATGGGCACGGATCACCGGGGCCCCATCGACCACCAGGAACGTCACCCCATGCCAGACGCTGCCGCTCACCCCTCTCCCCGCATCCTGCTGTGGCTGGTAGCGGTGGGGTTCTTCATGCAGACGCTGGACGGCACCATCGTCAACACGGCGTTGCCGGCCATGGCGACCAGCCTGGGCGAAAGTCCGCTGCGCCTGCAAGCCGTGGTGGTGGCCTACATGCTGACCATGGCGGCGCTGATCCCGGCCAGCGGATGGCTGGCCGACCGCTTCGGGTCACAGCGGGTGTTCCTGAGCGCCATCGTGCTGTTCTCGGCCGGCTCGGCGGCCTGCGCGCTCTCCAATGACCTGTCGCAGCTGATCGCTGCCCGGGTGCTGCAGGGGCTGGGTGCCGCCGTGCTGCTGCCGGTGGGCCGGCTGGTGATCCTGCAGCACTTCCCGCGTGAGGAACTGCTGTCGGCCATGAGCTTCGTGGCCATCCCGGGGCTCATCGGCCCGCTGATCGGACCGACGCTGGGCGGCTGGCTGGTGGAGACCGCGTCGTGGCACTGGATCTTCCTCATCAACCTGCCCGTGGGCCTGGTGGGTGCATTGGCCACGATGCGCTACATGCCCAACCTCAAGCGCACGGACGCCGGCCGCTTCGACCTGGCCGGCTACGCCATGCTGGTGCTGGCCATGATCGCCATCTCGCTGGCGCTGGACGGACTGGGCGGCCTGGGCTGGGCCAGCACGCTGGTGGTGCTGCTGATGGTGGCCGGACTGGCGGCGCTGACGGCCTACTGGCTGCACGCCATGCGCCACCCCGCCCCCCTCTTTCCGCCGGCGCTCTTTACCGTGCCCAGCTACCGCGTGGGCATCCTGGGCAACCTGTTCGCACGCATCGGCTCGGGCGCCATGCCCTACCTGCTGCCGCTGCTGCTGCAGCTGGCCATGGGATTCTCGCCGGCCGAGGCCGGCATGATGCTGCTGCCAGTGACCCTGGCCAGCATCGGCGCCAAGCGCGCCGTTTCCGACATCGTGAGCCGCTACGGCTACCGGCGGGTGCTCCTGGTCAACACCGTGCTGCTGGGGGTGCTGATTGCCGCCTTCGCCCTGATGACGCCCGACCAGCCGCTGTGGCTGCGCACCACCCAGCTGGCCTTCTTCGGCGCCGTCAGCTCCACCCAGTTCTCGGCCATGAACACCGTGACACTGAAGGACCTGGACGCCGCCCATGCCGCCAGCGGCAACAGCCTGTTCTCGATGGTGCAGATGCTGGGCCTGAGCCTGGGCATCACCTGCGCCTCGGCGCTGCTGCACGCCTTCAGTGGCTGGCTGGACATCCGCCCCGGTGGCAACGAGCTGCCCGCCTTCCGCGCGGCCTTCATGGCGGTCGGGGCGCTGACGGTGGGATCGGCGGCGATCTTCTGGCAGTTGCGGGCGGATGCGCCCGGGCAGGTTCGGGATCTCGGGGCATAAAAAGGAAGCAGTCGCCGCCGACGGCACCTGCCGCTCTTGTTCCCGGACGCGTCAGATGTAGCGCTCAAGCCCCTTCAGGAACGCCTTGCGCTTCTCGTCCGTGATCAGGTTGGCCTTGCCGCAGTTCACCCAGCGGCGACGACGGGCGCCCACGCCCTTCATCGTGTGGCCCAGCATCGCCTTGGTGATGAAATTGCCGCAGACGAACTTCAGGTAGAAAGTGGGGGCCGTGGAGGTGCTGATGACCAGCGCCTCATCAATGTCCAGCCGTCCTTCCAGGATGCCAACCCGGTTCTCCATGTAGGCGAAGGTCCGCAGCAGCACCTTGTCCAGGAACCCCTTGACGATGGCCGGCATGTCGGCCCACCAGATGGGAAAGATGAAGATCAGGCGCCTGCTGTCCTTGAGCGCCTGCTGGTATTGCAGCACCAGCGGATCCAGCGCCTTGCCTTCGCGGAAGAGAGCCAGCTCCTCCTTCGTGTAGACAGGGTTGAAGCCATCGGCATACAGGTCGATGAGCCGATATTCCTGCCCCTTGGCGTCCAGCAGCGCCTGAACCCGCTCCAGAATGGCATGGTTGAAGCTTTTCTCGTACGGGTGGGCGTAGATGATGGTGGTCTTGCTCATGGTGGTCTCCTTGGGAACCGGGCGGTGTGCGGCCCACTGGCCTGCCCCACCCTGGCACCTTGATGATCCGGAAAGATGCAGGCTCCCGGCCGCCCCTGCGCAATCAGGGGACCATTGTGCCCATCACGCCATCAGCACGGATTCATTTCCCTTGCGAACGACGTGCCATCAATGACGAGCTGTCATCAGCCCGCCCAGCAGGATCCCCGTTGGGTCAAACTGCCTGCGCACCTCGGCAAAGGCCTGCCGAAGCGCCAGGGTCCAGCGCGGCGGCAAGGTAGCCGACAGTACCTGGCGGGCCAGCGGCCCCGCCCCTTCCGGCACCACCAGCTGCAGCTCGCCAGCGGCCACCTGCCCACGCCATGACGGCTGCACACCCTGCGAGGCCAGGCGTTCATCCAGGGCCGCGACCAGCCCGGCCAGGGTGGCAGGATCCTGCGGCGGCAGCGGGATAATGCAGGCCGAAGGGGGGATCGTCGGTGAAACCCGCTCACCCAGCAGCGCCTGCCAGACAGGCCGCACATCCCCTGCCGCTGCACGGCCATGTGATTGCAGCCCGCCGTCGGCCTGCAGCGCCAGGCTCGTGGCGCCCTTCTGCCGTCGGGGGTCGAGCAAGGCCGCCAGACGCCGGTGGGCAGCCTGGACATCGGTATCCGCCTCGCCCGAGAAACGCACCAGCCAGGCCGCCGGCCCGGCCTCTCCCTGCTGCGGGCCGTCCGGGCGCCCCGATATGCCTTGTCCGCTACCGGCCAAACGGCACAGGGCCTGATCGTCCGGATGGCGCGAACCAGCGAGGCGTCGCAGATCCGCCGCATCCAGCAACAGCGCGGCCGAGGGCTGCAAGGCCAGTACGGCTGGCGCATGGACCAGCGCAGCCGCTGCCGACGGTTGCAGGAACAGCGCCCAGCGCGAGACCGTCGGACGGCGCAGCAGGCGCAGATGCAGCCGCGCCGACCAGGCCAGCGTGCCGGCCGATCCGGCCAGCAGATGCGCCAGATTCACCGATCCATCGGGCGTGTAGGGACGCTGCGGACGCGGGTGGAAAGCATCCAGCAGATAGCCGTCCGGCACGCGCTGGCCAGGTGGCCAGTGACGGGCCATGTCGGCCTGCACACTGGCCGCAATGCCGAACAGGGAGGAGACCAGCTGGCCTGCCCGACCGCTGTTCAGGCTGACGGAAGACCGCTCGCCGAACGGGCCAAACAGCTGTCGGGTGCCATCATCCAGAATGGCATCAATGCCCAGCAGCCGGTCGGCCAGTGTGCCCCAGGCCGGCGCCGCGGCAGCTGCGTCCAGACCCGCCAGCCCCCCCAGGGTGGCCCCAGATTCCGGATGCGTCTCGATGGGCAGCCACCAGCCATGGGGTTGCAGCAGACGGTTCAGATCGGCCAGTCGCACACCGGGCTGGACCTCGATCATGCCGCGTGTACCGTCGAAGCGGGCAGCACGGGTGAGATGGGCAGAAGCATCGATCTGCAGGCCGGGCAGACCGCGTCGTGACGAATCCGCATGGCCTGCGGACACGGCAGGAAGCCCCCCGGTCGCGCCCCCGAAGCTGACCGGCACGGCCAGCTCTCGCGCCAGCTCCAGCGCCGTGGCCACGTCGGTTTCATCCTGCGGCTGCAGGCGGGCATGGCCGCCCGCCAGAATCAGCTCGCCCCGAACCAGCCGGCGCAGACGCTGCACCAGCCGGGCCAGGCGCTCTGCGGAATCAGAGGTCGACGGACTTGCGGCCGCCATCGGCCTGCGATGCCATGGCCTGCGAGGTGGCGTTGTTGCCCGCCGCCACCGACACCGAGACGAACTCGTCACGGCGACGCAGCACCTTGTTGCCATAGCCGCCGTCATGCGACATGCGGGCGGCCCCCACGTAGGCCTTCAGGGCCTGGCGCTCGCTGCCGCCGTAGCGCTTCAGGTAGTCGGACAGGATGCTGCTGCCCACCTGGATGTTGACCTTGGGCTCCCAGACCGTGTCCGTGCTGCCGTAGGGCTTGAAGCGCTTCTTGTGCATGCGGGTATGCACCTGCATGAGCCCCTGGGCGCCCACGCGGCTTTGCGCCCGGGGATTGAAGCTGGACTCGGTGGCCATGACGGCCATGATGAGATAGGGATCGACGTTGTAGGTTTTGCCCGACTGGCGGGCATAGCCCATGTACTGCTCGACGGAACTTGCGCTCACGCGGTACTTGCGGGCGATGTGCTGCACCACGCCACGCTCGGCGCGCGTGAGGCGAACCGACGGGCTCTCGCGCGAGGTATCGGCATCCGTGCCGGTGGCCGCGATCTTGCGCAGGCCACTGCGGGTGGTCGGACGCATCAGCCGCTTGCTGCGCTGCGCGCGCACGGCATTCCGGGAAGAGGAACGGCGCTCGTCCGCACCCACGGCCATGCGTCCCGCAGACGCACGACTGGCGGGTTTCTGCGCCGCCTTCGTGGCACTGCGCATACCCTGGGCCGTGCGATGAATGCGGCCGGCGTCATCCGACGCTGAAACATTGACCGCAGCGCTGTCCCCCGCGGCACTCGACGGCTGGGCTTCGCGGATCTCGGCCGGTGCCCGTGCCTCGGCCGCCACCGACACCACCTCGCGGCTGCCACCGCTGGACTCGCTGCGCTCGGCCGGGCGCGTGCGCTCGACCACCGGAGCGGGCTCGTCGGCCTCGGCCAGCGAGGGCACCGCACCGAACATCAGTGCCGAACCTGCCAGCATGGCCATCCACAGACGCCCGGCCACGGAACGACCCGACCCGTGACGTGCGGACAAAGACGGGTTTGTCCGTGCGGAGGCGGCAAGGGGAACGGCAGACGAGGCTGGCATGGTGAAGGCTCCTGGTTCAGTGGGCACTGCATGGACAACAGGATGGGTGCGCGGACAGCAGGGGCTGCAGGCCCGGCGCTGCCATTCAGGCAGAACGCCCCCGACGGGACGCCCTGCCGGCAAGGGGCAGCGCGGGGCAAGAACCCAAGAAAATACCCGCGAAAGGCAGGGGAATACCGCCCGGCGGCAAACCCTGACTTGTAAAAAACAACATTTTGACAACAATTACTGCGCATTTTAACAGCCTTTTCGCTGCCAACACGCATCAGACGTGCAATTTGACCTTGCGCAAAGTCTGTCGACACTCCCCATTCCTGACGCCTCACCCCCCTTGCCATCGGCGTCAGGGCCTTCCGCAGCCACCTGTCGACACAGCGTGACACAATGCAGGCAACGACAAAGGATCGAACCATGCCCCTACGTTATGCCGACCTGCGGGAGTTCCTGCAGTACCTGGAAGGCCGCGATCAGCTTCGCCGCATCGACGTGTCGGTCTCGCCCATCCTGGAAATGACCGAAATCTCCGATCGGGTGCTGCGCCAGGGCGGCCCGGCGCTGCTGTTCCGCAACCCCGAGGCCGACGGCCGACGCTGGCGCTTCCCGGTGCTCACCAACCTCTTCGGCACCCCGGAGCGGGTAGCCCTGGGCATGGGCGAAGATTCCGTGGCCGCCCTGCGCGAAGTGGGCCGGCTTCTGGCCTACCTGAAGGAGCCCGAGCCGCCGCGCGGCCTGAAGGACGCCTGGGAGAAGTTCCCCGTCCTGCGCCAGGTCATGAACATGGCACCCAAAATGAGCGCCAGCGGCCCCTGCCGCGAGGTCGAGATTCCCGCCGACAGCGTGGACCTGGACGCCCTGCCCATCCAGCACTGCTGGCCGGGCGACGCCGCCCCGCTGATCACCTGGGGCCTGGTGGTGACGCGCGGCCCCGGCAAGCCGCGCCAGAACCTGGGCATCTACCGCCAGCAGGTCATCGGCCGCAACAAGACCATCATGCGCTGGCTGGCCCACCGGGGCGGCGCTCTGGACTTCCAGGAGCACCGCCGGCAGTTCCCCGGCACCCCCTTCCCCGTGGCCACCGTGCTGGGCGCCGACCCGGCCACCATCCTGGGCGCCGTCACCCCGGTGCCCGACTCGCTGTCGGAATACCAGTTCGCCGGCCTGCTGCGGGGCGCCCGCACCGAACTGGTCAGAGTGCCCGGCACCGAACTGAACGTGCCCGCCACCGCCGAGATCGTGCTGGAAGGCCACCTCTACCCCGACCCCGACGGCGAGAAAACCCTGGCCCACGCCCGCCGTCTGGGCTGGCAGGGGCCGCTGCCGCCCACCGCGCTCACCGGCTACGAGATGGCCCTGGAAGGCCCCTACGGCGACCACACCGGCTACTACAACGAGAAGGACTGGTTCCCCGTCTTCACCATCGATCGCATCACCCACCGCCGGAACGCCATCTACCACTCCACCTACACCGGCAAGCCACCCGACGAGCCGGCCGTGCTGGGCGTGGCCCTCAACGAAGTATTCGTGCCCCTGCTCACCCGGCAGTTCCCCGAAATCGTCGACTTCTACCTGCCGCCCGAGGGCTGCTCGTACCGGCTGGCGGTCGTGTCCATGAAGAAGGCCTACGCCGGCCACGCCAAGCGCGTCATGTTCGGCATCTGGAGCTTCCTGCGCCAGTTCATGTACACCAAGTTCATCATCGTGGTGGACGACGATGTGGACATCCGCAACTGGCAGGAAGTCATCTGGGCCATGACCACCCGCGTCGACCCGGCCCGCGACCTGACCCTTGTCGAGAACACGCCCATCGACTACCTGGACTTCGCCTCGCCCGTCAGCGGCCTGGGCTCGAAGATGGGCATCGACGCCACCAACAAGTGGCCCGGCGAGACCACCCGTGAATGGGGCACCCCCATCACCATGCCGGCCAGCGTGAAGAAACGGGTGGATGCGATCTGGCGGGAGCTGGGGATCGGGTGAGGGACAAACGGGATTCCCCATCGCCTTCTCGGGGATGCTTCACGCTCTGAAACCAAACCAGATAGACTGATACAAAATCCACATCCAGTACAAGGGATTCTCTGAACAAGTCCCGCGAGCCGGCACGCCACGGAACGGAATGCAGGACAAGGCGACATTTGCTGTCAATAGCGGGGCTATTGACAGCAAATGGCAACGCAGTCATGCGCCCGTTACGAGGATGCGACGGCCGTGAGGACTTGTTCAGAGGATCCCAAGAGACAGACCCATCCCGTTTTGCCGCCCGGTACCGCGGCTTCCCGCCCTGAGTCCCGCACTGCCGGCCATGCCAGGCGGGCAGCCGCGCACCGTGCCGGTGCCTTCCAGTTCCAGGAGAGTCGTCATGCGCCTGCGCGCCCCCCATCCGTCGTCCCTCACGGGCGATGCCCGTCGTGCATTCCTGACCGTTGCCGGCCTGTCCGCCAACCCGGTCGACTCGACCATCCGCCCTCCCACTCCACGGGCAGGCCATATCCCCCGAGCCGCCCTGGGTCTGTTCATCGCCCTCTCGCTGGCCGCGTGCAACGCCCCCGGGCCACTCAGCAAGGCGCAGACCGACCGGCTGACCTCGCCCGATGCCGCCGTCAGGAGTTCGCAGCTCACCCAGGCCGCCGCCGCACGCTACGACGCGCAGCTCGATGTTTTTCATCCGGTGGTGGCACACCAAGGCATGGTAGCCAGTGAACAGGCGCTGGCCAGCCAGGTGGGCATCGACATCCTGAAGGCCGGGGGTAACGCTATCGACGCAGCCGTGGCGATGGGCTTCGCGCTAGCCGTGGTGCTGCCCAACGCCGGCAACATCGGCGGCGGCGGCTTCATGATGGTGCATGACGCCCGTTCCGGCCAGTACGTGGCGCTGGACTTCCGCGAAACCGCACCCGCGTCAGCCACCCGCACCACCTTCCAGGACGCCAAGGGCAACGTCATCGACGGCAAGTCGCTCTACACCCATACCGCCGTGGGCGTGCCCGGCACCGTGGCCGGCCTGACTCATGCCCAGAAGAAGTGGGGACAACTCCCGCTGGCCAAGGTGATGGCGCCCGCCATCGAAATGGCCGAAAAAGGCTATCCGGTCAGCCCGACGCTGGCCCGCGCGCTGAAGACCGAGGCCGACACGATGGGCCGGTGGCCCGCCACCCGCGCCATCTTCTGGAGGAACGGCGCGCCGCTCAAGGCCGGCGACCGCCTGGTGCAGAAGGATCTGGCCAGCTCGCTCAAGCTCATTGCGCTGCAGGGGGCCGATGCCTTCTACCGCGGCCCCATCGGGAAAAAGATCGTGGCTGACAGCCAGGCACACCGGGGGTTGATCACGGCCGCCGACCTGCAGGGCTACAAGCCGGTGGAGCGCAAGCCCGTGCGTGGCAGCTACCGCCAGTATGAGATCGTCACCATGCCGCCCCCGTCCTCGGGCGGCATCCACCTGCTGCAGATCCTCAACATCATGGAAGGCTGGCCGATCGGCAACTGGGGCCAGAACAGCGCCCAGACTGTCCACCACATGGCCGAAGCCATGAAGCTGGCCTATGCCGACCGTGCCGAGTACCTGGGCGATCCGGACTATGTGAAGATCCCGCAGACCGGCCTCGTCTCGCGCAAGTACGCTGCCCTGCTGCGCAGCCAGATCGACCCGGCCCATGCCAAGCCTGCCAGGGACATCAAGCCCGGCCGGCCCCAGCCCTATGAAAGCGACCAGACCACCCACTACTCGGTGATGGACGCCAAGGGCAACGCCGTGGCCGTCACCTACACGCTCAACACCAACTTCGGCACCGGCATCGTCGCCCCAGGCACCGGCATCCTGCTCAACAACGAGATGGATGACTTCTCCGTCAAGCCCGGCGTGCCCAACGCCTACGGTCTGGTGGGCGGCGAAGCCAACGCCGTCGGCCCGCGCAAGCGTCCGCTGTCGTCCATGACGCCCACCTTCGTGCTGAAGGATGGCAAGCCCTGGCTGGTGACCGGCAGCCCCGGTGGCGCCCGCATCATCACCACCGTGCTGCAGACCGTCAGCAACGCCATCGACCACGGCATGAACCCCGCCGAGGCGGCATCCGCTCCCCGCTTCCACCACCAGTGGACACCGGACGAGCTGCGGGTGGAACGCGGCTTCCCCGTCGACACCACCGAGCTGCTGCGCCAGCGCGGCCAGAAGGTCGTCGAGAAGGCCGCCATGGGCCGCACGCAGACCATCCAGGCACAGGATGGCGAGCTGTGGGGCTACTCCGATCCGCGCAATCCGGACGGGCAGACCCTGGGATACTGAAAGGGTCGGCATTGAAGGCACCGCCTCCGGGCGGTGTTACTCTAGCGGCTTTACCTGTCAGCGCCCCCGGCCCATGCGCAAGCCCCGCCCCACCGTCCTTACCCGTGAATTCCTGCAGAGCGACGACTATCTGCGCTCCTTCGTCGACACCCCTCGCCAGAAATGGTGGAGTCGGGAGCAGATCAGCGAATCACTGGAAAAGACGCTGGCCGAGCGCCCCGATCCCGACGCACCCGTCTGGGTATTCGCCTACGGTTCGCTCATCTGGAACCCGCTCATCCACGTGGCCGAGCAGCAGCTGGCCACGCTGCGCGGCTGGCGCCGCAGCTTCTGCATGCGCCTGCTGGCCGGGCGCGGCACCCCCGAACACCCGGGCCGCATGCTGGCACTGACCCGCGCCCCCAGCACGGCCCACCCCACCACCGGCATCGCCTTCCGCATCCGCGAAGAAGAACTGCGCGACGAGCTGATGCTGGTCTGGATGCGCGAGATGATCGGCGGCACCTACGAACCGCTGTGGCAGGAAGCCCGCCTGGCCGACGGCCGCCTCGTGCAGACCATCGTCTTCGTGATGGAACCCTGCACGCCCGCCTACGAGCACGACACCTCGGTCAGCACCGTCGCCCCCCTCATCGCCACCGCCAGCGGCCATCTGGGCCACAATATCGACTACCTGCTGGAACTGGACCAGGCCCTGGCCGCCCACCACATCCACGACACCTACATCCAGGAACTGATCGCGGCCGTGCGGGCTTATGGGGCGGATATCTGAATCATGCGGGGCGCATCAACAGCCTGACGCCCTCCGCACGTTCAGAGCCTCCAGCATCGCCCCGTCTGGCGCCCTCTAACCCGCCAGGAATCCCTCAAGCCGGGCATCGATCTCGGCCAGCGCACGCTGCACGGCAGCCTCCGGCCCCGCAGTCAGACATTGAAGGATCAGGCGTGCAAATCCTTCACCCTGCCTGCGCTTTCCCCAGCTTGCGCCGGCCAACCAGATACATCATGCCACCAAAGAAAGCGCCTCCCACCAGCCAGGTCACGATGAAGACGGCATTCATCTTGATCGGCATGCCCGCAGCCCAGGGCAGGACCCCCTGCATCAGCACGATCATCGTCACGCCCCAGCCTGCACCACTCAGGATCGACTGCTTCCTCAAGGTGCGCAGACGTTTGGAATGCTCGTCCGCCGACAAGGGCGGCTGGCGCAATGCCTTGTTTCCGCGGATGCCCCACCATGCAAACAGGCTCTGCCCCATCAGCAGGACAAACAGCGCCATCGTTCCAAACGAGACCGTCACGCGCTGATGCGAATAGGCGTCCCAGATCAGGCTGAGCTGCACCAGCAGGGAAGTCATGGAGAAAGTGTACGCAGCCGTGCCGGACAGGGCGCGATCCACCTCATGCCACTGCGCCTCGTCCAGCGGTCCTTCCAGACCAATCAGGCGACGCTTCATACGCTGGACCCTTTCTTCTTTCTTCATGCATCCCTCCAGAGAAAAGCCATCGAACACCGCTGCATGGTAGCGGTCGAAGCTGTCCTGCCGGAGAAATTGCCCTTTCATGACCATGGGGCGTCGCACGTCATGAAATGCCGGATGCCGCTGCTTATCGCCGGATGCCGCTGCATGAGCATCCGGAAAGGCTCGACTGACGGACGGGCCTCACCCGTGCCGATACACCCAACGCAGCAGCTCGTCCTGCGCATGCAGCGCGCGCTCGGCCGGGTACTTGCCGTTGATCATCAGCGACAGCGCGTAGCGCCGACCCGAGGCAGCCGTCACGTAGCCCGCGATGGCACGCACGTTCTGCAGCGTGCCAGTCTTGATCTGCGCCTGGCCCGCCACCGGATCCATCCGCAACCGTGTCCTCATGGTGCCATCGATGCCCACCACCGGCAGCGAGGCCTCGAACCAGGGCGCCGTGGGGCTGCCAGCCGCACGTGCCAGCAGCGTCACCATGTCGCCAGCCGAGATGCGCGCCTGCCGTGACAGGCCGGAGCCGTTCTCCATCACCAGCGACGGCAGCACCAGCCCCTGGCCGCGATACCACTGATGCAGCCACTGGCCGGCACGCTCCGGGGGTAGCGCGCCCTGCCCGCTGGCCGCCGCCATTTCCAGCAGCAGCATCCGCGTCATCACGTTGTTGCTGAACTTGTTGATGTGATGCACCACCTCACCCAGGTCCAGCGTGGACTGCCAGGCATAGAGCGGGCGGCCACGCGCCGCCGCCCCCGGCTGGATGCGCGTACGCCCGGTGAACTGCCCGCCCATGTCCTTCCAGGCCGCCTTGAAGATGCCGTGCAGGAACTGCTGGTGATCCAGCATGGCCGCATAGAACTGCTGCGACCCACAGGCGCGCACCTGAGTGCCGTTCACCGACACCACCGGGCGCCCGGCAGCCGTCGCACCGTCCTGCACGCCCAAGCGCGTTCCGCCGGTCCGGCAGCGCCCTTTCAGCACCTTCACGTCATAGCGCAGCTGCACATCGGCCAGCGGCGGCTCCAGCGCCAGCTGGCGCTTCTTCGGGTCGATGACCAGCTTGCTGGCCTTGAAATTGGTCAGGGCCGCCCACGGCCGCACGTTGTAGGCCTGCGAGGCATCACCGTCAAAAGCTTCCCCATCGGCCGGCCCCACCGCGAAGCGTGCATCATCCACCACCAGGTCGCCGCGAATCGTCTTCAGCCCCTGCGCCCGCAGGTCCGCCATCAGCGCATGCAGATCCTCGATCACCAGATGCGGGTCGCCGCCGCCCTGCAGGATCAGGTCGCCCTGCAGCACCCCGTCCCGAATCGGCCCCGTGGTCAGAAAGCGCGTCGTCCAGCGATAATCCGGTCCCAGCATCGCCAGTGCCGCATGGGTCGTCACCAGCTTCATCGTGGAAGCCGGATTGAACGGCCGCTCGGCCTGATGCATCACGCGCAGCATCGGCTCATCCGACGCCCGATCGGCCGACATGCCATCGGCTTCCCCGGTCGTCCGATGCTCGATGGGCGCGGCCGGAGCCAGCGAGGCTCCTGCCGGCAGCGCCGGCGACTGGGCGGCTCCCTTCAGCGGCACGATCGCCAGCCCGAAGTCTGCCTCGGCGATGCCCGCACGGTTCAGCTGCTGCACGGCCAGTGCCGTCATCGCCTCGCCCGAAATGGGGGCGCGCCCACCGGTATCGGTACGGGGCCAATCCAGCAATGCCACCTGCGTTGCGCCCGCCAGATGGCCAGCCAAAGCCACCCCTGTCGCAGAACGTGTGGCCGCGGCCACCTGAAGGCCTTCACGGGGTGCGCTCACCCCTTTCAGGGCCGTCAGTGGAATGGCACCGCCCGTAAGCCGTTGCGGCCCCTGTCCGACCAGCGCCTTAGCGGAAGCCCCCCGGGCCCCTGCGTCTGCATGCCCCATGGGCTTCGAGGCCGACAGGGCGATGCCGCCCGACGCGCCGCGAGAAGCCCCTGCAGTCGAGGAAGCCGTCGTTGCAGCCAGTGCCCCGGTTGCCAGCAGCAGGCCGGCCGCCAGCATGCCACCCTTCAGGCGCGGCCCCCTGCCGCCCTGTCCCAGATGCTCCTTGCCACCGCTGCCCGGCCTTCGCCCGTCACCCATCACCGTCCCGCCCCTGCCACAGGAATGTGCAAAGAGGGCATGGTGCGCCGTGCAGGCCGCGCGATGTGCCGTGCCGGGACGAACGAGCGGCCCGCCCCGACGAAACGGCCACGGCCGGCCAGCCGCGCAACATTCCGACCGGGTACTCGCCTCATCCGGATGACACGACACCCGCCCATGGCGCTTTCCGCCGTCCATCGGCTTGCGTCGGCCGTGTCGCCTTGTCTATCATTGCGCGTTAGCACTCTCCTGCCACGAGTGCCAGAACCAGCAAAAAAATTTTGCTTTCGGCTCTTGTCTTCTGGCTGGCCGTCCCCAGCTTCGATGACATCCCGTCCCGACCGGTGCCCCCTGGCCCGGGAAAGCGGCCCGATCCACCCGGCAGCCGCCCATGGCCAGGACAGCACCCCTTCGGGACAAACCACCCATCCCATTTCATCCTTGTTCAGGAGTCAACTGAATGAAACTGCGTCCTCTGCACGACCGCGTCATCATCAAGCGTCTCGACAACGAGCGCAAGACCGCTTCCGGCATCGTGCTGCCGGAAAATGCCGCCGAGAAGCCCGACCAGGGTGAAGTGCTGGCCATCGGTGAAGGCAAGATCGGTGATGACGGCAAGGTCCGTCCGCTGGCCGTCAAGGTCGGCGACAAGGTGCTCTTCGGCAAGTACTCCGGCCAGACCGTCAAGGTCGACGGCGAGGAGCTGCTGGTGATGCGCGAAGAAGACATCATGGCCGTGGTCCAGTAAGACTGACCACCGTCCGACAGAATTCAAAGAACTCAGGAGTTTCCACACATGGCAGCAAAACAAGTCAATTTCGGCGACGAAGCCCGTGCCAAGCTGGTCGAAGGCGTCAACATCCTGGCCAACGCCGTCAAGGTCACCCTCGGTCCCAAGGGCCGCAACGTGGTGCTGGAGCGTTCCTTCGGCGCCCCCACCGTCACCAAGGACGGTGTCTCGGTGGCCAAGGAAGTCGAACTGAAGGACAAGCAGGCCAACATGGGCGCCCAGCTGGTCAAGGAAGTGGCTTCGCGCACCAGCGACAACGCCGGTGACGGCACCACCACCGCCACCGTGCTGGCCCAGGCCATCGTCCGTGAGGGCATGAAGTACGTGGCCGCCGGCATGAACCCGATGGACCTGAAGCGTGGCATCGACAAGGCCGTCGCCGCCCTGATCGAGCAGCTGAAAAAACAGTCCAAGCCCACCACCACCAGCAAGGAAATCGCTCAGGTCGGCACCATCTCGGCCAACAGCGACGAAGAGATCGGCCAGATCATCGCCGACGCCATGGAAAAGGTTGGCAAGGAAGGCGTCATCACCGTCGAGGACGGCAAGTCGCTGAGCAACGAGCTGGACGTGGTCGAAGGCATGCAGTTCGACCGTGGCTACCTGTCGCCCTACTTCATCAACAACCCGGATCGCCAGGTTGCCGTGCTGGAAAGCCCGTTCATCCTGCTGTGCGACAAGAAGATCAGCAACATCCGTGATCTGCTGCCGGTGCTGGAGCAGGTTGCCAAGGCCAGCCGTCCGCTGCTGATCGTGGCCGAAGACATCGAGGGCGAGGCCCTGGCCACCCTGGTCGTCAACAACATCCGCGGCATCCTGAAGACCGTCGCCGTCAAGGCTCCGGGCTTCGGTGACCGTCGCAAGGCCATGCTGGAAGACATGGCCATCCTGACCGGCGGCGTCGTGATCTCGGAAGAGACCGGCATGTCGCTGGAAAAAGCCACCATCGAAGAGCTGGGCAGCGCTGCCCGCGTCGAAGTGGCCAAGGAAAACACCACCATCATCGACGGCTCCGGCGATGCCAAGGCCATCGAGAACCGCGTCAAGGCCATCCGTGCCCAGATCGAGGAAGCCACCAGCGACTACGACCGCGAGAAGCTGCAGGAGCGTGTCGCCAAGCTGGCCGGTGGTGTGGCCGTGATCCGCGTCGGTGCTGCCACCGAAGTGGAAATGAAAGAGAAGAAAGCCCGCGTGGAAGACGCGCTGCACGCCACCCGTGCTGCCGTCGAGGAAGGCGTGGTGCCCGGCGGTGGCGTTGCCCTGCTGCGTGCCAAGGCTGCCGCCAAGATCGAGGGCACCAACCCCGACCAGGAAGCCGGCATCAAGATCGTTCTGCGCGCCGTCGAAGAGCCGCTGCGCCAGATCGTCACCAACGCCGGTGAAGAAGCTAGCGTCATCGTGGCCAAAGTGGCCGAGGGCAAAGGCAACTTCGGCTACAACGCCGCCAACGGCGAGTACGGCGACCTGGTGGAAATGGGCGTGGTCGACCCCACCAAGGTGACCCGCACCGCGCTGCAGAACGCCGCCTCCATCGCTGGCCTGCTGCTGACCACCGACGCCCTGATCTCCGAGGCTCCGGAAGACAAGCCGGCCTCCCCGATGGCTGGCATGGGCGGTATGGGTGGCATGGGCGGCATGGGCATGGACATGTAAGTCCCGCCCGGCCCGGAAACGGGCCCGTCAGGCACCCAGGCAGCAGAAACCTTTCTGCTGCCCCGGCTCCCCCGGGCCCGCTTCCTGCCACTGGCAACACAAAGGCCGTGTACCTGGCCGCCTTCGGGCGGTTCGGTACACGGCCTTTTTCAATGTCGCAAACAGAAAGGCCCCGTCATGACGGGGCCTTCATCGTGAACGGAAGGGTCAATCCGTGGCGACAGGCAGTCTGTCAGTCCAACGGATCGATGCCCGCACCATCAGGCATCCGACGGTCAGTCACCCACCTTCAGCACGCCACCGCGGCCCAGGCCGCCCTTGACCTGCTGCGCCTTGTAGTTGCGCAGCGAGATGACCATGTTGTTGTAGGCGTCCATGAAGGCAGCCACCGTGGCCTTGCCTTCCGGCGTGCGCGAGAAACCGGCCAGGCCGCCAGCTGCGCCACCGCCCAGCATGCCCAGGGCTGCCCCATAGTTGGTGGCCGAGGCATTGCCTTCCGAAGCACTGATCTGCACACCCGAACGAATGTCGTACAGCGACAGCGTGACCACCGAGACCTTCGACTCCAGCGAGCCGGCGAGGGCGCCCAGACCGGAACCCAGGAAGCCCGCCAGACCACCGGCCACCTTGCCCGTGGAATCGTTGTCGATGATGATGGCCGGCTCCATCAGGTAGTCGGCCGCCACGCGCTGGCCCTTGTGCTGCTTGGAACCGGCACGGAATTCACCCGAGTTGCGCTGCTTGTCGGTGATCGCCGCCAGGCGCGCCTCGGTGCGGCTGTTGCCGATGGAGGTGATCACGAAGCAGTTGGACTGCTGCACGGCCAGGCGAAGCAACGGCTCGATGGTCGTGACCTTGGTGGCAGAGCCGAAGGCATCGTACCAGTCCTTGTCGCGGCCGTCGTCCATGGCGATGGTGCCCAGCGGCGCATCGCAACGCTCCAGCGACGAGTTGGCATTGACGCTGGAGCTGCCGGCTGCGCCGCCGCGTGCATCGCTGGGGCTGTTGCCCTTGGTGATGTGGCCACCGCCCATCTGGGCACAGCCGGCCAGCACGGCCACCGAAGTCAGCGCCAGCGCGCCTTGCAGAAGTTTCTTCGCAACCATCGGGAAAATCCTTTCGTCAGGAGTCAAACAGAGCGTCGTTCACGACACGGTCGAGATCAGTAGTAGTACCAGTATCCCGCCTGCCAGTACGTGTAGTAGTGGTAGGCATTCCACCAGTAACCCATCCACAGCGCCCGGTGAGCGTTCACCCAGCGCCGGTATTCCGCTTCATCCTTCTTGGCCTGCTGGGCCTCTTCCAGCAGTTTCTTCGCTTCCGGATCACCCTTGCCGGCAGCGGCCAGCAGCCACGATTCGGCTTCGGCCGGATCGGAACCCATTTCCTCGAAGCCGCTCAGGTACAGGCGGCCCAGCGCCACCTGCGCCTTCGTGTTGCCCCGTTCGGCGGCATCACGCATCCAGGTCAGCGCCTTGTAGGAATCGCGGCGCACGCCGTCACCCCGGAAGAAGCGCAGCGCCAGATCGAAGGCCGCGCGCGGATCGGTCCTGGCCTGCTTCTCCAGAACGGCAATGCGAGCCTCTTCTTCCGTCACCGGCTCGGCCACCGGCTTGCGACCGGCCTCGCTGCGCGCCTGATCGCTGCAGCCCTCGTCCTGGGTGCAGACGCGGACGGGCTTGCCCGCCTGGGAATCGACAGCCTGCTGCTGGGCGACACACGCACCCAGCAACACCGAGAGAGCCAACAGGGAAACTGAACGTGCATTCATGATCCGACGATCCCCCACGGGAGTCAGTTGAAAGGAAGGATCAGCTTACCGCCATCGCCCGTCCGCCGCCATTCGCCGGGCGGCCAGCCGAGGCCGACCGGTTGACATCCTGCCGCCCGTCAGCGTGCTCAATATCACACCCTGCTTCAGTTTACCGCCTTACCTCTCGCCAGCCCCCGATATCCACGCATGCCCACCCCGACAGGCCATGGTGGATCGCTTCACGATCCCTGCACCCGCCCAGCCAACGGCCAGATACGACCATTTGTCACATACGGTGACAAAAAAGTTACACTATCGGTAGCCTGAACAATGTACCGAATTCACAACACACAAGCCCGATGCCCACAGAACCTCTGCGATCCATCGACCGCGACCTCCTGCAAGTCGGCACGCCCTCCTCCCACCCGATCCGTCCCCTGACCAGAACCACGACGCCCACTACACGGACGGCCCGGCGGTCTCTGCCCTCCTGGCGGCGCACCTTGCTGGCAACCGGTCTGACCCTGGCGCTGGCAGCCTGCGGAGGCAGTGGGGGCGAATCCGACGACGGCGAGCGCCTCAGCCTGGACAGTGCAGACACCGCCGAGCTGCAGACCTATGACCGCACGAAAGCCGGTTCCACACAGGCGGGCCAGCGTCGTCCGGGCGCACAGAACACCGGGTCGTCCTCACAGCCTGCGGCCACGGCGGCCGCATCAAGCCATCCGCGCTGGACGCTCACCTCACCGGCCGAGGCCAGCCGCTTCCTGGCTCAGGCCAGCTACGGTTCCAGCCCGAAGGACATCCGAGCCCTGACCGGCGGGATGGCCAATGAATGGATCGAGACCCAGTTCTCGCGTCCCGCCACCTCGCTGCTGAACACCATGAGGTACTGGCAGCAGAGAAGCGGCAGGGCCATCTCGCTGACGGACGCCCACAACGCCTGGTGGTATTCCACCGTCCAACAGGACCAGCTGCGCCAGCGCGTGGCCTTTGCGCTATCACAGATCTTCGTGGTGTCGACCAACGGCGATGTCAGCCATTTCCCGAAAGGGATCGCCAGCTACTACGACATGCTGGCCCGCAACGCCTTCGGCAACTTCCGCCAGCTTCTGGAAGACGTGACGCTGCATCCGATGATGGGCGTCTACCTGACGCACATCGGCAACCACAAGGAACGCTTTGACTCGACCGGCAAGCTCACGCAGGCGCCCGACGAGAACTACGCCCGCGAAGTGATGCAGCTCTTCACCATCGGCCTGGAGCAGCTGAACCTGGACGGCACGCCGAAGAAGGATGCCCAGGGCCGGCCCATTCCCACCTACAGCAACAACGACGTGATCGGCCTGGCGCGCGTCTTCACCGGCTGGAGCTGGAACGGCGGACGGCTGACCCACGAGTGCTTCTTCCGTGCGGGCTACTGCGCGGAGAACACCAACGAGCGCGAGACGCGACCGATGGTGGCCTATGACCAGTACCACTCCACCCTGGAAAAGCGCTTCCTGGGCACCACCATCGCCGAAGGCCAGTCCAGCACCACCGCCGATCTGAAGGTGGCACTGGACACCCTCTTCAACCATCCGAACGTCGGCCCCTTCATCGGTCGGCAGCTGATCCAGCGTCTGGTCACCAGCAATCCCTCGCCCGCCTACGTGCGGCGTGTGGCCAGCGCCTTCAACAACAATGGCCAGGGCGTGCGCGGCGACATGAAGGCCGTGATCCGCGCCGTGCTGCTGGATGAGGAAGCCCGGGGCGACAACGCCCGAAAGCAGCCCTCCTTCGGCCGCATCCGCGAGCCGGTGCTGCGCTTCACCCACCTGATGCGCGCCCTTGAGGCCAGCTCGCGCACCGGTTACTGGGGAATCGGCCGCACCGACGTGCCGGGCAACCTGAACCAGACCGCCATGCGTGCCCCCTCGGTGTTCAACTTCTACCGTCCGGGCTATTCGCCGGCGGGCACGCCTGTTGCCCGCGCCGGCCTGGTGGCCCCCGAGATGCAGATCCTGCAGGAAAGCAGCGTGGCCGGCTATGCCGACTATCTGGACCGCTTCGTGGGGGGCTCCTCAATCTACATCGTGGGTCTGGGCGACATGATCCCCCACCCGGACGGTGAACGTCACAGCGGCGGCCAAGCACGCGAGATCAAGTTCAACATCGAACCGCTGATCGCCAAGGCAAAGGATGTCGATCAGCTGCTGGACGAGATCAACGTGCTGTTTCTCAACGGCCAGATGCAGTCCGACACCCGAGCCATCATCCACCGCGCCGTCTCGGAAGCCGTCCCCAAGCGCAACAACGACGACATGCGTCGCGTGTACCGCGAGCGCGTCTCGCTGGCCCTCTACCTTGCCCTGCTGTCCACTGACTACCTGGTGCTGAAATGAGCCACGACCACTCTCACGATCATGACCATGGCGGTACCAACCAGAGCCGTCGCCAGCTGCTGAAATCGGGCCTGGGCCTGGCGCTGACCGCATCCGGCGGCTTTGCGCTGAACCTGGCACACATGGGAGCCGCCGCCGCACAGAGTGCGTCCAGCGACGACTACAAGGCCCTCATCTGCCTGTTCATGTACGGCGGCAACGATCAGGCCAACACCGTGGTGGCCACCAACGGTGGCTCCTGGGACCGCTACCGCACGCTGCGCGGCGGCAGCATCGGCCTGCCCGAACCGGGATCGGCGGGCGGCCTGCTGCCCATCAGCCCCGACAACCTGGCCGCCTTCGACAACCGGGGGCTGACGCTGGGCCTCCACCCGGCCCTGATCCAGACGCGTGAGCTGTTCAACCAGAAGAAGCTGGCCATGGTGGCCAACGTGGGGCCGCTCATCGAACCCATCACCCCGGACGAATACCGCCGCCTGTCGCGGCGCTTCCCGGATCGCCTGTATTCACACAACGACCAGCAGTCCACCTGGCAGACCTTCTCGCCCGAAGGCAGCCGCAGCGGCTGGGGCGGCAACCTGGCCGGCATGCTGGCCGAGGCCTACAACCCCGGCGCGCCGTTCTTCAGCGCCATCTCCACCGGCAACAGTGCCGCCGCCTGGCTGACGGGCAACCGCGTCTCGCCGTACAGCGTGCCGCTCACCGGCCAGATCGGCTTCGTGCAGACCGAGATGCATCTGGGTGACGTTCACAATGGCGGCCGGCCGCTGCGCGAGATCCTGTCGATCTCCCGCAGCAACGACAACCTGCTGGCCCAGACCTACAGCGAACTGTACCGCCGCACGCTGGACTACCAGCAACGCATGCGCAGCGGTCTGGTCAACGAGCAGGATTCACGCCTGCTGGCCGTGCCCGGCATCCGTGGCGGCGGCGGCGCCAACCCGCTCATCGAGCAGCTGCGGATGGTGTCGCGCATCATCGCCAGCCGGCAGAGCCTGGGTGTGCGCCGCCAGGTGTTCTTCATCAGCCTGGGCGGCTTCGACACCCATGGCGGCCAGAAGACCACCCAGAACCGGCTGCTCGTGCAGGTCGACCAGGCCCTGGAACATTTCGTGCGACAGATGCAGATCCTGGGCGTGGAAGATCAGGTGACGCTGTTCACTGCCTCGGACTTCGGCCGCAGCATGCTCACCAATGGTTCGGGTACGGACCATGGCTGGGGAAGCCACCATTTCGTGGTGGGCGGCGCCGTGCAGGGCGGGCGTCTGTATGGCCAGTTCCCGGCGTTCGGACGGGATGTAGGCCACGACGTGAATGGCCGCCTGGTGCCCCGCTATTCGGTGGAGCAGTATGCCGCTGCCCTGGGCCGCTGGTTCGGGCTCTCGGACAGCAACCTGCTGCAGGTGCTGCCCAACCTGCGCGACTTCGATGCGCGCGCGCTGACCTTCATGAAGGCCTGAACGGGAAGCGCCGGGGCCTGGCCATCGGGATGGTAGGCCCCATGGTCCGGACTCAGCGTCCGGTGCCACCGTCAGCGGACTTTGCCTTCCCTTCCGAGATCGGGAAGATGTGGTCGTAGGTCAGGTTGTAGACGAAGGCAAACACCACGTAGAACACCACCAGCGCGATGTCGGCCACCAGCGCCTCCCACAGGCTGATGTCCAGCCACCAGGCAATCAGCGGCACCAGCATCACCACCAGACCTCCCTCGAAGAGCAGTGCGTGCAGCACCCGCACGCGCATGCGCTTGTGCACCGAGCCAGTCAGCCTCTTCAGTATCCGGTCGAACCCCAGGTTGTAGACATAGTTCCAGACCGCCGCAATGGCCGCCGTGGAGGCGCCCAACGCACCGATCTCGAACGGATCGAAGCCGAAGAAGACGGCACCGATGGGTACCAGGATGAGCAGCGCCGTCACCTCGAACAGCACCAGGTGGCGAATGCGATCCTTCGTCGTGCGCATCGTTCTTGAAAGCTCCGTCTGAAATGATCGATGAAGGTTGGGGCCTGCCGCGGACAGGCGTGTGACCCACACCTGGACAATATGGTCATCATCACGGCAGGTCATATCCGATGCTGCAAAGCAACAGACGGCCCCCATGGCCGCCAGACGCCCCACAGGCCCGGGACCGGAGGCGGATAATACCGCCCCTTGGGACGGACAGAACAAGCGCCGTTCCGCAGCGATCCTCCGAATGGGCCTGTTCCTGGCACCTTTTCCGGCAAGGTCCAGTCCGCCCCTTCGGCACGGCTGCGATCTTCCCTCGATGACGGCATTCCCGTTCGGAGTCCTTCCTTCTCCGAACAACAACAGGCTGTCACCCCCATGCTCGGCGCATTCACGCTGCTGCTGGCCTATCAACTGGTCGGCGAAATCATCACTCAAGTCTTTCACCTGCACATCCCGGGCCCTGTCATCGGCATGCTGCTGCTCTTCATCACCCTGATCTTCCGCGAAGGCCCTTCACCGGAGCTGCGCGAGACCAGCCGCCAGCTGCTGCAATATCTGTCCATGCTATTCATCCCCGCCGGCGCCGGCATCATGCTGCACTTCGGCACACTGGAGCGTGAATGGCTGCCCATCCTGCTGGGCGTGCTCGTGGGCACCCCGCTGGTCATCGCCATCACGGCCTGGCTGCTGCAGAAACTCATCGGCAACCGCCAGAACGAGGAGACCGAGTCGTGATCTACGGTCCCCACAACTACTACGACGAGGTCCGCACCTACCTCTCGGCCAGCCCCCTGCTGGGGCTGCTGCTCACGCTGGTGGCCTTCCAGATCGCCGTCTGGATCCACCGCCGCTGCCACGGCAACCCGCTCACCAACCCCATCATGCTGGCCGTCATCGTGGTGGTGGGGCTGCTCAAGCTCACCGGGGTGGAATATCAGAAGTACTTTGCCGGTGCGCAGTTCGTGCACTTCCTGCTGGGCCCCGTGACGGTGGCGCTGGCCATTCCGCTGTACGCCCAGATCAAGCCGCTGACCCGCCTGGCCGGGCCGCTTCTCACCAGCCTGCTGGTAGGCAGCCTGATGGCCGTGCTGGGCGCCTGGGGCCTGGGGCGGATCGCCGGTGCCAGCCAGGGCGTGCTGGTGGCCATGGCACCCAAATCGGCCACTGGCCCGATCGCCATGGCCATTGCCGAGAGCCTGGGCGGCTCGCCCTCGCTCACCATGGCCGTGGTGCTGCTGACCGGCATCTTCGGTGCCATCGTGGCACCGGCCGTGTTCAAGCTGCTGCGCATCGAGGATGATGCCGTGCGCGGCTTCGCCCTGGGTCTGGCAGCCCACGGCATCGGCACCGCTCGCGCCTTCCAGCTCTCGGAAGTCGGCGGCGCCTTCGGAGCCCTGGCCATGGGCCTGAACGGCCTCATCACCGCCATCATCGCCCCGATGATCGTGCACTGGCTGAGCTGAAGCCCCATGAGACTCTGAGCCTGTCACCCTTGCCTGCCGGGACGGCCGGCAAGGTGCCTGGCTCACTGCGCCGGCGGATAGCCTGCTTCGGTCAGCGCCCGGGCCAGCGTCTCACGATCGGCCTTGCCGTCGATGCTGACCTGATGCGTGCCCAGGTCCACCGTGACCTTGGCGTCCGCATCCACCTGCGCCACCGTGGCACGCACGGTCTTTTCGCAGTGGCCGCAGGTCATGTCGGGAAGCTTGAACTGGATCATCGTGTTCTCCTTGCAAAGGGATGATGGAGCGGCCCGCCCAAGTATCCAGACGCCCGGACGGTATGCACCGTGAAGGCAGGACCCGGATGGGGCGGGCCGTGTGAGCCCATTCTACTGCCGTGCTCCCTCCTGTCCTGTCCACACCATCAACGTGCTTGCGGTGATGGATGCAGCGACGCCCCCGGATGCCGACGCAGGATGCGCACGTGCGTCATCCCGGCCTCTGACCATCACCCCCTCCGTTTCATCGACGCTGCGGCCTCCTCGCCCTGCTTCAGGAAGGCGGCCAGCTGCGGGGAATCGGAATGGATCGTGCCCAGCGGTCCGGTTGCCACCACGCGGCCGGCCTCCACCATGATCAGCGCATCGAACTTCGGCAGCAGCGACGGGCGGTGGATGGACGCCACGATGGTGGCATCGGCGCGTGCCTCGAAAAACGACTCGATCAGCGCCGCCTCGGTGGACGGGTCCAGTGCCGAGGTCGGCTCGTCCAGCAGCAGCAGGCTGCTGGCTTCGGCCGCCACCAGGGCGCGTGCAATGGCCACCCGCTGACGCTGGCCGCCCGACAGGTTGCCTCCGCGAGCCGTCACCTTGGCATCCAGCCCGCCCGGCATCTTCGCCACGAAGGCACTGGCCTGCGCCGTCTCCAGGGCGCGGGCATAGTGACTGTCCCCGGTCCGCTGAGCCGCTTCGGCATTGCCCCCCACGGCATCGGCCATGGCCAGGTTCTCGCGCAGCGTGCCGCCAAACAGCTCGGCATCCTGCGGCAGCAGCGTGGCCACCGAGCGCAGCGCCGGTGCCACGGCAGCTGCCGGCAGCGGGCCCTGGCCATCCGCCTTCAGCTGCCCTGCCGACGGCGCATACAGGCCGGCCAGCAACCGCAGCAGCGTGGTCTTGCCCGAACCGCTGGGGCCCACCAGCGCATAGCGCTTGCCGCGCTGCAGCTGCAGGTCGATGCCGGTGAGCGAACCGCCCACCGCCTCGGGGTTGGACGGATCGGCAGGCTGGCGCTCGAACACCACGGCAGACAGCTTCAGCTGCTGCCAGTCTTCCGGAATCGCTGCGGCCTCCGGAGCACCGACGGCAGCGGCCTGCTCGGCCGGCAGCGGCAGCGCACGGATCTCATCGCCGCTGGTGTAGTCGACCTTCTGCCGGGTGAGCGACTGGAAGTGCGCCGCCACGCCCGTGATCACGCTGCCGGCCTGCAGCGCATATTCGTACACCATGAACAGGTTGCCGATGCGCACGCCTTCGGCTGCCCCCTCTGCCGCCGACGCAGCACTGCTCGCGGCACCGGCTGCCGCATCAGCCGCAGCCTGCACCTCCGGCCCGGCCGGCACCATGCCCTGCATCGACAGCCAGACATAGAGCGACAGCAGGACAATCCACAGCACGCAGTTGAGCAGATCGACCGTGGCCCACTTGCCCTCGTTGTAGACGATGGCACGACGGACCGGCGCAAAGACGGCATCCAGCCGCGTCTCCACCAGCTTAAGCACGCCGCGCTGCAGCCGCAGCGCCAGCACCGACAGCACGTTCACCAGACCATCGGACAGGCTGGCCCAGTATTCCCGGTCGGCGGCGTTCTCTTCACGCGCCAGGCGCATCATCACCTTGTCGAAGGCCACAATGATGGCCGCCAGCACCAGATAGCCCACCACAGCCACCACGCCCACCCAGGGCGAGATCAGCCACAGCGCCACCACCGGCCCCACCAGCCGCACCACGCTCTGCAGATAGATGAACTGGCTCTGCGCAAAGTCGTAGAGCGCGCGCGTGGTCTGCTGCACCCGGTGCGCCGTCTCCACACCATGCTGGGTCTCGTGCCAGGCCAGCGGCGCGGCATACAGCCGCTCCATCAGGTCGGTGGACACGCGCTGGCGCACCACCAGTGCCACGTTGCGCTCCAGAATGCGGCCCGGGCCGTGCATCAGCCAGCTGGCCAGCGTGGCCAGAAACACCAGTGCCACCATCTGCGCCGCCTGCGAAAGTCCGGCCAGCCCCTGCGCCTGCAACGTGTTGAGCGCGGTACCTGCCAGCGCCGGCACCGCCAGCTTGAAACCCTGCGAGCCGATCAGCAGCAGCACCGCCCACATCAGCGTGCTGCGCCGCCCGGCGGCAAAGCGCCAGAGTTCCCGATACAGAAAGCCGATGCCCAGCTGGGGGTTGGCGGAAGATGAGGTTGAGGTAGAAGAAGCGGTCTTGTCAGTCATGAAGGAGGGCCTGGTTGATGGCCCTATTCTGACTGATCATGCCAAGCCGTTGTACCCGGCGGGGTCGGTGCGTGTCAGGATCGAGGTGGCGGCGAGTCCCTGCCCGGATCAGGCATGGTGCGTATCATCCGTCCTTGCAGGAAACACCCACGCCGCTCCCCACGCCAGCACACTCGCCACCAGCGACACCCCCACCATCGGCGCCGGGCTCCCGTCGGACAGCGTCGCCACCACCAGGCCGAACAGGGCCGTCACCGCCATCTGGATGAAGAAGAACAGCCCGGACACGGCGCCCACCGCCCCGGCATGCGGCTGCATCACCGCAAACTGGCATGCCGGGATGCTCATGCCCACCGACAGCATGATCGGCATCATCGGCAGCACGATGGCCAGCAGCGACCCCGGAAACATCAGGGTCGCAGCAGCCCAGACCACGGCGAACAGCAGGTTCAGCCGCAGGGCACGTCCGATGACACCCTCGGCCCCCCAGGCACCGAAGCGGCGCCGGAACACCGACGCACCACCCAGATACCCCAGGATGGTCAGCGCAAACACCCCCGCATACTGTACCTGCGACAGTCCCAGCGAACGCTGCAGCACCAGCGACGATTCCGCCACGAACGGAAAATAGGTGCAGTAGATGGCGCTGATGATCAGTGAATGACGCAGGAAGTGCCTGTCGTGCAGCAGGGACAAATACAGGCGAAGAAGCCCCGGTTGCACAGAATGCTCGCGATCATCTTCTCCTGCGAGATGGGCCGGGCCGTACCGCCCCGGCTGCGTCTCCGGCACCACCGTGCACAGCGCCAGCAGCACACCCGCAGCCACCACCGCCAGCACCACGAACACCCAGCGCCAGCCCAGTGCCACATCAATGACACTGCCAATGAGTGGCGCCACCACCGGCGATAGCGCCATGCCGGATGACATCCAGCTCAGATACGAGACCTGCTCGGCCTCCTGAAAGCGGTCCCGCACGATGACGCGGCCCACCACCGTGCCGCAGCAGCCCCCCAGCGCCTGCAAAAGCCGGGCGGCAATCAGCATGCCACCCGAATCTGCCAGGGCACAGGCGATGGTGGCCACCAGATAAAGCGCCGTACCACCGATCAGCACCGGTCGCCGGCCGTAGCGGTCGGCCAGTGGCCCGCAGACCAGCATCGATACCGCATAGCCCGCCATGTACACCGTCATGGTCAGACTCAGCTGGAATTCGGACAGCTGCAGCGCCCGTCCAATGACAGGCAGCGACGGAAGATAGATGTCGATGGTGATGCGCGGCAGGCACACCACGGCCAGCAGGATCAGCAGCCAGGCTGCCGGGGAGAGTCTGTCCCTCATCACACCACAACCTCACTGCGAGCCTTCTCATCCGTAGACCCTCTTAACATTTTGCAATAATTAATATTGCGAGCCATTTGCTCAGCTACAAGATGCGCCTTCCTGGCCACCATCTCCAGAGAACTAACAAAAAAATATGTACCACTTGTCAAGTGGCCAATAACGCGAATCCTTTCGTCGGGAACACCTCGACCATCAATCAACGATGCAGTATCAACATCAACAGAAACACCGCCAAACTCATCCTCAACTGCCATCGCATCCCCTAACATCTGCCAGACAAGAGGTGAACTTCGCTCAGACCTGACCCATCTTCCAGAACCGGTTGCATTGATAACATAGTCGTAATTCACTCGCCCCTCCTCTCCCAAGCACCCACAAATCACACCTGACCCGGATGACAAATCAAAACAAGGACTACAAGCAAAAACACGCAACTGACCAGACTCCATCATTTTGTATAACAATTCTGCATTTGACCTAGGCATTGGCGCCCTACACGCCATCCAAGATCGATAGAATTTCTTAAAAACTGTCCTACGCGAATCTAAGGACAACTTATGCCAAACAAGCTCAATAATATCATTCGTCGCCGCAAGAACCTTCTGCCACGGGCGCTCACCAAGACTCTCCTGAAGTTCCGAATGCAACACTATCTTTGCGCCCTTCGGAATACGAAAAATTCTACGCCAATCTTCTCCAACCCCCTTCAGCTCACGCCTCAGCAGCCTCAAAACCTTCCTTAACGACAGCACCTCTCCAGAACGTCTCGCCTCATTCACAATAGCCTCTTCAGTCAAATATCTCATTACATGCTTTTCCCCCTGAACGCCACGCACAAAAGGAAGGAGTCCACATCTTGAAAGCATATCGATACGACCTCGATACCCAAATTTCTTCAAAGAAACGGCAACATCAACCGCTGTGAGACCTGATCCAATTATACAAATATTGCCCGCAGAATTCCACAAATCAAGCCGACCAGAAAGAGGATATGGATTATTCACATAACATTCACTCTTTTCAAGACCGTAAATATCGGAGGGCTCCAAATTACCAACCGCCATAACAACATAGTCAAACCGATCGACACGGTTATCTGTAGCCACAAAAACACAATCAGCAGACACCCCTTTATTGATTGACACCACGCTCTCGTTCACAAATTCTATATCAATACCCTTTTTTGATGCATATACATGTGTTTCAGACAAGAATTCCTGAAGAAAAGACCCAAACAATGGCCTGTCAGCATAAACAGAAGACAGCCCCCGAGCCACCAACCGTCTCATATCAGGATTATTAATCATCTTCCAGCGAATCCATGCAGAAAAAGTCGAGAGATCATCGCCTGAAGCAGACATCGTAAGAGCACCACGATTCAACAGAACCGAATCACAGTCTTCCTG
>ERZ772993.10-NODE-10-length-130007-cov-16.723467_pt1 | contig 130007 bp, 106 predicted proteins | sample MGYA00580670_ERZ772993 | MGnify/ENA primary metagenome ERZ772993 (study PRJEB29015, sample SAMEA2737936) | human oral metagenome | biome: human oral; feature: human-associated habitat; material: dental | place: China | collected 2136 ... | reverse complement strand
GTGGTCGCGCGCGGTTGCCCATGGCTTACGTGCGCAATGGCGAGATCGTGCTCAATGTCTCTCCCACGGCCACCAACGGCCTGCAGATGGGCAACGACGTGATCGAGTTTCAGGCGCGATTCAACGGCGTGCCTGAGTACGTCGTCGTGCCCGTCGACAACGTCCTGGCCATCTTCGCCCGCGAAACCGGCTTCGTCGTGCCCTTCAACATCGGGCCGGCGGCCGGGGCGGATGCGGACTCCTCCGGTGAAGGGTCGGTGGGCACAGAAGGGGGGGCGGCTGGCGGTTCGGCGGATGCTGGCGCGCAGCCCGCACGCTCAGGTCAGGAAAGTCAGGGAACCTCCCAGGGCGGTCATGCAGCCGAGGGGGCGCCTGCACCTGCCGGTGGGGGCGACGTGGTGGACTTCCGCGCAGCGCGTGCAGCCCGTCCTGGCCTGAAGGCTGTGCCCAAGCCCGGCGCAAAGGAGGCTTCTGACGCTTCGCGTCCCTCGGATGAGGAAGCACCCAAGGGGCATGGCACCCAGGCTGGCCCAGCGAAGGATGGCTCCCGGGGGGGGGCTTCAGAGAAAGGCCGTGGCCGTTCTTCCGGTGGATCGTCCCTGTCGCCCGTGAGCGATGCTTCTGCACCGACCGAGGGCGATACGTCCGGGACGGACGAAGGCGGCACCACGCGCGGCCGGCGCAAGCCCGCTTCCCGCACGACCAGCTCACGTCGCAAGACGCCGGCGGCAACCGATGGCGGGGCGGCTGATGCGCCCGCCGCTGATACGCCCGACACACCCGCCAAGCCCAAGGCAACCCGCAGTCGCAAGTCCACGGCCAGCCCGGCCGAGGGCGATGCCGCCGCACCGACCTCCGCTGGCGCCCCCACCCCGGCTGAGACATCCACCCCGACTGGCACGCCTGCCACGTCTGGGGCAGGGGGTAAGGAGGCTGGCGCCGAAACTGGACGCAAGCCGCATCCTGGTCCGCAGCAACCGCCGGCCGGCACGCGCGCACCCGTTCCCGGAGCACCCACCACGGATGGCCCGCCGGATAGGCCGCCGCCCGTGCCGCCCTCCGGTGGTCGTCCCCGGCTGGTGCGCATCAAGTAGTACAGGACACCGGCAGCCTTGCACGGCCATGTGCATTGCCTGCTAGAATCGCCCCGCGTGCGTTGGCACGTCATGGTTTCCATGGCCGCTTTAGCTCAGTTGGTAGAGCAACCGCCTTGTAAGCGGTAGGTCGTCAGTTCGAATCCGACAAGCGGCACCACTTTTCTTCTACAGGCAGGAAGTTCCGGGCAGCGCAGCCTGCACACGGTCGGTCGAGCAGCACGCTTCCCTCTGCTGTTGCGTCTGCGGGTTCGGGGCAGCCAGCCCCCACGAGACAGACCCGATGAGCAGCTCAGCGCCCGCCACCCCGCCGTCACCGCCTGGCCAGTCCACGGCGTCCTCCCCATCGTCCGGCAACGGGCTGCGCCGCTCGCTCAAGGCGCGTCACCTGTCGATGATCGCCATCGGCGGCTCCATCGGAACGGGTCTGTTCGTGGCCTCGGGGGCCACCATCTCTCAGGCTGGCCCCGGCGGGGCGTTGCTCGCCTACGGCCTCATCGGCCTGATGGTCTACTTCCTGATGACCAGCCTGGGTGAGCTGGCCGCCTACATGCCGGTTTCCGGCTCGTTTGCCACCTATGGCGCCCGTTATGTGGATGAAGGCTTCGGCTTCGCGCTGGGCTGGAACTACTGGTACAACTGGGCCATTACCATCGCGGTGGACCTGGTGGCGGCCCAGCTGGTCATGGGCTACTGGATGCCCGAGGTGCCGGGCGTGCTCTGGAGCGCGCTCTTCCTTGGCATCATGTTCCTGCTGAACGTCATTTCGGTGAAGGGCTTTGGCGAGGCCGAGTACTGGTTCGCCGCCATCAAGGTCATCACCGTCATCATCTTCATCGCCGTGGGCCTGATGATGATCGTCGGCATCCTGCATGGCAGCGAGCGCGCCCATACCTTCTCCGAGCACCTGGCCAACTGGTCTGTCGGCGAGGCGCCGTTTGCGGGGGGCTTTGCCGCCCTCATCGGTGTGGCGATGATCGTCGGCTTCTCCTTCCAGGGCACCGAGCTGATCGGCATCGCTGCGGGTGAATCGGCCGATCCGGGCCGAAACATCCCGCGCGCCGTGCGGCAGGTCTTCTGGCGGATCCTGCTCTTCTACATCCTGGCCATCCTCGTCATCAGCCTGCTCATCCCCTATACCGACCCGCGCCTGCTGCGCAACGAGGTGGGCGATGTCAGCGTCAGTCCGTTCACGCTGGTGTTCGAGCGGGCCGGCCTGCTGTCGGCTGCGGCGCTGATGAATGCCGTCGTGCTCACCTCGGTGCTCTCGGCCGGCAACTCCGGCATGTATGCCTCCACCCGCATGCTCTACACGCTGGCCTGCCGGGGCATGGCGCCGCGCATCTTCTCGCGTGTCTCCACCCGCGGCGTGCCGGTCTACGCGCTGCTGGCCACCACCGTGGTGGCGGCGCTGTGCTTTGCCACCTATCTGGCCAGTGCCGAGGTCATCTACATCTGGCTGCTGAATCTCTCGGGCATGACGGGCTTCATTGCCTGGCTGGGCATCGCGGTCAGCCACTACCGCTTCCGCAAGGGCTACCTGGCCCAGGGCGGCAAGCTCTCCGATCTGCCCTATCGGGCCTCGTTCTTCCCGTTCGGCCCACTGTTCGCCTTCGTGCTGTGCCTCATCATCACGCTGGGGCAGAACTACCAGGCGTTCATGGAAGAGCGCATCGACTGGGGTGGCGTGGTGGCTACCTACATCGGCCTGCCGGTCTTCCTGGGCATCTGGCTGGCCTATCGCCTCATCAAGCGTTCGCACTTCATCCGCTATCAGGACATGAAGTTCGATTCGGAAGAGTGACGAGAACCTGCGGTTGAAGTGACGACAAGGGGCCAGCGATGGCCCCTTGTGCGTTCATGGGCCCTGCGAGGTCGTCTTTTCTCTGGAAACTCATCCTGATCCGTTGAATACCGCCCGGATGTTGCCGTAAACCACCGGACGTGTCGCCGGGGACACGAAAACGTTGCCTCATGACAATGCTTCCCATGGAAACCTGTACCAGGGGGCTGGATCGTGTTAGGCGGCAAGACATGGGGTCGAGGAACGACCCCCGTGCTCGTATCGGCCCTGCTGGGCCTGGCGGTGGGGGCGTGCGGTGGCGCGGGTGATGCGCCCGATGGGGGGCTGGAGCCTTCGCTGGGGCAGGGCAATGCCGCAGCGATCCGCGCCGAGTATCTGGCGCTGGGGCTGCCGCTGGCTTCTCAGGATGCGGGTTCGGCCGCTGCGTCGGGCGTGCCGAAAGGTATTGCTGCGGTCGGCATGACCGTATCGGCAGCCCCTGCGGTGGCTGACCGTGCGGCCCGTGCCGGGATGGGGCGCATCGACTGGATGCAGGCATCCGGTGCCGCGGCAGACAAGGCGGCCCAGGACAAGGCAGCTCAGGACAAGGCGAATCAGGAAAAGGCGGCCCAGGCCCGGGCAGATGCCGCGCGTTATCACGTGCTGGCACAGCAGGTGGTGCAGGCGGTGAACGAGGCGCGCGCCCAGCCGCGTACCTGTGGGGATGTGGCCCTGCCGGCCGTGCCGCCGCTGCGCTGGAATGCCCAGGTGGCCTATGCGGCGCTGCTGGAATCCGAATGGATGCTGCGCACGAACAAGTTCAGCCACGGCTGGGATGATGGCAAGTTCGTCTGGCACCGCTTCGAGATGGTGAAGTACGACTGGGCGCAGGCTGACGAGAACATTGCGGCCGGCTTCCGGACACTGGCCGAGGCGATGCAGGCCTGGATCGACAGCCCGTCGCACTGCAAGGCGCTGATGCGCGGCGACATCCGGGAGGTGGGGCTGGCGGTGGTGCCTGGCGCGGCCCAGAGCAAGTACGGTTCGTACTGGACGATGGCGCTGGGCACCGTGCGCTGAGGCCGGGGAACGATCGGGGCCTTGGTTGGGAGGCCCTTTTCAGTCGGTGCGTTGCTGTTCACCCAGCAGCACCAGGCTGATGAGACTGCTGATGACGCTGTAGAGGACGGCAGCCAGCACGGCCCACCAGAAGCCGGTGATGGTGAAGTTGTCCACCAGGCGGGACGTGACCCAGAACATCAGGCCGTTGAGCACCAGCGTGAAGAGCCCCAGCGTGAGCACGTTGACCGGCAGCGTGAGCACGAACAGCACGGGCCGGATGAAGGTGTTGAGCAGGCCGATGACCAGTGCGACCAGCATGGCGGTGCTGAAATCCTTGATGTGCACGGCGGCCAAGATGTAGGGCAGCAGGAAGATGGCGGCGGCATTGATGAGCCACACCAGGATCAGTCTCATGGCGTCGTCCTCTTGAACGGGAAAGCGTCTCGATGCCTGTCATGATAGCGTGGCGGGCTGGCGGCGACGGATGCTGCCGCCGGACATGGCGAGGCATTCGCGCACTGTTCGATGCTTCCGGTGTCGGCCGCGGTGCGCAGGGGAATGCTGCGACCTGGGCTCCGGCAGTCCGGTGTCGGGGACCGACTGCCGGAGCCCGCCATGGATCAGTTGAAGTAGTACCGCAGACCCACCGACACCTCGTGGGCGTTCAGGTCGGAATCCATGTGGTTGTAGCGGTACCCGGCATCCAGCGTCATCTCGTTGGACAGCTTGTAGCCAAAGCCCAGCAGCAGGCCATAGCCGGCCTTGGTCTTGCTCTTGCTGCTCGAGAAGCGCTGGCCGGCGGCGGCGTAGCCTGCCGAGTATTTCAGCTTGTTGGCTGCGATGCGGCCGCCCACGTAGGGAACGAAGTCGCTGCCGTAGTCGAAGTCATAGATGGCCGACAGACCGAAGCCATTGGCCTTGACGCCGGCATTCTGCGTGGCGCCGTTGGCCGCATCGTAGCTTTCCTTCATCTCCTTGTAGTGGGTGAAGTCGCCCGCCACGCGCAGACCGTTGCCCAAGGCATAGCCGACCGACAGGCGCGGCATGAAGCCCGATTCGTGGTACGAGTCCTTGATCTTCCTGCCGACGTTGCTGACGCGCAGCTTCTCGTTGTCGTCGACCTTCAGGTGACCCAGGCCGATGTCGCCCTGGATGTAGGCCCCTTCCTGGGCCACGGCAGCGGCGGAAAAGGACAGGGCCGCAAAGGCGGACATCGCCAGGAAAACGGATTGGGCGCTTTTTCTCATGGTCTTGCTTCCTTCCTTGAGTTTGAACACGCAGACAGCGCCGCGGGTCGGGGCGGCGTTCCGGAGGGGCGTTCAGCAGGGCTGCGGGGTCTCCCTGTGTGTCGGGCTGCGCAGCCGGGTCCCGCACTGAACGTATCGGGACCCTGTCTCCGGATCGGGGGCCACGGAGGCATGAGCCTGTTCATGAATTCCATGAATGATGGCCCAAGCCGGCTCGCCCGTTCTCGCGGTGCCTTCGGCAGATTCAGGGTAGCACGCCTTTAGCGCGTTTTGATGCGATATCGTGGATTTTTTTGGGGTGTATTTGTTAGTTCAATGTTGCGATATATTATGAATTATATGGATTCATGTCGAATTTTGTCCCGATGTGACCATCTGGACGCATCGTGAACATATTAATCGGATGAATTGCTGGCACGTTTCAGCGGTCCCGCCGGGCCGGCGGATCCCACGGCGGATTGAGGCCCTGCTCGATGTTGAACAGGTCCAGCACCCGTCCCACCATGTGGTCGATCATCGTGGCCAGGTCGGCCGGGCGCTGGTAGAAGGCCGGCACGGGCGGGCAGATGATGCCACCCATTTCCGTCACCGCCGTCATGTTGCGCAGGTGGGCCAGGTTCAGCGGCGTCTCGCGCGTCAGCAGCACCAGGCGACGGCGTTCCTTCAGCACCACGTCGGCGGCCCGGCTGATCAGGTTGTCCGACAGCCCCATGGCGATGGCCGCGAGCGTGCGCATCGAACAGGGGGCCACGACCATTCCCTCGGTGGCAAAGGAGCCTGACGCGATGCTGGCGCCGATGTCCTTGACCGGATGGACATGGTCGGCCAGCGCCTCCACCTCGGCCCGGCTGCGGTCCAGCTCCGTCACCACGGTCTGCCAGCCGGCCGACGAGACCATCAGGTGCGTCTCGATATCGGGCTGCAGGCGCAGGTACTCCAGCAGGCGCACGCCCAGGATGGCGCCACTGGCACCGGTGATGGCGATGATGAGACGACGGGGCATGACAGAGAGGGAAGATGGAGGAAGGGGTGAGTGTGCAGCGCCGGGCATCGGGATGCAAATCGGCATCATGCCCCCGGGTTGTGACACACTATTGGGACCCCGCATCGGCCGGGGCGACACCCGCCCGGAACCCGGTACATGAGGTGCCCGGTGTGATGCGCCCGGCCTCCCCCATGGCCCGGCGCCAGCAAGCTGCCCGCTTCCAGTCGATGCCGGGCCGCATGGCATGACCCAGGAATGATGAAGAGATGAGTGTTCACAAGGTCTTTGTAGATGGACAGGAAGGAACGACCGGTCTGCAGATCGACGAGTATCTGCGCCGGCGCAGCGATGTCACGGTGCTGCGCATCGACCCGGCGCTGCGCAAGGATCCGGCCGAGCGGGCGCGGCTGCTGAACGCGGCCGACGTGGCCTTCCTGTGTCTGCCGGATGCGGCCGCCCGTGAATCGGTGGCGCTGGTCGACAATCCGGCCACCTGCGTCATCGACACCAGCACGGCTCACCGGGTGGACCCGGCCTGGACCTACGGCCTGCCTGAGCTGGATCCGGGCCAGCGCCAGCGCATCCACGACAGCAAGCGCATCGCCAACCCCGGCTGCCACGCTACGGCCTTCATCCTGGCCGTGCGACCGCTGATGGATGCCGGGCTGTTGCCGGCCGAGCATCCGCTGTCGGCCACTTCGCACACCGGCTATTCGGGAGGCGGCAAGAAGATGATTGCCCAGTACCGGGCAGCACTGGCGGCCCTGGGGATGAGCGATGACGGGCGCGGCGCCTCGGCTACCGAAGGCGCGGCTACCGAAGGCGGCGCGACTGCCGAGGCGGAGGTGTCCGTGGAAGAGGCCCGCAAGCTGCTGGCCCCGCGCCCCTATGCGCTGGGGCTCACCCACAAGCACCTGCCCGAGATGATGCGTTATGCCCGCCTGGCGCAGGCGCCTGTGTTCCTGCCCGTGGTGGCGCCGTACTACAAGGGGCTGGCGGTGTCCGTGCCGCTGGATCTGGCGCGGATTCGCGCGGCGGGCAAGGCGGACGTGAACCGGGCGGCCATTCATGCCGCGCTGGCAGCCCGCTATGCGGGTGAGCGCTTCGTGCAGGTGGCGGCGCTGGATGCCGCGCCTGAAGGCGGCTTCTTCGACGTGCAGGGGAGCAACGACACCAACCGCGCCGATCTCTTTGTCTTTGGCAATGACGACCAGTGCATGCTGGTGGCACGCATCGACAACCTGGGCAAGGGGGCCAGCGGGGCGGCCGTGCAGGCCATGAACATCCACCTGGGGCTGGACGAGACGACCGGGCTGGCCTGAACGGGAAGATACGGATGTCTGCCCGACAGACGTGTCGCCCTGGGGCTGGCAGGGCAGCCATGCCGCCCCGGGGGCGCGGTTGCCTCATGGTGGCCTGTCGCCCCAGTTGCCTTGGGCAGGCCCGACGACCGGAAAGGCGCAGGGATGCGCCGCAAGAGGGAAGGGGGAGGCCCGGCCGGTGCCGGGCACCCTTCAGGCTGCCTTGTTGGCTTCCGGGATCAGCTTCTGCAGCTCGCCGGACTCGGCCATCTCGGCCATGATGTCCACGCCGCCGATGAACTCGCCATTGATGTAGAGCTGCGGAATGGTGGGCCAGTTGGAATAGTCCTTGACGGCCTGGCGGACCTCGGCGTCTTCCAGCACGTTGATGGTGACCAGCTGCTTGATGCCGGCGTTCTTCAGCACCTGGATGGCCTTGCCGGAGAAACCACACTGGGGAAACTGGGCCGTGCCCTTCATGAACAGGACGACGGGGTGCTCGGTAACGGTCTGGTGAATGAATTCCTTGGCGTCCATGGGGACCTCCACACGATAGAAAAGGGGGCTGCCAGAATACTGGTGGTCGGGTAAAGATAGCGGATGTTATCCTGCCTGCGGCCGCGAGGAAACAAGGCGGCCCGGGTTTCCAATCCGGCGCCTGTGTCTGCACGGGGGCCTGATCGGCTGGTCCGCGGCCGACTACTCATCACTCAGAACCGTGAACAAGAATACTTTCGTCATTGGCTTCATGCTGTTCGCCATCTTCTTTGGCGCCGGCAACCTTATCTTCCCGCCTGCACTGGGCCTGGAAAGCGGCCAGGCATTCTGGCCGGCACTGCTGGGCTTCGTTTCCACTGGCGTGGGCCTACCGCTGCTGGGCATCATCGTTAGCGCCTATTATCAGGACGGCTACCGCACCGCGCTCGACCGCATTCACCCGTGGTTCTCGCTGCTGTTCCTGGCGGTCGTCTACCTCACCATCGGGCCTTTCTTCGCTATTCCCCGGACGGGCGCCACCTCGTATGAAATGGCCGTGGTGCCCTTCCTGGGCGAGCCGGGCAGCACCTCGCTGCTGATCTTCAGCCTGGTCTATTACGGCGTCACGCTGTGGCTCAGCCTCAACCCCTCCAAGATGGTCGAGCGCATCGGCGCCGTGCTCACGCCGGTGCTGCTGGTGTGCATCCTCGCGCTCATCGGCAAGGCCGCCTGGTGGCTGTGGGGCCGTCCGCCCACGCTGACGGATGTCCAGTCCACCGGCGCTGCCGCCTACCTGAACGGCTTCGTCAACGGCTACCTCACCATGGATGTGCTGGCCTCGGTCGCGTTCTCGGTCATCGTCATCACCGCCATCCGGGCCCGCATGCTGACCCGGGGTGCGCAGGGCGATGGCAGCGTGGCCGCCCTGCATGAAGCCGTCGTCACCCCGGCCCAGCGGCGCCAGCTCATCGTGCAGACCTCGATGGCCGGCATCGTGGCCGCTACCGCGCTGGCCATCATCTACGTGGGCTTGGGCTGGTTCAGCAACCGCCTGCCCGTGGATCCCGCCATCCTCGCCGATCTGAAGGAGCGGGGGCAGGATGTGGGGACCTACCTGCTCACCACCGCCGCCTACAGTACCTTCGGAGAATTCGGCCGCGTGCTGTTCGGCCTCATCGTCACGCTGGCCTGCCTGACCACCTCGGTGGGTCTCGTGACTGCCGTGTCCGAGTTCTTCAACGACATCTTCCCGCGCATCAGCTACGTGACCTATGCCGTGATCTGCACGCTCATCGGCTTCCTGCTGGCCAACCAGGGCCTGAGCGCCGTCATCGACAAGTCCGTGCCGGTGCTGATGGTGCTGTACCCGGTCGTGATGACGCTGCTGCTCATCATGTTGATCGAATCCTTCGTCACCCCCCTGCCGCTGCTGGCCCAGCGCCTGGCCGTGGGGCTTGTCATGGTCGTGTCCATCCTGTCGGTGGCCGGAACCGACTTCTCGCAGCACCTGCCGCTGAAGGCCTATTCGCTGGAATGGCTGCCGTTTGCGGCCGTGGCCATCGTGCTGGGCGTGGTGGTGGCGTGGATGCGGCGCGGGGCGGCGCGGGAAGAGGGGAGATCGTGAAAGACAGGGATCACCTGAATGGACGTACTTCCCTGTGGTGGAAGGCGCCCGGTGAGCGGGAAGCTTTCCTGTGCGGAATCGAGACCTCGCCGACGGCGGAAACTGTGGTCGTTCTGTCGTCGGAGGCGTCTCGCCGTTTCCTGGATGCGTTGGGGCGGCCGTTCCGGCCCAATGCCAGGCTGAAGAAGGCGATGGAGGAGGCAGGGTGTCTGATAAGGAACTGACCATGCCTTCCTCTCTCGTCACGACTTTGCTTTTTACGGGCGTGTCGGAGCGTACGGAGAAACGCTCATGAACTGGTTCATCGATCGCTTTGGCAGGCATCGACAGCTGGCAGAAGCGCTGCTGCCGCATGCCTTTCCGCCAGGAAACGATGATGGATCCCACGATCTGGCGCATCTGGATCGAGTCTGGGGCAACGTGCAGACCATCGTGGCGGCGGAAGGCGGAGATACGGAGATCCTGGCGGCAGCGGTCCTGCTGCATGATTGTGTGGCCGTGGAGAAGAATTCTCCGTTGTGCAACCAGGCCTCGCGCCTGGCGGCTGAAAAGGCCATCTCCTTGCTGACGGAGCTATGTTGGCCCACGGACCGGCAACAGGCCGTGGCGCATGCCATCGAGGCGCACAGCTTCTCGGCGGGCATCGAGCCCGGAACATTGGAGGCCCGCATCCTGCAGGACGCGGACCGGCTGGACGCACTGGGGTTCATGGGGGTGGCCCGCTGTTTCTACACGGCGGGCCGGATGGGCTCGTCACTGTACGATCCGGCTGATCCGGGAGGCGAGAATCGGCCGCTTGATGATCGGCGGTACGCGCTGGACCACTTCCCCCGGAAGCTCCTTCAGCTGGCGCAAGGTTTCAGGACCAAGGCTGGCCAGAAGTTGGCGATGCAGCGTCATGACCGGTTGAAAGCCTTCCATGACGGAATGCTGGAGGAGGTGAGATGGACAGGCGGGTCCTGATCGGTCTCATCGCGGATCGGTTCAGCGCCCGGGCGGTGTCCCGCATGCCTCCATGAAGGTGATTCATGAACTGCCGGGCAGGAGGGGGCATGCCCTGTGGAGGGACACGGTGCCGGAACTGACGGTGGCCAGATACGGCGCATGTCATGGAACATGGCCCGTATTTCTCAGGATCCCAGCGCTGTGTTCGGGGAAATCAGCTGCGCCACGACAAGCGCACCGGTAATAGCCAGCAGCAGGAAGGGGCCGGGTTTGGGATAAACGATGCAGATGGTAGCCGCCAGCAGGAACAGCCCCAGGATGGGCGGCCAGCCCAGCAGCCCTGCATTGGCCAGCTGCCAGAAGGTGGTGCCGATGAGCATCAACGCAAACCCGGCCACCAGGAACCACAGCAGGGCGTAACTCGCATCGTTTGCCTGCACGCTGGCGACGAGGCCTTCCCGCCACATCCGGTGCAGGGTGTCGTGCATGGTGGCGATGCCGAGGACGTTGTGCAGAATGCCGGTGAGGATCAAGGCGATGGAGAGGTACTTCTGCATGATGGCCTCCTTGTGCAGGAGATGACATCGACCTTACCGGATTTGCCGAGATCGCAGCCTGGATGGCCATGCGCCGACAGAAGGAAATCCATGGGCATGGTGGCTGCCGGCAAGCTACGAAGACGATGAAGAGCCTTCTGCCAACCGTCGCCACCTCGCGGCGCGCCCCTTGCCTTCCGGGGTGATGAGTCCTTCATCCTTCATGGTGCGCAACACATGCCGGACCATGTCCCGGCTGACGCCAGGGCAGGCCTCCTCGATATCCGAGATGGCGAAGGGGTGCTGGCGTCTCTGGACTTCTGCCCGAACGCGCTCGCCCTTGGCGCCATGGCCATGTTCCAGCGTCCCGACGCGCGTCTCGAACTCTCGGTAGGCGCGCAGCAGGACGCCCCAGAAGTAGTTGAGCCAGGGCATGCTGTCGTGCTGGCCGTCGTGCCAGCCCTGGGAGCTGGCTTCCAGGGTTTCGTAGTAGGTTTCCTTGGATTCCTCGAAGAGCCGTTCAAGGCTGATGAAGCGCCCCACGGCATAGTCGAAGTGGTAGAGCAGCTGCAGGGTCAGCAGGCGTGCCATGCGCCCATTGCCGTCGGGGAAGGGGTGGATGCAGAGAAAGTCCAGGATGGCCAGAGGCACCAGCACGAGGGGGTCGGCCAGGTGCTGATCCAGGGCAGATCGGTAGCGGGCGATCAGGTCCGCCATGGCCATCGGGGTGAGGTGGGCGGACACGGGGGCGAAGCGGACGCGGGAACGTCCGTCCGGCTGACGCTCGATGATGTCGTTGTTGGTGGCTTTCCACTGTCCGCCGGGCTGGGGCATGTAGCGGTACATCAGCCCGTGCAGCTGCCGGATGGTGCCTTCCGAGAAAGGCATCTCCTTGCCGCTTTCATGGATCAGGTTCAGGGCGTCGCGGTAGCCGGCGATCTCCTGTTCGGAACGGCTTCGGGGCGTGGCGTCCTTCAGCATCAGGGCGTGCAGGCGCTGGGTGGAGATGATGACGCCTTCCAGACGGTTGGAGGACTCGGTGGATTCGATGGTGGCCGCTTTCTGCAGTCCCTTCAGCACTTCGGGCAGCTGGACACTATAGAGCTGCTGCTTGCCCTGAAACTCGCCAAGTGCGCGCAGGGTGGCCAGCTGCGAGTGGGTGAAGCGGAGCCTGTCCAGATAGTCGGCGGTGAGGGATCGCATCGGAAGGGGGCAGTGAGGGGAATAGGGGTAATGATAGTCGTCTAAATGGGTAATTTCGGACGAAATTACCCATTTATGCGATCCATTACCCCATTGTTCTGCCATTCAGAGCCTGTTTTGGCTTGAATTTCAGCCAAAATGAGGCGAAATAGGGGCAAGAAAGGGGGTAAAGCCGGCCGTAAATGGGTAATTTCAGCGTGAAATTACCTCTATTCGAGGATCCATTACCCCTATTGGCGCCAAGCTCCCGTCATGGCTCCTTCCTTTGCCGTTCAGTCGGATTGCGGTGTGGCGGCTGTCGTCCGCCCCTGTTCGGCCCCGGCGTGATCGGGGATCGGGCTCAATGTCCGCCCCGTTTCGGTCCGATTGGCCTGGCCTGCTTGGTTGGGCCTGCTTGGTCGGATCTACTTGCGCCCGTCCCCCAGCCACCGCCCGCCGCTCACGCGCGGCTGTCCGGCCAGGTCGCGTCGGGTGAACACGTCGGCAAAGCCTGCGTCGCGCAGCAGGGCCTGTACGGGGGTCTCCTGGTCGTAGCCGTGTTCCAGCAGCAGCCAGCCGCCGGGGTTCAGGTGGGAGGGGGCGCCGCCGATGATGATGCGCAGGTCATCCAGTCCGTCGGGACCGGCCGCCAGGGCCTGAGGCGGCTCGAAGCGCAGGTCGCCCTGCTGCAGATGGTGGTCGTTGGCTGCGATGTAGGGGGGGTTGGAAACGATCAGGTCGAAGCGTCGGGCAGGGGGCTCGGTTGGACGTTCTTGCCGCGCCGTGATCGGGGATGTGGTCTGGGCAGCCGTGGCGGCGTTCTCCGTCGCTTCGTGGCTGCCCGTGGCGTTGGCCAGCGCTTGCCACCAGCTGCCCGCGTGCCAGTGGATGCGGTCCGCGCCCAGGGCCTTTGCATTCTGCTGCGCGACGGCCAGCGCCTCGGGGGAACGCTCGACGGCATGCACCTCGGTGTCCGGCGCCTCCAGCGCCAGGGTGATGGCGATGATGCCGCTGCCGGTGCCCAGTTCCAGCAGGGACAGAGGGACGGCGCACCGCTGCCGGCGCAGCCGCGCGAGCTGTTCCAGCGCGGTTTCCACCAGGGTTTCGGTGTCGGCCCGGGGAATGAGCACGGCGGGTGAGACGGCGAAGGGACGGCCGTAGAACTCCTGCTGGCCCAGCAGATAGGCCAGGGGTTCGCCGGCGCGGCGTCGTTCGGCCAGGGCCTGGAAGCGGGTGGCGATGTCCGGGTCGGCGGGATCGTCGCCGTGGGCCATGAACCAGGTCAGCGGCTGGCCGGTGAGGTAGGCCAGCAGGCGGCGTGCCTCGGCGCGGGGCAGCTGGCTGTGGCGGATGAGGTCGTCGAGGGAGGGGCCTGCAGGGGCGGAAGAGCTGGGGGCGAAGGGCTGGGACGGAGCCATGTTCATTCTTCAGAGGGCCATCTCATGCTTTACCCCTCGGCCCGTTCCGCCGCCAGTTCGGCCAGCCGGGCCTTCATCAGGGCGTCGGTCAGTTCGTCCAGGTCGCCGTCGATGATGGCCTGCAGCTTGTAGAGGGTGAGGTTGATGCGGTGGTCGGTGAGCCGCCCTTGCGGGAAGTTGTAGGTGCGGATGCGCTCGGAACGGTCGCCCGAGCCCACGAGGCTCTTGCGGTGGGCGGAGGTCTCGGCGGCACGCTCGCGCTCGCGGGCGTCGCGAAGGCGGGTGAGCAGCACGGTCATGGCCTTGTCGCGGTTGCGGTGCTGCGAGCGGTCGTCCTGGCATTCGGCCACGATGCCGGTGGGCAGGTGGGTGATGCGCACGGCGGATTCGGTCTTGTTGACGTGCTGGCCGCCGGCGCCGGAGGCACGGAACACGTCGATGCGCAGATCATCGGGGCTGATTTCGATGTCGCCGGTGGGCTCGGCCTCGGCCATGACGGCCACGGTGCAGGCGGAGGTGTGGATGCGTCCCTGGGACTCGGTGACGGGCACGCGCTGCACGCGGTGCGCGCCCGATTCGTAGCGCAGCCGTCCGTAGACCTGCTGGCCGCTGACCTGCACGATGACTTCGCGGTAGCCGCCCAGTTCGGACTCGCTGGCCGACAGGATCTCGGTCTGCCAGCCGCGATGTTCGGCGTAGCGCAGGTACATGCGCAGCAGGTCGCCGGCAAACAGGGCGCTTTCGTCACCCCCGGTGCCGGCCCGGATCTCCAGGATGGCGTTGCGGGCGTCGTCGGGGTCACGCGGCAGCAACAGATATTCGATGCGCTCCTGGGCCGCCTGCAGGCGGGTCTCGGCGTCGGCGATCTCCTCGTCGGCAAACTCGCGCATGCCGGGCTCTTCGCGCATCTGGCGGGCTGCTTCCAGGTCGGCGCCGGCCTGCTTCCACAGGGCGTAGGTGTCCAGCACCTCGCTGGTCTCGGCGTGCTCCTGGTTGAGCTTTTTCAGCAGGCCGATGTCCTTGCCGATGTCTTCGCTGGCCAGCTGGGCGTTGAGTTCTTCCAGCCGGTTCTGCATGCGGTCCAGCTGCGCCCGCAGGGATTCTTTCATGGCGATGCGTGAAGGGGTTCGGCGGGCATTCTAACCAACGCGCCGCCAATCGCCCTTCCTGTCAGCGTCCGCCCCGGGGAACCGGCAGCAGGCCGGACAGCATGTTGGCCAGTTCGGGATCCTTGCCGGCGTGGCGTGACAGCAGGGTGGTGGGGCCGTGCATGAACTTGGCGGTAAGCGCCCTGGAAAGCGCTTCCAGCACGGCGGCGGGGTCTTCGCCCTTGGCCAGCATCTTGCGGGCGCGCTCCACTTCCTGCTGGCGAACGGCGTCGCCGCGGGCGTGCAGTTCCTGGATGAGGGGCACGCTCTGGCGCTGCACCATCCAGTTCATGAAGGCACTGACCTGGGTGTCGATGATGCTCTCGGCCTCGGCTACGGCCAGGCGGCGGCCTTCCAGGCCGGCATCGACCACTTCGCGCAGGTCGTCGACGGTGTAGAGGAACACATCGTCCAGGCGCGAGACTTCGTCCTCGATGTCGCGCGGGACGGCCAGGTCGATCATCAGCACCGGGCGGTGGCGGCGCTGGCGCACGCTGCGCTCCACCATGCCCAGTCCGATGATGGGCAGGCTGCTGGCGGTGCAGGAGATCACCACGTCGAAGTTCTCGAGCTGCTGGGGCAGGTCGGACAGCGCCATGGTGGTGGCGCCGAAGCGCTCGGCCAGGGGGCGGGCGCGCTCCAGCGTGCGGTTGGCAATGACCATCCGCCGGGGGTGGGGGGCCCAGTGCGCGGCGCACAGCTCGATCATCTCGCCGGCACCGATGAGCAGCACCGAGCAGTCGGCCAGGTTCTCGAAGATCTGCTCGCCCAAGCGCACGCTGGCAGCCGACATCGAGACCGACTGGGCGCCGATGGCGGTCTGGGTACGCACTTCCTTGGCCACCGAGAACGAGCGCTGGAACAGCTGGTGCAGGTGGCTGCCCAGCATGTTGGAGTCCTGCGCCACACGCGCGGCCGTCTTCATCTGGCCCAGGATCTGGGGTTCGCCCAGCACCATGGAATCCAGCCCGCTGGCCACGCGGAAGGCGTGGCGAACGGCGCCCTGGTTGGGCAGCAGGTACAGGTGCTCGGCCAGGTTGCCTTCGCCGTCCACGCCCTTGTGGCGGCCGATCCATTCGGTCAGTGCCGGGCCGGCCTCGTCGGGGGCGTCGGTCTTGCAGTAGATCTCGGTGCGGTTGCAGGTGGACAGGATGGCGGCTTCGGGGGCCAGCGACTTCAGGTGGCCATGCAGATCGGACAGGGCCGTGCCGATCGCCTCCTTGGTGGGGAAGGCGAGCTTCTCACGCAGCGCCACGGGCGCCGTGTTGTGGTTGAGTCCGAGCGTCAGCAACGCCATGTCGAATGCATCTATACGTCCTGCATGCCTTGCGGCAGGCAGATTTCAAAACACGCGCCCCCGGTGGGGTGATTGAATACACGGATGGTACCGCCGTGGCGGGCAATGGCCTTGTGAACCATCGCAAGCCCCAGCCCGGCACTGCCCTGGGACGACTTCTTGCCGGTGGTCTCTGAACCTGCCGACTGCCAGAAGGGCTTGAAGATGAACGCCTGCTTGTCGGGCGGCACGCCGGGGCCGTGGTCTCGGATGGTAATGCGGAAATGCGGCGCCTGATTGATCAATGTCACTTCGATGCTGCTGTCGATGGGACTGTGGCGGATTCCGTTCTCCACCAGATTGGAGAAGGCGCGGCGCAGCAGGTCGGCATCGCAGCGCAGGATGGCCGCATCCACCGGGGTGAAGGTCAGGCGGACTTTCTTGGCGTTGGCCGAGAACCAGGCCAGGTCGATCACTTCGGTGAGCAGGTCGTTGAGGTCGTGCTCTTCGGGCTGGAAGGGCTTGATCTCGGCGCGGGTGTAGGCCAGGAAGCCGTCGGTGAGTTCCAGCGCGCGGCGCGACTGGCGGGCCAGCTCGTCCAGACCGGCGCCACGTTCGGCGCCATCGGTGGTGGTGCGCAGCTTCTCGATGATGGCCAGGATGGTGGCCTGGGGCGAGCGCAGGTCGTGTGACAGGAAGGAGAGGGTCTCCTCCCGTTCGCGGTCGGCCAGGCGGCGGGCCGTCAGGTCCACGAACTGGATCATCCAGCGGCGTTCGTCGGCGCTGGCGCCCGTGGCCGCCACGTCCACCCGCCAGTGGCGGCCCTGCGTGTCTTGGTATTCACCGGCCAGCTGGCAGGGCTCGTCCTGGAAGTTGCGCGGCAGCTTGCCGAAGATGGTCCGGAAGCAGTCCGACAGGGTGGTGCAGCATTCGCCCACGTTGCCGAAGGCGTTGAGAAAGCGCTGGTTGCGCAGCAGCGGCCGTTGTTCGTGGTCGGCCACCAGGACCGGGTGGGGCAGGCTCTGCAGGCTGTCCGACAGGAAGCGGTTGAGCCTGGCCACCTGCTGGGCAGCCATCTGCACGCGGTTGAGCTGGGCCGAGATGGGCTCGTGCGAGGCCGGCTCGGCGTTGCGTGCGCCAAAGACGCCGCCGAAGAGTTCCAGGGAGCGGGCCTGGCGCAAGAGACCCGCCGAGGCCACGGACAGGCGGCGCCAGTTCCAGAGCGGGTAGCCCAGATAGATGGAGATGAGCATGTCGCCCGGGGCCAGCCACCAGCCGGCACGGAAGGCCAGCCAGCTGGTCAGCAGGATCAGGCCGCTGGCCACCACCACGATGATGAGGCCCAGGAACGGGCTGGTGCGGTAGAGCAGCAGCATGGTGAGCAGCACCACCAGGACTTCGATGCTGCCCTGCAGGGGGGCCGACAGGAGCTGCTTGAAGTGATGGATGATCTGCGCTTCGGCGGCGACGGCATGCAGCTCCAGCCCCGAGATGCGCCGGGGCTGGGCGTCTTCCAGGGGGCTCACGAAGAAGTCGCCCGAGCCGATGGCGGTGCTGCCCAGCAGGACCTTGCGCCCTTTCAGCTGGTCGGGCGAAACGTCGCCTCGCAGCAGGGCAGCGGCCGAGAGGGTCGGTGGCAGCTCCTTCAGGGCGCCGGGCAGCATGGGGGTGCGCACGTCCCAGCGCCGCTCCAGCAGCATGTTCAGCGTCTCGTTGCGGTTGCTCTGGGCCGTGCGGTCCACCAGGGCCCAGGACATCGCCGGCAGGTGGCCTTCTTCCATGTACAGGCCGCGCACCAGACCGTCGCGACCGGTATGGAAGGTGATGTGTCCCAGCGTGTTGCCCGCCGCGATCACGTCCAGCGGGTAGAGCGGCAGGTAGTTGTTGGTGCCTTCTTCCTTGCCCACGGCCAGGATGATGCGGGTGCCCTGGCGGGCAGCATTCTGCAGCGCGGTGCGCAGCAGCTGATCGTCATTCGGACGGGCCGAGACCTCGGCGAACAGGATGTCGATGGCCAGCGCTTCGGGGTGACCTTCGGCGATGCGGTTGATCAGCGCGGCCAGCACCGGGCGCGGCCAGGGCCAGCGTCCCACCTGCAGCATGCTGATGTCGTCGATGTCCACGATCACCACCTGACCGGAGGGCAGCCGGGCATCGTAGCCCAGCGCCAGGTCGTACAGGCGCAGGCTCAGGTAGTCGGGCGGCGAGGCATGACCCGTGCCGTTGGTGGGGTCGGGAACGCGCTGGTCGCTGGCCAGGTACTGCGGCCAGGGGCCGAACCAGATGGTGCCCGCCAGCAACAGGGTCGTCAGCAGGCTCCATTCCAGCAGAGGCCGATCGCGCGGGGCAGAACGGGCCATCTTGCCCAGCAGGCGCCGAAGGAAGCGGATCATCGGCGCGGGTCAGCGGGGAGAGAGCAGGAGGAAGTCACCGTGGCCGGTACGCACGGGCTCACCGCTGCCCGTACGCACGGCCGGCAGAGGGCGGGCCTCGATGATGGGCGCCCCCACACGCAGCCGGAATTTCTGGGGCTCGCTCCATGGGCCCTGCCGACCATTCTCGACGCAGGCTACCCGCCACCAGCGCTCCAGCGGTCTGCGCGTGTCCAGGCGGATGAGATCCTCGGGATGGATGGCCGTCTCGTCGTGCAGTACCTGGGCAAACCCGGCGTCGCCAGCCACCTGGATGCGGTAGGTGCGGTCTGCCGCGCTGGATGTCTTGCCACTTGCCCCGGTCATGCCGCCTGCAGCGGGCGTCTCCAGCCAGCGGAATCGCACGGGACGGTCGTCGACCTGCACCTCGTCAGGCTGTGGCTGCAGCCGGGGCGGCAGCGGACGGGCCGAGACCTGGACCTCGGTGGTGCCGGCATAGCCCTCGATGCCCGTGCGCGAGATGGCACTGATGCGCACATAGTGCGGTCCGTCCTGCCGCGACGGCAGCACGAAGCCGGGTTCCCGGGTGCGGGTGTCGAGCAGCACGGCGCTGAAGTCGGGCCGGGTGGAGACCTCCACGTGGTAGGCCGCGGCATCGCCTGCGAGGGCGGGCAGCGGCAGGCGCGGAGCGGTCTGTGTCCACGTGCGGCCCTGGATGCCGCCCAGGTCGGGGGCGGGCAGCAGCTGGGCCACGACGGGCTTGCTCTTGGCGGTGAACCAGGCGCCCTTGCCGGCGTCCACGTCGGCCGTGGACTTGCGGTTGCCGGCGGCCACACGGCCGCGCAGCACTTCCACGGTGCTGCGCTGGCCTTCGGCATGCACGCGGAAGTGCGTGCCGCGTACGGCGGCGTTGCCCGAAGGCGTCCTGATGTTGAGCGGGCGGCTGCGCTTGCCCGGGGAATCGGGTTCGATGCTGCCGTGCCTGAGCAGGAAGCCGGCGTCCAGATGGCGTTCGCCGTGGTAGGCGCGCAGCCGCTCCAGCCGCACCTCGGTGGCCGACGGAATGCGCAGGCGCGTGCCGTCGGGCAGGGTGATGACGGCGGCACTGTCCGGGCCGGTCTGTACCGTGGTGCCTTCGGGAATGGCCGCGCCATCATGCGCCAGCTTGCCGTCCAGCTTCACCTGGTTGGAGGCCGATTCCAGCAGGGCCTGGGCCACCTTGGGCTTGAGCCAGCCGGGCAGCATCCTGAGCGTGGTGCCCGGCTGCAGGTGACGCGGGTTGCGGATGTGGTTGAGCTTCTGCACGTCGCGCCAGCGCTCGGGGGTGTCGAGCTTCTCGCGCGACAGGCCCAGCAGCGTGTCGCCGGGCTGGACGTGGTAGAGGAGGATCTCGTCGTCGGCGGGGGTGGCTGTTGCCGACGGGGCGGACGCAGCGCCGCCAGTCGAGGCGCCTTCCGCCAGCGTGAGGCCCGCAGGCAGGGTGCCCAGCAGGGCAAGCAGCCACACGCCACCACGACGTGCCGGACAGCAAAGGCGGCCGGCGTCGGGCCGTTCCATGGGGGTCACGCCATTTCCTTCAGGTTGGGCTTCTTTCAGCTGTTTTCCGCGGGCGCAGGGGCGCCGCCATCGGCATCCTCGCCTTCGTCGCGCAGCCGCTCAAGCCGATAGCCGTAGCTGTAGACCGGCGCCAGCAGGTAGCCGCTTTCCGGCCGCAGCGTGAGCTTGCTGCGCACGCGCGAGACGTGGGTGTCCATGGTACGCGAAGGCACCTCGGAATCACGACCCCAGACGGCCTCGCGGATGTGTCCGCGCGACAGCGGCTTGCCGATGTTGTTCAGGAACAGCAGCGCCAGCTGGAATTCCTTCTGCGTCAGCTCGACGATACGGCCACTGTCCTGCGCGGTCTGCCGCTGCAGGTCGAAGCGGAAACGATCGTATTCGAAGATGGTGCCGTGGATCTCGCCCAGGCCGGCACGGCGTACCAAGGCCTTCAGGCGGGCACGCAGCTCACCGGCGCGGGCAGGCTTGACCACGAAGTCGTCGGCGCCGGCATCCAGCGCGCTGATGACCTCGCTCTCGGCGTCCTGCGAGGTGAGCACCATGACCGGCAGCGGGTTCTTGCGTTCGCGCAGCAGCCGCACCAGCGCCTTGCCGTCCATGCCCGGCAGCATCAGGTCGACGATGCAGGCATCGAAGCTCTCCCGCGGCAGGGCCGCCAGGAAGGACGCTGCCTCGTTGAAAAGATGGCAGGTGTCCCCTTCCACGCTGAGCGAATGGACCAGCTGCGAAGCCACTGCCTTGTCGTCTTCAATGATCGCTATTCTCATCGCCTTATTCTATCGCACGTCCCCGGTCGATACGTGCACCGTTTCATTCTGGGGACGAAATTTGTGTAAAAGGTTGTCCTGGCACTCCGGCAGTGTCGGACAGGTTGTTTTCCGCTGTCAAGAACAGGTGGTAGGCGGGATGTTCCGATTCGTTTCGGTACGGGTACCCCAGAGCAGCCAGCACCTGTTCATAGCGGGGGCGGTCCTCCAACGGTACCTGAATCCCGGCCAGGGCGCGCCCAAAGTCCGACCCGTGATTGCGATAATGAAACAGCGAGATGTTCCAGTCGGCGGGCAGGGCCTCCAGGAAGCGCAGCAGCGCCCCGGGGCGCTCCGGGAACTCGAAGCGGTACAGCACCTCGTCGCGGGCCAACAGCGAGCGTCCGCCCACCAGATGGCGCAGGTGCGACTTGGCCAGATCGTCGTCGGTCAGGTCCAGGGTCTCGAAGCCGGCCGTGCGCAGACGGTTGGCGATCCGCCCGGCCTCCTCGCGGCCGCTGACCTGGATGCCCACGTAGATATGGGCCTTGTCGGAATCTGCAATACGGTAGTTGAACTCGGTGACGGAATGACGGCCCACCAATCGGCAGAACTGCAGGAAGCTGCCGCGCCGCTCGGGGATGGTCACGGCAAACACCGCCTCGCGGGACTCACCGATTTCGGCGCGCTCGGACACGAAGCGCAGGCGGTCGAAGTTCATGTTGGCGCCGCTGGCCACGGCCACCAGGGTGCGGTCCTGCACCTGCTCGCGCTTGGCCCAGGCCTTCAGGCCGGCCAGTGCCAGCGCACCTGATGGCTCCAGAATGGCCCGGGTGTCCTCGAAGGCGTCCTTGAGCGCAGCGCAGATCTGGTCGGTATCCACCAGGATGATGTCGTCGACGTACTCCCTGCACAGCGCGAAGGTCTCGTCGCCCACGCGCTTGACCGCCGTGCCGTCGGCAAACAGTCCCACGTCGTCCAGCGTCACCGGCTGGCCGGCTGCCAGCGACTGGCGCATCGCGTCGGCATCGTAGGTCTCCACCCCGATGATCCTGATGCCGGGGCGGATGGCCTTCACGTAGGCGGCGATGCCCGCGATCAGCCCGCCGCCCCCGATGGCCACGAAGATGGCGTCCACGGGCGCCCGGTGCTGGCGCAGGATCTCCATGGCGATGGTGCCCTGGCCGGCGATCACGTCCGGGTCATCGAACGGATGCACGAAGGTGAGGCCCTGTTCGGCCTGCAGTTTCAGGGCGTGCTGATAGGCGTCGCTGAAGGATTCGCCCTGCAGCACCACCTCGCCACCGCGGGCGCGAACCGCATCCACCTTCAGGGTGGGGGTGGTGACGGGCATGACGATGACCGCCCGACAGCCCAGCTTGCGTGCCGACAGTGCCACACCCTGGGCATGGTTGCCGGCCGAGGCGCAGATCACGCCCCGGGCACGTTCCTCGGCGCTGAGGTTGGCCATCTTGTTGTAGGCGCCGCGCAGCTTGAACGAGAAAACGGGCTGCATGTCCTCGCGCTTGAGCAGTACCCGGTTGCCCAGACGGGCCGACAGTGCCGGTGCGGGATCCAGCGGCGTTTCTTCCGCCACTTCGTAGACGCGGGCGTTCAGGATCCGTTTCAGGTACTCGATGGACATGGGCAGAGGAACAGGCTGGGATAAAGGAATGCGGTCCCTATAATACGGCGCTTTTGCTGCACTCCTTTCGGGCGGCGTGAGACCCTGCCATGGTCCCGCTGCCCGGCCGCCGGGCCATTTCAATGCTCCAGACACTTCTCGACCAGGCGCTGACCTGGTTTGCGCTGCCCAAGAACGGGCTGGTCACCGTCTTCGTGGTGGCGCTCGTCTCGGCCACCTTGCTGCCGCTGGGTTCCGAACCCGCCGTTTTTGCTTACGTCAGCATGCGGCCCGACCTCTTCTGGCTGGCCATGGTGGTGGCTACCGCCGGCAACACGCTGGGGGGCGTCATCAACTACTGGATGGGGCGTGGTGCCAAGCATGTCATGGCGCCCGACCGTCAGACCCATTACCTGACGTGGTTCGAGCGCCTGGGCCCGCGTGCGCTGCTGTTTTCCTTCCTGCCCGCGGTGGGTGATCCGCTGTGTGCCGTGGCCGGCTGGCTGCGCCTGCCGCTGGCTCCTTCCATCCTGTGGATGGCACTGGGCAAGTTCCTGCGCTACGTGTTCATGACCGGCATGCTGATGTGGGTGCCCGACAGCTGGTGGGCCTCGCTGAAGGGACTTTTCTGAGGCTGAATCATGAATGCCCGGTGTTCATGTGATGAATGAAGCCCGTTTTTGCGGTGCACCCCGTTCGGGTGTCTCTTTCATCCGACAGACGGGGGCTGGCAGGGGATCGGTGCAGCCCCGGGCTTGCTGCACTGCAGGGGCGACGAACGGCTTCATTCGGGGAAGAAGCGGCGTCTGACGCACGGTCTGCGGGCCTTTTTCACGGATTTTCCGAGACCGACTTCGGGGCTTTGCTGCGTTGCAGCATATTATTTGATTCGTGAATATGGGTTATTGATAGGCGGGGGTTGTCGTTGTCGGGGCGATACAGCATTCTCTGCGCTGAGCCCCTTTCTTGCACGTCCTTTCCGTTTCGGAGCTTCCGGAAATGCCCCCCCACACGTCGGCCACGCTGCCCGCAGATGCAGCTGTGGTTCAATCCGCCCCGACAACCCCGTCTGCATCGTACAACGCAGAGCGCTTGGCCATCGTCAAGCTCATGGCGGTGATGACTGCCTTGGCCGTTGCCCTCATCGTCGTGGTCACCACCTGGTTCACCGAGCTGAATGCCATCTCGGGCATGATGGATGACTTCTGGGCCCATGCCCGCACCAAGGTCATCGGCGGTGGCATCGGCATCGGCGTATTGGCCATTGCCATGGTCTCCACCTGGGTGAAGCTCGTCAAGCGTCTGGCGCGCGTCGACTGGATCGACTGATCGACGGTCGGCACGCCTGCCGCCTGTTTCCTGAGGGACGGCGTGCCTGTCGTTCCCGTCCGACCTGACACAACCTGCCATCTCTGTCACGCTTCTTGCGTTTTGTGTTGGGCTGTGCGGCATGGGTGCAACGTTTCCATGAAAGAATGCTGCAGCAAGCCTTTCCATTGCGCGCAGCATCATGACTGAATTTCGCTCGTTCCTCGCCCGCCGCGTTCGCGTCGGGCAGTCTGCTGCCACGTCCGTGGTGGCCCATCCCGCAAGAATCCCTGTTTCCAGTCACCCTGGCTTCGCCCGGCCCGGTCCACGGCGTGCTGGCTGGCTGGTGCTGTCTGCCGCCATGCTGATGCTCGGCTGTTCGGCCGCCGGCAGTGGTGACGCCGGCACGGTTGGCGCTGCTGGCGGAGGCGGAGCAGGGAGCAGTGGTGGAGACTCTTCCATCTCCGCCGTCACCGGCACCAAGGGCTGTACCGCGCTCCTGGCCAAGCACAAGCAGCGTCGGCTCAAGTCCATCGACACCCAGGCGGGCGCGGGGCAGGGCGTGCCCGATCTGCCCCGGCCGAAGAAAGGCCTGCCGGAGGCTGATCCGGCCTACGGCAACTGCGTGGTGCGCGTCACCGATCATGCCGAGGAGAAGCTGGCACGCTTTGCGCGGCACGACTACTCCCGCCGCCAGGCCTTCAATGCCGATGGCAGCCGCATCCTCATCGGTGCCAACGACGGCACCTGGCACCTGTACGACGGCAACACGCTGGAGTATGTGGAGCGTCTGTCCAAGCCGGCTGGCGATGCTGAGTTGCAGTGGCACCCCACCGATCCCGACCTGCTGTACTTCATGCCCGCCAACGGCCTGGGCATGATGCTCTACGAGCTGAACGTGAAAAGTGGCTCGGTGCGCGAGGTGGCAGACTTCGGCGACCGCCTGAAGAAGATCTGGCCCGGCGCGGCCGCGGCCTGGACCAAGGCCGAAGGGGCGCCTTCGGCCGACGGTCGCTACTGGTGCTTCATGGTGGACGATGCCGAGTGGCACTCGCTGGGTGTCTTTGCCTGGGACCTGAAGGAAGACCGCATTCTGGGCAAGATGGACACCAAGGGTGACCGGCCTGACCACGTGAGCATGAGCCCCGGCGGCAAGCGCTGCGTGGTCTCGGGCGACACCGAGGGCGTGGGCACTCGCGCCTGGACGCTGGACTTCAAGAACTATACCCAGCTGCACCACAAGTCCGAGCACTCCGACATTGCCGTGGACGGGAAAGGGCGCGATGTCTATGTCTCCATCGACTATCAGAGCCCCGACGGCGACGTCTTCATGACCGACCTGGAAACCGGCAAGCGCACGACGCTCTTCAAGACCTACCTGGATCACAGCGCCACCGCGCTGCACTTCTCGGGGCGGGCCTTCAAGAAACCGGGCTGGGTGCTGGTCTCCACCTACGCGGCTGACGGCAAGCGTCAGTGGCTGCACGAGAAGCTGATGGCTGTGAGCCTGACGCCCAATCCGCAGGTGAAGGGGCTGGCCTACCACCATGGCGCCTACAATGGCTACTGGACTGAGCCGCAGGCCACCGTCAATCCCGATTTCACTCGTGTGCTGTTCAACTCCAACTGGGGCTCGCGCAGCGACACCGACATCGACAACTACATGGTGGTGCTGCCCAAGGACGCCCTGGACTGACCTGCCTTTGCCGGATCAAGCATGACTGACACTCGCCCCCTGGAAGCCCCCGATTGCCCGCTCTGCCATCCGGCGGGGGAAGACGTTCTCTGGCAGGACGAGCGGTTGCGCGTCATTCACGTGGGAACCGAAGCGGGGCAGCCTGCCTGTTTCCGGGTCATCTGGCAGCAGCATCTGCCCGAGATGACGGATCTGTCCGATGCCGACAGGCTGTATCTGTGGCGCGTGCTGTCGGTGCTTGAAGACGGCGTGCGCCTTCATTTCCGGCCCGCCAAGGTGAATCTGGCCAGCTTTGGCAACCAGGTGCCGCATCTGCACTGGCACGTCATTGGTCGCTGGCCGTCCGACCCGCAGTTTCCGGGATCGGTCTGGTCGCCGGTGTTGCGGCCGGCTGACAGTGAAGAGCACCGTGCCGTGGCGGAACGGGTCTCGGCAGCGCTGCCGGCCTTCCGAAGCTGGCTGGCCGGCGCGCTTTCTGCGTGAAGATCTTCATCCGGGCCCGGCCTTCGGCACGGGCCCTTCAGGATCAGTTGGCTTCCAGGCAGCGATAGAGCAGCGGGCCATCCACCACTTCATTCACGCCGCTGGCGGGCACCAGGCCGGCAATGATGGCCTCATTGCGCTTGCTGTGCCACGAGAAACCCTGGTGGCGCGGCGACAGCGCGTCGGACGTGACATAGCGCGAGCCCGAGGCGGCAGGGCCTTCGTGCAGCGTGTATTCCTTGTTGCCGAACTTCAGCTCCACCACGGCATCGCCGGGCTGGTTGTCGGGCGGCATCTTGTAGACAGCCTGCACTTCCTCGGTGCGCACCAGACCCAGAGCCTGGGCTTCCTTGGTCGGCACGCAGCTCAGCGTCATCGTGGCGGTCACTTCCAGGTTGCTGGCCGGTGCCGGGGCGGTCTGGGCAGCAGCCGGTGCAGCGGCCTCTTTCGTGGTGGTCGAGGCGCTGTCCTTCGACGAGGGCAGGTGGCTGCAGGCAGCCAGCGCCAGGCCGGCCAGCAGGGCAGCGGCCTGCAGCGGCAGGCGGGACAGGGCCGGCTGGCTGCCGGCGGCGGAAACGTGTTTCGACATGGAATGCAACTCCTAGTGAGAGCTGGCGAAGGAAGGAACCCTGGCGGCCAGGTGACGCGCCACTGGACACACAATATCGAGGCCGCCGGAAAACAGCAACGGCCGATGGTCTGCCGCCGATGACCGACGGGCGGGAACGTATCGGCCTGCGCCAATCGGGTACCATCACGGAATCGGCACGGGCCTGGCCCCGTCCGAAGATTATCAGAGTCTGCCCGGCAGGCACTGTTCAACAACCCGGTGTTGCAATCCCGTCATCATGGCTGGCCTGGCCCAGAATACCCCGCTTCCCACCAACATCGTTGTCCACCAGCGCTCGCGCGAGCTGGGCGTGGACTTCAGTGACGGCTCCGCCTTCCGCTTCAGCTTCGAGTTCCTGCGTGTCAACTCGCCCTCGGCTGAGGTGCAGGGCCATTCGCCCGACCAGGCCGTGCTGCAGTACGGCAAGCGTGAAGTCCTGATCACCGAGATCGAGCAGGTGGGCAATTACGCCATCCGCCCGGTCTTCAGTGATGGCCACGGTTCCGGCATCTATTCCTGGGACTATCTCTACCAGCTGGGCAAGGACCAGGACGTCCTCTGGAAGGACTACCTGGCGAAGCTTGAGGCCCGGGGGCTCAGCCGCGTGGGCAACGCCGAACCTCCGCCACCCAAGCATCACGGCGGCGGCTGCGGGGGGGGCGGCGGCTGTGGCAGTGGTGGCTGCGGCGGCTGATCCGGCCCCCGGTCCATTCGCTTGCATCCGGCCGCCTTCGGGGCAACCCCAGACCTCGCAGCGCGCCGCTTCCGGGTGAAGGCATGCTTCTCACCCGCAGACAAAAAACACCATTCACGGAGGCTTTCATGCCCGACACCCACGAGAAAACCCATTTTGGCTACCAGCAGGTCGATGCCACCGAGAAGGCTGGCCGGGTGCGTGGCGTGTTCGATTCGGTGGCCAGCCGCTACGACCTGATGAATGACCTGATGTCGGGCGGTCTGCACCGGCTCTGGAAGCACTTCACCGTGGGTCAGGCAGCCCTGCGCCCCGGCATGAAGGTGCTGGATCTGGCCACCGGCAGTGGCGACCTGGCCCGTGCCATGGCCAAGAAGCCCGGCGTCGAGGTCTGGATGACCGACATCAACGCCGCCATGCTGGCCGTGGGCCGTGACCGGGCGCTGGATGACGGCCTGACCGTCCCCACCGTGCAGTGCGACGCCGAGAAACTGCCGTTCCCCGACAAGAGCTTCGACCGCGTGACGCTGGCCTTCGGCCTGCGCAACATGACCCACAAGGAAGAGGCCCTGAAGGAGATCCACCGCGTCCTCAAGACCGGCGGCAAGGCGCTGGTGCTGGAATTTTCCAAGGTCTGGGAGCCGCTGCGCCGTCCCTATGACGCCTTCTCCTTCGGCGTGCTGCCCCTCATCGGCAAGGTCGTCGCCCACGACGCCGAGAGCTATCGCTACCTGGCCGAATCCATCCGCATGCACCCCGACCAGGAAACCCTGGCCCAGATGTTCCGTGACGCCGGCTTCGGTCAGGTGCGCTACTTCAACATGACCGCCGGCGTGGTGGCCCTGCACCAAGGCGTGCGGCTGGACTGATTCCGGGCCTGACCTGATCCCTTGCCCCGATCTCGCCGGGGCGGCCTGCGGTACGCTGCATGTCGGGCCTGCCGCCCGCTGGTTCGGGGGGCTGCGCAAACGGGCATTGTGGTTTTCTGCTTCCTGTTGTATTTTGGCGGACCGCCCCCATATACGGCGGAGGCCACGCCACACATCGTGTTTTCATGCACGTTGGGTGGTCGATCCGGGCAGATGCCCGGTAGATGGCCGAAAAAGCCTGGCCGAGCCCTCGGCCCCTGGGAAGGCGCCCATTTTCGGCCTTCCCCAGTTTCCCCGTTGCCCAACCACACATTCGCTTGGACAGAGGAACTCACATGAAAAAATTCCTGATGATGCTGATGGTCGTGCTGGCCAGCTCGGTCATGCTCTTTACCGACAGCGCCGAAGCCGCCCGGATCGGTGGCGGCCGCAGCGTCGGCCGCCAGAACAGCACCATTCAACGTGCCGCACCGGCTCAGCAGAACAACGCCATGGCCAACAACCGGCAGCAGCAGGCTGCCCAGGCCAGCAACGGCCGTCGGCCCGGCTTCGGCATGGGCCTGCTGGGCGGTCTGGCCGCCGGTCTGGGCCTCAGCGCCCTGGCCTCGGCCTTCGGCCTGGGTGAAGGCTCCGGTGTCTTCCTGCTGATGCTCCTGCTGGCCGGCCTGGCCATCTTTGCCTTCCGCATGTTCGGCAAGCGTCTGCAGCAACAGCAGCAGGCACAGGCGGCCGGCAGCGGGGCCCCGTTTGCCGGCAACCTGCGTGACGCCTTCAACAGCGACAAGCAGGGCCAGAACGACATGTTCCGCCAGAACAGCAACGCCGGTGGCCTGTTCAGCCAGCCGCCGGCCGCCGGTGCGGCTCAGGCGCCTGCTGCTGCTGACCCGACCGTCAGCGGCTACACCGCCGCCATGCAGGTGCCCGGTGGTTTCGATACCGAAGCCTTCGTGCGCCAGGCCAAGGTCCAGTTCGTCCGCCTGCAGGCTGCCTTCGACGCCCGCAACGCCGACGACCTGCGCGAGTTCACCTCGCCCGAGATGTTCGGCGAGCTGAACATCGACATGATGCAGCGCGGCAGCGCCCCGCAGACCACCGAAGTGGTCGAGCTGAACGCCGAACTGACCGGCATGCACCAGGAAGGCCCCATCCTGGTGGCCAGCGTGCTCTTCAGCGGCCTCATCCGCGAAGAGCCCAACAGCCCGGCCGAGCCGTTCTCCGAGATCTGGAACTTCACCCGCCCCGCCTCCGGCGCTTCCGGCTGGGTGCTGGCCGGCATCCAGCAGCCCAACTGATCGGCTGATCGGCACCCAGGCCACGGCGCTGCCTGCCGGCGCCGGGCAGGTCGGGGGCGGCACCTTCACGGAGGTTGCGCCCCTGGTCTCGCCAGACACACACCCGCCCCACGCGTGCATGCGTCGGGGCGGTTTTTTGTTTCAAGGGTGCTTCGTCATGAATCACACCGCGGGGGGCCTCCCTGGCTAAATGCCTGCAGTGTCAACGGGTAATTCCGTCCGCTCGTTCGTATCCGTGTCAGGCTATGCCTTCAAGCTGGGCGCATGCCACCGACAGGAGCCAACAATGAGCAAGACCCCCGACATCCTGAAGAATCCTCTCACCAACAAGGGCACGGCCTTCACCCTGGAAGAGCGCGCCCGGTATGGACTGACCGGCCGGCTGCCGGTGGCTGTGGAGACGCTGGAGCAGCAGGCCGCGCGCGCCTACCGCCAGTACTCCGGCTATGAAAGCGACATCGAGAAGTACGTCTACCTGGACCAGTTGCACAACCGCAACGAGGTGCTCTACTACCGGTTGCTGACTGATCACCTGGTGGAAATGCTGCCCATCGTTTACGACCCCACCGTCGGTGAGGCCATCAAGAAATGGAGCCGGGACTACCGTCGTTCGCGCGCCGTGTACCTGGATGTGAATCATCCCGAGAACGTTCGAGCATCCTTCGAAACGCTGGGTCTGGGGCCCGATGACGTGGACCTGCTGGTGGTCTCGGATGCAGAGGAGATCCTGGGCATCGGTGACTGGGGCGTGAACGGTACCGACATCTCCGTTGGCAAGCTGGCTGTCTACACGGCCGCCGCGGGTATCCACCCTGATCGGGTGATCGCCGTGAATCTGGACGTGGGCACCGACAACGAGCAGCTGCTCAACGATCCCGCCTACCTGGGCAATCGCCATGCCCGTGTGCGTGGCGAACGCTACGAGCGCCTCATCGATACCTATCTGCAGGTGGCCAGTGAAATGTTTCCCCGGGCGCTGCTGCACTTCGAGGACTTCGGACCGGGCAACGCTCGCCGCATCCTGGTGAAGAACCGCGAGCGCTACCGCATCTTCAACGATGACATGCAAGGAACCGGCGCCATCGTCATGGCGGCCGTGATCTCCGGGCTGAAGGTGACGAAACAGGGCTTTGCCGATCAGCGGCTGGTGGTGTACGGCGCGGGTACCGCCGGCACCGGCATGGCCGACCAGATCAGCGCCGCCATGGAACGTGACGGCCTGAGCCGTGAAGAAGCCAGGAAGCGTGTCTGGCTGATCGACATCAACGGTCTGGTGACCGATGACATGCAGGGGTTGCCCGACTACCAGCAGGAATATGCCCGCCCGGCTGCCGAGGTTTCCAGCTGGAAACGGCAGGACGGCAAGATTGGCCTGCTGGAGGTCGTGAAGCAGGTCAAGCCCAGCATCCTCATCGGAACCTCCACCGATCACGGTGCCTTCACCAAGGAGGTGATCGAGGCTCTGTGCGCCGGCGTGGAGCGCCCCATTCTGCTGCCTCTGTCCAACCCCACCGAGCGCATCGAGGTCCTCCCGTCGGACGCCATCCCCTGGTCCGGCGGCAAGGCACTGGTGGCCACGGGCATTCCCGTCGAGCCCGTCAGCTACCAGGGGACGAAGTTCCATATTGGCCAGGGCAACAATGCGCTGCTCTACCCCGGTCTGGGCCTGGGTGTCATCGTTTCGGGGGCGCGGCACGTCACCGACGGCATGCTGCTGGCCGCAGCCCAGGCGGTGGCCGGGCAGGTCAACCCGCAGGAGCTGGGGGCCTCGCTGCTCCCGCCCGTGGACAATCTGCGCGCCTCGTCCGCCACTGTGGCAGTTGCCGTGGCCAAGCAGGCTGTGGCCGAGGGTGTGGCCACCCGCCAGCATGACAACTGGGTGCAGGCCGTGCAGGATGCCATGTGGCAGCCGGCCTATCCGGCCGCTTCATGACAGGTGCGGTCCTGGAGCATGCCTCGTTATCTCCGGATGCCTATAATGGCCGCCAGTTCCGCCCGAGATACCACCATGTTCCAGATTCCGCTCCCCGTTGCCCAGCTGGTGCTGTCGGCCATCAACCACATCACCGGCCAGCAGCCCTGGCTACGTGAACTGCTGGCCAGCCATGCTGGCCACGTGGTGCGCATCCGGGCCTTGCCGCCCACCGCGGGCGGGCAGGGGGGCAAGGCAGCGCCCCGTCCCGCGAAGGCGGGCGCTGCCCCGCGTTCGGCCGCAGCCCCGAAGGTCAGCGCCGAACCGGCATCCGACGAGGGCTTTCTGCGCCTGCCCACCCTGCAGGCCGATGCCCGTATCGGTGTCGACGGCATGCTGACTGCTGTGTCCGGCGAAGAACCGGCCGTGGTGCTGACGGCGCGCCCCACCGTGGATGCGCTCTTTCGGGTGCTGCGCGAAGGCCCGCTGGCCCTGGGTGCCACGCTGCGCATCGAAGGCGATGTGATGCTGGCCCAGGCCCTGGGCGACGTCGCCAAGGCCCTGCACTGGGACGTGGAGGAAGATCTCAGCCAGGTGGTGGGCGACGTGGCAGCTCATCGTGCCGGCCAGTTCTGGCGCGATGCCCGCGTGCATGCCGCAGAGGTTGGCAGCCGGCTGCAGGATGCCCTGTCCGATCACCTGTCTTCCGGAACCGGCGTGCTGATCTCGCGGCCCGAGTTCGAGGACTGGTCCGATGGCGTGCGCCGCCTGGCCCAGCGCCTGGATCGGCTGGAGGGGACACAGGGGCGTTGAGCGGGGACGGCCAGGTCAGTCCGGGAAAGGCCGCCTCACGGTGAACAACGATCGAAGAGCGCCTGAATCTCCGGGGCCTCGTGCATCCCGGCCGCCAGGCAGAGCTGCAGCAGAATGCGCGCCTTGCGGGCGTCCAGCCAGCCGGCTGCGATGAAGTCCAGCGCATCATCGCCATCTTCCGGCCTGGCCTCGGTATTGCGTCCCACGTAGCCTTCCGGTACCCGACTGGCGCGCACCGCCAGACAGCCCGCCTGGCGCGCCTTGGCCAGCGCCGCCCGCATGGGTACCGGCATGGTGCCGATGCCCGTACCGGCCAGCACCAGCCCTTGGCAGCCGCAGGACAGCAGCCATGCCACCATGGCGGGGTCGGCATCCACGTGCTGGGGCACGATGCTCACCGGGGGCAGCGTCATCGAGGACGCATCGCCTTCCGCCGAGGCTGCCGTGTGCGTCAGCGCCAGCGTTGCAAACTGCCCCTGCAAGCCTGAGGCCGCCAGCGCTGGCTGCCAGCACGGCCGGTCCGCCTCCAGCCAGGCCACCGGCTGGCCAAAGCGCTGTGCAAAGGCATCCGTCCGGTTGGCATGCTGCTTGTACACCGCATCCGCACGCAGCACCCGGCCGCCAAAGCTCACGAACACCCCGCCGATGCCGGCCTGTCGCGCCGCCAGCGCAAAGCGGCAGGCGTCGTACAGATTGCCTGGTCCATCGGCACTGAGCGCGCTGGCCGGTCGCATCGCCCCTGTCAGCAGCACCGGCCGCGTGGGCGGCAGCACCAGCGACAGGAAGAACGCCGTCTCCTCCAGCGTGTCGGTACCGTGCGTGATGACGATGGCATCGGACACTTTGTCACCGCTCAGCCATGCCCGCAGCCGGCCCGCAAGCTGCAGCCAGTGCGCCCCGCTCATCTGTTCACTGGGGATCGAGAAGACCTGCTCGGTGGCCAGCCGCCCCTCCGGTACCAGTCCCGACAGCCCCGGCACGGAATCCAGAATCTGCCCGATGGGCAGCGCCCCCGCCTGGTAGCCGGCTGTGCTGCCCGCCGACGGTGCCACGCCGGCAATGGTGCCGCCCGTACCGATGATCAGGAGCGAAGGGGAAGAGGATGCGGTGGAGGAGGGCATGACAGAGAGACCGGGGTGAATCGGGGGAAACGGCAGACAGGGGGCGGTCGGTGCGTGGGTACGGCTCGCATGTGGAAAGGGCACGCATGCGAAAACGACCCGCATGCGGAAACGGCTCCCGTGCGGAAATGGTCGGTACCGACCGCACGGCAAGTGTAGCCCATGGGATGTGCACTCATTCAGCACCCCTGGCATGGCCGGCGCCGCAAGGATGGCCGGGTAAAACCAGGGGGCAAAGAATCGGAAAGTGACAGGTGCTGGCTACACTCGAAGAATCTGGCGTCTGGTCGGTAGCGGCGAAACAAGACCGCCTTTCTACCCCCAGATTCCCAGGTGAACGTGAGCAGCCCATCAAGATGCTGCCACCGAGGAAGACAGCGGCCACCCGCGCGGCCGACTGCCTGCCCGTAAAGCCACAGACAGGGGGCGACACCATGCGACAAGAACAGACCGACACCCGCGCCGAAACCACCGTATCGGCCAGCAGGGCCCGTTCCCCGCTGGGCGGCTGGTGGATATCCCTCGTCTACGGCCTGGTGCCCTCGGTCCTGGTCCTGACCCCCATCGACGGACGCCTGGGCCAGGTCAGCACCACCTCCATCGCCGGCGTGCTGGTCTATCTTGCCTTCACCCTGCTGCTGCTGCGCCAGTCGGCCCGCAACCGCATCGACGAACCCATCTGGTTCATCGTGCTGCTCTTTGTCTTTGCGGCTGCCATCCTGCTGTTTGGCCGGGGGGTGGCGGAGTGGTTGGGGGTGTGATGCACGTCCGAGTGAAGAGCTGAACACACAAGTGTCATGCACGGATGGGTGAGACATTGGCCTTCATGCCGCCCCGCGCCAGCTCCACAAACCCCCGCAGATAGTCCACCCCATCCTCGCCCTCCCGGAACCCCAGGAAGATCTGCTTGGCCACGCCGTGGGGGCCCAGGCGCAGCGGCACCACGGCAAAGCGCTGCATGTTCTCTTCGACCAGCCAGCGGGGCAGGGCGGTCACGCCGCGGCCGCTTTCCACCATCTGCAGCATGATGTCGGTGGTCTCGATCTGTCGGTGATGGCGGGGCGCGATGCCAGCGGGGGTCAGGAACTGGGTGTAGATGTCCAGGCGGTCGATGCCGACGGGGTAGGTGATCAGGGTCTCATTCGCCAGTTGTTCGGGCTGCACGTCGATCTGATGGGCCAAGGGGTGGCTCTGTGCCACCACAAGCACCTGTTCGTAGTCGAAGACGGCTTCGTAGCACAGGCCGGGGCGGTACAGGGGGTCGGGGGTCACCAGCAGGTCGATCTCGTCATTGAATAGGGCGCCGATGCCGCCGAACTGGAATTTCTGCTTCACGTCCACGTCCACGGCGGGCCAGGCGCGCAGGTAGGGGGCCACCACCTTCAGCAGCCATTGGTAGCACGGGTGGCATTCCATGCCGATGCGCAGGGTGCCGCGTTCGCCGCGGGCAAACTGGCGCAGGCGTTCTTCGGCGTGCCGCAGCTGGGGCAGCAGTCGGTTGGCCACGCCCAGCAGGTAGTGGCCGGCCTGGGTGGGGCGCAGGTTGCGGCCTTCGCGGTGCCAGATGGGAGTGCCCAGCTGGTCTTCCAGTTTGCGGATGCAATGGCTGAGGGCCGGCTGCGTGAGGTGCAGGCGTTCGGCGGCAGCGGTCAGCGAGCCGTGCCGGTCAACGGCCTGGATGATTTCCAGATGGATGCGTTCCAGGAAGGTGGCCATGTGCCAATCCATGAAAATTATTGATCGACCGATGAAAGAATAGCATTTTCATTCATGGATGAGGCTTCCTACCATGCAGTCCTGCTCATCGGCAACGCATGGAGAAGATCATGGCAAGCACGCATTCCCTGGGGTTTCCGCGCATCGGTGCGCGGCGGGAACTGAAATTCGCGCTGGAGGCCTATTGGCGGGGCGAGTCCTCGCGCGAGGCGCTGCAGCAGGTCGGCGCAGAGCTACGCAGCCGTCACTGGCAGGACCAGTCGGGTCTGGACTGGGTGCCGGTGGGGGATTTCTCGTTCTACGACCAGGTGCTCGACATGAGCTTCACGCTGGGCAACCTGCCGGCGCGGGTGCGTGGCTATGCCGGCGATGATCTGGACAACTACTTCCGGGTGGCGCGGGGGCGTTCGGCGCCGGGTACCGAGCCGGCGGGGCAGGACAGCCAGGCCGTGGCCCCTGCGTCGGGACAGGATTCCATGCTAGCGGAAGGTTCCGTCGACAAGGCTGCCTGTGGCTGTGCGCCCGGCACGCATGATGTCGAGGCCGGTGTGGCCGCAGGCGAGATGACCAAGTGGTTCGACACCAACTATCACTACATCGTGCCGGAGTTCGGCGCCGACACGACCTTCCGGCTGGATCCGTCGCGGATTCTGGCGCAGCTGGCCGAGGCCCGGGCGCAGGGCGTGGCGGCCAAGCCGGTGCTGCTGGGTCCGGTCAGCTATCTGGCGCTGGGCAAGGTGCGTGATGCGGCGCATCCCGATCTGGACCGTCTGTCGCTGCTGCCACGGCTGCTGCCGGTGTACACCGAGCTGCTGCAGCTGCTGGCCGATGCAGGGGTGGAATGGGTGCAGATCGACGAGCCGATTCTGGTGACCGAGCTGTCGCCGGACTGGCAGCATGCGCTGAACCTGGCCTATCACCACCTCAAGAGCGTGCGCATCAAGGTGCTGCTGGCCACGTATTTCGGGCCGCTGAAAGAGAATGCCTGGCTGGCGGCGAATCTGCCGGTGGCGGGGCTGCATCTGGACGCCATCCGTGGCCGCGAGGACGTGAAGCCCCTGCTGAACCTGCTGCCGACGCACAAGGTGCTGTCGCTGGGGGTCATTGATGGTCGCAACATCTGGAAGACCGATCTGGAGGCGGTGCTGGACTGGCTGGAGCCGGTGGCGGCACGGCTGGGTGATCGGCTGTGGCTGGCGCCGTCGTGCTCGCTGCTGCATGTGCCGGTGGATCTGGCCAGCGAGGACGGGCTGGATGCCGAGCTGAAGTCGTGGCTGGCCTTTGCACGCCAGAAGCTGGATGAGCTGCGCGTGCTGGCCCGGGCCATCAATGAAGGGCGTGACGCTGTGCGGGACGAGCTGGCGGCCAATCGGCAGGCGATCGAGTCGCGTTGTCGTTCACCGCGTGTCCACAACCCGGCGGTGCAGGCGGCGCTGGCCCAGTGCGCCACGGAGGTCGCAACGACGCGCCAGAGCCCCTACGCGGTGCGGACGCAGCGCCAGCGGGCCCGCTTCCGGCTGCCGATGTTTCCCACCACCACCATCGGCTCCTTCCCGCAGACGGCTGAAATCCGCCAGGCACGTCGTCAGTTCAAGGCTGGCGAGATTGATGCGGCGGCCTACGAGCAGGCCATGCGGGCCGAGGTGGCCCGCTGTGTGCGCGAGCAGGAAACGCTGGGGCTGGACGTGCTGGTGCATGGCGAGCCCGAGCGCAACGATATGGTGGAGTATTTCGGTGAGCAGCTGGAAGGCTACGCGTTCAGCCGCTTCGGCTGGGTGCAGTCCTATGGGTCGCGCTGCGTGAAGCCGCCCATCCTGTTCGGTGACATCAGCCGTCCGCATCCGATGACGGTTGCCTGGGCGCAGCATGCACAGTCGCTCACGAAGCACCCGATGAAGGGCATGCTCACCGGTCCGGTAACGATGCTGAACTGGTCATTCGTGCGGGATGACCAGCCGCGTGCCACGACCTGCCGGCAACTGGCGCTGGCCATTCGCCAGGAGGTGCTGGATCTGGAAAAGGCCGGCATCGGCATCATCCAGATCGACGAGGCGGCGCTGCGCGAGGGGCTGCCGCTGCGTCGGGCGCAATGGCAGGAGTACCTGGGCTGGGCGGTGGAGTGCTTCCGCATCACGGCCAATGGTGTGGCCGACGACACCCAGATCCACACCCACATGTGCTATTCGGAGTTCAACGACATCATGCCCGCCATTGCAGCCATGGATGCGGACGTGATCACCATCGAGACCTCGCGCTCCGACATGGAGCTTCTGGATGCCTTCGATGACTTCAGCTATCCGAACGAGATCGGACCTGGCGTCTACGACATCCATTCGCCCAACGTGCCCACGGTGCAGCACATGGTGGACCTGATGGAGAAGGCGGCGCAGCGCATCCCGGCTGAGCGGCTCTGGGTGAATCCGGACTGCGGCCTGAAGACGCGCCAATGGCTGGAGGTGCTGCCGGCGCTGGCCGGCATGGTGCAGGCCGCCCGCCGGCTGCGGGAGCAGCACGCGGGCTGATCAGGGTTTTCCCTGAACCCTCCCTTTCCGGGGCCTTTACCGGCCCTCGTGGCCCCGGTCACGCCCCCAGTCCGTAGTACATTCAACACACTTTTCAACCTTTCGGTGCGCCTGGCGCATCGGGGCTGAAAGGGCCGGGCGTCCGTGCAGGTCTTCCGGTCAGAACCACGAGACCTGTTCCGGGTGTGTTGCGTTGTCGTCCCTTCGTGCCGCCCGGGCGCGCAAGGAGAGGCACATGCCACGTCACGTCCCGGACACTTTCTTCGGCCATCCCCGGCCGCTGTCCACGCTCTTTCACATCGAGCTGTGGGAGCGTTTCTCCTATTACGGGATGCAGAGCATCCTGCTCATCTATCTCTACTATGAGGTCACCCGGGGAGGGCTGGGCATCGATCAGGGGCTGGCGGGCGGCATCGTCGGCATCTACGGCGGCAGCGTCTATCTGGCCACCATCCTGGGCGGCTGGCTGGCCGACCGGGTGCTGGGAGCCGAGCGCACGCTGTTCTATTCCGGCATCGTGGTGATGCTGGGGCACATTGCGCTGGCGCTGCTGCCGGGCATCTCCGGGCTGGTGGTGGGTCTGGTGTGCATCGCGCTGGGCAGTGGCGGGGTGAAGTCCTCGGCCAGTTCCATGGTGGGGGCGCTCTATGAGGATCCGCAGTGGCATGCGCTGCGTGATGCGGGCTTTTCCATCTTCTATCTGGCCGTGAACATCGGCGGCTTCTTCGGGCCGCTGCTCACCGGCGTTCTGCAGAGCGAGCTGGGCTTCCACTACGGCTTCGGTGCTGCGGCGCTGGGCATGGCCTTCGGGCTGTGGCGCTATGCGCGCGGTCGGGCGGCGCTGCCGAAGCTGCCGGTGCCCAATCCGCTGTCACCCGCGCAGCGCGTGCGCGTGCAGCTTGCCGCGGTTGCCGTGATCGCGGTGGTCGGTGCGCTCTTCGGGGCGAGGGTCATCCATCCGGGCAACTTCTCGTCGGTGGTGCTGGGCATCAACATCGTGGCGGTGCTGGGCTACTTCGGGCGCATGTTGCTGGGGCCCAGTTTCTCGGCCAGCGAGAAGCGGCACGTGCTGGCCTATGTACCGCTTTTCCTGGCAGCCTGCGTGTTCTGGATGCTGTGGTTCCAGGTGTTCACGTCGGTGGTGGTGTACTTTGACGAGACGGTGGTGCGCCGCATCGGGGACTGGGAGGCCCCCGTGTCCTGGTCGGCCTCGGCCCAGAGCCTGTGGGTGATCATCCTGGCGGGCACGATGGCCACGCTCTGGACGAAGCTGGGCGACAGGCAGCCCCGCACGCCGATGAAGTTCGTGCTGTCGCTCTTCGTGCTGGCGGCGGGCTACTATTGCTTCGTGCCTTACATCAAGGCGGGTGAGCCGATGTCGATGCTGGTGTTCGTGGGCGTGCTCTTTCTCATCACGGTGGCCGAGCTGCTCATTTCGCCCATCGCCATCTCGCTGGCCACCAAGATCGCACCGGCCTCGTTCCGCACGCAGATGGTGGCGGTGAACTTTCTGTCCCTGTCGCTGGGCTTCACGGCAGGGGGCGTGCTGTTCGACGCCCACTACAACAAGGAAGCCGCCGCAGACTTCTATATCGAACTGACGGTGATCAGCCTGGTGTGCGCGGTCGCGCTGCTGGTGCTGGTGCCGGTGCTCAACCGCATGCTGAAGGACGTGGATTGAGGGGGCGATGCCTCCGCCCGGGCAGGCCGCCCTGAAGGGTACGGCCTGCCGGCTCCTGCGGTCGGCCTGCACTTTTTGTAGCCTGCTGCAGGCTTCTCCCGTCTTTCTTCGGTTTCTTCGGTCATCCAGGATCCTATTTTTTTCGTCATGAACGCTGTCTCTTCTTCCTCCGCCCTGCAGGGCCCCGTCCAACGTCTGGCCGCACTGCGCCAGGCCATGCAGAAACAGGGCATCGATGCCTGGATCATCCCGTCCGCCGATCCGCACCTCTCTGAATACCTGCCCGAGCACTGGCAGGGCCGGCGCTGGGTGTCGGGCTTCACGGGCTCGGTGGGCACGCTGGTGGTCATGGCTGCCACGGCCGACCTGTGGGCCGACAGCCGCTACTGGGAGCAGGCCACGGCGCAGCTGGCTGGCACCGGCATTGAGCTGCAGAAGCTGGGCCGGGGACGCACGCACGTGGAAGCCCTGGCCGAGGCCCTGGGCCAAGGGGCCGTGGTGGGGGTGGCGCCCGACATGCTGTCGCGTGCAGCCAAGCGCCAGCTGGAGCAGGCCTTCGTGGCCAAGGGCATCCAGCTGCGGGCCGATACGGACCTGCTGGCCGGCATCTGGACGGAGCGCCCCGCGCTGCCGGCCGAGCCGGTGGTGGTGCATGCGGCGGAATTCGTGTCGGAACCTGCCGCCGAGAAGCTGGCCCGCGTGCGCGCCGCCATGCAGGAAAAGGGCGCGGCCCATCACCTGATCTCGTCGCTGGATGACATCGCCTGGCTCACCAATCTGCGTGGCAACGATGTCTCCTACAACCCGGTCTTCCTGGCGCACCTGCTCATCGGGGCGTCCAGCGCCACGCTGTACGTGGACGACTCGCGTCTGACGGCACCTGCGCGTGAGGCGCTGGCGGCGGCCGGCATTTCGGTGGCTCCCTACGAGAAGGCGGCAGACGACATTGCCCGGCTGTCCGACAGCCTGCTGGTGGACCCGGCCAAGGTGGCCGCCAGCACGCTGCAATCGCTGAAGGGCACCGTGCCGGTCATCGAGTCGGTCAACCCCAGCACGCTCTTCAAGTCCGTCAAGTCGCCGGCCGATGTGGCCCACACCCGTGAGGCGATGATCGAGGATGGCGTGGCGCTCTGCCATTTCTTTGCCGATTTCGAGGCCCGTCTGGCCCGGGGTGAGGTGCTCAACGAGCTGGACATCGACCGGATGCTGCTGGAATTCCGCAGCCAGCGCCCGAATTTCGTCTCGCCCAGCTTCGGCACCATTGCCGGCTTCAATGCCAATGCCGCGCTGCCCCATTATTCGGCCACGCCCGAGGCGTTCAGCGAGATCCGCGGCGACGGCCTCCTGCTGATCGATTCCGGCGGCCAGTACCTGAACGGCACCACCGACATCACCCGCGTGGTGCCGGTGGGAACGCCCAGTGCCGCGCACAAGCGCGACAACACGCTGGTGCTGAAGGCACACATCGCGCTGGCCGAGACGATCTTCCCGGAAGGCATTGCCGGTCCGCTCCTGGATGCCATCTGTCGCAAGCCCATGTGGCAGCAGCAGTGCGACTACGGCCATGGCACCGGCCATGGCGTGGGCTACTTCATGAACGTGCACGAAGGCCCGCAGGTGATTTCCTGGCACGCGCCGGTGCTGCCGCAGGGCGCCCTGAAGGTGGGCATGATCACGTCCATCGAGCCCGGCATCTACCGGCCCGGCAAGTGGGGCATCCGCATCGAGAACCTGGTGGTGAACCAGCCGGTGGTAAAACCGCAGGAAACGGAATTCGGTCAGTTCCTGCACTTCGAGCCGCTCACGCTGTGCCCGATCGACACGCGCCTGATGGACACGGCGCTGATGACCCCCACGGAGATCCAGTGGGTGAACGCCTACCACGCGCTGGTGCGCGAGAAGCTGGCACCGCGCCTGCAGGGCGCGGCACTGGCGTGGCTGGAGGCGCGGACGCAGCCGCTGGCCAAAGGCTGACATCGGCTCAGCCCAGGCAGGCCGGCCCCATCCTGCGGGCCGGCCACGCGCATGCATTTCAGGCAACGCAGTGCGCTCAGGACTGAGGGCGCGCATCCATGAGGGGCCGGGTGCTTTCTGCCGCCCAAGCTCCTAGAATCCCGGAAGTGTCTTTCTGCGCTTGCCCGGTTGGCGGTCGTCCCGCCAGCGGTGTGCGCGGCTCTCCGTTTTTCGGGCCTGCCCATCTACAGGCGGGGCCCGGGAGCCATCGACACTGACCTGACGCCCCTCCACCTGCAACGAGATCCCTTCCGTGAGTGTCCTCTTCAGCCTGATCGATGCCGGCCTGGCCTTTGGTGCCCACCCCCTGCTGGATGGGGCAGCCTTCACCCTCACCGCCGGCGAGCGGCTTGGGCTGATCGGTCGCAACGGCACCGGCAAGTCCAGTCTGCTCAACGTCATTGCCGGCCGAATCCAGCTCGATGACGGGCGTGCAGTGGTGCGCGACGGCCTGCGCATTGTGCTGGTGGAGCAGGAGCCGGTGCTGCCGCCGGCCGGCACGCTCTTCGAGAGCCTGCTGGCGCGCGGCACGGCGGCCGGGCTGGTGGACGAGCGGGACGAACGGCGCTACTGGGCGCTGCAGGCGCGGCTGCGGGCCGAGCTGGACCGCTTCGGCGTCGATCCGGAGGTTGATCCCGAAGGGCTTTCGGGTGGACAGAACAAACGGGCGGCGCTGGCGCTGGCCTTTGCGCTGGAGCCCGACCTGCTGCTGCTGGACGAGCCCACCAACCATCTCGACATCGAGGCCATCGAGGCGCTGGAGGCCATCGTCAACGCAGGGCCGGCGGCCATCATCATCACGCACGACCGGCGCTTCCTTGACCAGGTGGCCACCCGCATCATCGAGCTGGATCGCGGGCTGGTGCGCAGCTTCCCCGGCAACTTCGCCACCTACGAGAAGGTGCGCGGCGAGCAGCTGGAGGCCGAGGCGGTGGCCAACCGCAAGTTCGACAAGTTCTGGGCGCAGGAAGAAGTCTGGATCCGCAAGGGCATCGAGGCGCGCCGCACCCGCAACGAAGGTCGCGTGCGGCGGCTGGAGGCGCTGCGCGAGGCGCGGGCCGCCCGGCGCGAGCGCACCGGCCAGATCCGGCTGGAGGTGGATGCGGGCGAGCGCTCCGGCAAGCTGGTCTGCGAGACCCGTCAGGCCGGCATCAGCCTGGGCGGGCGCTGCCTGGTGCGTGACCTGGATCTCACCATCATGCGCGGTGACCGCATCGGCCTGATCGGGCCCAACGGCATCGGCAAGTCCACGCTGCTCAAGCTCATCCTGGGCGAATACCCGCCCGACACCGGCTCGGTGCGGCTGGGCTCGAACCTGCAGATTGCCTATTTTGACCAGCTGCGCGAGCAGCTCGACCCTGAACAGAGCGTGGCCAACACGGTCAGCCCCGGCTCGGAATACGTCGAGATCAATGGCGCGCGCCGCCACATCATGAGCTATCTGCAGGACTTTCTGTTCCCGTCCAACCGCGCCAACTCGCCGGTGCGCACCCTGTCGGGCGGTGAGCGCAACCGCCTGCTGCTGGCGCGGCTGTTCGCCCGTCCGGCCAACCTGCTGGTGCTGGACGAGCCCACCAACGACCTGGACCTGGAATCCATCGACCTGCTGGAGAGCATGCTGCAGTCCTACCCGGGCACGCTGCTGCTGGTCAGCCACGACCGGCGCTTCCTCGACAACGTGGTCACGTCGGTGCTGGTGGCCCAGGGCGATGGCCACTGGCTGGAACTGGTGGGCGGCTATTCCGACTGGCTGGCCTGGCGTCAGACCCAGCCGAACCAGGCGCCGTCGGGCTTCGGCGCGGCGGTCATCGCGTCGTCATCCGGGCAGGCAGGTGCGGAGGGCAGTGACACGGCCAACCGCGCGGCAAGCGCCTCCGGCACGCAGGTTGCGGATGCGGCCGGCACCTCATCCGCTTCGGCGGGGGCTTCTGCCGAGGCGGCCAAGCCTCGGGGTGGGCGCCTCACCCTCAGCAACCGCGAGGTGCGCGACCTGGCCAACCTGCCCGGTGAGATCGAGACGCTGGAGGCCGAGATTGCCGCCGATCAGGCCCGCATGAACGAGCCCGACTTCTTCCGCCAGCCGCCCGAGCAGATCAAGGACTTCCAGACCGCCCTGGCCGACAAGGAACAGAAGGTGCTGGACATGATGACCCGCTGGGAAGAACTGCTCGAGAAGGAAGCGCAGGTCAACGCCAGCCGGGGGCGGTAAGGTCCAAGGAGAAGGCTGCGCCAGCGCACGCTGTCCAGCCGACGCGGCGCGCCCCATCATCGCGGGCAAAGCCATGATTGGGGGTCCGGGCGCCGTCCGTGTCGTGGCGGATGCGCCGCTGGCCGTCCTGCATGTGCCGAGGCTGCGCCTGGCGCAGCCTGCGAGCTCATTCGTGGGGGAGCGGCTCGGGCTGGGGCGCCGTGTGCGGCGCCACCGGGGCGTTGTTGAAGCGCGTCCAGATCCGGGCAATCTCGCGCTTGAAGAACGGGTAGAGCAGGGGCGCCGTCACCAGGCCCGGCACGCCGAACAGCGACTCGCCGGTCAGCATCGCCGCCAGGATCTCCCACGAGTTCATCGAGATCTTCGAGCCCACCGTGCGGGCGTTGATCACGTATTCCAGCTTGTGGATCAGCACCAGGAAGACCAGCGAGCTGACGGCCACCCACGGCGAGACCGCAAACGAGATCAGCGACAGCACCGTGTTGGCCATCAGGTTGCCCAGCACCGGCAGCACGCCCGTCAGCAGCGTGAACATGCACAGCAGTCCGCGGAAGGGCAGCTGGACCTGGAAGAACGGTAGCACCACGAACAGGTAGAGCGCCGTCATTGTGGTGTTGAAGAGCGCGATGCGCATCTGGGCGATGGCCACCCGTTCCAGCACCACCAGCAACCGGGCAATGAACAGCCGGTCCGATCGCAGCCGGTGCGGCTGCCAGGTGGAGACAGCCGCCAGCGCGCCCACCAGAATGGCGAACAGCGACTGCACGATGGTGTGCACCACCACGCCGCCCACGCTGCCCAGTACGGCCGCCTTGCTGCGCACGACGTTGAAGAGCTGTGCCTTCAGGTCTGCCCAGTTCTCGGGGATCACCTTGGCAGCCGCCTCGGGCAGCGCCTGACGCAGCACCTCCAGCGAATCCTCAATGCGCACCAGGAAGATGCGCAGGTCGTTGGACGAGGCCAGATGGATGGTCCAGTACGTCAGGAAGACGAAGGCCGTGATGACCAGCACCGAGACGACGGCGCCGCTGATGACGGCCGGCCAGCGCTTGGGGTAGTAGCCCAGGGACAGCGCCGAGGGCTTGTGCGCCTGCACGATGCGGTCGGCCAGCAGGCCGCTCCAGGCGTACACCAGCAGGGCCAGCAGCACCGGGATCACCAGCCCTTTCAGGATGATGACGAAGGCGGCGACCGCAGTGGCCAGCAGGCCCAGCACGGGCATGAGGGTGGGAATGTTCGGCATTCGGATCGGGCGGACGGTTCCGGTTCTGACCGAATATACCGGCAATTGCCCACTGACTGCTGCAGAAAACAGACAGGCGAGCGGCCGTGGCAGCCACTCGCCTTCAAGGGATCCTCTGAATCAGAGGATCCTCAGGGGATCCCGTCGGGGTTCGGGATCAGTACTCGTTCAGCGAAGCGCCCAGCAGCGCGATGTTCGAGCTGGCCATCACCGAGGCCAGTTGCGCGATCTCGGTGGCCTTCGTCTTGTTGCGACGCCCGACGATGAGTGCAGCACCGGCGCGCTGGCCGATCACCATGGCGTCCGACGCCTCCTGGGCCGACGGGGTGTCGATCAGGATCACGTCATAGTGGCCCGCCAGCGTCTGCAGCAGGTCCATGAAGATGTCGCGGCCCAGCAGTTCCTGCGGGTTCGGGGGTTGCGGACCCGACGGCAGCACGGCCAGATTGGGCAGGGTGGGGAACTCCATCACCTCTTCCAGACCGGCGCGGCCACTGAGAATGCCCGACAGGCCCATCTGGTTGCGCAGGCCGAAGTTCAGGTGCTGGGTGGGATGGCGCAGGTCGCCGTCGACGATCAGGGTGCGCTGGCCGATCTGCGAGAAGGCCACGCCCAGGTTGGCGCAGACGAAGCTCTTGCCGTCGCCGCGGTCCACGCTGGTGATGGCCAGGGTGCGGCGGTCGGGCGAGCCGTCGAACCAGCGCGTCATCAGCTGGCTGCGCAGGCCGCGCAGTGCCTCGGCGAACGGCGAATAGGGGTTGACCGCACTGGTGACCTTGTCGGGCAGCGCCAGGGCCGAGGCCCGCGACGACGAATAGCCGAACTGGATGGCCAGCGCCTCTTCCACGTCGGCGTGCGAGACCAGACGCATGCGCATGGCGGTCTCGCCGAAGCGCAGGTTGGTGACACGCTGCTCGTTGAGCACCAGGTCGATCTGGTCCTGGCGCAGCTTGCCGTTGGCGACCAGGATGCCCCCCATCATCAGGGTCTTGCGGTTGGCCTGATTGAAGTCGGGCAGTCGGGTGCCGTCATCCCGGACCAGGGCGGTGCCAGTTGCCTGGCGGCCACCGGAGTAGTTCGAGGAAGAGCCTGCCGGCGCTTGGTCGATCGGGTTGTTCATGTTGGCAAAATGGTGTCTGAGGAATCGGGTGAAACAGAAGGCGTTGCCGGCCATGGCCGGCAGGCAGCAGGGCGATGACGGCCCGGCGGCTCGCCAATCCGCGGAATGTGCCCGCGGCACGGCAGGGCATCCATGTCGGCATTGTCCCTGATTCTGCGGCGGCGCGCAGCCTCCGGTGTGGGTCGGACAGGGAAATTGCCCGGCCACCGGACGCCTTCGCGCCGGATCGGGACCCCATGACGGGCGCCCGTATCGGCGGATCGGTCCATCATGCCGCGTGCAGGGCAGTGGGGCGAGGCATTTGTGCACAGCCGCGGCATCTGCCGGGGCAGGAGGCCCTGCTCACGTCAGTGTGGCGCAAGGGCAGCAGCCTGCGGCATGGATGCGCCACAGTATGTCGGCAAACGGCATGGCTTTTACATGCGCATTACGTGCCGGCTACGAACCCGCATCATGGGACCGGAAATTTCATAATCACTGGGGGCGATCCTTGCGATAATACCGCCCCGGCCCTGGCATTGTTCCAGGCCGGTCCGTCATCGGCCGCAGGCCCTGGACCGTTGTTCCAGGGGCAGCGCACGGGCTTTCATGTCACATCTGGCGCGTATTCGCGCCATTTGGCCTGTCGGCGTGCGTGACATTCGGCCCCATACATAGCCGGATACTGGGATAATACCGGGTGTCGAGGAAGTCGATGCCCAGCTGTCCGGCGCTGGAGCGGATCCGCTGCGCGGTCGGTCGACCGTGTGTTTCCGTGGCCGGCACCATCGAATCTCCATGCGACCCGCGGTCTCGTGCCGCGGACGATGTGCAGTTTCTCACCGCCTCGAACCGTCGCTCCATTCACAATCGGCACTTCCGTGCCAACTCCAGGTAGTCCTATGCGTTTCGACTTGCTTTTTGGAATTCTCCGATCGCGTTTCTGGCTGGTCGCGTCGATCGTGGCCATCACCACGCTCATGGCCATCACCGGCAGCCTGCTGATGAGCAAGCGCTACAGCGCCGCCACCACGGTCTACGTCGATGCCAACACGGTCGACCAGGTGTCCGGTATGGCAGCGCCCACCCGTGAGACCATCCGCAACATGCTGGCCAGCCAGACCGAGCTGATCCAGAGCAGCCAGGTGGTCAACCGGGTCATCAAGGACCTGAAGCTTGCCCAGGACGAGGACGTCCAGGCCGACTGGCAGAAGGCCACCAAGGGTCGGGGCAGCATCGATGACTGGCTGGCCAATGTGCTGCTGAAGTCCATCAAGGTCACCTCGTCCACTGACGGCACCACCATCGCCATCGGTGCCGAGTGGTCCAGTGCCGAGCGTGCTGCCGAGATCGCCAACGGCTTTGCCAACGCCTACAAGGCAGCAGCCCTTGAACTGCGCACCAAGCCGGCTCAGGAATACGCCGAGCGCTTTGCCTCGCAGGTCAAGGAGTACAAGGCCAAGGTCGAGGCTGCCCAGAACAAGCTGACCAACTATCAGCGTGAAAGTGGCATCATCACCAGCGACGAGCGGATCGACGTCGAGAACCAGCGCCTGCAGGAACTGTCCTCGCAGCTGGTGCAGGTCCAGTCGGCCCTGTCCGAGAGCCGTTCGCGCAGCAACGTGGTGGGCCGTGGCGGTGACATGGCCATCCCCGAAGTGGTGGCCAACGAGCTGATCCAGGCCTTGACCACCGATCTGGGCCGGGCCGAGGCCAAGCTGGGTCAGGTGTCGTCGCAGTACGGTGCCAACCACCCGATGCGCCTGCAGGCCCAGGCCGAGGTGCAGGAGCTGCGAACCCGCCTCAACACCGAGATCAGCCGCGTCAAGAACAGCATCCGTACCGCCAACTCGGTCAACCTGCAGCGCGAGCGCGAGCTCTCCGCTGCCGTGGATGCCCAGAAGGCCAAGGTGCTGTCGCTGCGCAGCAAGCGTGACCAGATCGCCATCCTGCAGCAGGATCTGGCCAGTGCCCAGAAGGCCTATGACCTGGTCGAGCGTCGCCTGACCGAGACCCAGGTGGCCATGAGTGCCGGTCTGTCCAACATCAGCATCATCACTCCGGCCGTCGTGCCGCTGCTGCCCAGCCGGCCCAACCTCATCCTCAATGTGGCGGTGGGTCTGTTCCTGGGCCTGTTCCTGGGCCTGATGGCTGCCTTCACCCTGGAAGCCGCCCAGAAGCCGCTGCGCAGCGCCGACGATCTGCTGCAGGCCTCCGGCATTCCGGTCCTGGCTGTGCTGCCGCCGTCGCAGTCCACCCGTGCCCAGCGTCTCATCGGCGGTACGGGCCCGACGGTCACGCCGCCCAACCTGCGTCTTGGCAACTAAGCACCTCGCATGGCTGTTTCCTCCATCCTGAATCGCCTGCCGCGCCTGGCAGGCAACCACTCCTGGACCCCGCTGCTTGTCGGCGGGCTGTTCCTGGGCGTGGGGGCGCTGGTCGGGCTGGTGGTCGCTACCGGCAACCTGATCCTCATCGCCCTGGTGCTGGGCGGCATCGCCGGCGTGCTGCTGCTCAACGCGCTGCCGATCGCCGTCTGGCTGATCCTCATCGGCGTGTTCCTGATCAACGGCCCGGTCGGGTACTTCTCGCCCGGCATGGCCAAGATCTCCTGGCTCTTCTCGCTGCTGGGCATCTTCATGGCCGGGGCGGCCATGCTCTACACGGTGGCGGGCAGCAAGCATTTCCAGCGGCCCATGCCGCCGTTCATCTACACGAGCCTTGCCTTCATCGTGCTGGCGGTGGCCTCGGGTCTGATGTCCGATGGCCCCATCACCGAGGTGGCGGCGGGTGCCAAGCGCTACTTCCAGTTCTGGGGCGTGATGTTCCTGATGGCGGTGGTGCCGTTCTCCGAGAAGCAGGTTCGCAACTGGCTGCTCTTCATCCTGGGCGTGGGCCTGATGCAGCTGCCGTTCACGCTCTATCAGCGCGTGGTGCTGGTGCCGGGTGTGATGGGCTATGACAAGCCCGGCTTCGTGCCCTTCGACATCATCGTCGGTACCTTCGAGGGCTCGATGACCGGCGGTGGCGCCAGCTCCATCATGGCCATGCTGCAGGTGATGGTGCTGTTTGCCGTCTTCTATGCCTGGCGCGAGAAGCTGCTCAACGGCTTCTGGACGCTGGTGCTGACGGTGGCCCTGCTGGTGCCGCTGGGCCTGGGCGAAACCAAGGTCGTGCTGATCATGATGCCGGTGGTGCTGTTTGCCGCCTACTTCGACCTGGTGGCCAAGCGGCCGCTGGCGTTCCTGGGCATCGTGGTGGCCACGCTTTTCTTCGGGGCCATCCTCGGCTACTTCTACTTCGTCGTGCAGACCTCGGGCGACATTGCCAACATGTCGTTCGACGAGAACCTGCGTGACACCATCGAGTACAACTTCGGTAACCGCGGCTACTACGCCACCGGGGTGAACCGTCTCACGGCCGTGCCGTACTGGTTCGAGTCGCAGTCCTGGAACGACCCGATCGCGACGCTGTTCGGTACGGGTGTCGGCTCTTCCTACGGTGTCGACGGTCTGGTGCCGGATCCGGGTCACATGTTCCTGGCACACCCGGGCATGTACATCGACCTGCTCACGACGTCCACCGTGCTGTGGGACTTCGGCATCGTCGGCTTCATCCTGTACTTCATGATCATCTTCGGCGCCATGCGCTCGGTGGCCAAGTGCTTCGCGGAAGCCACCACGGCCTGGGATCGTCTGCTGTGCCGGATGCTGATGTCCAGTCTGGCGGTCACGCTGCTGATGGCGGTTTACTCGAACAGCGCCGTGGTGCTGGTCAGTCATGCCTTCATCGTGTCGCTGACGCTGGGTCTGGTGGCATGGCGCTATCGGCACGGCCCGATGTCGCCTACCCGTGCCGATCTGCTCAAGGCTGGCAAGCCGTCACGCTTCAAGCCCGACTTCCGCCATACCAAGGTCATCTTCCCGACCGAAGGTGTGCTGGCACCGCAGGAACTGGCCTGGCAGCAGCAGCGCCTGCTGGCGAGCAAGGCCGCCGAGGCCGGTGAACAGCCTGCTCAGGAGGCTCGCCACCTGGGGTACTCTGCTTCCGCAGGGCAGCAGGGCTCCCAAGGTCAGGGTGCGGCAGCGGATCCGAGTCATGCCGTGCACGGCCAGCAGGCCACGTCGGCCTTTGCAGCCGGGGCGCCCATAGGCGGTGCGGCCGCCCCTGCGCAGTCCGGGGCTGCAGATCAGGCCCATGCAGCGCACGGGCAGCAAGCCAAACCCGCCTTTGCCGCCGGTACGGGCATTTCGGGCGCACAAGCTCAGGCTTCCCGTCCGCAGGCTGGTCCGGTACCGGGTCAGCCGTCCGCGCCTGCCCAGGGCGTGCCATCGGCCCAGGCGGGGCAGGTCGGTCAGTCTGCGCCATACCCGGCCGGGTACACCGCAGCGGCTCCGTCGGCCCCGGCAGGTCAGGCTGCTCCCCAGCGGCCCATGAGCCCGCAGCCCATGGGTCCGCAGGCTGCCTCAAGCGCTGCAGCGGGTACCCCGGGCGGCGCCGAGATGACGGCTGCTCAGGCCATGGCCAATCTGGCCACGGCCGGTCAGTCGGCCCGCTCGGCCTTCCCGAAAGCACAGGGTGCCCAGGCTCAGGCTGATGCTGCGCCCCGTCAGCCGGCGTCGGCGCCGGTCGCCCAAGGGCCTGTCGGTCAGACGCCAGTGGGGCAGGCGCCGGCGGGGCAGGGCATGTCGGCGGCGGTTGCGTCGTCTCCGGCCGCCCCCCGCATGCAGCCCCCTGGTGGCATGGGGGCGGCTGCACCGCGGCGCGCAGGAATTGGCCAGCCCGGACCGCAGATTCCGCCTTCGTCGGTCGTCTCCCGCGGGCCGCAACCGGGGGTTGCCCAGCGTGCCCCGTCGCAGGTAGCACAGCCTCCGCAGCAGCGGCAGGCTGCGCAACCCCAGGTCACGCAGCCTCAGGTCACGCAGCCTCAGGCCACGCAGCCTCAGGGGCCGGTGTCTGCGCCGTCGCAGCCTCGCTTCCCGCAGGCGCCGGCCGCGCGACAGCAGGGAACGGTGGCGCAGCCGCAGCAGCCGTATTCGTCCCCAGTGCGGCCTTCGCACGTGGCGCCGGATGCGGGCATGCCGTCGCGGCCAGCCTTCGGGGAGGGTGTGCAGCATCATCGCCGTGCTCGTCATACGGGCCACTTCGGCCCGCGGCCGCAGCATCTGGATCTGGCCAACCCCTCGGCCTGGGGGGCTCCGGAACAGGGAGCGGATCTTCCGCCCACTGTGGGTACCCGCCGGCCGAGCCCGCAACAGGGCATGCCCGGTGAGCCGACCATCGACGATGTGGCTGGTCCGCGCACGTTGCCGATGTTTGCCGACGATGACGATCCCGACAACGGCAAGGATCGGTCGTCGCGGCGCTCCGGCTGGCTCGATACGCGCGATTCCAGCCGTCGTCGCTGATTTCGGGGGCATCCGGTAGAGGCCGGGAATCCGGAGGCATGAGAGCCTCTCGGGTTCCCGGCTTTTTTCTTGCCCGATGACAACCGGTCAATGAAGAGGGGGAGACCGTTGCCGGCCTCCCCCGTTACCACACGCACACAACGATGATTGTCAGGGTCCCGCGCGTGTTTACTGCCTTGTCATGTCAGGAGTTGCTTTCGTGGTGCATCACTCCAGCGGCGGGGGGTTGTTGATCAGTTCCTGGGTCGAGATCGAGCCACCCGGTTCCGGTTTGCCAGCGTCGATGGTCGAGAAGTTGAAGGCTCGCCATTCGTTGCGGACATACTTGGCGCGGGAGACCCCGACACCCGGGAAGTAGTAGGCCGGTGCCGTGGCGGCCACACGCGTGCTCGTCTCGGGGTAGTAGTCGGCGCCCACGTGGATCAGGAACTTCGCACGGGAGCGGTCGTCCGGACGGGCCGGGTTGTCCACCACCAAGCGGGCCTGAACCGTAGTCACCAGCGCTTTCAGATCCCAGGCATCGAAGTTGATCGGGCTGCCCCAGCCGTGGAACACGCGGTTGCGGCCGTTGGGCTTGAGCGAACGGGAGCCATCGGCCTCGTAGCGGATGTCGGCACGAGTCGTCTGGTCACCCTGCAGCGATTTCGGGTAGTCCTCGCCCGAGATGGGCTGGTTGATGATGACTTCCCAGCGGTTGGTGGACTTGCGCTTCATGTACAGCTTGATGTTGCGCATCTGCACCCGGGTGTTGGTGGCACCGTTGCCCACACCGTCGAACACCACCAGCCAGGGAATGACGGCGTTCCAGGTGGCGCTGCTCTTGAAGTGGGTGTTGGCGGGTTTCCAGTAGCTCGGGGTGTTGGTGCCACGGGGGATGTTGCCCATGATCACGTAGCCCGGGCCCGAGGCCCAGCCGTTGCCCTTGTCCACACCGGCCAGCTCGCCCTCGTTGTACAGCTTCATGTCGTTGACGATTTCCTGCACCGAGTTCACGGTGCCGCCACGGTTCTGCTGGGCGACGGGGGCAGGAGCCGGCGCGGGCGCGGGGGTCGGCCGGGCGACGCTGGCCGAAGCCACCACCTTCACGGCCGGGGCCGAGAAGTTCACGATGTCACCGGAGCGGCCCAGGACTTCCTCGGTGTAGACCAGCGACTTGCCGACGTCAGCCGAGGTCGGGACGTATTCCGGACCCCAGCCCTTGTCCTCGCCGTTTACCTTCCAGATGGCGTTGGTCACGTAGCCGTTGGTGTAGGAACCCATCGTGCGCACCAGCCGCTGGCCAACCACCGCGTTGGCAGTGCCGATGGAGATGCGGGGCATCGTGCTGGCCGCCGGATACCCGGGTTTGGCAGCCTGGGTCGGCTGCTGGGGGGCCGTTACCGGGGCACCGGCCGAAGCCACCACCCGCACGGCAGGGGCCGTGAACTCCTTGACGGTGCCGTCGCTGCCCCGCACTTCCTCGGTGTAGACGATCGACTTGCCGATGTCCTCGCGGCTCGGGGTGTATTCCGGGCCCCAGCCCTTGTCCTGGCCGTTCACGCGCCAGATGGCGTTCATGATGTAGCCGTTCTGGTAGGCGCCCAGTTTGCGTTCCAGCGTCTGGCCCACCACGGCATCGCGCGTACCGGTGGTCAGCGAGGGTTGCGTGGTGACTTCCAGGCTGTTGGCGGCCACCACGGTCACCGGCGTGCTGTGGAAGGTGGCGCTCTTGCCGTTGGACGGGTTGCGCACCACTTCCGAATAGCTCACCTTCTTGCCGGCATCGGCGGACACCGTGGTGTAGCTCATCTGGGTCGCGCCGCTGATCGGCTGGCCATCACGCAGCCACTGGCGCGAGGCGGTCTGGCCGTTGCGGTAGCTGCCGGCCACGGCGTTCAGGCGCTCGCCAGCCTTGACCTGAGCGTTGCTCGAGATGCGCGGTGCCGTCACCTGGGCGGGGGAGGCGGCATCGACCACCGTCACTTCCGCACTGTAGAAGGTCTTGACCTCGCCGGTACGCGGGTTGCGCACACGTTCGCCATAGATGATCTTCTGGCCGACGTCGGCTTCCACCGGGGTGTAGCTGGCGGCGTAGCCGTTGCTGATCTCGACGCCGTTGCGCAGGCGGAAGCCCTCGAAGGCCACGCCGTTCTGATAGGTACCCGAGACACGGGTGACAGGCACGCCCACCATCAGCGGCTGGTTGGCCGGAGCAAAGCGGGGCGCCACCGTCATCGTGGGGGCCGTGGCCGGAGCAGGCTGCTCGGCGGCCGGGGCAGGACGGGGAGCGGTCACCACAGGCTTGGCGGCCTGGTCGCCGGCAGCCACCACCGTCACTTCGGCACTGTAGACGGTGATCACTTCACCGGTGCGCGGGTTGCGCACGCGTTCGCCATACACCAGCACCTGGCCGATGTCGGCAGCCACCGGGGTATAGGCGGCCTGCTGGCCGTTCTCGACCGGCTTGCCGTTGCGCAGACGGAAGCCCTCGAAGGCCTCGCCACCATCGTATTCACCCGTCACGCGGGTCACAGGTTCGCCCACCCGGATCGTGCGGCCAGCGGGGCCGAAGGTCGGTGCCTTGCGGGCGACGGGCGCCGTGGAGCTGACCACCGTCACCGGGGCGCTCTCGGCCCAGATCTCTTCGCGGGTGCGGGGGTTGACGACGCGCTCGCGGTAGATCAGCTGCTTGCCGATATCGGCAGCCGTCGGGGTGTAGGCAGCCTGCTGGCCATTGGCGACTTCCTTGCCGCCGACGTAGAGGCGCTGGCCTTCCACGGGCTCACCGTTGCGATACTGGCCCATCACGCGAGTGACGGGCTTGCCGATACGGATCGTCTCGCCGGCCGGGCCGAAGGACGGGGCCTTCAGGATGGCGGGCATGGTGGCGGTGACCTTGACGGCCTTGGTCACCTTGTCAGCGTGATACTGAGGAACGTGGCCTTCGGCCGGCTGATCCAGGCCAGCGGCCGGTTCATTGGCGGCGTCGATGAAGGCACCCGCCAGGGTTTCCTGCTGCTGGCTGCTCGATGCCGGAGCGCTGCTCTGGCCCCCGCCGCCACTGCCACCGCAGGCGGCCAGCAGGCCGGCGCTCAGGAACAGCGCGGCCAGCGTGCGCGGCTGGGAGGAGAGCATGCCGCTCAGGAGAGGTAAGTCTTCGGCGGGCGGAATCTGGAATTGCTTGTTCATGGTCTGACGTTCATCGTGTGGTTGGTGAACCCGGCAGGTACCTGCGGCAACTGCCGTCGTTGTGTGTTTGCATGTGTGCGTCATGCGGGACGTACTCTACGAACGACAGTTTTGGTTGTTAAACAACACGGGACGGACGGTTGCTGCCATGGGACGGGCAGGCGAATGAAAAGAAAAGCCACTCTTTGGAAGGCTTTTTTCAACGACTTTGTGGGAAAAATCCGCTTGTCGCCGTGACCGGTTTCCTGGGAGAGCGATTCCGCGGCTGAGATGCCCCGGTGAGCCGTATCGTGGCCAATCCTTGAATCCATGACGGGATGGGGCGCCCTGCACGTCAGGCAGCGAGGTTGCTGCATGGTCGAAACGGCCCGTGCGGCATGGGTCTCGTGCGCGTTCACGGCGACTTCCGTGCAGGGCAATCCTGTTTTGGCAAGTGAAAAATGGCGCGGCGGCACCTATCGCCTTACAATCGGAGGTTGTTCGTGTCCCGGGGACCCGGGACAGGACACTGCCGGAAAGTCTCCCTGTGCATTTCTTCACGGGCGAGGGCATCGCTGCGTGGCAGCATCCGGCCTTTCGACATGGTGCGCATGCGCCCACCGTGTCCATGCCCGCGTCGTCATCCGGGCTTCGTCGCCGGCAGGTCAGTCCGGACCGCCGACCTCCCGAACCCCCTTCGCCCCTCGGGTCATCGTCATGACAAAACCTGATGTCAAATCCCTGTGCAGGCTTCCCCTGGCCCTGGTGCTCGGGCTGGCGCTTGTCGGCTGCAAGTCCACCGTATCGCCCAGCGGCGACTGCAAGCCGGTGGCGGTCAACAAGGGTCCCGACGGTCTGTCACTCACCGTTTCCGACAAGGTCGTCAAGAGCATGGGGCCCGAGTATTTCGGCTTCAACCTGGAAAACAGCGAGTTCCAGCTCTCGCTCTGGGATGCCGACCGGCAGCAGGTGCGCCCCGAAGTCACGCGTTTCCTGAAGCAGCACTTTCCGGGGGCGGTCTACCGCTATCCCGGCGGCACCACCGCCAACTATCACCGCTGGAAGACTTCGGTGGGCAAGGTCGCCACGCGCAAGTCGGTCCGCATCAACGACTGGATCGAGCTGCCGCGCATCGAGTTCGGGGTCGATGAGTACCTCGATTTCGTGGGCGAAACCGGTGGGCAGGTCTGGTACGTGCTCAACCTGAAGGGTGACATCGACAAGCTGGCCGACATCGACAAGCTCTCCGGTGAGGCAGCCGACCTGGTCCGCCACATCGGCGAGCGCCAGGTGCCGGTCGTGCGCTGGGAGCTGGGCAACGAGCTGGATCGCTTCGAGGAGAAGTGGTCCTCCGACCTGTATGTCAACCGTGCCCAGACCGTCATGGCGGCCGTGCGCAAGGTCGATCCCAAGGCGCGCTTCGTGGCCATGATGGCCGACTTCGACGCCCAGTCCGACCGGGGCATCAACGCCTCGCAGTACAACACGGCGCTGGCCAAGGGGCTCAAGGACAGCGGCATCACCGAATTCGCCCAGCACCTCTACTATGACGGTGAGCCCGATGGCCCGCCGGTCACCAACCGCATCGACCACCTCTGCCAGTCCATCGCCGATGCCGAGAAGGGCGGCGTCCCGGCCAAGGATGTCGGCTTCTGGGTCACCGAGCATGCCCGCTGGCCCGAAGGGCAGGGCGAGGACTGGAACAGGAACTGGCGTCAGTCGGGTGATCTGGGGGCCAGCATCGGTCTGGCCGACCTGATCATCACCACCACACAGCTACCGCAGGTCAAGGGTACCGATCTGCATGCCCTGCATGGCAGCACCGGCCCATGGCCCATGTTCCATCAGCCGGAGGGCGCTTCCGCCTACCATCCGTCGGTGCCGTTGCATGCCTATGCGCTGCTGCGCGAGACGCTGCTGCCCCAGGTGCTGGAAACGAAGACCAGCAGCGGCAACCCGTCCAGCTATGGCGGCGGCTATTCGGCCCGTGGCACGGTCATGACCAACCAGGATCGCAGCCGCTACAGCGTCTGGGCCATCAACCGCGACAAGGCTGCCACCGAGATCACCCTCAACATGCCGGCACTGGCCGGCAAGACGCTGAAGGCCAATCTGGCCAGCATCGGTGGTGGCGTCACCCAGGTCAACAACTACGACCGTCAGGTCATCGACGGTCCCAAGCGGCAGAGCATCCAGCTCTCCTTCGATGCCAAGGGGGTGGCGCGCTACACCGTCGCACCCAACTCGGTGTCGGGGCTCAGCTTCGCAGGCACGACACGCTGAGCGCTTCCTTGATCCTCCTCTCTGTCAGAACAGGCAACAGATCCCATGTCGGAACACGCCGATCACAACCCTTATAGTGCGCGGCGTATCGCCGCCGGCATGAAACACTTCCTGATGGGCAAGGCGCTGACCTCCGTGGCCGGCGTCGGTGCCCTTCTGCTTACCGTCCGGCATCTGCCGGTCGAGGAGTTCGCGGCCTATTCCGTGCTGCTGGGCCTGACCGAGGTGCTGCTCACCCTCACGTCGGTCGGTACCGGGCAGATCCTCACCCGTTTCGTGCCCGAGATCTTCAACCTGCGCTACGCCTGGGCGCTGCGCCGGCTCATCGGCTATTCCATGGGCCTGCGCCTGCTGCTGATCCTGCTCACGGTCATCGTGCTGATGATCTTCCCGCTGTGGCTGGCCGACTGGGTGAGTCTGGAGCGGTGGGTCGTGCCCCTGCAGCTCTACATGCTGGTCGTGCTGTTCCGCACCACCTCCAACTCCGAGTTCCAGATCCTGGAGGCGATGCTGGAGCAGAAGCGCGGTCAGACGGCCTTTGCCGCCGTCACCGTCGGCAAGTTCATCGGTGTGGTGGGCCTGGTCTGGGCGCAGCAGATGACGCTGACCAACCTGATCCTCGTCGAGATCGTCAACGAGGCCATCGGTGCCCTGGTGATGACCTGGGGCGTCTACAAGGCCAGCCGCAATCGCCCCGGTGACAATACCGACGTTCCGCTTCAGCGTGAATGGCTGAACAACAACATGCGCCGGATGATCGACTTCGGCATCAAGGGCTACACCCAGGGCCTCATCATCCTGCCCTACGGTGGCATGGTGAACCGTCTGGTGGCCGGCAACCAGTTCACCGCCATCCAGGTGGCACTCTTCGGTTTCGCGCAGTCCATCTTCGACCAGCTGCAGCGCTACCTGCCAGCCCAGCTCTTCAACGGCATGATCCGTCCGGTGATGGCGGCGCGTTATTCGGCCAATGGCTCCTACCAGGAGGCCGAGACGGTCGCCAACGCGGCGCTCACCGTCAACCTGGTGCTGATCGGCCTGGCCGCCACCTTCTTTGCGGCGGGCGGTGGTGACCTGTACCTGTGGCTGTCCAAGGGCAAGTACGGCTCCGATGCCAACGTGCTCATCCTGATGATGTGCCTGGTGATGGCGCTGGAGTCCTGGCGGCATTCGCTGGAGAACCTCTCGCACACCGTCGAGCGTTACGGCTTCCTTGTCTTCAGCAACCTGTTCCTGGGGCTTTCCCTGCTGCTGGGTGTGGCGCTGGCGCCCCAGTTCGGCATTGTTGCCCTGCCGGCCGCCAACTGCGTCGGCCTGGTGCTGGCCAACATCATGGTCGGCTACTGGCTGCGGCGTACGGGCTTCCCGTATCAGGTCAACCTGGAGCACATCCTGGCCTGCGTGTTCGCCAGCTGCATCGGGCTCATTGCTGCCACCTTGCTCTACCACGTCTTCCCGCAATGGTGGTGGCGCGTGGTGCTGGCCTCGCTGGCCTACCTGGTGGTGCTGGGCCTGGTGCTGCGCCCGCGTCAGGAAGAAGTCCGCATCTTCCAGGCCGTCCTCAAGCGCAAGCGTGGTGGCGGCCAGCCCGAGGCCACGCCCCCGGCCGATGGTGGGGCTGCACCGACGGTCTGAGCCGGCATTCATCGACAGGTACCGGGCACCCTCCGATCGGAGTGGTGCCCGGTGCGCCCCGAAAGGCGCCCCTTAAGGGGCGCCTTCTTTTTGGACATGACGATCCTGGACATGACGACCGGGCATGACCGCGCAAGAAAAAAGCGCCCAGGCTTCAGGAGCAAGGGCGCTTTGGGGATGATGTCCGGACTGGCTTCACAAGGACCGAAGGCAATACCTGACGGGGTATCGCTCGGCCTTTGCGGCCGTCAGGCCGCAGGTTTTTCCGTGCTTTCCGTGTCTTCCGGGGCGGCCGGCCTGGGCTGGCCGTCTTTCCACACGGGGTTCGGGTACTCGGCCACCGTGTAGTGGATGTCCTTGTTGTCGATGTGGTGCGGATAGAAGAACGGCACACCGATCAGGAAGCCCGAGCTGCGGGCCGCCGTGCCTGCCAGATCCTGTAGGAAGCTCACGCCGGGACGGCGGATGTTCTTGGCCACGATGTAGCCGATGAACAGCAGCAGCCACCAGGGGCTCACGAAGACGGCCAGCAGCAGGGACAGGGCAAACACTGCCGTGGGGCGCTGATGCGAGATGAGCAGCGGCCAGTAGTGGCGGTTCATCCAGTGGCGGCGGAACACCACGCCCGGATAGCACATGCTGCCGTCCAGCAGCATGCGGCCCAGCCGGTGCCACTGAAAGTAGTCCACCGTGTGGTGCGTGGCCATGACCGTGGCATAACCATAGATGCCATAGCCCGCCTTGCACAGCCGCAGGCCCAACTCCTGGTCCTCGTTGACGCGCATTTCGGTCATGAAGCCGCCGACCTTCTCGAAGGCCTCGCGACGGATGAGCGAGATGCCGCCCAGTTCCACCCGATAGCCGTCGGCCCGTACTTTGTAGCGGTCCGGGCCGTCGGTCAGGAACTTGCCGGTCGGTGAATAGAACTTCTCAGGCAGCTGCCCGGAGGTGACGTTGTGGTGCGGCAGGCCATCGGGGCCGAGCGCGACCTTCAGGAAATCGGGGCCGATTTCCATGTCACCGTCGATGAAGAAGAATGCGTCACCCTTGGCCACCGCAGTACCCGCGTTGCGGGCAATGGCGGCGTTGGTGTGGCCGGACAGATGGACGATGGTCACGTCCTTGCCCAGGCGTTCGCGGACACGCTCCGGCGTGCCGTCCGTGGACTTTGAATCGACGAAAACGACCTCGTAGCGATCCAGGCCGGCAGCCTTGGTGGCCACCTGGACACTGGTCAGGCACCTGTCGATCGTTTCGATCTGATTGCGGGAGATGATGATGATGGAGAGCAGGGTCGTCTCCTGTACGAGTCTGGGGGTCGGGCAGGACATGGCAGCAAACGTTGCGTGCATGCAACTTTGCTGCCCGATGCCTCTCACTCAAAACATGCCGATGATACTACCGATGCCCGACACAATACGGTAAAACCACCCCTCATGTCCGTGTGAGGCCGGTTTGCCCCGATGAACGGTTGGCATCAAGGCAACGGGGATGCGGTCAGTTAACGCTTTTTCACCGGCGTTCGCCGGTTATGTGGCGCGTTCCGACGTTATCGGCGGTTGGCGCTCCATCTGCATGGGCGTCCTTTCGGGTCTTGCCTGAGCATGGCATGCAGCGCAACCCTGTACTTTCCCGGCTTGCATGAAGAAAGCGGCCCGCACAGGGGCCGCCAGGGAAAAGCAGGGAGCGTCTGGAAGCAGGCCGGCGTTCTCAGGCAGCGGCCACGGCACGGGCCGGGGCCACCGTCACCGGCATGTCGTCTTCGGGCGGGACGACCTGTTCCGGGGGCAGGCCCACCAGCTCGGTCAGCACGCGTCGACGGATGGGCGTGTGAATGTCATCCGGGAACTTGCGACCAAAGAAGGCCGGTGACTTCTGCAGGAACTCGAAGTCGGCATCGGTCAGCCAGGCCGGGTTGGCCTCGATGAAGGTGACGATGCAGTGGTTCATCGGACCGGACTTGAAGCCCTTCTTCTTCACGCCCTGCATGATCATCGACGGGATCAGGAACTCGTCGGCGATGCACAGCTTGGGGAAGTGCGTCTGGATGTCCTTCTGCGCGAAGCGCTCCAGCATCCAGCCCACGACCTCACGCCGGGCACCGAACCAGGTCGAACCGTAGAAGGGCGGGAAGTCCTTCGTGAACACATGGCCACCCAGCGTGGGGTTCACCAGCAGGCGCGTGACGAAGCGTGCCAGCCGGGCCACCGGACGGAGCTTCCCGTTGGCATCCTGGTTGCCGCCGGTGCGCAGCTGCACGCCGGCCACGTCGCGCCGTTCGGGCGTATTGTTGAAATACAGCACCATCATCCGGCGCAGCAGCCGGTGGCGGAAGCTTTCCTCTCCCGCAAAGCCGCGGTACGACACCGACATCAGCGCATCGTCGTCGGCCAGCATGTCGATCCAGGCGAAATCCACGTCCGTCTTGCCCGAGGCCACATGCTCTTCCAGGGCCTTCACCGGCTTGATCGGCAGGCAGGTCGGGCTCAGGATCTGGAGATAGTCGAATTCCAGGTTCTCATAGGCATAGCGCATGGCATGGAAGATGCCTTCCGAGAAGCCCCAGATGGCCCAGCCAGTCCGCTTCGGCTCGGGCACGAAGCGCACGTTGGGCTCGTTCACCGAGAAATCGGGGGTCTGGCTGAAGTCGTGGTGCACCACCACCGTGTGGGGTGCAAGCGCCCGTGCCAGCTGGGCCACCGACTCGGGGCTGTGAATGGCCGACATCACGACAAAAACGATCTTGGGTTTCATGGCTGCTGCAAGAACTGCTCAATGAGGGTCATCGGGATTGCCGCCCGGAACTGGCTGTCGGTCCAGCTGTCCTGTCCGGTCATCATGTTCGCGTCGTCGGGCAAGCCCGACTTCCGGTCTATGCTACCGGCCGGCGGCGCTGGACGCCGGAATCGTTCCCGGAGGTAACGGTTCTGAAACAGGATTTGCGATTGATCATGACTGGGCGTTGCGGATTGTCCGGGAAAAATGCCGTCAATACGTTGATTTTGTTGGCGTTCATCCCAAAAATCCACAAAACGTGCGGCAGGAGAGTTACGTTGCCATATTGCAACGGTTATCCTGCCGTCCGGAGGGCCGTTCAGACGGACGGGCCACCGCCGATGCCGGAACGGCGCTTCCCGTGGGGGCGGCGCTCACGACCCCACTGCGCAACCCGGGACGCCCCTATAGAATGGCTGCCTCATGAAAACCACACCCCCCCGCCTTCTTTCCCTGAACTCCTACCACTATCGTCGTGGTGGGTCCGACGTCGTCTACCTGGAGCATGACGCGCTCTTCCAGGAACTCGGCTGGGAAACGGCCGTCATGTCCATGCACCACCCGAAGAACATGCCCTCGCGCTGGAGCGAGTACTTCGTGGAGGAGCTGGAATTCGGCAACGCGCACGGCATCAAGGACAAGCTGGTCAAGGCGTCCAAGGCCATCTATTCCTTCGAGGCGCAGGACAAGCTGCGCAAGCTGCTCAAGGTCTTTCCGGCCGATGTGGCGCACCTGCACTGTATCTATCACCACCTCTCGCCTTCGGTGCTGCCCGTGCTGCACGAGGCCGGCATCCCGTCGGTGCTCACCGCACACGACCTGAAGATCGCCTGTCCGGCCTACAAGATGCTCAACAGCACCGGGGTCTGCGAGCGCTGCAAGGACGGTTCGGTCGTCAACGTGCTGCGCCACCGCTGCGTGCGCAACTCGCTCGGCGCCAGCGCCATCGTCATGCTGGAATCGGGCCTGAGCCGCACCATGAACACCTGGCAGAAGTACCTGGGGCGCGTGGTAGCCCCTTCGCACTTCTACCGCAACAAGCTCATCGAATGGGGCTGGCCCGAGTGGCAGGTCACCTACGTCCCCAACTACGTCGACGTCAACGCCTTCACCCCCTCCTACGAGCCGGGTGACTACGTGCTGTTCGCCGGTCGCCTGGCCCCCGAAAAGGGCGTGGCCACCCTGGCCAGGGCGGCTGCCCAGGCAGGTGTCAAGCTGCGCGTGGCCGGCACCGGCCCCCTGGAAGAAGAACTCAAGGCCATGCCGGGAGCAGACCGGATCGAATGGCTGGGCTTCTGTTCGGGGGATGCCCTCTGGAACCAGATCAAGGGCGCGCGGGCGCTGGTGCTGCCCAGCGAGTGGTACGAGAACGCCCCCATGAGCGTGCTCGAGGCCTTCGCCAGCGGCAAGCCCGTCGTCGGTGCCGACATCGGCGGCATCCCCGAGATGATCACCCCCGAGATCGGCTGGGTCTTTCCCAGCGGCGATGTCGACGCCTTGGCCGGCGTGCTGGCCGACGTCTTTGCCCGTTCCGATGCCGACATCGCCGAAATGGGACGCAAGGCCCGCGTTCATTGCGCCACCCATTTCAACCGCACGCGGTATATTGAAGGCATCGAAACCGTCTATCGAGAGCTGGGAGTCAAGTTTTGAGCAACGTGCCCAACACTGCGGTCGCATCTTCGGCCATGTCCGCCCATTCCACCCCTGCGCTGCGCATCCTCGGCATTCGTGGTGTGCCGGCAGCGCATGGCGGGTTCGAGACCTTTGCCGAATACCTGGCGCTCTATCTGGTGAAGAAGGGCTGGAAGGTCACCGTCTACTGTCAGATCGACGGCACCGGCCCCATCACCGAAGACACTTGGGAAGGCGTCCACCGCATCAACATCCCCGTCGACCGGCCCGGCCCGGCCGGCACCATCCAGTTCGACTGGATCGCCACCCGCCACGCCCAGAAGGCCGGTGAACCCTGCCTCACGCTCGGCTACAACACCGCCATCTTCTGCACGCTGCTGCGCATGGCACGCCTGCCCAACGTCATCAACATGGACGGCATCGAGTGGCAGCGTGCCAAGTGGGGTGCGGGTCCCAAGGCCTGGTTCTACCTGAACGAATGGGCAGGTGCCTGGCTGGGCAACCACCTCGTGGCCGACCACCCCGAGATCAAGGTCCACCTGTCCCGGCGCACCAGCCCCGAGCGCATCACCGTCATTCCCTATGGCGCCGAGGACATCCGCTCGGCCGATACCGCTCGGGTGACGGCCCTGGGCCTGGAGCCCGGCCGCTACCTCAGCGTCATCGCCCGGGCTGAACCCGAGAACTCGCTGCTGGAAATCGTCGAGGGCTTCTCGCGCAAGCCGCGCGGCATGAAGCTGGCCGTGCTGGGCAAGTATGAAGACGGCAATGCCTACCACCAGGCCGTCAAGGCCGCGGCCGGCAACGAAGTGATGTTCCTGGGCGCCATCTACGACAAGAAGGTGGTTCAGGCGCTGCGCTTCCATTCCGCGGCCTACGTGCACGGCCACCAGGTCGGCGGCACCAACCCGTCGCTGGTCGAGGCGCTGGGCGCCGGCAATGCCGTCATCGCCCACGACAACCGCTTCAACCGCTGGGTGGCTGGCCCCGGTGCCGCCTTCTTCGACGGCGCAGCCGGCTTTGCCACGCAGCTCGACGCCATCCTGGCCGATCCCACCCGTCTCGACAGCATGCGCAAGGCCTCGCGCGAGCGCTTCCTGGCCGAGTTCCAGTGGGAGAAGATCCTCTCGGAATACGAGACCCTGCTTCTGAAGTACCAGAAGTGACAGGGCAGGGAGGCGGACCGTTCCAGGGCATCCGGGCCATCACGCTGGACCTGGACGACACGCTGTGGCCGGTACTGCCCGTACTGGCCCAGGCCGAGCGCGAGCTGGTTGAGTGGCTCGCGCCCCGTGCGCCCCTGACGGCGCAGGCGCTGGCGGAAGGTCGCAGCGTCCTGGCACTCAAGTCCCAGTATCCCGAGCACGCCCATGACATGAGCTGGCTACGACGCCGGCTGTTACATGATCTGCTGACCGAGCGCCACGAAGACCCGGTGCTTGCCGACCCCGCCTTTGCCGTCTTTCTGGAAGCACGGCAGCGGGTGACCCCCTGGCCCGAAGTGGAAGACATCCTGGCTTCCTGGGCTGGCCGCTACCGCATTGCCGCCATCACCAATGGCAATGCCGATATCCATCGCACCCCGCTGGGCCGGTATTTCAGCGCCAGCATCAGCGCGCCCACCTTCGGCGCGGCCAAGCCCGATCCCCGCATCTTCCATGCGGCCTGTGATGCCCTGGGCGTCGAGCCGGAGGCAACCCTGCACATCGGTGACGACCTGGAGCTGGACGTGCTGGCGGCCCGCCGGGCGGGATTGCATGCCGCCTGGCTGCTCAGACCCGAGCTTGATCGGCCAAGTGTTGTAAATAACACAGAAGGACGCGGAGCTTTACAGCCTTACTTCTTTAGTTTGTTGTCAGTAGACAACGTTGTGCAACGATAGTACGATCCAACGTAATGTCTTGTTTTGGTTGTGTGCATTACGTCAAGGTTTGAAGCAAAGTCGGCGTCGCGTTACAAGGCGGCGGGGCTTATACTGCAAAAAACTGCCAAAACAGTCCAAGAGTGCCTGACATTCGCGCCAGACGCGCGCCGCCCCTCATCCAGAGGATGACAGACATTTTCCTTTCAATGTCAGGTACTTGCCTTCGCAACACTGCGTCCCCAGAAGGAACCATCCATGCTGATCGACACCAACGAATTGGCCTCGGGCTCCGTCATTCAAACCCAGATCTGTATCGTCGGCGGCGGCGCTGCGGGCATCTCCATGGCGCTGGAGCTGGAGAAAGCCGGCATCGACACCGTCGTGCTCGAGAGCGGCGGCCTTTCCCGTGATGAAGCCACTGCCGACCTTTACCGGGGGCCCAGCGTGGGCATCCCCTACGATTTCTCCGATGGCACTCGCAGCCGCTTCCTGGGCGGCAGCAGCAACTGTTGGGGTGGTTTCTGCCGTCCGTGGGACCAGAGCGCGTTCGAGCATCGCCCGTGGGTGAATGGCAGCAGCTGGCCCATCGGCCGCGCAGACCTGGAGCCCTTCTACCAGCGTTCGCATGCCATCCTGCAGGTTCCGTCCAACGATTACGACCCTGCCCACTGGGTCGGCAAGACCGGCGAGGCCACCCATGGTGCCTCCAAGGGCCTGTCGGCCAAGGCTGCCAGCTATCCCTTTGACCCCAGGAAGATCGAAGAGATCATCTCCCAGTACAGCCCCCCGCTGAAGATGGGCGAAGCCTATCTCAGCGAACTCAAGGCGGCCAAGCATGTCAAGGTCTACATCAAGGCCAACGTTGTCGAGCTGCAATGCAACCCCTGGGGCGGCGCCGTGGAAAGCGCCAAGATCCGCACCCTGAAGGGCGTGTCAGCCACCGTCCAGGCCAAGGTCTTTGTGCTGGCTTCGGGCGGTATCGAGAACGCCCGCCTGCTGCTGGCCTCCAACCGCCAGCAGAGCACCGGCATCGGCAACCGCTATGACCTGGTCGGTCGCTACTTCCAGGATCACCCCCGTTTCCTGAACGGCATCGTCGACTTCGCCGAGCCGTACCGCAACAACCCGCTGTTCGACATCAAGTTCCACTGCATCGTCAACAAGGTCAAGATCGGTGGCGTGGACATCTCCGGCCAGATGCGCATCCCCTTCGAGGTCCAGAAGGAGCGCGGTATCCTCGACGCCCAGATGTGGTTCCGCTCGCTGTACGCGGGTGAGGGCACCGACGTGGTCCGGGCGCTGTATCGCATGCGTCAGCGCGTGCGCGGCAAATGGTCGCCGTTCGTGGGTCTGGGTACCGACCTCGGTCACATCTTCTCGCACCCGATGGACTCGCTCACCTACTCGGTGGCGCACACCACGGGCTCGCTCAAGCTGGTGCGCTACGTCACCATGGAGCTGATCGCCGAGCCGGAACCGGATCCGAACAGCCGCGTCATGCTGAGCGACGACGTCGACGCTCTGGGCATGCGCCGCACCAAGATCGACTGGCGCCTCAGCCAGCGCGTCAAGGACACGGTCGACACTTCCTTCGAGCTGCTGGCACGCGAGCTGGAAGACAAGAAGATCGCCAAGGTCACCCTGGGCCCGCGCATCAACGACGTGGGCTGGCCGGCCGACATGGAAGGTACCTATCACCACATGGGTACCACCCGCATGGCCGATTCGCCGCGCGAAGGCGTGGTCGACCGCAACTGCCTTGTTCATGGCATGGAGAACCTCTACATCGCAGGTTCGTCGGTCTTCCCCACCTCGTCGTCCAACAACCCGACCATGACGCTGGTCGCCCTGGCACTGCGCCTGACCGACCGTCTGGTCGACGAGTTCCGTGCCGGTACGCATTTCAGCCCGGAAGCCAAGGCCGCCGAGCCTGCCAAGGCTGAAGATCAGCCCAAGGCGGCTGCCTGATGGCGCGCTGATCGCGTTCTTCCTTTCGGAGCCCCTGTCAGTCCCGGGGCTCCCACAGGGCCAACTGCCTGTTGCAGGGCGTTGGCCTTTTTTTGTGCTGCATGTCAGGTCTCGGCCTGCGCCAGGCACACCCATGGCTCACCAGGAGGAAATGGTCGCCTGCAAGATCGATGCAAACGTGAAATTTTCGAGCGTGAAAAAGCCGGCGCTGGGGGATGATGCCGACAGTCTCCGATGCGCTGTGTCGGTGCAGGCTGCCTCACAGCACCCGTACCCCCACGCATGTCCGCGACAGGGGGTCCAGCGCTTTCCGGGGTCATCCCGGATTCTCCGACGGACGTCTTTCACTCGTTTGGATTGATCGCCATGAGAGTCTCTACGCCTTCCTTCAAGCTTGCCTCGCTTGCCGTGCTGACCGTACTGGCTGCATGCGGCGGTGGCGGCGGTGATTCCGGTGCGGCCACCCCTGGCCCCACCGCTTCCGGCACGGGTACCCAAGGCAGTGCTGGCAACACCATCGCCTCGACCGATACCACCACGCAGTCGGGCAGCAACGCTTCGGCCAACCAGAACACGGCTGATGCCGCTGCAACCCGCCCGGCTGCTGACACCAAGCCGACCACGCCCGCGGCCAACGGCACGTCGGGTACCGCCGCTGCGCCGGTCGCTCCCGTGCGCCCCGTGCCGCCGGTGATCCCGCCGGCTCCTCAAGCCGCGCCCGAAGTTCCCAAGCCGTCCGTCACGCCAGTCGCCCCGGTCACGCCGGTGACACCTGCCGAGCCGGTCAAGCCTGCCGCGCCCACCACGTCTGCCGAACAGCAGGCGCGCAAGGCTCGGGGCGAATGGCTGCCCAAGGTGAACTGGCCCGTGGTTTCCATCCATGCTGCCATCACGGCCGACGGGCGGGTGCTCACCTACGGTACCGACTACAACGTCCGGCAGGACAGCCAGTTCCGCTACGACGTGTGGGATCCCGAGCTGGGCACGGACGATGCGTCCCACATGCTGCTGCTCAACTCCACCAAGACCTTCCTGTTCTGTTCCGCGCAGATCCTGCTGCAGGACGGCCGGATGATGATCCTGGGCGGCGACCTGCTGAAGGATGGCCGCGTCACCAACCGTGGCGTGAAGGATGTCAACATCTTCGATCCGACCAGCAACGTGCTGGCCCCGGCGCGCAACGACATGACGCTGCCGCGCTGGTACGGTACGGCCACCACGCTGCCCACCGGCGAGGTCTACATCCAGGGCGGTACCGATGGTGAGAAACACCCCGAGATCCGCAAGGCCGATGGCACCTTCAAGGCGCTGACCATCGACACGTTGGCCAAGATCAAGGTTGGCACCAATGAGATGGCCGCGTTCGAGAACAACTATCCGCGCAACTTCGTTGCCCCGAACGGCAAGATCTTCGGCTTCGACCCGCACTTCATGTACGAGATCGATCCGTATGGCAACGCCGGCAAGGGCTCGGTGAAGATGCTGGGCGCCCACTGGGACTATCCGCGCATCACCGAAGACGGCAAGGAGGACTGGGAGTTCTACCGCGGCTGGCAGGCCACGTCCACGGCCGTCATGGTTCGCCCGGGCCTGATCTTCCAGTTTGGCGGTGGTGACCCGACCGGCAACCTGAAAAACGGCGGCCCCTCCAAGGCCACGCTGATCGACATCAATGGCGATCGTCCCAAGCTGATCGACTTGCCGGAAATGACCAAGACCTATCACTGGAGCAATGCCACGGTCCTGGCTGACGGCAACGTGCTGGTCTCGGGTGGTTCGACCAAGAACCTGCTGGTCGACGTCGAAGAGCCGATCAACGAGGATGCAGGCGAGATCAACTACGCCACGATGCTCTTCAACCCCGACACCCGTCAGTGGACGCCGGGCGCCAACATCAGCGAGAAACGCCTCTATCACAGCGTGACCCTGCTGCTGCCGGATGCCACGGTTCTGTCCACTGGTGGTGGCCAGCCGGGTCCGGTCGACAACCTGAACGCCCAGATCTACCGTCCGCCGTACCTGTTCAATGCTGACGGTACGCTGGCGAAACGTCCGGTGCTGAAGGGTGAGGTTGGCAGCGGTGCCGTGGCGATGGTGGCCGAGCCGGCCAGCACCTTCCACATCGAGACCGCCGATGCCAACGACATCGCCCGGGTCACGCTGGTCAAGACGGGCGCCGTCACGCACTCGTTCGACATGGAGCAGCGCTTCAACGAAGTGAAGTTCCGCGTCAACGGCAACGGTCTGGACATCGAACTGCCGAAGAACAAGTACCTGACGCCTCCGGGCTTCTACCACGTGTTTGCCTTCAACAAGGCGGGTGTGCCGTCCAAGTCCCGGATGATTCGCATCAACCCCTCGGAGAGGGCTCCGCTCTGATCGGGTAGTTTGCTCCCCGTCCGGCCCTTGGGCCGGGCAGGGGCACCGGTCCATCGAACCCCGTGCCGGGCTGCGCCCCGGCACGGGGTTCGTCTTTCTGGCGCATATCCGGACCGGGGAGGGGTACCTGGTCTGGGTGTCGCACCCAGACAGCGAGCATCCGGCCATCCTCACCTGCATGTCGGGCCTTGTGGCCCACCTGTCGGGGCGGGCGAGAGGGGGGAAAAGGCGCGTCTTAACCTTGTGCCATCAGTCCAACCACAGGAACAGGATGGGTCATGCCGATGCATGCCGAGCGCGCTGCGACGACGCCGGGGCCTTGCGCCTGACCGCCGCTTACACCATGAAGTCACGCCGACATTGCGCACCTGCCACCGTCTTGCTGTCGCTGATGCTGGGAGCCTGCGCCGGTACGCACGGAGAGGCCAACAACGGTCTGGATGCAAGTGCACAGGTTTCCGGGTCGATGGCGGGCCAGGAAATGACTGCCGACACGGGCTCCTACACGTCGTTCCAGAAGATGGAAGATGCGCAGATTGCCCGTGACCAGGGCATCTATCGGGATACGCAGGCGCGCATCGCGGAACTCAATGCCCGAAAAGGCGTTCGCCTGGGCAACTATGCGCTGGCCAAGGCTCAGTGCTGGCTGGATGTGAGCTTCCACGAATACACGCGCAATGATCGTGGCGGCTTCCCCCGGGCTTCGCTGGCACAGGCCCAGGGAATCCTGGACCAGCTGGAGGCCGGTCAGAATCCGGACGTCAGCGAGACGCCGCTGGTCAATGATGCACGCCGCTTGCGTGACGATCTCTGGGCACGTCATGCCCGTATCCGTCAGGATGCCGAAGGCATGCAGTGTGCCGCCGCACGTCTGGCGTGTGCCGAGGTGGAACTGGTGCATGCCGGCAACGAGATTCGCCAGGGCGGCTGGCGACATGCCAGCCCTTACATCCAGATCGCCGAAGACCTGACAGAAGAGGCCGAAAAACTGGCCGCCCAATGCAAGCCCAGGCAGGTCGTTTCCGCTCCCGTCGAGAATCCGGCTGCACCTGCGCCGGTGGTCGAAGCGCCCGCCATGCCGACACTTGATGTGCGTTTCCGCTTCGACCGTTCAGGCGTGGCCGACATCCTGCCTGAAGATCGTCAGAAACTGATGAACTTTGCCGAGGCGCTGAAGGGCCGGGGTCCGAACGAACATCAGGTCCTGAAGCTGATGGGGCACACTGACCGGCTGGGTAACCGTGCCTACAACGAGCGTCTGTCCATGCGACGTGCCGTGACGGTGCGCGATGAGCTGCAGCGTCTGGGTGTCCGTCTGCCGATGGAGGTTCGCGCCATGGGGGCAACGGAAGATTTCTCCCAGGGTTGCCACCAGGCCCATGCGGGTGCAGAAAAAACGGTGCAGTGCCTGCAGCCGGATCGCCGGGTGTCGGTCGAGCTGCACTCCGCAAGCACGGAGACCGTCGCCGAGCAGTAATCCGTGCCGCCTTGTTGTGGGCTGTATCGCAAGATTGCGTGTGTGGGGCATGAAAACCTCGGCCGTCATGAAAGCGCAAGCGTTTTCGGATGCACAAAAAAAACTGCCCGCGTCTCCAAGGAGAGGCGGGCAGCAATCGCCGGGAAGATAATTATTGTTGTTTTAACGTTTGGGCTCGATGACGTTCAGCAGGCAGCTAAAGGCTCGCGAAGGAGCGGGTGCCATGTCGTCATTTCAGGCCTTCATGAATATCCATATCGCGCAGCGCTGTTTGCCGTCTGTTTGGACGCTGCCGATCTAGGTGATTATAAAAAACCTTTTCTCCTTTTCGGGTTGACTTTTATCAAGAAGTCAGGGAGCCAAGGATGAGTTCTGCGAATCAGGTGTCGAGATTCTTATAATGATGAATAGCTGAACGAATTTCGTCATGAGTAATCGCCTTCATTCTGGCATGTTGATGTTTCTCATGGCGGTATTCATTGCCCATTATCTGCGGTCATTATTTCGCAGAAGAGCTTTCTAAGGGAAACTCATTCACAAGGTAATGATTTTCCTACTGATATCTGGTTTGTTCAGAGGGCTGGCGTGATGTGACGCCAGCCCATCCGGGACCGATGGAGCCATGGGCCACTTCGCAGGATGGGGCACGCGTCCGCAGTGACATCCAGGTCGTGCGCCTGCGTCAAGCCATACCACATGAGGGTGCTCTCTCATGAGTTTTGCTACGGCCATGCTGGCGAGTCTTGTCGCGGTCGCGTCCACGAGTCCTGCCAGAGTCACGCCCACGGGTCTCACCGTAGTCATGTCTACGAGTCATGCGCAGCGGGCAGGTCGCACACATCTGGCTCGGGTATGCCCATCGATAGGTCAGCCCTGTAGAAACGATATTTCAACAAAAATAAAGTTAGTTACGAGCGTAATGTTTCCCGGAATCCAGCGACCATACGGGAGTCGGCGCAGCGCGGTGCTGCCCGCGTCCTTTCCAACTTTGCGTTCCATGTCTGGAACTTTGGAGATCTCATGAGCAAGAAATTTGCAGCGCTTCTTTCCGGTGCGGTGGCCACGGGTGCCGTCATGGCTTCGACGCCGTTGTTTGCCGCGCAGAGCCTGTCCCAGGGCTACCAGGTCGCTGCTGCCGACCAGAAGGCGCCGGAAGGTGCCTGCGGTGGCAACGCCAAGACCCAGGAAGGCTCCTGCGGTGCCAATGCCAAGAGCCAGGAAGGTTCCTGCGGCAGCAACAATGCCAAGACCAAGGAAGGTTCGTGCGGCGCCGAGAAGGGCAACAAACCTGCCAAGACCGAGAAGCCTGCCAAGGCCAGCAAGGGCATGGAAGGCCGGTGCGGCGAAGGCAAATGTGGCGGCAACCGCAAGATGAAGTAAGCCGTTGAGCCATCCATCGTGGGGCGGCCGGTTTCGCCGACCGCCTCTCACGATGGGACGGCTCTGTCACGCCCGGCGCGGTCCGGGCGTGTTCCGAATCGTTCAGCCCTGGGCCAGGCTGCCGGCGATGAGGGTCGCAGGCCGGGTCACGCAGGGTGAAGGGTGAGGCATGAAAAGGGGAGAAGGAGTCATGACGAGAGATTCCCGGGATGTTCGGTTGCTGCATCGCGCCGGGCTGGGCCTGCGACGGAGCCTGCTGGCCGACACGCTGGCCATGCTGGAAGCAGGCACGATGGACGTGGTGGCCTTCTTCGAGGTGGCGCCCGAGAACTGGAGCCGACTGGGCGGACGCTTTTCGCGGGATCTGTCGGCAATCAGCGAGCACCGGCCGCTGGCCTGTCATGGCCTGTCGCTGAACCTGGGGGGCAGTGACGGTCTGGACATGCAGCTTCTGGCCGAAGTGAAGGCCTTCATGCGGGCCTATCGAATCTCCCTCTATACCGAGCACCTGTCGTGGTGCGGGCACGAAGGGCAGCTCTATGACCTGCTGCCGCTGCCGGCCACCTACGAGACGGTGCGTCATGTGGCCCAACGCATCGCCCAGGTGCAGGACTACATGGGCGAGCAGATCGGCATCGAGAATGCCAGCTACTATGCGGCGCCCGAAGGCGCCGAGATGGATGATGCCACCTTCGTGCGCGAAGTGGTGAAGGAAGCGGGCTGCCTGCTGCACCTGGACGTGAACAACGTCTACGTGAACAGCTGCAACCATGGCTTCGACCCCTACGAATACATGCGGCAGCTGCCGCTGGAGCGTACCTGCTACATGCACGTCGCAGGCCATCACGTCGAAGACGACGGGCTGATCATCGACACGCACGGCATGCCGGTGATCGATCCGGTCTGGCAGCTGCTGGAATTTACCTACGACCGGCTGGTCGACGCCGGGCTGGACCCGGTGGCGATTCCCAGCTGTCTGGAACGGGACTTCAACTTCCCGCCGCTGGCCGAGCTGGTGGATGAAGTCGGCACCATCGACCGGATGCAGCGCGAGGCCTCGGCGCGTCGCGCGGCGCGAATGCCGGCCGCGGCTGGGAAGACTGGCACGGAGAAGACCAGCATCGAGGTGTCCGGATCGCCCGATGCCGCCAAGGTCTCGGCGGAAACGGAACGCGGTGCCCGTCAGGATCGGGGAGTGCTGGTGCCATGACAGCCAATCAGGGGCCGATCAAGGCCCAAGGATCGGATGCTGTGCCTGCATCGGACGCACCCCGGGCAGGCGTGGGTCAGGCGTCGTCAGCCCCCGGCCTGGCCCGCATGCAGGGCGACTGGTCGAGCTATTTCCGGCAACCCGGCGTCGCACCGCGACCGACAGGCACGGAGCCGCGCCGCATCGATGTGTACGTCTCGCTGCTGCGCAACAACATCGGGAGCTTCATCCATCAGTGCTTCCCCCTGTGTGAGGCGCTGATCGGCACGTCACACCTGGAAGCGCTCATCGACCGCTTCTTTGCAGAAGGGTGCTGGCACACCTCACCGTTCTTTCACGAGATCCCGAAGGCCTTCGTGGACTTCCTGCAGGCAGAGGACGCGCCTGCTGATGAACCCTTGCCCCCCTGGCTGGCCGAGCTGGCGCACTACGAGTGGCTGGAGCTGGCCGTGGAGACGGCGCCGGACGTACCGCTTCGTGTCGGTCCGCAGGGACTGGCGCTGTGCCCGGCCCTGCAGCTGGGCGGATACGCCTACCCTGTCCACACCATCGGTGCCGAGGACGCCGAGGTGGTGCCGACCACCACCTTCGTGGCGGTATACCGGGACCGCCAGCACCAGGTGCGCTTCAACGTGCTGACCCCGGCGGCCGCGCAGTTGCTGGATGCCCTGCAGGACAACGGCTGCGACTGGCAGGCCGCCTGTGAGCAGCTGGCCTCCCATTGGGGGCTGGCGGCGGATGAACTGGCCGGGCAGGTCGCACCGTTGCAACAGCAGTGGCTGGCCGACGAGCTGCTGCTGCGCCCAGGCACCGCTCAGCCCACGGCAGCCGGCTGAACTCCCATTTTCCGACATTCACCTGGAGATGATCATGCGTGTTTCCTGTTCCAATGCCGCCGGTTCTGCCCTGGGGGGCGAAGGCGGGAGCGGACGTTGTGGGCTGTCGCGGCACCCTTGCCGTGTCCGTCGTGCGCTCGACAGCCTTGCGCCCTGGGTGGGCCTCCTGTTCCTGCGCCTGCTGATCGGCTGGGAGTTCCTGGATTCCGGCCTGGAGAAGCTGGGCGGCGAGAACTGGTTTGCCGACATCCAGGAGCAGTTCCTGTTCCCGTTCAACCATCTGCCGGCCGAGCTGAACTGGCAGCTGGCCATGTGGTTCGAGATCGTCGGGGGCCTGGCGCTGATGCTGGGGCTGGGCACGCGCTTCTTTGCTCTGGCGCTACTGGTGGTCACGATCGTGGCCACGGCTGCCGTGCACTGGCCGGCCGAATGGCATTCGCTGGCCGAGCTGGCGCAGGGCTATGTCATCACCGATGACGGCCATGGCAACTTCAAGCTGCCGCTGATCTTCATGGTCATGCTGTGGCCGCTCATGTTCTTCGGGGCCGGCCGGATCAGCCTGGATGCGCTGCTGGGGGCCGTGCTGCGTCGCAAGGCGCGCTGAGCCTGCGTTCAGACCGAAAAGGGCCTCGTCACGAGGCCCTTCGTCGTTTCAGGGGACTGGCTTGCGCGGTGCGTCACCGGCATCCTGGGGCGCAGCGTCGCTGCCCGCAGCCTGGCCGTCCTCGTTGATGTCGGCATAGCGCTTCATGATCTGGTGCAGCGCCTCGGTGTTGTGTTTGAAATGGCGGCAATCGGCGCAGAGCAGCAGATGCAGCCGAACTCCCAGCCGTTCTGCCAGCGTGAGCGCATCGTCCTGGTCCTGGGCTTCGGAAATCAGCCGGGTCACGCGCAGGCATTTCCGGTTGTCGGGGGCTTCGTACTTCATGCGGCGTGACCGTCCGTCTTGCGGGTTCGCGGGGAGCGGGCGGCGTCATCGCCCAGCCAGTTCTGCTGCAGGCACTTCTGCAGCTTCAGGCGTGCCCGATAGAGCATCACGTTGATGTTGTTGCCGGTGAGTTGGGTCTGGGTGCTGATCTCCTGGGTGCTCAGCCCCAGGTGCTCGCGCATCATGAAGACCTGCGCCTGGATGCCGGGCAGCCTGTCCAGACAGCGCTGCAGCACCTGCCAGAACTCACGATCGGTGCACAGCTGCTCGGGCGAACCCAGGGTGCCGGGGCCGGCGTCCTGTTCCCAGTGGCCATCGGCCCGGAACAGCAGGGCTTCCAGATCGTCGCCCTCCGGATCCTCGTCCTGCCCGTAGCTGACCTCGCGTGACTGACGGCGATAGCGGCCGCGCAGGGCATCGGCAATCTTGTGCTTGAGAATGGCAAAGACCCAGGTCTTGAGCGCGGCCTCGCCCCGAAAGGCATCGGCCCGGTCGAAGGCTGCCACGAAGGCATCCTGCACCACGTCCTCGGCCAGCTCGTCATCGCCCAGCTGACGTGCCGCATAGGACAGCATCTGGGGGCGGAAGGCAGCCATCTGTTGCGTCGCGTTCATGGCGGGCAAGAAAGTGGAGATTCCTCTGAACAGGTTCTTCTGGGAGGCTGGCCACGAAACAGGAGGAGGTGGTCGCCAGGGCTTGCTCCTGAAGGATCACGACGGGTCCCGGAGCATGAGACCGGGATTATGCAGTGATGTGCAGGGACGGTGGGGCAGAACGTGTCGTGTGCCGGCCTCGACGCCGGCAACTGCCCGGAGCCCTAGGAGGCGGGAGGGCGGAAATTGCCGTGAATGTTGGCCAATTTGTACCAAAGGGATGGCAATTTTCGGGTTTTCCGGCATCATCACGGCGTACCTTCATGTTGGGACAGAGGCAGGAAAGAGGCTTCGATGCTGTGTTTCTCGATCAGGGGTTGGCGGGCGGCCAGCACCAGGATGGCGGACGACGACGCCTGGCGGGCGTGGGCGGCAGATCCGTCGATCGCCCAGGACCTGCCGCCTCAGCGTCCGGCCTTGGAGTTCCTGGGGGCCATGCAGCGTCGTCGCCTCAGCGGAGTGGCGCGCCTGATGGTCGATGCGGCCTGGCCGCTGGTGCAGGACGACGAATACCTGCCCGTGGTGTACGTGTCGCATGATGGCGAGATCAACCGAAGCTTCGAGCTGTGGCTGACGCTGCTGAAGGAAGGGACCGTCTCACCCACGTCGTTCGGGCTGTCCGTCCACAACGCCCTGGTGGGGCAATGGTCGATGCTGCGGCGGGACGGCAGCGAGAGCACCGCCTTATGCGCACGCTCGGCGCAGCTGGAAACCGGCGTGGTCGAAGCCTGCGGCATGCTGGCCGACGGTGCGCCCGCCGTGCTGGTGGTCGTGGCGGATGATCCGCTTTCTTCCGAATACCCCGTGACGGCCCAGCGGGCGCCGTTTCCCTACGCGCTGGCCATGGTTCTCGAACCAGGGGACGACTGGAGGCTTTCCTGGGCAAGGGAAGAAGGCTCGCTGGAACATCTTTCCGAAGAGGGCGGCCGCGTGCCCGGACAGGAGGGGGGTCGGTCGTCGGAGGCACCTTACTGGGGCGCGCTTGACTGGATCGCCCATCGTCTTCAGGAGAGGCGCACCTTTTCCACCCCGGGTGTCCGACAACACTGGCATTGGCAGCGGCAGACATGAGCATTCCGCCGTCGATGCCACCGCTTCGGCCCTGGCAGCATGTCCTGAATGGATGCGTGATCGCCTGGCGTTTCGTGGCGGTGGTGGCCGCCTTTGCGCTGTTCGGTTCGGTGGGGATCCTGTTCCTGTTGGCGCTCTGGCCGCTGCGCAATCCTCCGCCCCACAAGGCCATGCAGCGCCAGCTGCTGGCGCGACGCATCGTGGCCGCCAGCTGGCGGACGCTGCTGGGCTGGCTGCGCCTGACGGGCGTGATCTCCGTTCGCATGGAGGGCTTCGAACGTCTCGGGCGGCCGGGGCAGCTGGTGCTGGCCAACCACCCGTCACTGCTGGATGTGCTTTTCCTGGTGGGGTACGTGCCGGGCATCAACTGCGTAGTCAAGGCGTCGCTGCTCGGCAATCCGACGATGCGCACCCCCATCCTGGCCTGCGGCTACGTGCTCAACGATGTCTCGGAGCGGATTCTTGCCGATTCTGATGCCGCGCTCCGTCAGGGGCAGACGCTGCTGGTCTTTCCGGAGGGCACGCGTACCGGTCCGGACGGGGTCATTCGCCTCAATCGGGGGGCCGTATCGATCGGCCTTCGCAGCGCTTCCGTCATCACGCCGGTCACCGTCCGGATGACGCCCCGCGGGCTGGGGAAAGGGGAGCCCTGGTATAGAATTCCGTTTTCAAGATATCGTTATGGGCTGCGTGTGGGCGCAGACATCGATCCTCGGGACTGGCTGGCTGAAAAGCCGCTGCCAATCGCCTCCCGGCGTCTGAACGATCATCTGCAGGATTATTTTGCGCGGGAGCAAGCACATGGATGACCTGAGGCAGTCCATCAAGGTTCTGATCATCGAAAGCCTGAACCTGGAGGACATCACGCCGGCCGACATCGACGATGACGCCCCCCTGTTCGGTACGGACGGCCTGGGGCTGGATTCGGTGGATGCCCTGGAACTGGGCCTGGCCCTGCAGAAGAAGTTCTCCTTCCGTCTGGATGGAGAGAACACGGCATTGCGCGAGCACTTTCACAGTGTCGCCACGCTGGCGGATTTCATCGGGAAAATGAAGACTGAGGCGAAGGGGTGAGCCATGCTGAACAGGGAGCAGGTCCAGGAGATTCTGAGCAAGGCGCTTGTCGAACTGTTTGAAATCGATCCGTCGAAAATCACCCTCACGGCCAACCTCTATGAGGACCTTGAAATCGACAGTATCGATGCCATCGATCTTATCGACCATATCAAGCGCAAGACGGGTTATCGCCTGGTGGCCGATGATTTCCGCTCGGTGCGCACGGTGGGCGACGTGGTCGAAGCCGTCGTGAAGAAGATGGAAGAGAACGGCGGGTGAGGCTGTCGTGGCAGGTTCTTGTCGCCGTTCTCAGTCTGGCCTATCCACTGGCGTGGTACTGGGGGCGTGAGGCTGGCCTGTTCAGCTGGCTGGCCGGCGGCATGGCCGTGCTCTGGGGGGTAAGGGCCCTCCTGCAGCGAACGCCCGGACAGCGTGTCCTTTCCTGGGTGCTGGCCGCCTTCTTCGTGCTGGTGCTGCTCTTCGAGCGTCAGCATGCCATGTACTGGTACCCGGTGCTGGTCAACGTCCTGATGCTGGCACTTTTCGGGGGCAGCCTGCTGACGGGGCAGAGCATTGTCGAACGGCTTGCCCGGATGCAGCACCCGGATCTCCCGCCCCGTGGTGTACGCTACACGCGACGGGTCACGCAGGTCTGGTGCTGTTTCTTCCTCTTCAACATCGCGGTCATCCTCGCGTTGATCGCCAGCAGCTCCTGGCGTGCGTGGGCGCTGTACACGGGAGTCATTGCCTACGGCCTCATGGCGCTCCTGTTTTCCATCGAATGGCTGTATCGACGCCGGGTCATGCGCCTCGATGCTCAATCATGATGCGTGATGCCGTCGCCATGGTGCCTGAATCCGGCTTCCCGAATCCTCAATCCTGACAGCGAGGGTCTTTCGCGAACATGTGGTGCCCGTTGCAGAGCCTGCTGCTCGATTCCCAGATGCAGCCTGCCCGCGTGGGGGTGGAGCCCGAGTGGATGCGCGCCGATTTTGTCGCGCAGGCACTGCGCGTGGCCGCGCGTCTGCGTGCAACCCGCCCTCGGGCCGTTGCACTGCATTTTTCCGATGCAGCGCGCATGGCATGCGCCTTCCTGGCGTGTGCGCATGAAGGGGTTGCCATGGTGCTGCCTCCCAACCTGGCGGCGGACAACCTGGTCTGGGCTTGTGAACAGGCCGATGTCTGGATGACCGATGGCCACACGCCGGATCTGGCACGGGATGTGGCGAACGCAGCGCAGGCTGCTGCAGATGCTCAGGCTGGAAGGGGCAACATCGAGGTCTGGAAAATCACCGACGAGGCGATCCTCGTGGAGGCGCGCCATGGCAGCCTGTCTGCCCAGACAGCCCAGACAGCCCAGACAGCCCAGACAGCCCAGACAGCCCAGGGGGCAGAGAAGCGTGCGCCGTGCCCTGCAAACCGTGCCGATGGCCCGGAGGGTGCCCGGCAGGTCCCTGCGCATCTCCTGAATCTGGACACGGAAGTCTGGCTCAAGACATCCGGCTCCACTGGGCAGCCGCAAATCATCTGCAAGACGGTGGCCCAGTTTCAGGCTGAGGCAGAGGCGCTGGCGCAGTACTGGGGCCTGGCTGATGAGGTGCCCGTGGATGCCGTCGTGGGGAGCGTGTCGCCGCAGCACCTGTACGGTCTGAGCTTCCGCGTCGTCCTGGCGCTGTGCGCCGGCTGGCCCATCCATCGGATGCAGTGTGTCTACCCGGAAAGCCTGTTGGCCGCAGCGCTCCCGATGCGCCGAAGCGTCTGGATCTCCAGTCCGATGCTGCTTGATGCGCTGGGCGAGGACCGGGTAGGCCCGCGCCTGCGCGGCAGCGTGAGCCGGCTGGTATCGTCCGCGGGCAGCCTTTCGGCAGCCACCAGTGAGCGCCTGCACCGGCAGCTGGGCATCCTGCCCGACGAGATCTACGGCAGTACCGAAACAGGGGTCATTGCCCATCGTCAGGGCAGTGGCCCCTGGCAGCCTCTGCCTTCGGTGCAGCATGGTACCGACGCCGAAGGGGCCCTGTGGGTCGATTCGCCCTGGTCCGGTGGCCGTCGCCAGCTCGCGGACCTGGTATCGCCGCAGGGTTCGGGTTTCGTGCTCGAAGGGCGACGTGATCGCATCATCAAGCTGGCGGACAAGCGTGTTTCCCTGGCACACGTGGAGGCGTCGTTGAAGGAACATGCCTGGGTGGCAGACGGTGCCTGCGGGCTGAGCCCCACCCACAAGCGCCTGGCTGTGGCCCTGGTCCTGTCCCCTGAAGGGGCCACGGCGTGGCGCGAGCAAGGGCGTGCAAGCGTTGTGCACGCGCTGCGTGATCATCTGCGTGGTAGCCTGGATGTCGTTGCATTGCCGCGTAGCTGGCGCGTCGTGCATCGCCTGCCTCGTGATGCGCAAGGCAAGCTCCCGCTGGCGGCCTGGCAGTGCCTGTTCGAGGCCCGACCGCTCGCGCCCGAGTGGGTACGCCTGGAGGACGGCGCAGGGGATCGGCAGGCGCGCTTTTCCGGGCAGGTTCCCTGGGATCTTGTCCACTTCGCGGGGCACTTTGCCGAGTTCCCGCTGGTGCCTGGCGTGGTGGAGCTGGATTGGGCCATCACGCAGGCCAGGACAGCCTTCACGCTGCCGCCACACCTGATCCGCACTGAGGCGCTCAAGTTCCGGCAGTTCGTGCGGCCCGGCGATGCCCTGGAACTGACGCTGGACTGGCAACCTGACAAGGGGCGACTCGTGTTCGAACTGAAGGGGCCGGACGGCATCTGCGCTTCCGGGCGACTGGTGCTGGCGGCCCATCGTGAATCATGAAAGTTGCAGCGCTGATACCCCATTACGATCATGCCGGGACACTGCCGACCGTGGTGTCGGCCATGCGTGCGCAGGGCCTTCCGGTCCTGATCGTCGATGACGCCTCCCCCGAACGCTGCCGCCCGGTGCTGGACGAGCTGGCCAGGCAGGACGAGGTTCTGGTTCGTCATCTGCCTGTGAACCGGGGCAAGGGAGGTGCCGTAAAGGAGGGGATGGCCTGGGCGCACGACCTGGGTTACGACCACGTGCTGCAGGTCGATGCCGATGCCCAGCACGCGCTGGGTGACGCAGCCCGCCTGCTGGAGGTGGCCCGTGCGCAGCCCGAGGTAGTCGTGTGCGCCGAACCGGTCTACGGAGACGACGCACCGCGTGCGCGCCTGTATGGGCGCAAGCTGACCAATTTCTGGGCCGCGATCAATACGGGCTCCCGCCAGATTCGCGACGGCATGTGCGGTTTCCGCATCTACCCGCTGGGTCCGGTCCTGAAGCTTCTGAAAGCGCACCGGACGGGCGATCGCATGGATTTCGACATCGAGGTGCTGGTTCTTCTGGTGTGGGCGGGCGTTCCTCTGGCATGGGTCCGTACCCCGGTGAAATACGAGCCGGGAGGCGTTTCGCATTTCCAGCCGTGGCGTGACAACCTGCTCATCAGCCTGATGCATGCCAGGCTGTTCTTCCGGATGCTGGGCCGCAGGGTGTCGACATGGCTGCGGGGGCCCCGATGAACGCGGATCCTGCCGGACACTGGTCACGACAGCAGGAGCGGGGCGTTCCCGGACTTCTCTCGCTGTCGGTCTGGCTGTGCAGGCATTGCCCCCAATGGCTGCTGCGCCCGATCGTTTCCGGGGTGGTGGGGTATTTCTTCCTGACCGCGCCCGGGCCGCGTTGCTGCATCCGCGCCTACCACACCCGCTTGCGCAATACCTATCCGGACGTGGTACTGCCGTCATGGGCACCGGTCTGGCGACAGTTCCTGGCTTTCGGGCAGGCCATCGTCGACCGCTTTGCGGTCTGGCAGGGGCGCATCAGCTACCAGGATCTGGTGGTGGAAGATCCGGACGGGCTCTACCCGGATATCCAGCGAAGTGCCCAGGGAGGCGCTGCCGGACAGCTGCTGGTGTGCTCGCACCTGGGCAACATCGAGATCTGTCGGGCGCTGGTGTCGCACAACGAGGGCTTCGTGCTGAACGTGCTCGTGCACAGCAAGCATGCCGAGAGTTTCAACCGGGCGCTACGGCAGGCAGGCGCCAGCGAGATCCGTCTCATCCAGGTCGTGGAGCTTGATCTGCCCCTGATGATGCAGCTGAAGCAGCGCATCGAGGCCGGCGAATGGCTGGCCATTGCGGCAGACCGCACCCCGGTGCGGGGCGAGAAGACGGTGAAGGTCGATTTTCTGGGGAAGCCGGCCCTGATGCCTCAGGGGCCCTGGCTGTTGGCCGGGCTTCTGGGGGTGCCGGTGAATCTGGTGTTCTGCTGCCGCCATGGCGAGCGCTACCGGCTGCGTCTGGAAAGGTTTTCCGAAGCACCGCGCTGGTCACGCGCCGAGCGCCCCGCCATGGTGGCATCGCTGGCACAGCGCTTTGCCCATCGGCTGGCCGAGGAATGCCGTCAGGTCCCTTTGCAGTGGTTCAATTTCTACGACTTTTGGGCGCAGGATGATGATCAAGGAAACACGTGAGCTGTCATCGGTACGGCATCCGAGCGGTCCGGAGAGCGGGCATCGTCGTGCCTGGAAAGGCATCTGCAAGGGAATGAGACAAGCGCTTCGCCTCCTGCTGGTGGCGGCGCTGCTGTTCGTGGCGCCGTCGGCCATGGCTTTCGACGTCGGTGCCCTGCAGAGGCTTCTGCAGAAGGAAGAGCAGGTCCAGGGGCAGTTCAGCCAGGCGCGCTATCTCCGCGGGTTGCCTGATCCCCTTCGCAGCAGTGGCGATTTCAACATCGTGCCCGGCCAGTCGCTGTTGTGGCATGTGCGCAGCCCCTTCGAATACAAGGTGCGCATGGATGCGGAGGGGCTGGAGCACTGGGCCGATGGCCGCTGGCAGCGCGACAGGCAGACCGGTACGGGTGACCGGGCGAAGCTCGCGTTCTTCCGGGACATCATCGGTGGGCGTTTCGAGAGCCTGAGTCAGCATTTCTCGATGCAGCTGAGCGGTGACGAAAAGCGCTGGCAGTTGCATCTGACCCCTTCCAGCGTCCTGATGAAACAGATCTTTGCGACTATCGACATCACGGGCGATGCCTACGTGCGCACCGTGAAGATCGCCGAGGCTCAGGGGGATCGCATGGAGCTTGAGTTCTCGGCGTTGAGCCATGGCCAATAGGGGCTGGCTTCACTGCGGCCAGTGGCTGCTGGCCGTGCTGGTACTGACGGCTGCGGCGTTGCTGCTTCAGGCTTCGCGTACCGGGGCTCTGGTCGAGACCGGCATGCAGAGCCTGGTACCGGCCTCTCACGCCGTGGATGAGGCCGAGCTGCGAGCAGAAGCGCAGGGGGAGCGTCTGCTCAACCAGCAGATGGTGCTGCTGGTGGGGGCGCCCGATGCCCGGCAGGCGGCAGCGGCGGCTGAGGAACTTGCCCAGCGCTGGCGTGCCAGTGGCCTGTTTGCCGAGGTGCGAGAGAAACTCCTGCCGGACCTGTCGGTGCTGCAGAAACAGCTGTCACCGCTGCAGCTGGCCTTGATGCCGACCGACGTGCTGGATCAGTTGCGCACGGACCCGGCGGCGTATTTTCTGCAGCGCGCCCAGGATCTGGGCAACCCGTTCGGCCGACCCTCGCTGTTTCCGGTGGCGGACGACTGGCTGGGGCTGGGACGTTTCCTGCTGGGGCGGATGCCCGGTGACAACCGGCTGCGCTGGGATGCCTCGGCCGGAACCCTGCAAAGCGAGGACGCGGGACTGACCTGGGTCTGGGTGCTGGCCAAACTGAACGGGGAAGGCGGCATTGCCGGCGCACCGGTGAATCTGCTGCCGTTGCTGGACGAAACCCGGGCAGCCGCGGAGGGCCTGGGCGTGAAGGCCCTGACAGCTGGGGGCGCGATATTCGCTGCCGAGGGCAGGGCCCAGGGCGAACTGGAATCACGCTGGATGAGTGGCGTGGGCATTGCGCTCACGCTGACGCTGCTGCTGCTCGTCGTGCGCAGCCTGCGGGTGCTTTTCATCCTGCTGCCCCTTGGGGTCGGTTTCCTGCTCGGGCTTGCAGGCTGTGTGCTGGCATTCGGTCAGGTGCACGTCCTCACGCTGGTGGTGGGCAGCAGCCTGGTCGGGGTGATGGTGGATCTGCCCATGCACTGGCTGGCCCCCGCATTGCTGCAGACGGAATGGCGTCCCTGGCCGACCATGCGACGGGTGCTTCCGTCCTTCGGGGTCAGCATCGCCATCACGGTGGCGGGTTATCTGGCGTTGGGGGTGGCCCCTTTGCCCGTCCTGCAGGAGACAGCGCTCTTTTCCACGCTGGCGCTGTGTGGCGCAAGTGCCGCCAGTGCATTGTGGCTGCCGGCCTCCTTCGAGGGCTGGAAGCCGGTTCCGCGTCCCCAGGTGGCTCGTGCCATGGCAACCCTGCAACGGGCCATGCTCGCTCTGCGGAGCAAGCCGTGGTTCTGGGTGGCGGCGTTGCTCGTGGTGGTTTCCGGTTGCTGGCGTGCAGACTGGCGCGATGACATCCGTCAGTGGGTCAGCAGCTCACCGAAGACGCTCGAACAGATGCAGGCGGTTGGCCGCTTGGGGGGAGGCATGGCTTCCGGGCGCTATCTCCTGGTGCAGGCGCCGGATGACGATACCCTGCTCATGCGGGATGCCGAGCTGGCCAGACACCTGTCGGCGCTCCAGTCGAAGGGGGATATCCAGGGCTTTCTGGCGCTCAGCCAATGGGTTCAGCCGGTGGGGCGCCAGCAGGAGATTCGCACGCTGCTGAATGATCTGGCTGCAAACGCATCGGCCTGGCAGCCGATGCGGGCATTGGGCGTGCCCGATGCGCGGATGCGTCAGACCATCGACAGCCTGGTGGCCCTGCCGCCGGTGGGGCTGGCGCAAAGTCTGCAGAACGACCTGGCCATTCCCTGGCAGCCCCTGTACCTTGGGGCGGGGGCTGATGGTCAGGTTGCGACCTTGCTTCAGATTCGTGGTGTGCAGGGCACGGACGCACTTCAGAACGTGCTGAAGGGGCTGCCATGGGCACGCCTCATCGACCGGCCGGCACGGCTCAATGCGCTTTTCCAGGATACCCGGGGTTCGGTCATCTGGCTTAAACTCCTGTCGTGGCTGGGGGCTGTCGTACTGCTGTCGGTGCTGTTCGGCTGGCGGCGGGCCGTGCTTGTATTGGCGGTGCCCACCGCGGCGGTGCTGGCCACGGTGGCCACGCTGGGCTGGGTAGGGCTGCCTGTCTCGCTGTTTGCGGTGTTCGGGCTTCTGCTGGCCTCCGCAATCGGCATCGACTATGCGGTCTATGCCCAAGGCGCGCGGCAGGGCGAGGGGCCCGAGCGCTTTGCCGGCATCCTGCTGGCAGCGCTCACCTCCATGATTTCCTTTGCCCTGCTGGGCCTGAGTCATACACCGGCCGTGTCCGGTTTTGGCATCTGTGTCACGGTGGGCATCGCATTCAATCTGGTGTTTTCCACGTGGCTGCCAGGTACAGCCAATGATGCCTCCGGTCTTCCGAAGGTCTGACGCATGGCCGGGGCACCACACCATCTTCAAGAAGGAACAACATGAACGACGTTGCGGATTTCGATGTGGCCATTATTGGTGCGGGGCCTTCAGGGTCCGTGTCGGCGGCCTTGTTGCATCAGCAGGGTTTCCGGGTCTGCGTGATCGAGCGCACGCATTTCCCCCGTTTCGTCATCGGTGAAAGCCTGCTGCCCTACAGCATGGACATCCTGGAAGAGGCCGATCTGGTTCGGGTCGTTCAGGCGCAGCAGGGGTTCCAGTACAAGAACGGTGCGGCCTTCACGTGGGGTGAGCGCTACACCTGGTTCGACTTCACCGACAAGTTCAGCAAGGGCCCCGGCACCACTTTCCAGGTGCAGCGTGCCGTGTTCGACAAGATCCTGATCGACGAGGTCGAGCGTCGTGGCGTGACCGTTCGCTACGGACAGAACGTGACCGGCTACGAGGAGGTCGAGGGCGCATCAGGAGAGCACCTTGCCCGCCTCAGGATCGAGGCGCCCGAAGGGGCCTACACCCTGCAGGCCCGCTTCGTGCTGGATGCCAGTGGTTATGGCCGTGTGCTGCCCCGTCTGTTGGGGCTGGAAAGGCCCTCCGTGCTGTCGCCGCGCAAGGCCATCTTCACGCATATCGATGACCGCATCGTGGGCGACGACTTCGACCGCAACAAGATCCTGATCAGCACCCACCCGGCCGAGCGCGGTGTCTGGAGTTGGCTGATCCCGTTCGGCAACGGCCGTTCCTCCATCGGCTTCATCGGAGAGCCGGAATGGATCAACCAGCGTGCTGCCGGTCTGAAGGCCGCGGATGAAGGTGCCCTCAATGAAGCGCTGCTTCGGGGCGTGGTTGCCGAGATTCCCCGGCTGTCGCGCATTCTCCGGAATGCCGTCTGGGACAACGGTGTCCCGTTCAGCTCGATCTCGAATTACTCGGCCAATGTCACGACGCTGGTCGGACGCAACTTTGCACTGCTGGGCAATGCGGCCGAGTTCCTCGATCCCGTGTTCTCCTCGGGCGTCACGGTGGCACTGCAATCGGCGCGTCTGGCCAGCCGCGTGTTGGGACGGCAGCTGCGTGGCGAGGCCGTTGAATGGGAGCGGGACTTTGTCGCCCCCCTGAAGGTCGGTGTGGAAGCCTTCCGCACCTATGTGATGGGGTGGTACGACGGCAGCTTCCAGGATGTCGTGTATTGCCGCCCCGAACAGGTCAATCCGGAGATCCGGGCGATGATCAGCTCGGTACTGGCCGGCTATGCCTGGGATGAGGCCAATCCTTTCGTTTCGCGTTCGGCCCAGCGGCTGAAGGCCCTGGCCGAGATCTGTGGTCCGGCCAGTCGTGAATGATCGGGGACTGGGACACCTGTGCGCTCGTGCGGTGTGCCTGGTGATGAACGAGGTCACTTGGGAGCTGGCATGAAGGGGTTTCAGCGCTTCATGAGGCGACTGCACGCGGCCAAGCGTTCGGCGCTGGCTTCGGGCATGGCGCTGCTGGTGGGGTGCGCGTCGCTGCAAGGCGTGCCCCCGGCACCCTCGACCCTGCCGCCCCTGGACGGGGCGCGGCAGTTTCGTGCCGTGACCTGTGGTGAGCACGCGGACGGCCGGCAGAGTCTGGTGGTGGTTCAGCCCCTGGGGCCGACTGCCTGGCGTTGGTTGCAGCTGGATGCCTTCGGTGCACCTCGCGCGCGGCAGATCATCGAGAATGGGCAGTGGCGCAATGACGGTTTCCTGCCCCCCAATCCATCTGCCAGCCTGCTGTTTGCGGGACTGATGACCCGCCTGGTGCCCAGCGGCACCATGGGCCGCGTGTTCCCCCAGCTGCAGCTGGAGCGCCAAGGCGAGACCGAGCGCTTCATGCAGGGCAACACATTGCGTTGGCAAATTCGCACACTTGGCGCTGCGGAGCCGGGGTGGGAGCTTATGCTACCGGGGGCTGAAACCTGGTGCATCCACCCCCTGTCGCCCTGAGCAGCCCCTGGTGGCGATACAGCGCTTTCGCCCGTTCCTTTCTCCATCGTTTTCTGTCCACTCTGCCTGGCGTTGCGACTGGTACCACGGTCTGTCGGTGCGGGGTGGCCTTGTCCGGCCATTCATCGCTTCTCATCAAGCAGACCTCCGATGCCCCCTGCACCGTCTTCCATGCACCTGTACCGTCCCGGCGTTCTCAGTGCGCTGGGAAGCGGCATGGAGGCCACCGTCGAGCGGCTGCTGGATCCGGCGCCGTCTTCATTGACGTTGTCCGATCAGTGGGTGGCGGGGCGCACGCTGCCGCTCGGGCAGGTCACGGTGCCGTTGCGGCCATTCGATGCCACGCTGCCGGACGAGCATCGCAGCCGCAACAATCAGCTGCTGTGGCACGCCATGGCGCAGGTGGAACCTGCGTTGTTCGCTGCCTGCCGCTGTTTCGGGCCGGATCGGATCGGTGTGGTGCTGGGTACCTCCACGTCCGGGGTGGACGAAAACCTGCCTGCCTTTCGGCATACGGTCGATCACGGTCAGTGGCAGGAAAGCGCCTTCAGTCAGGCGCATCAGCTGCTGTGCTCGCCGGTGGACTTCATTCAGGCGCAGTATGGCCTCTCGGGCATCGGCTACGCCATTTCCACGGCTTGCACATCCGGTGCGCGGGCCCTGGCCAGTGCAGCCAGACTTCTGAAGCTTGGGCTGTGTGATGCGGTGCTGTGCGGCGGCGTCGACAGTCTTTCGCTGCTCACCATCAACGGTTTCGCGTCGCTGGAAGTCGTGTCCGGGCGTGTGGCCAGGCCCTTTGCGGCGGACAGGGAGGGCATCAACATTGGCGAGGCGGCGGCGGTCTTCCTGATGACCCGAGCGCCGATGCCCGGTTTCCCCGAAGGGGAGCCCATCGGCCTGCTGGGGTACGGCGCCAGCAGTGATGCCTGGCACATGTCGTCACCCCGACCGGACGGTGAAGGGGCCATGCAGGCCATTCAGGCTACCCTGCAGGGGGCGGGGCTTTCTGCAGGGGATCTGGGCTGGATCAACCTGCACGGCACCGGTACGGCGCAGAATGACGCCATGGAGAGCCTGGCGGTCGTCCAGACTCTCGGTGTGGATGTGCCTGGCACCAGCACCAAGCCGCATACCGGCCATACGCTGGGGGCGGCGGGAGCCCTGGAGGCGGCCATTGTCTGGGGCCTTGTCAGTCGTCAGCTGAATCCCTCGGGGGCGTTGCCGGCTCAGGGGAATGAGCGGGATCCGTCGCTGGCGCCCCTGCGCCTGACACGGCCGGGAGATTGCTGGCCTTCAGGCCCGCGCCTGGGGCTCAGCACATCCTTTGCCTTTGGCGGAAACAACATGGCCCTGATCATCGGAGACACGGCATGAAGGCGATGTTCTGCCCCGCTTCGGGAGTGATGCAGTGAGCAGCAGGTTGACGTGTCCGATTGTCGATGTGGCGCCTCTTCTGCCGCATTCCGGCAACATGGTATTGCTCGACGAGATTCTTGACTATGATGAGGAGAGCCTGCAGGGGCGGGCCACCATCAGGGAAGATCACGTATTCCTGCGGCCGGAGGGCGTGGTCCCCGCGTGGATGGCCATGGAGATCCTGGCGCAGGGCATTGCGGCCTTCGATGGCTGCCATGCGGCTCAGGCCGGCCGGGGGCCGCAGCTGGGCTTCCTGCTGGGATCACGCAAGTTTTCGCTGTACGTGGACAGCCTGCCGGTTGGCGCCGACCTGCGGGTGAATGTGCGCCTTTCCACCAGTGGCGGACAGGGGTTCGGGGTGTTCGACGGGGAGCTTCACTGGATGAACCCGCCAGAGGATATCCTGGCTTCCTTGCCCCAGGGCTCATTGGTGGCGGCAGGGGCGCTGAACGTCTATCAACCCGGGGAGGCTGGCGGCCTGGCCGGGTTGGTGGGAAGCCAGGGGAGCTGAATGATGACCGTCGCAGATTCATCCACCATGCCGGTGCAGCGTTCCGGTGGGACCGTGCTGGTCACCGGATCCTCCCGCGGCATCGGACGGGCCATTGCGCTGGCGGCCGCGGCCGAGGGGTGGGATGTCGTTGTGCACGGGCGAAGCCGCCAGAGTGAGGCCGAGTCCACCGCGGCCCAGATCCGCAGCATGGGGCGGCAGGCACGCGTACTGATGTTCGATGTGGCCAACCGGGCCGAGGCTCGGCAAGCTCTCGAAGCCGACATGCAGGACAACGGTGCCTACTACGGTGTGGTGCTCAACGCGGGCCTGACCCGCGACAACGCATTCCCGGCCCTGTCTGACGACGACTGGGATCAGGTGCTGCGGACCAATCTGGACGGGTTCTACAACGTGCTGCATCCGGTGATGATGCCGATGATTCGTCGGCGCGCTCCGGGCCGCATCGTCTGTGTGGCATCGGTGTCCGGGCTGGTGGGAAACCGGGGGCAGGTCAATTACAGCGCCTCCAAGGCGGGACTGATCGGGGCCGCGAAGGCGCTGGCCATCGAGCTGGCCCGTCGTCGGATCACGGTCAACTGCGTGGCGCCCGGCCTGATCGAGACCGAGATGATCGACGAGCGGGTGCCGGTGGACGAGATCCTGAAGGCAATTCCGATGCAGCGCATGGGGCAGGCCGACGAGGTGGCCCATGCCGTCGCTTTCCTGCTGTCCGAACGGGCAGCCTACATCACGCGCCAGGTGCTGGCTGTCAACGGGGGACTGTGTTGAAAAGGGTTGTCGTTACCGGGGTCGGGGGCATCAGCCCGCTTGGCCGGGATTGGCCGACCATTCAGGCTTGGCTGGCGAGTTACCGCAACGCAGTGCGCCACATGCCCGAATGGGATCGCTATCCGGATCTGAATACCCGTCTGGCGGCGCCGGTCACGGATTTCGAGACACCGGCACACTGGACCCGCAAACAGCTGCGCAGTCTGGGAAGAGTGTCCCGGCTGTGCGTGGCCGCCGCAGAGGACGCACTGTCCGACGCCGGCCTGCTGGATGATCCGTCCATACGCGATGGGCGCATGGGGGTGGCCTGTGGTTCTTCCACCGGCAGCACGGCCGATGTCAGCGACATGGCCAAGCTGCTCATCGATGGGGTGTCTCCCGGCTTCAATGCCAACACCTATGTGCGGATGATGCCCCACACCACGGCGGCCAACATTGCCATCTTCTTTGGCCTGACCGGACGGGTGATCCCCACGTCCTGCGCCTGTGCCTCGGGGAGTCAGGGGATCGGCTATGCCTATGAGTCCATCAAGTACGGCATGATCGACATGATGCTGGCCGGGGGCGGCGAGGAGCTTTGCCCGTCGGAGGCCTACGTCTTCGATTCCCTGTATGCCACCAGCCTGAAGAACGATCGGCCCGAGGTATCTCCGTCACCTTACGACAGCGGGCGCGATGGCCTGGTCATTGGCGAGGGGGCGGGGATCCTGGTGCTGGAGTCACTGGAGCATGCGCGTGCGCGTGGCGCGCGGATCTATGCTGAAGTGGCCGGTTATGCCAGCAACTGCGATGGTTCACACGTCACGCGTCCGGAGCAGGCCACGATGCATGCGTGCATGGAGGCTGCGCTGCGTGATGCCGGCATTGCGCCTTCAGCGGTGGGATACGTCAACGGACATGGCACGGCCACGGAGCATGGCGACATTGCCGAGACGCGGGCCACGGAAGCGCTGTTCGGCGATGCCATGCCGATCAGTTCGCTCAAGAGTTACATGGGCCATACGCTCGGTGCCTGCGGTGCACTGGAGAGCTGGTTCTCGATCGAGATGATGCGTCAGCAGTGGTTTGCACCCACGTTGAATCTGGTGGATGTCGACCCACGTTGCGGCCAGCTGGACTACATCCGGGGTGAGGCGCGTCAAATCGATACCGAATACGTGGTCAACAACAACTTCGCATTCGGTGGGCTCAACACGTCGCTGGTCTTTCGCAGGATGGACTGAGCCTGCCTGACTGCGTTGTCACACGTCGGGGCGGCTGCTGAAGTGCATGACGCCTGAAGCTTCCGGCGGCCAGTTTCCATGGCGCACCCAGCGCAGTGCTGTGCCATCTGTCGCGGGGACGTCCGGGATCTCATCCAGCACGCCATTCGTGGAGAATGGCGTACGCACTGCGGATGAAACCCAGACGCACGCAAGCATGATGTCGGGGGACAGCATGGCGCTGATGCCTCGCCAGTCCCGCTCATCCGGGCCCTGCAGACGCCACGCCTGTCCTGTCGCAACGGGGCGGCGAAGGCCGAGTGCGATCAGCCCCCTGGGCTCGGCGTCTGCGGACTGCGCCTTGAAAAGCGCTTCTTTCAGCGTCCAGAGCCGGTAGAAGGCCTGGCCAGGGTCAGGGCTCTGTTGCCACCAGGCTTCTTCCTCGGGGCGGGCAAAGGCCGATAGAAGATCCGCAAAAGGACGTGGCCGCGTATGTTCCAGGTCCACGCCCAGCGCATCCATTCCATATCCGATGGCCAGTGCGGCGTGTCCGGCACTGTGGCTCATCGACCATCGGGCTCCTGATGCCAGCTCGGCGGCCGCCTGCTGCTTCAGGAAACGGCTGGTACGCCAGTCGGCACGTTCATGCAGGCGAGGGTTGCGCCTGCAGCGCTCGCGATCATGGGCGTCCAGGGCTGTGCTCAGGTAGTGATGCTGGCAGCCGACATCGGCCAACAGGATTGAAATTACAGGGCTTTGTCGCACAGCTTCTGGTTGATCAGTCGATGGGCTTGTGCGTATCATGCCCGGGAGCCCTTCAATGACAAGAGGTATGGAGCCGTGAACAAGATCGTAACATCGCTGGCCGTGGGCCTGACCGTCCTGTGCAGCGCCGCGGGTGTGCAGGCACGTGACACCAAGCTGCTGCTGCCCATCAAGGACGCACTGAACTACGTCGGCAAGAAGGGCTCGGCCAAGGAAATCCTCGATCCGAGCATCGCCCTGGTCTTCGGTCGTGGGGGTGGCAACATCATCCAGGCCGACCTGGTCAGCAACAAGAAGACCAACGGCTTCGGCAAGAGCGACGTTGATGCCTGCCATTGGGCCTTCCTGTCGGCCGTCAAGCAGTTCCAGCAATCGGCCAAGGATGTCGGTGCCAAGAAAGTGGTCAACCTCGTCAGCTACTACAAGAAGCACGAGTTCAAGAGCACGACCGAGTACGAGTGCCATGCCGGTGCCTTCATCGTCGGTGTGGCGCTGAAGGGCGACCTCGCTCGTTGATCTGACCGTGTCATGACTTCCGGCCTGTCGGGGTACCCGGCAGGCCGTCCTCCGCTTCATTTCCCCTTCCTGTCGCTGCCTGCGCCTGACCTGGCGAGCCCGATGGGGCACCGTCCGGGCGCGCCGCCTGTCCATGCCTTCCTCATTCATCATCCGCCCGGCGCGTCCTGATGATCTGCCGGCCATTCTGGCCATCTTCAACGATCTGATTGCCACGTCCACGGCGGTCTATACCGAGACGCCGGTTGATCTGGCCGAGCGCATGGCCTGGTTCCGGGCACGCCAGGAAGGCGGCTTTCCGGTGCTGGTGGCTGAAGAAACGGACGCGTTCGATGGGCTCGCCGATGCCGCCGCGCAGGCTGCAGCCGATCAGGGGGCAGAGGCTGCATCCATGGCTGGCGGCCCGCACGGGGCGAATGCCGGTTCCCGCGTACTGGGCTATGCCACCTTCGGCCCCTTCCGCGGCTCCTGGCCAGGCTATCGACACACGGTGGAGCACAGCGTGCATGTCCGACAGGATCAGCGTGGGCGCGGGCTGGGCACGGCGCTCATTCAGGCGCTCTTTCCGTTGGCGCAGGCGCAGGGTGTCCATGTGATGGTGGGCGCCATTGATGCCAGCAACACGGGCTCGCTGCGGCTGCACGCGCGGTTGGGCTTCGTCCAGACCGGGTTCATGCCGCAGGTGGGGCGCAAGTTTGGCCGCTGGCTGGATCTGGCATTGGTGCAGCGGACCTTTCCGGAACGCGCAGAAGACGACGCCACGGACCCGGGACAGGAATGATGGCGGGACGGGGAGCTGCGGTTGCCCCAATGGCTGGGGAATGCGTGAGACAGGTGAGCCTTTTGCCTGGATGGCAGGAAGCCGGGAGCAGATACGACCATGGTTGAGACATCGCATCACGGCACGTCGTTCGGCAATATCCGGCTCCGCTACTGGCCGACGGCCGGGACCCCAGGTGAGGCTGGGAGCCAGGGCGGAAACAAGGCCGAGGACAAGGCGGAAGCCTGGCCCACGGTCGTGCTGGTGCACGGCATGTTCGGTGATGTCGACGTCTGGTCGGCCACCGCGCTGAATCTGGCCCGTGCCGGGCTTTCGGTGCTGGCGGCTGACCTGCCGGGGCATGGAGAGAGCACGGCCGAGGTGGATTCCGCCGAACAGGCGGCTCAGGCCATCGGGGCAGCGCTTGACGCCTGGCAGGCTGCCTCAGCACAGGCTAAGGCGACGCAGGATGGACAGCGCTTGCTGCTGGTTGGCCATTCTTTCGGGTCGCTGGTGGCCACGACACTGGCGGCATCGCTGGAAAGGGAGGACAGGCTGGCCGGATTGGTGCTGCTCTCGCCCAGCGGGCTGGGCGAGGAAGTCAACCGAGACTTCCTGCTGTCGGTCATCGAGGCGGCGGATGACGGCGCGCTGACCCGTGCGCTGGAAGCGCTCACGGTGAAGCACTATCGCAGCTCTGCGGCCTATGTGCGGGCCATGCGGGTGCGCCTGCAGGCGGCGCAGGCCCAGCTCTACCGGCTGGTGGATGACGTGGTGGACATCACGGGCCGGCAGAGCCGCTCCATCGTCGAGACGCTGGCCAGTCTGAGCGTGCCTGTCACCTTGGTGCATGGCCGCGAGGATGCCGTCATTCCCTGGCAGCATGCGCTCAATGCACCGCCGGCCACCGCCCTGCACCTGCTGCCCGGCATCGGCCACATGCCGCATTGGGAGGCAGCCGCGCTGACCACGAACATCATCATCCGCGCGGCGGCCGAAGCGGCAGGGCTGCGCTCGGCCGGGTGATACCTTTCCGCTTGCCGACCGGTCAGCGCCAAGCCCGGCCGTCAAGCGTTCAGCGACCGATTACCTGCGCGCCGGAGGTCACCAGCGGCGTCTCGCGCACGGTGGTCTTGCGGCCGTTCTGGATGTTGTCGATGCGCTTGAGCGCCGCATCCACCTTGTCTTTGCCGTCCAGCAGCGAGTAGGTGAGGATGAAGTCGCGGTGTTCTTTCGGGCCGATGGTGGGCACCAGCTTCAGGTCACGCTGGTACTTGCGGTTGTACGAGAAGCTGGTTCCCGGTTCCATGCCCGTCACGTAGCCCTGGGCATCGGTGTCCATGTTCTTCCACAGCGAGAAGGCGGGCAGCGCATTCACGTTGTAGGCAATGGAGGCTCCCAGCGTGCCGGCGGCGTTGTGCACCATGGTCAGGGTGTTGCCGTTCTCGTCACCATACGGGAAGACGTTGTAGACCACCTCGTCGAAGTCCTTGGTGCGGTCCTGGTACGTCTGCCAGGTGGACAGCAGCTTGCCGGCATAGTCGTTGAAGGGCGAGACTTCACGCACCGGCGCGGCGAACTTCGCGTCCTTCTCCATCAGTGGGGGACCGAAGTTGCTGTGATAGAGCGCCTGGTATTCCTTCGGATAGTCGCCGTTGTTGGTCAGCCGGTCGTTGATGGTGAAGCTCTTGGCGCCCGGCACCGTGTTCAGCTCGGTGTCGATGGTGAAGTCCACCTTCTTGAAGGCCTGCTCACGCAGCAGCCCCTTCAGGCGGATGGTGTAGGGCGGTTTCTCGTCGACGCTCAGAATGACGTCGGAGGCCGGGATGTTGGCGGCCAGTCCGTGCAGCGTCAGCATTGTGCCGTCCTCGTCAGCGCCGGCATGGCCCACCCATTCATAGCCGCAGCGGGTCAGCAGGTCGTTGAAGCCCTCCAGCCAGCCGATGCCGTTGCGGGCCCCCTGATCCAGGAAGGCCGGGTTGACGATCTCACGAACCGGAGACTTCCAGCCCAGACGCACCTTGCCCGAGACGGCCTGCGCCACGTTCATGCCCCGGTTGGGGACGACGGTGATCTTCATGGCGCCGGTGTCGATGGTCACCAGCATGACGCCTTCCTGGCGTCCGCCGTGCAGCAGCTGCACCTTGATGGAAAAGGGTGAAGCAGCCTTGATGCCCAGCTGCTTGCTGGTGATCGTCTGTTCCCTGGCAGGCGTGTTGGTATCCAGCAGCGTGGTTTCCCATGCGCTGGCAGAGCCGGAAGCCAGGGCGGCGGCTATCCCCAGGGCGATTGCGGAAGTCCTCATCAGGTTCTCCTTCATCAGCGGTCAAGAGATGCATCTGCCGGGGAAGGGGCGGGAGGAGGGGCCCAGGGCGATGTTCACATTGTCGACGCCCGTCCGGGGAGGACCGGGAAGCGATCCCGGCACACCTCCCGCAAGGTGGCAAATGTGACTTTATTTTAAATTGATGAGGGGTCGCAGCCCCTCAATGTCGACTCGCCTGTGCAGCCATGTCACTGCCAGATTTCAGAGCTTGCCGAAACCACCGTCTTTCAGTCGTGCCTCGGCATTCTGCAGGTGGGGCTCGTCGCCAAACACCAGGTCGCCGCGGCCCACGATGGGTTCGTCCAGCGGTTCGCAGCACAGCAGGATGAGGTGGGTATCTTCCATCACCGTGAAGGTGGTGCCGTCGCCGTAGGCATCCAGCAGCACCAGCTGCGGTGAGCCGATCTCGTCGGGCCAGAAGTCGATGGTGATCTTGCCGGTGAGCATCAGCAGCTGCGCGTACCACTTGTGCGGCAGCGGCAGCGTCACCGTGTGACCGGCCTTCACGCGCACGTCCCAGAGCTGCAACGGCCCCACGGTCTCGGCCGGGCCCAGGTCGTTGTGCCACTGGCCGGCGATCACCCGCAGCGTGCCGGCACTCTCGGGCAGCACGAAGGAAGGAATCTGCGCTGCTGGCAGGTACTGCTGGTGGGGGTCGGAGAGCTTGTAGGCAGCCGGCAGGTTCACCCACAGCGTGACGGCCGATACGGTCCCGCCTTCCCGGGTCAGCTGCGGGCCGGCCAGCGTTTCGGTGAGCACGCCGCGTCCCACGCCGTTCCAGAGCACGTCGCCGGCGCCCAGCACGACGGGCAGCTGGCCTTCCGGCAGTGAGGTGCGTACTTCCAGGTCGCCTTCCAGCAGCAGGGTCACGGATTCGAAGCCGGCCTGCGGCTGGACGCCCGTGCTGCGGGGACTGGCCGGATCATCGGCCGCCGCCACGGGTTGCGGTTCGACCAACGAGGCGTGAATGGCCGGATTGGTCTGGCGGCCCAGGCCCGAGTAGGTGAAGAACTGGCGTGCCTGCCAGAGGTTGCCGATGCCCTCGGCAGTCAGGGGGCGCGTTACGCCGACGACGGGTTTTTTCATATTACATGCTGTGGTCCATGTTGGCGCCGCCGCGCAGGTCCACCATCTCGGGGGTGATGTCCTTCATGTGCAGCAGCTTGCCGCCGTACTTGGCGATGAAGGCCTTGGCATCTTCCTCGTTGCTGAAGCTGCCGAAGGTGGGGCCCATCGAGCCTTGCCGGCTGCTGCCCTCCACGTAGATGGCAGTGCGCGCGTCGATCCAGTGGCCTTCCGGGTGGTCCCAATCCGCCTTGCCCATGTCCTGCACGTACACGGCGGTGATCTTGCGGACTTCCTCGGGGTGCATCAGCGTGTTCAGCACCTCCATCGTGTCGCAATAGAAGGCGGGCTCCGGTGTGTCGGCAAAATGGATCTGCCCCTTCGGGCCGGGGTAGTCGACCAGCAGCATGCCATCCAGCTCGCAGGCCGTGTCCTGGGAGATCTCCACAGGAGCCACGCTGGTGGCCTTTTCGCCTTCCTTGTCGCAGGCGCCCAGCACGGGAAGGGCAGCCAGGGCCATCAGGCCCATCATCAGCTGGCGGCGATCATGTCGGAGGGCATCCCCTGCGGACTGCGGGTTGCAGCAGCGGCAACGATAGCGCATCGACGGTTTATTCATGGTCGGAATCTCCAGTTGGCAAAGGCAAGGGGAACCACGATCCAGCCCAGCATCACGGTGGTCAGCACGCCGATGTTCGACATCAGCGGCGGCACCATGTTGACGAGGCCATAGGCACTGCGCACGTCTTCGGTGGAGAAGACGTTCAGGATGCGGAAGACGTCGGTGGGGTTCAGGAGCAGCAGGTACGGGAAGATGTCGCCGCCGTAGTGGCCGGCGGTGGCCACCAGCACGCCCAGCAGCACCAGGTCGAACACCAGCACGAACAGGAACCATAACACGATGGCCGCGCCCGAGGCACGGGTGCGGTCACGCGCCACCACCGAGACCAGCACGGCCAGGCTGAGGAAGGACATGCCCATCAGCAGTGCGCTCAGCACGAAGCCGGCATAGTGAAAGAGTGCCTTGGAGCCGAACTGGTAGACGAGCATCACGCCCACGGCTGCAAGGCCGGCCAGCATGGCCAGCGCCAGCGCCAGCGACAGGCCCAGGTACTTGCCCAGCAGCAGCTCGCCGCGCGTGATGGGGTAGGCCAGCAGCAGATCCAGCGAGCCGCGTTCGCGCTCGCCCACGATGGCATCGAACCCCAGCAGCAGCGCGATCAGCGGCACCAGGTAGATGACGAGACTGACCAGGCTGGTGACGGTGAATTCCAGCGAGCGCAGCCCCACCGTGCCCTGCTGGGCGCCGCCGGCGTAGGCGATGACCAGTGAGAACACCGCGAACACCAGTGCCACGGCCAGCACCCAGCGGTTGCGCAGCCGGTCGCGGAATTCCTTGGCGGCCACGGTGCCCACCTGCGAGAGCTGAATCATGCCTGTCCTCCTGTCGAGGTCTTTGGTGTCGATGGTTGTTGGTCGGGAGTTCCGGCCGACGCCGGCGTGTTCGGGGCTGCACGGTCATCCGGGCTGGCAAAGAACATGTCTTCCAGCGAAGGTTCCTGCACCTGGATGTCGGCCACGTATTCCTGTGCCGAGAGCAGGTGCTGCAGCAGGCGCATCTTGTGCCGGTGGGGCACATCGATCACCACCGTGCCGGTGGCAGGATGTTCGCGCACCGGCAGGGTGGCCTGTTCGTCGGGCAGGGCCTGCAGCCAGCGGATCATGGCCGCAGCGTCGGTGCCGGGCTTGAGCTGGATCTGCATGTGCAGCGGCAGGTCGAAGCCGGCGCGCAGCTCGGTGAGCGAACCCAGCGCCTGGATGCGGCCATTGGCCATCACGGCCACCCGATCCACCCGGTTCTGCAGTTCGGCCAGGATGTGCGAGGTGAGCACGATGGTCAGCCCCCGGTCACGCAGCTCGGCCAGGGTGTCCCAGAAGAAGTGGATGGCGCGCGGGTCAAGACCTGTGGTGGGCTCGTCCAGGAACAGCACCTGCGGGTTGCCCTGCAGTGCCTGCGCAAAGCCCAGCCGTTGGCGCATGCCCTTGGAGTAGGCGCGCACGGGGCGGTCGCCCGCGTGCTCAAGGCCCACCTTGGTCAGCAGTGCGGCACAGCCGGTTGTATCCAGCCCCTTCAGGCGGGCGAAGAACTTCAGGGTTTCCAGCCCGCTCAGGTTGTCCCACAGCGCCACGTTCTCGGGCAGGTAGCCGATGCGGCGGCGCACCTGCAGTGCGCTGGCCTGTCCGACCGGTTCATCCGCGATGTGGATGCTGCCCGACGTGGGGGCCAGCAGCCCCAGCATGATCTTGAAGAGCGTGCTCTTGCCGGCACCGTTGTGGCCGATGAGGCCGAACACCTCGCCAGGGCGCACGTCGAGCGTCACGTTGTCGACCGCGGTGAAGGCGCCGAAGCGGCGGGTCACGCCCTGAAGCCGGATGATGGCCTCGGAAGCCCTGGCCGCGGATGCCTGTCCGGGACGATCGGTGGGCGATGGGGCAGGGCGTTCAGCGGCCATGACGCAGGTTCTCCGGTGCGTTGTAGAGGTTGTTGCGGGTTTTCGCCAGCCAGGGGGCCCATTCGGCGGCCAGCGGGTTCATGCGCGGGCGCTGCTCCACGACGCTGGGGACCCGCAGGATGGGAAACTGCTGGCCCACCATGCGCAGCGCCTGAACGGCCGGGCTGGCCATCAGCATGCGCACGCCCGGGTAGCGCCAGGTCAGGCGGTCCACCATGTCGTTGGCCTCATAGGGGATGTCGCCGCGGCCGTCATCGTTGCGGTCCCAGCCCCGGTAGTTGCTCCAGAAGTTGCCCTTCTTGCCGCCCCAGGCCAGGTCGCGTGTGCCGGCGTACTTGACCTGCTGCTGGTTGTCCACGAAGTCGTTGCCGTCCACCTCGTTGCGGGGCGAGCCCGACAGGTGCACGCCGATGCGGTTGTTGGCCACCACGTTGTCGCGCAGCTTGATGTATTCCACGTCGTAGATGAAGAACCCGCGGCCGTTGTTGGCCACCCAGTTGCCGTCCACTTCCGAATCCTGCAGCGTGCGCAGCATGATGCCGTGGTCGGAGTTCTTCCAGGCGCGATTGTTGCGGATGGTCTGGTCACGAACCTCCATCAGTGCCAGGCCGCCCCGATTGTGCCAGGTATCGTTGTCTTCCCACAGGTTGTAGTAGGAATTCATGTAGTGCGTGCCGTAGCGGCTGTGGTGCAGCCGGTTGCGCTGGAAGATGGCGTGGTGTGACACGTCGATGTAGAGGGCGTCACGCACGAAGCTGATCTCGTTGCCGATGATGCGTGCGCCCTTGGTGTTGTAGAGCTCGACGCCATTGCCGCGCTTGGCGCTGTCGTAGTTGCGCTTGCCGGTGATGTTGTTGTTCAGCACCTGCACGTCGTTGGCCTTTTCGATCCAGAGCCCGAACAGGTTGTAGCTGAGGAAGCAGTTGCGCACGATGGCACGGTGTGCGCCCGGCTGGATGTAGATGCCGGCGTTCTGCTTCAGCAGGCTGTCGCCCGAATCTCTCACGATCAGCCCCTCGATGACGACATCGGTGGCGATGACGCGGATGGTGTCTCCCTGGTTGCTGCCGCTGATGGTGGGGCGGTTGATGCCGCGCAGCGTCAGCGTCCGGTCGACCCGAAGGTTTTCCACATAGCGGCCGCGCTCGATGCGGATCTCGTCACCGGCCGTGGCCCGGTCGATGGCGGCCTGGATCTTCTCGCCCGGGTGGACGGTGATGACCGCAGCCTGCGCCATCGTGCCGCCCGCCAGGCCGGCCAGCAGGAGCAGACCGGCCAGTGGGCGCAGTTTCAAGGCCCGGCGTGCGCCGGGCAGGATCTCTCGGGATATTGTCATGGATGATCGGGAAGATGCCATCAGAGCACCAGCGCACCGGAGCGGGTCAGCAACCAGAACAGTGCCGCGCCGATCAGCAGGTTCTTGAATGATACATAGCTGATCATGTCCATGACGTTGGCATGGCGGTAGGTCTTGCGCCACCACGGGCCATCCTTCACGTAGCGCTTGCCCTGCAGGCGCACCAGCACCTCGAACACGCTCCAGCCGAACCATACCCCGATCACGCCCAGCGGCGAGGCGCTGCCCTTGGCGGCCAGGATCCACACCAGGGTGGCTGCCACGGCCAGGGCAACACCCACGGCCACGACCAGATGGCTGGCCTGCCAGCCTTCACGGCTGAAGGGCCACAGGTGATCGACGATCTCGCCCAGCCAGCGGCGGCCGCCCTCCAGGGTTTCCACCCGGGGGTGAACCCGCTCGGACGGCCAGCGCGGGTCGACGCCCTTGACGGGAAGCTGCGCCGGCGTGGGCGTTTCGGGAATGATCGGGATGTAGTAGCCGTCCTTGCCGATCGGGGTCAGCGGCTGACCGTTGCGCTCACGTACCTTGCGTTCCTTGGCCAGCGGCGGGCAGGTGCTCGCGTCGGTGTAGAGGATCAGGCAGTCCAGACAGTGCAGGCACTCGCGGTGGTCGATCTGGCCGTCGGCGTTGATGGCCAGCGAACCGCAGTCCTTGGCGCAGGCCTTGCACTTGTTGCAGTCGGGTTTGCGCTTGAGGCCGAACCAGCGGAACGTGCTGGGCATGGCCAGCGAGGCGCCCAGCGGGCAGATGTACTTGCAGTACGGCCGCTCGGTGAAGATGGCCAGTCCCAGGATGGTCAGCACGAAGAGCCCATAGGGCCAGCTGCGGTTGGTGATGCCCACCAGGAAGGTGGTCTTGAAGGGCTCCACCTCGGCCAGCTTCTCGGCCTCGACCATCGAGAACAGCGACACGGCCAGCAGCACGAAGAACACGCCGTACTTCACCCACTTCAGCCGGTTGTGCCATTTCATGGGCAGCAGGAACTGGAAGCGCTTGAGACCAATCTTCTCGCCGATGACGTGCAGGCCTTCCTGCAGCGAGCCGAACGGGCAGGCCCAGCCGCAGAACAGGCCTCGTCCGAAGACGAAGACGGTGATGAAGATGAAGATCCAGAACAGGAACAGGAACGGGTCGCTCAGGAACAGCGTCCATTCCCACTTGAAGAGGATGGAGTGGAACCAGGTGAGCACCTGCGTGACCGACGGCTGCGCCAGCAGCCCGAAGCCCACCCAGAAGATGCTGAGGATCCAGAACGGATACTTGAAGCCGTTGACCGGCCACTTGTTCTTGCGGCTGGACAGCCGGGTGAGTCGCTCGCGGAAGGCATAGACCACGGCAATGGCCGTCAGCATGGTGCCAAAAAGCACCAGCTGTACCCACTTGGCTTTCCATTGCTTCAGCCAGGCCGGATCGGGGCGAACCACCTTTGGATGCCCGCCCACCAGATACTGGGCCGGCAGCCAGTATTCGCTCTCGAAGGCCGTGAAGGTCTTGGTGCCGGTGCTGCGGTCGAGCTTGTTGCCCAGGAAACTCAGTTTCCATGGGTAGGCGGCCGAGAAACCCTTGGAGCGGATGATGAAGATGCCGGATTCGGAATACGACGGAGCGCCCTTGGCCTTGATGCTGTACAGGTTCTGCGCGTCGGTGTCGCGGAAGGTGAACGAGTCGTTCCCCTGGTGGACCTGGATGCGGTCATAGATGCCGCCCCGCACGAAGCCCGAGCCCTTGAAGGACTCCTTGCCGTCGGTGCGGATGATGAAGATGGCGTTCTCGCCTTCCTTCAGGTTCTCTCGCAGGTTCTGCCAGGTGCTCTCACCCAGGATGGCCGGACCCACGATGGGGGAGTTGAGCGAGCCGTACCACAGCTCGATGAAGGGCGAGCCGGTGGCATCCAGTCCTACCTGCTGCGGTTGCACCACGAGCTTGCCGATGGCGCCCTGTTTCACCAGCGTGTCCCAGTCGGGCAGCGGCTGGCCGGCCTTCGGTTCCACGTACTGCACCGGCTTGCGCTCGATGGGCTTGAGGATCCCCACCTGACGTGCCACGGCAGCCCCCGAAGTCATGATGACCTGGTTCTGGGCCACCACGGTGACGGTGGCGCCCGAGATGGCGTCCACGCCGATCACGTTGTCCTCGGGGCGGGACTGACCCACCTCGATGTTGTCCTTGACCGAACGACCCAAGTACTGGTTGTTGAACTTCAGTAGCGCCGACTCAGGAATGCCCAGCAGGAGGATCGGCTCGGAGTGCTTGAGCACCTTCACGCCGACATACTTGCCGTCCTTGTCCATCCCGATCAGCGTGACGACAGGCTTGCCGGAATAGGCGGGCGTATCGGTGATGTCGGTCGACAGCATCACATAACCCAGCACCTGCTTGCCATCGGGGCCGCCCAGCGCCTCCACGTAGGGCGGTTGGCCCTTGCGCTGCGAGAATGACGTGGCGCCCGGGAAGACGTCCTTGCAGGGCACCAGCGCACACATGTCCGGCGCCGTGGCCAGCTCGGCTGGCAACTTGGCTTCGTACGCCTGGGAACCACCGGCACCTGCTGCGGGCCGGGCCGACGCATTCAGGGACAGCAGGCTGAAGGCGACAGCCGCCAACAGCCCCCTCCCAAGAGAGGTCCATTTCATGTCTAGCTGAGATCCGGAAAGAATTCATCATCCTATCGAAAATGGCCGGGAACCGGGCTGCTCATCACAGTCCGGCTGCCGGCCATTCGCCTTTGTCTCCAATCAGATCAGCAAGGATCGATCAGGGTTCGACCATCATGCGGCCGCGCATCTCAAGGTGAAGCGCATGGCAGAAGTTGGTGCAGTAGAACCAGAACAGGCCCGGCTTGTCGACTTTGAAGGTCACCGACCGGGTTTCCTGCGGGTTCACGATGAACTGGATGTTGTACTCCGGAATCGCAAACCCGTGGGTCAGGTCTTCCACCTTGTCGATGTTGGTCAGATACCAGGTGACCTCGTCGCCGACCTTCAGCTTCACATCCGACGGCTCGTAGGACGGTGCGAACGACACCATCTTCACCGTGACCTTGTTGCCATTGCGCGTGACACCGGCTTCCGATGCGTCCTTGGTGGCCATCGGGAAGTCATCCATATTGTAGACCTGCTTCGGATGCAGCCAGTCGCGCGGGAAGATCACGAAGTCGTGCGGCTCCGGGCGGACGGCGTTGTCGTGCGCCAGAATCATCTGCTCGCCCGTGATGTCCAGCAGCTGGTCGTTCTCGGCGTGCAGCGGGCCCACCGGCAGGAAGCGGTCCTTCGAGAACTTGTTGCCCACCGCCATCCAGATGCCGTCGGCGGCACGCGTCTCGGCGCAGGTGGCGTTGATGTGGCCGGGCTGGTACATCACGTCGATCTTGTGCACGACCGGATTGATCGCCTTGTCGCCGGCGTACTTCTTGATGGCCTTCTCGATGTTCCACTTGCAGACCTGGCTGTCCAGGAACAGCGTGGTATAGGCGTTGCCGCGACCGTCGAAGGTCGTGTGCAGCGGTCCCAGGCCCACTTCGGGCTCGGCCACGATGGCCTTGTCCGGATCGTCCAGCTTGCCGTCGAACCAGTCCAGCACCTTCTGCAGCTCGATGACGGTGCAGGTGGGCGAGAGCTTGCCCGAGCAGACGAAGTACTTGCCGTCCGGCGAGGCGTTCACGCCGTGTGGGTTCTTTGGTACCGACACGCGGCACACCAGCGCCGTCTTCGGATCCTTGTTGAACTCGATGCGACCCTCGACCACCGGCACCTTGGAGTCGCCGACGGTGGTGAACTTGCCTTCCTTTACGGCCTGCTCGATGCGGGCCACGTTGAAGAACAGGCAGGCATCCCGCTCGTTCGACATCATGTCGGTGTAGTACTCACCTTCTTCCAGATTGTACTGGTTGGTGGCGGCCAGCTTGCCGTCGAACGAGGTGGCGACCAGGTCGCAGTTGCCGTCGATGCGCGCCTGCCATTTCACCTCCATCGTCAGCGCGTTCACGCAGGTGAAGAGTGCGCCGTACTTGCTGGCGTCCTCGATGTCCTTGCCATGGTTGGGCAGCGGAACGCGGAATTCCTGGCCGCAGAACACGCGCGTGGTGTAGTTGATGGCCGGGTCGACCGGGTCGCGCTTGTCGGGGAAGATGCCGTGGAAGCCCTGGATGTTCGGGATCTTGGTGATCTTGTCGCACACCATGTAGTCCAGGCGGAAGCGGGCCAGGCGTGCGTTGATCTTGTCGTTCACCCAGCAGTACTTGCCGTCGTAGATGCCGTCCTTGTAGGAGGCCTGGATGTGGTGGGTGTCGCCCACGGTGTACTGCAGCGAGCCATCGGGATTGGTGCCCATGATGGCCCTGGATTCGTTGGTGATGCCCCAGCCCGTCAGGTGGTCGGTCACGAAGCAGGGCATGCGCGCCAGCTCACGGCCCGACGGGATGCCCAGGATGCGTGCGTCGCCCGTGTGGCCACTGCTCCAGAGGCCGTAGTGGGTGTCCAGCTGGCCCGGCTTGACTTCGGTGGTACCGGCGCCGCCCACATGAGCGTCATGCTCGGGCGCTGCGCCAGCAGACGAGCCGGCCGCATCAGCCGGTGCGTTCTTGGGGCTGTCTTCCTTGCATCCGGCCAGCGCCACACTGCCGATGCCCAAGGCCGCGGCGGCGTTCAGGAAGCGCCGTCTGCCGATTCCGGCGGTTTCTTTTTCCCCATGGGGATCCTGGGCTTTGAGACTCATGCTGTTCTCTCCTTGCGTCAGACCGTTTTCTAGACCGACTTGTTAACTGACATCTCAAGGATAGAGCAGGGGGGTGTTTCATAGATTGACGCGGGTCAACTATGTTTGATTTCTGTCAATTCAAAACACCATTCGTATTCTGTACCCGGCGTAAGGTCGGCTGCTCGTGAATGGCTGTGCCGAGCTTTCATTCTTCAGGAAAAGTGCATATTGTAAGGATGGGATGCTTCCATGAAGGGGCAACGGGAGGGTATTGGTCCTTCATGGCCAAAGTGCACTGTCTCGGGCGCAAACAAAAACGCCCGGCCATGCTGCCACGGCCGGGCGTTGAATCTGGTGGCCAAGGGCGGAATCGAACCACCGACACAAGGATTTTCAGTCCTCTGCTCTACCAACTGAGCTACTTGGCCTTCGTTAGGCAACAGTTGAACAACCGTTGCTGTCTGAGCACGCGATTCTATCCCAGGTATTTTGAAAACACAAATCCTGCGTGTTCGACCCTGGAACCTGCCCGTGGTGAGCCCGGTCCAGGGCTGTCGTGGTGCGTGCTACAGCTTGGGGGAGAGGTCACGGTTTCGTGACACGTTCTGCTGCCGCGCGCCGATATACTGGCGGGATGAATACCTGTGATGTGGCCATTGTAGGGGCGGGCAGCGTCGGCGCGGCGGCCGCGCTGGCCTTCGCGCGCGCCGGCCGGCGTGTGGCGCTGATCGATCCTCGCCCCGGAGCGGAACCCGGGGGCGGGAAGCCTCTCGCGCCGGACGACTGGGACGCGCGGGTGTTTGCGCTCTCGCCCGCCAGCACGCAACTCCTGAAGTCGCTGGGCGTTTGGGAGCGGCTGGATGCCGAGCGTCTTGCCCCGGTGCATGACATGCGGCTCTTTCATGACCAGGATGGTGGCGACGCGCAGGAAAGCCTGCGGCTTGAGGCCTTCCAGGGCAACATCGAGACGCTGGCCACCGTTGTCGAGGGCCGCAACCTTCAGCAGGCGCTGGATGCTGCCGTGGCCGAGGCTGCACGTTCCCTGCCGCTGCAACGGGTGCAGGGCAGCGTGTCGTCGCTGGTGTTGCCGGCCCAGGCCGATGGGCGCACGCCGGCACGGCTGACGCTGGCCGATGGTCAGGGTTGGGAGGCAGGACTGGTGGTGGCGGCCGATGGCGCCCGCTCGGCGCTGCGCGAGCTGGCTGGCCTGTCCGTCACGGTGCGCGACTATGGTCAGACGGCGGTCGTGGCCAATTTCGACAGTTCGCTCCCCACCCGGGATGCTGCCTGGCAATGGTTCGATGGGGATCTGGGGGTGATGGCGCTGCTGCCGCTCACTGCCATCGGCCGGCCGGCGGGGCAGGGGCGGGTCAGCCTGGTATGGTCGGCGCCCACCGACTGGGCGCAGGCGCTTCTGGAGATGCCGGCCGATGAGCTGGCGCGCCAGGTGGCGGCGCAGGCGCGCGGTGCGTTGGGAAATCTGCGATGCATCACGCCGGCTGCCAGTTTCCCGCTGCGTTCCGTCAGCTGCGCACGCGTCATTGCACCGGCCTTTGCCATGATCGGGGATGCGGCGCATGTCGTGCATCCCATGGCCGGGCAGGGCATGAACCTGGGCTTCGGTGACGTGCAGGCGCTGGCCGATGCGTTGCTGGGGGGCGAGGTTCGCTGGTCACACGGCCATCCCTCCTGGCTGGCACTGCGTCGCTATGAAAGGGCGCGTCGCGAGCCGGTGGCAACCATGCAGGCGCTGATGACCGGGTTGCACCAGGTCTTCGGCCCGGCGCTGCCCCCGCCGCTGGCCATGGTGCGCAATCTGGGCTGGAAGGCGGTGGCCGCTTCCGGCTGGGCCAGACGTCAACTGATCGCTCACGCGATTCGTTGAGCCGGAATCCTGTTCCTTTATAGAGGCCAGGGCTGCCACCGACCCGTCCGGGAGGGGGTATCGGCAGCGCCTAGCCCGTCATTACCACTCAAAGCGAGATATTCCATGATCGAAAAGATGCGCTCGACGCGTGGCCACGGCCGTGCCCTGCGCCGTACCGTTGGCCGGATGCTGGCCGCGGGCATGATGGCAACCTGGCTGGCAGCTCCGCTGTCGGCGGCCGAGACGAAGGCTGACAGCGGGCAAGCTCCGGCAGAGCCCGTGGCGGCTGCGTCAGCTGCCCAGGCCGCCCCGGGCAAGGTTGATGATGCCACCCAGACCGCCATCCGCAATGGTCTGCAGCGCCTGATGGCGGGCAACCCCGGCATGAAGATCGAGGAGATCCGCCCCACGCCGATCCCGGGCCTCTACGAGGTGCAGGTCGGGCAGATACTGGTCTATGCCGATGGCACCGGCAAGTACGTGCTGGCCGAGGGCGAGCTGATCGACATCGAGAATCAGCGCAACCTCACGCGCGAGCGCGCCACCGAGCTGTCACGCATCGACTTCAAGCGTGATCTTCCGCTGGACAAGGCCATCAAGCAGGTCCATGGCAACGGCAAGCGCGTGCTGGCCATCTTCGAGGATCCGAACTGCTCGTACTGCCGCCGGATGCGCAGCGTGCTGGCCGGTATCGACGATCTGACCATCTATACCTTCACCTATCCGATCCTGGCGCCGTCGTCGCTGACCAAGTCGCAGAAGGCCTGGTGCGCGAAGGATCCGGCCGCAGCCTGGACCGATCTGATGAGCAACGGCAAGGAACCCGACAACGCGGGCGACTGCAAGACGCCGGTGCAGGAGGTGCTGGCCCTGGGCCGCAAGCTCAACGTCACCGGCACGCCCACGCTGTTCTTCCCGGATGGCAACCGTGTGCCGGGCGCCATCTCGCCGGAGCAGCTGGAGCAGCTGCTCGACGCTCAGGGCAAGGCAACGGCCAGGAAGGGCTGATTCCTTCCTATCGGGGCGCCAGCAGCCACATGCGCACTGGCGCCTTCATCAGGCCGGCGTTCAGGCCGGCCTCGTGGCCGAATCCCCAGAAGTAGTCGGCACGGCGCCCGCCCTTGATGGCGCCGCCCGTATCCTGCGCCAGCATCAGCCGCTCCATCGGCTGCTGGCTGACCGGGTGGGTGCTCTGGATGAACACGGCCGAGCCCAGCGGGATGCGGCTGCGGTCCACGGCCAGCGAGCGTCCGGGGGTCAGTGGCACACCCAGAGCGCCGACCGGGCCGGCTTCGGGATCGGCCGGGTCGGTGGCCAGTTCGCGGAAGAACACCACGCCCGGGTTGGTTTGCATCACCTGGCGCGCCTGTGCCGGGTGTTCGCGCAGCCATTGCTGAATGGCGGGTGCTGTCACCTCTTCACGCTTCAGGGCCCCTTGCTGCACCAGCGTCCGGCCGATGGCCTGGTATGGATGCCCGTTCTGGTCGGCGTAGCCCACGCGGATCAGCGAGCCGTCGCGCAGCTGAACCCGGCCTGAGCCCTGGATCTCCAGGAAGAAGGCATCCACAGGATCATCCAGCCAGGCGATCACGGGCTGCGTGGCATAGCCACGCTTCGTCTCGCGGGTCTCGATCTCGCGGCGGTCGGCATAGGGCACCACGCGCTGACCGTCCAGGCGGCCACGCAGCCGCAGGCCCTTCAGCTGGGGCTGCACCGCGCTCAGGTCGATGGTCAGCAGGTCGGTGGGAATGGCCCGAAGGGGGACCTGGTTCGGGCGCTCCTGCATCCGGCTGCCGGTCAGCAGCGGCTCGTAATAACCCGTCAGCAGGCCGTCGGGCTGGCCGGCATCCTGCAGCTCGCGTGCCACGAAGCGGCTGCCCAGCCACTGTCGCAGCGAGGCGTCGTCCCCCAGCAGGGCAAACTCTGCGCACAGCGCTGGCCACTTGCCGGGGGGGCGGGGCAGCGCACACTGCCGGCGCACGGCGTCGGCAAAGCCTTGCAGATCATCATTGGCCAGGCCGGGCAGGCGACTGACGGGGATTTCAGCCGGTACCGCCGGTGCGGTGGGCTTTGTGGGTGTCGTGCTGCAGGCAGCCAGCGCCAGCAGTACGGCCAGCGAGGCGGCCGGCAGTGCGCGGCGGTGCAGCCAGGGGGAGCGGGCGGCACCTGACGGCGGATGCGTTGCTCCGGCAAGGCAGCGGTGCTGCGTCGACGTCATGCCGATACCGTGCGATGCGCCATGGATGTTCGCCGCCCGAGCGGTGTTTGTGCTGTCCTGCATGTCCCTGTCGTTCCTCAGTGCAGCGTCCGCGACATGTTCAGCGGAAAGCTCGGGATCTCGGCGTCGAAGCGGGCGCCGTCCTCGGCCACGAAGAAATAGCTGCCCTGCATGGTGCCGCCCGGGGTGGGCAGCTGACTGCCGCTGGTGTACTGGAAGCTCTCTCCGGGCTTGAGCAGCGGCTGATGGCCCACCACGCCCAGCCCTTTCACCTCGCGGCGGTCGCCCGTATCGTCCTCAATGATCCAGTGACGGCTGATCAGCTGCGTGCCGATCGTGCCGCGGTTGGTGATGGTGATGGTATAGGCGAATGCGAACACGCCGTCCATCGGCGCCGACTGCTCCTCCACGTATCGGCTCTCGACGGTGATGTCCACTGCGTACCGGTTTTCCGGGGTCATGGGCGATTCCTTGGAAGAGGGTGGGGGCGGGTGCGGACCGGGCATTGCCGGCAGCGGACCCGGACGGGTTCCTGAATACAATGTGATGATTCTATTCAACACTCGCTTCTAGGGCAGGGCAAGCCACATGACATACCGGATCGCACCCAGCATGCTGTCGGCCGACTTCGGCAGGCTGAAGGAAGAAGTGCAGGCCATCGAGGCCGCAGGCGCGGATCTTCTGCATTTCGACGTGATGGACAACCACTACGTTCCCAACCTGACGGTGGGGCCCATGGTCTGCAAGGCGCTGCGCCCACACATCCGCATGCCCATCGACGTGCACCTGATGGTTTCGCCGGTGGATTCGCTGGCCGCAGCCTTTGCCGACGCAGGCGCCGACATCATCACCTTCCACCCCGAGGCCAGCCCTCACGTGGACCGGACCCTGCAGCTGATCCGCTCGCGTGGCTGCAAGGCGGGTCTGGTGTTCAACCCGGCCACACCGCTTTCGTGGCTGGACTACACGCTGGACCAGCTCGACATCGTGCTGCTGATGTCGGTCAACCCCGGCTTCGGGGGCCAGTCCTTCATCCCCGGAACGCTGGCCAAGCTGCGTGACGCACGGCAGCGCATTGATGCCGAGAAGGCGCGCAGCGGCCGCGACATCTGGCTGGAGGTCGATGGTGGCGTCAAGGTCGACAACATTGCAGAGATCGCCGCCGCAGGGGCCGATACCTTCGTGGCCGGTTCGGCGGTTTTCGGCGCGCCCGATCCGGACGGGGGGTACCATGGAGTCCTGAAACGCTTCCGCGAGGCGCTGGCCTAGAGCCGCAGGTCCGCAGGCCGGCTCTGGCTGCCCCTGGGTACTTCATGGGCTCAGGGGCAAAAGCGCAAGCCCCTGCCTGCGGGCATCTGCTGCCATTACAGGAGCCAGCCGCCATGTCACAAGCCAACGTCCCGTCGTCATCCTCCCTGCCAGCCGGGATGCAGCTCCGGCTGGCTGCCGTGCGTGCCCTGTGCTTTGACCTGGACGGCACGCTGCTGGACACCATCCCCGACCTGGCCGCAGCGGCCAACGGCATGCTGGTCGATCTGGGGCTGGCACCGCGCCCCGTGGACGAGGTGGGCACCTACGTGGGCAAGGGGGCCGATCGCCTCATCCTGCGCATGCTGGAGGCGGCCGGGCAACCCACCGAGGAAGGCTCCGACGCCTTCGCGCACGCGCGCAAGCGCTTCCATGCACACTACCGGCATTGCAACGGCAAAGAAGCCCGTCTCTATCCGGGCGTGGCCAGCGGCCTCAAGCGCATGGCCGACATCGGCCTGCCCATGGCTTGCGTCACCAACAAGCCGCAGGAATACATCCAGCCGCTGCTGCTGCACTTCCATCTGCGCCAGTATTTCGACTTCTTCATTGGCGGCGACACACTGCCCACCAAGAAGCCGGATCCGGGGCCGCTGCTGGAGGCAGCCCATCGCTGGTACCTGGCTCCCGGTCAGGTGCTGATGGTGGGCGACTCGCTCAACGATGCCCAGGCCGCCCGCGCCGCCCACATGCCGGTGGTGATGCTGCCCTACGGCTACAACGAGGGGCGTCCGCTGGATTCGGTGGATGCCGACGCCACGGTCGAGGACCTGGATCAGCTGGCCACCTGGCTGGAGCTGTCGCGGGGGCTGGTGCCCACCGCACCGTCGGCGAAGCGGTAAGGGCGGGCTTTCTGCCTTGCTGGGTACCCTTGATGGCGCCCATGCCTCCATCTTCTGGGGACATGCGCCTTCGGAGGGTACGCTCATGCGCCGATGGACTGGTATGCTTTGCCCGTTCTGCAGATCTTTCCCAGGCATCGCAAATGACCGAACTCGAATTCAAGGCGCTGGCAGCACAGGGCTACAACCGCATCCCCGTCATGCTGCAGACGCTGGCCGATCTGGACAGCCCGCTCGGCCTCTATCTCAAGCTGACTGACTCTGCCAACCGTCGAAATTCCTTCCTGCTCGAATCAGTAGTGGGCGGCGAGCGCTTCGGCCGCTACTCCTTCATCGGCCTGCCGGCCCGCACCGTCATCCGCGCCAAGGGCGCCCACATCGAGGTGGTGCGTGACGGTCAGGTGATCGAGGCTGTTGAGGGCGATCCGCTGGCTTTCGTGCAGCAATACCAGCGCCGCAACCGCGTCCACCTGCTGCCCGGGTTGCCGCGCTTCTGTGGTGGCCTTGCCGGCTATTTCGGCTACGACGTGGTGCACTTCATCGAGCCCAAGGTCGGCAATGTCGAGAAACCCGACCCCATCGGCGTGCCCGACCTGCTGTTGCTGGTGGTGGACGAGCTGGCCATCATCGACAACCTCAGCGGCATGATCTATCTCATCGTCTATGCCGATCCGTCCGAGCCCGAAGCCTACGGCAAGGCCCGTGAGCGGCTGCATGAGCTGCGCATGCGGATGCGCAATGCGGCATTGGCTCCCGAGGACCTGGTGATGGGTGGCGGTGACCAGGCCGCGCATACGCCCATTGAGCGCCCGTTCGCCAAGGAAGACTACCTTGCCACCGTAGCCGTGGCCCGCGAGCACATCATTGCCGGCGACTTGATGCAGGTGGAGATCGGCCAGATGCTGCGCAAGCCCTTCGCTTATTCGCCGCTGTCACTGTACCGGGCGCTGCGCTCCATCAACCCGTCCCCCTATATGTACTACTACGACTTCGGGGACTTCCACGTGGCGGGCTCCTCGCCCGAGATCCTGGTGCGCCAGGAGAAGGGCCCCGAGCCGCGTGTCATCCTGCGGCCCATCGCCGGTACCCGCAAGCGGGGACTGACCGAAGCCGACGACGCCCGAGCGGCCGAGGAACTGCTGGCCGACCCGAAGGAGCGTGCCGAGCACCTGATGCTCATCGACCTGGCCCGCAACGACATCGGTCGCCTGGCCCGTACCGGCACTGTCAAGGTCACCGAGCAGATGGCCATCGAGAAGTACTCGCACGTCATCCACATCGTCTCCAACGTCCAGGGTCAGCTCGAGAAAGAGATGGACGCCATTGACGTGCTGCGTGCCACCTTCCCGGCCGGCACGCTCACCGGTGCTCCCAAGGTGCGGGCCATGGAACTCATCGAGGAGCTGGAGCCCGTCAAGCGCGGCATCTATGGCGGCGCCTGCGGCTACCTCAGCTATTCGGGCGAGATGGACGTGGCCATTGCCATTCGCACCGGCGTGCTCAAGGACGGCATCCTCAACGTCCAGGCCGCCGCGGGCGTCGTCTATGACTCGGTCCCCGAAAAGGAATGGCAGGAGACCGAGATGAAGGCCCGGGCGGTGCTGCGCGCCGCCGAGATGGTGGAGAGCGGCCTGGCCAACGGAGGGTGAGACGTCCTGGCGCCCGGCCGCGTGCCGGGCGCGGCGTCGATCAGCTCGCCGGATTGCTGCACGACGGGGCGTTGCGGTAGAGCACCTCGTGACTGATCCCCGTGTCGTCGTTGGTCTGATTGGCCAGCGTCGTCATCGTCACCGTCGTCCAGCCATTGCGCAGCGTCTTCGGAGCCGAATTGCCTGCTGCCGGGATCGCCACGCCGCGCATGCTGATGTGAGCCGGCGGGTAGTAGTCGGCGCCTACCGTCATCAGCGCACGCCCGCCGCTGATCAGGCGCGCCTGCACGCTGACCGAGATGGCCTGCACATCCCCCGGAATGCTCACGAAGTTGAACCAGCCGTGCAGGGGGTTCGGGGAATAGGCGGTGGCCGCCGGCGAACTGGTCATGTGGCAGTCGGTCAGGGCCGTGTTGGCCGTGCAGGTGCCGATCTCGGGACGGATGTCCCTGGCCAGCAGCTGCCAGCGCTGCGTGCTGCGCGAGAAATAGAACACCGACATCCGACCTACCTGGATGTGGGCCGGGCTGCGGCTGCCTTGCGGGCCCGAGATGACGAACCAGGGCATCAGCCGGTTCCAGGTGCCGCCCACGCCACGGAACTGCGGTAGGCGCTGCTTCTCCCACGACGGCCAGTGATTCCAGCCACCCCGGGCGCTGATCGAATAGCCTGCGTGTGACCACGTCCAGGACGGGTTGATTCCCGCCAGATAGCCATCTCCCCAGCCTTGGTCGGCAATCATTCGGGCAGGCTGCGCGCAGACGGCGTCACCGGCACTCTGCGCCTGAAGGGGGGAACTGACGGTCATCAGGGCCAGCAGGCCGATGGCAAGCGAGGACTTTCTGGACGAGGGCTTGTTCATGAGTGTCGACGGGTTAGGAATGGAAATGGACGGAAAGGATCGAGAGAAGGGGCCTCGCGTCCTGTACCCAGGTAGCGGAGCCGGCCGGGAAACGGTTCAGGGGGTCTATGAGCGCTGTATGAAATTACTTTCGGTTACAACAAAGCATGCAGGATCTCCATTCAGGATGACATGGGCAGCGAGTTTGCCGGCAACGGGGCCTTGACAAACACAAGAAGATTTGAATCTTCTTGCTGTCCATTCCCGGATCATCGACGATTATCAGCATGACCGGGATTCACAGCGACAGATGTCGCTGCTTTTGAACACGAGGTTCATGCTTCCGTCATCTGTTGTGATCATTCGCTATCTCTATGCTGATGAACGGCATCGAGCATACGACGACAGCGGATTCATGACGGTATGGACTTCGCTGAATCTTGTTGTGACAGCGTTTTCAGTGTGAATATTCGTGAACAGTGCTAATGTATTCGCTCGATTGCCTGTTTTTTCAGCGGGTGTTGGTTTGATGTCGACAACATTTGTTTAAATTTAGTTAAATTTAACCATTGTTATAGTATCGTTGCTTGTTTGGGACGTTTTGTATCCGAGATGCTTCCCCGCACGCTTCCGTCTCCTCACGTATTGCACGCCATTTCAGCAGAGCGGACTTCTGGCTGCGTTCGCGACGGTTTTTCGCTCCATGACCGTAAAACAGCCGATCTGTCTGTAGCGGGCCTCAAATAGCGGAAAATGCGCCATCGATCGTGCATATTTTGGATGGCGAAAGGTCTGCGGAATTTTCTATAGAAACTATCCAGGAAAAGTCAATAGGATTGAGGCTGCGCCGTCGAAGATGTAACCGAATTGTTCCTTTCTGGACGGTGGGGCCATGCCCGGCACTCACACCCGGCACTCACACCCAGCGCGACGCCCAGCGCGACGCCCAGCGCGACGCCCAGCGCGACGCCCAGCGCGCATATGCGGAAATTGCATATGCTTCCTCGTTCCCTGTCACTCAGGGCGGTGTGTCTCACTATCTGCCGATCTCGAAATGCGGCATTCTTGCAACCCCTGCAAGGGCCGCTGGCCGAACAAAGGACCACGATGATCAAGAAACTGCTTGTCGCTTCCCTGCTGTCCACCACGCTGCTGCCGCTGGCGGCCACCCAGGCCACGCCCGTGCGCTGGGCGCGTTCGGCAGATCCCGCCACGCTCGACCCGCACGCCGTCAACGTCGGTCTCAATTTCAACCTGCTGCACCAGATGTACGAGCCGCTGGTGATCCGGCTGGCTGACAACTCGCTGCAGGGAGCGCTGGCGGAAAGCTGGAAGCAGACCGACGATCCTTCCGTCTGGGAGTTCAAGCTGCGTCCGGGCGTCAAGTTCCATGACGGTACCCCGCTGACGGCTGCCGATGTGGTGTTCTCGCTCAAGCGGGCGCAGGCGCCGTCCTCGCAGATGAAGTCGTTGCTGTCGTCGGTCCGTGAGGTGGTGGCGGTCGATCCGCTCACCGTCCACATCAGGACCCAGGGCCCGGACCTGGTGCTGCCCGACAACCTCACCAATCTCTTCATCATGAGTGAGGCCTGGACGCGTGCTCACCAGGCGGAAGCACCCCAGGACACGGCGTCAAAAACCGAGAACTACGCCACGCGCCACGTGAACGGAACCGGCCCGTACACGCTTGTCTCGCGAGAGGTGGATTCGCGCACGGTCATGAAGCTCAACCCCACCTACTGGGGCAAGGGCCAGTTCCCGCTGCAGGTCACCGAGCTCACCTATGTGCCCATCAAGTCGCCTGCCACCCGGGTGGCAGCCCTGTTGTCCGGAGAGATCGACTTCCTGCAGGACGTGCCTGCCCAGGACGTGGCCCGGCTCAAGTCCAATGCCAACCTGAAGGTGGCCAGCGGGCTCGAGAACCGCACCATCTTCCTGGGGCTCGACGTGGGATCAGCCAAGCTGCGCCATTCCTCGGTCACCGACCGCAACCCGCTCGCCGATGCCCGGGTGCGCGAGGCGCTGGCGCTGGCCATCGACCGTGATGCCATCCAGAAAGCCGTGATGCGCGGCCTCTCCAGCCCCACCGGCATGCTGGCGGCTCCCTTCGTCAATGGCTACACCAAGGAACTGGCCGCCTATCCCAAGGCAGATCCGGCGCGCGCTCGCAAGCTGCTGGCCGAGGCCGGCTACCCCGAGGGCTTCACGCTCACGCTGGATGCACCCAATGATCGCTACGTGAACGACGAGGCCATCGCCACCGCCGTGGCAGGCTTCCTGGCGCGCATCGGCGTCAAGGTCACGGTCCAGGCGCGGCCGTTCGCTCTTCACAATGCACTGCTCACCAAGGGCGACAGCGATTTCTATCTGTATGGCTGGGGGGTGCCCACCCACGACTCGGCCTATGTCTTCGACTATCTGGTCCACACCCGGGGTAAGAATCGTCTGGGCACCTGGAACATCACGGGTTACAGCAACCCGCAGCTCGATGCCCAGATCGAGTCGCTGTCCTCCGAAGGCAACCGCGACAAGCGCAACGCCACCATCCAGAGCATCTGGGAGGCCACTCGCCAGGCGGGCTTCTACATTCCGCTGCATGACCAGATGATCAGCAACGCTTCCATTCCCAGTCTGGATGTACCGATCCATCCCAACAACATCACCTACTTCAAGCTGGTGAAGGTCCAGAAGCCCTGATCCATGCTTGCCCGTCTGCTCGGCCGCCTTGGCCAATCGGTGCTGGTGCTGCTGGTGGTGTCGATGGTCTCGTTCCTCGTATTCCGCTACATCGGCGACCCCACCGTCAGCCTGCTGGGTGAGGATGCCTCGGTGGCCGAGCGCGAGGCCTTGCTGCAGGAACTGGGCTTCGACCAGTCGGTGCCGGTGCAGTACGCCGGCTACCTGAAACAGGTCCTCAGCGGCCAGTTCGGCATCTCCTATCGTTTCCGCCAGCCGGTCACCGAGGTGATTGCTTCGCGCGTGCCGGCCACCGTCGAGCTGTCGCTGGCCGCTGCGCTCTTCGCGGTGGTGGGCGGCATCGGCCTGGGCGTCTACACCGCCATGCGTCGGCAGTCGCTCGTGTCGCGCACCATCATGGGCGTCTCGCTGGTTGGCGTCTCGCTGCCCACCTTCCTCATCGGCATCGGTCTCATCTACCTGTTCTCGGTCGAGCTCAAGTGGCTGCCGGCCTTCGGGCGGGGCACGCTGGTCGACGTCGGCGGCTGGCAGACCGGGCTGCTCACTGTCTCCGGGCTGTCGGCGCTGGTGCTGCCTGCCATCACGCTGGGCTTCTTCAAGCTCACGCTCATCATGCGGCTGGTGCGCACCGAGATGCTCGACGTGCTGCGCAGCGACTACATCCGCTTTGCACGAGCACGGGGTCTGCGCAACGCCACGCTGTATGGTCGGCACGCGCTGCGCAACACCCTCATCCCCGTCATCACCATCATCGGTCTGCAGCTGGGCTCGCTCATCGCCTTTGCCATCGTCACCGAGACCGTCTTCCAGTGGCCGGGACTGGGGCTCCTGTTCATCACTTCCATCCAGGGGGTGGACGTGCCAGTGATCGCCGCCTACCTGCTGATGATCGGGCTGCTCTACGTCGCCATCAATCTGGTGGTGGATCTGCTCTATGCCTGGGCCGACCCGCGTCTGCGCCGGCGTTGAGCCCGCGCAGTCCATGCTTCTTTCCCTCCTGCCCCATGAAAGCCGTTCCCTCTGAATCCCGGCTGGATGCAGCCGCCCCCTCGGGGGACGCACCGGTTTCTCCGGTTGATGCTTCGGACGCCATGGTGAATGGCTCCGATGGCCCGGATGCGCCACCGACACGTCGCAGCTGGCGCCAGTCGGACTCGTTGCTGGTGCGCAGCCTGGCCGGATCGCGCCTGACCCAGGCTGCCCTGCTGGTGCTGCTGACCTGCATCGGCCTGGCCATTGTCGCCCCCTGGATCGCCTCGCAAAATCCCTTCGATCCTGCTGCGCTTGATCTGCTCGATGCCTTCACGCCGCCGGGCGGGGAGGGCATCTCGGGGCGCAGCTACTGGCTGGGCGCCGACGACCAGGGGCGTGATGTCTGGTCCGCCATTCTGTATGGGCTGCGTATGTCGGTGCTGGTCGGCGGCCTCTCCGTGCTGCTGTCCATGCTCATCGGCGTCACCCTGGGCGTGCTGGCCGGTTATCGGGGCGGCTGGCTGGATGTGCTCATCATGCGCATTGCCGACGTACAGCTCACCTTTCCGGTGCTGCTGGTGGCACTGCTCATCTTCGGCATTGCTCGGGGCGTCCTTCCCAGTGGTCTGGGGGATGACGTGGCCGTCTACGTCATCATCGTCGCCATCGCGCTGTCCGACTGGGTGCAGTACGCCCGCACCGTGCGCGGCGCCGTGATGGTCGAGAAGCAGAAGGACTACGTGGCGGCCGCCCGCATGCTGGGGCGCTCGTCGCCGGGCATCCTGTTCTTTCACGTGCTGCCCAACGTGCTGGCGCCCGTGCTCGTCATCGGCACCATCAGTCTGGCGCTGGCCATCGTCGCCGAATCCACGCTGTCCTATCTGGGCGTGGGGCTGCCGCCGACCCAGCCCTCGCTGGGCACGCTCATCCGCATCGGCCAGGGCTTCCTGTTCTCCGGCGAATGGTGGATCCTGCTCTTTCCGTCGCTGATGCTGCTGGCTCTCGCCCTGTCGGTCAACCTGGTGGGGGACTGGCTGCGCGACGCCCTCGATCCCCGCCTGCACTGAGGTGCCCGTGACAGACACCCCGAAACCCCTGCTGGTCGCCGATGCGCTCGATGTCATCTTCGACACCTACCGCGGCCCGCACCAGGTGCTGCACCAGGTCTCGTTCCAGATTGCACCGGGCGAGATTCTCGGTGTGGTCGGTGAATCCGGTGCCGGAAAGTCAATGACCGGTCTGGCTGTTGCCGGCCTCATCGAGGCGCCGGGCCGCCTGGCACACGGTAGCGTCACGCTGGAAGGTGTGCGCATCGATACGCTGCAGGGCGAGGCCATCCGCCGCCTGCGTGGCCGACGCATCGGCATGGTCTTTCAGGATCCGCTCACCAGCCTCAACCCGGTGCTCACCATCGGGCAGCAGCTCACCGAGACCATTCGCACCCACCTGCCGCTGGCCGAGGGGCAGGCCACCGAACGGGCGCTTGCCCTGCTGGCCGAAGTTGAGATTCCGCAGCCCGAGTGGCGGCTCTCCCAGTATCCGCACCAGCTCTCAGGCGGCATGCGTCAGCGTGTGGCCATTGCCCTGGCGCTGTGTGCCGACCCCTGCCTGCTGATTGCCGACGAACCTACCACCGCACTGGATGTTTCGGTGCAGGCGCAGATCATCGCACTGCTGCGGCGTCTCTGCCGTCAGCGGGGCCTGTCGGCCATGCTCATCACCCACGACATGGGCGTCATTGCCGAGACCGCGGACCGCGTGATGGTGATGTACGGTGGACGTGTCCTGGAAACGGGCCCGGTCCGCCAGGTGCTGCAGAACCCCCGCCACCGCTATACCCGGGCGTTGATGGCTGCCATTCCTTCCGTCACCCGGCGCCAGCATCGCCTGCCTGTGCCAGGCGTCGCAACGTCGTCGCCGGCGGCGGATGATGGCGGTGTGCCGCAATCATTGTCTGGGGTGGGTGACAGCGTTCCGCAATGGCAGGCCGAGCCATCGAGGGCTGTCGAGAGTACGTCAGCCGCTGATCCTTCCGAGGAAGCGGATGCCGGCACGCCACTGCTCACCGTCGAGAACCTCTCCCGTCGCTTCGATCTGTCCTCGGGCTGGTTGCAGCGCCTGCTCTCGCGTGAGCCCCGGCGCATCCTGCAGGCCGTCGATAACGTGGGCTTCACCATCACGCGTGGCCGTACCTTCGGTCTGGTCGGGGAGTCCGGCTCAGGCAAGTCCACCGTTGCCCGCATGGTGGCCGGGTTGCTGAAACCGGACAGTGGACGCATCGTCTTCGAGGGTGTCGATCGCTGGGGGCGCGACGCCGCACGCTTGCCGGCCGAACAACGGCTCGCCTTGCGCCGCCGCTGCCAGATGATCTTCCAGGATCCCTACGCCAGCCTGAATCCGCGCTGGCGTGTGGCCCGGCTCATTGCCGAACCCCTGCACGTGCTGGGGCTGGCCACGGATCGCGATGAAATCGAGGCACGCGTCATCGACATGTTGCGCCATGTACGCATGTCGCCGGATGATGCACGCAAGTATCCTCACCAGTTCTCTGGTGGACAGCGCCAGCGCATCGCCATTGCTCGTGCCCTCATCAGCCAGCCGGATTTCATCATCTGCGACGAGCCCACCTCGGCCCTGGATGTTTCGGTGCAGGCCCAGGTGCTCAACCTCATGCGCGACCTGCAGGACGAGTATGGCCTGACCTATCTGCTCATCAGCCATGACCTCGCCGTCATCCGCTTCATGTGCGATGACATTGGCGTCATGCAGCAGGGACGGATGGTGGAACAGGGTAGGGCGCAGGCCGTGCTGGACGACCCGCAGAATCCCTACACCCGTCAGCTGCTGGCTGCCATCCCGTCCCTGGGCGTCTGATCGGCCAGCATCGCAGGGCCGGCCGGGTGTTTCAGAGCCCCAGCTTGCTGGCCACGTAGTCGGCGTCCTTGTCACCCCGACCCGACAGGTTCACCAGGATGTGCTCGTCGGGCGAGTGCTTCGGTGCCTCGCGAATCGCCCAGGCCACCGCGTGTGCGCTTTCCAGTGCAGGAATGATGCCCTCCACCTGCGACAGCGTCAGAAAGGCATCCAGCGTTTCCTTGTCGCTGGCCGTTGTGTATTCTACCCGTCCCACGTCCTTCAGGTAGCTGTGCTCTGGCCCCACGCCCGGATAGTCCAGTCCCGACGCGATGCTGTGCACCGTTGCCGGCGACCCGTCCGCATTCTCTAGCACATAGCAGCTCATGCCGTGGAGCTCGCCCGGCTTGCCACGGCTTAGTGTCGCCGCATGGCGACCCGGGTTGTCCACGCCTTCGCCGGCCGGCTCCACGCCCACCAGGTGCACGTCCGCATCATCTAGGAAGGCCGTGAACATGCCGATGGCGTTCGAGCCGCCACCTACGCAGGCAGCGACGTGCTGAGGCAGCCGGCCGTGCCGTTCCAGGAACTGCGCGCGTGCCTCGCGCCCGATGATCTCCTGAAAGTCCCGAACCATCTTCGGGAACGGATGCGGCCCCACGACCGACCCGATCGCATACAGGAAATCGGTCGGGTTCTTCAGATATTCCTCGAACGCACTGTCCACGGCTTCCTTCAGCGTGGCCGCCCCCCGCGTCACCGGCACCAGCCGGCATCCCAGGATGCGCATCTTCGTGACGTTGGGATGCTCTTTCTCGATGTCCACCTGACCCATGTGGATCTCGCAGGGAATGCCCACCAGCGCGCACGCGGTTGCCAGCGCCACCCCGTGCTGACCGGCTCCGGTTTCGGCAATCACCTTCTTCTTGCCCATGAAGCGGGCCAGCAGCGCTTCGCCCAGACAGTGGTTGATCTTGTGCGCACCCGTATGGTTGAGATCCTCGCGCTTGAGGTGGATCTGCGCACCGCCCAGCTGCTTCGACAGCCGCCGTGCATGGAAGATCGGGCTTGGACGGCCCACGTAATCGGCCTGCAGCGCCGCCAGCTCCTCCTGGAAGTCCGCCCGTTGCCGGATCGTCTCGTACGCGGCGTCGATGTCGTCCATCGCCTGCTTCAGTAAAGGCGGCACCAGCTGCCCCCATAGGGGCCGAAATAGCCCCTGGCATCGGGCAGGTCGGTATCGAAGCGTCGGGCGGGCGTCGTTGACATGATGTCTCCAGGATAGACAATGGCAGGATGAAGGCCGCCATTGTCGCACCGTTGCAGCCGCAAACAAGGCCGTTGCCATGCATCCTGGCCATCTGTCGGATCTGATGATGACTTCACCCACGCAAGCCCGCACGCTGCCCCTGGTGGCCCACACCTTCGAGACCCCGCTTGGCCCCATGCAGGCTTGCGCCAGCCCGCAGGGCCTATGCCTGCTGGAGTTCACCGATACCGCTCGCCTGGACCACGAACGCGAGGACCTCTGCCGCCTGCTGCGCACCCGCATCGAGCCTGGGCAGAACACCCACACGATGCAGGCCGAACAGGAGATCGCTGAGTATTTCGCCGGCAGTCGCCAGCACTTCGATGTGACGCTCCATGCCCCCGGCACGGCCTTCCAGCAGGGAGTCTGGTCCATCCTGCAACGCATTCCCTACGGCCGCACCATCAGCTATCAACATGAGGCCAAGGCGCTGGGCAACCCGCGCGCCATCCGTGCGGTGGCCACCGCCAATGGGGCCAACCGCATCTCCATCATCATTCCCTGCCACCGCGTCATCGGCAAGGACGGCCGCCTGGTCGGCTATGGCGGGGGGCTGTCGCGCAAGCAGTGGCTCATCGCGCATGAACAGGCGCATCGTCCTTTCAACCTGCAGGGCGACGCGGAAGAAGACCTCATTGCAGGCTGAGCAGCCGGTGTCCGCCCAGGCACACCTGTTGCTCAAGCGTGGCCTGCACCCATCATTCACGCCGGAAGCCCGGTCTGGTGCAGTCCGTGGGGGGCGTCAGTCCATCCCGGGGGAACTCTCGTCGGCCGTTGCGGTTCAGCGTCGAGCCGGCCACAGCGAGGCCGTCGCCATGGCCATCGTCACCGCTGCCAGCATCGGCAGCATGGCGGCCGAATGCTGCCCCGTGAAGCCCAGAACCAGTGCAAAGGCGGTCAGCGGCGCATTCATCGACACCGCCAGGAACCCGACCGATCCCGCCAGTGCCGAGAGCAGCAGGTCCATCTGTAACAGCGCGCCCAGCCCGGGCACCACCACATCCGGCACCCAGCCCGTCTGCGGAAGCAGACGCACCAGCAGCGCCAGCAGAAGCCCTGCCAGCGCGCCGATCGACAGCCCCGGGGTCAGCGTGCCGCCGAAGGCGCCGGCCCGCAGCGTCAGCAGCACTACGGCCGTCTTGCCCACCAGCAGTGCCGCACACAGTGCCAGCGTCGTTCCGTCATAGGCCGCCTGTGCGGCGGAGCGTCCATTGCCCAGCACCTGCGGCAGCCACATGGCCACCACACCGGTGACAAGGCACGCCAGTGGCAGCGCCCACAGGACCTCCCAGCCCCGGGCCCGATGGCCCTCCACCTGCTGTACGGCCCGACGGAACGCCGCCCCGGGCAGTCCGACCACCGCCCCCACCAGCGCGGCCCACAGCACCATGACGGTGCCGCCTTCCACCTGGCCTACCAGATAGAAGGTCTCGGTCGCTACATCGATGCGCGCCACCAGTGTTGCGATGACCGACACGGCCAGGGCTACCACCCCGGCACGGACCGAGAATGCGCCCAGGAGGATCTCCAGCGCGAAGATGGTGCCCGCCAGCGGCACCTGGTAAACCCCGGCCAGTCCGGCTGCCGCGCCACTGGCCACCAGAATCCGACGCATCTCGTCGTCCAGCCGGAAACCGTCGGCGATCCGTCCGGCAAACAGCGCCCCCAGCTCACGGGGGGCCACCTCGCGTCCGATCGGTGCGCCGGAGCCCACCGCCACGATCTGCAGCACCGCGTGCAGCACGTTCTCCAGAAACGGTGGCCGCCGCCGTGCCGGCGTATCAGCCGCGACCGCCCCATTGACGCCCACCACCGGCCGGCCCTTCAGCTGCAGGCAAGTCCAGCCCAGCGCCACCACCAGTCCGCCCGTCAGCAATGCCCATAACCGGTGCTCCGACGTCGTGCCGTCGGTCACGATCCGCATCTGCGCTTCGCTGTGCCCATAGGCCAGGTGCTGCACCACGTGGATCAGCCATGACAGCGCCGCCGCGCCCAGGCCTGCGGCCACTCCTGTCAATGCCACGGCGGCCACCAGGTGCAGCCGGGAGGGGGGCAGGGGGGAGGAGTCAGCGGATGGCATGATGATGGACTCGAAACAGAACGATGGTCCGACAGGTCGGGGTCATTCTAGTGCTTCATCTCGCACGCGGTAGCCCCGGGAACCGTTTACACTGTCGGGTCTAGCAGGTTGCCGTCCGGCCGGAGGGCGCGGCACCGTCACGTCCGCATTCATATCGAGGAATCCCAAGAGATTGTCATGTCCGCCAAAGTCCTGATGATCGACAACTACGACTCCTTCACCTACAACATCGTCCAGTACCTGGGCGAACTGGGGGCGGACGTCGTCACGCATCGCAGCGATGCCATCAGCCTGGACGACATCCGTCGCCTGGCGCCATCGCACCTGGTACTTTCGCCTGGCCCCGGAGACCCGGATGGCGCCGGCATCACGCTGGAGGCCATCCGCACCTTTGCCGGCCAGCTGCCTATCCTGGGCGTCTGCCTTGGCCACCAGGCCATCGGGCAGGCCTATGGCGGCAAGGTCGTCCGCGCCAGGCGCGTCATGCACGGCAAGCACGACGATGTCATCCACAAGGGCCAGGGCGTCTTTGCCGGTCTGCCTGAGCGCTTCCGGGTCGTGCGCTACCACTCGCTGGTCATCGGCCCGGACACCGTGCCCGACAGCCTCGAGGTCACGGCCTGGACGGAAGACGGCGAGATCATGGGCCTGCGCCACCGCGAACTCAGCATCGAGGGCGTGCAGTTCCACCCCGAATCCATTGAAAGCGAACATGGCCATGCCATGCTGAAGACCTTCCTGGACCGCCGGGCCTGATATCGCCAGGCTGCCCCTCACCATGGGGCTGCCGCGGGCATGCCGCTGCATTCATCCGAACAACCACGAACCAGCCATCATCATGAGCATCACGCCGCAGGACGCCCTCAAGCGCATCATCGACCACCGGGAAATCTTCCATGACGAAATGCTGCACCTGATGCGCATGATCATGCAGGGCGAGGTCTCGCCGGTCATGACGTCGGCCATTCTGGCGGGCCTGCGGGTCAAGAAGGAATCCATCGGCGAGATCACGGCCGCTGCCGAGGTCATGCGCCAGTTCGCCAACCCGGTCCACGTCGCTGATCGTCGCAACTTCATCGACATCGTGGGAACTGGCGGTGACGGTGCGCACTCCTTCAACATCTCCTCCACCGTCATGTTCGTGGTGGCCGCGGCAGGCGGCACCGTCGCCAAGCACGGCAACCGCAGTGTTTCCTCCAAGTCGGGGGCTGCTGATGTGCTGGAGGCCCTGGGCGCCAACATCATGCTGAACAGTGAACAGGTCGCTGCCAGCATCGCCCAGTGCGGCATCGGCTTCATGTTCGCACCCAACCACCATCCGGCCATGAAGAACGTTGCCCCCGTCCGCAAGGAGCTCGGCGTGCGCACGATCTTCAATATTCTCGGGCCGCTCACCAATCCTGCTTCGGCGCCAAATAATCTGCTTGGCGTCTTCCATCCTGACTTGGTAGGCATCTTCGTGCGCGTCATGAAGCAGTTGGGGGCCGAACGGGTGCTGGCCGTTCATGGCATGGATGGCATGGACGAGATCTCGCTGGGGGCCGAGACCCTGGTGGGTGAGCTGCGTGATGGCCAGATCCGCGAATACAGCATCCACCCCGAGGACTTCGGTTTCACCATGGCCTCCAACCGCCAGCTCCGCGTCGAGAACCGCGAGCAGTCGCGCGACATGCTGTTGAGCGTCCTGGATGATCAGCCCGGCCCGGCACGTGACATCGTCGCACTCAACGCAGGGGCTGCGCTTTATTGCTGTGGCGTGTCCGACTCCATCGCCGATGGCATCCGCCTGGCTCAACAGACCCTGGCTTCCGGTGCTGCACGTCGCAAGCTCGATGAATTCGTCCGCGTCACGCAATCCCTGGCCTGATCACATGACCACCCCGAAGATCCCCACCATTCTGGAGAAGATCCTCCAGACCAAGCGCACGGAAATCACCCATGCCCGTGCCACCATCGGCGAAGCCGCCCTGCAGCGTCAGGCCGCCGATCGCCTTGCCGAAGATCCGCCGCGCGGCTTTGCCAGGGCCATCCAGGCCAAGGTTGCCCAGGCCGCTGCCGATCTGAAGGCGCATCCTGCCGTCATCGCCGAGGTCAAGAAGGCCAGCCCCAGCAAGGGCGTCATCCGTCCTGACTTCGATCCCGTGGCGTTTGCGCGCAGCTATGAAAAGGGTGGGGCCACCTGCCTCTCGGTGCTGACGGATCAGCAGTACTTCCAGGGCCACGACGACTTCCTGCGCCAGGCGCGTGCTGCCGTCTCCCTGCCGGTGCTGCGCAAGGATTTCACCATCGATCCCTGGCAGGTCCTTGAAGCCACCGCCATCGGCGCCGACTGCATCCTGCTCATCGTCGCCGCACTGGCCGATGCTCAGATGGCGGAGCTCGCTGCCTGCGCGCGCGAGAATCACCTCGATGTTCTTGTCGAGGTTCATGATGCCGCCGAACTCGATCGTGCCCTGAAGCTCGATACGCCTCTCATCGGCATCAACAACCGCAACCTGCACGACTTCCACGTCAGCCTGGATACAACCCTGGACCTGCAGGACCGTCTGCCCGCCGATCGGGTCACCGTCTCCGAGAGCGGCATCTTCGGCGCTCAGGATATCCGCCAGCTGCGTGCCGGCGGCATCCACGCCTTCCTCATCGGTGAGGCCCTGATGCGAGCCCCTGACCCTGGTCAGGAACTCGCCGGCTGGCTGGCGAGCTGAGAAAGCCCCCGGCAAGCTGCCGGGGCTTCAGAAGCGTCACTTCTCGGCTTTCACCCGCGTCCTGCCACCGACCGCGCGGGATGTGCGTCGCGACGGGCGGGCGCTGCCCTTGTTGCCGCCCCGTTTCTGCGTGGTGCCCAGCCAGGCTGCCCGCATGGCCTGCGCTCCGGGTTGGGCTTCCAGCCGGATCGTCCCCGGTGCCTCCGCCAGCGCCACGGTGGCCATCAGCAGCTCGTCGCGCCGGAAGGCCGCCACCAGCACGGTCTCGCCAGGTGCCTTGCGTGCCAGCAGCGTCTTCAGTCGAGCCTCCGTGCAACGCAACCCATCCACCGCCACCAGACGGTCGCCCGCTGACAGGCCGGCAGCGGCAGCCGGTCCATCACGTTCAGCAGTCAGGATCGTCAGTTCACCATCACGCATGCCCGTGCGCATCCCCAGCGATACCCGCAAATCCTCCGGACGCTCCGTGACGACGGTCAGTCCCATCGGTTTCAGCAGTCGAGCCAAGGGAAGCTCTTCCGTTCCATATGCCCAGGCACGGATCTGCCGTCGCAGGTCCAGCCCTGTCGCTTCCTGAATGAGGGCCGGCATGCCCGCCTCGCCTACGCCTCGCCCCGTGGTGCCTTCCTGAACAACATCCGGGGCAGTATCCGGGCTGACAGTTTCTTCCATCGTGCGGTGCGAGGCACGGGCCGCCGTCTTCGTTGCCAAGGACCGGGAGCGTCCCGCAGCGCCTTTCATCCCGTTGGGCTTTCCTGTCCTTGATCCGATCCGTTGCGTATCGGTGTCATAGAAGCCGCGGCCATAACGTTGCCACAGCAACCGCATCACGTCATCCAGCGAACGCTGACCCTGGGTCCTCTCCCGGATCAGCAGATCCAGGCAGAGCGCCACCAGTGATCCCTTCACGTAATAGCTGGACACCGCGTTCTGCGTATTCTCGTCCGGGCGGTAATACTTGATCCATGCATCGAAGCTGGACTCCGCCACACTCTGCAGTCTGCGCCCCGGGTTCGATGCCACACGCTGCATCGCCTGTGCCAACAGCTTCAGATAGGCCGCCTCGTCGATGGCGCCCGAGCGGACCAGCGTCAGATCGTCGTAATACGACGTGAAGCCCTCGAACACCCACAGCAGTTCGGTATATACCTCGTGGTCCAGATCGTAGGGGGCGAATCGAGCCGGCTTGATCCGCTTCACATGCCAGGTGTGGAAGTATTCGTGGCTCGCCAGCCCCAGGAAAGTCTGGTAGCCGGACGGCGTACCCCGCATCCCGGGCCAGGGCAGGTCATCACGTGAACAGATCAGGGCCGTGCTGGCCCGATGCTCCAGGCCGCCATAACCATCGCCCACCGCCATCACCAGGAACAGATAGCGCTGGACGGGCGCCTTCCTGTGCTCGGGGTCGAACATCGCGATTTCCGTCTCGCAGATCGGCTTCAGGTCGCGTATCAGCCGTTCGAAATCCACCGAGGCTCGGCCCGTGACCACGATCTCGTGCCGGCAGCCACCTGCATCGAAATGCGCAAGCTGGAAGTCGCCCATCTCCACCGGGTGATCGATCAGTGCGTCATAGTCCGGTGCCCGGAAGCGCCCGAACTGGTACAGGGCGTCAGCAGACCCTTTGGCGCTTCTCGAACCACCCGCAGACATCTCAGGGCGGGGCAGCGTCGTTGCCACCTTCCAGTGTGCGAAGGCCTCCCCGTCGGGCGGCAGGATGTCCACCGAACATGGGCTGTCTTCCTGCCCCTGTACGCACAGGAACACGCTGCTGCCATTGAAGAACCCATGCGTCGTATCCAGATGGGCTGCCCGCACGGACAGATCCCACGCATAGACCTGATAGCGGACCACCAAGCCCAGCCCCGTATCCGGCAACGCATCACATAACCAGGTGTTCTTGTCGATCTTCCGGATACCGACCGTCATCGTGTCGGCGTCGTCCGAAGCAGAGGCCCTGGCAGCAGGACGCTTCGTTGATCTTGCAGCAACAGAAGCCTGCGCTGCAGCAGACTCACCGTGGAACGCCTTGGGCGGACGTCGACAAGCCTGTGCGGAAACACTGTCCAGATGTCGTGCAAACTCCCGCACCAGATAGCTGCCCGGAATCCATACCGGCAAGGATAGCCGCTGCCCCGCCGGGTCCGGCCTGGCCACCCACACCGATACCTCGAACAGATGCGCACCCGGATCCACCGGGAAAATCGAATAATGAACGTCTTCCACTGCCATCCTCATCCTTCCTGAGTCCACCTGATCCAAACGCCCCGCATTCAACGACCACGCTGACGACAGGGTCATGCAGCCGTCCGCTCGCACACCAGACGGTCATGGATCGGGCAGCACACGTGTCTGAAACGTGCTCCCCCATCCTTCAGGCCTCGTGATTGTTTGCTGGAGCGACGGAACCATTTTCGCTGAGCCCCCAAAACGCAGGCAACCATCATCCGGAACGCCGTTGTCAACGCCGCTCATGCGGCAGCTCGGCATGGCCCGGGTAACCTCTAGGGAGGGTTGTTCCCTATATCGGCTGGTGCAGTATCCGCGATGGGCCTGTACGGCAGGAAGCCTGCGCTATGCTTATCCATCAACGACGACATCCCGACCAGGAGACACCATGAGCCAGTCGCAGCCCGAGACCGCTTGCATCCAGACCGAGACCCATGGCCGCGTGGGGCTCATCCGGCTCGATCGTCCCAAGCAGCTCAACGCCCTGAACGACGCCCTGATGGACCAGCTCGGCGACGCATTGCTGACGTTCGACCGGAATCCCGACATCGGTGCCATCGTCCTGACAGGGAGTGCCCGCGCCTTTGCCGCCGGCGCCGACATCGCGGCCATGAGCGACTACGACTTCGTGGATGCCTACGGCAACGACTTCATCACCCGCAACTGGGAAACCATCACCCGCATCCGCAAACCCATCATCGCGGCCGTCGAAGGCGTCGCCCTGGGGGGCGGCTGTGAGCTGGCCATGATGTGCGATCTGATCATTGCCGCCGACAGCGCCCGCTTTGCACAGCCCGAGATCAAGCTCGGCATCATGCCGGGGGCCGGCGGTACCCAGCGCCTGCCGCGTGCCGTCGGCAAGGCCAAGGCCATGGACTGGATGCTCACCGGCCGTCTCATCGATGCCCGCGAAGCGGAACGAGCCGGTCTGGTCTCACGTGTCGTGCCCGCCGAAGAAACGCTTCCTACCGCCCTCCAGGTCGCCGCCGAGATCGCTGCCATGCCCCTCATGGCCGTCATCGCCCTGAAGGAATCCGTCCAGCGTGCCTATGAGGCGCCCCTCGCAGAAGGTCTGCGCTTCGAGCGACGGCTCTTTCACGGTCTCTTTGCCACCGAGGACCAGAAAGAAGGCATGCGCGCCTTCCTCGAAAAGCGCCCGGCCAGCTTCAAGCACCGCTGAGCCTCGGAAGGTGAGCGAGACCTTCCTCACGTAGGTCAATGCGCAAGCCTGGGTCTCAATCCGAGGAGGGGGTGAGTGCGGGGGCTGCGGGTGCGGGGGCTCGGAGCAAGGGGGCTCAGGGCATGGGGGCTCTGACAAGGGCGCTCATTCCGTACCCCGTGTGAGTGATGAAGCGGGAGCAGGGAGCAACACCAATTCCGGTGAGCACACTCCACGGTTGCATGGCGCCGCCTTGCAAGAAGGCCCCCGGGCTAGCCGAGGGACTGAACAGCCAAAGGGATGGCGGGCGGCATTTCACCCCCCATCCCTCTCCCCGGCTGGCGAGAGCCGAGGTGCCTTGAACGCTGTGCCCTGGATCTGCTGCTCGGCGCCAGTTCGGGTCCCCGCTCGTTGCTCCCCGATCCCGATTCTGAATCCTGGGGGCGTGGTCCCTGTGGGTACTGATGGTGCTGCCTCGGGATAGTGCCCAGGTTGAGCCCAGGTTGAGCCCAGGTTGAGCCCAGGTTGAGCCCAGGTTGAGCCCAGGTTGAGCCCAGGTTGAGCCCAGGTTGAGCCCAGGTTGAGCCCAGGTTGA